>Ga0210410_10000105_pt1 | contig 129940 bp, 103 predicted proteins | sample IncBWC4MmetaG_FD_161058 | JGI IMG/M metagenome (GOLD analysis project Ga0210410, IMG submission 161058) | Forest soil microbial communities from Barre Woods Harvard Forest LTER site, Petersham, Massachusetts, United States - Inc-BW-C-4-M | ecosystem: Environmental > Terrestrial > Soil >...
TTTATCACTCGCCAAAGAGGCGTCCGCGCTGGGGGCAAAATCCGCGCTTTCCACTATGCTCATCAGGCTGCCCAAGGCCGATGCGACTTTCTGCAGTGGCTCGTGCTCTTTGCTGGGGAGAGAGAGTCCGAACAGGCCGAAGCCACCACCGCCTTCCTGCTCGGTCAGCGCCTCCAGCTTTTGATTCAAGTCGTCGAGCGTTCGGGCTGCTTCGCTGTTGCTTCCCGCTTCTTTCTTGCGGGCCTCGATTTGCTTGCGCAGTTCGCTGACCTGCAGCCACGCGGCTGAAACTTCGCTTTGTCTTGCAGAAAGCCGCGAAGCCAGCTCGAACTGCTGGACCAATTGTGCCTGAGTGGTGTTGACGCGCGGGTCCATTTTGATGGTCAGTGATTGCGAGGCGCTCTTGCCGTGGGCGGTCAGCTTGACCGTGTAGTTGCCGGGCAATGCCCAAGGCCCCGAGCCTCCCCGAAACCCCCGGCGGGAGCTACTCGTCGCCGCGTAGCGCAGATCCCAAACGAAGCGATGCATGCCGGCTTCGGCGGAGGGTGGCGGCGGCGACTGCGCCCAGGAAGCGGGGAATGGCAGATCGTCGGGGTTGACCTTGCGCACTTCGTCGTCGCTTGCGAATCTGCGGACCAATCGGCCCTCGCTATCAAAAATTTCCAGTTGGATGGGCGCAGCAGATTTCTCTTTCAAATAGTAGTCCAGCATGGCGCCGTTCGGCGGGTTGGCGGCGAGCGCTTCATCGTCGGGGATGGGTGTGCTTTGGTCGGAACCGGGACGCACGCGATAGGCGGTTGCGGGCTTGAACAGCCAAACACCGGACGCAGCGGCGTGCACATCGATCTGGCGCAGTGGCGTGACATTGTCGAGGACCCAGAAGGAGCGCCCGAAGGTAGCGATGACGAGATCGTCGTCGTGGACAACGAGGTCGCGCACGGAAGTGATCGGCAAGTTGAGCTGCAAGGGTTGCCAGTCGTCGCCGTCGTTCCAAGAGACGTACACGCCTTTTTCGGTACAGGCGTACAGCAAAGTCTTGCGATGAGGATCTTCACGGACGCAATTCAGGAAGCTACCGTCGGGGATGCCATTGTTGACGCGTTGCCACGTCTTGCCAAAGTCGCGAGTGCGATAGAGATACGGCTGATAGTCTTCGAGCCGATGGCGATCGACGGCGGCGTAGGCGGTGCCGGCATCGGAATGGGAAGCTTCGATGTGTGTCACCTTGCTCCAGGGCGTCAATTCCGGCGGAGTGACATTCTCCCAATTCTTTCCTTCATCCTGGGTCAACTGAATCTGGCCATCGTCCGTGCCCGCCCAGATTTCTCCCGCCTTCAGGTAGGACGGACCAATGGTGTAAATCACGCCGCGGCGTTTTCCTTTGGGCGCGTCGGCCGCGGTTGCGGGGTCCAGGTTGGATGGCACACCGGGATCTTCGCGCGTCAGGTCCGGGCTAATCGCCTGCCACGAGCTCCCGCCATCGGCCGTTCGGAGCAGCATCTGCGAACCGAAATAGAGAACATGTGGGTCGATAGGCGAATATACGAGGGGCAGGGTCCAGGTGCGGCGGAAGTCGCCAATTTGCGCAAGAGTCGGCGGCATCTCCTGAACCTGTTCGTTACGAAAGTCCTGGCGGCTGACAAATCCGCCAAAAATCACGCCTGGGTTGAGGGGATCTGGGGCGATGTAGCCGTTTTCGTCGCCAGCTTCAAGCGGGCGCCAATCGTGAAAATTCAAGTTGCGAAATTTTCCGGCGGTAGGAGTGGCGGCGGAGCCGCTGTCTTGCTGCGCGCCATAAGCCCAGTAGGGGAACTGGTTGTCGGTAGCGACGTGGTAGAACTGCCCAGTGGGCTGGTTGAACCAAGAGCTCCACGTCTCGCCGCCGTTGCGAGTGACCACGACTCCCTGATCGCAACTCAGGGCCATGCGCAAGGAATCATCGGGGTCGATCCAGATGGCATGGTAGTCGGGGCCAGTAGGATCGCCCTTGAAGACGGTAAAGGTCTTGCCCCCGTCGCGCGAACGATAAGTCGAGGTGTTCGGGATGTAGAGAATGTCCGGATTTTTCGGATCAACAGTGATTTCGTTGAAGTACCAGCCGCGTCCCCAGATGCGGCGATCCTTGGAGATGCGCTGCCAGCTCTGTCCGCTGTCGTCGGAGCGGTACAGGCCGCCTTCTTTGGCATCAACGACAAGGAAAATACGCTTCGGATTGCTTGGTGCGAAGGCGATTCCCATGCGCCCGAGGCCCTCGGAGGGCAAGCCTTGCGTAACGGCTTGCCAGTGATCGCCGCCATCCGTCGAACGATAGAGGCCGCTGCCGGGCCCGTTCGAAGGCGGGTAGATGCTCCACGGCGGCCGGCGCGTTTGCCATAGCGCGGCGTAAATGGTTTTGGGATTGCCCGGTTCGAACGCCAAATCAATCGCGCCAGTGTTTTCGTCGTGAAATAGAATCTTCTTCCAGTGCTTGCCGCCGTCGGCGGAATAAAAGACGCCACGCTCCTGGTTCGGGCCGTACGGATGTCCCAGCGCGGCGACGAAGACTTTGTTGGCGTCGTGGGGATCCACAAGGATTCTGGCAATCTGGCGAGAATCGCTTAGTCCAATGTGCGTCCAAGTTTTACCAGCGTCAGTGGATTTGTAAATTCCGTTGCCGTAAGAAATGGACGAGCGCATGTCTGCTTCGCCGGAGCCGACGTAAATGATGTTGGAGTCAGAAACCGCGACGGCGATGGCGCCGATGGAGGCGATGGGCTGCGAATCAAAAATGGGCTTCCAGGTGCGGCCGGCATCGTTGGTTTTCCAGACGCCCCCGCCGACGGCTCCGAAGTAATAGGTTTCCGGCTGACCGCGCACCCCGGTTACCGCGAGCGCGCGTCCCGCGCGGAACGGCCCGATCGAACGCCATCGCAATTCTTGAAACAGTTTCTGGTCGAATGGTTTCGGCGCGTCCGGCCCGGCCATCAGCCGGACCGCGGCGCCGAAAACAAATAGAACAATCGAAAACGCAGTTGCGAGACGGGACAATTTCACGGCGAGGCTCTCCTGTCGGAAATTCAGCTCTCAAAAGGACTGCTGAGTATATCTCACCCTCAAAAACAAAACCGCCCGGCTCTTTCGAACCAGGCGGCGGAAATTCTCTCCGCGACAATCGGCCTAGGCCGTCTCCAGATCCTCGAACTTCTCAATCACCACCGGCTTGGTGTGCCGAATGTTCAGTTTGCCGGTGACGAAGTAGATCAAGAAGCCCGCGCCCATAATAATCGTCCCGAACAAGAGCCCGTTTATCCCCAGCACCGTTTCGTGGTTGCTCTCCACCAGCGCCAGCACGAGCAGCAGCAATGGAAATACGCCCGCCAGAATTGCGCCGGTCAAGCCGCCGGGTACACGAAATCCGCGCTTCAGCCCCGGCTCCTTAATTCGCAGCACCACCAGCGTCACGAACTCCAACATCAGGCTCGCGCCGTAGAGCATGATGTCCAGCGTAATCAGCCGCCTAAAACCCAATCCCAGGCACATCGCCCAGCAGATAGCGCAAACAATAATCGCCACCCATGGTGCCTTTGTCCGGGAACTGGTCTTCCCAAACACCTTTGGCAGCATACCGTCCTGAGCCATCGCCAGCGGTAGGCGCGAATAGCTCATGACCAGCGCGTTGAACATTCCAAACGCGCTCATCATTCCGCCGAGCACCAGCAGGAACCCCAGCCAGTTCATCCCGTGCCAGGTTCCACCAATCAAGCCGGCCACCTGCGCCCACGAGCCGTCTCCGGCGAATGCGGAAGCAGGCACGCCCGCGGCGTAGACCGCAAGAAAGGGAAGAACGTAAGTCAGCGCCACCAGGACCACGGCCGCAATCATGGCTCGGGGATAGGTCCGCTGCGGCCGCTCGACTTCCTGCGCAATCGTTGAGGCGTTATCCCAGCCCATGTAATTCCACATCGCCACGAGCACCCCGCCTAGCAGGCCGAGCTCCGCTGTGCCCGACACGGCGTGCGCCTCGGCCACCGTCCCCAGTTTGAATGGAGCCAGCAGCACCAACAGCGCAAACGGCGCGGAGAGTAGGAAGAACAACCACAGCGACGTCACCCCAACCACTCGGATCCCCGCCAAATTGAGGATCGTGCATCCCAGAATCACAAACGCCCCGACCATCACACCCCGCGTAATCACCAAGCCGGGAAATACCTGCCATCCATGCGCCACACCAAACCACGGCGCCACCTGCGTCAGGTATCCCACGAAAAGCGTCGGGTAAATCGCCATGTCAAAAATGCTTGCGGCCAGCGACAGCCACGCTTCCTGGAAGCCCCAGAAATTACCCATGCCTCGCCGCACCCAGGCGTAATACCCGCCCTCCGCCGGCAGCGCGCTCGAGAGTTCCCCGATCATGAACGCGGGTGGAAGGCTCCACAGCACCGGCAGGAACAGCAGGATCAAGATTCCGCGAGCGTAGCCCGCCCCGTGAATAATCTCTTCCGTCCCATACGTCCCGCCGGACACCATGAAAAACGTGGCAGCCACCAGCGGCCAAAGCGTTAGCTTGCCGATGTTTTTCTTAGCTGTTGGAATTGTGCGGGAAGGATACTGGGCCGGAAGGGATATAGAACTCAATTTTTACTCTCGTCCTCCTAAGGGAAACTCGCTCTCGCGCTGCGGTCAAGCGAGTTCGCATTCGCAGAATACAAGAGTCATCTACGCATGCAAGAGAAAAATGCACTCGAACGAAATATTTTTCACTCTCGCCAACCGTACTTTCGTACTACGCGCGCCGCTCCGTCCGCCCGCTTCGCCGCGGTTGCAGCCAGCCCTCTCGCGCCGCTCGTCTCCCAGCGACGCTGTGGTAGACTTCGCCGTTTGTTCTTCTCATCCAGATCACTTCAAGGGGTCATTCGAATGACGCGCTTCCTTCGCCTCGCGATTTTTTGCTCGGTTCTGGTACCCACTTCGGCAATCCTGGCTCAGCAACCCGCTCCCGCCCTTCGCCCCATCACCATCGACGACTATTTCCAAATCAAATCCGTCCGCGACCCCCAGCTCAGCCCCGACGCCCAGCACGTTACCTACACCGTGGAGACTGCCTCTCTCCAGGAGGACAAGAACGAAGCCCGCATCTGGATGGCTCCCGTCGCAGGCGGCGAAGGCCGCGCCCTCACCTCCCCTGGCGTTTCCTCCTCCCACCCTCGCTGGAGTCCTGACGGCAAATCCATCGCTTTCCTTTCCGCACGCGACGAAGGCAAGACCCAAGTCTGGCTTCTCAAAGTCAGCGGCGGCGAAGCGGAACGTCTCACCAGCACATCTCAGGATGTGCAAGACTTCGTTTGGTCTCCCGACAGCCGCTCTCTCGCTCTCGTTCTTCGTGACCCTAGCCCCGAAGAACTCGAAGCCGCCTCCGAGCATAAAGACAAAAATACTCCACGCTCTACCAGCGCCAGTGAACCTGAGGCGAAAGACAAAAAGAAGGCCCAGAAGCCCTGGGTCATTGACCGCTTGCAATTCAAACTCGACGAAGTCGGCTATCTCGATCGCCGCCGCACCCATCTCTATCTATTCAACTTAGCGGCGAAGAGCCTTGCGCAAATCACCTCCGGCGACTACGACGACTCCGAGCCTGCCTGGTCTCCTGACGGCAAGTCCATCGCCTTCACCAGCAATCGTTCGAATCCCGATCCGGACGCCACTTATGATTCGAACATTTGGGTCGTTGTCTCGGACAACACCGACAAGGGCGCGCACCTCATCCAAGTCACCACCAACTCCGGATCCGACACGACCCCGGCCTGGTCTCCAGACGGGAAGTGGCTCGCCTATGTCACCCAGCTTGATCCTCACCTCTTCGACTACGCCACCAAGCACCTTGCTGTCTCTCCTGCCATCGGCGGCCCAGCCAAAGTCCTCACGCTTTCCTTCGACCGCATGGTTTCTGTGCCCCGCTTTTCTCCCGACGGCAAGTTCATCTTTTTCATCGCCGACGATGACGGCACCCAGAACCTCTGCCGCATCCCCGTCGTCGGCGGTGAAATCACGCGCCCCGTCGGCGGCCGCCTGATGGTCAGCGACTACTCTCTCGTCAAAACCGGCGATATTGTCGCCCAGATCGCCACCATTGACCGCCCCGATGAGCTCTTCTCCGCCTCCGAAGGAAAACTCACCCAAATCACCCATTCGAACGATGCCCTGATGAGCCAGCTCAAGCTCTCCCACGGCGAATACGTCCACTTCAAAAGCAAGGACGGCACCACCGTCTCTGGCTACCTTTACAAGCCCCTCGGCTACGTCCCCGGCACGAAGTACCCCACCATCCTCCGGCCCCACGGAGGCCCCGTCTGGGCCTATTACGCCGAGTTCGATCATCTCCCACAGCTCTACGCCGCCAACGGCTATGCCGTTCTTTTTCCCAACCCGCGCGGTTCCACCGGCTACGGCCAGAAGTATGCCCAGGCCATTTGGGCCGATTGGGGCAACAAGGATTTTCAGGACGATATGGCCATGGTGGATTACGCCATCGAGCAGGGCATCGCCGACCCGGCGAAGCTCGCCGTCGGCGGCTGGTCGTACGGCGGCATCTCCACCGACTTCATCATTGCCCAGACCAACCGCTTCAAAGCCGCCATCTCCGGCGCCGGCAGCGCTCTGTTCATCAGCTTTTACGGTCACGACCAATACCAGCGCGACTATGAAGCTGAACTCGGCCATCCCTGGGAGAATAAAGCCGCCTGGGAAAAAGTCTCACCCTTTTATCGCGTCAACAATGTCACCACTCCCACCCTCTTCATGGGGGGCGATATCGACTGGAACGTCCCCGTCCTCGGTGGCGAACAGATGTACCAGGCCCTGAAGCGCCTCGGCCGCACCACCGAACTCGTTGTCTACCCCGGCGAATACCACGAATTCAAGACGCCCTCCCACATCAAGGACCGCCTCGAACGCTACATCGCCTGGTACGCTCACTACGTCAAAGGAGACCCCGCCCCGGCAAGGCCCGTGCCAGCCTCGAAATCCGGCGAATAGAAAAATAGGTCGGCGCTCTCCCGGAAATGGAAGAACGCACACCGGGACTCTTCATCGTCGAGGACATCCAGCGATTCGGAAGCGTTCCGCGGCCAGCCATCCGAATGGCGAGAATTGGCGTGCGGTTACTTGGTCTTGCCCTGCAGGTGAAGTGCAAAGAAGTTGTCCACGCGATGCCAGGCATCGAGGAAAACATGGGCTCTCGTGAAATAGTGGAACTCGCCCGGATACATCATGAAGGAAAGGAGATCGCCTTTACCCTTCTTGAGTGCTTCGTCGATGAGCCAGACGGACTCGAGGTACGGGACGTTCTCGTCGGACGTGCCGTGAAGCACGAGCAAGGGCCGCTCCAGTCGATCGATATGCGAAATCGGTGACGCATTCGCATAGACTTTCGGGTTTTGCTCCGGTGTTCCGATGCGACTTGCTGTCCAATCGCCATGATAGGGATCGGAGTAGTACATCGCGTAGTCGACGACTCCGGCCACATCCACACCTGCCCGGAACAATTTCGGTTGATCCGTCATCGCAATCAACGTAAAGAATCCGCCGTAGCTCAATCCCCAGACACCGATCCGCTCGCTATCCACATAAGGAAGAGTCTTAAGATAATTCGCCGACATCCACGCGTCTTTGGCATCATTGCCGCCGACGTCCATGAACACGCCGTTCCGCCAATCGCGCCCGTAGCCGATACTGCCACGATAGTCCGGAGCGAAAACGACATAGCCCTCCTGCAGCAGATATTGGTGAAAACTGTAATAGACGGCGTAATTCCGCTGCACGTGCCAGCCATCGTAGTTCTGATTCACGCCATCGCCATGAATCCAGACGATCGCCGGGTGTTTTTTTGTGCGGTCGAGGTTTTTCGGCACAAAGAGCCAGCCGGGAACCTGCTGGCCATCGGCTCCGGGAAAGTGCACGAACTGAGGTTCGACAAATTTTGAGCGGTCGATCCCCGCAGGCATCGAGTCAGTCAGCCTCACTGGCTGTGCGCCGGGATTGGTGCCAATGGTGAAAAGGTCCGCGCTGTTGCGCGTGTCGGTGTGCTGATAGACCAGTCGCCCGTCCCCCTCGGACCAGTGCGGCTCGATGTTCGTGCCCGGCACAGGTGTGATGTAGGTGATGGTTGCGCCCGCAGGAATGTCGCCGATGTTGGCGATGCCAATGGCACGGTCGCCGGGATGGTCTTCCAGGTTCGCATCGAAGGCGATGCGCGTGTTGTCGTGCGACCAAGCGGGACGCCAAGCCTCGAAGTGCCCTTTGGTGATTTGCACTGCCTCCCCGCCGGACGCGGGCATTACATAGATATGGTCCCAGCCGTCTTGATCGCTGAGGAAGGCGATCCATTTGCCGTTGGGCGAGGGCCATGGCTGCGCTCCTGCTTCGCCCCAGTCGGGAATGCTCCAGAATTTTTCTTCGTCCACCTCATGAATGGCTCGCGTGGAACCACTGGCAGTGTCGGCGAGATAAATGAAATACTTTTTGAAGTCGCTCGACTGGCCATCGAAAACCAGATGGGTTGGGTCAACCCAGGCCAAGCCTCCGTACTCGCCGGGCTTGCTGATGGCGATAGGTTTGCCGCCTGCGAGCCGCAACGCATACATTTGCCCCCGCACATATTCTGAGACTCGATAGATGATCTTCGCCCCGGAATACGCTGGAGATTCGTCGTGATGGATGATCTTCGAACCGCCGGTGTAAGCGATAGACGCGCTGTCAGGCGACCAAACAATGCCGCGAATGCTCACGTCATCGTGCGCGACGGTTGACTCCGTCCCGTCGGAGAGCCACCGTATGATCAAGTCGCTTCCGTGCGGAGCCCCTTCAGCGGCCGCAGGGTTGCCCCGCACGAACGCAACCCTCTTGCTGTCGGGCGATGGGACGATACCGGTCCCCCGATCCGGCTTGCTCCACACCGGCTTCGGCGTACCGCCTGAAACGGGCACCTGCCACAAATCACCCTCGTGTGGAAAATAAACTGTATCGCCATCCTCATTCCAGAACGCGCCCTCCACCTGGCCTTCGGGAAACGAGGTGAGCGCTTGCTGTTGGCCATGGCCGTCCGCATTGGCCACATAAAGATTGGCAACGCCGGCGCGATCCCAGGTAAAAACAACGTGCTTTCCATCTGGCGACCACACTGGGTTGGATGGATGCTTGATTTCGATCAACTGCTCAATCGTTAGCTTCGAGGATTTTGGGCTGCTCTGCGCCGAAGCTGAGGCCGCGAACGTCACCGCCAGCCCGACGATGACCCCAACCGCTTTGTTCCATCTCCGCATAACTCCCTCACCTCACGCCATACAATTTGAAATCGAGTTCCCAACGCGAGACCGGCGGGTGGGCTCGATCATAGGCCCAACCCGCCGGATAAGAAAGTGCGCGCCTCAAGCGATGCCCGCGCCGTTAAAGTGTGAATCGCAGACCGATCCGCGTCACGAATAGGTCGATTGTGAGAAATGGCTTCAAGTAGGTATTGTTCGCAGGGTTGGGATCCAAGAAATTGTTCTCGCCCGCCACAGTCTTGCCATTCGTGGCGTTGAATAAGTCAATCACCTCAGGCGGCGTCTCTGCTACACTTCGCTTCCGGTTTCCATTCCACATTCACATTCATGAGGAGTCATGGACATGAGGATCACATTTCGCATTACGTTTGCATTCCTCGCACTGGTTCTATCGCTACCCACGCGCGCTCAGGAAGCGGCTTCGAAGCCCGCATCCGCAACGGGCACAGCGGCTCCCCCCACGCTGCGAAACATCACGATTGACGACTACTTTCAAATTCGCGATGTCGCGCAACCGGAACTGAGTCCGGACGGCCAGTGGGTGGCGTACGGCGTTCGAACGAGAATGCTCAAGGAAGACAAGAACGAGCAGCGCCTCTGGATGATCTCGACGCGCGGCGGCGATGCCATTCCGCTGACCGCCGAAGGCGTTTCGTCCTCGCATCCACGCTGGAGCCCCGATGGCAAGTACCTCTCTTTTCTTTCCTCGCGCAACGGCGGCAAGGGCCAGGTCTGGCTTTTGAACCGGCAGGGCGGCGAAGCGGTTCGCCTCACCGAAGTAGCGCAAGGCGTCAACGATTTCGAATGGTCGCCCGATAGCACGAGCCTCGTGCTAGTTCTCGCGGACCCCAAACCGGAAGACGCCGATGCCGCGAAAGAAAAAGACAAGGATAAGCCCGCGCCAAAACCAAAAACACCGCCTCCGTACGTCATCGATCGCCTCGAATTCAAAGAAGACACCGTCGGCTATCTCGATCGCCGCCGCACGCACCTTTACGTTTTCAACGTCGAGAAAAAATCGCTCAATCAAATCACTTCCGGCGATTTCGACGATTCCGAACCGGCCTGGTCGCCCGACGGAAAGTTGCTGGCATTCACCAGCAATCGCAGCACGCCTGATCCCGATCGAACCTACAACACCGACATCTGGACCGTCGCTGCCGACAATACCGATAAGGGCGCGCGCCTGACGCAAGTCACGACCAACCTGGGCCCCGATCGCTCGCCTTCGTGGTCCCCCGACGGCAAGTGGATTGCTTTCGTCAGCCAGACCGACATTAAGGACATGATTTACGCCACGCATCATCTCGCGGTCGCCCCTTCCACCGGCGGTGGAGCAAAAGTTTTGACACTCGCTTTCGACCGCAGCGTGCGCCGTCCGCGTTTTTCCGGCGATGGCCGCTCGATTTACTTCATCGCCGAAGATGACGGCACGCAAAATCTTTGCCGCATCGCCGTCACGGGAGGCGAAATTTCTCGTCCCATTGGCGGCCGCCTCAATGTTGCGACCTATTCGCTCGGCAAAGACGGCGCCGTTGCCGCGCAAATTAGTTCACTCGATCGCCCGGATGAGATTTTCTTTCTTAACGAAAATAATTTGACGCGCCTCACCAAAACGAATGATGCGCTGATTTCACAACTCCGCCTTGCCCAGATCGACTACGTCCATTTCAAGAGCAAGGACGGAACTCCCGTCGCCGGTTACCTTTATAAGCCCGTCGACTACACGCCCGGCAAAAAAGTGCCCACGCTGCTCAATCCTCATGGCGGTCCCGTCGGGCAATACTCCGCTTCCTTCTACCACCTTGCGGAGCTTTACGCGGCGAACGGTTATGCGGTGCTGCTGCCGAATCCGCGCGGCTCCTCCGGCTACGGCCAAAAATTTTGCGAAGCTATCTTCGCCGACTGGGGCAACAAGGATTATCAAGACGACATGGCGATGGTCGACTACGCCGTTGCGCAAGGCATCGCCGATCCCGATAAACTCGGCGTGGGCGGCTGGTCTTATGGCGGGATGTCCACCGACTTTATCATCGAGCAGACAACGCGTTTTAAAGCGGCGATTTCCGGAGCGGGGATAGCACTTTTGACCAGCGGCTACGGCCACGACCGGTATATAAAAGACTACGAAGCGGAGCTGGGCCGGCCCTGGGAAAACAAGGCCGTTTGGGAAAGAGTTTCTCCTTTCTACCGCGTCAATCAAATCACCACACCCACGCTCTTTATGGGCGGGGACGTGGACTGGAACGTTCCCATTATCGGCGGCGAGCAGATGTACCAGGCCATGAAGAGCCTCGGCCGCGAAACCGAACTCGTGGTGTATCCCGGCGAGTATCACGGATTCACCACGCCCTCGCACATTAAAGACCGTATGGAGCGCTATCTTGCCTGGTACGCGCACTACGTCAAGGGCGATAAAACCCCGGCGCGGCCTGCTGAAAAACCGGTTCCAGCGGAAACGAAAGCTGCTGGAGGCGAATGATGCGGCTCCGCAATTTGATTCTGGGAGCGTCGCTCCTCACGCCGCTCCTCTCCATCTCCGTTGCTGCGCAAACGCGATTCTCAGTGGGTACGGCATCGGCGGCGGCGGGGCAGAAAGCCACCGGGTACCTAGAAGTGCCCGCGGGCGTGGATGCGGCAACAAGCATTCCCGTAGTGGTGGTGAATGGCGCGAAGCCGGGAAAAATTTTGGCGCTGGTTTCCGGGGCGCACGGCACCGAATACACTTCCATCATCGCCATCGAAAAACTAATCGGCGCGCTCGACCCCGCGCAAGTTTCCGGCACGATCATTCTCGTTCCGCTCGTGAACATCGCTTCGTTTGAACAAAAGGTTCCGCACGTGAATCCCATCGACGGAAAAAGCATGAACCGATTCTATCCGGGGAGAGGCGACGGCACGCAAACGGAGCGTGCGTCATTTCTGATCACCAAAGAGATCATCGACCGCTGCGATTACCTGATCGACTACCACGGCGGCGATCTCGATGAGAGCCTGCGGCCTTACGCTTATTGGGGCCCGACGGGCAAGGAAGGACAAGACCGCATCTCGAAGCAGATGGTGCTGGCGTTTGGACTCGATCACATCATTATCTGGCGCGAGCGGCCCGTCGATCCGGCCGCCACGCGATATCTCGACAACACGGCGTCGGTGCGCGGCAAGCCGTCGATCGTTGTGGAAGCGGGGCACGCAGGCACAGTCGAAACCGATGATCTGGCGCTGCTCGTGAACGGCACGTTGAGCACGATGCGCGCGTTAAAGATGCTGCCGGGCGATGCGCACTCCATTGAGAATCCCGTATGGCTGGACAAGATCGTGGACGTCACCGGCGAGCAACTGGGCATCTTCTATCCGCTGGTGAAGCGCGGCACGTATGTGGAAGCCGGGATGAAGCTCGGAACCGTGACGGACTTCTTCGGCAAAGTGATAGCGGAGCCGCGCGCGCCTATTGCCGGGGTCATCCTGCACGTGGATGCCCTGCCCACGATCAAGAAGGGCGACAACATCGCGAACATCGGAGTCGTGGCGGCGAAATCGCCCTGATGGCGGGCACCTTTACAAGGGAAGATAGCTATCCGCACTGGAACATCGATTAGCCTTCGTCAGGGCGGCCCATAAAACCTTTATTTACAATTGATTACCTATCGCTTGCTTTCTTCAAGATTTCGCTTGACAATTTATACTGTATAACACACAGTGTGTGTGGCACAATGTACGGTACATGGTAACTACCATCCATTCCGAGCTGTTTGAGAACCTCCGGCTGGAGCTGCGGCGCGGTTCGCTCATCATTGCAGTTCTCGCCCAGCTCCGGACAGAGCATTACGGCTACGCCTTGCGCAAAGCCCTAGCTGAACGCGGGATGGAGATCGAAGAGAGCACGTTGTATCCGCTGCTTCGGCGCCTCGAGAGCCAGGGGCTTCTAGCGAGCGAGTGGCGCGAGGAAGACAAACGCAACAAACGTTTTTACCGCCTTTCGGAGAATGGCGCGCTGATCCTCAAGGAGCTTCTGGAGGAATGGCAGACCATGAATGCATCCTTGAACCGGATTGTCTAGGAGTGTTTTATGGATCTTCTCGATCGTTACTTACAAGCCGTGCGGACCTACCTGCCCAACGGACAGCAGGACGACATCATCAAAGAGCTTGGGGAAAATCTGCGCGAGCAAATCGAAGATAAGGAAGCCGGGCTCGGCCGCCCTGTGAACGAAGAGGAGCTGGTAGCGATTCTCAAGCAGCACGGGCTCCCTCTGTTGGTGGCCAGCAGATACCGACAGCCGCGGTACTTGATCGGGCCAACGTTGTTTCCACAGTACTGGCTGGTGATGAAAATTATTCTGGCGATCGTGGCATTCTCCTATGGCGTGGCGGCGGTGGTGATGCTGGCCGAAAGCAATCCCATTGGGCAGGTGCTTGCGGCGGTTTTCAGTTTTGCGGGCGCGGTGCTGCCGATATTTGCCTGGGTGACGATCGTTTATGCGGTGCTGGATCTTTGCAACTCCAAGTTCCGGCTGATGGAGAATTGGTCGAAGGAGTGGAACGAAAAGTTTGATCCGCGGAAGCTGCCCGCGGTGCAGAGAACGCCGGAAGGCCTTGAGGCCAAGCCGATCTCAAGAGCCAAGACGGTCTTCGAACTTTTCTGGAGCGTGGCGTTCCTGCTCTGGTGGCTACGCGTCGCCGCGATCCGCAAGCTCGCGCTCTTCATGACCCTTGGGCCGGTTGGCCTGTCGGACAAGATTCCCTTCCAGCCCGGGCCGGCAGCGAACACCGTATTCATTCCGGTGATTGTGCTGACGCTGGTGGGGATTGCGCACAGAATTGTGACGCTCCGATATCCTCGCCGAGCGACGTTTGATGCCGTAATGCGATTGATTGTTAACGCGGGCAGCGTGCCGATCCTTTATTTGCTGTCTCGGTCGAATGAAATGTTTGCGCTTGTGCCGGGAATCTCCGAACCCGAAAAATTCTTGGAGCCCATGCGCATCTTCAACTTGATCCTGCATTACGTGATGATGTTTGCCGCGGCGCTTACGCTTATCGAATGCTTTAAGCAAGCCCGCCGTCTGATTCGCGTGCGGCGAAACACGGCGCCAGCGCCCGCCTTGTAGTGAGAGGACTTGTCCGGACAGAGATTTGATCGTAGGCGTGGCACTATCAGGGTAGAAAACTCAAGGGGAGCATTCAGGTGAAGCGAACTGTCTTTGCAATCTTAGGCCTTCTATCCGTGCTTTTTGGACTGTTCTGCGCACTCCACCTGCTTAGCGACCTCGAACCCTTAACACGCGCATTGATGGGCGGCGTCGAAACTGCTGGAGCAATCTTGATCTTTTCGTTCCTAGCGGTTCGTTCAGTTCTCCTGTCGATTTGGTTCTTTAGACATTCCTGCAAAAGTGAAAGATAAGCAACGAGACTGTCTGCGGCTATTTTGCCGAGTTAGCCTGCTGGAGTTGCGCAAGATCGGCAAGGACTTCAGCGCTGTGTTTTTCGGCGTTGACGTTGAGATAGGTTTTGCGGACGACGCCGGCGGGATCGATGAGAAAAGTGTGGCGCGCGGAGAGCTTGGCGACGCCGAGATTTACCAGCGAATCGTAAGCTGAGGAAACTTCGTAGTTGGTATCCGCGAGGAGCTTGAAGCTAAGCCCTTCTTTCGCGCAAAACTTCTGGTGCGTGGCTTCATCTTGGACGCTGACGCCGAGGATGACCGCGTTTTTTTGTTCGAACTGCGCGAGGTCGCGCTGGAAATTGTGCGCTTCCTTGGTGCAGCCGCTGGTGAAATCCTTGGGATAGAAATAAAGCACGACCCATTTTCCGCGGAAATCCTGTAAACGAAGCGGGTTTCCGTCCTGCGAGTTCAGCGTAAATTCCGGCGCGGGCGTTCCCGAAGTGGGAGACTTCTCTCCGGTGCGCGACGCGCGCACGACGATGAAGGTGGTGAATAGAACGATCACGACAATGATGATGGCAAGCATTTTCATCTCGTTAGCTCATTGGTGGCGGTCCATCGCTATTCTTTCTGGCTGAAGCGGCCAAATCCCACACGAAACTGAATGGTGTTGATACCGGGATTCGGCGTCGCGAGTCCGGCATTCGAAATGTGCATGAAACGAACTTCGGCGCTGATGTTGTGCCTGCTGCCCAGAAAATGCAGGCCCACGGCGCCGCTGCTGGTGAAATTGATGCGGGAAGTTCCCTCCGGGACTTTTGTGTTCGTGAATAGAGTTCCGCCGCCGAGTTCGAAATAGGGGACCACGCTGCGGTGTGTGTCGAGAGCCCATTTGAAAGCGAATGGATTTATACCGGCACCGTAAGCCGTGTTCGTTTTTTGAAAAACAAGAAAAAGGGGAACCGCTTCGACGGCATACTCCAAACGTCCGCGCAGAAATCCCGGTCCGTGCGGCGCGGTGAGGATCAATCCGTAACGGAAGCCGACGTTCATCACCCCATCGCCGGACTGGCTGCCGTTGGTGCCGTGGCCGCCGCCGACCCAGACCTGAACTTCGTTGCCGCCCTCGACAGGACCGGCCTGCGCGCGAAGCGCCGGAGCGCTGAAGAGCGCGGGAAGAATGACGGCCACGAATAACTTTCTCACCCGAGGTTCTCCTTTGCGTACTTCGATTCTCGCCGGAAGATATCGGTGCAAAGAAGATATAGAAAATCCGGCGGAAAGGCGAATCCGTTGTAGATCACTTCAGATAGGTGCGCACGATTTGGATTACATCGTCGGCGGCTTCTTCCGAAGACTTGGAATTGCGCGGCATGTGGTTGCGGATGTGATCTTCCATGAGTTCGGCCATGAGGCTGTTGATGGCGCCGCGAGCAGCAGCGAGACGCTGGAGGGCATCAGCGCAGGGGTCGTCCTCATTGAGGGCGCGGAGCACGCTTTCGAGCTGCCCGATGATCTTTTTGGTGCGGTTGACGAGGTCCAGTTTTTCGCGTGAGGTGTGAGACATTTCGCTTGCCTACCCTATAGGGGTATGGTATCAATGCTCTAGCCCTGAAAGCAATAGCCTCTGGAACAGTAGAGCAAAGGGGTAGGCGAGCGCAAGAAAGTGCCGCCCTGGCAGGATGCGATTCTCAAAATTGTCCCCGTATAAATGGAAACAAGCCACGAGAATCATTGACACGCGCTTATGTTAAGCATAGTATACAAGGAAAGTTTAGTGCGATTAACTAGCGATTACCTTCCGGGAGCAAGGAACGGACCGGCGCTGTTCATATGGTTGTAATCACCAGGGACTTATCTTGGGCGGTGGTTCAGAGAGCGTGGCAGCACCGGCTCAGGAGTCTCCAGGCAGGGACAAAGAATGTTAAGACGTTTTTCATGCTTGAACGCGTGCCTGCTGGCTGCTGCCGGCTGGGTGACAATCCTTGCAGTATCTCCGTCCATGCACGCGCAGGATGCGGCACCAGTTCAGCAGCCGACGCGTGCTCCCGCTCCGGCAGCTCAGGCTCCTGCCAAGGATTCGGCCAATTCGGCGGCTGATCCTGACCCCGAAGCGATGTTCCCGCATTTCACGGACTCTCGCTTTTGGCTGACGGGCCAGACAAACTTTATCTTCCAAGCTCACCCAGACTTTCCCGCCGCCTACAGCGGGCCGCACAGTCTGGGCGCGAACTTCGATAAAGCCACCTCTCGGGTGATGACGCTCTACAGCGGTGTGCGGCTGAACAATTCCACCGAGATCCTGGTGGATATCGAAGAAGCCGGCGGCGCGGCCCTGAGCACGGGTCTTGGCCTTGCAGGAAATACGGATCTGGACATCGTGCGAAATCCGTTGTTGAGCAAAGCACCGTACCTGGGACGCGGCATGATCCACAAAGTGTTCGCGTTGAGCAAGGACAAGATCGAGAACCAGCGGAGTTTTCTATCGCTGTTCGAGGAACTGCCGCGCCGGCGCCTGGAAATTCGCTTCGGCAAGTTCACCATGCCGGATTTCCTGGATCAGAACTCCGTAGGGTCCGACACGCATTTCCAATTCAACAATTGGGCCCTGGACAACAACGGCGCGTGGGACTACGCCGCGGATACGCGCGGTTATACCGTGGGATTCACGGCCGACTACGAGGACCGCAACTGGGGATTTCGCTTTGCCGAAGGTCTCATGCCGAAAGTCGCAAACGGAATTGATCTGGTGTGGAAACCATGGGAAGCACATGCGGAGAATTGGGAGTATGAACTGCGCCACGGGATCGTGCCCAAAAAAGGGGGCGTGGTCCGGTTGTTGGCCTTCGTCAATCACGCCAATATGGGCATCTACCGCAATGCCATTGCGCAGTTTCAGCAAGGATTGGTTCCAGTCCCAGATATCACGAACCACCCGTGGCACATCACCGCCAAGTATGGATTTGGTGTCAACCTGGAACAGAATCTCGCTCGGAATTTCACGGCGTTTGCCCGTTGGGGATGGGACGATGGCAAGACCGAGTCCTTTGCCTATACCGAAGTTGATTCCACAATCGCCGCAGGCGTCCGGATGAATGGCGCAAAATGGCATCGCAAGCAAGACCGTGCCGGCGTGGCGTTCGTGTCGAACGGGATCAAGAAAGATCACCAAATTTATCTGGCGGACGGCGGACTCGGTTTCCTGCTCGGCGATGGCAAGCTGAACTACGGGCGGGAAAACATTGTAGAGTTGTATTACACGACGCATGTTTGGCGAGGAATTTACGTCGCGCCCGGAGTGCAGCACATCAACAATCCCGGCTACAACCGGGACCGTGGCCCGGTGGTCGTGCCCACGCTGCGACTTCATGTGGAGTTCTGAACAAGCTACGAATTCCCAATCGCTGCAAACTCTTTCTGGACCTGCTTTCTGGCTCCTTCTGCCACTCCGGCGAAAGGCTGCTAACGAAGAGCAACCTGCTTCGTCCGAATGGCAAAGGGAGTTCTACCCTTATTCATTCCAAGTGGTGTAAAGTCATGTGCCGCTGTTCCAGGGGGAGTGCATGAAAGTGAATGTCCGGCATGCTCCGGAAAACGTGTTCTTCAGAATCCAGCGATTCTTCCTTCCCGCCATCGCAGCTATTACAATTTTTTCCTTCAGTGCCCATGCGCAAACCGTGGATGAAATCATCGCCAAGAATGTGCAAGCGCATGGCGGGGTGGACAAGCTGAAAACCGTGCGCAGTCTCCGCACGCAGGCAAAGTTCAGCCAAGGCTCGTTTCGGGCAGAAGTCCGCCAGGAGAACAAACGGCCGGAAAAAGTGCGCGAGGAATTCGTCATCCAGGGGATGGCGCAGATCCAAGCCTACGACGGCAAGACCGGCTGGCAGATATCGCCGTTCGGAGGACGGAAAGATCCCGATTTGCTGTCCCAGGACGATATGAAGAGCCTGGTGGTGGACGCGGATCTTGACGGCCCGCTCGTAAATTACAAAGAGAAGGGCCACAAAGCGGAACTCGTCGGGCACGATTCTGTGGAGGGAACGGATTGCTTCAAGATCAAGCTCAGCATGAAGAATGGCGACGTTCGTTACTACTATCTTGATGCCGATTCGTTCCTCGAACTGAAATTGGAAATTCAAACAACCATTCGCGGCGCCTTACAGGAGTCCGAGCTGTATTACGGCGACTACGAACAGGTGAACGGGATCTACTACGCGTTTGCCATTGAACAAGCACAAAAGGGCAGCTCTTCGCGCTCGCAGATCACCGTCCAGAAAATCGAACAAAACGTGGACATCGAAGACGCGCGTTTCGTTATGCCCGCCACCAAGCCCGCGGCGAAGACGCCTCCGGCTGGAAAGTAGTTTTAACACAAGAAACTCCATGGCTTGCCTGAAACCGAACGACTCTGGCTTAAATTTCATCGCTGAGGGATCCGCTGACATGCGCAAATCAATCCGGCTTTCCGCTGTAATGATGGTGCTTCTTACCTCGATGATGTTTGCTGCTTCCGCGCCAGCACAGGAAGCCAAATTCGATTCCGACACGATCTCCGGCCTGGGGGCGCGGAACATCGGATCGGCCACCATGAGCGGCCGGGTCTCCTCCATCGCTGCCGTTAAAGAAGACGGCCGCCTGACCGTGTACATCGGAGCGGCGAGCGGCGGCGTCTGGAAGTCCTCGAATGGCGGTACGACGTTCAAGCCGGTATTCGACAAAGAAGCCGTGCAATCCATTGGCGCGATCGCCATCGATCCGCAATCACCGAAGACCATCTGGGTGGGCACGGGCGAAGCGTGGACGCGCAACAGCACGTCAGTCGGCGAGGGCATTTATAAATCGACGGACGGCGGCGACAGCTGGACCAACATGGGGCTGCAAAATTCCGAGCGCATCGCCAAAATTATTGTGGATCCCAAGAATAGCAACACGGTCTACGCCTGCGCGCCCGGAAAACTCTGGAGCGACAGCGAGGACCGCGGCCTGTACAAGACGACCGACGGGGGCAAGAGCTGGAACAAAATCCTCAAGGGATCCAATCTTTCAACCGGCTGCGCGATGATTTCGATGAATCCGCAGGACTCGAAAGTTCTTTTCGCGGCGCTGTGGGATTTCCGCCGGAAGGGCTGGACGTTCCGCTCCGGCGGAGAAAATCCCACGTCCCCTAGTGGCAGCGGTTTTTTCCAGACCGCGGATGGCGGAACAACCTGGCGGGAACTCGACGAAAAGAGTGCGGTGGGACTTCCGGCGAAACCCTGGGGACGGATCGCGGTAACCATCGCGCCTTCGAAGCCAAACGTGGTTTACGCGATGATCGAATCCACACGCAGCGGTCTTTTCCGCTCCGACGACGGCGGGAAAACCTGGGGCGAGCGCGACCGCAGCAATTCGATGGTTTGGCGGCCTTTTTATTTTGCCAACCTCATCGTTGATCCGAAAGACGAGAACAAAGTCTACAAACCGGACGGCCCGCTTATCGTGAGCGATGATGGCGGGAAAAGTTTCAGTGGAATCTCAAACGGCGCTCACGGCGATTTCCACGATGTTTGGGTGAATCCAGAGAACAGTGATCATCTGATCGCCGGCGACGATGGCGGCGTCTGGTATTCCTACGACGGCGGCAACGCCTGGTGGAAGGGGAACAACCTGCCGATTTCGCAGTTCTATCACGTGAGCGTGGATCAGGCTGATCCGTACCACGTCTTCGGAGGATTGCAGGACAACAGCGTCTGGATGGGCGACTCGCAGTATCCGGGCGGAATCACCAACGGCCGCTGGGAAAATCTTCTTGGAGGAGATGGCTTCTGGGTCTTCCCCGACCCAGCCGATGCGAACTACGTTTACGCCGAATCGCAGGGCGGTTACATCGGCCGCGTGAACCGGTTCACGCTCGAAGGCCGCGGCATCAAGCCACAGCAGAACTACGGGGAAGGGAAGTTGCGCTTCAACTGGAACACTCCGATTCATATGAGCCCCAACGAGAAGGGCACGATTTACATCGGCGCGCAATTCCTTTTCCGCTCGCGGGACCATGGCCAGACTTGGGACCTCATTTCTCCGGACCTCACCTCGAACGATCCCGAAAAGCAGAAACAGGAAGAGTCCGGCGGCGTCACCGTGGACAATTCTTATGCCGAGATGCACACGACGATTTATTCGATCAGCGAGTCAACGCGCGACGGTCAAACCATCTGGGTGGGAACCGATGACGGGAATGTCCAGCTCACGCGCGACGGCGGTAAGTCTTGGAGCAACGTTGTCGCCAACGTCCCGAATCTTCCGAAGGCGTCCTGGGTATCGTGGGTGGAAGCAGGACTCTTCGATAATAGCACCGCTTATGCCACGTTCGATCGCCATACCTTCGGCGATGTGGATCCGCATGTTTTCAAGACCACGGACTACGGGAAGACCTGGACGCCGCTCGTAAGCGCCGGAAGCGGAGTCCGCGGGTACGCTCACGTCATCAAGGAAGATCCAGTCGCACAGAATATCCTTTACCTGGGCACCGAGTTCGGGCTTTGGATTTCGCTGGATAGCGGCAAGCACTGGGCACAGTACAAGGGCCACGAATTGCCCAACGTCGCGGTGCGTGACATCGTTGTCCATCCGCGAGAATCGGACCTCGTCCTCGCGACGCATGGCCGCGGCATCTGGATTGTCGACGACATCACGCCACTGCGAAAAATGACGCCCGAAGTTTTGGCGCAGGAGGCTACTTTTCTTCAGGCCAAGCCCGCGCAGCAGCGCCTGCAAGCCAACGGCGGTTGGGCGGACGGCAGCGCGGTGTTCACCGGACCAAATCCGCCGGACGCCGCTTTGATCACCTACTATCAGAAAAAACGCCACATCTTCGGAAAAATGAAATTGGAGATTTTTGACGCGCAGGGCAAACTCGTGGATACGCTACCGCCGAACAGCCGCCGCGGTATCAGCCGCGTGGAGTGGCCGATGCGCCTGAAAGCGCCGCGCGTTCCCCCTGCCGCCACCGCCGCGTTTGAAGCCGCGCAGGGACCGAGAGTCCTGCCCGGCACTTACACCGTCAAAATGACGCGGGGAACGGAAACGTATTCCACGCAGCTCGTGGTAACGCTCGATCCGCGCGCGAAATACACTCTCGAAGACCGCAAACTGGAACTCGACGCATCCATGCGCGTCTACAATCTGCTCGGTGATATGACCTTCGATGTGGACCGTATCAATGGGCTGCATGACGCTTTGTTGGACCGCGCGGGGAAACTCAAGGGCGATGCGGCGCTGAGCAAGCATTTGCAGGACCTCGCGGGAAATGTCGAGGAACTCCGCAAAAAGATCGTGGCGACAAAAGAAGGCGGTGCGATCACCGGCGAAGAACGCATTCGCGAAAAGACGACCGGCCTATACGGCGACCTGTTGAACTATGAAGGCCGGCCGACCGACTACCAGGTAGGGCGCATCGATTCGCTGAAACGAGAGTTGGGAGACGTCGAAACGGAAACCGACGCTTTGATCACGAAGGAACTCGCCGCGGTGAACAAGACGCTGGCGCAGAAAAAACTGGAAGCCATCCAACCGCTGACGCGCAAAGCCTGGGACACAGCCAATAGCGATTCAGGAGGCGGTGCCGCAGCCGGCGCCACTTTCCGCCGCGAACGCGATTGAGAAACCCCGCTCAGCGCGGCTTTCCGACAAGCTGGCGCGCATAAGCCGGCGCCTTGGCTTCGTCTTCATGTTTGCAATACGCGTAGACGTCTACCCCTTGGTCCAGCCAGGTATCGAAACGCTTCTTCCAAGCTGTTAGCTGCTTCGGAGTGTAGCTTTCGAGGCGCAAGCGAGCGTACGTAAACCCAGCAGTGAGCACATCGGGAGGCGTTTGCTTTTCGGTTTCAGACAAGCAGAGGGCTGTCTCGTGCTGACGAAGCACGGCGTAGGTTTCCTCGGTGTACCAAGACGGATGACGCACCTCAAAGGCGAAAAGAAAAGCCAGCGGGCGAAGCGCGAGAAAGTCTTCCAGCAGTGGGCGGTCGAATTTGAAATTGGGCGCAAGCTGCACGAGGATCGGCCCCAGGTGGTCGCCCTCATTGAGAACACTGGCGACTTCCAGGAATCGTTTCAGAGTGCTCTCGCAGTTGCGCAGCCTTTGAATGTGCGTAATCTTCTGATTGGCCTTCAAAGCGAAGCGAAAGCCCGCGGGGACGCTCTTCGTCCAATTCAGCAGCGCCGTCTCGGTTGGCATGTGGTAGAACGTGTAGTTGATTTCAACCGTCGAGAACTGCTTCGCGTAAAAACTGAGCATCTCCTTATCGGGAAGTTTCTCTGGATAGAAGCTGCCCTTCCACTCCTTGTAGGAGTATCCGGAAGTGCCCACGCGAAGCTGGCCTGTGCTTGGAATGATGGACCTCCGTGCCCTGGCATTTAACCACAGCCGCTGCAATGGGAAAAGGCAAAGGCCTGGAGTCGCATTGCAATCAAGGTGTCTTCTTTGTTTTCGGTGGCACCCGTTCGCTGAGAAGTTCGATGGCCTGCTCCAATCTTTGCCGTCGCTTCCAGAACTCGCCCCAAAGATCGCCCTTCTCCTTGAGCCGCGCAAACACCGTCTTTAGGTTCAACGTCTCGGGGCGCAGGCTGGAACGCAATTCGCGCGGCAATAGCGGGCAGGAAACCGGCGCTTGCGGGAATGCCCGCACAGAGTAGGCGGCAGCCAGCGGGCGCCCGTGAGAATTTTGCTGCACGTCGATCAACACCCGTCCCGCTGGACGTTTCGCCACAATGCGTTCGTTGGTGACCAGATTCGGGTGTTCAGCCGTCACTGTTCGCGCGATGATCTCGCCGAACGTTCGTAGCTGCTCATACGTATAGATCGGCTCCACCGGTATGTAGATGTGGATTCCCGTCGCGCCTGAAGTCTTCAAGAAGCTCGCCAGCCGCAATTCCTCCAATTTTTCATGAAGCGCCCGCGCGATCGTCACCACCACTGAAAACTCCGTGCCATCCGACGGATCCAAGTCAAAGAAGAAGTAATCAGGATGATCGAAATCGTCATAACGGTTGGACCACGGATTGTGATCGATGCAGCCGAGGCCGGTCAAAAATAGCAGCGAAGCGCGGTCGTTGGCCGTCGCGTAGTGAATTGCTTCCCCTTTTTTCTCCGAATCAATCGGCACGGTTGTGAACCACTCCGGCACGCCTTCCCGCAAATCTTTTTGAAAAAAAGCCTGCCCCTTGATTCCGTCCGGATAGCGCCGCAAAACCAAAGCCCGGTCGCGCAGAAACGGCAAAATAAAATCAGCCATCCGGTAGTAGTAGGCCAGCAGATCTCGTTTCGTATAGCCCGGCTCGGGAAAATAGACTTTGTTCAGGTTGCTGAACCGCAACCGCTTCTCTTCGAGTTCGATCGTCACCGTTTCCGAGCGGCCCTTGAACAACTCCGCCTCGACTTGCGCTTTGGTGTTGAGCACCCGTCCAACAACTTCGGGCGCGCGAACCACGGCCGGAACTGCGTTTGCATCGGACGTGTCAGATGCAACCTCGGTCTCCCACTGGCAGTCCGCGGGCCGCCCATCCCCGCGAAGCGCGACGAACACCGGGTGCCGCAGGGCGTGCTCGTCTGTCCACCCGCCGAACTTGACGCGCGCCACTAATTCCGGCGAAACCCACGATGGCTTCTCATTGGTTTCGGGAACCGTGTCGAACGGGCAAGCGGAAGTCGCCAGCTCTTTCAACTTGCTGCTCAACTCCTTCAGCTTTTTCGCGTCAAATCCGCTTCCCACGTGCCCGATGAATCGAAGCTTCTTTCCTTCGTACAATCCCAGCAACAGCGAACCAAACGGAAGCGCAGGAGTCCGCGCTTCCGACCATCCGCCAATCACGGCATCCACCGTCTTCGTGATTTTCAGTTTCAGCCAGCTCGCACTTCTTTCGGACACGTAGCGGCTGTCAATCTGTTTCGCGAGCATCCCTTCCAGCCCGTTTTGCTCCGCAAGCTTGAAGAGCTCCTTTCCATGCTCCAACTGGTGGTCGGAATATCGCAGCCGCGCCGACGTCCATAGCAGCTTTTGCAGCAGTTGCTTGCGCTCCAGGAGAGGCGCTTCGCGCAGGTCATATCCATCGCAGTACAGCAAGTCGAAGGCGTAATAAATGACGGGGATCTGCGAAATCAGATTCTCGCTGGGAGCGCGCACATGCATGCGTTCCTGCAAGAGTTCGAAGTTGCTGTGCCCGCGCTCATCCAGCGCGACAATCTCTCCGTCGAGAATCACCTTCCGTGCGGCCAACTCCGCGGGCAAACCAGCTAGTTCCGGATAACGCTTAGTCATGTCGATTGCATTGCGCGAACGCAGCGTCAAAGCTCCGTCATCCATCCACGCCAGCACCCGCACGCCGTCCCATTTGATTTCAAACAGCCACTTTGGATCAGAGAAGGGATGCTCAGCCGGCGTGGCTAACATGGGCTCCAAGCGAGTCGGCATTGCGGCTTTGCGTGCGCCGCTCACTTCCTGCGCCTGAATCGGAATTCGCCCGTGTTTCGGCGGCAGTTCCTCCTTGATCTCTTCCAGCGTGCGCCCCGTCAGCGCGGAACGGTCGTGCTCCTCGATGTTCCACTTGGAATCCTCCGCCGCGTCCTTGTGCTTGATCATCAGCCATTCGTTGCCTTTTTCGCTCTGTTTCAGCTTCACCAAAACAAAGCTGCCCTTCAGCTTTTCCCCGTTCAAGCTGAACTTGACATCTCCCTTTTCCAGCTGCTTTAGCGCGTTGAGATCGCCCTCCAATCGAAACGTCCCGCGGTCCCACACCATGACAGTTCCCGCGCCATAATTTCCTTCGGGAATTTTCCCCTCGAAGTTGGCGTAGTCCAGCGGGTGATCTTCCGTCATCACCGCCAGCCGCTTGTCACCATGATTCTGCGAAGGCCCCTTGGGCACTGCCCACGACTTCAGCGTCCCATCAATCGCCAGCCGGAAATCGTAATGCAACCGCGTCGCCCGATGCTTCTGCACCACAAACGTGTCGCCATGCGCCTGGCCGGGCCGGACGTCCACCTGCGGCAGTTTCGGCATTGGCAGCCGCGTGCGTTTACCTGCCGTGGTGGATTTATCCGCAGTAGCGGGCCTGTTCGCCGCGGCAGGCCTACCCGTCGGGACACGCGCGCCCCTCGTAGCCCCGTCATTTCGAGCGGAGCGACCGAAGGTTCCGACCTTGTCGGAAGAAATCTCTCTTCCTTCCGACTTTGGGGCCCCTGCCTCAGCAGGGTCGGGTTCCCCCGACGGCTCCGGCGTCCGGTCGAACCGCCGTTTGCGCTTGTATTCTTCGAGCTTGGCCATGCACGGATTCTATCTTATGCCGTCGTGTGGATCGCAGGCTGCCTCTCACTGCGCCGTGTTCTCCAAGCTCTCCTCTTGACAATCAGTAGGAGAGATGTATTCTTCCTCTTGATCATCAGGAGGAAGCGTCTAATGACGGACAAACCGAGTGACCTCGTTCAAGGCACTCTGGACATGCTCATTCTGAAAACGCTGGCGCTCGAACCCATGCACGGATATGGAATCGCCGTCCGGCTCGAACAGATGAGCAGGCGCGTTTTTTGCCTCAATGCAGGTTCGCTGTTCGTCGCCTTTCAGCGGTTGCAACGCGATGGACTGATCAGAAGCGAATGGAAGGCCACCGAGAACAGCAGGCGCGCCAAGTATTACGTCCTAACAGAACAAGGGCGAAAGAGGCTCAACAGTGAAACAAAAGAATGGGGAAGGCAAGTGGCGGCGATCGCCAGAATCTTGGAGACGTCGTAGGGAGGTTCCATGTCAATTTTGCGAAGCATCGCTGGCGGGCTGCGATCACTCTTCCGAAAGGAGCAAGTCAGCAAAGAACTGAACGAAGAACTCAACGGCTTCTTGGAGATGGCAGCCGAAGAAAAGATGAAAGAGGGGATGAGCCGCAAGGGTGCGCTTCGCGCCGTGCGCCTGGAGCGAGGCAATCTCGAAATCGCGAAGGAGGTCGTCCGTTCTGCAGGCTGGGAATCTGTTGTCGAGGCGTTGTGGCAGGATTTGCGCTTCGCCGCTCGCATGCTCCGCAAGTCTCCCGGCTTCACTGCCGTCGCCGTGCTTACCCTCGCCCTCGGCATCGGCGCGAACACTGCGATTTTCAGCGTGGTTAATTCACTGCTACTGCGGCCCTTACCCGTCAGTTCGCCAAACGAAGTCGCCTCGCTGGTGTCGCAGACTCGCGGAGGCGGTTCCAGTAACGGTTTTTCTCATCCCGATTTTGATGACATCCGCAGCCAGACAACCTCCGTCTTCCGTGACCTGACCGGCATCCAGCCGTTTCATATGGACGGGTTTAGTATGAACGGTCAGAGCCAGCCCATTTGGATGAGCTACGTCACGACGAATTTCTTCCAAGTAATGGGCGTCCAACCCGCGCTCGGAACCTTCTTCGAGCCTTCCAACGGTAGGATTGACGGCTCCGACTCTGTTCTCGTGCTGAGTTACTCGTTTTGGAAAACTCATCTTGGAGGCGATCCGAATATTGTAGGCAGGAGCGTTTCGATTAACGGATGTGCGGTGACGATTATCGGCGTGAGTGAGAAAGGCTTCGGCGGCGTCGTTCCGATTGCTGAGACCCAGGGCTACTTGCCGGTCGGCATGGCAACAGCAACTTTAGACAGCCCCAAAGGTTTCCTGGCGGACAGGAGGGTGGAAAACATCGAGATTATTGGCCGGCTGAAACCAGGCGTGAAGATCGGACAAGTGCAGTCTGCGCTTGCCGTAGTGGCTCGCCGCCTTTCTGACCGGTATCCAGACATTCACAGGTGGGATTGGCTCCAAGCGTTTCCCGGCGGCCCGCTTAACGCGGACCCGTCGGGGACGGCGGTCATCGAGTCGATGGCAGCGTTTTTCCTCGTCCTTGTTGGACTTGTGCTCGTGCTGGCCTGCATGAACGTTGCGAATTTGCTGCTGGTTCGCGCCGCTACCCGCGGACGCGAGATGGCGGTTCGCGCGGCTCTGGGCGCCAGCCGCGGGCGCATCGCGCGACAGTTGCTCACCGAAAGCGTTCTCCTCGCAGGCTTGGGATGCGCGGGAGGTATTGCTCTCGGAGTCGCAGCCAGCCGCTCGATAAACTCTATAAATTTCGCGACGGCGATTCCTCTTGTATTCAACGTGGGATTTGACTGGCGAGTCTTCGCTTACGGTCTGGGCGCGGCCCTTCTGACCGGAGTGCTTGTCGGCTTGACTCCGGCCGTTCGTGCCGCGCGCGGAAATCTGAACAGCCTGCTGCACGAAAGCCCCCGAACTGGAACAGTTCGGCTCCAGCGCGGGCGCAGCGTCCTCGTTGTGGCCGAGCTAAGCGGCTCCCTAATGTTGCTGATCGTCGCTGGATTGTTCGTGCGCAGCCTGCGATCCGTTGAACGCTCCGATCTGGGCTTCGACCCGAACCATGTCGTGAACCTCACCGTTTCTGCTACCGAAGCTGGTTACGACGAAAGCCGGGCAAACCAATTCCTCAAACAATTGCTCCAGCAAGCGAACTCGCTGCCGGGTGTAGAGTCCGCGAGCCTTGCAGGGACGATTCCGATGGGCTACTACAACCACGGAGACGACCTCAACATCGACGGCTACCGAACTCCGCGTGGCCAGGAGCGGCCACGCGCCGGCTACAACGTCGTCTCGCCGGGATATTTCCGAACTATGCGCATACCGCTGATTCGCGGGCGCAGCTTCCTCGATTCCGACGACCAGACTTCACAATATGTCGCTGTCGTGAACGAAGAAATGGCTAGGATGTACTGGCCGAATCAGGTTCCCATCGGCAGACACTTCACGACGGCAAATGATCCCGCACATTCGATCAAGGTAGTTGGCATCGCAAAGAACAGTCGCACCCAAAACTTGACTGGTCCTCTGCGGCCGTATTTCTACCGTCCGTTTGCGCAGCACTACCTCGTGCCCGTGACTCTTCAAGTGCGAACGGCATTGCCTCCGACAGCAGCATTTCGTCAAGCGATCGAACTAATCCATTCGCTTTCGCCCGCGATGCCCGTGTTCGATGCGCAAACGATGACTCAGGCTCTCGACACTCTCAATGGGTTGCTGCTCTATCAAGTCGGCGCAGTACTGACCGCTTCGCTGGGAGTTCTCGGGCTCGTGCTGGGACTTGTCGGAGTCTACGGCGTGGTTTCCTATGCGGCAAGCCAGCGAACGCACGAGATCGGTATTCGCATGGCCCTCGGCGCCGATCCTTCGAGCGTCCTGAGGATGATACTCAGGCAAGGGCTGGTTGTGACGGCAGTTGGCGTCGCGGTGGGGGCTCTGCTGGCGGGTGCCATCGGACGCCTCGCGCGTAGTTTCTTATCGGGCGTCTCGGCCACTGACCCGTTGACCTACTTGTGCGCATCGGCGCTGCTTGCCGCAGTGGTGCTGACAGCATGCTACATTCCCGCGCGCCGCGCCACGCGGGTCGATCCGACGGTCGCTCTGAGATACGAGTAGTTCGCACCGTTTAGCTGACTCCAGTTCGCTCCTCATCCCGATTCTCACTGATTTCGACTTATCCCCTTTTTCTGCGCGCATTTCTTGGGCACTGCTTCGGGCCAATTCCTGCGCCCGGCAGCTTCGCGGCTTCTGCTTTCCCGGTTCCTCCCGAACGACACAGGTCCCTCCCATAACGCGCCCGCGCGCCTTGCGAGCAGCGGCCTCTCGCTCAATCTGATGTTGGCCCGGGTAGTGACTGATTCTGCAAACCATGCTGCAACTCGTGGATGCATCTTGATTCTTGCCCGGCAGGCCGCTAACCTTAAAAGCTCGTGCACTGTCTCAGCCTGTTGTCGAAGGAGCATCCAAATGGCCTCGACTGTCTGGAAAGGCCACCTTACGTTTGGCCTGATTTCCATGCCCGTCCGCATGTCTACGGCGGCCCGCGGCGAACGCATCAGCTTCAACCAACTCCACAAAGAGTGCCATTCGCGCCTCAAGCAGCCCTTGTTCTGTCCCCACTGCAATCGCAACGTGGAGCGTTCCGAAATCGTGAAGGGCTACGAATACGAAAAGGATCAGTACGTTCTGTTCAACGAAGACGAACTCGACAAAATCGAGCCTTCCTCGGCGCGCGTGATGGAAATTCTCGAGTTCGTGAAGCTGGATGAAATGGATCCGCTCTATTTCGATTCTTCTTATTACGTCGCTCCGGAAGATGCCGGGCTGAAGGCCTATCAGCTCCTCATGAAAGCCATGAAAGAGTCCGGCTACGGAGCCATCGCCAAACTCACCATGCATCAGCGCGAACACATCGTGATTGTTCGGCCGGGAACCATGGGCATGACCCTGCACACCATGTTCTATTCCAATGAGATTCGCGCGGCCGAGTCCGTTCCCACCGACAAGGTCGACAAAGAACAGGAAAACAAACTCGCACGCCAGCTCATTGAAAGTCTTGCGGCGCCTTTTGAACCGCAGAAATACCGCGACGAGTATCAGGAAAATGTGCGCACCATGATCGCCGCCAAGCTCAAAGGCCAGGAAGTGACCGAAGTCGCCCACCCGCACATGGCTCCGGTGATTGATTTGATGGAAGCTCTCAAGAAAAGCCTTGCGGAAAAGCAAGCTCCGGCCGCAGCGTCCGCGCCTGCAGCACGGGAGGCGGTCGGCAAGAAGCCTCCCACGCGTGCGCTTCAGCCGGTTGCGTCAATACAAAAGAAGGCAGGGAAAAAGGCGGTCAGTTAATCTTTAATGGGCGCCAAGGACAGATTCAGCTCAGAGGACATTCAGCGCGTTCTGGGTCTGACTGAAAAACAGCTGGAGTATTGGGATCGGTTGCGCCTCGTTTCTCCCCAAAAAGAGCAGGGAAGCCGCTTCTACGATTTCCGCGACCTGATTAGCCTGCGCACGGTAAAGCAGTTGGTGGAAAATGGCGTGCCTGCCGGCCGTCTGCGGCGATCCCTTGCCGCGCTTCGCGAGAAACTTGCCCATGTCCACGCGCCTCTCTCCGAACTCCGCGTTCTTTCCGACGGCAAAGATGTTGTAGTGGAAAGCGAGGGCGCGCGCCTGGAACCACTGTCCGGCCAATTCGTCTTGAATTTCGAGACTCGCGAGCTTGGCGAAAAAGTGCGCGTCATGACCGGGCCCAATGCCGATGACTGGCTGGCCACTGCGCTCGAATATGACGCCGAAGAAAATGCCAGGGCCGAAGCGATCGAAGCCTACGATCATGTTTTGAGCATTGATCCGCAGAAAGTCGATGCTTTGCTCAATTGCGGAACGCTTTGCTACGAAGAAGGAAACTTGAAAAAAGCCGCCGAATACTTCACGCGTGCTTTGCAAGTCGACCCTGAAAATTCTTTGGCGCATTTCAATTTAGGCAGCGTTCTCGAAGAAGTCGGCAGGCTGGAAGCGGCGCGACTGCATCTTCGCAACGCCGTGCGTCTCGATCCAAGTTATCCCGACGCCCATTACAACCTGGCTTTTGTTTGCGAAAAGCTCGGCGCACGCAACGAAGCGCAGCGGCATTGGCAAGCCTACATCACTCTCGATCCCACCAGCCCGTGGTGCGGCTACGCGCGCCAGCGGCTCGCCGGCGCCACCGCAAGAACCGCTGGCACTTCCTAGTCCACGCCCGCTACAATCTTTCCGAGGTCGCAGGCCCATGTGCAGGAACATCAAACCGCTTTTCAATTTTGATCCGCCGGTCACGGATGAAGAAGTGCGAGCCGCTTCGCTGCAGTTCGTGAGAAAAATCACTGGTTTCAACAAACCGTCGAAGGCCAACGAAGAAGCGTTTCAAGCCGCCATCGAGGAAATCTCAAAAATATCAGCGCGTCTGATTCATTCCCTCGAAACGACCGCACCGCCAAAGAGTCGCGAGGAAATGGCTGCCAAAGCGAGGGCCCGCGCGGCAGAGAGATTTGGTGCTTGAGCCTGTTGCACAACTCGGGGCCAGGACCGCAACAGCCACTTCTCCCAATAATTCATAAGAGAAATTCACTCAGCCTTTTCTCTCAGCTTTTTTAACGAAAGCTTGAAACTCGCTCACAACGCGGGCTGGCAATTCGCCAAATGTTTTCTTGATGAGCAGATCGTGCCCTGCGCCGTCGACTTCAAAGAGGGCGTGTGGGGCCGGGATCAACTTCAGAGCGGAGTTCATTTCCTGAATCGTGCCGAAAAGATCTCGCGTGCCGTGGACGAAGAATGCGGGCTTGTTGAGTTTCGGAAAATGGCTGGTGCGAAGCTGATCAGGTTTTTGCGGAGGATGCAGCGGATACGAAAGAAGCAGCAAGCCGTCGACTAACTGAGAGTCCTCTGAAACAAGAATGGTAGCTTGGCGTCCTCCGTAGGAATGGCCGCCGAGAAACACGGGTCCGCGTTCTCTCTGTTTCATAAGGGCAACCGCTCGCCGCAAGCCGTCGCGGTCCCGCGCGGCCGTGCCCGGCGATGGCGGCCCGTGCGGACGCACCGAGCGGAATGGCAAATCGAAGCGCAGCACCGCAAATCCTGCTGCCGCGAAAGCATCTGACATTTCAACTAACAGTTTTGATTGGCAGTTTGCGCCGGCGCCGTGCGTAAGCACAAGGATGCCGCCGCTCGGCTTTGAAGGCGCGTGCAAGAAGCCGCGAACGGGTGGGTCGGCGGCGGCATCAACAAACGGCGCAAACATCGAATTTGTAAAGTCCTCGCTTGATGCAGCGGCGGCCTCTTCTGCTTGCAAACTCCCGATACTACATGGACGGACATCAACTAGTGCCCCTCGACTAGCTCGGGACAGCATATCCTTTTTTGAAATCAGGGTTTGTAAGTATAAACCCTGAAACCCGATCGGATATGGTGGAGGCGGGGGGAGTCGAACCCCCGTCCGAAAAGCGCAACGACACGAAGCCTACATGCTTATCTCAATTCGGTGTGCGGCCCAGCCCTTGCGAGCCTGCCGCGCGTTCGCCCGCCGCGCTCAGAATGAGCAAGAAACGCAGCCAGCTAGTCCGATGAATCTCGCCCGAACCTTACGGACCGAAAGGCCCGGGCCAGCTCACTGTGTGACGCCTCTGACCGGGCCCATGAGCAAAGCCCGGGGAAGCGGCAACTTAATTAATTAAGCTGCAAGTGCCAAGTTGTTGTTGGCATTTCTAGTTTTCCACCAAGTTGCGGGCAGGTGGGTCCCGGCATGCCTTCGGGCCGCGACAGCTTCCGTCGAAACCGTGTCGCCCCCTCTACACTATTATACCACTGACGTTGAACAGCGCTCTGCGCCTTGCATACAGCCGGTGAGTTGGGTTGAGTCGTCCGTTTGCAGTTCACAGTTGACAGTTATGGAGTAGAGATGCCCTCCAGACACCTCGAGACCCTTTCCCCGAGAGCCAGTTGCTAGCCAAGTTTCCTGCTGATTAAGCAACAATTGGGCACAACGGTACGGCTAGGCCGTTGACTGGAAACCACCTAGCTCGCAAAATGACTGGACGGGGAGATTTTGGGCGAAACACGGCCAAAAACCGGAATGGCACAAGAATCGAACGCCGTCGAACAGGCTATTGCACGGGCTCTGCGGGACAATCTCGAGCGCATCAAGCGTGCTTCGGATGAGCTGCACCATGCCGTTGGGGACGTGGTCGCTGCTTGCGCGAGCAACAAGCCGACGAATGCGCTGCCTCCCCTGCTGAGGGCGCAAACGTCCGCGGCATCGCTGGCGGCTTCTCTCGAGGTTTTGTCCAGATTTATCACGGTTTCGCTGCAGACGGGCCACCGGTCACCGCTCGAAGAGCAGATCACGAATTTGGTTGGCAAGGTGGCGGCCGAGGCACCCAGCGCGCCGCAGCGTCCGCACCCTTCGCAGCCCGTGCCGATGGCTTCCAAGGCGCAGGTTGCGCCGGCTCCGGTTATCGCGGAGCCTGAAGAGACGGAATTGGAGTTGCAAGGTGAGGCGGAAGCGCTTGAATTGACGGAGCCCGCGTCGGTAGCGGGAGAGCCGGAGTTCGAGGGCGAGTTTGACGTCAACCGCCTGTCCGCCGAAGAGCAGGAATTGCACCGCCGGGCGAATCGCGTTGCCAAAGTTTCGATGCAGGACATAAAAATGCTGCGGCCGGATCAGGTGCGCTTAGGCCGCCAGAACAAAGATCTCTGCATCCGATTGAAAGAAGACATTGAAAAAGCTCATCGAGAATACGACCGCCGATTCAAGCCCATCATGGACCACCCGGTGGACTATTTTTACCGCTGGATGGTGGAAATCCTTGCCGATGGCGATGCTCACTGCCTTGGCGAGTATCCGTACGCCACGCCGGCGCGGCATCACTAGTAACGCAAAGAGTTCGCGCTTTTGTGGCTCACTGCGAGATGCCGTATCATTGTGTGTACCGATGGCACGCCGATTCGCAGCTCTGATGCTTGCGCTGGTTTTGTCGCTGGGTTCGCTGGGCGCTTTTGCGCAAACTGCGACGCAAAAGCGCAAGTCCAGGAAGCCCAAAGCGCCAGCCTGCCGGGTTGGATGCCAGCCTGACACGCCCGCTCCTTTAGTCGCCACCGATACACCGGAAGACGAAGCGGCGCAAAGAGATCTCACGGACCTGGCGCGAGCGCTGCACAACGGGACGCCAGGCGCGTATGAAAGACTTTCCGCATTCGCGGTGAAGAACACCACCAATGTTTGGGGCGCGCGCGCGGCACTGGCTCTTGGTTTCGAAGACAATTCCAAAAACCGCAACGCGCAGGCCCTTGGATGGTTGCTCAAAGCGCAGAACGACACGTTGCTGCGCGAGTACGCGTTGTATTGGACGGCGACGGCGGAGCGTGCTCTGGGCCGCAACGCCGAAGCCTACAAAGTTCTGCAAAGTATCCAGCGCGACTACCCGAACACGGCGATGCGCGAGCCTTTGCTGGAAGCGATTGCGCCCGTGGCGGTTCTGCTCGGGCATCCGCAGGAAGCCATCGATGCGTTGAACGCTTACGCCGGCACCACTTCAAAGCCTTCGCTTCTGCTGGAGCGCGCCCACGCCTATCAGGCGGCGCACCAGCTTCCACGTGCCGCGAAGGACTATCAAACTATTTTTTATAAGACGCCTCTTGCTGATGAAGCCAAGCCAGCGGGCGCAGCTTTGACGCAGGTGATGCATGCGCTCGGGAAGGAATATTCTTACCCCGGCGTGGAGATGCAAGAGCAGCGCGCCCAGGCTTTTTATGACGCGCATAAATGGAAGGAAGCGCGCGCGGAATTTGAAAAGCTCCTCACCATGCTGAAGGATCCGGCGAATCCCACGCGGCAGCGCGCACAGTTGCGTGTGGCGGAGTGCCGCGTCCAATTGAAAGGTTCACCTTCGCTGATCGCCGCGCTGAAGACTCCGGATCTGGAAGTGGATGCCGAGCGGCTGTACGCTTTGTCGCAAGCCTACCGGACGGAGAAAAAAGAATCCGAGATGTTCGCGGCGCTGAATTCACTGGCGCAGAATTATCCCCTCAGCAAATGGAACGAAGATGGATTGATGGCGGCAGGGAACTACCATTGGGTGGAGCTGGAGCGCGAAAAGGCCGTCGTTGCCTACCAGCGCGTGCTGGACACATTTCCCAACGGGAAAAACTCCTATAACTGCGAATGGCGCATCGCCTGGGTGGCGTTCCTGAATCATCAGCCCGATGCGGACGACCGCCTGACAAATTTCTTGTTGAAAAATCCGGTTTCCGCCAATGCCGTGGATGCTCTCTACTGGCTGGGCCGCAACGCCGAACGCGAGGGAAATCCCGCTCATGCGCGCAGCTATTACGACAAAGCCGTCGAGCGGTTCCCGCAAACCTATTTTGGCAATGCCGCCGCCGCGCGGCTCGTGAGACTCCCCCCCGGCGAAGAGGATCACTCCGATGTTCTGGAAAAGATTCCGCCGCCGCCGGCGCTACGTCCGTTTGATGAACCGATTCCCGTTGCCGCCACCGATCGCTGGGCGCGAGCGCAGGCTTTGCGCTCCATCGCGTTCGACGCCTCCGCCGAACAGGAACTGAAGAACGCGTTTTTTGCAACGTCTTCGCCGCGTTTCCTTCTGGAAGCGGCGCAGGCTGCATTTGAGCAAGGCCACTTCGGCGCCGGCATGGCGTACGCCAGAATCGTGATTCCCAGCGTCGATTCGCGGAAATTTGGCGAAGTCCCTATCGCAGCATGGAAAGCGCTCTTTCCGCTTCCGTATGAAGCTGCGCTTCGCCGGGAAGCTGCCAAGAACGATTTCGATCCGATGTTCGCCGCGGGCCTGATTCGCCAGGAATCGACTTTTCAAGCGGATGCCGTGTCGCACAAGAACGCCATTGGCCTGATGCAGGTGCTTCCGAAAACGGGGAAGCTCTTGGCAAAACAATTGAAGGTGCGCTACACGAAGGACAAACTTTTCGAGCCGGACTACAACATTGAGATTGGCATGGTGTACATCGCCGCTCTCGTGCGCCTGACTGGTGCGCCTGAATATGCCGCGGCGGCCTACAATGCGGGCGAAGACCGCATTGCTGCCTGGAAGGCCGAACGCAATTACGACGAAATTCCGGAAGTCGTCGAATCCATTCCGTTCACCGAAACCCGCGAATACGTGCAGATCGTCTTGCGCAATACGCAAGTCTACCGGATGATTTACGGCCAGCCGAGCGTAGGCATGCAAATTGCCTCGGGGCATGCGCGCTAAAAGCGGCTTGAGCTTGCTGGAGCGAGTACTTCTTCCCACAAACTTTTTTTGCCGGAGCGCGATACATGATTTCCCACGATTGCCATTTCTGGTATCTTGCCCACGCGGGCGATTTCATCCACTGAAGCAGGTGAAATGAGTTCTCCAGACTCGACCATGGCGCAAATCTCGCGCCGCATGCTCTCGGCGAAGGCTGAGCAATTCACGGAGTCCGTCATCCGGGAAATGACGAGGCTGGCGCTGAAGCACGGCGCCGTCAATCTTTCGCAGGGCTTTCCCGATTTCGCGGCTCCGGAAGAAATCAAGGAAGCCGCGCGCAAGGCTATCTCCGACGACATCAATCAATACGCGATCACCTGGGGGGCGAAGCCGTTGCGCGACGCCATCGTGGAAAAATTTGCGCGCACCCAGGGCGTGAAGTACGACCCGGAGCGCGAAATCACTATCTGCTGCGGCTCGACGGAAGCGATGATGTCCGCCATGATGGCGATCATCAATCCGGGCGATGAGATTGTGGTGTTCGAGCCGTTCTACGAGAATTACGGGCCGGACGCGATTCTGAGCGGGGCCACGCCGCGCTTTGTAAAACTTCGTACACCGGATTGGTCTTTTGACGAAAAAGAACTCGCGGGTGCTTTTGGCCCGCACACCAAGGCGATTATCCTCAACACCCCTAACAATCCCACGGGAAAAGTGTTCACGCGCGCGGAGCTTGAATTTATTCGCGACCTTTGCCTGCGCTGGAACGCCTATTGCATCACTGATGAAATCTACGAGCACATTCTTTACGACGGCGCCGTGCACATCTCCATGGCGCAAATCGATGGGATGCGTGACCGCACGATCGTCATCAATGGCTTGTCCAAAACCTACAGCGTGACAGGTTGGCGAGTCGGCTGGGTGCTGGCTCCTCCGGAACCAACGCAGCCGATTCGCAAGGTTCACGATTTTCTAACCGTTGGCGCCGCTGCCCCGTTGCAGCAAGCCGGCGCAAGCGCTTTGCACTTTCCGCAGAGTTACTATGAAAAGCTCGCGGCCAGCTACACCGCCAAACGGGAACGGCTGCTGAGAATTCTCACGAGTGCAGGATTCACGGTCTTCAAACCGAAGGGCGCGTATTACATCATGACGGACATATCCCGTTTCGCGGATCCCGACCCTGCGCATTTCCCGGCGGACACGAAAGATGTGCGCTTCGCGAAGTTTCTCGTCGAAAAAATCGGAGTTGCTGTGGTCCCCGGCTCCAGCTTCTACAACGACGCGCGCGATGGCGCTTCGCAAGTGCGCTTTACCTTCTGCAAAAAAGAAGAAACCCTCGCCGCCGCGGAGCAGCGCCTCGCGAAGCTTCATGCGTGATTCATTTCCCTCTTAAATCCGATCGCCCCTGCATTGCCTCGCGCGGGCCCGGAGACTCTGTGCTAGAATCTCGACCCGATGAGCACCTTATCCGCAATCCTGAATCTGATTCCTGACCAAACTCGCATGGAAGCCAGCGGCGACGGCCCAAGCTTTGATATTTCAGCCAGCGCGACGCGCACGTTTCTCTGCCGGCTCACCGTCACGGAGCAAATCGAACAGGAGTCCTTGGACGTTTCGATCTTCGGCTCTGCCGACGGGGAAACCTGGCCCAAGAGGCCGCTTCTAAAGCTCCCACAACAGTTCTATCGCGGTACCACAAAGATGGTGCTGGACTTGTCGTTTCGCCCGGAGGTCAAGTTCATCCGGGCACGCTGGGACCTGGTCCGCTGGGGCAGGGGAGTGCCCGCACCGATGTTTGTCGCGGGGCTGGAACTAACGGAAGTTCCGGCCATGTCCCGTGAAACTCATGCAAAAGGAGCAGCCCTCGCCGTAGGGTAACGCTAAGGTAAAATGTTTTCCCGTCGAAATGGATGAAAATGCAGAGATTCATCCAAGCGCTGTATTTTTACTTCTAAATTTTATATAAATAAGGGAGTTTCACCCGCTCGAAAGGTTTTTAGGGGTAGGAGACTGACGGTCGGTTGCCCTGTGGTGGTTAGTCCCCTACCCCGCGAGTGGTCTTGCATGTATAGACGAGGCGAGACACGAAATAGTTTCCTGAATCAGAAGAAATAGTTTTTGTTGTTCCAGGGGTCAAGCCCCGAGCATTATCGTATCGAGGTAACGCGCTACCGCGGCCTTCCACTTGAACTTATCCTGTATCGCCGCCTGCAGGGCTTGCGCGGCTTGCGGTTCGCCGTGGGTCAGGTACGTTTGCTTCGGAGGCGCCGGCAAGGCGGCCAGCCAGCGCAACAGCTCGCTCTTTCCGGCGTGGGCAGAGAATTGCCCCATGGTCACGATCTCCGCCCCGACCGGCACGACGTCTCCATAGATGTTGACGGACTTGGCTCCCTCCTGCAGGGTTCTTCCGCGCGTGCCCTCGGCTTGGAATCCCGCCAGGATCACCGCATTACGGGGATCGGGAAGCCGCTGCGCCAAGTGATGCAGCACGCGGCCTCCGGTGATCATCCCGCTTGCCGAAATAATGATGCAAGGCGTTTTGACGTTATTGATGGCCTTGGAGTCCTCCACCGAGGACGCCAAATGGAATACATGGACATTCAGAGGATCGCCTTTTCCATCGGTGCCTTCTTCCTGCGCGAACACCAGATCGTGGTCCTCCGTATGCTTCACGTATAACTGCGTCGCACTCAGCGCCATGGGGCTGTCTACATAAACGGGGACGCGCGGAATGCGCTGCTGATCTTCGAGTTGCTTCAGGTAATACATGAAGGATTGCGTCCGGCCGATCGAAAATGCCGGGATCACGATGGAGCCCCCGCGCTTGACTACCCGGTTTACGATTTGCGCGAGCACTTCGCCGGGGTCGCCGGCCTCGTGCTCCCGATCCCCATAAGTGGATTCGCAGATCAGCACGTCCGCGTTCGACGAGGGTGTCGCCGGGTCCTTCAGAATCACCTGGTCGTAGCGTCCGATATCGCCGGAGAACACCACGACAATTTTCTTGCCACCCTCGGTGATGGTCAGTTCCAGGCTTGAGGATCCCAGAATGTGCCCCGCGTCGTAGGACACCACGTGGAATTCCGGACTGATGTCGAAGCCGCCGCTCCGCGGCATGGGCTTCAATAGTTTGAGAACGGGATCGACGTCCTCTGGGACGTAGAGCGCCTGGGGATTCTCGTGATGGCTGTATTTATGGGTTTGCGCGTGCAGGGCGTCCTCTTGCTGCAGGTGGGCGGAGTCCTTCAGCAGAATCGTGGTCAGCTCGATGGTCGCGGGATTCGCAAAGATGGGGCCGCGGTAGCCGCCCTTCACCAGCACGGGCAGCCATCCGGTGTGGTCGAGGTGCGCGTGCGTCAGCACGGCATAGTCGATGGTGTTTGGGTCCACCGGCAGGGGCTTCCAGTTGCGGGCTTTGAGCTCACTGGTTCCCTGAAAAAGGCCGCAATCCACCAGGAGCTTCTTGCCGGCCGCCTCAACCAGATACTTTGAGCCAGTAACGCTTCCCGCCGCGCCTAGAAAAGTGAGTTTTGCCATAGGCCGATTATTCTACTCGACCTTGGTTTTCCTGGCACGTTGCATTGGCACTGGCTATGCGAAATCCGCCAGAGTTGACTAATGCTGTGGCACAACCAAATAACGAACCGAATCCGCCTCGTGTTTGGCCTGCGACCTCGCCGTTTGCGGCGCTCCGTAAACTTCGAGGATCTGAGCCTTGTACTTTTGCACCAATCCCTGCACGAGGTGAATGAGTTGCTGGTTTTGAGCCTTGGCACCGCCCAGCCAGAGGGACATGAAGAAGATTATCCCGGTCAGCCGGGTAACCACGGAACGTGCTTTCATGTGCGTCTCCTCCTACCCAATAAACGCGGCAGGAGGTCAAACGGAATAAAACGCCCGGCTAATCCGGCGTCATCCGAGGAGCAGCAGTTCTTTCATCGTCAGGGGTCGCGAAGTTCCACCTTGTTGCTCCGGTATGGCTGGAAGCCATTACCCCAATCCACGCTGATCACTTCCATGTCGAGCTTTTCGCCGTCCACCCGGACGATGACAAAGTGATAGGGATTTAGTCCGCGATCCACGCTCGGCTTAACGAGATGCTGGAGCGTAACTTTGTTTGCCTCATTCGCCTTCTGGTAGTCGGTGAGATCGGGTTCCCCCGTATAGGCGTAAATCGGCGCTCCGCCACCGCCAGAAACGACGAGGTCCATGCGATGGGGGCCGCTGGCATCGGAGTAGCGTTCCACCCAGTGCTCAAAAAGGTGCTCGTGCCCGGAGAACACCGCCTGCACGTGCCGCGCGTTAAAGAGCGGCATGTAGCGCGCCCGCAACTCCATCGTCGGCGGCTCCACGGTGGTTCCGCCGTGCGAACCGGAAGAAAATGGTGCTTGATGACAAAACACGATCACGTTGACGTAGCGGGTTCGATCAAGCCCTTCGAGCTGGCTTTTGATCCACTGGTACTGTTTCTCGTCTCCGGCGATATTGGCATCCAGGGCCACCACGAATGTGTTCCCATAACCAAACGAGTAGGTTGTCGAGCCCGCCAGGCGACGCGGTGATCCTTCCTTCGGAATGAGGCCCGCGACGGCATCGAAATAGTTTTGCAGGCCCGCTGGTGTGGTAGTCGCTTCATGGTTTCCGGGCACAAGAAAGTACGGCACGCCGCCTTCCGTGGTCAGGCGATTGATCAAGGGCACGAAGCTGACGTTCCACTGCTTCGCTTCCTGGCCGCGCTGTACGGCATCGCCCGACTGCAAAACGAAACGCACCGGGTATTCCGTGTTTTGGAGCCGCTTGATCTGGGCGAGCATCGAATCTATGACGAGCGAATGTTCGTACTGAATCGCGACGCCGTCGCGGCGTCCTCGAGTGTCGCCGTACACGATGAACGAAAATCGCCTAACATCGCGCGACTGCGCCTCGGGCGGAAGCGGCGTGCTCGGCGGCGATATTGCTTTGACACGCTCCTGTTCCTGAGGCGCTCCGGAAAGAGTGCCGGCCAGTGCCAGGAAAATCGCCAACGAACAAGCGAAGATAAGGGCAACTTCGTGCAATGCTGTGGTGATTCGTTTCACCGTCGACATAGTGCCTCCGAATCCGGGTTCTCTAAGGTGCAGAGAGTTTACTTCATAGACGAGCAGATTTAGATTTAGTGAACTTGTCTGCCGGGAGTCTCCAGCGTACAGTACGGGCGGATATAAGAAACAAACCAGGGGCTTGATATTGATGCTGCTTGTCAGAGTTACTTTCATTGAGAAACGTTTCGTTCTCGTTCTCGCTATCCTTTCTTCTATCGCGCCCATCGCAGCGGCAGGCCAGGGGAATGCCAAGAATTCCGGAGCCTGGTCTGGGATTCTTGTATCCAGCGCCTGTAACGCGGACGAAGCTTTTGCCGAATCTCCTGAGTGCATGAAAAATGTGCCGGGCGCGAAACTGGCGCTCTACGACGATACGAACCGGGTCATGTATAGCCTCGAGCCGCAGGCCTCGATTACCGCTAACCTGGGGGACACGGTCACAGCCCGGGGCACGCTCGATGACGATACGATTCAGATTGCATCCATCGAGTTGATGTCGATTGGAGCCGCGGTCGGACAGAAAGCTCCCGCTTTTTCCGTTCGCGACCAGTTTGGCCGGGTGCAAACTCTCGATACCTTGAAAGGCACGAACGGCACCGTTCTTCTCTTTTTCCGTTCCGCCGACTGGTGACCGTTCTGCAAAGGGCAGCTGGTCCAGCTGCAAAGCGCTGTCCCGCGATTCGAAAAACAAGGCGTCAAGCTGGCGGCCATCAGCTATGACTCGGAAGAAATTTTGAAATTTTTTGCGGACCGCCACAAAATCGAATACCCCATGCTCGCGGACCCGGACTCGAAGACCATCAAGGCGTATGGCGTGTTTAACGCGGAAGCTACCGGGATGCAGAAGGGCTTCGCTCGCCCAGGATATTTTTTTATTGATCACAGCGGCATCATTCGAGAAAAGTTCTTTGAAGCGAAATACCGCGAGCGGCTTACCGGAAACAGCATTATTTCCAAACTCTTCCCCGAATTGGGCCAGGAAGTAACGGAAACAGTCGAGGCCCCGCACCTGCAACTGGCTCTCGAACAGTCCGATCCCACGGGCGTACCCGGCACTCGTCTAACCATCGTTGCCGAAGTGCGGCTGCCCCCGGATGTGCATGTGTATGCGCCCGGCACCCAGGGTTACAAGCCCATCAAGCTCGTGCTGGAACCCACGCCGCAACTAGAGCTCAAGCCTGCCGTTTACCCGGCCTCCAAGATTCTCTACTTGCCCGCAATTAAGGAGCGTGTGCCGGTCTTCGAGGACACCTTCCGCATCAGCCAGGATGTACGAGTGAGTTCCTCGTCAGAGTTCTGGGGCTCGTTGGGGAAGGATGGGAAAATTTTCACGATTACGGGAAAGGTCGAGTACCAGGCTTGCGACAAAACCATGTGCTATTTGCCAACGTCTGTCCCGGTCAAATGGCAACTACAAGTGTTTCCCTTGGATCGAACGCGCGCTCCCGTAGAGATACGCCACAAATAGCTAGTGGTGGAATGTCGGGACAGGATTCTGCTTCCCGGCTGTGCTAGAATTTAAGCGTTCCTCCGGTGGGGCCGTGGCGCAGTTGGGAGCGCGCCTCGATGGCATCGAGGAGGTCGTGGGTTCGAATCCCATCGGCTCCACCAAAATTCGCAATGCCATTCTCGGTGTACATTCTCCGCAGCCAATCGACTACGCGTTATTACATAGGGCAAACTCAAGATGTCGAGAGTCGCCTGGCCTACCACAACGCGAACTATTCGAAATCTCTGAAAAATAGAGGCCCATGGGAACTGATTCATCGAGAAGAGTTCGCGACCCGTGCCGAGGCGATGCGTCGCGAGCGACAAATCAAGTCTTGGAAAGACCGGCAAATGATTGAACGGTTAGTGGGCGCGTCCCGGTGACAACCGGGGAGGTCGTGGGTTCGAATCCCATCGGCTCCACCAAACGAATACCGCCTTGCGTCGCCTTCTAGTTGTCTTTATTGGTGGTCGGATACAACCCGTTCAGTTTGCCGCGCCCGCCTTGCCGCTTTTCTGAGCTGCGATCCATGCTGTAACGCGTGAATCCAGTACATCGAGTGGAAGGGCCCCTCCGTTTAGAATCTCATCGTGGAACGCCCGGATATCATATTTATCTCCAAGCTCAGTCTGTGCTTGCTGGCGCAGCTTGAGAATCTCCAATTGCCCCAGTTTGTAAGCCAGAGCCTGCGCGGGGATCGCAATGTAACGGTCGGTTTCCGATTGCACGTCCGGTTCGTCTTCCGAGGAGTGCTCGTGGAAATAGTCCACCATTTGCTGGCGCGTCCAATGCTTGTAATGAACGCCAGTATCGGTGACCAGCCGCACCGCTCGTAACATCTCGTCCGAGAGACGCCCGAAATCCGAATAAGGATCCTGATAAAATCCAATGTCTTTCCCCAGCCGTTCCGAGTACAGCGCCCAGCCCTCCACGTAGGCTACATATCCACCCTGTTGACGGAACGGCGGCAGTTCCGGCAGAGTCTGCGCAATGGAGATTTGCATGTGATGGCCGGGGACGCCCTCGTGGTAGGCCGTCGATTCCGCGCTGAGCAGCGAGCGGTTTTGATAATCGCCGGTGTTGACGCGGATGATTCCCGGCCGCGATCCATCCGGTGTGCCTTGGTTGTATTCGGCGGAAGCGGACTCCTTCTCCCGGAACTCCTCCGTGGGGCGTACTTCTACGGCGGTCTTTGGCAAAAGGCCGAATAGCTTTGGAAGTTGCAATTGCATTTGGTCGATATACCGGCGGTACGTGTCGATGATTTGCTGCCGCGAGGTTGGAATCAGCTTGGGATTCGTTTTCAGCGATGCTCGAAACTTCTTCAAATCATCAAACCCCAGCTTTTTTGCGATGACCAGTTCGTCGGCTTCGATCCGCGCTACTTCTGACAGTCCCAGCTGATGGATTGCCTCCGGGTCCATATTCGTGGTGGTCTGCTCCCGGATGCGGAAGCGGTAGAGCGCCTCTCCGTTCGGCAGCGCCCACATTCCGGGGTCGGTCCGGCCTTTCGGCGCGTAGTCGGCCGCGATGTAATTCGCCAGCTTGGTGTACGCGGGCCGAACTTCCGTATCCACCGCCGCCACAATCGCATCGTGCAGGCGCTTGCGGTCTGCCTCAGGCACGCCATCCGGGAAATGACTTACCGGCTGCCCGAACGCATTGGCCTCCCCAGCAGGCGCCGCGATTGACTTGCACTGCTCCACCGTTTTCTCCAGCAAAAACTTTGGCGGCAGCAGCTTGTCCTTCGCGCCCTGCTTCAGGATCTCGACGAGGTCCGCCATCAGTCCAGGAATCTTGTGAAGGCGCGCGAGGTAGTCTTCATAGTGTTTGGTGGTGTTGAAGGGAATGCTCGACACGAACTGCGCTAGCTGCAGGTGTGCGCCAAAAAATTGGTCAATGGGCATTTCATGGAGCTTCAGATTGATGCCTTCGATTGTCGATTTCAAGTTTCGGGCCATCAACTGCTGGTTGAGCTTTTCCTGCTCGGGAAATCCCGTTGTATCGATTCCTTCGAATCGCTCCAGCCAGGTTTGCGTCTCCTTTTTGGAGCGTTCGATGCGCGCCAGCGAAAAATCGCTCCAGCGATCGTTATAACGGTAGTCTCCGATGATGGTGGCGAATTCCGGAGATTCACGCATGGTGTATTCCCATTGCTCTGCGAGGAGTTTCTTCAATTCCTGCCGCCGGGCATCCAGGCTTTTTGTCTCTTCACTCTGCAACGGCCACACCATTCCCAGCAAAACTAAACCCATCACGATACCCAGACTGCGGCGAATTACGTTCACGCGACCTCCTCCATGAGCGGCTCTCTAGCTGGAACTCTTCTGCTGGAACATACTGACATACAAGGTCACCGGCAGCGTATCTCCTGCTTTTTGTGGCAAGACTGAGGGCATCGCCGTTTTGTTCGGCCTGAGGTAGAGTGGACTGCGTCATTCATGGCTTCTTATCAAGTCATATTCAAGCGTTTGGCCCTTTGCGCTGCAGGTTGCGTGGTCCTCGCGTATGCCACCGACTATCTTTACGTTCGCATCCGCATGATCCATCCAAAACCCGCCGACCCGTTTGAATCGATGACCACGCTGCGCGTCCTCGCCATTCCGGAAAAAAATGGCAAGACGGAATATGAAGTGGACGCGCAAAACCCCGAGCAGACCGCTACTTGCGTCCACTCCCTTTTCCCACACTACGGCTACTCGCCGTGCTGGTACGTCAAGCCGCGGATCAATCAGCCCATTCCTATGTGATCATTTCGGCGCCTACGATTCCCGTCGCTTCATTTGGCACTTGGGAGAACTCACTTTTCGGGAGGCTGTGGAGGGGGAATCTCCGCATAGCCGGGCGCGGCTTGTTTCAGGTTGTTGTCCAACTGCGCGTTTACGTCTCCGATTGCCCAGCGGATCCCGCCGCCAAGTAAATTCAGGAAAAATTCATTCTTCCAGTTTTCTCGACGATCTCCAATGGCGGTGTAGAAGACCCGCCCCTTGCCGTGCATGCGCGCCCACGTCATCGGGTAGGGCGCCCGTTGATAGCACTCACCCTTCATGCCATTCGTATCCAGAGTCAAGATCACGTGCATATCGGTCGCAAAATCTTTCAGCGAGTACCACTCCTCGTTGAAACTCACGGGAGACGCCACGCCTTCTAGGCCCGGAAAACTCGCGTCGTTCACGATGAGGTTTGCGTCTTGCAGCCTGGGCTTATTGCCGTGGACGATGAACTCGCCGCCCAGCATTTTCAGATAGGGATCCTGCTGATCTCCATGCGCGATGTAGCGGTTCGAATGGGGAGGTGGATCCGGCTCAGGATGAAACGTATCGGAGGCCGCGTGCACGCCCACAAATCCCATCCCTTTATGTATCGCAGCGAGAAGCTGATCTTTGCCCTTGGCGGACATCGGCGGCTTGCCGTCTGTTCCCAGCGTCGTGAGATCGCCGGTGGTGAAGAAGACGACCGCGGCGTAGGAATGCAATTTGTCGGTTTCGAAAAGGCGACCGTCTTTCGTTACACCGACCCGGAAACCGTGCTTGTTCCCCAGTTCCGTCACCGTGTCGTCGACGATGCTGGGATTGCCGCTGAGCCTTTTCACCACGTCGTGTTCGAAGCCTGAGGATTTCGTAAACACCAGCACGGATTTTTCTTTCGCCGCGGGCAATCCCTTTGAAAGCGCGAGCCATGCGCCCGCCACCGTCGCCGCTCGAAGAAATTCCCTGCGATTGGAAATGGAATTCATGGAACCCCTTTCAAGGATTGGAATGCACGCCAACGCCTATTTGTGTTCCTCCGGATGCGCACAACCCGGGAAGCTTTCGAATACGAATTCGCCGGTCCAGCCGAGTTCCCGCATTCCGGCTTCCGAGGAGTAATACCCGCCGCTGATCCAGCCCTTCAAGTTTTCGAAATGAGCGTGAAGTTCAGAATTCTGCTTAGGGCCACCGCCGGGGGAATCTTCCTTCGACGGTCGCGCCGCGGCAGCTGTTAATAGCGCGTTCTGCTGGCTGGCATCGAGGGAAGGGAATCGCCTGGAGAATTGTCTCTGTGACTCTGCTTCGAACGCCGCCAGAGACTCCGCGAATCCGTTCTGGTGCTTTGCTGTTTCCACACTCAGCAGCAGGTCGATGAAACGCTCCACCTGGGCCTTCCCCGATCGGGGCACAATCGCTTCGGCAAGCGCGGCCAGCAATTCTGTCTGCTGCGCATCCAGAAAGAGCGCCTTCCAATCTAGCGCTCCAAGCTTTTCCACCTCTTCGAAAACCGCGCCACTTGCGAGATGAGCATAAATCGGATGTGCGGCTGCCACCAGCGGCCACGCTGCTCCTGCGCCCGCTCCCACCAGCAGCCGCTGCACCATCTCCCGCCGCGTCAGCTGGCTATTTACTGATCCCGCGCAGTTGATGACCGGCATTGGATTCGATTTATCCATACCTGCGTCCACAAAAAGTAGTTTTCCGCGGTGATGGTATCACTCACCAGCAGCCGCTCACAAGAACTGCAAAGATCTTCTTCTCCTTCCTCGGTTGACCCGCTCATGCTCGCTTGTTAGCATCCGGACTTGCTTTCACCATATGGCCGAAAAGACTAAGCAGACCTTTGATGTCATCGTCGTTGGTTCCGGCGCTTCGGGAGGCTGGGCTTGCAAACGCCTCGCCGAAGCCGGCCTGAGGGTCGCGTTGCTTGAAGCCGGGCGGCCGCAATCGGACAAGAATTTCACCGAGCATAAGCCCGCGTTCGAACTCAAGTATCGCAACATGGCCGCGGAAATCATCCGCAAGACGCGTCCCATTCAATCCAAGTTCGATGTCTGCAATGAATATACGCAAGACTGGTTCGTCAACGATCTCGAAGAGCCGTACACCACTCCCGTAGACAAACCATTCAACTGGATGGGCCGGCTGCGGATGACCGGCGGCCGCACCAATGTCTGGGGCCGCGTCAGCCTGCGGTTCAGCGATGGGGACTTCCAAGCCGCTTCGCTCGACGGTTACGGCGAAAACTGGCCGCTCGGTTACAAGGACATCGAGCCGTACTACGACCTCGTCGAAAAATACGTCGGCATTACCGGCACCTCGGAAGGCCTTGCGCATCTCCCCGATGGCCAATTTCAACCGCCGGTTCCGCTTAGCTGCCAGGAAACTCTCTTCCGGAATCGCGTAAAAGAAATACTGGGCCGCACCGTTATGCCCACGCGCTCCGCCAATTTGACCAAACCCCTCAACGGCCGCGGCCCGTGCCACTTTTGTGGCCCGTGCGAACGCGGCTGCATGACGCACTCATATTTCAATTCGGCGTTCACCACCGTCGCGGACGCCCTCGCGACCGGCAACTGCACGCTCATTTCGAACGCCATGGCCTACAAAGTTCTCACGGACCCGGAACGCAACCGCGCTAGGGGAATTCTCTATATTGACCGCAACGCTCGTCAGCCTAGGGAAGTCTACGCTCGCGCCGTCATTCTCTGTGCCCAATCGCAGGAATCTGTCCGCATCTTGCTGAATTCCGCGACGCCGCAACATTCGAACGGGCTCGCCAATTCCAGCGGTGTCCTCGGCCACTACCTCACCGCACACGTCCGCAGCGGCGGAGGCAGCGGCGAATTTCCTTCTTTCGGGGCGAAGCCTTCACTCGGCGGCCCCAGAAAGCCGTGGGGCATTTACATCGCACGCTTCCGGAATTTGCCGAACGACCCGCCTTACAAGAAATTCCTGCGCGGCTTCGGCTACGAAGGCGAATCCTCCACCGAATTCAATTGGGGCGCCCCCGGCTTCGGCGAGGCCTACAAAAAATCTCTGCGCGAACCGCGCACCAGGATCGGAATCACCGGCTTCGGCGAAGTCCTCGCGCGCTGGGACAATTTCGTCGAGCTCGATTCGAACGTCAAGGATGTCTATGGAATTCCCGTGCTGAAGATTCACATGTCCGACGGCGAAAACGAACGCGCCATGATTCAGGATATGGGCGACTCCGCCGGAGAGATGCTGGAAGCCGCTGGCGCAAAAAATATTCGCACCTACGCGCATCCCTCCGCCCCGCGCTGGGCCCTCCATGAAGCCGGTATTGCCCGCATGGGCAGCGATGCAAAAAAATCAGTCCTCAATCAGTTCCAGCAAACCCATGACATCAAGAATCTCTTCGTTATGGACGCCTCCGGTTTCTCCTCGAATCCTTGCCAGAATCCCACGCTGACCATCATGGCTCTGTGCGTTCGCTCCTGCGATTACCTCCTAAGCGAACTCAAGAGCGGCAGCCTCTAGAATTTCAGGCTGGAGAAATATGATTTTCTTTGTCACCCGGGCTGTGTATGATGCCGCCGCACGAGCCGGGAGGCGAAATGTTCCGTCGCGGCATTCCTCATCTGTTGCTCTTGCTTTTTCTCCCCTCCTTCCCTAGTGCCGCCGCCCAGTCTGGCGCTGATGAGGCTTACAAAGCCGAGCGCAAACAGGCTGTAGCTCTCTTTAACGAACAAAAGCATCTCGAAGCTCTTCCGCTTTTTGAAGATCTTGCTGTAAAAAATCCCAATGACGTCGATGTCCTGGTTGGTCTGGGCGCTTGTCTGATCGATCACTCGGCGACCCTCGCGGACGAAGACGCGGCTAAAAAAGAGCGCGTTCGTGCGCGCGAGTATCTGCTCCATGCTAAACAGCTCGGAAGCACCAACGGCCTGCTCCTTAACCTTCTCGATCTCCTTCCCGCCGATGGTTCGATTCGTCACCAGGACAATGCTGAAGTCGACAAAGCGATTCAGGCTGGAGAAGCGGCATTCGCCAAACGCGATTACGACGACGCCATAAAGAATTATTCCCGGGCCTTCGAATTGGATCCCCACAACTATGCGGCCGCGCTTTTTATCGCCGACGCGCATTTTTCCAAGCGGGATTTCCCGAAAGCCCAGGAGTGGTACGAGCGTGCCATTCAGGTCAACCCGGATACGGAGACGGCTTACCGCTACGAAGCCGACATGCTTACCAAGAACGGGGAAATGGAAAAAGCCCGTACTCGCGCCATTCAAGCGGTGGTCGCCGAGCCTTACAATGCCATCACTTGGCGCGGCCTCGCCCAATGGGCCAATGCCAATCACGTTCAGCTCAAGTCAATCCACATCAATACCCACACCGTGATGTCCCAGAACGCCGACGACGGACCGCAGATCAACATCGACCCGAAGACTTCACCCGAGGCCATCGCCATCTGGATTCTTTACAGCGGCACACGTGTCCGTTGGAGGAAAGAGGAATTCAAGAAGCACTTTCCGCAGGAAACTCAGTATCGCCATAGTTTGGCCGAAGAAGGCGACGCGTTATCAATCACCGCGCAATTTCAGTTGAAGCCCGGCGTCTCGCTCGATTCCATTGACCCGGACCTGGCCCTGCTCAAGCGCCTTTACGACGCCAAAATGATTGAACCGTACGTCCTCTTAAACGCTGCGGATCAGGGTATCGCTCAGGATTATGCTTCCTATCGCGCTCAGAATCGCCCCCGTTTGGAAGAGTATCTCTCCCAATTTGTTGTGCCACCCACTTCCGCTAAGCCCTAGACAAAGACAAACCCGCACAGCGATCCCGGCCTTTAATGGCTTACGGCTAATCGCTCTGCGAATGGAGCTATTGATCTCAGGCAAAGGGGAATTGCCTCAACGAAGAAACACGGGGAGCAAGATTCGGAGTTGCAGGAGTCCAATATTGTTAGGACGCGTGAATGTCGCCGGCCGTCTAGCCGTCGGGCTACGCGTAAACAAGCCTACCCGGCTTGTCTCACCCGTTCCTTCTCAGCCTCGTCCAGCCAGCGTTCCAGCACCGCTTGCGAGTCGGGCTTGACTTCCAGGAACCCTACGCCCGCTCCCATATTCATCTGCGAATAAACAATTTTCGATCTGGCTTCGAAAAAGGCCTCGCCTGCCGAGATTTTCACCAGCACCAGCGTCCCGGTGGGGAAGGGATTCATCATGTCCAGGTAGCACCCATGCATGCTTAGCTCGCTGACACGCGAGGCAATGCGCACATCGGCCCGCACTTCGATCAGCTCTGCGCTGGCGATGAAGGGGTACCTGGGCCCGCGACGTTTCTCATGGTAATCGATGGTTGCCTCCGGATGGAACCCTACCACAATGGTACGATGATTCAGGCCTGCCGCCGCGGAGCGTCTCTAATCTGCCATCACGGCTTGACACCTCTTGTACCACCAACTCTGCTTGCTATCGCGGGCTGGATTTCGACGGCGGAGTCCGCAACCCCTTGAACTTCGCCAGATTCCCCAGATTGTGGAAGAGTCGTTTTCTCTGAGCAACGAGCATCGCGTATTGCAAGTCGTTCCAGGCGATCCACCGTGTGGTTGGTTTTGCGGGTGCACCGATCTGGGCGATGACCGGCATATCTGTGCGTGGCGCAGAACGCGTCAAGACATTCGCGAAGGTCGGCGCTTGAGCCACGCGGTCGCTGCGAAGCATTCTCTCGGCTGGGATTTTGAGCCAGTCGCGGATCGTCGCCAGGATCGAGGTGTGGTCATACGGCACGGCCGAGGGTGAGCGAAACACAGTGCCCGCCTCGATGTACGGTGAGATGAGCAGCGTGGGGATCCGCACTCCATAGCGGTCAAAATGGAAACTTGCCTCGCCGGGATTGCTCGCCGCATCCGGCGGGATGGCCGGCGGAGGTTCAACATGGTCGTAGCAGCCGCCGTGTTCATCGAACGTGATCACTAGCAGCGTGCTATTCCAATCCTTTCCCCCGCTGACCGCTTTCCACACGCGCAGAAGAAACTGCTCTCCCAGGCTCACGTCGTGCGGCGGATGTTCGTCGTTCGGCTGGACCTGAAAGCTTGGCTCCACAAAGCAATATTCCGGCAAGTTGCCCGCTGCGGCGTCCTCTTCAAACTCCTCCATCCCGTGGAAATGTGGCTGCAATAAGGGTTCCCAAAGCTGCGGAAACTGCAACCGTGCGCACGACATGAGAAATGTATCGTTGTACACCTTCCAGGTATGCCCGGTGGCTTCCAGCACCTCGAACATTGTTTCCGCGTCATACAGCGGCTCAGGCATGTTATTCACGCGTCCCATCGAAGTCCCCGCATGCATGAACGCGCGGTTCGGTAGCGTTTGGTTGGGAGTGGAGCAAAACCAGCGGTCGCTGACGGCGTAATTCCTGGCCAGTTGGCTGATCACGCTGACCTGTTCCGGGCTATAGGACTCCATCAGCTGATTGGCTTTTTCCGGGTGACCCGGATCGGTGGTGACGTAATCCACCAGAAAGCCCGTCATCTTCGGCCCTGTCCAGCCCAGCGGTCCCATGATTTGGAATGTAATGTTGGGGAACTCTTCGTGCGGATCATGGTCCGGCACCAGGAACGGCTGAGCCCCCGTCGTGCCTCGCGTGGCGAAGACCTTGACCGGATCCTTCCCCGCAAAGTAATCCGCATTGGAAGGATTCCAGAACGGGCTGGTTGGATTTGAATCGATCAGTCCATCAAACGTAGTTTGCGCTCCCGATGGTGGCGCCGGAATGTTGATCGGCGGCTGGTTGTTTACATCCGCGTACAGGAAGCCGAGCAGGTTGTCGAACGACCGGTTCTCCATCATCACCACAACCAGATGCTTAATCTGCTCCATCGCATTGTTCGCCATAGTTTCCTCACCCGAACAGGCCAACTCTCCCCTTCGTCGGCGGCCACTCTACTACCAAGTAGAATTCCATGCGAGTGTCAACTGCCTCGTCGTCTCTGTAGGGTTTTCGCCGGCCCCTGATTCGTACGCATGTTCAGGCAACCCCCGCCTGGTCCTGTGATTCAGAGTCGTGTAAAGAGCTCGTTCGGAGCTTTGCTACAGGGGAGATGCGCAACGGGTGCCTCGCCTCCCCCCATTTTGTTCGCGGGTGAGGTGTCCTTATGCGGCGTTGCGATTGTCGTTTCTTCCTGGTCCTATTCGCGGTGAGCCTCTTACTGCCTTCACTTTCGCGCGCGCAGGAGCAATCGGCGCCGCAGGACACTACGCCCAGGCCGCTGACTCCCAAGGAACTCAAGCAGCGTGAGAAGAAGCTCACCAAAGAACTCAGCATCCAGGATGGGATCTGGTTGCGGGACGAAGTGCCCGACATTATTACCGACGCCGAACGCCGCGCGTTCCTGGAGCTTGGCACCGAGGAAGAGCGTGAACAATTCAGGGGAATTTTCTGGCAGAGGCGCAATCCCGATCCGGAATCTCCCATGAATACAGCCAAGGAAGAGCACTACCGCCGTCTCATCTACGCGGACGAGCATTTCGCCTCGGGCATTCCCGGCCGGAAGACCGATCGCGGGCGCATCTACATTATTTGGGGGCCGCCCGACGAGATCGATTCCCATCCTACCGGCGGCACCTACGAACGCTCTCCGGAGCAGGGCGGCGGCTCTTCTACAGCGTATGCCTATGAGATTTGGCGCTACCGCCACCTGGAAAGCATCGGCGAAAACATCGAGATCGAATTCGTCGATCCCACGGGCTCCGGCGAATATCACATCACCAGCAACCCTTGTAAAAAAGACGCTCTCGCGCACGTGCCGGGGGCTGGCCTGAGTCTCTCCGAGATTCTCGGAAGCTCCACGAAAGCCGGCCGCTTCACCAACTCCAACGGCACCACTTGTCCGATGCCCCTTGGTGGCATGACTGCGAGCACCAACGAGTTTGACAATCTCGACCGCACTTTCCGTGTTCAGCGGCCTCCAGAACACTTCAAGGATCTCGCCGAGAAAGTCAGCGCGCGCTTTGTCCAGAGCCAGATTCCTTTGAACTATCGCGTGGATTTCCTGCGCGTCACCAGCAATACCGACCTCGTTCCCATCACCGTCCAGCTGCGCAATCACGACCTCAGTTTCCAAGGCAAACAAGGCGTGTACTCTGCGGTCTTAAACCTCTACGGACGCGTTACTACTCCGGGTGGCGTGGTCGTTCAGACCTTCGAAGACGTCATCTCCCGCGATTTTCCCGAGTCTCTCTTTGCGTCTTCGCTGAATCTCTCTTCGATTTATCAGAAGGTTGTCCCGCTGCGTCCTGGCCTTTATCGCCTGGACGTGGTCATCAAAGACACGCAGAACGGCAATCTCGGGATATTCGGCACCGCCATTCGCGTGCCCCATTTTGACGAGGAAAAGCTCGATGCAAGTTCTCTCATCCTGGCGGACCAGATCGAAACCGTAGCCTCAGGCCAGATCGGCATCGGCCAATTCGTGCTTGGCTCATATAAAGTGCGCCCGCGGCTCAGCCAGGAATTCTTGAGCACCGACAAGCTGGGCATTTTCCTTCAGCTCTACAACCTGAAATTGGACGATGTTTCTCACAAGACCAACGTTTCCGTCGCCTATCGGATCACCAAAGAGCAGCAGGAAATCTGGCGCGCCGTGGAGACCCCTGATCATCTTCATCAAGGCGGCGAGCAGCTCACCATCGAGCGTCTGATACCGGTGGCTTCGCTCGCTCCCGGGCGCTACACCATGGAAGTTACCGCCATCGATCTGCTCACGAACGAGACGGTCATTCGCAACGCGAATTTCACCGTCATACCTGCGCCAACGAAACCCGCCCCGGCGGTCCCAGCGCCCAAATCCTAGCCGCTCGCGCTATGATTGAGGCAAATGCGGGACCGAACGCGGGCGCGCGAATTAGCCGCAGAATTCAATCGCAAAGGGGACCCCACCGGATGGTTCGAAGCTCTGTACCGCGAGGCTGAGGCGGGCAAGAGCGTCGTCCCCTGGGTGGATCTTTGTCCCAATCCATACTTGATCGGGTTCTGGAAAGCGCACCCGCAGCCGACCGCGGGGAAATCCGCGCTGGTCGTTGGTTGTGCCCTCGGCGATGACGCCGAACTGCTTGCCTCCTGGGGATTTCAAGTCACCGCATTCGACATTTCGGAAACCGCTATTCGCGGTGCTCGAAAGCGCTATCCAAAATCCACCGTCGAATACCACGCTGCCAACCTGCTCGATCCTCCCTCGGATTGGCGCAACTATTTTGACTTTGTCTTCGAAGCCAACACGCTTCAGGTCCTCCCGGCCGAACTTCGCCCCCAGGCGATCAAAAACATCTCTTCATTTCTCCACCCAGGCGGGCTCCTGCTCGTCATTGCCCGAGGCCGCGAGCCATCCGAGCCTGAAGGCCAAATGCCTTGGCCACTCACGCGCAAGGAACTCTCCGCCTTCACCACTCACGGCCTCAAAGAACTTTCCTTCGAGGTCGTCCCCGATTTGAATGAACCAGAAGTTCAGCGCTTCCGTGTCGTCTACGCCGCGGAAAAGAGGTAATATCCCCGTCTTTACAATTCCCGGCAGTCATTTCACAAGAAGGAGGAAACGACCATGTTTCGCAAGCTGATGAACACGACAGATGATCTGGCTATCACCATTCCTCGCTTGGCGCTCGGCGTTGTCTTTTTTGCCCACGGAGCGCAAAAAGCCCTCGGCTGGTTCGGTGGCTACGGCTTCAGCGGCACGATGGGTTTCTTCACCCAACAAATGCACATCCCCGCGGCCTTCGCTTTCCTGGCTATCTGCGCGGAATTCCTCGGCGGCATCGGGTTATTGATCGGATTCCTCGGCCGCGTAGCCGCCTTCGGCATCGCTTGCGACATGGTGGTGGCCGTTTGGATGGTCCACCGCCACTTCGGCCTCTTTGCAAACTGGTCCGGCCTTCAAAAGGGTGAAGGTTACGAGTATCACGTTCTCGCCATCGCCATCACCCTGGCCATCATGATCAAGGGCTCCGGCGCGCTCTCCGTTGATCGCGCTTTATCCAAGTGACCGGCGGATTCACGGAATTCATTTGCTTCAACACGGTTTGTTCGAACGCGCGCAACGGCACCGCTTTAATGCGCAGTCGCCCCTCCAAGAAACGCCGTCACCGCCGCAACAAATTCCTCCGTCTTCTCAATCGGCGGAACATGCCCGCATTTGTCAAAGCTCACCAGCTTTGCCCCCGCGATTCCCGCCGCGTAGCGCTCTCCTGACGAAAGCGGCACCAGCTTGTCCTGTTTCCCCCATGTCACCAGCGTGGGCACCTTGATATTCGCCAGCCTATCGTCCAATCTTTCCCGGCCCAGCGCCGCATTGCCCAACACGCTCCGCACGGTATAGCCGTCATGCACCCCGAGCTTGTCGGTAAAGATTTTCCGCAGCGCATCTTCCGTCAGCCAGCTCGTATCGTAAAACACGGCTTCCATCAAACCGCGCATCCCGGCCAGCGAACTTGGATTCAGGTCCGGGGGCGGCTGGTCCTGTTTCAGCCCAGCGGCATCTACAAGCACCAATTTCTCCACCGGGATCAAATGGGCTCCGCCACCCATCTCCACGACATAGAGTGCCGCGATCCACCCGCCCAGCGATTCGCCCACCAGGCTCGCTTTTTCCACCTTCAATTGCCGCAAAAATTCATTCAGGAAATCCACGTACGTCTGGATGCTGTAATCCATCAGCGGTTTGTCCGATTTTCCGAATCCAATCTGATCGGGAACCAGCAGCCGGTAATTCTTCGAAAACGGTTCGAGCACCGGCAGCCAATCTTCCTTGCGGCTTCCCAATCCGTGGAGCAGCACCACCACGGGCCCCGAGCCGATGTCGAAATAATGGATCGATTGCCCAAACACCAAGACGGTTTTGTCCGCTGGCTGCCCCGGTGTCTGGCTGTATGACGGAGTCGCGAACATCGCCAGCAACAGGACGAACCCGTACTTCAGTTCTCTCCGCATATCGCCTCCAGGCACTGCGGGGCACTCTTTAGCACAGCCATCGCCCGATTTCTACTTCCCGGGCAGCCCGTGGCCCGAGATTCCGAAGAATCCTGAGCGCAACTCGAAGCCAAGTTGTAGTGTGAGAACGCCGCGGGCATTTCTGTGCAGCCGCGAACAATCGCTCAGGCAGCTCGTTCGATGCGAAATGTCCGCGTAACGAGAGATCGGTCCGTCAAAAACACCGTCGCAGGAAAGTGCGAGCGCCGCACTTGCTGCGACAAATCCCACGGCCGCACCTCTCCATCCTTGCTGACTTCGCATTGGAACACCACCGCGCCGCCACGATTCAGGATCACCAGCCGGAATGGGGGAGAAAAACCGCGAGGTTCGTTCGACCGTAACAGCCCGGTCATTTCGGAGGCCAGCCCGCCGGCTAAATTCTCGTAGTTCACCGACCTTGCTGCCGGTGGGCAAATACTCAGAATCGCGCCGCCGGATGCAGTGTAGGTGCGTCTCATTGGATTCTTCTTTCAGGTCTTACGCCCGACTCGGAAGAAGCTCGCTCTTCAATCCGTCAGGCTGCCATTCGAATGAGGCTGGGCCCCGCACCAGCACCGCTTCCGCGATTCTGAATCAATCGTTTTGCCGCTGTCAAGTTAGCACGCACGATTTTTTCTTCATTTTCTTTCTCATATCTAAGCTTCCACTTCCAACTACTATCTTTTGTGGTATATTTCCCCAATCATGCCGCGAACGTTCCTATTGCGCGGAACACTCTCCATCGCCGTGATGCTCGCCGTTCTCTGTGCCCTGGCCAGCCCGAAAGACAAAGAAGCTGCCCCGCGCTTCAACGCCGTCACCACCACCGGCGAAAAATTCACCAACGATTCCATCAAGGGCAAAGTCACCCTTTTAGAGTTCTGGACCACCTGGTGCGGCTACTGTGCCGAGGAAGCGGCGTTTGTCGACAAGATCGGCCACGAGCTCGCCGACAAAGGCCTGATTCTCCTCGCCATCGACGTCGGCGAGTCCAAGAAAACGGTCAAGAAATATCTCGAGCAGCATCCGCGTAACTGCAAGATCGTGATGATGGAAGACACCAATCTCGCCGCCATGTACCAGGCCAACGTCTACCCCATCTACGTCGTGATTGACCGCGACGGCTTCATCGTCGGCACGCAGCGCGGTGCCGGCGGCGAAGACGCCCTCCGCCGCCTCATCGCCCGCGCCGGCCTCGAATCCGCAGATGATTCCGATTCCGACTCCAACTAGCACCTTATCAAGCTCGCCCTCCGCACCTACTGGCCCTTTCTACCAATCCCATCCCAGGGTCGCGGCACCCGGTACAGGCATCACCCCCGGCACACTGGTACGTGCCGCTTTGGAACATCCTGCCCCTACGACCAGTTTCTCGATGAGCCTCCCAGGCCTGATAAATGTATTGGGGGCTCGGGGTGTCCTGGGCCAAGGAGGGGGCGATGCTACGCAAACGGTTGCTTATCCTGCTGGGCGGAAGTTTACTTGCGGCTTCAGCCGCTTTGGCCGACGATGTCGGCTACGTCGATTGCGTCACGCATTCCGAAGACACACAAATCTTCGCGAAGGCCCGGAAGACTCCCGAAGTCGTGACCTCCGTCCCTTGCGGCGAGCGTTTCACGATCTTGATCTATGGCTTTGTTTTTTCCCGCATTGAGACTCGCGATGGCAAGATCGGCTTCGTCTATTCCAACCTGATCGCCATCGACCATTCTGGAATTTCTGTACGGCAGCAAGCGCCGCGAACCCCGGCAGCACCCGCGCCCGCTGCCTCCGCTACGGTCGCCGCTGCAGCGCAGCCAAATCCGCCTGCACCAGCGCCATCGACGCCTCCAGCCGCTCAACCCGCGTATGTCCAGCCTGCTGCGGCGCAACCAGTTGCAGCCCAGCCGGCTCCGGTCGCGGCTCCCGCGCAAGCGGCCGCACCTTCACCAAGTTTTTCTGATAAATCGGCGGTCGTCGTCCTGTCTGATTCGCCGGCCTCTTCGCAGCCTCAACCCGCTCCGGCTCAGGTTGCCCCCGCGTCGGCTCCAGCTCCTTCGGCACCAGTCGACCCTGCGCCCGCAGCTTCGGCGCCAGCCTCCACGTCCACCTCGAACGCCGTGGAAGCAGCTCCAGCCGCTCCAGCCGCTGCGCGTCCAGATCCGCCTGCACCTGCACCGCCTCCTCAGCCCGCGCCGGCTTCAACACGTCCGGCCCCGGCCGAATCGGCAGCGCCCGCACCAGCTCCAGCGATCCGCCCTGCGGACGTGCGAAGCAGTTGGGAGCGGCCCATTCCCAGCGCTCACACTCCCCCTCGCCTTGAACTCTTCGGCGGCTATGCTTTTAACCGCGTGAACGGCAGCGGAGGGGGAACTTCGACCAACTTTAACGGCGCCATGGGCTCCTTCGGCTGGAACTTCAAGCCCTGGCTGCAGCTCGTCGGCGACAGCAGCTACAACTTCGTCACTGTTGGCAACACCAAGAACGTGCTCTACGGCAATCATTACGGTCCCCGGTACTACTACCGCAGGCAAAATCGCTGGAACCTGACCCCGTTTGTGGAAGGCCTGGTCGGCGCTTCGCGCGCTGACACCACTGTCAGTGGCGTCGGCGGCTACACCACTTCGGTGAACTGCATTTCGTTCAAAGTGGGCGGCGGCCTGGACATCCATCCGTCCCGCCATATCGAGATCCGTTTGTTCGACGCCGACTATTACCGCACCGCGTTCGGCACCAACGCTCATCAGACCAACTATTGGGTCAGCACCGGTATTGTCATCCGCCTCTTCGGCGGCGGCCTCGAGTAGTAGTAGTAGCCCGGGGACGTAACGGGATGTGGAGCGGGGATTGCGGCCCGCCAGCCCCAATGGCGGGAGCCCAGCGCTGAGCACGGACGAGAGCCCGGCCAAATCAGAGCAGGGTGAAGAGAACACCGCACCTAGCTATATCGTAAGATCATGCGGAGCATCCCCCAACGCAATCCCGGTAAACTCCGCGCACGCTGGCACGAAGGACCGGACGCCGGAATAGTTCTCGGTCATCATGATTCCACCTCTCTGCCTCGTTCAGCTGAACAATAAATCCCGGTAATTTGCTCATCCGTCCTGCAAGGAACGATCTCACCCTGAATAATCTAAGGAAACGTCCACAAGAGGACAGACACTCGTTTTGACGGAGTCTAACATTCAGTTCGCAAGCTTACGCGGATAGATCCGCAAGCTTCAACCTAGCCCATGTGAATTGGAAGCGCAGGGGCAGATGAATTTTCTTTTTCGCACTTTATGTATTCTCTTTCCTCCTCGATTGCCAAGATTTGGCATGGAGGACGTGGCCAGCACCGCGGAGTATTACAATCGCCTGGCCAGGCACCAGGGATCGAGTATGAATCCTCCGGGCGTGCGGATCGGACGCATTTCGGCGCGCTTGGCGCTGCCTGTAGTATCTTTCAACCCCAAGCCGAGTACGTCAACAGATTCTGCGTCGCGCCGCGTAGCAAGACTCTTGCGGGAGACGCTCCTGATCGTTGAGCGAAGGGGGGTGGATAGTGAAGCGGAATCCCTTCCGACAGGTTCGAAACCCTTGGCCGGCTCGCCGGGCACGATGCCGGCACTGCATGTTGTTTGACCGACAACTGATAGGCTCGATCCTGCTAGCGGTGCAAATCCGCCATTCCTAAGAAGCCCGGTCTCGACGTTTCACATTTGTGAATCGCTCTTGATACCGCTGGCCCTCTTAATTCTCATTTTCAGTGCGGCGCCGGGAATCGTCGCGAGTGGGCAATCCGCGTCGCACCAATACGCATTCTCAGATTCGGCTAGCGGGGCTTCTTTGTGGCCCTGGGGTGCTCGGCGCAGATATGAGCAGCGAACTCCTCGTCGCGCTGCAGTTCATAGTTCGCCTTCATCTGGTCAATGGATTCGCCAATGAGCGCTCCGGTAGGGTTGAAGATCCAGGCGCATTCGGTGCAAGCCCAGCCCTGAAAATTCGGTCTTTCGGTCCATACCATTTTGCGGCGCTTCGGCTCCATGGCCACCTCGCGATTTGGTGCGCTCATGCTCTTGCGAATGACGGTGCAGCATGGTCTTCGACGGCACTGCGGCGGCAACCACCGCCCTTTTCATGGCCCTGAAAGCAGCTCTGCCAAGTCACCGCTTTTTGAACGCACATCAAAACCGAGGCGAATCCACAAGGCCGGAACAATAGTGGTAGAGAGAGGGTGCTGTCTGTGGGGTATCCAACGCTCGGAAGGGATTGCTATCTCAATCCAAGTTCATCCTCGAACTGTTGAATGACGTCGTAGCACTCGCAAGCGGATTTCTCGAGTTTCCTGCGGTTCACGATCTTCACTGCGCCTCGCACGTAATCGATAATCCCTTTTTTTTGCAGCACTCCTGCGGCCAGGCTCACCGTGGATCGATCCGTACCCATCATCGTCGCAATGAAATCGTGGGTGATTGGAAGTACTCCCAGTTTCACCCTGTCCTGCGTCATCAGCAGCCACCGCGAGAGACGCTGCTGGATATCGTGCAGCCGGTTGCACGCCGCGGTCTGCGCCACTTGCATTCCTTGTAGCCCCGAATGCCTGTTCAATATCACTTGAAACTGCGGGGCCGTCCGCAGGATGCGTTCCAGCGCATTCCCCATCATTCGAAAGCCATCCCCGGCGACCTGTATGATTTCGCGCACGGAGCTTCTGCTCAAGCCGACTGCCAATCCCGCGCCCACGTAGCCCTCGTTCCCCACCACACCCACTTCCACCGTCCGGCCGTCTTTGGTCACGACGACCTGAGAAACCATTCCGCGGTTGGGGAAGTAGGCGAATTCGATATTTTGTGTCGGCTCGTGAAGGCTGAGATGATCCGGCAGGTCGATATAAGCCAGGTCCGGGCGCATCAACTCAAATTCACTATCCGGCGTGGCCAGGAGTACTTTGTTCGTTACCTGTTTTCCATCAGCGTTGGTGCGTTGGCCTGTCTGCGCGACTCGAAAATTTTTCCCGCTCATCTTGTTCCTTGGGCGCTGGTGCGCCTTGCATTCAACGTGTGAAACCGCATGGGCTCCGGGATTCCACGCTCATTCAACCAAACAAGGCGTCCGACAATCTGTGCGAAATAGGACAACTCTCAAAACTAAAGCGGAGCGAATCGTGCAATCCTAAGCGCGCGGCAGGCACTTAGTCGCTGAGTAAAGCGGGCGTGCCGCATGCTTCGGTTGGCGTTTACCCCGACCGGGTCGGGGAAGCGTGCGGGTTTTGACTTTGCTGTTTTCTTCCCGCAGAGTAGCCCAGTCTAACTATGCAAGCCGGGTGATCCGTGTGCCGGCTTCGCCGCTTCCGGAAGCCATCCAAAAGCCACACACGTCTAAGGGCTGGGAGGAATTCTCGAATGATAAAGCAAACGCCGATTTTTCTGCTGTTGCTCTTGGCTGCTTCCGTTTTTGCGCCCGTTCCACCGCGCCTTCAAGCTCAAGACAAGAAACCGGCCACTCTGCGAGAAGTGCTGCTGGCGGAACTGCGCTCCACGCACACCAACGCAGAATGGTTCGTGCCCGCGAATACCGCCGTGAAAGGCCTGACCGCCGAGCAGGCCAATTGGACCGACGGCAAAGGAAATCACTCGGTCGGTCAGCTCGCCTACCATTTGGTGTTCTGGAATCGACGGAATCTCGCGAACCTCAAAGGAGAAAAACCCGAAAAATTCAGCGGCAGTAATGACGAGACCTTCGACAAATTTGACAGCAAGACTTGGAATGAAACCGTAAAACAACTCGACGACGTCATGAGCGAACTTGAAAAATGGGTAGAAACCGCCGACGAAGCCAAGCTGAAAGAGTCCGCCCAGGTGTTCACGCACATCAGCACCCACAATGCTTACCACATCGGCCAGATTATTTTCGTGCGCAAAGAGCAAGGCTCCTGGGACCCGAAGAACGGTGTGAACTAAAGGCTGTCTCATAAATGGCTTTAGGAGGGCACGGCTTCAACCGCACCGAAAACGCATTAGAATAGACGCGCTTCAGCCCCTGAGGCTTCGGGATTTTTCAACATTCTTCATTTCCATTCGCCTCGCGTCAACCATTCAGCTTTCGTAGATTGCCTTTGAACGCAAAGAAAGCATACGATTCCACCATGCTACCTGGTCCAATTTCCTTTCCCAAAAAAGTAAAACTCGCCCTTAGCCTCGGAGCGGTCGCGCTCCTCTACGGCACCGTTGTCGCGTTACTTATATATTGGAAGGATGATCTAGCGGTGTTGTCCGCTCTCTTCGGCACAGCCCTTGGATGGACTCTTGGTACGCTGCTTTCTCCTTTCAAAGAAGGAGAAATTCGCACATTCAAGGAGGTCTCCAAAATCCTCTCAGCATTCCTCGGCGGAATCGCCTTAAGCAAAGCGGGCCATCTCATCGATATGCTCTCAACAGACAAGAATCTTCCGATCCTGTTTGACAGAATGGTGGTTCGGAGATTAATGAGTGCAGGAGTTTGCCTGCTCGTCACAATGATGGTTGTTTTTGTTTCCAGGCAATATTTTCCAGTGGACGAGCCAACCAAAAACTCAAAATAATATAGATACCGTTCTGTAGACTGTGCCACCTGAACCCATCCCGTATCTTTTAGGGTGAAAATCCTGTCCGGTGCGCGTGTGGATGCGCTCAACCAATGATATGCTCCGCAGTGATCCGGCATCTCAGCCACGGAGGTCACACCATGAAACTACTTGCAGCAGCTGGCGTTCTCCTATTTGTTTCGGTTCCCGCTCACGCACAAGAACCAGCACAAGCACCAGCACAAGGGCCAAAGGCTTGTGAAGAGCTAAAGACGGAAATCGCCGCGAAGCTCGACGCCAAAGGCGTGAAGGGCTACACCCTGGACATCGTCGCCAAGGACAAGGACGCGGAAGGCAAAGTCGTAGGGACTTGCGACGGCGGCACGAAAAAGATCGTCTATACCAAGGGCGCAGCCCCCGCCGCGGCCCCGGCGAAAGAAACACCTAAATCCTAATCCCCGGGCGGGCGGCCGCCCCTCGATGCCAAGACCCTTCCGAGTGACCTACTCTTTCTGTGTCTCTTGCGCCCCGCATGACTCTACGGGACACGGATGGAACAAGAAACCGCCGGACCCAATCATCTTTTTTGCCTCGGCTCCCAGTGAGTGGGCTCGGCGGTTAAAAACTATCTAGCTCTCTTGCTAGCCTTTCACCGGAATAGTGACTGCCTTCGCGAGCTTGAACGTCAACTTGCTCTTCGCCGCGAGTACGGTTACGTCCTTGTTCGCCTTGACCTTGTCGGTATTTTTGGCATCGTCTTTAGGCTGGCTCTTCGGTCCCACAATCGAATTGCTGTCCAGTTGGTAGGACTTCCCATGGATTGTCACCGAAGCGAGCGTCACCTTCAGTTCGTGCTTTTTGACCTTGACGATGCGGCAGGTTACTTGGGCGCCCTTCGGGATCACCGTCTTTCCGTCCACCTGAATCGGCTCGGTGAGGCTGGCGGCAAACGTGTCACCGACCTTGTTCTTGTCGGTGGCCAGCGTTTGTCGTGCCGCCGCGCTGATCGCTGTGCCCTTCGGCAAGGTGATCATCGTGGGTTCCGCAACTTTGGCTACGGCGGCGGGTTTTGCAGCCACGGCAGGTTTCGCCGCGGCAGCAGGTTTTGCTTCTTCCTTTGCAGTGTTACTGGCTTCATCCGTGGCCGACTTCGAGCAGCCCGCTGCCGTCAAAACGGCTGCCGCTGCCAAAGAAAGCCAGAGGTTTCGATGCACCTGTGAGTTGAACATTTCACACCTCCAAAGGGGTACCCTTGGGGTGAATGGATGAGGTGGCTGGTTGGACCCTTCACCGATCAAAACTTACGGATCGAAACGACGGGTATCCCTTACCTTCCCTAAATCCTACAGAGTCGCGCACGCGGTGTCCCTGTGCATTTACGCCCCGCGTTTCCTTCCCAGCACCGGTCCATCGGCCAGTACCCGTTCCCACGGAAACCATTCAACGCACCCTACGACCATTCAACCTTTATTTTCTACCATTCGATGAAAAACACTTAACCTTTCCTTAATAACGTGCTATTCTTAAGCCGTTGTGCTTGCACTGAGCCTCGAAGTGCCGACATGAGGACGCGCCGACCTTCTGATTTTTTCTGCAGCTCGATGCCTACTCGTCCAAATTGCGGCCCAAGGACCCACATAAGTCCTTTAGAGTGTGCACTTGCAGGCAAACACCGTGTTTTGCCGGTTTTTAACCGCAAACCTTTACACTCAAGTCCTTTAGATGCAACACTTATAGAGGCGCTCCTAAGTGTTGATTTTAAAAGACTTAGGGGAAAGCTAAGTCCTTTAGATGCAACACTTACAAAAAACAGGGGGGTGGGGCCACTTCCTTCACGCCAAAGTTTTTTTCTCGCTTCGTCGTGCCCCCCGCTCGTCCCATTGCAGCCCACAGTCTTTGGTGCCACAATCCGCCATGGTACGAAAAGAGCCGCAAGCCGCAGGAAACAAATCCCGCTGCGTTGGTGTCTAACACTTAGAGAGCGGACATCGGGGACCGCTCGATCTGGTTCCCGGTTGCAAGTCGTGCCTGGGTTTAGCGTTCAAATGCTAAACCGTTTAGCAGGGTGGCTCGCTTTCCAGTAGCGGGTCGGAAAGGCCGGCAGTGTCCGATTGGGCTAGTGCCCTTTCTTGGGGCCGCGATGAAGCCGAACTCGTCCACGAGCTGCAAGCCGGCTCGGAAACGGCCTTTGACTGGCTCGTCACGCATTACCATGCGCCGGTTTATAACCTCATCCTCGGCATGCTGGCAGACACTTCAGACGCCGCCGACGGCACGCAGGAAGTTTTCTTGAAAGCCTTCCGCGGCATTCGCAAATTCCGCCAGGGCAGCTCTTTGAAAACCTGGCTCTACCGCATCGCCATTCGCGAAGCGCTGAATCACAAGCGCTGGTTCAAGCGCCACTTACAGAAAAATGTTTCGATCGACGCCGAACCGGAAGAAGGAAAAGCGCGAATCGAAATCGAAGATCTTGGCGCCACGCCTTTCGAGCAGCTCGCGGCGCATGAAATTAAAGTAGCCGTGCAAGCCGCTTTGCAGGAAGTGCCCGACGTTTTTCGTAGCGCGGTGATTTTGCGCGACCTCGAAGGACTCAGTTACGAGGAAGTCGCGGAAGTGCTCGAATGCAGCGTGGGCACGGTCAAATCGCGCATTCTGCGCGGACGCCGCGCGCTGAAGGAAATTCTGGAACCGCTGCTGGCGGACCGCGCTGCGGTCACCTCTAAAGGGGATCAGCAGGTTCACGGTGTGGTTGCCGAGTCGCAGCCGTCGCCATTTGCGGATGCATTCACGGCGGCGCGGCGAGTTGCCGTTTCTTTGGAAAGTAATTCCCCGCGGACAACTTCCACGGGAGAGGGTCTCCCATGAAGTGCACTACGGTACGGAAAAACCTGGCGGGTTATCTCGACGATGCCGTGACGGGTACGGCGCGCGTCGAAGAACGCGCCGGGATTCGCGAACATCTGGAAAGTTGCAAGGCGTGCCGCGCGGAATTGCAGCATTTCCGCAAGCTGGCAGTGATGCTTTCTCGCGCCGCGAAAAATGATCCTCCCGCCGATCTTGCCGTGCGCATCAAGGTGGCCGCGGCCCAGGCCCAGCATTCGCAGGATTGGCCCAGCCGTTTGCGCCGCATGAAAGACCGCGCGGAAATCCTGCTCGACAACGTTTTCCGCCCGCTGACCCTTCCGGCCACTGGCGGTTTGTTCTCCGCGATTCTGGTGTTCGGGCTGGTCTTCCAGATGATCGTGCCGGGTACCACCGTCCGCGCCGTGCAGAACGACGTGAATCTAAATATGATACGGCCTGCCGAGCTCGTCTCTCTTTCGGAGTATCCGCAATCCTGGGCCCCGGAAAAGGATGATGTCGAACTTTCTTTGCCCCACGGCTTGTTGCTTGACGTTACCATCGACGCGCGCGGCCAGATGACCGGCTACGAAATTCTTTCCGGCCCGAACAGCCAGGAGATCCGGCGCCAGTTGGATCAGCTGCTGCTCTTTTCGCGCTTCAGCCCGATGCTCAGTTTTGGCCGCCCGACCGCCGGTGGCCACGTGGTGCTCAGCTTCAGCGCCGTCCGCGTCCGCGGCTGATTTTTTAGAGCGGCATGAGAAATCTTGAATTTCTCCCGCGCGATTTTCGGTTTTTGCCATTTCTTCCGTACAATTTTCGATTCCTAAGACTTTTCCTCGCCGCAACTTTCTTATTTTTTCTTGCGCCAATTGTTCGCGCGCAATCCGTTCCTTTGCCGGAAAACGATTCGGAGCGCCAGCTCTTCGAAGCGTTGAACCGCGAGCGCGCCGCGCATTCCTTGCAGGCTCTGCAATGGGACCACTCGCTCTTCAAAGCCGCCCGCCTCCATGCCCTGCGCATGGTCAATCTGAATCAGCTCGAGCACCAGCTTCCGAATGAACCCAATCTCGAAGAGCGCCTCGCTGCTGCCGGTGCGCGTTTTAGTGTTATCGCCGAGAACATCGCCGTCGGGCCGAATCCAAACACCATTCACAGCGGCTGGATGGATTCTCCGGGCCACCGGAAGAATATTCTCGATGCGCGGCTAAATTCGGTGGGCATCGCGGTGGTGCGCGGAACGGGCGGCCTCTTCGCGGTGCAGGATTTCTCCCACTCCATCGCGAATCTCAGCGTGGAGCAGCAGGAACAAGCCGTAGCGGCGCTGCTTGTTGGGCGCGGCTTCCAGATCGCCGGCACCGTCGAGGATGCGCGCAGAAGCTGCGAATCGCACAAACCGAATACGGGCAGCCCGGTACGATCCATGATGTGGTTCGAAACAACGGACTTGACGACTCTGCCGGAGGACGTCGAGCGAAAGGCAGAGAGCGTGCCGTCTCGAAAGGTGACGGTGGGGGCGTGCAACGCGAAAAACGAAGCCGGCTTCGCCCATTTCCGCATTGCCCTGCTGTTTTTTTGAGGCGGGTGGGAGCAGCTGCGAACCGGGCTGGTAGAAAATAAATAGTTGTATCCCGGGAAGAGTCGAAATACACTAGGCGCATCGTGAACGCGCTTCACGCCAACTCGGATCGCTGGTATCGATTTACTTGGCATACAACCAGGTGGCGGGGGGCGTTTCTGTAAGCGAAATCAGCAGAAAAAAAGATTCGACCCACTCGCAACCGGAGTGGGTTTTTTGTTTTTGGGTGGAAAGTTTTCGAACGCGAAGACTTTGGACGAAGATTCTGGGACGAAAACCAATTGAGAGGGCCGGAAAGATGATTATCTCCATGAGACTGCATGCAACGCGGGAAGAAATCGATGATGTTCGAAAGCAAGTGGAGCACTTTGGCTACAAGGTGCACTCCATTGAAGGGGAGGAGCGCGTGGTGATCGGCGTCGTGGGGGTTGGCGATGTGACGGCGTGCCTGGAATCGATCGAGGCCATGCCGCAAGTGGAGAATGTGGTGCGCATCTCCGCGCCGTACAAATTTGTGAGCAAGGAATTTCGAAAAGGAAAGACGCAGATCAAGGTCAACGGAACGACGATTGGCGGCGATGAATTTGTGGTGATGGCGGGGCCGTGCTCGGTGGAATCGGAAAAACAGATCATGCAAGCGGCGGAGGGCGTAGCCAAAGCGGGCGCGAAAATGCTGCGCGGGGGCGCGTTCAAGCCGCGGACGTCGCCCTACGATTTTCAGGGGATGGAAGAAGAAGGGTTGAAGCTTTTGCAGAAAGCGAAGAAGGCGACGGGGCTGGCGATTATCACCGAAGTGATGAGCGACCGCGACGTGGATTTGATTGCGAAATATGCGGACGTGATGCAAGTAGGCGCGCGGAACATGCAGAACTTCATGCTATTGAAAGCGCTCGGAAAATGCGGGCGGCCGGTGCTGCTGAAACGCGGTTTGAGCAGCACGGTGAAAGAGTTGCTGATGTCCGCGGAATATATTACGGCGCACGGGAATCCCGACGTGATTTTGTGCGAGCGGGGCATTCGCACGTTTGAGACGGTGACGCGGAATACCTGCGACATTGCGGCCATTCCCGCGCTGAACGAATTGACGCACCTGCCGGTGATATTGGATCCGAGCCACGCGACGGGAAAACGAAGCCTCGTTCCCGCGCTTTCGCGCGCAGGCGTGGCGATCGGCGCCGACGGCTTGATCGTGGAAGTGCATCCGGCGCCGGAAAAAGCCATCAGCGATGGCGCGCAATCGCTGGATCTCGCACAATTCCAAAAAATGATGAAGGACCTGGAGCCTTATATTCACCTTTGGAACGAATCCAGAAGAACGGAAATAGCCGCGACCGCGAGCCGCTGAATTCATTCGAGACTGAGGCAAGTTGCGGGTTGCGGGAAAGTAATTTATAAGTTACAATGGAAAACGTAATTGAGATTCGCCATTACGTGAACCGCGCCGGGAAGGACGTCTTCGACGATTGGTTGACGGAACTGGCAGACGCGAGGGCGCAAGCGAAGATCGCGAGCCGAATCAACCGGCTGGCCGCCGGAAACTTCGGGGATTGCAAATCGCTGCGGGAAGGTTTGTACGAGCTACGGGTCGATTGGGGGCCAGGCTATCGGGTTTATTACGCGATGATCGGGAAGATCTGCGTGTTGCTTCTGTGCGGAGGCGATAAACGGAAACAGTCGGGAGACATTGAGCGGGCTCTGCAATTTTTGAAGGACTATAGAGTGAGGACTGGAACTTTATGAAGCGCAAGACCAGTGTTTCCCACGACGAAACCATCGTTCGGAGACTCAGAAAAGACCCGGAGTTTGCCGCTGAGTACCTCAAGGCAGCGTTGGAAGATGAAGATGAGCCCAAGGTTCTACTGATTGCATTGCGGCATGTTGCGCAAGCTCGGGGCATCGCCAAAGTCGCCAAGGCAGCTGGTGTCGAGCGCGAGAGCCTGTATAGAGCTTTGTCGGTCCGCGGTAATCCTCGGCTGTCCACGTTGGTCGCAGTGACCAAAGCAATCGGATTGCGTCTCACCGTCGAAGCCGCCTAATGGCTGGCGCGCGGGGCGAAATGCAGAGTGGTTGAGGAGAAGTCAAAACCCCCACCCTTGCAAAGACGGCAAGGATGCGGCACGCGGCGTTTGAGATGCGGATGCTTCCGGTGTTAATTTGAACAGGTTGAATCTGATGGATTGAGCATGGACGCGATTGAGATGGTCGGAGGAGAAAGAGACGAATTCCCATCTCATGTCAAGCGGGCCCTCGCCCTGCGTGTGGCTTACCTTTGTTCGAATCCTGGTTGCCGCGTCCCTACTACCGGTCCTCAGGTTGACCCAGTAAAGGCTCTGAACATCGGCGTAGCGGCCCATATCACAGCGGCCGCGAGCGGAGGACCTCGATTCGATTCAACACTCTTGCGAAGCGAACGACGATCCGTTAGCAACGGAATATGGCTGTGCCAAAACTGCGGGAAGTTGGTTGACAATGATCGTGGCCGATTCACGGAATCAATCCTCCGGGAATGGAAAGCGCGGGCAGAACAGTATGCGCTGGATCAGATTGGCTTGACTCCGAAGCCCGGGGCATCAAAGCGGGCGGTTCTGTGGAATGTGCCCTTCTCGCGGAACCCCTATTTCACCGGGCGGGAAGACGATCTGAAGAAAATCCGAAGCCAACTCAATGAGCAACGAACTGCCGGCGTGATTCAGGCCGTGACTGGTCTCGGGGGGATCGGTAAGACCCAAACTGCAGTCGAGTATGCATACCGCTACGGGGATGAGTACGAAGCCGTGTTGTGGCTGACCGCCGATTCGCTGCATCAGATCCGAGGCGACTTCCTCTCTATCGCTCGCTTGCTTGATTTGCCAGGTAAAGATTCATCTGATCCACAAATCGCAATTGCGTCAGTGGTGGGATGGTTCGGAAACACAGAGCGGTGGCTCTTGATCGTGGACAATGCCGATGATCCAGCGCTCGTTCGTCCCTTTCTCCCGCCTCGACCCACCGGACACATAATTATTACCTCCCGGGTAACAACGCTGGACGAGCTTGGTGTATTTAGCCCCATCCTCATGGGGGTCATGGATCCTTTCACGGCAGTCGCATTCCTAATGTCCAGAACTGCTAGCGATCAAGACGATCCTGTCGAATTGGCTGCGGCGCATGGTCTCTCCGAAGAATTGGGTTACTTACCACTCGCCCTAGAACAAGCCGGAGCCTATATTGCTGAAACGGGATGCCTTGTCCAAAAATATCTTAGATCGTTCCGAGAGCGCCACATTCTTCTGCTCCAAGAATCTTTCCCAGCTACGGGCGCATACTCAAAGACCGTACATTCGACGTGGGCTTTAAACTTCGAAGAGGTCCAACGAGCTTCACCAGCATCTGCTGACGTCCTTCGATTTCTTTGTTTCTTGGCCCCGGATTTTGTCCCGGAGGAAGTCTTGATCGGCGGTGCCAAGGATCTCGGCCCTGCGATCTCTGCAAAGCTAACTGCGGTCGAGAACGATCCGGTCCTAATCGACGATTTGCTGCGACCGTTAGTGCGCTATGCGCTCGTTTCTCGCGACAAGAAATCCCGCGGAATCAGTGTTCACCGACTTGTCCAGGCTGTTCAAAGGGAACAGATGCTAGAAGTGGAACAGCGTGATTGGTCTCGGAAAGCGGTGCGCGCGCTGAATCGGGTGTTTCCAGAGGCCAGCTATGATCAATGGCCACTTTGTGACAGATTGCTTCCGCACGCAAAAGTTGCTGCGGACTACGTTGCAAGGTTCAGTTTGGGATACGAGGATGCAGGGTTTCTGTTGAATGAAGCAGCAGCGTTCATGCGTCTGCGGGCAGACTTCCGTGCGTCCCAACAGATGCACTCTCAGTCATTGTCCATTCGTGAGCGTGATCTACCTGCAGACCATCCAGCTGTGGCTGAGAGCTTGAACGATACTGCTTTCGTGTACTTGGACTTGTATCGTTATGAAGATGCAGAACCGCTTTTTCGGCGGGCGGTGGAGATCTGCAACGGGACCTTGCCTCAGGATGATCCTCAGCGGGCGCTCCATCTAAACAATCTTGGGCACCTCTACGTTCGAATGGGCAGGTGCGCGAGAGCTATGCCCTTGCTGAAGAAAGCCGAAGAAATCACCCAAGGTGCTTCTGCCGATTACCTTTACATGCGCGCTGTTGTTCTGAACAGCCTTGCAGAGTTGCATCTCAAGATGGGGAATTTAACTGAGGCCGAGTCAGAGTGTAGGCGATCACTCAGCATAAGACAGAAAATTGGGAACCCCGAGAAGCTAGCTCGAAGCTTCGTAACTCTCGGCGAAATCCAAGGTAAGCAGGGAAATCATAAGACTGCGGAGGATTCATTCATTCGGGCGTTGCGGCTCAAGTCTGAAGTGCACGGCATTGAGCATCCGGAGCTGATACCCGTGCTGATGCGATATGCACGCCTGCTGTCTCGGGTGGGTCGAGTGGAGAGGGCGCTCGAACTGGAGAGCCGTGCCGAACGGATCCGCTTGCGGTTTGAATTGCCGCCATTTAATGAGGCGGATTGTATTGAAGGAGGTCTCAAGCAAAGGGATCATTCATAGCGCAAGGCGGTCATGGGGTCGACTTTGGTGGCGCGGCGCGCGGGAATGTAGGAAGCGAGAAGGGCGACGGTGACGAGCGTGGCGGCGACGGCCCCGTAGGTTAGGGGGTCAGAGGGCTTGACGTCGTAGAGAAATGTTGCGAGCAGGCGCGTGCCGGCGAGCGCCAAGGCGACACCCACAACGACGCCAATCAGGGACAGCTTCAAAGCCAACCTGACGACGAGGCCGAGAACATCGCCGGACTTCGCGCCAAGAGCGACGCGGATGCCAATTTCGCGCGTGCGCTGATTGACGTAGTAAGACATAACGCCGTAGATGCCCATGACGGCCAAGACCACGGCAAAGCTGGCGAAGGTGCCGAAAAGTTTCATGAAAAACTGATAGTCGCCGGTGGTTAGATTGAGGAGCTGATTCATGAGCATCACGTTTTCGATGGGTTGATCGGGATCGAGACTGGCGACGACACCCTTCACAGCAAGCGAAAAATCTTCCGGACGCGCGCCTTTGGCGGCGCGAATGGCCAGATCCTGACGAAGGTGGCCGATGATCGTGCCGCCCGGGAAAACGGCGGGCTGCTGAAGGTGGGAGGAGTAGATCAAAGGCGGCGCGTCGTTTCCGAGTCCGTACTGTTTTACGTCACCAACGATACCCACGATGACCCGCGGGCGATCTTCGTCAACAGGATAAGGATCGTAACGCATGAGCAATTGGCGGCCGAGGGGATCTTCATTCGGAAGAAAGCGATGAACGAAAGTTTCGTTGACCACGACGGCCCAGGGAGCTGAAGAGGAGTCGCGCTGATCGAGGTAGCGGCCTTTTTTGAGTGGAATCTTCAGAGTTTGAAAAATCGAAGGCGAGCATTCGGTGTAGCCAGCATCCGGGCGCTGGTCAGGCGGCGGCGCGGGATGGCCAATAATCGAGAAGCTATGTCGCTGGGCAGAACGACCCGGCAAGCCGGTCATTGTGCCCACGGATTCGACGCCGGGAAGAGCGGACACACGTTCGACGAGTTGCTGATAGAAGGAGGTGACCTGGGGCATGGCGCGTTCCATGTCGCCGCCGGGAACGCGCTGCATGTAGCGGCCGCCCTCTGGCAATTCCAGCGTCATGGTGAGGAGGTTGCTTGAGTCGAAGCCGGGATCAACGCGCTGCAAGCGGAAGAGAGAATTCAACATCAGGCCGGCGCTGATGAGCAGAACCATGGCGAGAGCGATTTCGCTAACGGCGATCGCGTGGCGCGTTAAGCCTCGCGAACCAGTGGATGTGCGACGGGTGCCCTCGCGCAAGGAGCTGTTCAAATCGGGATTGGAGGCCTGGATCGCAGGGAAAAGGCCGAATAGGAACGCGGTGAAGAGAGAAATACCGAGCGTGAAGAGCAGAACGCGAAAGTCAACATTGATGCTGCGAGAGCCCGGGAATTCGCCGGCGAGGCTGCGGAAGATGTTGATGCCCCAGAACGAAAGAAGAATGCCGAGAACACCGCCCGTGAGAGCCAGTAAAGAGCTTTCGGCAAAGAGTTGTTGAATCAGACGGCCGCGGCTGGCGCCGAGAGAAGCACGCACAGCGTATTCGCTGCGCCGCGTTTCCGTACGTGATTGGAGCAGATTAGCGACATTGGCGCAGGCGATGAGAAGGACGAACGCGACGGCGCCAAAAAGCGGATAGGTTGGCTGGCGGGCCCAGCCGAAGAGGGCCTCGTGAAGAGGCTCGAGCTGCTTGCCGATGTCCTTGTTCGTTTCCGGATGCGCCTGCGCGATGCGCCGGGCGATGACGTCCATTTCGGATTGTGCCTGCGAGAGGGTGACGCCGTCCTTTAAGCGGGCAACGGGAATGAGCCAATGATCCTGGCGCGCGGAGTAACGCGGGCTTGCGGGATCTTTCGGCTGCCAGAGGTCCACGGGGAGGCCGTTGAGGTCGGCGAAGCCGGCGGGCATGATACCGACGATGGTGCAGAGAATTCCGGTGCTGCGGATGGTAAGCGTTTTGCCGATGGCGCTGGGGTCCGCGTTAAAATGAGTTTTCCAGAAAGAATTGCTAATGACGACGGTTTGCGTGACTTCCTGCATTTCGTCGGCAAGAAAAATTCGGCCGAGGAGAGGTTTGCCGCCGAGAAGAGAGAAGTAATTGGGCGTGACGTCCTGAACGCGGATGGTTTCCTGGCCCTTGGCGCTGGAAACGAGTGCGGATTCGGTTCCGCTGGTGAGGGCAATGTCAGTGAATACATGATTTTGGGCTTGCCAATCGAGGAGTTCGGCGATGGGAGGGGGCTGGCGTTGGTCGGGGTGGCCCGCGGGAATCTCCCAGATGGCAACGAGGCGGTTCGCGGGATCGTACGGCAGTGGGCGGTAGAGCAGAGCGTTCATAACGCTGAAGATGGTGCTATTAGCGCCGATGCCCACGGCGAGAGAAAGGACCACGGTCAAGACGAAGCCCGGATTTTTACGCAGGGCACGAGCGGAATAGAGGAAGTCCTGAACGAAGTCTCGAAGCCAAGAAGCGGGGCGCATGTTCGCGTTCCTCCCAAGCGTGAAGTTCAGCCACTCGCGAGCCTGCGACAGCGATGCGAAGATGATACTTTATTTTCGACGGTTTGTGGCTGGTTTGGTTTTGTGGGCGAGAATTTTGCAGGGGGCTCGGAAGCGACGGTGAATGGTGAGAGCGGAGACGGGATGAAAGCGGGGGAAAAGACCATGGATGGGGCGATTGAGCCAAAGCTGGCGACGATTCGTGAGGCGCAGAAATTCTTGGAGAAGTATTTTGCGGCGACGCGGTTGGTTGCGGCGCCGTTTCTGAGTGCGGCGGCCGGCAGGAACGTTTATCTGAAGCTGGAGACGGAACTTCCGACGAGTTCGTTCAAGGTACGGGGCGCGTTCTGGGCGCTGGCGCAGAGAATGAAACGGGGGCCGATCCAGGAAGTGGTGGCTTGCAGCACAGGGAATCACGGAGCGGCGGTGGCGCTAGCGGCGAAACAGTTTGGCGTCAAAGCGAAGATTTTTCTGCCGGCGAACTGCAATCCCGTGAAGCGCGGGCGTATTGCCGCGCTCGGCGCGGCGATAGTGGAGAGCGGCGATAGCGACCCAGCGTCTGCTTTCAAGCTGGTCGCGGAATACGCCAAGAAGCCGGGCGTGTATTTCTTGAACGACGCGACGGACGAAGATTTGCCCGCGGGGCCCGCGACGATTGGGTGCGAAATTCTGGAACAGGTTCCGGAAACGAGCGCGATTGTTGTGCCGATGGGAGATACGGCGCTGATTCGCGGAATCGCCGCGGCGGCGAAGCAGATTGCGCCACAGGTGAAAATCATCGGCGTGCAGGCGGAGCGAGCGCCGTCGTATTACCTGTCGTGGAAGGAAGGAAAAGTCGTGGGGACGGAGACGTGCGACACTATTGCGGACGGTCTGGCGACGCGAACGCCGGAAGCGGCGAATGTGCGAGACGTGAAGAAGCTGGTCGACGAAGTCGTTTTGGTGAGTGAAGAGGAATTGTTGCGAGCGATCGAAGTGCTGCTCCTGGAAGAGCGCGTGCTGGCGGAGCCCGCTGGAGCGGCGAGCACGGCAGCGCTGCTGAAGGAGAAAAGCGATTTTGGCGGGTGTGTCGCGCTGGTCGTGAGCGGGGCGAACATATGGCGCGAAGTGCTGCGACGCGCCGTCGGCAACGGCTAGCCACTTAGGCCGGGCAGTAGGTGGAATGGTTTGTTGCGGCCCCAGCGGTAAATCTCAAAGTCTTTGTCCAACGTCAAAATGTCAGCGGCTTCAAATTCATCCGCCAAGCGAATCAGGCAGGCGTCGGCAAGATCGATCTTGCGGTCGCGATATTTTCGCAGGATCTGCTTTACGCCGGCTGCTTCCCGTGAAAGCAGGAAAGGTAATTGAAAAATTCCCGCGATCACATTTTCGATTATGGCCTCGGGTGCTCCGGGAAGATTGCGCAGCAAGAAGCAGCTCTCGGCAATCACCGCTTCACAGGTGATTAGCGGCGCCTCGAGTTCGCGAACCGCGGCGGCACACGCCAGATGAAATCTCTCGCTACGGTCCAGGAGTGCCACGATCACGCCGGTATCGAGCAATACCGGTTTCACCGCCCGAAGCCACGAAGGTGTTTCTTATTTGAACCGAGATCAGTAATGCCGGAACGAAACTTTCCCAGGCCGATGACTCCTTGTTTTTTTCTACGCAAATAGCTCGCTTCCAGAACGCGCAGGCCCTCTCTGACGACCTGCGAGGGGCTCCAGCCCAGTTCGCGGACTAGCACTGCCAGTCGCTTCCGTGAGCGATCGTCCAGCCTTGCTTGAATGGCAAAGCGCATATCTTCATTGTACTACAAATCATGAGTTGTATGACGAAGATGTGTTTTGCCCGTTGAGGGGTCTTTGGGAATTCGCAACTGGCCTATTGGACAAGTACGTTCAGGGCAAGTTCCATTGCTACTCCCCAACGCAAGATGCCTTCTAAGTAGAGGCGGATTTTCGCCTGGAAAGCACCTGGAAGCGTGGGGCTATGAGACATCTGAAGCGCAAATTCGCATGGAATCCGGCGCGATGGCTGCGCGTTGGAGTTTGTGTGGCGTTGGCCAGCTTCGCCGGAGTTTGCCTGGGGCAGGCGCAATCGCATGTTCAGGGCGTGTCTGCTTCGCGGGGATCAGAGCCGAGTTTCCGGCTGCTGACTGCGGAGGAAGGGCGAGCGATCGTAGAAGTTGTCTCGGATCAGAACGGGCCAGCGCCTGACGCGCAAGACTGCTCGCACTTGGTTCATCGCGTGTATCTCACTGCCGGTTTTACGTACCCGTATGCGAGCTCCTACGAACTCTATGCAGGAAATGGGAATTTTCAACGGGTGAGAAACCCGCAGCCGGGAGATTTGGTTGCGTGGCCAGGGCACGTGGGGATTGTCCTGAATCCGAGAGAACACAGTTTTTACAGCCTGGTGAGCACGGGCCTGGAGGCCCAGGACTACGCGGGAAACTATTGGAGATCGCGTGGGAGACCGCGCTTCTTTCGATACAAAGTGGAGAACACCGGAATTCTGACCGCATCCGAGGTTTCCGCGCCCTCGCGAGTTTCCAAATCGCCGAAGCAGCAGGACGCCGGGGAGGTGGTTGAGGAACGCGAGGCCGCACAGCCTTCGAATTCCGATCGGCCACCGAAAGCGGCTTCGGAACGGAAGATGGTCGTGTATGGACCGCCGGCTCCCCAGGCTACAGCGCCGGCGACAAACACATTTGGAATTCCACCGAGCATCGTCATTGCCGCAGTGAACAAACAGCCAACGAAAGACGAAGTTGCCCAGGGAATCTCAGAAATAAGCAATGCCTCGGGAAACGTATTGCGTATGGATGACCCTTCGAAACTAATTCTGCCGGTGGTGATTTTTGAACAGTTCCATGTGGAGCGCCTGGAAATCAAGAGAGACCACGGATGGGCGCATCTGCAGATTGATTCTCGAGCCACCATCGCGGGCGGAGAAACGGACTACAAAAGACGCCGCGAAAAAGTCCGCTGGGAGCTGCGCCGCACGGATTCCGGCTGGAAGGCAATCACACCCGCTGACCGAACCTATGTGCCAAGCGATGTGGCCGTGCGCAATTTGGCGGCGCAACTCGCGCGGTTGACCGAAGGGGACGGCGCAGCGGTAAATCGAGAGACAGTTCTGATGCAGGAGGCGGAGCTCGCGAACCTGCTAAGTGGGCTCTTGGAAAAAAGGTAGGCGTTTTATTGTGTCGGATGTTCCTGGGGCAGGGCGAAGGCGACGTAGATGCCGCCGGAGGGTGACTTGGGATCTTTGCCGCCGCCGGCAGCGATGACGATGAATTGGCGGCCGTGCACTTCGTAGGTGGCGGGAGTGGCGTTGCCGGAGAAGGGAAGAGTTGATTCCCAGAGCAGTTCGCCGGTGGATTTATCGAAGGCGCGGATTTTCTTGTCGAAATTGGTGGCGCCGATGAAGAGCAGCCCGCCTGCGGTGACGATGGGGCCGCCGTAGTTTTCCGTGCCGGTGTTCTTCAAGCCCTTTGCGGCGAGGTCGGGATATTCACCGAAAGGAATCTTCCAGATGTATTCGCCGGTACTGAGATTGATGGCGTTCAAAGTGCCCCAAGGTGGAGCGACGGCGGGATAGCCGTCGAGGTCGAGAAACTTGTGATAACCGGTGAAGCGAAATTTCATGGGGGCGGGTGGCAGTTCGGAACTGGTGAGTTCTTTGCTCACACCGCTGCTCAGGTATTCGACTAAAGCAAACGCTTGATCTTGGGTGAGATTCGGAAAACCTGGCATGCGGCCCTTTCCATTTTTGATGGTCGCGGTAATTTGCGCGGACGTTAGGCGCTCGTTGATTCCCACTAGCGAAGGCAGCGCGGGGGGAGAGCCGGTCATTTTTTCGCCGTGGCAGACGCCGCATTGACTCAAGTAAATGGCTTTTGGGCTGTTTTCGCCAGTGTTGGGTGCGAGCGCGCCGGTCCAGGCCATCTCGTTCGAGTTTACGTAGATGATGCCTGTTTCGAGATCTACGGCAGGGCCGCCCCACTCGGCGCCGCCATCAAAGCCCGGAAAAATCACGGTATCTTTTCGGACGCTGAAGGGAACGAACTGTCCTTCACTGCGAAAAGTTCTGAATTTCTCTAGGGCCCACTGATGGGCTTGGGGCGTGCGTGTGGTTAGCAAATCTTCGGTGAGCACTTGGCGCGCAAAGGGTGCGGGGCGTGTGGGAAGTGGCTGCTCGGTGGCGGCAACTTCGCCGGGAACAGTGCTCGGCGGGTACTTGCGATACTCGATGGGGAACAGTGGCTGGCCGTTGGTGCGATCGAAGAGATAGACGAATCCTTGCTTGGTGGTTTGCGCCACGGCGGAAATCTCTTTTCCATCGCGCTTGATGGTGAGTAACGCGGGCGGCGAGGGGAAGTCGCGGTCCCAAAGATCGTGGCGGACCCCTTGAAAATGCCAGAGGCGCTCGCCGGTCTGAGCATTCAAGGCCAGCAGGCAGTTGGCGAAAAGATCGTCACCGAGGCGATCGGCGCCGTAAAAATCGAACGCGGCGGAACCCGTTGGAACGTAGAGAATTCCGCGCTGCGGATCGAGCGTCATGCCGGCCCAATTGTTCGCGGCACCGCTGGTTTTCCAGGCTTCCTTCGGCCAGGTGTCGTAGCCGAATTCGCCGGGGTGGGGAATGGTGTGAAACGACCAGCGCAGTTTGCCGGTGCGAACGTCGAAGGCGCGGATGTCACCGGGAGGCGCAGGAAGAGTCTCGGGATTGCGGCCGCCAACGATGACCAAGTCTTTGTAGATGACGGCTGGGCTGGTCAGGTCAATGGATTGCGCGGAGGCGGGTTCGCGGCCCAGGTTTTCGCGCAGGTCGATTCGTCCCTGGCTCCCGAACGAGGAAATCGGCTTCCCGTTGGCGGCATCCAGCGCATAGAGGAAGCTCATCACGCCGACTAGGATTCGCTTGTCCCCACCATCGGTCCAGTAGGCGAGGCCGCGATCGGGTTGCGTTCCTTTGATGCCGGAGTCGAATTTCCAGAGGGGTTTGCCGGTGGCGGCGTCCAGGGCAAAAACCTTTTGCGTGGGAGTGAGCCCGTAGAGAACACCTTCGACGATGATGGGGCTGGACTGGAGGCCACCTTCTTCCTGGGTGTCGAAACTCCAGGCTATGGCGAGGCGTTTGACGTTGCTTCGATTGATTTGAGCAAGCTTTGAATAGTGATTGTTTTCGGGCGCGCCGCCGTAAGCGGGCCAGTCCTGGCCCTCCTGAGTGGAAGCGGCCGGCGCTTGTGGAGTCTTTGCTGCGTGCGCGATCTCCCCCACGACAATACCCGCGATGGCCGAGGCTAGAAGCGACGCGCAGGCAAGGAGTGTTTTCATGACATTTGATTGTTCGGTTGAGCTAGCCGGCCGAAGAAGCTGAAGAATCAGAAAAACTTTCGGCGGCGGCGAGAGCCGTGAGATAGCACTTCAAGAAACGATCGGCGTGAGCCAATTCAGGACGCCCTCAATGCGAGCTCTTCGGAAACATCCTTCTGGGCGAATTTCCAGTCGCTCACAAATTCCTCCATCGAGGGATAGCCAAAATCTGCGCGGAATCAGAATAGAAGCTGATTCGAACACGGGTATGTTAGGCCGCGCGGAGAGGCAAGTCAACGCGAGCGGATGGCACGCGAAGCGCTCGATGCTCGACGAGTCGTTTGTGTGCGGCTGCCAAATTGGTTGTGCTGATTTCTCTCGACTTCATTCCCGTATTCGTTAGAATTCAGCCGCTCGTGATTCTCTCGCCATGGTTCCTGTGGAGGGGCACTATGAAAATTTACTCGCGTTTAGGATCACTGCTACTTGTAAGCGTTAGCCTCTTTGCGGCCATTGCGATTTCGTCCGCAGCAAGCGCGCAGGAAAGCTACACGCCGACACCCGAGAATCTGAAGGCGCGAACGTGGTTTCAGGATGCAAAGTTCGGAATGTTCATTCATTGGGGCGTGTACAGCGTTTTGGGGGACGGCGAATGGATCATGGAGACCCGGCCGATCAACCGAACGGACTACGCGAAGGTGCCCGGTTTTTTTAATCCCATCAAATTTGATCCGGCGGGGTGGGTGGCGCTGGCCAAGGCCGCGGGGATGAAGTACATCACCATCACGTCGAAGCACCACGACGGGTTCGCGATGTTCGATTCGCGGCTGACGGATTGGAATATCGTGGCGCGAACGCCATACGGAAAAGATGTGATCGGGATGCTCGCGGCGGAATGCCACAAGCAGGGGATCAAACTGTTTCTGTACCATTCGCAGCTGGATTGGCATTCGCCGGATTATTTTCCACGCGGACGCACCGGACACAACACGGGGCGCCCGGATTCCGGGAATTGGGATGCTTATTTGAATTTTATGGACGGGCAACTGCGCGAGCTGCTGACGAACTATGGGGAGATCGGCGGCATCTGGTTCGACGGGATGTGGGACAAACCGGACGCGGACTGGCATCTGGCGCGAACGTATGGGCTGATTCATCAACTGCAGCCACAGGCGCTGGTCGGCAGCAACCACCATTTGAAGCCGTTTCCCGGCGAGGATTTCCAGATGTTTGAAAAGGACTTGCCGGGCCAGCACACCACCGGTTTCAACCAGGATCAAACCGTGAGCGCGCTGCCGCTCGAAACCGCGGAGACGATGAATGATTCGTGGGGTTTCCGGCTGACGGATGAACATTACAAGAGCACGGGGGAACTGATCCGCTACCTGGTGCGCGCAGCGGGACTGAACGCGAATTTTCTGTTGAACATAGGGCCGATGCCGAGCGGCGAGATTCAGCCGGAGTTCGTACAGCGATTGACAGAAGTCGGCAAGTGGATGAAACAGTATGGGGAATCGATCTATGGAACCCGGGGCGGGCCGGTGGCGGCGGGGCCGTGGGGCGTGACGACGCAACGAGGTTCGACGGTTTACGTGCACGTGCTGGACTGGAATCAGCCGGTGCTGGCGCTGGCGGGGTTGCCGCGGCCCGTTCGAACGGCGAAGCTGTTGCGAGATAGCAGCAGCGTGGAGTTCAGCGTTGTTAAGGGCGGTCTGGTGCTGAAGATTGCGCAGCCTCAGCCTGAGGAAGTAGATCGCGTGATCGTGCTCGAACTGGAAGCGGCGAAGTAATACGCCGAGCATCTGCAGCTAGTTTGGGCTACTGTTCGCAGCGGATTCATCGAGCTTGAGGATCAGGACCTGGCCGCTCGAGTGAAACGTGCCGCCGGTGGCAGTCTTGGCTTCCTTCATCGGATTGTCGGGGAGGAAGTGAGTGAGTTCTGTAACGAGGCCGGTCGAGGTGAGGGTTTTTTCGACGTAATCGCGCTCGAGGTCGATGTCCGGATCGATTTTGTGAGTGAGGCCGTTGTTCCGCTGGTCGCGTTCGAATCCGATGTCATGAGTGGCGGCGCCCACCCAAAGTGTTTTGCCATTGACCTGGAAGGCTGCCTTCCAAATGCGGAGATGGTTGCGCGTTTTGACCACGCTGATAGGCTCGGCGTGAGCCCAGCCGTAATCCTGCGCGCGGCCAAAGAGGTAGAGCTGGCTCATGGGCATGGTCAGATAGGATTCTTTCGAGAGGCTCTCGACGAGGCCATGAAGCACGGTGTCTTTGACGTCGGCGTCCACTTTCACCCAGCCAGCGGTGGTAAAGGCGCGCTGCATGGCAGCTTCGGAGCCGAGGATGAGGAAGTTGACCATGTCGCCGGGTTTGCCCTGTTTGTCGCCGACGCGGCGCGGGATCTTTGAGAAAAGACTGTTGTCGACACCGGGGAAGGAATCGACCTGCCTGGCAACGACGCGAGCATTGCCACCTTCCGGAGTGTAAACCTCGATGCGGACGGCGAAGGTGCCGTCGCCGGCATCGCTGGTGGTTTGGTTGATGCCGACGGAGAGACGGCCTGAGACGGGAGCAAGAACGTCGCGGCGCGCGCCAATGAGAAATGGCTGAGCGACATCTTGATCCCCGATGCGGCCAATGAGCGCGCCGCGGCCGGCATCATTGAAGGGGAGTACGCGAAGCAAATCCTTAAAGCCCCGGGCGAGACCGTCGGGGGTGTTGTCTGCTTTTGCGTCGGCGTAGCGGAGTTTACCGGTAGCAGTGACGAGAACATGTTCGCCCGCTTGCACGTCAACGCCGGTGTCAATCCAGGTGTCATCAACGGTAAGCTGGACTTCCTGGGCGAGGCGCTTTTTGCCGGAAGGCGTTTTGGCGGCAGCGGAATTCTGCGCGTCTGGCTGTTGGGGCGGCGCTACGTTGTCTCGAACGAGCTGAGCGCAAAGAGTATGAGGAGTGGTTGCTGCGCCCAGCAATATTCCAACGAGAATCGCTGCTCTTTTAAGGAGACGCTGAAGCATCGCTGAGAGCCATCCTTGTGGCGTTTGGACGCATCTCCACAGTTACCAGATGCGAAGTGAAGAGGCAAGCGTTGCACGAGCCCGCGGGCAAGAAATGGGATGCGATTCCTTGACGGGAGCGTAACGCGACGATAGATTTGAGATTGTCCCGCAGCATCGCGACAGGACAGGACTGCTCCTTGATAAGCCCTTCCATACTGAGAACCGCCAAGGGCGGAGACTGAAACTGCGACTGACCCAGGGGAGAGCTGCGGCAAAAGGCATGAAAAAACCTCGACGACTGATGATTTTGCTTGCGTTGTTCGCGGCAATGGCATTGCCGGCCGCTGCACAAACCCCGGCGCCCGCTCCGGCGCAACCCCAGACACAAACGCCGCCCGTGGCCCAGGCGCCTCCCCCAACGAATCCGCGTTTGCAGGCCGTTCCGCCGAGCGCCGTTAGTGTCGACGGCAACGAGGCAATGTTCACGACCATGTGCGCGCTGCTGGCGTCGGGCTTCGAGTCCAACATCAGCTCCGACAATTGGACCGTGTTCCGCGCGCAGATGCGGGAGCGCTTGAGGCAGCAACAGGGGCCTGCTGTGGACGCGGTCAGGGAGTACTACCGGCTCCACGAGTTGCGGGAACCTGGAGCGACGCTCTCGCGGTACTTGTGGTTCGGCCTGGTGTCCGGGCCGGCGCCGGATTTTCAGCCCGTTCTGAAGCGGGACGAATTGCCGCCGGAAGTGATCGCGCTTGTGGGCTTCAGCGAAATCCTGTCCAACTACTACAAGGAACAAAAGATCGGGGAAATTTGGAAACAGGTACAGCCGATTTACAACCGCGAGATCGCGCGGCTGCATGATTCGCTCACGCAGATCGTCTATGTCACAACCGGATATGCGCGCGAAATCCTGGACCCGTACGGGTCGCGAAAATTCACCATCATTGTGGAACCGCTGGTGGGACAAATCACCAACGTGCGGAATTTCGGGGAGCACTATGCGCTGGTGCTCAGCGGCGGAGAAAAAATTCCCACCGACGTGGTCCGTCACGCGTTTCTACATTTTCTCCTGGACCCGCTGCCGCTGATGTATCCGCACGTCACGGCAGTCAAACGCCCATTGTTTGAGACGGCGGCCACCGCGCCGCGCCTCGCCCCGGATTTGAAGGAGGACTTCGCCGCCTACTTTGCGGAATGCCTGGTGCGCGCAGTCGAACTCAGACTGAAGAAGATGTCTCCCGGCGAGTGGGAAGCGGCCCTCACGCGGGATGATCAAGACGGTTACGCAATGGTGCGGCCGCTCTTTACCGCCCTGCCGAAATTCGAGAACTCCGAGCCGTCGATGAAGCGCTTCTTCCCGGACCTGGTGAGAGCCATCGACACTAAAGAGGAGGCCAAGCGGCTGGCGACCATTCATTTCGCTCCCGCGGACTCCGCGCAGCCGGAGGACCAGGCCGCGAGCGAAGAGGTGGCGCGCAAGCGCAAGCTGGCGCCGACGACGGTGCCCAACGATGCTGAAGTGATTGCGGCGTTGACCGAAGGCGAGCGGCGCATCGCGGAGAAAAATCCGCGCGCCGCGGAAGCATCGTTCCAAAAAGTTTTGACGAAGTATCCGGATCAGGCGCGGGCGTGGTATGGAATTGGCTTGGTGGCGCTGCTCGATCACGATTCGGCCAGGGCCAAGCAGGTCTTCGGCCGTCTGACGACAGGTGACCACACGGCGGCGCAGGACCCGTTGGTGCTGGCGTGGTCGCATGTTTACCTTGCGCGGATCTATGATGACGAGGGGAATCCGGAGGTCGCGAAGACGGAATATCAATCCGCCCTGGCGGTGGAAGGCGGGCCCGAAAAAGCCAAACAGGCTGCGGAGAAAGGGCTTGCAGCAACCGCGGCAGAAAAACCAACAGCGCGCCCGTGAAATGAAAGACGGTTGCCGAGGAGAATCAAATCACGACGACGGGAGTGGTACCAAGGGGAGTGGACGGGAGAAATTCATGATCGGAAATTTTAAAATAGGGATCAAGGCGGGTTTGGCTGCTGGACTTATCTCTTGCCTAGGCAGCATTGCGGCAGCGCAGGGCGCGCCGGCGGGTGGGGCAGCAGGCGGAGCCGCTGCCGCCTCTTCGATGAACCGGAATATCGCGAAAGATACATCTCCGCTGAATCCGGAAAACTCCCTTGAATTGATAAAGCCGGCGGACCGTCGGGAAGAGTCGGCTTACAAAGAATTCAAGGCTGTGTCGCCCGAGGACCCGGCGAAAAAAATTCAACTTGGGGAAGCATTCCTTCAGAGATATCAAGTGAGCCAGTACCGGTCGCTGGTTTATTCCGGATTGACTAGTGCTTATCTGCAAACCAATCAAATACAAAAGATGGAGGAGGCGGGCGATAAGGATATTGCATTGAATCCCAAGGATGTCCAGGTCCTGGCGATGCTCGGGCAAACCATTCCTCGAGTCATCACGTCGAGTACTCCAGATCCAAACAAACGGCTGGACAAAGCCGAGCAGTATTCGAATCGCGCTATTGAAGTAATGGCTTCGATCGTCAAGCCCGACGGCATGACGGACGAGCAGTTTACGCAGGCAAGAAACCAGACGCTGGCGATTGCCCACAGCGGGCTGGGGCTGGTGAATTTCCGCCGCGGAAACTACGCAGTCGCAATCACCGAACTCGAAGAATGTGTGACACTGGACCCTCGCGGCGATGCCACGAATTACTATGTCTTGGGCGTCGCTCACTTGAACTCGAAACATTTTGCGGAGGCCGCAGCGGCCTTCGACAAATGCGCCGACTTTCACGGCGGACTGCAAGCTACGTGCAAGGACAACGCAGAAAAAGCGGCGAAACGGGCAGCTCCGCCAAGCACTCCGTAGCAAACGAGGTCTGACCACCTTGCGCAGTTTGAACGAAGAACAAAAGAAGAAGTGAAGAGGAGAACTGGTATGAGAAGGACGTGGAATCTTTCATTGCAAGTGGCAGCGATGGCGGGATTATTGCTTTGCCTGGTCGGGACGGTCTCCGCGCAAACCGGGCAGGGTTCGCAAAGCGGCCAGGGAAGCCAGAGCCCGCCTCCGGCGCAGCCGGCTGACAAGTCGAAGAGTCCCGATGTGGCTCCTTTGACCCTGGACGTGGCTCCGCCCGTCAACGCCGAGGAAGATGCGGCGTTCAAGGCCTTCCAGGCCATTCCGCAGAGTGATGCGAATAAGAAGATCGAAGCGGGCGAGGCGTTTCTCCAAAAGTATCCAGAGAGCCGCTACAAATCTCCCGTGTATGGGACATTGACTTATGCCTACGTGCAGATTGGGCAAGTGCAAAAGATGCAGGAGTACGGCGAAAAAGAAATCGCGCTGGCGCCCAATGATGTTTCCACCCTCGCTCTTCTTGCGCAGACGCTGCCGCGCAGCATTCGGGCGAACACTCCGCCGCAGGATGCGGCGCAGATGCTGGCAAAGGCCGAGCAGTATTCGAAACAGGCCATTGAAATCACCCCAACGCTTCCCAAGCCTCCGAACCTGACCGACGCTGCGTTTGAGTCCGCAAAGAATCAGACTCTGGCGATGTCGCACAGCGGCCTGGGTTTGGTGTACGTGCGCCGCGGAAAGGCCGCTGAGGCCATCACGGAACTCGAGACCGCCGTGAAGATCGATCCGAGTCCGGACCCGGTGAATTACTACTTGCTGGGAATGGCCAATAAGAGTGCTTCGCATTTCGATGACGCCATCGCAGCTTTCAATAAGTGTGCGGAAATGGCCGGCCCGATGCAGGCGAATTGCAAAGCCCAAGCCGACGATACCAAAAAGAAAAGCACCACGGAGTTGAGCGCGCCGAAGTAACCAGTCTGTCGGCGCAGCGGATTTATGCAGGAGACTACCCGGATTGACGACGAGGCGCTTGAGGAGCGTCTGGGGTACAGGTTTTCAACGCGCGAGCTTCTCGAGAGGGCCCTGACGCACAGTTCGGCGGTACCCGAATTGCGTGGAGCCGGCTTGGAAGAGACGGGCAACGTTGCTCTTCCCGCGGACAACGAGCGGCTGGAATTTCTCGGCGACGCCGTTCTCGAGCTGTTGGCGAGCGAGTATCTTCTGTCCAATTTTCCAGAATGGAGTGAAGGGCAGCTTTCCAAGAGCCGCTCGCGGATTGTAAACGCGGGTTCGCTGGAGGCTGCGGCGCGGCGGCTGCGGCTCGGCGAACATCTTCGGCTGGGGCGCGGCGAGGAAAAAACCGGCGGGCGCGACAAGCAGACGCTGCTCGCTGATGCCTTCGAAGCGGTGGTTGCCGCCGTTTATCTCGATGCCGGACTCGGAGCCGCACGCTCCGTTTTGCGGCGGGTCTTGTTTGAGCAGGCGCTCGAAGAGCGCGGTGAACGCATTGCGGATTCGGATCGCAAATCGGCATTGCAGGAATTTTTGCAAGGTCGAGGGCGACCCCCCGCGGAATATCGGCTGGCGGGGGAGAGCGGGCCGGATCACCAGAAAGTTTTCCAGATCGAAGTTTGGGTCAACGGGGAGCGCATGGCCAGGGGGCAGGGCAGCACGAAAAAAGAAGCGGAGCAGTTGGCCGCGCGAAGTGCTCTCGCTCAACTCGAGCAGGCGGAAGCGAAAGGTTAAGGCGGAATGCCGGACGAAACGCTGACACATGTGGAAGAACAGCCGCAGGAGAAGGTTGAGCCGCCCGCCGCGCGCCACCGCGACCAGACGACCATCTCCGAATACCTGGAATCGCTTCTTGTGACCGTGATCCTGGCGCTTTTCGGAACGAGCTTCGTGGTTCAGGCCTTTAAGATTCCCTCTGCATCCATGGAGGGTACCCTGCTCATTGGAGACCACCTGCTGGTGAACAAGTTTATTTTCGGGGGAACCGGCGCCTGGTACGAGAAGGTTCTGCCCTACCGGCGACTGGAGCGCGGAGATATCATCGTCTTCAAGTTTCCCTTCCAGGAGCACCAGCACTTCGTCAAGCGAGTGATTGGATTGCCGGGGGATCATCTTAAAGTTGTCGACCAGGGAGTTTTCGTCAACGGGAAGGCACTCAACGAGGGCTATGTGGTGCACGATCCCACAGCCCCCTACGACCCGTTGAACTACAATTTTCCGCCTCTGGCCAGTCAGATGATTACTTCCGGGCTACAGCCCGAATGGGCCCACGAGATGCGAAACTTTATGCATGGGGATGAAATCGTGGTGCCGCCGGGAAAGTATTTTGCGATGGGGGATAATCGCGATCGCAGCTGGGACAGCCGCTACTGGGGTTTTGTGGACCACGACGCCATCATGGGGCGGCCTTTCCTGATCTATTGGTCCGTCGATGCGAAGAGCAGTGATTACAATACGGAAAGTACTTTCTGGTCCCGGTTATCCGGCGTTTTTCAGACCCTGGCTCATCTGCCCTCGCGCACGCGCTGGGGACGCATGCTCCACACCGTGCATTAGGATTCCATTCCGATATTCAGAAAAGAAGGGAGGGCAAACTCTGCGCTTCGCAGTGGATCCAGGCTCGCCCCTACCCTTTTTCGCAAGACTCTGCGAAACTTTCGAGCGAGATGACTAAGCTGAAAAAGTGGTGGAAACCAGCGCTTGCCGTTGTTTTGTCGCTCGTTGTCTTGCAGGCTGCGGTCTCTCTGGTAGCCAGGACCCATCGCGTGCATGCCTATCTCGTGGCCCATCTGGAGAGGGCTTTTGGGCGGTCCGTGGATGTCGGAAGTTTTAACGCGCGGATCCTGCCGAGCCCGCAATTGTATGCCAACGCTGTGAGCGTTGGCGAAGATCCCGCGTTTGGTTACGAGTATTTTCTTCGCGCGGAGCAGATGAGCGCCGGCTTGCGTTGGACGGGTTTGCTGCGGGGCCATTTCGAATTTGGGACCATGTCGCTCAGCAAGCCCAGCCTGGTCCTGGTGCGCAATGCCGAAGGGCGGTGGAATCTGGAAAGGTGGCTGCCACCCGCCAAAGTGAATCCCGGACAAGGCACGCGCGTTTACGGCCCGCCGTCGCCGGTGGCGCCCGTGAACCGGTTGGAACGAATTGAGTTTGACGAAGGTCGCATTAATTTCAAGACTGGCTTGGACAAGCTGCCCATGGCCTTCATCAACGTCTCTGGAAGCGTGGAACAGGTGTCCCCCGGCCGCTGGCAATTGCAACTCGAGGCCCAGCCTTGGCGGAGCGGAGTTGCGCTCCAATCGACAGGGACCATCCTCGTGCGCGGCGACCTAGCGGGCACTTCGACGCGCCTGCAACCCGCGGAAATTACTTTGCATTGGAGTGAAGCTTCGCTCGCGGACGTTTTCCGTCTGTTCCGCGGACAGGACTACGGTGCGCGGGGAGTCTTCGCTCTGGACGCGGCCGCAAAAAGCGGCAGCGCTCCGGAAAGCGGGCCGGGCGACTGGACTTTTTCGATGCACGCACGCGCGGGACGCATTCATCGCTGGGATTTAACGGAACGTGCCGACAATCCCGGTCTCAATGCCAATTTGAAAGGCCGCTGGAATGTCGGGGCCGGAACTCTGTCGGCCGAGCAAATTTCAGTGGAGGGACGGCGATCGAATCTTCGCGGCATGATCCGCATTGATGGAGGGAGCGCGCCATCGATGGAATTGCGGCTGGATTCGATGGGGATTCAGGCATCGGATTTGCTTACATGGTATCGCGCGTTTCATCCGGAGGTCGCGGAGGAAATCACTGCCGAACAGTATTTCACGGGCGGGATGATCTTGCGCGGGTGGCCGCTCGCACTGCAATCGGCGGCGCTTTCGAGCAGTGGAGGAATCGTGAAGGTACTCGGATTCGCCGAACCGGTGCGAATCGGCCCCGTGAACGGAGGTCGCGAAAGAAGCGCGTTTGTTGTTGGGCCTGTGCGTGTTGCCCTCGGGGGAGAGCTTCGCGACGTCTTGGCCCCCAGGAAGCGCCGCGTGCCGTCGGCGATGGAGAATGCTGCGGATTTGACCCTTACGCAGGACTTGAATACCCCATCGGGAAGCGTCAGCGTCGAAGGCAGCTTCAATAAAGTTGAAGATTTTCTGAAATTGTCAGCCGCGCTCGGACACTCGCTGAACCATGGCTGGGAGCTGATCGGCCAGACCACGGTCGCGACGAAATGGGAATGGCAAAAACCCTTTACCGGACGATGGGATGGAGAGATCGGTTTTACCAAGGCAGAGTTGACCGTTGCGGGATTAAACCAGCCCTTGAAAATCAGCGAGAGCGCTTTGCATTGGATCGCTGGAAGGCGCTCCGTTCGCCTTGCCAGAGTGGAAGGTTTTGGCGGAATGTGGACCGGCGAAATCGGAGAGTCCCCTGCGGCTGACGGGGATAACGCTGCGAAATGGAATTTTCACCTCACGGCGGATCAGATGAACGCAGCTGATTTGGACCGCTGGGTCGGGCCGAGAGCTCGCCCGAGCTGGCTGCAGAGGTTATTACCATCCCTTCTTGGTGGAACTGCGCAGAACGCTCCGGCCAGCGAGCTGGTTCGGCGAATCAACGCACAAGGCGAACTGAGCATTCAACAATTGACCATCGAAAAACTGAAGCTCGGAAAGGTGCTGGCCAAAGGCTCGCTGCACGATTTGCAACTCGATGTTAGCGAGGCGGAAGCAGAGTGGGCGGGCGGCAAGGTGCGCGCGAAGATCAATGCGAAGTTTTTGCCCCGGCCAACCTATGAGATTGCGGCAGATTTGGAACGCGCGAATTTGGCGCAACTGCCGGGAGCCGGGAGAATGGCCGAGTACGTCGGAGGAGTTGCCTCGGGCACCTTGCACTTGAAGACCGAGGGCGTAGGCCGCGAGGAACTCCTGGGGAAGCTGGCAGGGCAGGGCGAGTTTCATTTGAACAAAGTCGAATTGCGCGGATGGGATGTAAACGCCAGCGTCGCGGATGGAGCCGCGCACACCGGAGTTTCGCGGTGGGCAACCGGAGAAGGCTCTTTTCGCATTAAAGATAGCAGCATCCTGTTGGAAGACTTGCGGCTGGATGGCGTCACCCAATCGACTCTGGTCAATGGAACGCTGAGCTTCGGAAGAAACGCAAATCTGGAAATCGAAACGGCGGGGTTGAGGACGACCAAGAATCGCAAGGCCACGGATTCAGGGACTGGGCATGTGCTGAAGATTTCTGGGCCACTAGATGGACCAAAGGTTTCGGTGGAAAAGGTGGAAGTCCGGCAGCCAGCCGATTGAGCGTCCAGTTCCGGAATATGGTCAGCTTCTTCAAGGATGGGGGAACCGATCAATGAAGCGTTACGCACTTTCTTGTGCAGTTGCATTGCTGATTTTGATCCCGGCGGCTAACGCGCAGAAACCGTTTACGCTGGAGCAGGTGATGAGCGCGCCGTTTGCGACCGAGTTGACTGCTGCGCCGGCAAAGGGCCGCGTCGCTTGGGTATTCAATGCGCGGGGCCGCCGCAACATTTGGATGGCGGAGCCGGGCGCGGATGGCAGTTATAAGGCACGACAAATCACTTCCTACAATGAGGACGATGGCCAGGATCTTGGCCAATTGGGCTGGACGCCGGACGCCGCCACGATCGTTTACACACGCGGAGGTGACCTCGAATTTCTGGATAAGACGTATCCCAACCCGCAAAGCTCACCACGAGGCGTCGAACAGGGCATTTGGGCTCTCTCGCTCGAGAGCCGCGAACCGAAACTCCTCGGTGAGGGACACTCGCCCGCCGTCTCTCCAAAGGGTGACAGCGTCGCTTTTATCTTTAAGAATCAAGTATGGCTCGCGAAGCTCGACGCCAGTTCGAAACCGGAGCAATTGATTCACGCCAACGGCGAGTCCGGCGAATTGCGCTGGTCGCCTGATGGTTCGAAACTCGCGTTTGTCAGCCGCCGAGGCGACCACGCCTTCGTCGGCGCTTATGACCCTGCCGCCAAGTCCGTCGTCTATTTGGACCCAAGCGTAGACACGGACCTGGAGCCGGCCTGGTCGCCCGACGGCCGGCAGATCGTTTTCCTCCGTATTCCCGTTTCGAAAGGTCGCATGCCCTTCAGCCCGCGGCGCGATGGCCAGCCGTGGTCCATTCGAATTGCTGATGCGGCGACTGGCAAGGGGCGCGAAATCTGGCGCGCCGAAACTGGCCGTGGCAGTGTTTTTCACGACGTCGTCGCGGACAATCAGCTGCTTTGGAGCGCGCGAGGCCAGATCGTTTTCCCGTGGGAACGCGATGGTTGGGCGCATTTATACTCCATCTCGGAAAGCGGAGGTACCGCCAAGCCCCTTACACCTGGAAATTTCGAAGTAGAAAACGTAACGATGAGCTCGAATCGCGAAATTGTAATTTTCTCTTCGAACCAGGATGACATTGACCGCCGCCACGTTTGGCGAGTTTCGCCCTCGGACGATCATCCGACGGCCTTGACCACCGGCAGCGGCATCGAAACCGCTCCCGTCATGGCCAGCGACAATCGAACGGTTCTGTTTCTCCATTCCGACGCGCAGACTCCCATGCGTCCTGCCCTGCTCGCGGGAAAAAACGAACTGCGTGACCTCGCTCCCGAAGCCCTTCCCGCGGATTTTCCTTCCCGCGCTCTGGTTACCCCGCAGCAAGTGATTTTCTCCGCCGCGGATGGCATACAGATTCACGGCCAGCTTTTCCTGCCCGCAAATGCCAGCGACGCCTCGCGCCACCCGGCGATTCTGTTTTTCCACGGCGGTTCGCGCCGCCAGATGCTCCTCGGCTGGCACTACATGTACTACTACTCGAATTCCTATGCCATGAACCAGTACCTCGCGAGCCGTGGCTACGTCGTACTCTCCGTGAACTATCGCAGCGGCATCGGCTACGGCCTCGATTTTCGTGAAGCGCTTAACTACGGCGCGGCCGGTGCCAGCGAGTTCAACGACGTCCAGGGCGCTGGAGTCTATCTTCGCGCTCGTGCCGACGTCGACCCCAGCCGAATCGGCTTGTGGGGCGGCAGCTATGGCGGCTACCTGACCGCGCTGGGCCTTGCGCGCGCTTCGGATTTGTTCGCTGCGGGCGTCGACATCCACGGCGTGCACGACTGGAACTCGGAGATTCCCAATTTCGCAGCTTCTTACAAGCCCAACGATCGTCCGGACGCCGCCCGTCTCGCTTGGGAATCCTCGCCTCTCTCTTCGATCAGCACCTGGCGCTCGCCCGTGCTCCTGATTCAGGGCGACGACGATCGCAACGTGCCATTCTCCGAAATGGTTGACCTGGCCCAAGCGTTGCGCAAACAAGGCGTCTCCTTCGACCAGTTGGTTTTCCCCGATGAAATTCACGATTTCCTGTTGCATCGAAATTGGATGGCGGCCTATCACGCGGCCAGCGATTTCTTTGACCGGCATTTTAAAGCTGCGGAAAAATAACATTTCGTCTTTCTTTGTCGAGTGAATGCCATGAAACGCGCAACGCAACTCATCATTGGTTTGCTGCTCCTCGCGGTCTGCCCTTCGCGTGCAGGAGACAAGCCTTCTCACCTCTTTCCGAATTTGCACGCCGGCCAAAAAGTGATTTACCTGATCGAGTATCGCAGCGAAAAGAAGGTCAAAACAGAAAGCCGCGTTGTCGCTCCCATGGCTCCGAATGCTTCCCAACTCGACGCCCACGGTTTGCTGCAAATCGAGATTCTGGGCCTGCAACCTGCTGGAAACAAAATGGCCATTCAAGCGCGTGGCCGTTTCCTGACCCTGAACTCCGGCGTCTGGGTGAAAAAAGACGGCGACAAGAAGCCGAACTGGGACGCGCAGCGCATCGATCCCGACGCCAAGATTCTCGAATTCACAATTTCCTCGGACGGCTCGGTCCAGAAAGCCACCGGCCTGGATTCTCTTTTTCCCGAACAGCAGCAGGCCTGGCAGGAATGGGTCGCGCGTTTTGCGCTGGCTTGGACGCTTCCTCACGACGGGCTGAGAATTGGCGAAAAGTGGAAGTCCGAACAATCCGAGACCGCAAACTCCCCGATCGCTGCGCTCTATTGGGCGCGCGAATCCGCGTACGTCAGAAAAGAGCCTTGCCATGCGAGCGAACTTTCGCTCGAAGGCACAATCTCCTCCGCAAACGGCCCTCCCGACACTTGCGCCGTGCTCTTAATCACTGCCACTCTCAAACAGAAATCCTCTCCGAAGGATTCCACCCCGGAAGACTTCAAGCTCCACGAACTGAAAACCATGGGCACAGCCAAGGGCACGAACGAAATCATTACCTACATCTCTCTAACGACGGGGCTCGTCGTCCGCGCCACCGAAGAAGCCGCCCAGCAAATGGATGTCGTTGTCGCGAAGGCCGATGGCTCCAACCGCGTGCACTACAACGTGAACGCCACCAGCCGCTCCGAAGTGCGCCTGGTTACGGATACACTTTTAACACGGCCTTGATTCCTCCCCGGAAGTTTCATTTGGACTAGAAGCACCGATTTCGCTCTCCGGAGTATAATGAACGTTTCGGCAGTGGCCGCCGGACCGGCAGGAGACCCTTCCCATGAATTTCAAGCTGCACAGCAGTTATCAACCGCGCGGAGATCAGCCCGCGGCTATCGAGCAGCTCTTTCGCGGGATGGAAGCCGGCGAAAAGCACCAGGTGCTCCTCGGCGTAACCGGTTCCGGCAAGACTTTCACCATGGCCAAGCTGATTGAGCAGGCCAATCGTCCCGCGCTGGTCCTGGCGCATAACAAAACGCTCGCCGCACAGCTCTACCACGAGTTCAAGGGATTTTTTCCCGAAAACGCCGTCGAATATTTCGTCAGCTACTACGATTTTTACCAGCCCGAAGCCTACGTTCCCTCCGCCGATCTCTACATCGACAAGGAAGCCACCATCAACGACGAGCTGGACAAGCTGCGCATGAGCGCCACGCGGTCTCTTTTCGAGCGCCGCGACGTCATCATCGTCGCCTCCGTCTCTTGCATCTACGGACTCGGCTCTCCCGAAGCGTATTACGGCATGCTCGTCATGCTCGAAAAAGGCCAGCAGACTTCGCGCGAATCGTTGCTGCGCCGCCTGGTGGACATTCAATACGAGCGCGGTGAGGATTTGCGCCGCGGCACGTTTCGCGTTCGCGGCGACATGATCGAGATTTATCCCACTTATGAAGATCAGGGCTATCGCATCGAGATGTGGGGCGACCAGATCGACACCATCAGGCAGATCGACCCGTTAACCGGCGAAGTGCGCGCGGGGCAGGAAGATTTGTCGCGCGTCCCGATTTATCCCAAAACCCACTACGTCATGCCCCAGGATCAGCGCGACCGCGCCATCGTCAGCATCCAGGAAGAACTCTGGTGGTGGAAAAAAGAAATGGAGAAGCTGGGAAAATTCGTCGAAGCCCAGCGCGTCGTGCAGCGCACTATGTTCGATATTGAGATGATGCGCACCATCGGCTACTGCCATGGCATCGAAAATTATTCCCGCCATCTCAGCGGGCGCTTGCCCGGAGAAGCGCCGCCCACGCTCCTCGATTACGTTCCGCAGGACTATTTGTTGTTCATTGACGAATCCCACCAGACCGTCGGCCAGGTGCGTGGCATGTTTCACGGCGACCGCTCGCGCAAACAAACGCTTGTGGACTACGGCTTCCGCATGCCGTCGGCGCTGGATAATCGCCCGCTCACCTTCGAAGAGTTTGAGCACCGCATGAATCAGGTCGTCTACGTTTCGGCCACGCCTGGGCCGTACGAGCTGACGAAAGCCGGCGGCGTCGTGGTCGAGCAAGTCATCCGGCCGACGGGGCTTGTGGACCCGCAGGTGGAGATTCGTCCTGTGAAAGGCCAGGTAGACGATCTGCTGGAAGAAATCCGTGTACGCGCCGAAAAGAACGAGCGCGTTCTGGTAACCACGCTCACCAAGCGCATGGCCGAGGACTTGTCCGAATATTTCACCGAGGTCGGCGTCCGCTGCCGCTATCTCCACTCCGAAGTGGAAACGCTGGATCGCATCAAAATCCTGCGCGATTTGCGCCGCGGCGAATTTGACGTGCTGATTGGCATCAATTTGTTGCGCGAAGGCCTGGATTTGCCGGAAGTCTCGATGGTGGCGGTTTTGGACGCGGACAAAGAAGGATTCTTGCGCAGCTCGACTTCGCTGATCCAGACCATCGGCCGCTGCGCCCGCCACATCGAAGGCCGTGCCATTCTTTACGCCGACCGCCGCACCGATTCGATGAATCAGGCCATCGACGAGACCAACCGCCGCCGCGCCAAGCAGGTCTCTTACAACAAGGAGAACAACATCACTCCCATGTCCATCATCAAGTCCGTGGACATGGAACTGGCCAAGATCGTCGAAGCGGATTATCTGAGCATCCCCGTGGACGATGCCGCTCTCGATTCAGCGGCCGCCAGCATCAAAAACGAAAAGCAACTCGCCGAAATGCTGCAGCAGCTCGAAACTCAAATGCGCGAGGCCGCCAAGAAATTTGAATTTGAAAAAGCCGCGCAATTGCGCGACCGCATCCGCTCCCTTAAGCAGAAAGACATGTCTGGCTTGTTTTCCATCGAGCCCGCCCCCGCGGCGACGGATCCGGCGAACTAAACTACGCCGCGCTTTAGCTCCTCTAGCGGATAAAACGTGTCGCGCCAGATGATCCCGCCCTGCCTCAGCGTCACCACCGTTGAACGCAGCAGCATGTAGCTAAACAGCAGCCCGCCCAACGGATGCGTCAAGGCATACAGCGGCGAAACGCGCATGACCATGGCGACGCCTGCTTGGAAACAAACGGCAATAACCACCGCAATTGCACAGAACAATCTCGTCCAGCCATGCGCGAATACAACTCCCACGAACGGCAGCACATTCATCATCATCAGTCCCGTAAGCTGCGCCGCCACGAGCCCCAGGCTGTAGCCCGCCCCCGCGAAAAAATTCTTGGTCACACCGCGCACTAGATTGCCCACTCCCGCGTGCCACCGGACCACTACAAAATCCTGTGCCACCCCGACTCCGGAACGAAATCCCGCCTGCTTCACGATCTTCCCCAATTTCATGTCGTCCACAACTTCCATTGCCAGCCTCCGGTGTGTTCCGCTGGCTTCGTAGGCCGTTCGCGGCAGCAATTGAAATGCGCCCACACCGACGTAACGGGAAGAGCGCGCATCGCTGACGCGCCCTGGTTCGGTGCCCAAATGAAATCCAAGCCCGAAAAAAGTGATCAGCACCGTTTCCCAGAAGCCAATCATCTCCACGTCGCAGAGAAGCGTCAGGTGGTCCAGATTCCGCGTTCTTGCCATGGCAATCGCCCGGCGCAGCAAGTCTGCCTTGAAGCGGACATCGGCATCCGTAAAAAGCAGCCACTCGCCGCTCGAGGCTTCGTAGGCTTTCTGCAGCGCATGAGGCTTGCCCAGCCATCCCGGGGGCAGCTCCGTGACATGCACAACGCGCAGCCGCGGATGCGCCACCGCGAATTCATCCAGTATCCGGCCAGTGCCGTCCTGCGAGCGGTCATCCACGGCGATGACTTCCAGTCTCGGATAATCGATCTCCATCAAGGTGGCGAGTGCAGCCGGAAGTTTTTCTTCTTCATCGCGCGCAGCGAAAAGAATCGAAATCGGCGGACAGTCGTCATCCGCTGCCGGAGTGAAATCCTTCACCCAGGGCAAGCGAATGGCTCCATAGGCAACGCGGAGCCCGTGGGTAAGCCAGAACAAAGCGATAAGACCTGACAAAACGAGTCCGAAGACGTGCATAGAAATTGGTGTCGGCGCTGCCCTCAGGTTATCCTAACACTAGATGCGAGGGGTCTTGGCCATCGTCGGTGCGGGACGCGTCGGACGGGCCCTGGGCCGCAGCCTGCGCGAAGGAGGGGCCAGAATCGGCTGCGTCGTCACGCGCAGCGAAGCCAGCGCACGAAAGGCCGTTCGATTTATCGGCGCAGGAAAGGCTTGCGCGGGGATGACTCGCCAACTCCTGTTGTCGCGCGTGATCTTGATTGCTACTCCGGACGACGAGATTGCAGGTGTGGCCGAGGAATTGGCCCGCATCGGTGGGGAAGAGCTCCGCGGGAAAATTGTGCTGCACACCAGCGGGCCTCTCGACTCTCGCGTCTTGCTTCCCCTACACGAGCGTGGCGCCGCGGTCGGATCGATGCACCCCCTGCAATCGTTTAGCGGCGTCACTGTGCCGTCCCTGGACGGAAAAGTCTTTTCGATCGAAGGCGATGCGGCCGCCGTGAAAATGGCAAGACAGATTGCGCGATCCCTCGGAGGGTCGCCCGTGCCCATTGCGAAAGACAAGAAAATTCTGTATCACGCGGCAGCGGCCATGGCCGCTGGGCATGTTCTGGTCATCGAGGAAGCGGCGACGCAATTGCTCGTCTCCATCGGCATGCGGCGCAGTGAAGCGGTCCGAGCGTTGTTACCGCTGACCCGCCAGGTTCTCGATAATTTTGAACGCCTCGGGCCGCACGCCGCTTGGACGGGGCCGCTTTCGCGCAAAGACTACAAAGTCGTGAAAGCTCATGTGGAAACGCTGCGGGAATTGCCGGAAGAATTTGCCCAATCGAATGAATGGTTGAACCGGCTGGCCGCGCGCGTGCTCGCTCAGGATGCGGAGGGAATGCTGGCGGAGTTGCAAAACATATTCACTGAGAAAAAATTCAAAGCGAAAGTTACGGGGGGCAACGCGTGAACCGACTGAACATTGCAATGGAGCATAACAAGCTGGCCAATGGCCTGGATGTGGTGATTGCACCGGATTCGAACGCGCCGGTCGTCACCGTGGGCATCTACTACAAAATTGGTTTCCGGCTCGAGCCGCAGGGCCGCAGCGGGTTCGCGCATCTCTTCGAACACATGATGTTCCAGGGTTCCGCGAACGCGCCCAAGATGCAGCATATCAAGCTGATCAATTCCAGTGGCGGAGTGCTGAACGGCTCAACGAGCTACGATGTGACCAACTATTACGAAGCGGTTCCTTCCAATGCCCTGGAGCGCGTCCTCTGGCTCGAAGCCGACCGCATGCGCGCCCTCAAGGTGGATGACGAAAATCTGCGTAACCAGCGCGACGTCGTCAAAGAAGAAGTCCGCGTCAACGTTATGAACCAGCCTTACGGCGGTTTTCCCTGGCTGGACATGCCGCCAGTGGCGTTTCGCAATTGGGCCAACGCGCACAATTTTTATGGCGATTTTGCCGATTTGGATGCCGCTCACTTGGGCGATGTTCAGGCATTTTTCAAGACGTATTACGTCCCGAACAATGCCGTATTGTTGATGCTTGGCGATGTGCAGGCGGACGAGGGCATCGCGCTGGCGAAAAAATATTTTGGCGATATTCCCGCCGGCGCGCCTCCGCCCTTTGCCGACCCAAGCGAGCCGGAGCAAATGGAAGAGCGGCGTGGAAACGTGGAAGAAAAATTCGGCACCCTCCCCGCCATGGCCATTGGATACGTCATGCCAAAACGGCGGACGGGTGATTGGTGCGCGATGGCGCTCCTCGACCAGGCGCTCCACGGTGGAAGAGCCGGGCGCATGTATCGCGAACTCGTATTGGAAAAACAGATTGCCGTCGAAGCCGACGGAGGGATCGACGACCTCTTCGGCTACAACGGCCCCACGCAGTTGACCACCAAGATCATACACAAACCGGAGTATTCGAGTGACGCGACGCTCGCCGCATTTGATGCCGTGATTCGGGAAGTTCGTGAAAACGGCATCAGCGCGGACGAACTTGAACAATTGAAAGTCAAATGGCGCTCTGACTATTACGCGACTCTCGAAGGCGGCCGCGGCGGTTACATGCCCAAGTACGGCCTGATGCACTTGCTCGCGTGTTTCACGCTATTCGATAACGAACCGCAGCTTGTAAACACCATCTTGGACAAATTCCTCGCTGTGACTCGCGAGGAAATCCAGGCTGCAGCGAAGAGATATCTGCGAATTGAAAAACGCGCCATCGTCTTTCGCACTCCCATCAAGGCTAGCGTCAAGGAGGCTGCATAGTGGCTACTCGTGCCGTCGAAGTAGCAAACGGTGTTCCCGCGCTTGCCTCCGAACGCGCCGTCACCTGGCCCAAGCGAACAAAGAAGCGCCTTTCGAACGGCTTGGAAATCATTCTCGCGGAATCGCATTCCATTCCGAAATTTCATGGCGAACTCTTCTTCCGCTCCGGCAATGCCGCGGTCGCTGACCGCGCTCCGGGCCTCGCGGAAATGGCCGCCACCGTCGTTCGAACGGGAACTTCAAAACGCGCCAGCCGCCAGATCGAAGAGGACCTCCGGCGTATCGGCGCCGATCTTTCTTCGAACGCCGGATCGGACACCAGCGCCATTTCTTTTGCTGGTTTGTCCGAATTCTCCGAACCCTTGCTCGGCTTGGTCAATGAACTCGCACGTGAAGCAGCATTTCCCGAAGCCGAATTCGAACGCGAGCGCCGCCAAAAACTTGAAGAAGTAAAACTCGAACGCACGCAGCCGGGATTCCTCGCGAGCGAGCGCCTGCGAAAAGTTCTGTTCGGCGCGCATCCCTACGGGCAGGTCTCGCCGAGTGAAGCGCAAGTGGCCGCTTACCGCCGTGAAGATTTGCAAACCGTCTATCGCGAATTCTACACGCCGGAAAACGCCGTGCTCCTGCTCGTCGGCGATTTCGATTCGAATGCAATGCTAGCTACCGCTGAAAAAGTATTTTCCAATTGGCAAGGCCCAAAGCCGGTCGCAAAAGCGTTTCCCGCCGTTTCGAATCCTCGCGGCCGAAGAATCTATCTCGTCCACGTTCCCGGCGCGGTGCAAACGCAAATTCTCGCGGGCTGCCACGCCATCACCAGAAAAAATCCCGATTGGGTCAAGCTCGGTCTCACGAACAGTTTGTACGGCGGGGCATTTAATTCGCGATTGGTAATGAATATTCGCGAAGATAAAGGCTACACGTATAGCCCGCGGAGCGGTGTGAGCGCGCTGCGCCAGTACGGCTATTTTTCCGTTTCCGCCGCTGTTCGCAACGACGTCGTCGCCGCTTCGCTCACCGAAATATTTTACGAGCTGGACAAATTGCGATCCGTGCCCGTTCCGGCTGCGGAACTGGCGGACGCGCAAAATTATTTGAGCGGCGTTTTTTCGATGGGGCTCGCGACGCAGGACGGTTTGCTTTCTCAATTCTCCACCGTGGCGCTGAACGAATTGCCCGACGATTACTTGGAAACGTACCGCGCGAAAGTACGCGCGATCACGCCGGAAGATTTGCTTTTGACGGCGCGAAAATATTTCGATTCCTCGAACATGCAAATCGTCGTGGTCGGCGACCGCGCGCAAATCGAAACGCAAGCCGCGCTCTTCGGCGAAGTGGAGTTTTTCGATACGCAAGGGAAGCGCTTGGACTGAGCGCGATTGTTTTACGTTGATTTATATACTTAATGGGAATAGTATTCTGTTGCTATGTTTCTGCGGCGAATCCCAATTCGCTTTCTAGTTTTCTTTCTCCTGGCCGGCTTGATTTTGTCAGCCTCAACAGCTGCCGGGAAGAAGAAGCCGCCAGCGCAGCCCATCAACATCAATACGGCGAACTCGGAGCAATTGCAGCAAGTGCCGGGGATCGGGCCGGCCATCGCGGACAAAATCTTGCAGATGCGCAAGTCTTACGGGCCGTTCAAGTCCGTGGATGACCTCCTCGCGATTCGCGGGCTCGGCGCCAAGCGCCTGGAAAAAATGCGCAAGTACCTGACGGTTGGAAAAACGGCGCCGAAGAATAGCAGTCCCCAGCAACCGTCCGAACCTGTGAAGCCTTCCACACAGAAATCGCAGCCGTCTCTCAGGTAGCAGCCATAGGGCTATTGCTGTAGCGGATTTGCAGTTGAGATCCTTCAGCAATCCTTGTCGGATTGCTTCAGGATGACAATCGCGCACGGTCGTCGTTATGTGCCTTGGATTTGGCGGGACGGGCGGGGCGAGCCCCGCCCCTACAGCCGAAGATCGAAAACATGCTGAGACTTTCATCACAGCACCTGATGAGTTGGGCGCGCCGGGACTTCGAGGTGGAGGGGGACTTGGTCGGCGATGCGGATGCCGTAGCCTTCAAGGGCGACGACTTTTTTCGGGTGATTGGTGAGGACGCGGATGTCCTTGAGGCCAAGGTCGATCAGGATTTGCGCACCGATGCCGCTTTCGTGCTGGACCATGCGCTGGCGGGCGGGCTCGCGATCGAGCTGGCCGCGTTTGTGAAAATGAATTTGCGGGAGCGTGCCGGGCTCCTCGGCGGCGTCCACGGAAAAGCCGCGGCCCGTATGATGAAGATAGAGAAAAACGCCGCGGCCCTCCTTGGCGATGGCTTCGAGCGAAAGCGGCACCAGCCGGCTGCAATCACAGGTCATGGATCCAAATACATCGCCGGTCAGACAGTGAGAATGGACGCGCACAAGAGCGGGCGTGTCGCCCTCCAGGTTGCCGCGGACGAGAGCGATGTGCTGATCGTGATCCACGTCGCTGGCGTAGGCGATCATCCGAAAGTCGCCGTAGCGCGTGGGGAGGACAGCTTCCGCAACGCGGCGGACGTAGCGTTCGTGCTGCATGCGGTAGCGGATGAGGTCCGCCACCGTAAGCATTTTCAAATTGTGTTCGCGGCAAAATTCGATGAGCTGCGGCACGCGGGACATGGTGCCGTCTTCGCTCATGATTTCGCAGATGACGCCCGCGGGGGTGAGGCCGGCGATGCGCGCGAGGTCCACGGAAGCTTCGGTCTGGCCGGCGCGAACGAGGACGCCGCCGGTGCGGGCGCGCAACGGGAAAACGTGGCCGGGACGGGCGAGGTCCTGCGGTTTCGTTTTCGGGTCGATGGCGGTAAGGATGGTGATGGCGCGATCGGAAGCGCTGATTCCCGTGGTGACGCCAACGCGCGCGTCTACTGCTTCGGTGAAGGCGGTGCCGTGCACGGACGTGTTAATCGGCGACATGAGCGGGAGGTGGAGTTCGTCGCAGCGTTCTTCGGTGAGCGGCATGCAGATCAGGCCGCGGCCGTACTTGGCCATGAAGTTGATGGCTTCGGGGGTGATTTTTTCGGCGGCCATGGCGAGGTCGCCTTCGTTTTCGCGGTCCTCGTCGTCCACGAGGACGACCATGCGGCCCTGGCGGATTTCTTCGACGGCTTCTTCGACGGTGGCGAAATGGGAGGAGTTTTCAGGCATGGGAAAAGGATAGAAGCAATGAGGTAACGATGTAAAGAAGCATAGAAAGGGGATGGGGAGGGGAATAGGGAGGGGATAGGCGCTGAATGATCGGCCTTGCGAGGACGCCCCACCTCGCGTTTTTGGGCAAAGAGTGCGGAGTTGGCTGAAAACAAAAGAGTTGAGTTTTGCGTGAGTGCAAGAAAGTGCAAAAGAGCGCAAAAGAGTGCGCAAGGGCTTGAAAGAAAAGGGGATATGTCGAAATGTCGAGGCACGTCTGAACGGCGAGATGGCGCAAGCCCTCCCCCTATGATTTTGGAACGATATGATTCGATTGAGTTTAGAGGGTGGGGGTCTGCAAAAGATATGATTCCAGAGGAGTTAGGGAGTGGCGGATCCGGGCGAAGGCTCAGGCCAGGGCGAAGATCAACCAGTGGTCGGCGAGGGTTGGTTAAAGAAGATGGAGAGATAGCGGACAAAGGGAGGCGCTCCTTTCTCCGCCGCGCTGAACAACTAGAGGAAGTATAGCATATGAGGTACTGGCTGTCAATGTTTATTTACTTGTCATTCGAATGACGGCGGAAAGTATTGACAGGATGCGAGTTGGCGATTTGAAGTGGCGAATCGGTACCCTGAAAACTGCCGAGTCATATGTACTACTCAGTTTGAAGTCTTGGGCTCTGTTCCGGGAGGGAGGAATGTCTTGGGTGTCTCCCACGTTCTTTGGACATGATCAATCAGAGGGTGGGCCTGGACAGGTGGAGCAGCGGACGTAACAAAGGTTCCGCTGATGAGGATGATTTGTCCTCCCGAACTGTTGAAGGCCAAACCATCGGTTCCCCATCGAATCAGGCGAAGGGGATTGCCTTGAACGTTGGAAATGGTGATTGAGTTCACCGGCGTGAAGTGAGTCAAGTCAAAAGATTCAGTCGTGAAATTGTTTGAACCCACCTGGGATTGTGTCTGTCCCAGAAAAAACGCCCGATTTAGGGTGGAATCCGGAACCATCAGCCCCGAGGCCGCGAACAATCCGCCCGGAAGCCCGGTGGAAGGAACCACAACGTGACCGTCATCAGCGTAAACGAGTTTGGTCCCCTGATCATAGTGAATGTGGATGAAAAATTGAGAAAAGTCTCCGCCGTAATCGTTACCGAAAACCACGCCGCTCGGGCTAACCGTCAACGTGTAAAAGTCGAATCCCGTATCTTCGTTGTTCGCCGCATATAAAGCGGTTGCGTCCGAGCCCCACTGAAGCGAGTCGAACAGGTGGCCCGTACCCGAAAAGCCAGGAACGGTCATTAGTCTCATTGTAGCGTCATCGAAGATTTGCACTCCGCCTTGCGCTGAGGGGCTTACATTGAAGTTGCCGCGCGTTACCGCCGTGGTGCTCGGGGCCGCCGGCGCGACCTGCAAGTCTAGGGCGAAGAAAGGACCAAAAAACGGGTCTTTCCCAAGGGAGTAGTTGATGTCGGTTGTTAGTCCCGGCAGCTTGAAGCGCTGGACCGAAGAGGACCCGTCTAAACCTACATACAGGAATTGGCTGTCGTCGGAAATGGCCAGTACATCTGGCTCGCTTCCCGCGAATTGGGACTTAGTGATAGTGCCAGTGAAGGGATTAAGTATAGAGATCGTGTTTCCCGTAGCGGCGCCGGCTATGCTGGGCACAGAGAGGTAAATGACCTGGTTCTTAGCATCCCAGACGAGGTCGTTGGCAAGCTGGTTCACTGCTACACTTCCGCTCCCAGTGGAATTGATAGTGAAGTTCAGGACATTGGAAGGGCCGCCGCCAGGAGATGGCGTGGACACACTAACGGAGACGGAACCCGCCGAGGCGATATCAGGGGCGGAGATTTGCGCTTGGAGCTGGGTGCTGGAGGTGACGGTAGTGGTTCGGGGGCTTCCGTTCCATTCCACCGCGGAGGATGAGACAAAGTTCGTGCCTGTGACGGAAAGGGAGAAGGCCGCGCTGCCGGCGGTCGCAGAAGAAGGACTCAGCGAAGTGATTGTCGGCGCGGGATTGTTAACCGTAAAAGTCGAAGGATTTGACGTGCCGCCCCCTGGGGCAGGATTGGAGACGGTTACGGGAACTGGTGCGCCAGAGGCGATGTCGGCGGCTGTGATTTGAGCTTGGAGTTGGGTAGCTGACACAAATGTGGTCGAGCGGGTGCTGCCGTTCCATTGAACAGTGGACGAAGAAATGAAATTCGAGCCCGTGACAGTCAGAGTGAAAGCCGAACCGCCCGCCGTAGTCGAGTTGGGGCTTAGAGAAGTTATTGCTGGAACAGGGTTGCCTCCGCCACCGGAACTGCCTCCTCCGCACGCCACGAGAGACAACGCCATGGAAGAGGCAAAGGCGAGCGCTAGTACACGAGGAAGAAAGGAAGATGCCACTCGGTGGGGCATTGAAGGGGGGCCTCCAAGTAGAGCAACGCGTTTACCCTAGGATATAGGTGCAATGAGATTATATCGCAGCTTTACCTATAGCAAGCTGGAAAAGGCATGACAACCGGCGTACCGGATGCTTTCAAATTCAAGGAGCGAGAATGCCTTCTGACGCTTATGGCGCTTTGGGACTGCGCAGGGATCGCAAGAAAAGCCAAGGTGCGTGTGGGTGAAGCATTTTGGGTGATGAAGCGTATATATGCCAGGGGGTGAGAAATCATGAGATCTGCCAAATGGAACGGGACTTGGCGATTTGGGCGAGCGGCGGCAGGGCTGACCCTTGCGGTGCTGGCACTGGGAGCGGCAGCAGAGGCAAAGAAGCCGCGCGAGGAGCTATTGGCGGCGAAGCGGGCGGCTTACGCGGCAAACTTCAAGAATGATGCGCGCGGGCTGCAGGCGGCAGCCGAGAAGCTGGATGGGTTGGCGACGGACCGGGAACTGGGGGCCTACGCGTTGTACTACGCGGGATGGACGCGGTGGTCGCTGGCGGCGGCACAACTCCAGGCGAATGACAAGGATGGAGCAATTGCTTCGCTGAACAGTTCCGTGGAGGACCTGAGAAAGGCGGTGGCGCTGCTTCCGGAGAGTGCGTCCTCCCAGAGCCAGGCGGAATTTCAGAGCCAACTGGCGTCTTCGTTGATTGCGCTTGCGGTGGTGGATGGAAAGAGGATGGCGGAGCTTTTGCCGGAAGTTCAAAAATTGCGAAAGCGGGCGCTGGAGCTGGCGCCGGGGAATCCTCGCGTGGTGATGATGGACGCAGGGATGATCTTCAATGCGCCGGCGCAATATGGGGGCAGCCAGGAGAAGGGACTCGAGCGTTGGCTGGAAGCGATACGGCTTTTTGAAGCGGAGCGGATCGAGGACCCGGTTCAGCCCGATTGGGGGCGGGCGCTCGCCTATGGGTGGCTGTCCAACCTGTATTTAAGGATGACGCCGCCGAGAAAAGGGGAGGCCAAGGAAGCGGCGGAGCGGGCGCTGGCGCTGCAGCCGGACTTCTGGTACGTGAAGACGCAGATCCTTCCGAAAGTGTGACGGCGAAGAGGGGACGGACTGAAGTCCGCCCCTACGGAAGGAAGCACACGGGTCTGAAGACCCGCCACTACAACAAGAGCGAAGAGAATTATTGGACGACGGAGGTGATGGCCAAAGAGCTGGGCGACGTGCCGGCGGCGAGCGTGCCTATTGGCGTCAGGGCTCCGGTGGCCGCATCGATGGTATAGATCCCGATGTTGTTGGAGTTTTCGTTGGCCACATAGGCGAACTTGCCTGATGGGTCCACGACGACCGGGTAGGGATACATTCCTGCGGCAACTGTGCCGTTGAGTGTCAATGCTCCGGAGGCACCATCCACGCTGTAGATCAGGATGTCGTTGGAGACCACGTCGCCCACGTAGGCGAACCTCGCGAATGGATCGAGCGCTACGGACATGGGCTCGGTACCAGCGGGAGTTGTTCCGACAGAGGTCAGCATACCGGTCACGGTGTCGATCGTGTAGCGCGATACGTTGTTGAGTTGATTCGCCACGTAAGCAAACTTCCCTGAAAAATCGATGGTGAAGGAAACGGGGTTCGTTCCCGTGGCGACGGCGCCCATAGATGTCAACGCGCCAGTCTTCGGGTCAATGCTGTACATCGAAACATCGTTGGAGGTTTGATTGACCACATAGGCGAATCTCCCGGTCGGATCGAGTGTCACTGCGAAGGGCGTCGTCCCTGCTGCAATCGTTCCGATCGACGCCAATGCTCCACTATTGGTGTTGATGGTGTACATCGAAACGTCATTGGATACCGCGTTTCCCGCATAGGCAAACCTCCCGGAGGGATCCACCGCCACGGTGATGGGATTCGATCCAGTGGCTATCGTCCCGACGGAAGTCAGAGCGCCCGTTGTGGCATTGATGGTGTACATCGCGAGGTTGTTGGCGGGCTGATTTGCGACATAAGCGAATCTGCCGGAAGGATCTACCGCCACCGAGCGCGGGCCTGCGGCCGCTACGGTTCCTGCGGAAGTCAAAGCCCCGGTGGATGGATCTATTGTGTACATCGAAATATTGTTGGACACGCCGTTCGCGGCATAAGCGAACTGCGGGGTGTAGGAGACGGGGGCAGTGCCGGCGCTGATGGCAATGGCGCGAGTTCCGGGGCGCGCCCTGACGGTTCCTAAACTCGTGAGGATGCCGGAAGTTCCATCAATGCTGTACATGCTTACGTTGTTGGAAAGCTCGCTCGTCACGTACAAGAATTTTCCGGAAGGATCGACGGTGAGCCAGGCGGGTTCGATTCCAGTGGCGAGAGGCGAACCGGCCACCGCTTTCAGGTCTCCGGTCGTGGGATTCACCGTGTAGCCGGTGACAGTATTCGCAAGACCGTTTGCGACATACGCGAACTTCCCAGAAGGATGCATTGTGAAATGGAACGGCTCCGCGCCTGTTGGGAAGGGGGAGTTTGGGGTGGGCGTCAGTGCGCCCGTAGTTGCATTGATGGAGAAAACCGAAACGGTGTTGGAGTCTTGACTGATGACATAGGCGAAGTGGCCGGCCGGGTCCACCGTGAGCGATTCAGGTTGCGTGCCAGCCGGAAAAGGCGAACCCGCGATGGGCACGAGCGCGCCGCTGGTTACGTCGATGCTGAAAGCGGCGATGTTATCTCCACCGAAGTTCGCCACGTAGGCAAACCTACCTGATGGGTCAACGGTTAGGAAATCCGGGACTCCGCCGGAAGCAAAAGGTGAACCAGCGACGGGAGTTAGGGCGCCAGTAGAGCGGTCGAGCGTGTATGCGGATATGTTGTCCGACCCGGTGTTCGTCACATAGGCAAAAGAGGCCGAAGGGTCCACTGTAACTGCGAACGGATTGGTGCCAGCCGCGAAAGGAGAGCCAGGCACAGGGCCAAACGAACCGGTAGCTGGATCGACGGTGAAGGCGGAGACGTCGTTGGTCTGGCTATTTGTAATGTAGGCGAATTTTCCGGAGGGCTCGAGAAAGACGGAGTCAGGATGGCTACCCGCGACAACATAGCCATGGGCGCGGAGCTGCCCTGTAGTGGCGTTCACGGTGTAAATGGAAAGTGTGTCGTCGCTGAGATTGGTGACGTAGGCGTAACGCGGTGTTGCAGTTCCGGTGCCGGCGACGATGATGAGGTGGGTGGAACCGGAGACGAGGGCGGCTGTTCCTGCGCCAGTGTCCGTGGTGGCAGTGATTTTCGGGCGTCCTAAGGAATGGGTCGTTGCAAGGCCCGCGGAGTCAATAGTCACAGTGCTGTTGTCAGACGAACTCCACGCCACGAGCTTGGTGAGATCCTGAGTGCTGCCGTCGGTGAACGTGCCTGTGGCGGTGAACTGTTGTTGGGAACCCTCGGTAACGCTGGGGTTGGAGGGCGCGACCAGGAGGGAGGACAGCGTCGGCGGCGGCGTCTTCATCCCCGAAGTGCAACCACCTAGACCGAATACTGTGAATACCAAAGCGAGAAGAATAGCTGGGGAAAAGCAATCAAATCGATTTCTTTGAGACATAGCGGCCCCCAAGAACCATTTTCAAGACATGGCGTAGTGCGGGCGAGTATGTGGGAAACCAACTGACAAGGACAAGCGACAAGCCACGACATACCTGATGTGTCGCTGCTTGTCGCGGAAGCCGCGAGGGCGGGGACGCTATGGCTCGGTTGGGACGAGTTTCCAGGTCGGGTCGGGGTTGTACTCGGTCATCGCGGCGGCAAGCTTGCCGGTGTTGGGGCCGAGATTCTTCTGATAGACGCGGCCTTGCTGATTGATGATGAAGGTCATTACGCCGGAATTGCTCCATTTGTCGGGGTAGGCGACGAGCGCGTAACCGGCGATCATGTTGCCGTTGATGATGTAGCTGTATTTTCCGCCAGGCGCATGAGAACCCTGGCGAGTGAGGATCTTGAAGTAGTAGCCGTGATACGGCTCGCGGTCGAACGTGAGTAGCTCTTCGTCCGACCCTCCCTTTCCTGCCGCATCCGGTGTTTTCTGTTCAGAAACATATCCTTCCGCGGAGGCGGCGGCGATCAATTTGCCGAGCGGACTAGGATTTTCGCCTTCCGGAGTTTCCCAAAACAAGCCATTGTGCTTGCCCGGTGTGCTGATGAGCTTCTGCGCATATTCGGCAACGCTATCGTGATCCCAATCGCCTTCGGTGTAGTACTCCCACTGGGCGACGGCGTAAGCCCGGCTAGTGGCAATTGCGGACAATTCATTTTCGCCAACGCGCCGGTTTATGACTTCTTCGAGACCCGCTTTGGTATCGAAGAGCCACTTTCCGCCCTTTTGAACCAGAGGGATGGGCGTGGGCCAGTGGTCCCGGCCGACGGTGATGGTGTACTTGCTGTTGCTGACCTTCTGGAGTTGAGCAGATTCCTGCACGGCGCTGGCGAACTCCGCGAGATCTTTGTTGTCTTCCACTTCATCACCGGAAAGCAGCTGGTTGTAGTCCGGGCCATAAAGTTTTGCCAGGGCTGCGCGGTCTTTGTCCCTGGCCGCGGCAACGAGAGCCTGCAGAGCATCGTCAGGCGAAGCGTAAGTAGCCTGGGCGGAGGCAGATGCCGCTGCCTGTGCGTTGGCGGCCGGTACAACCACGAAAAGGCCGACGGCGAGGACCGTCATCGCTAGCAAAGAGGCCAAGAAGTATTTCGTTGTACGCATCTGGCAAAGCTCCTTCGTGAATTCGAGTTGCAAGATAAGTTTCTGTTTCATGGTTTTTTCCTCTCGCCGCCGCGCGGGGCAGGTGCGGGCCGGCTCTGTGTTCTCGGCGGGGGCGCGGAACGTTGCGGAGCAGCTGGCTGGCGGCTAGCTTGGCCGCGCTGACTGGCGGCGCGCGGGTCGAAATTGCCTTCGTTTGGGCTGAAAGTGTGCGGAGTGGGCCTAGTCATTTGTGACTGAGGCGCCTGGCGGCCCTGTGGTTGCTGGTACTGCGGGCGGTTTTGAGGCTGCTGTGTGGGCTGTTGCTGTGGGTTGTTGCGGCGATTGTCCGTGCGCTGCGGCTGCGCAGGCGTAGGCTGCTGCTGGCCACCTGGCGGACGGTCATTGCGGGAATTGTTGTCGCGGCCGCGGTATTGATTGATTTGTGGATTGTTGCGATCGATGTTGCGGTCAATAATCTTGTTATTTACTCCGGGGCGATCGTTGCCGCCTGGCGAATTGCCGGGGCGCCCGTTGCTACCATAGTTTCCAGAAGCGTTAGCGGGACGCCCGCTGTTGCTGTTATTGACGCGATTGGCCCGGTTGTTGTTGGCCTGGACGTTGTTGTAATTGACGTTTTTGTGGACGGAATTGTAGCGATTAATGTTGTTCACGTTTACCGTGCGATTGACGACGTTTCTGTTCACGGTGATGTTGTTGTAGCGATTGTTGATATAAACGTTGTTGTTGTAATTGATGTGGCCGCGGCTGCGACCGATCCATCCGCAATTCCAGCAACCACCGCCCCAGCCTCCCGCACGCCACCCGGTGTAATAGACGCCGCCCCATCCGCCGCCGTAACCCCAGCGGAAATCCAGGTTCAGCCAAGCGCCGATGGGGAATCCAACGCCAAAGGTAACCGCGGGGCCCCAATAAGGCCGCCGATAATAAATGATGGCGGGGTCATAAACGGGGACGTAGATATATTCCGGCTGATAGGGAGAGATGGCGATGTAGTTGTCATGATCAATGACTTCCTGCTGCTGCGAGGAAGCCAAATTGCCTGCATCGCGCGCCATGTGGCGAAGATGCTGAACGGAGGCTGAAACGTCGTTGGACTGGTTGACATAGGCCTGACCCACGGAGGTGGTCCAGTCGATCTTGTCGGCCATCATTTCGACAACGGTGGGATAGTGCGCGATGGCTCTCACGCTGACATCCCAGTCCTGATCATCGACGCCATTTGGACCGTTGGCGCGAACGTAGCGTGCGGCCTCTTCGACCTGGTCGGGGAAGGTCGCGGCGACGAATAGCTGAGCAAGGAGCGGGTCGGGATAAAGCGCGATGGGAGAAAGAAGATTATCGAGCTGTTCGGGCGAATAATTTTCGTAGGGAGGGCCCTGATCCTGCTGCTGCTGATTCTGCGGCTGGTCTTGTGATTGATCCGGCGGTGGCGGCGGATCTTGCGCGATCAGGTTCACGGGAGCCGGGGCAGCATGGAAGGCCGGGAGATTAACAAAACAGAAGGCGAATACGACAGCCAGAACTCTAAGCATGAGTCAGGTGTCTCCTTTGCGGCGAGTGTACCGGAACGTGCAGTGGTGGGCTGTATAAAATGATACACCAATGGCGCGCGATTGTGTGCAGGGAACAAATGAAGCGCTAAAGAAAATACAACGGCCGACCTGAAGGCCGCCGCTATCGGGAAACTGCGGCTAGCCGGAGAATTCGTCGTCGTCGTAGGTCTTGCTGCCTCGGAGCACGTCGCTGTCGTTCGCGGTCCAGCCTTGACTGGAAGATATGGAGAACGAAACGCTAGCGTCCTGGTCAGGATTTGCGAGGGTATGGAACTGTGCGCCGGTGAACGCGGACTGGCCAGGAACGAAGCTGCCTATCAGATTGACGCCTTCGACCGAGATTTGAAAACTGGCAATGAGCGCGGGGCCACCCATGGGGACGCTCAGATCGTAGGTGGCTTTTACGGTGGCGTGGTCTTTTTCAAATTTGATCTGGTAGGTGATGGGAATGTCGTCGATGTCCATAGTCGACCTCTCTTTGCGGCGAATCGTCAGTGCTCCCTAAGTTAGTGATTTTTCCCTGGCAAGCATTGCAAGGTTACTGGGGAAAAGTCAAAAATTTCCTTACGTCCTGACCGAGCCATCGAAAAGGTAAGGCAGGCTAGTTATTGAGACTCGTGCCGCGTCTTCAGCGCTTGGAAATTTGTACACCAACTACCCCCAGCGCTTACCCTTCGGCTTCGCTCAGGGCAGGCGCGCTGGGCTAACTTGGAGCGCGCCTCCGGCGCTTGCCAGACGGCTGGAAGGTGACAGGGCTAGTGGAGCCAAAAGCCGAGGAGGCGGAAAAGGACGGCGCCGAAGAGGGCGGCGCCAGGGATGGTTAGGACCCAGGCGTAAACTATGCGGCGAGTGACGCCCCAGCGGACGGCAGAAAGGCGGCGGGTAGCACCGACGCCGACGATGGCGCCGGTGATGGTGTGAGTGGTGCTGACGGGGATGCCAAAGACGGCGTTCATCACGAGAGTGAGGCCACCGGCAGTTTCGGCGGCAAAGCCACCAAAGGGCGATAGCTTCGTGATGCGCTGCCCCATGGTCTTGATGATGCGCCAGCCACCGGCCATGGTGCCGCCACCCATCGCCAAGTGACAGCAGATGATGACCCAATAAGGGGGAGGGGCGGATTTGTTCAGCAGGCCGCCGGTTACCAGGGCGGCCGTGATGATGCCCATGCCTTTCTGAGCGTCATTGGTCCCGTGACCTAGGCTGAAGAGAGCGGCAGAGAGCAACTGCAAGCGGCGAAACCAGCGGTCGACTTTCAGCGGACGCTGGCGGCGGACCAGCCAGCTCGTGAGGATGGTCAATAGAATGGCGAGAAACATGCCGACAACCGGCGAGAGGAAGATGAAGACAACCGGTTTCACCCATCCCCCTAAGATCAAGGTCTTGAAACCCGCGTGTGCGACGGCGGCACCGCCGTATCCGCCGATGAGGGCATGGGAAGAACTGGTCGGAAGACCGAGGATCAGCGTGATGAGGTTCCAGGAGATCGCACCCAGCAAGCCGGCGAGGAGGACTTGCTGATTGATGAGTTCGATGTGGATCATGCCCTTGCCAATTGTGCTGGCAACGGCAGTGCCGAAAACAAAGGCGGCGATGAAATTCCAGAACGCGGCCCAGATGACGGCGCGAAGGGGTGTGAGGACGCGAGTGGAGACGACGGTGGCGATGGAATTGGCGGCATCGTGCCAGCCGTTGGAGAATTCAAAGGCCAGGGTGAGGAAGACGACGATTACGAGAAGCGAAAAGCTGTTCATCGCGGCTCAGGCGCTCTTGAGGATGACGCCTTCGATGACGTTGGCGACGTCTTCGCACTTGTCGACGGCGGTCTCGATGACTTCAAAGATTTCTTTCCACTTGATGATCTGGACGGGATCTTTTTCTTCGTCGAAGAGCTGGGCGATGAGCGTGCGGCAGAGGCGGTCGCTGTCGTTTTCGTAGCGGTTGATTTCGATGGCGTGCTTTAGCGCTTCTTGAGGCTTTTCGAGTGCGCGAACGGCCAGCTCGACTTCGGCAGTGGCGGAAACGAGGATTTTGACGAGGTCGATGGTGCCGGTACGGATGGAGTCAACGCGGTAGAGCACAAAACGGCTGGCGGCGGCGTCGATCAGGTCGATGACGTCGTCCAGGCGGCTGCAGAGCTCGTAAATGTCTTCGCGGTCAAAAGGTGTGATGAAGGTCTGGTTCAGCTTGGTGAAGAGGGTATGGGTGATTTCGTCGCCTTCGTGCTCGATGGCCTTGACGATCTGCACTTGTTCCGGCACGCCCGTGTAGTGCGACAGCATTTTATAGAGGGCATTGGCCCCTACGTGGATGTTGGCTGCTTGTTTGGCGAAAAGGTCAAAGAAACCCACTTCGCGTGGCAAGAAGCGCTGCAAGAGTCCTGGCATGTCTGACTCTCCCCTGAAGAGTCTGTGGTGAAGCTTACGGACGATACCAGAGCATGCTGAGGGTAGGCAAGCAAGGGAGCGGCGGCCTCCTTGCCAAGATGGCCCATGCCATCCGAAACAGGTGTGTCCCCCGGGCGCCCGTGTTCATCTAAAGAATAGAGCGTCAGAAGATCTGCAGGATTTGGCCAGTTGTGGCCGGCTCAGGAGCTCTGCGTGATTCCATTTTCAATTCTCGATCTGGCGCCTATTGCGGAGGGCGCGACTCCAGCGGACGCCTTTCGTAACTCCCTGGAGCTTGCGCAGCATGCGGAGGAATTGGGTATAGGCGTTTCTGGCTGGCCGAGCACCACAATATGCCGGGGATCGGCAGCGCGGCGACGGCGGTGGTCATTGGACACGTAGCCGGCGGCACGAAGACCATTCGCGTGGGAGCCGGAGGGGTGATGCTGCCAAACCATGCACCGCTGGTGATTGCGGAGCAGTTTGGCACGCTGGAGGCGCTGTATCCCGGGCGAATCGATCTCGGCCTGGGGCGCGCGCCGGGAACGGATATGGCGGCGACGCGGGCGCTGCGGCGCGACAGCAAGGCCACGGGCGATGAATTCCCGCAAGACGTGGAGGAATTGCAATCGTATTTCGAGCCCGCCGAACCGGGTCAGCAAATTCGCGCGGTTCCCGGCGCGGGGTTGCGAGTACCGATCTGGCTACTGGGATCGAGCTTATTCAGCGCGCAGCTGGCGGCAATCAAAGGGCTGCCGTTCGCGTTCGCGTCGCATTTTGCGCCCGCGGACATGATGCAGGCGCTGGCGCTGTACCGAAGGCGCTTCACGCCTTCGAAGCAACTCGACCGGCCTTACGCCATGCTGGGGGTGAACGTGGTCGCGGCTGCCACGGACGTGGAGGCGCGGCGGCTGTTCACCTCGCATCAGCAAGCCTTTGCGCTGCTCCGCCGGGGAATGCCGGGGCAGATTCCGCCGCCGATCGACAACATCGAAACGTTTTGGAGTCCCGCGGAGAAGGCCATGGCCAGCCAGTCGCTGGCGTGCTCGTTCGTTGGTTCGTCGATGACGGTGGAGCGGGGATTGAGCGAATTCCTCAAGACTGCGAAGCCAGACGAACTGATCGTCGCGGGGCTCATTTACGACCAGGCCGCGCGGTTGCGATCTTATGAAATCGCCGCGGAGGTCCAAGAGCGGCTGGGCGCGGAAGCAAGCAAAGTGAGGGTACCGGCCGGCGCTTAGGCGGAAACATGGACGGAGTTAGGGAGATCAAAGGTGGCGTGAGGGAGTCGCTCGTAGTTGGCGCACCCCCGCGAAGATGCATGCGGCGCCGAGGGCGATAAAAACTCCGCAGATTGCTATTACGCCGAGTCCATGCCCCAAGAGATGAGATGCCACAATCCAAACGATTCCAACAAAACCAAGTGCCGCAATAACTAGGCCTAGAACAATCGCCAGGATCGGTATGACGTCTTGGACTCTCACGGTGGCCCATTCTACGCCGAAAATGCAAAAGGGCGGCCCGTGAGGGCCGCCCTTTAGGATTGAGGTTACGGGCGAGCTGGAGAACTTAGTACATGCCGCCCATGCCGCCAGCGCCGGGAGCTCCGCCGCCGGCTGCCGCTGCCTTGGTTTCTTCCTTGATGTCGGCGATGAGGGCTTCGGTGGTGAGCATGAGGCCCGCGATGGAGGCTGCGTTCTGCAGCGCCAGGCGGGTGACCTTGGCTGGGTCAATGATACCCATCTTGATCATGTCGCCGTACTCGCCGGTCTCGGCGTTGAAGCCGAAGTTCTCTTCCTTGGAGTCGCGGATCCTGCCGATCACAACGGCGCCTTCATGGCCGGCGTTGAGAGCGATCTGACGGGAAGGCTCTTCGAGAGAGCGGCGCACGATGCCTGCACCAACGGCTTCGTCATCGTGGAGCTTGAGCTTTTCGACGACCGCGATGCAACGGAGCAGCGCCGAGCCGCCGCCGGGGACGATACCTTCCTCGACAGCTGCGCGGGTGGCGTGCATAGCGTCCTCGACACGAGCTTTCTTTTCTTTCAGCTCGGTTTCGGTGGCTGCGCCGACCTTGATGACGGCGACGCCGCCGACGAGCTTGGCAAGGCGCTCCTGGAGCTTTTCCTTGTCGTAGTCGGAGGTGGTGTTTTCAACCTGTGAGCGGATTTGCTTGACGCGGCCTTCGATTTCCGAGGCCTTGCCGGCGCCTTCGATGATGGTGGAGTTGTCCTTGTCGATGGTGATTTTCTTGGCGCGGCCGAGGTCCTCAAGCTTCACGTTCTCGAGCTTGATGCCGAGATCTTCTGTAATGGCCTTGCCGCCCGTGAGGGTCGCGATGTCTTCGAGCATAGCCTTGCGGCGATCGCCGAAGCCGGGGGCCTTGACGGCGGCGCACTGCAAAGTGCCGCGGAGCTTGTTCACCACGAGGGTGGCGAGGGCTTCGCCTTCGACATCCTCAGCGATGATCAAGAGCGGCTTGCCCATCTTGGCGGTCTGCTCGAGCAAGGGGAGAAGATCCTTCATCGAGCTGATTTTCTTTTCGTGGATGAGGATGCGGACGTCTTCGAGGACGCATTCCATGCGCTCGGGATCGGTGATGAAGTAGGGCGAGAGGTAGCCGCGGTCAAACTGCATGCCTTCGACGACTTCGAGGGTGGTTTCCATCGTCTTGGATTCCTCGACGGTGATGACGCCATCCTTGCCGACCTTCTTCATGGCTTCGGCGATGATGCCGCCGATTTGCTTGTCATTGTTGGCGGAAATGGTGCCAACCTGGGCGATCATGTCGCCCTTGACGTCCTTGTGGAGCCGCTTGATCTCTTCGACGGCCACTTCAACGGCTTTCTCGATGCCGCGTTTGAGAGCGGTGGGGCTGGCGCCCGCGGCGACAGTCTTGACGCCTTCGCGGAAGATAGCCTGAGCGAGCACGGTTGCGGTGGTCGTGCCGTCGCCGGCAACGTCGGAAGTCTTGGAAGCGACTTCGCGGACCATCTGCGCGCCCATGTTCTCGAGGGGATCGCGGAGTTCGATTTCCTTGGCCACGGTCACGCCGTCCTTGGTGATGATGGGCGCGCCGAACTTCTTTTCGATCACCGCATTGCGGCCCTTGGGGCCGAGGGTGATTTTCACTGCATCGGCGAGAGCGTTCACGCCGCGCAAAATCGATTGGCGGGACGCTTCACCTGTTACAATCTGCTTCGCCATACTGGTCATTCCTCCTGATATTCTTCGTTCTAATTATGAAAACCTTGGGAAAAATCACGGGTCTGAGGACCCGCCACTACAGCCGGGCTAAAGCCCGGCGCCTACACTCGGGAAACTACCTCTTTGCTGCTTTTGCGGCGCCGCCCAGCTTCGCGAGGATTTCTTCTTCGCGGAGGATGAGCAGTTCTTCGTCGTCGATCTTGATTTCGGTGCCGCCGTACTTGCCGAACAGCACGCGGTCGCCGACTTTGACGTCGAGGGGATAAAGTTCGCCCTTCTCGCGCTTGCCGGGGCCGACGGCGATTACTTCGCCTTCTTGCTGCTTTTCTTTGGCGGAGTCCGGAATGATGATGCCGCCCTTGATGCTTTCCTTCTCTTCAATGCGCCGCACGACGACACGGTCGTGGAGCGGGGTCAGATTCACTGCCATCTTGAAAAACCTCCGTAGGTGATCTTGCGGTTTTTGATCCGTGGTGGCGAGGAAAAGGGGAATTAGCACTCCTCGTCACCGACTGCTAATATAGCAGAAAGTTCTGCCATGTCAAGCATTTGCCGGACATTCGGGTGGGAAGGCTGTGGATTCTTTCCACGTGTAAACCTTTTATTTATAATGGGTTGGATGGTGCAAGAAAAATATGGCACTTGGTGATTGTACTGCATGTGGCTCAAGGGTAGAATCCGACGCGTTGGAGCTCTATGGGGTCACTGGTCTACATCCGGCTGATTGGGTATACGGCGGGGACGCTGCTGCAGCTTTTCTGGATGGTGGTGATTCTCGGGTATCGGCGGCAGCGGAATTTTGAGCGGGTTTTCTTTTTTCTTTGCTTGGCTTTGTTCCTCTTTTATGGCGGATCGCTTCTCGCTCTAAATGCGCAAATCTATTACGCCGCGCCTCCCGCGGTTTTGACGGCATTTGCCTGGACCGCATTGTGCGCCGGTTTGTGCTTCCTGCCGGCTTTGTTGGTTCATCTGCATTTGGAATACGCTGAGACGCGCGAGTTGCTGCAGGGGCGGATCGCAAAGCGACTCTGGCTGACTGCGGTTTACGCGCCAGCGCTCTTTTTTGCTTTGCGCGCCTATCCTCTCCTAAGTTCGCCGAACGGAGTGAACTTTGTGTCACCGGCGAACTCGCTCGGCCGTGTGTACGGGGTTTGGATGGTTCTGGCATTGATTGTTTGTGCGGACTGGGAACGCCGGTTTGGTGTAATCGCTCCAGACTTCGCGCAGGAGTTGTTTCACCGCATCATGGCAGGCTGTTTCGGAGTGGCTGCAATCGGAGTGCTGACGCTGCATGTTGTCCATCCGCGAAATGCGAATGAGAGCTTCAGCACGGCATTGGCTTATGTTCCGATCGTGCCGTTGGTGGTTCTGATCTATTACGTGCAGAAACACAATTTCCTGCAAATTGGCAGGCAGAGAAATTTGGTGTACGCCGTAACAGTCACGTTTCTCGCGCTACTGTACTTGAGCTTGATCCGTCGTGTCAGCATTTGGATGGAGCCGACAATTCCTCCTGAAGCGACGGCCTCCATACTGGTTTTCCTCCTGGTTGTGTTTTTCGAGCCGTTGCAGAGATGGATTGGGAGAAGGCTGCACGAGACTGCTCATACGGAGCTAGACCGCTCTCAAAAGATGACCAGCGCAATTCAGCAAGTTGCGCGGCTGGGGAATTCCGCAAAGCTCAAGGAGTTCATCGAAAGATGGGTGAAGGAGCAAATCGAGCTAGCCGACGCGCGCCTTATTTTGCAGGAGGGGGGAGAGACCTCGTCACTCCAGGATTCAGGAGCCGAATCGGAGAATTCCTTCGAGATTCAACAAGGTGGACGACGACTCGGAAGGCTGGAGGTCAAGCCGCACGGGGCCATGCTTTCCGGCGATACGCGGGCAGCGCTGGAGTTCTTGTGCGAGCAGTTGCCGGGGGCGCTGGATTTGTGCCGGTTGATCGAGGAGAAGCTGCGGCTGGAAAGGGAATTGGCGGAGCGGGAGCGGCTGGCGCTGGTGGGGCAGATGGCGGCGAGCATTTCGCATAATTTGAAGAATCCCTTGGGGTCCATTAAGACCATCTTGCAGGTGCAGCTGGAGAATCCGGAGCTGCCGGAATCGATTCGCGGGGAGACGAAGATGGTGCTCGAGGAGATCGGGCGGCTTTCGACGAAGCTGAATCAGTTGCTGCAGTTCAGCCGGCCGGCGGTGCGCGGGGGGAGCGCGATTGGCAGTTGTGACGTGCGGGTGGTGATCGAGGAGGTCACCAGTGTGCTGTCGCATGAGGCTGAGCGGCGCGGGGTGCGGTTGCAGACAGAGGCTTCGGGGGACGGCGTGCGAGTTGCGGTGAGCGCGGAGGCGTTGAATGACGTGGTTTCGAATTTGGTGGTGAATGCGTTGGAGGCGGCTCCGCGCGGGGGGCGCGTGACGGTTGGCGCCTTGGCGAGCGAAGGCACTTGTGTGCTTATGGTGGAAGATGATGGGCCGGGGATTCCGGCGGCGGTGCAGGAGAAGATTTTGCAGCCGTTTTTTACGACGAAGCCGCAGGGGACGGGGCTGGGGTTGGCGATTGTGGCGCGGCGCGTAGCGGAGTTTGGGGGGAAGGTAGAGTGGGAGAGCCCGGTAAGGGATGGGAAGGGGACGCGATTTCGCGTGATTTTGCCGTTGGCGGGGTGATCGTTCGCGGGTGAATGCGGGAAGAAGCGATTACTTGGAGTGCGGGAGCCGGGCTCCCGCTTTTGCGGTTGAGACCACGGACGGATTTGTCGCGGATGCTTAAACCGTAAAAGCGGCAGCTGGGCTGCCGCACTCCACAGGGAGGCGGAGCTGGGATGAAAACGATACTGATTGTGGATGACGAGCCGGCGGCGCGGTATGGGTCGCGGCGGGCGCTGGAGGCGAAATACCGCGTTGCGGAGGCGGAATCGGCGGAGGCGGCGCGGGAGGCGTTGGCGCGCGAGCAGCCGGATTTGGTTTTGCTGGATGTGGTGCTGCCGGGGCAGGATGGGATTTCGTTTTTGCGGTGGATGCGCGAGCAGGGCAGCGAGACTCCGGTGCTGATGGTTTCGGCGCTGGACACGGCGAAGACGGCGGTGGAAGCGTTGCAGATCGGGGCGGCGGATTACTTGGTCAAGGGATTCGAATTGGAAGAGCTGCGGCATCGCGTTTCGAATCTGCTGAAGCTGGCGACGCTGGAAAAAGAAAATGATTCGTTGCGCCGCAGGCTTACCACAGAAGGACAGTTTGGGCAGATGATTGGGCGGTCCCCGGAGATGCGGCATGCGTTCGAAATGGCGGACCGGGTTGCAGCGGCGGATTCGACAGTTTTGATTTTGGGCGAGAGCGGCACGGGGAAAGATTTGATGGCGCAGGAGATTCATGCGCGGTCGCCGCGGGCAGGGAAGGCGTATGTGGCGGTGAATTGCGCGGCGCTGCCGGAGACGCTGATCGAGTCGGAATTATTTGGATACGAGCGCGGGGCGTTCACCGGCGCGGCGCAGCAGAAAAAGGGAAAATTCGAATTGGCGAGCGGCGGGACGATTTTTCTGGATGAGATTGGCGATATGAATCCGGTGACGCAGGCCAAAGTGCTGCGGGTGTTGGAGAATCGCACGATTGAGCGGCTCGGCGGGACGCAATCGATTGCGGTGGATGCGCGGGTGATCAGCGCGACGCACCGGAATCTGGGGGCGGAGATACGCTCGGGAAAATTTCGAGAGGATTTGTTTTACCGTTTGCGCGTGGTGACGATTGAGTTGCCGCCGCTGCGGGGGCACAAGCAGGATATTGCCTTGCTGGCGGAGGCTTTTTTACAAATGCATGGGGCGCGGCTGGGGCGCACGGCGCGATTGAAGCGCGAGGCGGTGGCGGCGATTGAGAAGTACGATTGGCCGGGGAATGTGCGTGAGCTGAAGAACGCGCTAGAGCGAAGCATGGTGCTTTCGCGCGGGGATGAGATTGGGGTGGACGATTTGCCTTCGGAGGTGGTGCATGGGGAGGCGATTTCGCATAAGCGCGGCGATGGGGAGCAGGACAATGGAATTGGGGAGCGCGATTTTCGGGAGGCGAAGCGAAAGTTTGAAGTGGCGTATCTGACGAGGCAGTTGGTGGAGCATCGGTGGAATGTGTCGCGGACGGCGGCGACGATTGGGTTGCACCGGCAGAGTTTGCAGGAGAAGTTGCGGGAGCTGGGGATCCGCCGGCCGGGGCGTGAGCCGCTGGAGGAAGAGTAGGAATTTACACAGAGAACACGGAGACCACAGAGGACACAGAGAAGAGAACTGAACGCAGAGACACAGAGCACGCAGAGAGAAAATATCGATCAGAGAAGAATGAAGGACCGGGTGACAAATTCGATTCGCGGCGCGGCGCGGCGTCTGCCCGTGGGCGGATACGTGCTTGCCGGGGGCGGGAGCAGGCGGTTTGGGCGGGACAAGGCGCTGGTGGAGATTGATGGGGAGCCTATGCTGGCGCGGATGATTGCGTTGCTGCGGGGCGTGTCGATGCCGGTGAAGATGATTGCGGGGCGCGGGAAGTACGAGGCGTTCGGGGTGGAGATGGTTGGGGATCGGTGGCCGGGGGAGGGGCCGCTGGGGGGAATCATTACGGCGCTGGAAGATTCAGCGAAGTGCGCTACGGCGCGCGAATGGAACTTGATTTTGAGTTGCGACATGCCGTTCTTGACGCGCGAGTGGCTGACGTATCTTTGCGAGCGCGCGGAGAAAAGCGAGGCGCAGGTGGTGTTGGCGCATTCGGCGCAAGGGCCGGAGCCGTTGTGCGCGTGCTGGCGGACCGATGCGGCGGAAACGCTGCGCGAGGCGTTCGAACGCGGGGTGCGCAAAGTGACCGAAGGAATATCACTGCTGCGCGCGGAAGTTCTTGACGAGCGGGATTGGAAACGATTTGATAGCGAAGGGCGGCTCTTCTGGAACATGAATACGCAAGCGGACTACGAAGAAGCCCGGCGAGTATTCGAAACGGGGCAAGCGTGAGCGAAGCGGCGCAAAGCGACGGCAAGCCGGTCAACTTTTTCGAATTTCGCGACGTGTGCAAGGCGTTTGACGAGCGCCCGGTGCTCAAAGATGTGAACTTCACGGTGAAGCGCGGCGAGACGTGCGTGATCATGGGGCGCAGCGGCGTGGGCAAGTCCGTGTCGCTGAAGCACATCATGGGATTTCTGAAGCCGGATTCGGGGCAAGTCATTATTGATGGGCAGGACGTGACGAATTTCAGCGAGGCGGAATTTGAAGTAGTGCGGCGCAAGGTGACCATGGTTTTCCAATCGGGTGCGCTCTTCGACTCGCTCACGGTCAGTGAAAACATCGCTTTCCCGTTGGAGGGCCAGCCGGGCTTGACCGGCGAGGATCTTGATGAGTACGTGGGGAAAATCGCGAAGATGCTGGAAGTGGAGGACGTGCTGGATAAATTGCCAAGCGAACTTTCGACCGGAATGAAGCGCGCGGTGGCCATTGGGCGCGCGTTCGCGCAAAATCCGGAAGCGATTTTGTATGACGAGCCCACGACGATGGTGGATCCCATCATGGCGGGGCACATGGGCGAATTGATTTTGCGGCTGAAACGCGCGTACCAAAAGACTTCCATCGTGGTGACGCACGATACACATCTGGCGAAAAAGCTTGCCGACGTGGTGGTTTTTCTACAGGAAGGCCGCGTTACGTTCTTCGGGCCGTGGGCCGATTTCGAAAATTCGAACGATCCATTTCTCAAAAATTTCCGACAACAGGATGACTTGATTCCCGCGCTGGACGTGACCCTGTGAGCCAGGGCGCGAACGGCTCCTCCGACCCAATCAAGCAATTACGAAAGGAGATGGGATTTTGGGATGTTCTGCTTTTCAACATTGCCACGGTCCTGGGTCCGCGCTGGATTGCGGCTGCGGCGCACAACGGCACTTCTTCGATTAGTTTGTGGATGCTCGCGGCGCTGCTGTTCTTTGTGCCCTCGGCGATGGTCATCAATGAGCTGTCTTCGCGCTTCCCGGTGGAGGGCGGCCTCTACGTTTGGGCCAAGGAGGCGTTCGGCGATTTTCACGGGTTCGTGGCCGGCTGGACGTACTGGATTTATACGATTTTTTATTTCCCGGGATTGTTGCTGGCCAGCGCGGCTATGAGTGCATATGTGATCGGCGAGGGCGGCGCCACGCTGGAGCACAATCGAAAATTTTTGATTCTCGTTTCCTTGGGATTGCTGGTCGTCGCCGTCGGCTTGAACATCATTGGGCTGAACATCGGAAAGTGGCTGCAAAACGCGGGAGGAGTCTCCACGTACGTTCCGCTGCTGATGCTAGTTGTGATTGGCGCAGTGGTTTGGAGCCGGCATGGATCCGCGACGCACTTTACGACGGCGAACATGATGCCGACCTGGAATTGGGATACCGTGAATTATTGGTCGCAGATTGCGTTCGCGTTTGCGGGGCTCGAGTTGGTTTCCGCGATGAGCGCGGAAGTGCGTGACCCGCAGCGAACGCTGCCGCGCGCGGTGCTGGGTTCCGGCGCGATGATCGCCGCGATGTATATCGCGGGGACCGTGGCCGTTCTGGCGCTGGTGCCGGCTGCGGACGTTTCCGTGACGAGCGGAGTCTTCCACGCGATTACTGTCGGCTCGATCGCGCTTAAGGTTGGTTTTTTCGGAATACTCGCTGCGATGCTGGTTACGGTTGGCAATGCGGGCGGAGTGGGAAGCACGGTTGCCGGAATTGCACGCGTGCCGTTCATCGTGGGGATTGATCGCTATATGCCGGCGGCGTTTGGAAAGATTCATCCGCGCTGGAAGACGCCCTGGGTTTCGATTCTTGTGCAGGCGGTGGCTTCCTGCGCCGTGCTGTTGATCAGCCAAATCAGCGAAACGACGCGAGGCGCGTATCAAGTTTTGATTGATATCACTATTTTGATTTATTTCATCCCGTTTCTGTACATGTTCGCGGCGGTGATCAAGCTGACGAAACGAAAAGACCGGCGGGAGAATGCGCATGCGGTGCTGATTCCCGGGGGTGCGGGCGGCGTTTGGTTTGTCGGCGGATTGGGATTCGTCGTGGTGCTGGTCTGCATGGCGGTTTCGATGGTGCCGCCGGGAGAATCGTCGAACAAGGTTTTGTTCGAGGCAAAATTGTTCATCGGGACTATCGCGGCGATCTTGTTGGGGCTGGTTTTGTACTGGCGCGGAGTGCGTGAGAAGCGGCTGGAATCTTCTCGTGATGCCCCCTCGAATTAATTGAGTCGCTTAGCGAGTCGTGTCGCTTCAGAATCCTTCTTCTTGCAGGCGCGCGAGAGTGATGGGAGCTGGCAACTTCGGCGCGGGTGCGCCTTCGCGAGCTTCCAGGTAGCGTTCTACATATTTTCCCAATACATCGCCTTCGAGATTGACGGGGTCGCCGGGTTTGCGGTCGCGAATGTTGGTGTGTTCGTACGTGTAGGGAATGACGGCGACTTCGGCGATGTTATGGTGCCAGCGCGCCACGGTGAGGCTGATGCCGTCAATGGTGATGGAACCTTTCGGCACGACGTAGCGCGCGAATTCTTCGGGGACCTGCACGCCGAACCACCAGCTTTCGCCTTCGGGAGTGAGATGCGTGACGCGGCCGACGGTGTCCACGTGGCCGAGGACGAAGTGGCCGCCGAATTCTTTTCCGGCAGTGAGCGGCTGCTCGAGATTGACGCGCGCGCCTTGTTTGAGGCCGGAACTTTCAGCGCCAAACGAAGTCTTGCTGACGGTTTCGCCGGACAAGTCCGCGGAGAGGCGCGCGTTGTGCAGACCCACGATGGTCAGGCAGCAGCCGTTCACGGCAATGCTGTTCGAAACGGCGAGCGATGGCGCGAGCGACGGCGCGTGAATGGTGACGCGGCCGCCGTTGCGGTCGAGCTCAAGCGATTCGAGCGCGCCAGTATGCTCAATGATTCCGGTAAACATCTTGCAGGTAACCTTCGATGGCGATGTCCGGGCCGAACTGCCGTACAGTTTGCCGTTGAAGTGGGGGAAGAAGCAACTTCGGCGCGATGGCAAAGGGGACGCGGTTCTCGCCAGCGATCTTTGGAGCGTAGAAGAGGACGAGTTTGTGGACGATGCCGGCAGCGAGTGCGGCGCCGTTCAGTGTGGGGCCGGCTTCCAGCATGACGCTTAGGATTTCGCGGCGGCCGAGCTCGGCGAGGACTGCTTGCAGATTGATGCGGCCGCCCAGCGATCGCGCCGGCAGAACTTCGACGCCCAGTTTTTGGAGGATGCGCGCGCGCTGCATGCCCAGAGCTTGATTGGTGAACACCAGCACGTCGTTATCTACCGTTTTTACGATGCGGGAACTCAGCGAGAGAGAAAGTCCAAAATCCAGCACGACGCGCAGCAGCGGACGGCGGCGGGAGAGGCCGCTGCGATCCGTAATAAGAGGATCGTCAACGCGAATTGTGCCGATGCCGGTGAGCAGCGAGTCCGAGGCGTGGCGCATGCGATGCACTTCGGCGCGGGATTCTTCGGAAGTGATCCAGTTTGAACGCTCGTGCTTGACTGATTTTCCGGCGAACTTTTTGTGCTCGCCGGGGAGGGCCAGCTGGCCGTCAAGCGTCATTGCGGATTTTAAAGTGACGAATGGTTTTTTTGTACGAATCCAGCAGGCGAAGGTTTCGTTCAGTTGGCGCGCTTCGTCATCGCAGACGCCAGTGAACACTTCGATGCCAGCAGCGCGCAGGCGTTCGAGGCCGCGGCCGGAGTTGACGGGATTCGGGTCGTCCATGGCGGCGACGACGCGTTTTACGCCTGCGGCGATGATCGCTTCGGTGCAAGGGCCGGTGCGGCCGGTGTGGTTGCAAGGCTCGAGGTTGACGTAGAGCGTCCCGCCGCGCGCCTTTTCGCCGGCGGATTTCAGCGCGACGACTTCCGCATGGTCGCGCCATTCGTATTGATGAAAACCCTCGCCGACGATTTGCCCTTCGCGCACAATCACGCACCCCACCATGGGATTGGGGCTGGCGAGGCCGGCGCCTTTGCGGGCCAGCGCCAGCGCGTGTTGCATGAAGCGAATGTCGTGTGCGTCCACGGTTCAGTCGAAGAGGGAATTCGCGTAGGTTTCGGCGTCGAAGGGAACCATGTCGTTGATCTGCTCGCCGGTGCCGACGAAGCGGATGGGCAGGCCCAGTTCGCGCGAGATGGCCACGACGATGCCGCCCTTGGCGGTGCCGTCGAGCTTGGTGAGGATGATGCCGGTGACGCCGACGGTGGAAGTGAATTCGCGTGCTTGCGATAGGCCGTTTTGACCGGTGGTGGCGTCGAGGACCAGCAAAACGTCGTGCGGCGCGCCGGGAATCACTTTGGCGGCGGTGCGTTTCATTTTTTCCAGCTCGGCCATCAGATTGGATTTAGTGTGCAGGCGGCCGGCGGTGTCCACGATGACGACGTCGGAAGAGCGCGCTTTGGCGGCGGCCATCGCGTCGTAAACCACGGCGGCGGGGTCGGCGCCAGATTTTTGCTTGATGACCTCGATGCCGTTGCGCTGCGCCCAAATTTCGAGCTGCTCGACGGCGGCGGCGCGAAAGGTGTCCGCTGCGCAAAGCACCACGCTGCGGCCTTCCTGGCGCAAGCGGTTGGCGAGTTTTCCGATGCTGGTGGTTTTGCCCGCGCCGTTGACGCCGACAATGAAAATCACGCGCGTGCCGCTGCCGTTTTGCGAAGTGGCAATGCCGCTTGCAGCCGACACATCAGGCCGAACGGGCGCGTTCAGGATTCGAATGATGTGCGATTTGATTTCGCGCTTGAGCTGCGCTGCGTCGGAGAGCGCGTTGCGGTCCATTTTTTCACGCACGGCATCGAGAATTTCGCGCGTGGGTTTCACGCCCAGGTCGGCGGAGAGCAGCGCCGTCTCAAGACCCTTCAGGATGGAAGGATCGATCTTGCGCTCGCCCAAGAAAACGGTGTCGACGGCTTCCGAAAGCGCCGCCTTGGTCTTGCTGACGGACTTCTTCAGCCGTTCAAGAAGCGTCGGCTCCGGTTCGTTCTTGCCAAATAGTGAAATCATACGGTCGCGCTCTTCAAACCATGCGCAACCCAAAATTGTAGCAGATGCACTCAACGCGAACCGCACCGAATCAACTCTGAAAAGCCAATCTTAGTGACCTTCTAAAGCTAAGGTTGAACTTGGGGAGCCTCAATCACTCTATATCTTACGCCGTGCTCACGAGCTTGATAGCTTATGGCAATCCTTCCGCAGAAGCCTTTTCTCACGCCTCGCGTAACATAGGGCCGAAACTTCCACCGCCTTACGGAATCGATGGTTCCGCCGGTGATTATTGGGTGACCAGAGATGATCCGCACACAATTTACCTCTCCGTTGGCATCAACGGCCACAACTATCACGACCGTTCCTATTAGATGAAGGTTGTCGACTGTACCAGGAGGATAGATGGGTTCGGTCTTCTGGAGGAGGGATTTCACCTGGTGTGAAGATAACCTTTCACTCTCTGACTCACAGCAGTTTGGAGCTGATTCATGCTCATTCGTCATTAACAGAAGACATGTCAGGGCAAACACCCAGCCGAAGCGAAACTGCATGTGTACCCCTCCTCTGATGGACACCAAAATGATACAGGGAGTTCCCATCCAGGCAGCGACACCGAAGGAAATTAAAAGAGCAGATTGTCAGACGTGGACTTCGACGGCGCTGAGGCGGAGCTTGCCGGCGGTGACGGCGGATTCCAGGGCGGTCACAACGACGGCGTCGAACTTTGAACCAGTTAGGGCGCGGATGCGGTCCATGGCGTAATCCAGCTCCATCGCCGTTTGATAGGGACGGTTGGTGGTCATGGCATCGAGCGTGTCGGCCACGCCGATGATGCGCGCCATCAAGGGAATCTGCGGCCCTTGCAAACCGTAGGGATAGCCGCGGCCGTCCATGTGCTCGTGGTGCAGCTCGATGCCGGGGAGCATTTCCTTAAGCTGCGAAACCGGGCGCATGATGTTCGCGCCTTTCACGGTGTGCTGCTTCATCAATCCGAATTCCTCGGGCGTCAACGAGCCGGGCTTTTTCAGCACGCGGTCTTCGACGCCGATTTTTCCGACGTCGTGGAGCAAAGCGGCAATGCGCAGCTTGTCCATCTCTTCCGTGCTGAGGCCCAGTTCCTGGCCGATCAGCGCCGAATATTTCGCCACGCGGCCGGAGTGACCGCGCGTATACGGATCCTTTTCGTCGATGGCCGCGGCGAGCATGCGGATGGAGCCGAGAAACAGTTCGCGGTTTTCCTCCGCGGCTTCCTTCAGGCGCTCGATGTACTCCTCGATGTCGCCGGCCATCTTATTGAAATTCTCGGCAAGCTCGCTGATTTCCGATGCACCGCGCACCGCCGAGCGTTGATGGAATTCGCCGCGGCTGATGGCGCGTGTGGAAGCAGCCAGTCCGCGAATCGGTCCGCTGATGCCCACGGCGAAAAAGTATCCGACGAGAATCGCGGAAAGAATAACCACGGTGACGAAGGCCAGCGCCTGGCGGTTGAGCTCGGTCACGCCCGTGTCGGTTTGCGCTTCCGCAAGGCTGCGCTGCGCGATGACCGCCCAATTCACTTCGGGAAACGTGCTATACGTGCCGATCATCTCGACCGGATGTTTCTTGCCCGGCTCGGAAAAGCGCACCGTCTCTGTGCTGCGAAGATCCTGCGGCAGAGCTTTTATCTGCGTGACGAGCGGATTGCTGCTGGCGTCCGCGCCAGGGACGAAGTCCTTCGTAGACGGATGCGCCACGATGTGGCCACTGTGGTCCACCAGAAAAACCGAGCGTCCACGCACGCTGGCGTCCTGCAAGCGATGCAAAATGGAATCGAGGGAAACCACGGCCGCGAGCATGCCCGTGAAGTTTTCGTTCACGTCCTTCAACGGCACCGCAATGACGAAGGCCGGCCGGTTGTCCGGAGCCAATGCCAGAGGATCGCTGCGCACCTGCAGCTGCTGCGACTGCAGGCAGGTGACGAAGGCGCGCTGCAGCGCTTTGGCGACAAAGGGATCCTGCTCCGCGCGGAAATTTCCCTGCGAAGCGCTGGTGCCCTTGCCGGACTTGCCCACCGCAGTCAGGTAAATGAACGTGTTGCGATTGCTGTCCACGAAGTTCTCGAGCAGGCGGGTTACTTTGGGCTCGGAGACGGGGTCTTCGACATTGTCACTGAGACCGGTCAAATCGAGAATCTGACGTTCGCTGAGAAGCTGCTGCGTCAGGTTGGTTTCAAACTGCTGAATTTCCTGCGCCAGCGAGCGCGTAAGGTCGGTCTGCTGAACGCGTTCCGTATCCACCAGCTTGTCCTGGCTAAGCTGCAAAACCTGGCGGTGGTAGAGCCCGATGGGAAGTGCGCTGACCAGCAAAAGCGCCCCCAAGACAAGCCAGAGGATGCGCACATTTCCAGCGCGCACGCGGTCCCAGCGAGATTGGGCATGGGGAGGCATCCCGACTCTCTATTTTAGGGGAACGCGAGGGGCTTGGGCGGTCCGCCAGAGAGCGGCGTCTCGCATGTGCTACTGGGACTTTAGTACTACGCCCCAGCGTTGCTTTGCCGGAAGGGGTTTACTCGCGCTTTAGCGGCCGGTCCATGATGTCCCGAATGGCGTCTTTGGGGGACTTGCCGCGGTGGAGGATGGCGTCCACCTGTTCAGTTATAGGCATTTCGATTTCGTGCTCGCGGGCCAGTGCCAGCAAGGGAGCGGCGGTTTCCACGCCCTCGGCGACCATGCGCATGTTGGCGAGGATATCCGGCAGGCGGCAGCCTTTGCCAAGCTCGATGCCCACGAAGCGG
>Ga0210410_10000106_pt1 | contig 128943 bp, 99 predicted proteins | sample IncBWC4MmetaG_FD_161058 | JGI IMG/M metagenome (GOLD analysis project Ga0210410, IMG submission 161058) | Forest soil microbial communities from Barre Woods Harvard Forest LTER site, Petersham, Massachusetts, United States - Inc-BW-C-4-M | ecosystem: Environmental > Terrestrial > Soil >...
GCGCCAATCGCAAATCCTTCACATCCGCCCCGACCTCGATTTTCGCGAGTTGCGCGGCAACGTGGACACTCGCCTTCGCAAGGTCGCGAGCGGCGAATACGAAGCAATCCTGCTTTCGAAAGCGGGGCTCGACCGCCTCGGCTGGAGCCAGCGCATCACCGAGACGCTTGCTCCCGACGTTTGCATGCCTGCGGTCGGGCAAGGCGCCATCGTCGTGCAAACGCGCCTGAAAGATAACGAAATGGCCGACGCTCTGGCAGTATTGGACGACTCCGAAACTCGGACCTCCATCATTTGCGAGCGTGCACTGCTCGGAGCGCTTCACGGAGGCTGCCAGGTGCCTCTCGGTGCTTGGGCGCGCATCGAGCGAGGCGAGCTGGTCCTCGAAGCGTGCGTCTGCTCGGTCGATGGCGTGCAATACGTCAAGCAGCGTGCCACCGCGCCGCCCGACCAGGCCGCGCAACTTGGCGAGCACATGGCTCGACTACTGATCGAGGCGGGCGCCGGCAATATTCTCGAGGAAGTAGGAAGGCAACGTGGGTAATCGCGCATCATCATCGTTGACGGGCAAACGCGTGGTCGTCACACGTGCCATCGAGCAAAGCGATTCCCTGTGCAACGATCTGCAAGCCTGCGGCGCGACAACCCTTCTTCTTCCATTAATCAGCTTTGCTCCGCCCGATGATTTCGCTCCCCTCGATGCCGCGCTCCACGATTTTTCCCAGTTTGATTGGCTGTTCCTCACCAGCCAGAATGTTTTGCGTTCCCTCTTGGAGCGCTGCGCGTCTTTGAGAATTTCGCTCGCCGATGCGGCCGGGAAAGTTCGTATCGCCGCGGTCGGTCCGGCCACCGCGCATGCCGCTGCCGACGCCGGCCTTACCATCACGCACGTCGCTGAAAACCACCATGGTTTGGCCCTCGCCGAAGAGCTTCATGCCGAGGTATTGGGTTGCCGCGTCTTTCTCCCTCGCAGCGATCGCGCCAATCCCGAGCTCCCCGAAGCTCTTCGTCGGCTAGGCGCCGAGGTGGTTGAGGCCGTCGCTTACCTCACCGTACGGCCCAGCGACCCGGATCCCGCCGTACTCTGTGCTGTTTCCGATGGTGAAGCCGACGCGATACTATTTTTCAGCCCCACCGCCGTTCTGCATTTTCGCGATTTGCTCGGCGAGCAAAAAGTTCGTGCCGTGCAAGAGAAAGCCATCTTCGTAGCCATCGGCCCAGTCACCGCGCGCGCCTTGCAGGACTCAGGCGCTGAACGAATCATTTCCGCGAAAGACACGAGTGTTCCGGCGGTCATCGCGGCGCTGGAAAAATATTTTGCAGGGGCCAGGCAGCCTCTTGCGGGAGCGAAGCGAGGATGAGTTTCCCCATCCATCGTGCCCGGCGTTTGCGTCGCAGCGAAGCCCTTCGCGGACTCGTTCGCGAGACGCGGCTCACCACCGCCGGCTTGATCTATCCGCTCTTTGTTTGCCCGGGAACTGGCGTGCGGCAGGAAGTGAGCTCCATGCCGGGGGTCGCGCAGCAATCCGTGGACAAAATTGTCGAAGAGTGCCGCGAAATCGAGTCGCTGGGCCTTCCCGCCGTCATTCTCTTTGGATTGCCCGAAACGAAAGATCCCCGCGGCTCCAGTTCTACATCTTCCAGCGGCGTTGTTCAACGTGCCATCGAAGCCATTCGCAAGGCCAAACTCAATTTGTTGGTCCTCACCGACGTTTGTCTCTGCGAGTATACCGACCACGGCCATTGCGGCGTCATCGAGAACGGCGAAGTCGCCAACGATCCCACGGTTGCGATCCTCGCCGATCAGGCGCTCTCTCACGCTCGCGCCGGCGCGGACATCGTCGCACCTTCGGACATGATGGACGGCCGCGTGGCCGCGATTCGAACGGCGCTCGACGCGCACAAATTCGAAAACGTCGCGATTCTTTCTTACGCCGCGAAATTCTGCTCCGGTTTTTACGGCCCCTTTCGCGAGGCCGCGCAATCCACGCCGCAATTCGGGGATCGCCGCAGCTACCAGATGGATCCCGCCAACGCCCGCGAGGCCTTGAAGGAAGTCGCGCTCGACCTCGACGAAGGCGCCGACATGGTGATGGTCAAGCCCGCTCTGCCCTATCTCGACGTCATCCGCCAGGTGCGCAACCGCTTCGATGTTCCCGTCGGCGCTTACAACGTCAGCGGCGAATACGCCATGGTCAAGGCCGCGGCGCAAAAAGGCTGGCTCGATGAAAAGCGCGTCGTGCTGGAAATTCTGACTGGCATCCAGCGCGCCGGCGCAAGCATCATCCTCACTTATCACGCCAAGGATGTCGCTCGCTGGCTGAAGGCATGTTAGTTTTCTATTCGCGACCATGAGCGCAACCCGTCCAACCCTAAAACGCGAGCGCCGCCGCTCCCGCGAAATCTTCGAGCAAGCCGAAAAAATTCTCGTCGGCGGTGTGAACAGCCCCGTACGCGCATTTCGTTCGGTTGGCGGCGAACCACTCATCATCGAGCGCGGCAGCGGTGCTCACCTTTACGACGCGGACGGCAATGAGCTGCTCGATTACGTCTGTTCCTGGGGCGCGATGCTTCTTGGCCACGCCAATCCGGCCGTCAGCGCCGCCATTGCCGAGCAGGCGCAAAAGGGCACGAGTTTTGGCGTTACCACCGAATTGGAAATAGAGCTGGCATCGCTCATCATCCGCGCCATTCCCTTCATCGAGAAAATCCGCTTCGTCTCGAGCGGCACGGAAGCCACCATGAGCGCCCTGCGTCTCGCTCGCGGCGTCACCAAGCGCGATTTCCTCGTCAAATTCGAAGGTTGCTATCACGGCCACGCAGACAGCTTTCTCTCGCAGGCCGGCTCTGGCCTCGCCACCCTTGGCCTCGCTGAGTGCCCAGGAGTGCCCGAGAGCCTCGCGGCGCTCACGCTGAATGCTCCGTACAATGATCTGAACGCCGTTGAGCACCTCTTTGCCGCGCACAAGGACAAAATTGCGGCGGTAATTGTCGAGCCGATCGCGGCAAACATGGGCGTTGTCCTTCCCGAAAAAAACTTCCTCGCTGGATTGCGCGAAATCACCCGCAAGAACGGCGCCCTCCTCATCGTGGACGAAGTCATCACAGGTTTTCGCTTGCGCAATGGCGCGGCTCAAGACGTCCTCGGAATCGAGGGGGATCTCACAACCTTGGGAAAGATCATCGGCGGCGGCCTCCCCTGCGCCGCTTACGGCGGCCGCGCCGAACTGATGAATCAAGTCGCGCCGCTCGGCCCCGTTTATCAGGCGGGGACTCTCGCGGGCAATCCTCTGGCCATGAGCGCCGGAATCGCCACTCTGCGGCAGCTTACTGCAGCTGACCTTTACGAGGGGATCAAAAAGAGTGCCGAACGCTTGGTGACGGGATTTCGCCAAGCTCTCGCCGAGGCTTCAATTCCGGCTCAGGTCAATGCGTTTGGTTCGCTCGCAACGATTTTCTTCACGAACGCCCCGGTGCGGAATTACGCCGACGCCAAGCGTTCCGACACCAAGCGCTACGCGCGCTTCTTCCGGGAAATGCTCGATCGAGGAATCTTTCTCGCCCCTTCCCAATTCGAAGCCGCTTTCGTCTCCGCGGGGCACACGAGCGAAGACATTGATCGCACTCTTGCTGCCGCGCGCGAATCCCTGCAAGGCATCGCAGTGGAAAATCGAGTTTAGTCTCTAGGAGAATCCACGGATATGCCAGAAGGTCTCGAACTCCCCGAAGCCCATCACGAGAACGGCGACAATCCTCTTGTCATTCCCGTTTCCGTGACCATTTCTATTTTGGCCGTTCTTGTTGCCGCCGTTACGCTCCTCGGCCATCGTTCCCACACCGAGGAGATCCTTCTGCAAACGCAGGCCACCGATCAATGGGCTTACTATCAGGCGAAAAATATTCGCCGTAGCAACGTGCAGACCGCTGCTGATCTTCTGGGCGCGGTCGCGCCGCAGGATAAGGAGAAGGCTGCGGCGCTGCGCGAAAAATATATGAAGGAAGTCGAGCGCTACGACGCCGACAAGGAGGACATCAGCGAAAAAGCCAAGGAACTTGAAAAGGAACGCGATCTCGTCAGCCGGCGCGCTGATCGCTTTGATGGCGGCGAAGGACTCCTCGAAGTAGGCTTGGTCATTTGCTCGATCACCTTGCTCACAAAGCGCCGTGGATTCTGGTTCGGCGGCATGCTCATCGCTCTCGCTGGGGTCGTTTTCGCCTCCTCCGGCTTCTTCCTTCATTGAGAAGCCCCCCTTAGGCTCTGGCTGGCGGCTCGACCCTGCGCAAGCGCACCACCTCTTCCATCAATTTCTCGATTCTCTGCATAACTTCCTGATGCCGCAACTCATCCGTCGCGGGCTTTTTCCCCACGAAGCAAAGCACCCCTCCGGGCTCCAGCACGCACTCCTCGACCTCGGATAGCGCGGCAAATCCCTGCTTCCGCGCTGCCGCTTCGAGCTGCTCCGCCGTAATCAACTCTCTCTTCATGTTCCGTTTTATCAGCTGCCCGCCCTTCATCAATATGTCCGGCCGCCCTTCCACGAGCTGATCCAGTTTTCGGTGGTCATACAGGAAGCGAACTACCAAATAATTCACCACGAGCAGCGAGGTGGCGCCGATGATCCCGCCGCTGACGCTGTTGTCGTCGCCGATGATAGCGTTCTGCACAGTATTCGACAGCGTGAGCAGAACCACCAAGTCGAACGGATTCAGTTGCACCAATTCCCGCTTCCCCGAAAGCCGCAGGCCGATCACCAGAAATGCGTACACAAATACCGGCCGCAAAATCTTTTCCATAAGCGGCAGCCCGAGAACAAACATGTCTTTCCAGGTGTCATGCATAAAATCGCTTCCTCCGCGCCAAATTCTCAACGACAGTACATTCTAATACCCATGCCGATTTTCTGACCCCGAGCCAAGAAATAAGTGCACAGCAAAAGCAGGGCTTCCTGGATTCGCTTTCTGGAGGAGTGACGCGCGTGGACCGACACACGCCAAGCTGTGGGTGCAACCGTAGCCCAGTACTACCGGGAATCTAGCCCTGCCGAGTGTGCAATATTGAACAGTCCGGGGACTCGCGTGTACCGCATTATGCCTCTTCATACAAAAACCGCCCATGTGCATGACCAACCCAACCGGTCATTCCAGGCGGGTGAATCTGTGGATCGACTCGCTGGAACCTCCGAGAGCCAGCCTACGGGATTGCCCAGATCCCTCTCGGACTTTGGAGTTAACGGCGCGAGTCTGAATCTTTCCGGCTGGTAGAGGAGGAACGATGAACGTTTCTACGCTATTTTCTCGACCTGTGGTGGACGGCATCTGCGGGCGGTCGCGGCCGTCGTCTTGGGCTTTACTAATCGCTTTCGCGATTGCCGCGCTGGCGCTTTGGCCGGTGGCAGGGCATGCGCAGAAAGTTACGGCGACAGTCGGGGTCGGTGCTGTCCCGCGTTTCGCGGCAGTGAATCCCGTGACCAACAAGACTTACGTGGTCAACTCAAATAGCAACACCGTGACGGTCATCGACGGGGCCACAAATGCCACAACAACGGTCAATACCGGTAACAGCCCTTTCGCCGCGGCGGTAAATCCCGCCACCAACAAGATTTACGTACCGAATTTCGGTAGCAACACGGTAACAGTGATCGACGGAGCTACGAATGCGACCGCGACGCTCAAGGCCGGACAGACTCCATTCGCCGTGGCGGTGAATCCGGTCACGAACAAGATTTATGTGACGAACCAGGGCGACGGTCTCAACCCGAGCACGGTAACGGTGATCGACGGGGCCACGAATACGGACGCCACGACCGTGACCGTCGGCGTAGGTATTACGCCGTCCGACGTAGCGGTAAATCCCGTCACCAACGAGGTTTACGTGGCGAATAGCGGTAGTGCCCTTACCCCTGGCACCACTGTGACAGTGATCGACGGAGCCACGAATACGACCACGACGGTCATCGTCGGCGCTGGTCCGCTGGCAGTGGCAGTGAATCCGGTGACGAACAAGATTTACGTGGCGAATATCGGTACGGTGGCTATTCATGGCACCGTGACCGTGATCGACGCAAACGTGACCCCGCATACCACCACGACCGTCAGCGATGCAAGCGCTACCAGTCCGGTCGCCGTGGCGGTGAATCCCTTCACCAACACGATTTACGTAGCGAACCAAAATAGCGACAATGTTACGGTAATCAACGGGGCAACAAACAGTACTTCTGCGAGCATCGCCACGACGGTCAATGCCGGTAATGGTCCTGTCGCCGTCGGGGTGAACGCAGCAACCAACGAGATTTACGTCGCGAATAGCGGTACGAGCTCTACCGCCGGCACCACTGTGACAGTGATCGATGGGGTCACGAATCTAGCCAGCACCCTCACCGTCGGCGCCACTCCAGGTGCCGTGGGCGTGAATCCCGTGACCAACAAAATTTACGTGCCCAACCGAGGCAATCCCATCAGCAATAGCACCGTGTCGGTGATTGACGGAGCCACGAATGCGCAGGCCCAGCCGAACACCCTGACCACGACGGTCACCCCTCTTGCGATTACCTCTCTTCCGCCAAATACAACCAAGGATCCCATGCAGGCGTTTACGTTCACCGCCACCAACACCGCGTCCCCGCCTGTGCCACCGGTGACGAATCTGTACTTCCAATTCGACGCCATCGACGGACCGTGGAGCCAGGCCATGCTGACGGGCTCACCGATGCCTGGGGTCTTCACCTTCACCGGTAAGGCTTCGGGCCTCCCGGCCGACCAACACACCTTGTTCGCCTTCGCGGTGGACGGAGAAGAAGCCACTTCTGTCATGCTGGCAAGCAGTCCGATCATTGGAAAAGTTACCTCCTATGTCTTCGGGGAGGCAGGCCCGCTCGATTTTGCGATCGGAGTGGCTCCGGGAGGCTCGAATTCCGCGACGGTAACGGCCGGGCAGACGGCCAACTACGCTCTCCAGGTTACGCTCAAAGGATTCGTGTCCCCCAACGACCAGCTCATGGTGACGGTGAGCTGCACGGGAGCGCCTACCAACGCGACGTGTAGCGGCCCAGCCTCGGCGGTCACCGTGACGCACGCAGGGCCTGTCGCCGTAGCCATTAGCGCCAGCACCAAGGCAAACGGCATGGTAATTCCCTCAGCGCCATCTTCCCGGCTCAGGACGCCGTGGAATCGCTTGCCGGCTCTGTTGGTCTTGACGATGCTGCTTGTATTCCTACTGCAGCGGCGCCTCAAGCGGAGAGAAGGGTACGCGTTGGCTCGACTGGCCTTTGCAGCGCCTATCTTGCTGCTGGCAACCGCGATCGTGGTCATGAACGGCTGCGGCGGTGGTGGCTCCTCGTCCCCGCCTCCCCCAGTGAATAACGGGACTCCTCCCGGCACCTACACGCTGACCGTGACAGGGACAGGGACATCCGGCAACCTGACGCACACAGAGCAATTGACACTTAAGGTGCAGTAACTCAGACACACCTAACATGCGGGACTCCCGTGGGGTGACGCCGCTACCTCTCTCCGGGATTGTTTCGACTGGAGGGAAGGGGTACTTGCTGTCTCGAAGCGGAGAAATGTCCCTTCAATTCCCGAGTTCAGGTTAAATTCGTGCCTCTTAAGTTTTAGTGCTAAGGCTTCCCTCATGGGTTCTCGCCTCGCCATCAGGTAGGTGCAACGGCTCAAGGGACCGTTGCGAATTCTGGCTCTACGCTTCCGTCATGCTCCCAAATCGCCAGGCAAAGATGGCTTAAACGAAGCCACGTAGGGGAACCTTTTTTCGGTCGTCGGATCGGCACATTCAGTAAAAAGCAGCGAGCGGCATTCGGGGCAGAGAGGTCTGTTTAGTCACTAGGCGAAGCCAAATAGGACGAAGGGGAACAAGCGCTCAAACAACTTTGAGTCGCGTGTCCCCCTTTCCTGGCTGGCCCGCTGAGGGTAGGCCTGCCTATATCAGACCTTCAACTTGCGGCGAACGAGTGCACCTAGGCCGAGCAATCCGGAGCCGAACAACAGAAGCGTTGCGGGTTCCGGAGTTGGCACGATAGCGACATCCACGCTGTTTACTATGCAGCTCTCGGATATCGAATCCCCTATCGGGGTGCAAGAGGAGACGAGAAAGCCGACGCTGGTGATGTCATTGCCTCCCGTGTTTGCCGGTAGACCGAAGAACGCCAAAACGTCCGCAGGCAGGGCTGACCAAGTCGCAATCATATTTAGCGTATTGGTCGAGTGCCCCGTAGCGACGCTAAAGCTATCGATTACGCCGTTGAATATATCGGCAGACCCTTCGCCTTCGGTGGCGCCGTTGATCGAGATTAGGCCCGTCGCGGTATTGAATGTTAGGTCAAACACGTCCCCACCGAGGTTCGCTGGAAGGACCGGGTTCGGAGTAATATCCATACCTACGGACGAGAAGTTTGAACCGGTCAGGATGATAGAGCCTCCGCCAACAGAATCCTGAGCGGCCAGTTGAAAGTCGATTTGGTCAGCCTTTGCGCTCTGCACAAATAGCGACACAGCGAACAAGCCAACAACTACGGGTAGCAGCAGTCTAAAAAACATCGTATTGATCTTCAAGTTTGATACCTCCCAAGATTTGAATCCTCACGGGACAAACTGAACTGGTGGTGTGTCCATTGGAATGAAACCACTTTTACCCAGCCTTGTATGTTCAATTCGGAACACGAAGCTCAGCCTACGAGAAGTCCGAGGCGGGCGGGCAGGCAAGCCATGGGGCACCCGGAGGGATCTCTAGAAAGTAAGACTTTGCAGTTGATCGTGCACTCTTCGCCGGTAAGAGCCACGAGGTAAGCGCGTGCTTCGATGCTACACCCGCTGGCGTCACTATCGTGGTCGTCGCCGGAGGAATCCACCTGTAATTGCAAGACCGGACCCTAGCAAGATCCAACTCGCGGGCTCCGGCACCACCGGCGCTTCTCTCTCCGACTCGATGAGGATATTGTCAGTTGTGCCGCCGGACCACGTGATGGTGCCGACCAGCTGCGGCTGTCCGGTTTCTTGGGCATTGCATCCAATAACAGGGGGACAAGGTACTGGCACACCCTCCAAGAGCGGAAGGTCGGAATCAAACGCGAACGCTGCCGAGCCAGGGACTGTGACAATACCTCCGAGTGCAGTACCAGCGACTACGGTTGAAATGAAGGTGTCACTCAGCAAGGCCGGATTCGTGCTTTCCGACAGAAAGTAGTTAGTCGAAACGGGATTAGCTGAGGCGGTGTTTATGGTGAAGTTCCCCGTTGCCGACACTATGGTCTGGCCCGCACGGAGTAAGGCTATGCTGCAGATGTCCGCGTTTGGAACTCCTCCCTGGCAAGTACCAGGGACAATGGTCACAGGACCTGACGACGGCGATACACTGATTGTGTCCCCAAGGTCGTTGAAAACGATGTCGTCTGCTTTAGCGGGCTGAGCAGCCAACAACGATAAGACAAGTACCGCGATTGAAATGATCTTCATCGAAACCCCCTTCGCGTATCTCTACGTCGTGTCTCGGCAACGGGACACTCCGTGGAACGTCCTAAATCTAAACATAGAGAAACTATGAAACGGGCGCGTCGGCAATCAGGTCTTCTTCTGCATTTTGGTCAGGCCTTTAGGGGACAGATCAGGGCAAGGGGTGAGTCCGTGGCGCACAGTCTGTCGGTCGGGGTACCCGCAGCGGCGATCCAGCGCGAATAGACGGCAGCCCCCATAGGTGCGATTCCCTGGTACGTTTTGCCCGAACTCGGTTAGTGAATACTTGCGAGGTGACCTTGCTCGAGGACTTCGGAGTAAGCAGTTCCCGATTTACTCTTAAAACCGTTTAACACAGACAAACTGCCTGTACTTTCGGGCAGTCATCTGTTTGTAACACGCTGAAACATGACCCTGTTCCTGAACGGAAAAGACCTTATCCTAGTCCGGTGTGGCTAGTGGCTTCCCCCCGCTGGCAAGGCCGTCGTAACACGCATTCTGTATAACGGAGGTTGCGGGATTCACCGCTTCGCGGTGTTTCTCGTGCGAGCCGATTCGTAAATAGCGATCCATGTCACAGCGCGCGCCTTCTGATCAAGGAATCGCCATCGGCCCGGAGCAACTTTCCACGCTCCTGGACTCCGCTCGCGAATTTCACGCCATCCTTTCACGCGACGGCGCCGTATTGTTCACGAGTGCGGGGTTTACACGCGCCCTCGGCTACCTGCCCGAAGAGATGGTCGGGCTTCCCATCACTGACCTTCTTCATCCTTCCGAGTCAGCAAAGGGCCGTGCCCGGCTTGCCGAACTGGCTGCCGCCCCGGGCACGACCATCGTCGAGCGCTGCCGCCTTCGCAGCAAGGACGGTTCCCTGCGCTGGTTCGAGTGCACCGTAAGGAATCGCCTCCACGATCCTTACATCGAAGGCATCATCACGACCTATCTGGACGTGACCGATCTTCACCGTATGGAGGCGGAGCGCCAGGTTATTTCCGACATAATCCACGCCCTCAACCAGACCGCCAATCTGGACCAGCTTTTGAATCGCGTTCACCAGGCCTTGAAAAAAGTTCTCTACGCCGAGAATTGTTATGTCGCGCTTCACGATCCGGTCGAGGACACGTTTCATTTTCCATTTTTCGTCGATCAGTTTGACACTACTCCTCCGGCCAAAAAGGTCGACCGTAGTTGCACCGCCTACGTTTTTCGCACCGGATGCGCGATGCTGATTCCCCAGGCGGAGTTTGACCGCCTCGCCGCCAAGGGCGAAGTCGAATTGGTGGGTTCGCCTTCGCCGGCCTGGCTGGGCGTGCCGCTGAAAACTCCCACCGCCACCATCGGCGTTCTTGGCGTCCAGCATTATGAAAACGAAAACGCTTACGATATGCGGGACCTCGAGTTCCTCGATTCCGTCGGCGGCCACATCGCCATCGCCATCGAGCGCCGCCGTGCCGAGGACGCGCTTCGCCGCAGCGAATCTATTTTTCGTCTCCTCTTTTCACAGAATCCTCTGCCGACCTGGGTAATCGACCAGGAAACGCTCGGCTTTATCCAAGTCAACGAAGCTACGGAGAAGCAGTACGGCTATACCGCCGAAGAATTCAAAAAGTTGAACACCTTCGACATTCTCGCCCCCGAAGAAGCCGAACGCTTGCGGGAACATTTCCGCCATTCCCCCATGCCGGGACGCCATGTCGGGCATTGGAAGCATCGCACAAAAGACGGCCGCACTATCGAAGTCGAAATCAGCTCTCACGAATTTCTTTACGGAGAGCGCCGCGTGCGGCTGGTCGTTGCCCAGGACATCAGCGAGCGCCATCTCCTCGAGGAACAGCTTCGCCAGGCGCAAAAAATGGAAGCCGTCGGGCGCCTCGCCGGTGGTGTCGCGCATGACTTCAACAACCTCCTGATGGTAATTAAGGGCCACACCGATCTGCTCCAACATGGCTCACAAAATCCTAGTCAGGTCATGCGCAAAATCGAGCAAATCGACCGCGCCGCCGATCGCGCCACTTCGCTCACCCGCCAATTGCTCGCGTTCAGCCGCATGCAGGTTTTGCAGCCCCGCGTGATGAATCTCAACACGGTCGTGGAAGAAATGGGCCGCCTGCTTCCGCGCTTGATCGGAGAAGACATCGAATTATTGATTCGTCCTTCCGCCGATCTCGGCTCAATCCGCGCAGACGCCAGGCAGATGGAGCAGATCATCATGAATTTGGCGGTCAACGCGCGCGACGCGATGCCCAGCGGCGGACGCTTGCGCATTGAAACCTTCAACGCGGATCTGGATGATTCCTACACTATCGCGCATCCCATCGTGCGCAGCGGGCGCTACGTTCTTCTCGCCGTCACCGACACCGGCACGGGAATGGATCCCGAAACGCAGGCGCATATCTTCGAGCCTTTTTTCACTACGAAGGAACAGGGCAAGGGCACCGGCTTGGGATTAGCTACCGTCTACGGAGTGGTAAAACAAAGCGGCGGGTTCATCTGGGTCTACAGCGAGTTGGGAAAGGGAACTTCCTTCAAAATTTATCTCCCCCGCGTCGACCAGCCCCTCGAGGATTCCGGCGCTCCCAGGGCCGCCGCGGAAGCACCGCGCGGCACGGAAACCATTTTGCTCGCCGAGGACGAGAGCGACGTCCGCGAAGTCGCTCGTGAATTCCTTGAATCGGGCGGCTACACCGTCATCGAAGCGGGCAATGGAGCCGAAGCGCTGCGCCTCGCCGCGGCTCGCAAGGGTAAGATCGATCTGCTCGTCACCGACATGGTCATGCCCGGAATGACTGGGCCGGAGCTGGCCGGCCGCTTGCAAAAAGATCGCGTAAATCTTTGCGTCATATATATGTCAGGCTACAGCGAACAAGCTGCCGTCGAGGCCGCGCAATCGCAAGTTCTGACCCGTTTGCTCACGAAACCCTTCAGTCGAACCGCTTTTCTGCGCATGGTGCGTGAAGTCCTAGGCACCGCCGGCGGAAACTGATCTCTCCCTATTTTTTCCACGCATGCATCAAGAAATCTTCGGATGTTTGCGGTGCCAGTCCGTGTGCTGCTGATAGGTGCGTGCCGCCTGGATTACCGCCAAATCGTCTCCCGCGCGCGCGACGAACTGCAAACCTAGGGGCAGATGTTTTTCCGAGAAACCGCACGGCACGGACAGCGCGGGGAGGCCGCAAAGATTTCCGATTCCCCCGAGCGGATCGGCGAATGAAAGTTCCGCCTCAAGGTTTGTTTCGAGCGGCGTCGCGGCAACCGGCTGCGACGCGGCGACCAGAACGTCGAAGGAATCAAACAGTTCAGTCATTCTCTTCTGCAAAATCTCTCGCACGCGCAGCGCCTGCAGATAATCCGCCCCGGTATGCTGTTCGTTGACATACCCCGCAATCTGGCCTAATGGATCGGCCAGTTCGCTCACCCGGCCCGAACGAATGAGAGGGCGAAATGCCGCCGCTCCTTCCACTGCGACGATAATAGTTGCCGAGTCCTCGAATGGCCCTTCAGGAAGCGCGGCGTGCTTCACGCTCGCAAAATATTTCCGCAACACTTTTTGTTCCGCGTCCATGGTTTTCGCCACGCCCGGATCGAGCTTTTGCCAGGCGTTGGTCAGCCAGCCCATGCGCAACGGACGCGCTTTCAATTCCATCGAGGCCGAATAGGTAAAAGCAGCCTTGTCAATCGGGAGCGTGCTGCGGTCCCGGAAGTCGTGGCCGGCAATCGCGGAAAAAACACGCGCGCAATCATCCGCCGTTCGGGCGAGCGGGCCAATCTTGTCCATCGAGTACGACAAAGCCATTGCCCCATAGCGGCTCACGCGTCCATAAGTTGGCCGCAAGCCGCTCACGCCACAAAAAGCCGACGGACAAATAATCGAACCCCACGTTTCCGTCCCGATGGCGAAGGGCGCAAGGCCCGCGGCGACGATCGCACCGGAGCCGGAAGAAGAACCGCAGGTCCAGCACGTTGTGTCCCAGGGATTTTTCGCGGCTCCTTGCAGCGATGCGGAAGCGAAGCGGTAGCCCATGCCACCCGCCAGCTCGATCATCGAGGCTTTTCCAATCATCACCGCGCCGACGCGCTTGAGGTGCTCAATCACCGCGGCGTCGTAGTCGAAAACCTGGTTTTCGTAGGGCTTCGCGCCCCAGGTCGTGGGCACGCCTTTTACGGCGAGCAGATCCTTGGCCGCATACGGAATTCCATGAAGCGGCCCGCGGTAGTGGCCCCGTTTTATGTCTTTTTCGGCGGCTTCCGCCTGTGCCATGGCGATGTCGGGCGTCAAACGCGCATAGGCGTTGAAGCGCGGCCCGAGCTTCGCGCTCCTCGCCAGGAAATGTTGCGTCACCTCGACAGGGGAAAGTTTTTTCGATTCGATGCGCTTGGCGAGTTCGCTGACTGGCAAGAAGGAGATGTCCTCGGTTGGCATCGCGGAATCTCCCTAGTTTTTCTTTGCCGGAGCCGCGGGCTTCGCGGCCGAGGCGGCGGGTTTTGCGCCGGAGCTTGGAGCCGCCGGTCTTTCTGCCCAGGGCATGACATGCTTTGTTTCGCGTTCCACCAGCGGCTTCAAATAGAGCGCAGGCGCGTCGCCGTTTTCCATTGGATAGGCGCGCAGCCTTTCCAAGGGCAGCTGCACCTGGGCGCAGAGCCTGCGGATATCGGCCTTCTGTTCCTTGCTGAAACGGTTTCCGTACGGGCCCAGGATCGCCTGGATTCGAGCTTCGACCTCCGCATGAGCCTCTGGAGACAGTTTGGTCTGGTCAGGCGGCTGTTGGGAGGCGGATGATCCCCCAACGGCTTCCGACGCGAGCACATGGCCCGGAGCGAGCGTTGCGGCGGCGGAGGCCAAGGCCGCTCGGCGGGCAAATTCCCGCCGTGAGATTCCGGAAGTCTTTTTCCCGTTCATAAGCCTTTCCCTCTCAACAAAATGCACGGCCGGGCAGCGTAATGCAAGCTACCGAATCTCGGTGCGAGCGTCAACCGTTGCGGACAATTTTGGGGTCGCGATTCCCCACGGGAAGAGTTTCTTGCAACTTGACAGAATTTACTTCGTTGCTCTTCCGCTGAGGTCTTGGAGCTGAGTATTTAACCGGGTACCACATGTGCGGACCTTGCGTTGACATCTTGGAATTAGCCAGGTTTCCTCAGCCTCTTTCCGGCACAATCGGCGGGTGGGCGACTAAATTTCCTTGCCACCTTTGTTGACTCTCCGGCTGCCGTGCGCCCGGTCGGAGTAGTCTTTCGTCGTGTCCCGTGGAATAATCTGGCTCGAGCGATGCCCCCTGAACTCCATCGTCTCACGGAAATAGTATCAACCCTGCGTCTGCGTTATTGGTTTCTCAATCCATACTTTGAGGCAGCTTGGACAGAGAGCTGGTCTCACCGCCGTTGTTTGCACAAGCACCCCACACTGATAGAAGCGGCCAAGTGTGCCATGCCTCATGGCGCGGGATGGTATGTGTTCGCGGTTGAAGGGGACACGCCCCGGCAACTAACCGATGTAGAAGATAAGATCGTGAACGAGTTCCGGTTCGGTGCCAAGATTGGCTAGGACTTTGCCCCTTCATTGATAGGCGGCCGGAGCCAGGCCTTGGCCGCGACGAGAAACAAGAAGAGACCCACGGCGAAAGTCGGAGCCCAAGGGATCCAGTTCCACACGGGCCGGTCAATCATGGCCGAGGAGGGGTTGGCGGGATCGTACGGGACCGTCACCCGAACGTTCAAAAGTCTCATGCCAGAGTCCATCCAGTCCTTGAATTGGACGACTTGGTCTCCGGCCTGGAATTTGACGATAGGCAAGAGCGCGATGGTGTCGCTGTCTGCCGTGCGCGAGTAATTCCGTCCCAAATTTTTCTGTTTGTAACCAATGATTGTTCCTTGGGTCCGGACTCCTTCCCGTATCACATGAAAATGTTCTCTGCCGATGTAGTAGCCGAGGAGCAACAGGAATAGCCCCACGACTGCCTGGACGACACGAGTGTAGCGGAGAACTTTTTCTTTATTGCTGATCATCCATCCGGACGGTTGATTGATCTGGGAAACCATTTGCTCGGGAAACACCAAGCGAAGCCGCAACTTCAGCAAGAAGGCCACAAGGCCACTGCTCCCACTACCTTGAGAAAGAGAAACATCTTGTCCATCAGTTCGCACTCCTGATTTGCTGGACACGGAACAGCCTCATCCCCAAAGGGATGAGTTACATGGTTCTCGAAACGCGGCGACGAAGCCAGCTACTCGGACTCGGTCAAGGCCTTGATTTGCTGTTCGAGAGCCTGATTGTACTGGCGCTCGATTTCCAATTGGGTTTGGAGCTTCTTGATGAGCAGCTCGAGGTGCGAAATTTCGGCGCGGAGCTTGCGCGTGTCGCCGCTCGCGGTACTCGCAGGCATGGCGGAAGGCGCGTGCTGTTGAGGAGCGGGGGGCGCAGCAGGACGCGGGGTGAACGCTTCGGCGAGCGCGCGCGGCCAGACAGACTCGGACGGCTTTTGTTCCACCTGACGCGGCGGAAGGGCGACCGGAGCCGGTGGCGGAGCAAACAAATTGCTTAGAGCGCTCGAAGCCGTGGAATTTTCCACGGGCGCTGCGCCCTTCGGCTCGAGGAGGCTCTTGACGCGGCTGATGAGTTCTTGCGGCTGAAAGGGCTTGCGGATGAGCTCGTCGGCCTGCACGGCGACGGCTTTGTCGGCGACGCTTTTGTTCACTACGCCCGACATCAGGATCACCGGAGTGGCGCTGAATTGAGGGTTCTGCTTGATCTGGCTGCAGACCGAGTAGCCGTCCTGGTCGGGCATGATCACGTCGGTGATCACCGCGTCGGGCGGGTTCTGCTCGAACTGGGCGAGCGCGGAAGCCGCGTCGGCGCAGGTGACGACGTTGATGTTCTCGCGGCGAAACGCGATCTTGATGACTTCGCGCATGGTGGCGCTGTCATCGATGAAATAAACGGTGGGAGTGCGCTTGGAAGCGCTCTCCTCGAATGGCGGGACAGCCATTAGTTCGCTCATATCGCTTCCTTGTCCGCCATGTCGTGTGAACTCTCATCGTACTCGCGCATGGCATCGAGCATGAGATCCGTGGCTGAGCGCAGCACGGTGCGCTGCGCCGAGGCCGTTCCATAGACAAATTTATAAACACCTGCGCCAACCTGCACGCAGCTCTTGATGATGTGGATCACGGCTTCATCGCCGAAAAGATTGCCGCATTCGGCGTGGGTGACTTCGCCGGCATCGAAAAAAAGCACGGCATCGGTTTCGCCGGCGTTGATGTGGAGCGCGCCAGTCTGATGGGCGTGGCCGAGCATCTGCATGACGCCGGGCAGGTCGTGATGCGTGAGGCTGCCGCTCAGGCTGGTGTCCGCCTGCTGGAGCATCTGTGTGGGCTGAAAACCTTCGGCTTTGCTAATGACGATGTTGCGCACATGGGCAGCAATAACCGCGGGAGGGCGTGCCCGGTCGATATAGTCATCGCAGCCGGCTTGAAACGCTTCCATGAGAGCGCGCTGGTTGCCGTCGCCGACGGCGATAACGGGCAAGCCGGCGTTTTTCGAGTCGGCATGGATGATCTTGGCGATTTCGAGAGCGCCCATTTCGCGCATGTTGGTTGCGCAGACGATGGCAGTGGGAGCGTCATACTCGAGAGTAGTGAGCGCGAACGCGGATTGCGTGCTGGTGACGACTTCGAATCCCTCGCGCCTGAGGGCATCGCCAAGCCGCTTCGCGAAATAGACGTTGCTGTCGATCAGGAGAATTTTTGCAGCGCGTCCGGAGATCATGATAGCCGCGCCTCCTCGGCTACGGGCACCGCGGCCGGCGCTGCGATCTTGGACGGGCCGGGAGTCAGCGCACTCAGATTGAGGATCTCGATGACATCGCCTGCATGGGAAAGCCAGCCGGCCACCTGCGGCGCGTCAGATTCGCCGGGCGGGGACATTTCGGCGTTGATGAGTTCACATTCTCCCGTGACCGGGATGGCCACCCACTCTGACTGAGATTCGTAGCGCCGGACAGCGATCAGATAGAGACGGCGCGAGTTCAAACTTTTTCCGATGAGGCTTTCGGCGACATCGCAAACGGGCACGATGCGTCCGCGGCGCAGAATCACGCCCTCGATCTCGGCGGTGCGATGGGGAAAACGAAAAACGCGGGAGGGCGCGACCAGCTCGGCGATCTGCTGCGCGGCAAAAGCAAAGCGCCGCTCGCCCAGCCGGAGCAAGACAAAGGACTGCGATTCGGGTTCGACGGAAAAACTCATTGGGTCCAATCCGCTTCACCGGTGGATTCGGCCTGCGGCGCTTCTTCCGGAGTTAAGGGCGAGTCGAGCGGTATTAGCGACGCATCCAGCAAGTCAATTTCTTCGGGCGTCAAAAATCCTTCGGGGGCAACGACGGGGACGACGTTCTGATCAAGGGCCGTGAGCCCGCGATACCATTGGCGCTCTTCATGGCAGAACGCCTGGGGCAGGGCTTGCAGCCGAGTCATGGTGGTCATTTTCTCGATGCCGTCGACCAGCAACGCTGTCCGCGTGTTGCGAAGGACAAAAACGAGCGCGGCCGGCGCGGGCGGAAGTCCGAAATGGAGCGCTCCGCTAACGACGAACAGCGCCTTTCCACCGCGACTCACGACGCGCTTCACTTTGCGCAAACTCGGATGAGTAACTTCCGAGGTCGGACCGGAGAGGCTGTCCGCCGCGCGTACTTCCTGAACGGAGGAAGAAGAGACGGCGAAAAGGTGACCGCTCACCCGGAAGAGAATGATCTGCTCGGTGCGCGCAGTGCCGTGTTTTGCTGCTGGCGCAGACCCCATTACCGCACTCCCACGGGGGCCACGCGCGAGAGGCTGAGGACGCGCTTTTCGAGGGCTGGATAAATATCGTCGATGCCGAGCACTTGCTCGACGGCGCCGGTCTTGATGGCTTCAGCGGGCATTCCGAAAATGACGGAGGTGGCTTCGTCTTGGGCTAGTGCCAGACCGCCGGCTGCTTTGATGGCCTTGGCTCCGCTGGCGCCGTCATTGCCCATGCCGGTGAGAATAACAGCGATGCCCATGGGGCCGGCGAAAGCGGCGACCGACTCCATGGTTACATCGATATTTGGCAAGTAACCGTTGATGCGGCCGGTGGTGCTGTCGAGCTGGATGCGCCCGGAGGGCTGAACGCGCAAATGTTGACCGCCGGGGCAAATATAAAGTGTGCCGGGAGCCAGCGATTCGTTGGCTTCCGCTTCTTTGACACGGATGTTGGTGAACTCGGCCAATTGGAGAGCATATTGGCTGGTGAACGCCGCGGGCATGTGTTGCACGAGAATCACGGCCGCCGGAAAATCGCGGGTGAACCCCGGCGCAAGTCGCATGACAGTTGCAGGTCCGCCGGTGGAGGCGGCGAGGACCACGACGGGAAACTTTTGGTCGGTGGAAACAGATGGCGCCGGCCGACTCGCAGCGGGGGCCGGTGTGGAACGCTTGGCGTCGTTCCCTCCCTGCAAGGTGGAGGCGAGACGCGAGGCCGTCCGAACAACCCTCACCTTGGCGGCCATTTTTACCTTGCGCAATAGCTCCTCCTTAACGCTTTGCATGTCAAGGTCGATGGCTCCGGAGGGTTTTGCGACAAATTCGATGGCGCCGAGCTCGAGTGATTTCAGCGTGCTGGCGGCTCCTTCTTTCGATTCGGAGCTGACAACCACAATGGGCTTGGGATTTGTGGTCATGATGTGGGCCGTGGCCTGGAGGCCGTCCACATGGGGCATATTGATGTCCATGGTGATGACATCGGGCTTCAGGGATTCCGTCATGGTGATGGCTTCGCGGCCGTCCTTGGCCTGACCGATGACGGTCAATTGTTCGTCGGCGTTAAAAATAGTTTCGAGAACTTTGCGCATGAACGCGGAGTCGTCCACGATGAGCACGCGAAACTTTTTGTTGGCGCTGGTCACCATCGATCTATCACGCCACCGGTACGACTGGGCGTGCTGCCTCCGTTCCCATAAGCTGCTCGACTGCGGCGATCAATTGATCCTCTTGCACGGGCTTGGTCAGGAATGCTGAAGCTCCTTCTTTTAGGGCGCGGTCGCGGTGCTTGGCGCCGGCGCGGGAAGTAACGACCATCACGGGAATGCGGCGGGTCGCCGGGCTTTGGCGCAGTTGCGACATCAGTTCGTAGCCCGTCATGCGGGGCATCTCGAGGTCAGTGATGACCAGGTGGCAGCCGTGCTGCGAGACGAGCTCGGCGGCATCCAAGCCGTCAGCGGCGAGGATGACGCGGTAACCGTTCTTTTCGAGCATGCGGCCGACAAATTTGCGTACGCTGATGGAGTCGTCAGCCACGACGATGACGCGCTCTTGTTGCACGCGGTCGATGGCATCGACGGGAATTGTTCCGCGGGCGACGGCGGCGGAGCCCGGCGCGAAAATGCGCGCGGCGCTGGCGTTGGCTTGGATGGCGCGCCGCTCGTTAGGCTCGGTTGCGATCATTCGGTTCAGGTCGATCAAGAGGATCAAGCTGCCGTCTGGCGCGATGGTAGTGCCGGGGAAAAGCTTTACGCGGCGGAGGTATTCGCCAAGATTCTTGATTACGATTTCGTCCTTGCCGACGACTTCCTCGACCACTAAGCCGATCTGGCGATTGCCGGCGTTGGCCACAACCATGCGGAAATAACCGTTGACGGGTTCGAGGGGAGGCAGACCGAGATAAGTGTCGAGGCGCACGACTTCGGTGACGACGTCGCGAACTTTCGTAAGCAATTTTCCGCCAACGTCCTCGATTTCGTCGGCGCGGATGCGGCGAATTTCTTCGACGACCGCGAGCGGAAGTGCGTAATTGGCGGTTCCGCAACGGACGAAGAGCGCGGGAGAAATAATCAGCGTCAAAGGAACTTTCAAAGTGAACTTGGTGCCCTCACCAACTTTGCTCTGAATGTCGATTTCACCATTCAAGAGATTTAGGTTGGCGCGTACTACGTCGAGACCCACACCGCGCCCGGCCAATTCCGTTTTCACGGGAGCGGTCGAGAAGCCAGGATGGAAAAGCATTTCGCGAAGGTCGCGCTCGGTGAGGCGGTCGGCCGTTTCCGGAGAGACGAGTCCGCGCTCGATGGCGCTCTGTTTCACGCGCTCGTAGTCAATCCCGCGGCCGTCGTCCTCGACTTCGATGTAGATGTGATTGCCTCGATGGTAAGCGCGCAAGGAGACTTTGCCGGTATCGGATTTTCCGGCAGCAACACGAGCTTCGGAATTTTCAATGCCGTGGGCGACGGAGTTGCGGACCAGATGGACGAGCGGATCGGAAATCTGCTGAATAATGTTGTTGTCCAGCTCGGTTTCGCTTCCGGATAGATCGAGATCGACTTTTTTGCCCGCGGACTTGCCGGCATCGCGCACCGCGCGAGTGAGCCGCGAATAGAGCGTGCCGATCGGCACCATGCGCGCGGCCGTGAACTCATCCTGAAGGTGATGGGCAAGCTTTGTGAATTCGTCGATGTCGCCTTCCACGCGTCCGATGAAGCCCTCGAGCTGCGAGAGCACTTCGTTGACGTCGGCGGAGATTTCGGCCATGGAGCGCGAGAGAATGTTGACGTCGTCGTAGCGGTCCATTTCAAGTTCGCTGAAATCTGACCAGAACGAGGTGTCGCCGGCCGCGGCGCTCTTCAGTGTTTGGGGCGCCTGAGCGGGACTCCACGGCCCTGCCGGCCGCGCGGAGGCGAGCTTGTTGTATTCGTATTTTTCCTGGAACTCGCCCACTTTGCCCTGCAGGCGTTCCTTGGAGAAGCTGAGTGTTTCGACGAGCTTTTCGAGTTCCGCGACACGCCCCACCATGCGGGTACGGTTGATAACCAGCTCGCCGACGGTGTTCATCATGCGGTCGAGGCGCTCGAGGGCTATGCGCACGGACTTCGTATTGGAGCCTGCCGCGCCCGCTTGTTTTGCAAACGATTTTGCGGGAGTCTGTTTCTGCGGCGCCGCAAGTGTTTCCTCGGTTTCGCCTTCTGAAGCGGTCGCCGTTTCCGCCAAAGCCTCCGCCTCTTCCTGATCCATCGGGGCGAATTCCGCGATACGTCCGAGGAGAGAATCGACGCTGGTGCGCATGTCCACTTCGTCCGCCCACTGTTTATGGAGCGTCTTTTTTAGGACGTCGACGGATTCCAAGCAAAGATCAACGACGGCGGGCGAGGGTTCAATTTCTCCATCGCGCAAACGCCCAATCAAGTCTTCGACACGGTGGGCAATTCCGCCAAGGCGCTTCAGGCCTACCTGTGCGGCGGAACCCTTAACGGTGTGAATCGCGCGGAAAAGCTTGTTGATTTCTTCCGAATTATTGTTTCCTTCGAGAGAGATCAGGCAGTCGCTGACAATCTGAAGATGCTCCTCGGCTTCCGGCTGGAAAAATTCCAAAATCTCGTCGGGAACTTCGTCGTCAGTGGGCAATGCGTCAAAATAGGACCCCGTGACGCCGGCGACAGGAGTTTCTTCCTCTCCGAAAGAAGTGGGTTCGGGAGGAGGCTGCGGCTGCATGTAATTCAGCGGCGGCTGTTCGGCGGGGAACGCGAAGCGGTAGCGTTCCTTGAACGCGGAGATGTCTTCGGTATTTTCCTTTCCGGTATCGCTGATTTCGAGGAGGTCAGTCTCGAGCAGGGAAATGCCATCGGAAAGAAATTCGGTTAGCGGGCCGTGGAGGTCGTTTCCGAGAGGCGCATTCATCGCGTACTGGAAAACGTGCGCCAATTTGCCCGCGACTTCGGAGAAGCGGGGAAAGCCGTAGCTTGCGGAAGTTCCGCCGAGGGTATGCGCCGCAATGTAGAGGCGCTCGAGATCCTCGCGGCGCGGTGCGACTTCCTGGAGCACACTGACGTACTCCCGCAAATACTGCAGGTGCTCAGACGCTTCCTGGAGGAACATCTCGACGGCTTCGTGTTCCGGCGTGCTCACGCGCGTCCCTCCGTGACGAGCTCCAGCTTCTGCAATTCCTCGACCGTGGGTTTGCGGTAGAGAATGCAGTCGTTCAGGACAATGGCTTGAAATTTCACCGGCATCTTCGAGATCGATTCGGAATGGCCGAGAAAGAGGTAGCCGCCGGGCTCGAGCGTGTCGTAAAAGCGCTGAACCAGGGCGCGCCGGCGCTCTTCCGAGAAATAGATCATCACGTTCATGCAGAAAATCAGGTCCATCCGTCCGACATACACCGCGGAGGCCAGATTCATTTGCGCAAAGGTGACCATCTTGCGCAGGCGCGGTTTTATCTCGTAGCCGTCCCCCACGGGCGTGAAATGCGCCGCGAGCTGGCCAGCGCTGACTCCCGCGATGCTGCGGCCCGCGTAGATGCCGCGCTCGGCGTGTTTCAAGGCTTGCCGGCCGACGTCGGTGGCGAGAATCTCGACGTTCCAAGCATCGGCAAAGTTGAGTGCATCGGCGATGGTAATGGCGATGGTATAGGGCTCTTCCCCGGTGGAACAACCGGCGCTCCAGACGCGCAGGGTGCGGGGGTTTTTCCAAAACTTCTTCACATGAAGTTCGGGAAGGATGCGTTTCTCCAAAGTCTCGTAGACCGCGGGGTACCGGAAAAAGGACGTTTCCTGGGTGAGGAGCTTTTCGAGCAGCGCTTCGTAATCCACGTTGCTCTTCCGAATGGCCCGCAACAAATCGGTGCCGCTTGACAGCTGTTTGGAACGCAGATGTTCGAGCACGCGCGTCGAGAAGAAACGCTCGCGCGATGCGTCAAAGCAAATTCCCGTCCGCTCTTCGATGAACATGCGGATCTCGCTCAATTCGTGCTCGCTCAAACCGGCTGCGGAGCCCTGGCGTTCGCTCATCATCATCACGTTTCGGCTCCGGTTCCTAGTTCGCCGCGGCCGCCAAGCGGCCAGCGCCGGAGCAGGGAATTACCGCCTAACGAAGAGCGCCAACCGGGACGGGCCGCTCGGATTCTTCACGCGCGCTGGAGGAGGACGGCTTGGACGAGGCGCGGAATTGGGCCAGCGCTTCGTTCAATTGATCAGACAGCTTGACAAGCTGGCTGACGGTGGCGACGGTGCCGCGCGTTCCCTGGGACGTTTGGCGCGTAATGTTAGAGATAATTTGCATGGCGTGCGCGACGCCTTCCGTGCCGCGCACCTGCTGTTTCGACGCAAGAGAGATTTCCTGCACCAATTCGGCTGACTGCCGGACGACGCTGGAAATCGCGTCGAGCGCGCGGCCCGCCTGGTCGGCGAGAGTTGCGCCGCTCTCCACTTCCTTGGTGCCCTCTTCCATGACCACCACGGCTTCGTTCGTCTCCGCCTGGATGGCCTTGATGAGGGCTGCAATGTCTTTCGTGGCGCTGCGGCTGTGTTCAGCGAGTTTGCGGACTTCGTCGGCTACGACCGCGAAACCCCGGCCTGCTTCGCCGGCGCGCGCCGCTTCGATAGCGGCGTTCAACGCGAGCAAGTTGGTTTGCTCGGTGATATCGTTAATCACGTTGATGATTTCCGAAATTTCCAAGGAGCGGTCGCCCAAGGATTTGATTTTTTTCGCGGTGGCCTGCACCGAGGCGCGAATGCGCTGCATGCCTTCGAGAGTGTCGCGCACCGCGCGATTTCCTTGTTCGGCGGCGTCAAGCGCGCGACGAGCGGCTTCGGCGCTGGCTTCCGCGTTGTTCGAGACCTGTTTCATGGAAACGGTGAGCTCTTCGACGGCGCTGGAGGTATTGGTAATTTCCTGGTCCTGTTGTGTCGCGCCGGCTTGCATTTCGTCGGCGGCGACGAGAATGTTGTTGGAGCAGGCGGTGACTTCCATGGCCGCTTTGCGGACGCGTTCGAGAACCTTGGTGAAGTTGTCCAACATGTAGTTGATGGAGTCCGCGACGTTGCCAAGGGCATCGTTGGTGACTTTTCCGCGCAAGGACAGTTCACCGCGCGCCACCTGATTGATGACGGTGAGCAATTCCGTGATGCTGCGCTGCAGGGAGTCGCTTGCTTCCTGATTGCTTGCGGCTTTCGAGACTTTCGCCACCGCACGGTTCAGATTCTCGGCGATGTAGCCAAGCTCGTTGTCGGCGCTGACTTCGGCGCGGGCCCGGGGATCGCCGGCGGCCAGCCGCTCGGAGAATTCCGCGAGGTTCTGCACCGGCGCGGAAATGGAACCGGAGAGCCGCCACCCGAGGATGATCGCCATGACCAGGGCCAGCACGAGCGCGAAGATCACCGAGCCGCTCGCCCCGCTGGGCAAGTTGGCAAAATCAAAGAAACTTGTCCCGCCGGACTTTTGGCCGGCGCTGTAGGCCAGTCCCAGCACGACGAACAGCACCAGCGCGTTCAGCGTGACCAGCGTCCAAATTGTCGAACTCAATCGCGATTTCATTACCGCCTCCCAATCTCTTGTCCGGAGCTTCTGACACCTGCGTCAGGTTCTCCGCAAAAATCAAATGCTGGGCCCCGGAAATACTTCGAGCAATCTCCGCAAGTCGATGAGCAAAGCCAGTCGGTCGTCGTGCCGCAACATTCCGACGCAGTGGGGCACGTTTTCGGGCGCTTGCTCGAGCAAATCCTCATTACTCACCGAGTAGGTACCGATGACTTCGTCGGCGGCAATTCCGAGCCGCAAGTCTTCGTGCTGCGTTTCGCTGCGCAACGCGGCGACGACCACGTGCTTCGGAAGCAAGCCGGGCCGGCGTCCTTCGGTGATGGCGATATCGATCAAAGGAACGATGGTCCCGCGCAGATTGAAGATTCCAACCAGGTACGCGGGGCTAAGCGGCAACTTTGTCACAATCGGCCAATCCAAAACTTCCTCGACATCCAGTACCGGAAAACAAAAACGTTCACGCCCGCTGCGGAACACGCAGTACTGCGACTCTGGCGGGCGATCCTCGATTGGGCCGAGCGCTTCGAGCAGGTCGCTGGATTCAACGTCTGCAGAAAGCGGCGTCAAATGGAAGTCTTCGTTCATGGTTCCGTTTCAATCCTTCAAACTGCTATGCAAAGCGCCGTACAGCGCGCAATAAATCTTCCCGCGTAAAAGGCTTGGTGACGTAGCCGTCCGCGCCCTGCTGTTCGCCCCAGAAGCGGTCGCTGGCGGTATCTTTCGAGGTCACCATAATCACCGGAATAGCCTTGAACTCAGCGCTGCCCTTGAGGTCCCGGCAAACTTGGAAACCATTTCTTCCCGGCATGACGACATCGAGCAAGATAAGCGTCGGCCGGAAAGTGTTGATGGTCTCTTCGACCAGTAGCGGGTCGTTCAAGCCGAACGGAAAGTAACCTTCGCGTTCCAGCAGGCCTTGGATAAGCTTCACCTGGGCGGGTGAATCGTCGACAATCAGTACTTTTTTCTCTACACCCATGCTAACTCCATGGTTCTCCACAGAGCAGAGGTGCACGTCAGCAGCCAGCCTGAGGAGTTTGCGGGTTAATTTGCCGTATTGATTTAACTCATTGTAAATACAAGGCTTAGATGTAAATTAAGAGGAGCTAACGACGCGGGAGCGAAGGAGTAGCAGCCTCTTCCGTCTCAGCTTGAGAACTATTCTCAGCCTCCCGCATCTCGGTCGCGAGGGTTGAGAAACGCTGCATGATTTCGTTGATGCGCAGGGCCATGCTGTGGATGGTCTTGATTTGCGCGAGAGATTGCGAAGAGAGCTGTCCCGGCTCGAGCAAAAGGAGCTCGGCATTTCCGATCATGGAGGTCAGTGCGTTGTTGACGCTGTGCTTCATATCCATCATGTAGCGGCCGAGCGTGGCGTAACTTTCATTTTTTGAGGCGTTGCGCTCGGACTGTTTTGCCAGGCGCACCGCTTCCGTGCGGCGGAGCGATTCGCCTGCGACGAGCAGAAGCGTCTGGGCCCAATCTTCGCGCAGCGGAACATGAACCAGCCGCGGATATTTCGCGCGAAGTTGGCTCAACTCCCGCGAGTCGGCAGGTGCGCAGAGAATTACGGCCGCGGACGGATCGAGAGCAGGCAATAGACTGGAGACTCTGCCCTCGCGAACCGGGCCAAGCACGACAAGATCGTGCGGGGGAGAATTGTGCTCCCGCATGAGTTCGCTGCTGAGCACGGTGATGCCAGGAGGGTTGCGCTCCGCTTGCCAGCACGCGGTCAGCAAGCGCGCAAAGTCTGTTTCGTCCGTGAGAACCAGTACGTTGGCCTGTCGCAAAGAAGAGCCGCTCCCTTGGAACTTTGCCCGGCCCGGTGGGCGGGCCGCTTACTGCTTACAACTTTTCCGCTTCGTCGAGCGCCGAAAGCAGGCGCTTGGTGCTAATGCCCAAATTAACGGCCGCTTCCGTATCCTTGGCTTGTTTGGCGACATCCACGCGCTCTTGAAGGCGCGAGACTTCCACACGAGCCACGGCAAGAGCTTTATCCAGGGAGGTGGCGTTGCCGGTTTCCTTCGCGGATTCCACCGCTGCCGTTACCAGCGCCCGCGCGACGACGGCGCGGCGCAGATCTTCCGCCGCGGGGCCGTCTTCACTTACGAACGCGGTCACTTCCCAGGATGACATCAGAATGCGCGCGCTGCCCACGCGAATGGTGGTCATGGACCTGCCTCTCGACGGAGGCGCGGCGATAAGCTGTTCCCAGATTTGTTCCATGCAGGATTCGAAATCGAGGAGGGCCGTCGGCTCAATCTCAGGAGTTGCGGCGAGTGCAGATTTTTCTTTGCCGCGGTCGGGTTTCGCCGGTTGAACTTGCTCCTTTGCGAGACTCTTGATAGGCGCGGGGTTCCGCGGGCTTCCTGCGGCCAGTGGAGCGGCGGAAATCTCGCCGGCCTTGCCGTTTACTTTTTCCAGCGCGCGTTCCACGTCCGTACGCAAACCGAGCAGTTTTTCAAACGCCTGGCTAACGGTGCGTTCGGTGTACTCCTTTTGGAAAGGCTGCTTCCACTCGTCGGCGAGCTCGCGAATTTTTGCGAGCGGTTCGGCAGATGAGAGGCCGTGATTCTGGCAATCGATCAGCCGGACATGCGCATTTTCCAGCAGGCTCAGACCGGATCGGATGGCGATGAGATCCGCGTGCATCAGCTCGATCAGGGTGCGGCGCAGGAGAAAGTTGAAACGGATAAACGACACCAGTGCGGCAGGGTCATAGAACATCCCGCCGGCCGATTCCTTCACTTTGCGGCCTTGCAGGATGAAATCTGTTTTCAGGATTTCGCGCAGGCTGCGGAATCCGCGGAGCGCTTCGATCATTTTCTCGAGCGGTTCGCACCATTCCAAGGGCGTTGCGTCCGCTTCTCCGAGCACGGGCTTCATGACCAGCGCCACGTCGGCGGGCAAAATCTGTTTGTGGTAGATCTTGGCCGGTGCGCAGAGGGCAAAGTATTGCACCAGCAGAAAGTCGATCTTGTCGCGGTCGCCGTTGGATTTCGCCGGTTTGCGGAGATGTCTGTGAATAAGAGCGCGCAGACCGCTCTCGCTGGCGTTGAGAGTGGTCATCTGCAAGAGGTGGCGCAACTGGTGCACCATGACCTTGGCGTCCATCGCGTCGAGCCAGGTACGCACCTGGTTGAAAAGCTCCAGGGATGGTTTTTCGGGCAAAACGCGCTTGTCTTGCGGGAAAGGAATTTGTGCTTCGATCTGCTTCGCCAGGGCCAGGTAAATGGGGAAGACCGAGGAAGCTTCGCTCCATTGCTCCGCCCGTGTGCTGTCGGAACGATCGGCTGCAGGAGTTTTCAGAGTTGTCGTCGTTTTGTTCACGTCTCCGTCACCCAAGCGCAGGGACCGTGTAAGAACCGGACGGCCACTGCTTTACGGCCTTCGTGATATTGCACCGCCACCACTGCTGCTTCCGTCGCGTGACCCTTTGCGTCGCCTTCAATCCGCACCCGGTCGTCGAACTCCAAGGGTAACGCCGACAGAAAAATCGCGTGTTGCAAGGCCCCAAATTCCAGCACGGTGGCTTCCTTCATGCGGCTGTTTCCAGCCCCCAGGGAGGTCACCTGGACAGGGATGCGAACGGCCGCGACTGTTGGAAAAAAGCGCGCCAATTGTTCGGCGCAGCTCAGCTCGCCCACAGTGAGTGTCTCGCCACTGGACCGTCTCACGTCGCCTCTCATCATTTTGCTGGCCGGGTTTGCGCCCTTACGCAGAGGGAAGACACACCTGATGCGGCAAAGGACGCAAGGTCCCAGCAGGTAGGTTGCACGCGGAACGCCAAAAGTACGAAAAAGGGAAACCACTTGAATGTACAGAAACGACGAGGGTTAGTAATTGTGAGGCATGGGGAGATGACTCAAGCGTCTCACGGTGAAACAGCCGCGTCTCATTTTCTAAGAATCATGCCTTCCCGGTAGAGAGTGGGAAGCAGGGGTTAAGCTTACGGAGTGGCAGCGTGAGTTGCCGTGTCACCGCCGGCGTTTCCTTTGACGGCGATGTTGTACCTCTTCAACTTGCGATACAGCGTGGCGCGGCTGATTCCGAGCATTTTTCCGGCGAGAGCTTTGTCGCCGTGCGCCTGCTCGAAAACGCGCAGGATCGTCATTCTCTCCATTTCCGCCAAAGCGGTGGTGGAGAGCGAAGCAGCGTCGGGAGTCATCATGGTCGTGGCCGACGTCTGTTCGGCACGGATAGCAGGCGGCAGGTCGCCCACGTCGATAATATTGTGATCGCCCAGAGTTACTGCGCGGGCGACGCAATTCTCCAATTCCCGGACGTTGCCCGGCCATTCGTAGTGCAGCAGGCTCTTCATGGCGGCAGGGGTCACCTGAAGGTTTGCACCCGGAGCATAACGGTCAAGGAAGTGATGCACCAGCATGGGAATATCGGAGCGGCGCTCGCGCAAGGGGGGGATGTGCACCGTTACCACATTCAAGCGGAAGTAAAGGTCTTTGCGGAAAGTTCCGGCACGGTAAGAGGATTCGAGGTCGCGGTTGGTGGCGGCAATGACGCGCACTTCGACGTTGACTTTTTCGTTGCTGCCCACCGGCCGGACTTCCTTTTCCTGGAGGACGCGCAGGAGTTTGGCTTGCATTTCGAGCGGGAGTTCGCCAATTTCATCGAGGAAAATGGTTCCGCCGTTGGCCGTCTGGAAAAGGCCGCCCTTGGATTTCGTGGCTCCGGTAAAAGCGCCCTTTTCGTAGCCGAACAGCTCGCTTTCCATCAGCGTGGGAACAAGCGAACCGCAATCCACGGCAACAAAAGGCGTTTGCGCCATCGAGCCGCGAAAATGGATGGCGCGGGCCACGAGTTCCTTGCCTGTGCCGCTCTCACCCGTGATCAGCACGGGAGTACGGGTGTCCTTCAGGCGAGAGATCATTCGCAAGACGTCCTGAATGTTTGCAGAAGTACCGATGATCCCTTCGAGTGTTTCCTCGGCGTTGACGCGCTCCCGCAGAAACTGATTTTCGCTGACCAGGCGGACCTTTTCCGCCATCCGCTGGAGCAGCATGCGCATCTTCTCAACGCGGAAGGGCTTCTCGATGTAGTCATAAGCTCCGAGTTTCATCGCGTCCACGGCGGACTCGATCGAGCCGTGGCCCGTCATGATCGCGACTTCGGTCCGGGGGAGAAGGAGCTTTAACTGGCGAAGCAGCTCGACGCCGCTCAGGGTGGGCAGCTTCAGATCAGTGAGCACGAGATCGGGCGTCTCCGTGTCCAGGCGAGCCAGTGCGGCTTCGGCGCTTTCCGCTTCCGCACAGATGAAACCCAAAGTGTTGCCAATCGTCATGCCCAGGCGGCGGATGCTCTGTTCGTCATCCACCACCAGCAAACGGATTTTCAATTCATCGCTCATGGTTTTCCGAAGATTTTCTCCACAATGGACAGTAACTGCTTCAGGCGAAAAGGTTTTTCAATGCACGGCGTGCCGCTGTTTTCGAGCAGCGCTTGCGTCTCGCTGTTAGCCGTATCTCCGCTAATAAGGATTATTTTCGCCCTCAGCTCGGGCCGGTTTTTTTGGATCCATGCATGCACTTCGGCCCCGTTGACGGCGCCCGGCATGCGAATATCGGAAATAACGCCTGCGTACCGACCGCCAGCGAGCCGTTCAATGCCCTCGACACCGGAGGAAGCGAGAACAACCGCATAGCCTTTGCGTTCGAGCGCCGCGCGCATAAAGGCGGTGACCGAGGGCTCATCCTCGATCAGCAGGATGGGACTAGCGGCAATGGCGGGTTCCAGGCTCATCGGCCCGCCTCTTTTGCCGCGGCGATGGTTGTCTCCGCCGCGACGGGAACGCGCACGACAAAGGTGCTGCCCCGGCTCTCGGCATTATTCCAGCATTGAATTTCTCCTCCATGAGCGCGAACAATCCCGTAGCAGATGCTCAAACCGAGCCCCGTGCCCTTGCCGGCCTGCTTGGTGGTGTAAAAGGGATCGAAAATTTTTTGCGGGTCGGTAATGCCCTTGCCGTTGTCGGTCACCGCAATTTCAATGGAGCCGTCGCGCTGCCCCGTGCGAATGGTGATTCTCCCGCGCTCTCCCGCTTCTTGCACCGCATCATAGGCGTTGTTCAGGATATTCAGGAAGACCTGCTGGAGTTGCTGAGCGTCGCCCAGCGCAGGCGACAGATTTTCGTCGAACTCCTCGACGACTTCGACGCCGTGGCTCGCGAAATCATAACTACGCAGCTTGATAGTCTGACGCAACACTCCATTTACTTGCACCAGTTCGCGTTGCACCGGCCGTTGGCGCGCAAAACTCAGCAGGTCCTGAACGATGACCTTGGTCCGTTGGGTTTCCTGCAAAATAATCTGCAAATCGTCGCGCGCGGAAGCCGGCATCTCGGGATTTTCCAGCAGCAAATCCGTGAAACCCAGAATGGCCGCCAGCGGATTGTTGATTTCATGCGCCACGCCGGACACCAGGCGCCCAATGGTGGCCATTTTTTCGGAGTGCGCCAGCTTCGCTTGCAGGAGCGCAGCGTCGGTGATGTCCGTCATCACGACCACCACGCTGTTCACGGTGTTTTGTTCATCGCGCATGGGGCTCAGGCTGATCGAAAAATGACCCATAGACGCATCACCGCGTCGCACGCGCAGCTCAAGATTGTCGACTTGATGGCCGTGCGCGGTGGTCTCGAGGGCGGCCTCGAAATCTTCTCGATGCGTGGCTTCGACCCAATCGACCAGCCGGTGGCCAATCGTCTCTGCTTCCCTGTAGCCCGCCTCGAAGCACCGCCGGTTGGCATAGCTGATCAACCCGGCGGTATCGAGCACCAGGATCATGCTTTGCGTGGTGTTCAGGATTTTCTGGTTGAAGTCGCGCTCGCGCTGCAACTGGGACTGAAACGTCTTTTGTTCAGTGACGTCCAGCATCAACCCGCGGATCTGCGCGATGCGCCCCTGGGAGTCGCGCACGGCGGTAATGTTCTGCAAAGTATGGAGAAGCGTGCCGTCTTTTCGCCGCAGAGTCTCCTCATAGTTTCGCAGAACGCCATATTCCGTCAGCGCTTGCAAAAACCGCTGGCGCGCCGCCGGCTCAGGGTAGAGGTGGGGGCCCACATCCGCGCGGAGGAGCTCTTCGCGCGAACGGTAGCCGAGCATGCGCACCATCGCGTCGTTCACGTCGAGGAAGCGGCCGTCTGGCGTGGCGAAAAACAATCCCTCTTGAATGCTATCGAACAATTCCCGGTAACGGCGTTCCGCTTCGCGCCGGTCGGTAATGTCTTTAAGAACGTGAATGGTTCGCGTGTCGTCGTCGGACAGCCCCTTCGTCCGCGAGGTGGAAACCAGGAAAATGCGTTCCGGCGAAGCCAGAACATATTCTTCGCGTGCCTGCTTGGTGTCGCGGCAGAAGGGGCAGGGAAGTTCGCTGCCGGACTCGGCGATTTGCCGCAGGCTGCTGACCGCTTCTCCGACCAGCGCCACAGGCGGAACACCCAAATGGGACGCCAACGACCTGTTGGTGCGCACAATCTTCCAGGCGGGATCATGAACAACAATGTAGTCGCTGATCGCGTCTATATCCTCGACCCATTGCTTCTTGGACCGCTCAAGTTGGGAGAACCGCCGGAAATTCTCGATGGAGAGTGCTGCGTGGCTGGCTAACGCATGCAGAAGCCGCTTTTCCTCGGCGTCCATGCGCTTCTGGCGGCGCAAGAGGCACAGCGCGCCCAAAGGCTCGCCGTCGCTCGCAGCGATGGAGACGATGATGGCTGCGAGACGTCCCGGGCCGCCGGGAATTTCGCTTGTCCGCGGCTGCTCCCGCGCGGTGATTTCTTTTTTGTTTTCGCGGGAGCACTGGATCAGCCAAGTGCTCAGCGTACTGTCCAGCGGAGGTCCAGCTTCTCCACCCGCGTAGAGATCCGTCTCGCGTCCGCGGAAGACGGTCACACCGCCCCACTGAGCGTTCAGCATGCGGGCGGCGCGCTGGGCGAAGCGTCGCAGAAAATCAGGCAAATGCCGCGACTGTGCCGCCTCGACAGCGAGTTCCATCAACTCGTCAGCATGCTTAGCCGATGGGCGCGCGAGTTCGCCTGGGCTGCGGCGGCGGTTTATACGGGGAGTTGGAATGGCTTTCGGTTCACGCATTCGATTAACGATCTTGCAGGCGTCTCAAATTGACCGAGGTGTTGCTCCCCTACGCTACCCGCAAATCTCATAGTGAGTCAATTGCGGCTGTAAGGGCTGTTGCGGAAACCACCACCCCTCTGTCGCATTACCCGCTAAAGCGTCTCACCGTGAGACCTTTTGAGCTCGCCGGCTTGGTTTGTTGAGACTCACCTACCTAGCCTCCAGTATACCTCTATCCTCCGCCGGTGCGACTAAGTGCTGTCCTTTTTATGACTTGCCACGAACAATTGCCAGCACGGATGGAGAGAGCCATGCGAAAGGGACATGGCAACCGACGTGCCTTTCCTACAGCGGGGCATCCCCCAATTATAGGAGGCGTTGTGTCGACGAGATCCAAATGGACACGAATGATTTTAGCGGCCGCTGCGGCATCCCTGGTGCTGGGTTCCGTGGGTTTCGCGCAGAGTGGCACGGAGGAAGGGAAGCGCAAAGTGAAGACGCGTGTTGCTCCGGCGTATCCGGAACTCGCGAAGCGCATGAATGTGACGGGCAGAGTGAAGATTGAAGTCGTTATCACACCCGACGGCCATGTGAAGAGCGCGCGAGTGCTTGGCGGACATCCGCTGCTCGTGCAAGCGTGCGAAGACGCGGTCAGGGAATGGAAGTTTGTGCCGGCGAACGAAGAGACCACACAAGTCGTTGAATTCGAATTTCATGCCGGCAGCTAAGGCTATCTCAGTAAAACGCGGGGTTGCGGCGACAACGGCCTGTGAGGCCGTTGTGCGGCGATAAGGGGAGGCATTAGGCAATGACCATCGGCAAGAAACTCTACGTGGGGTTTGGAACAGTCCTCGGGATTCTGCTGGTTCTGTTCGCCGTGAATATTGCGGCTGGATTCCGGGAGCGGTCGGCTCGTACCGATGCGACTACGGCTTTGGAAAGCGTGCGTACCATCGAAGCTGTGCGGTACCAGATCATGCTGAACCGCTTGAACCTCAATAACTTCCTTTTGAGCGGCGATCCTCGCGACGAAGAGAAAGTCAATCACGGTCTCGTCGACATCGTCGACATCGTCAAACGCGGTGAAGCCCAGGCAGGCGTAAATAATCTGCGGACGGCGCTCATCCAGGTCGAAACCACGGAGGCAAGCTGGGCCGACAATTTTGCGAAGCCCCTTCTTGCCAAGCGCCACCAGGTGGACTCTGGCGACGCCACCGTCTCGGACTTGCAGATCTTCTATTTGCAGAAGGATCCGGCTTCCTGGCTTGCAAAGTCATCCTCGGTCCTGGATCAGACGACCATTGATATCACCAAGTCCGGAGATGATACATCCACGTCAGCGGCACGCGCCAGCAATTGGAGCTTCCTAGCGATGATGGGCGGAACGTTGCTCGCGCTGCTGGTTGGCGCGGTGGCTGCAATCTACACCAAGCGCTCGATCACCGAACCTCTCGAGCACCTCATGACGGTAGCGCGCGAGATCGGCGATTCGGGCGACCTCGACCAGAACATTGATATTCACCGCAACGACGAAATCGGAGCCCTGGCCACCACGTTCAACAACATGGTTGCTTACCTCAAGGAAATGGCCGGAGTTTCCATGGCCGTGGCCGAAGGCGACCTGACCGTAGAAGTGGTGCCGCGTTCGAAGCGTGACACGCTGGGCAACGCATTCCTGAGAATGTCGCACGGCCTCCAGGATCTAGTGCGCACGACGCGTGATTCCGCCGGGCAGGTTTCCGCCGGTTCGAATCAGGTGGCCGGCGCCGCCGATGAGTCGGCGAAAGTCAGCGTGCAGGCCTCCTCGGCCATCGAAGAAGTCACCAGCACCATGCACGAGATGAGCATCAACGTGCAGAACGTGGTGAAGAACACGCAAGTCCAGGCGTCCAGCGTTGCCGAGACCTCCGCCTCCATCGATCAGATGGTTACTTCCATCCAGCGTGTCGCGGACACCGCCAAAGTCCTGCTGGACATCGCCAATCGCTCGCGCGAAGAGGTCATGACCGGGATCCAGACCATGGAGAAGGCCACCGATGGGCTCAATCGCACCAATGTGGCCATCCAGTCGTCCGCGGAGATCATCAACGTCCTGGGCCACCGCGCCGACGACATTGGCAAGATCATCGAAGTGATCGACGATCTCGCCGAGCAAACCAACTTGCTTGCGTTGAATGCCGCAATCGAAGCGGCGCGCGCAGGAGAGCACGGCCTGGGTTTCGCCGTTGTTGCGGACGAAGTTCGCAAGCTGGCTGAAAAGTCCACGCAATCGACCAAGGAGATCGCGGATCTCATTCAGAGCATTCAGCGTGAAGCTCGTCAGGCGGTCGAGAACATGGAGCGCAGCACGCGCATAGTCGAGGAAGGTTTGAGCCTCGGAAACGATCTGGGCGCCGCGCTGCACAAAATTTCCAACGTCGTCACCGAAGTTTACAAATTTTCCCAGGAAATTGGAGCGGCCACGAACGAGCAGTCCGTCGGATCGTCCCAGATCGCCAAGGCCACTAGCCGGCTCACGGAAATCACCCAGGAGATCAGCTCGGCCGTCGAAGAGCAGGCCTCCGGCGCTCAGGCGGTGGTGCGCGCCATGGACAAGATGCGCGAACTGGTGCAGCAATCCGCCTCCAGTTCGACAGAGCTCTCCGCGGCAGCGGAACAGATGTTGAAGCTGTCGCGCAATCTGCTGGACAGCATGGACCGTTTCGTTCTGGACCGTTCGGCGCAGCCGCGTGCCCACCGTGAAGGTCCGCCTTCTCGCCGAGGTAACGCGTCGCGATCTCAAGAGCCGGAATACGCGGAACTTGTGCGGTCCTGAGGCCCGGGAGACTCTGCAATGGATAAGGAACTCCAGGTCGTAGGTTTTCGCATCGGCAACGAGACGTACGGCGTGCGCATTGCCGCCGTTCGCGAAATTGTCCGTGTGCCGGAGATCACTTCGGTTCCCAATGCCCCCGACACCATCGAAGGCGTGATCAATCTCCGCGGGAAGATTATTCCCGTGATGGATCTCCGCAAGCGCTTCGGCTTGACGGAAATTCATTCCGACAAGAAGAACCGCATTCTGGTCGTCGAGCTCGACAATAAATTGCTGGGGCTCATCGTCAACTCGGCCTCGGAAGTGTTGAAGATTCCGCCCTCCGATGTGGAAGCACCCGGGTCGCTCTTTACCGATGGCGAGTCCGGATATGTGACTGGCGTCGCAAAGTTGAAGGGGCGCCTGATTATTTTGCTGGACATCACCAAGCTTTTGCATCGGCCGGAGTTCAAACGACTCGAGGAGGCCGCGGACCTGATCACTGTCGGAAAGTAGCGCCTCACTCTCTTGCAGCTGATTCCGGGGCGCTCCGATGGACCACCGCAACCACCCCTTATGGGAACGATCACCGCTCAGATTCAGCTCACGGAAGCCGAACTAAAGCTCCTGCAGACTCTCGTCTACCAGGAGTGCGGCATGTTTTTCGATGAACGCCGCTCGCACTTCCTGAAAGACCGTCTCCAGCGCCGGCTGAAGGCCTGCCAACTCGATTCCTTTTACGGCTACTACCGCTTGTTGACCAGCCGGGAAGGGAAAACCGAGCTTGCCCTGCTTCTGGAAAACCTTACCGTCAACGAAACCAGTTTTTTCCGCAACAAGCCGCAGCTCGAGCTTTTGCAGAAGAACGTTCTCGAGGACTTGCTCCACCGCAAACAGGAGCGCCGCGATTTTACGCTGCGCATCTGGAGCGCGGGATGCTCCAGCGGCCAGGAGCCATATACCGTGGCTATCCTGGTCGCGGACGCGCTCGCCTATTACTATCTGCGGAATCCTCTTCCGTTCGAGATGCCTTCTCCCAAACCGATGATCCCTCCGCCGTGGAAGCTCGAGATCGTGGCTTCCGACATAAGCTACTCCAGTCTGCGCATCGGCCAGGAAGGCCTTTACACGGAGAACCAGATGGAGTCGGTCGATTACACCTGCCGCCTCCGCTATTTTGAAAAGTCCGGTGAAAAATACGCGGTCAAGCAGCAGCTGAGAGATCTAGTCCAGTTCGACTTCCACAACCTCAAAACGGAATTCTTACCCCGCCGGAACGACATCATCCTCTGCCGCAACGTAATGATCTACTTCGATGAAGCCGAGCAGAAGCGGCTGATCGACAAATTCTGGAACTGCTTGAATCCCAGCGGTTATCTCTTCGTGGGGCACGCGGAAAGCCTGTTTGGCCTGAGCCAGAAATTCCGCATGATCCACGAGAACAACGGAACCGCCTATCAGCGTATCGAGGCCACCACGTGAGCCGTATTCCCGAGGATCGCGGCGCTGAGCTTCGCGCTCTCTTCTTCGAGAGCGCCAACGAGCTGCTGCAAGCCCTTAACGAAGCGGGGCTGGAGCTCGAAACGCGCCCCGCGGACGAGGAAGTCATTCGAAGGATTCGGCGCGCGGTGCACACCCTGAAGGGTGACTCGGCTGCGTGCGGTTTTCACACTCTTAGCGAACTGGCGCACGAGCTTGAGGACGTGCTCACCGTGCAAGTGGCCCGCGCAGAGGGTGGCAAGCTAGCGGAATTAGTGCTGACTGCGGCGGACAGCTTTGAATCGATTCTTGCTGCCTATCAGCGCAACGTGGAGCCTCCGGCCATGGATGCGCTTCACGCCATGATTCGCCGGCTGCTGGACGCGCCTGCCCCTGCTCACACGGATTCCGAGGAGCAGGCTCAGATTCCGGCGCGATTCGAATGGTCAGAGTATGAACAGCTGATGATTTCCGAGGCGCTTCATCGCGGCGAAACCGTTTTCAATATTGCGCTGCGCCTGGATCCCAATAGCGTCATGCGAGCCGCCGCATTTCAGTTGATACGAAACGTTTTGCACGGCGCCGGCACGGTCATCGCGCTGCGCCCCGAAGACAGCGCAGCGGCTGCCTCGGTCGAGATCGTCGAAGCTGCGCTCTCCAGCCAGCATGGGGAAGCGCATCTCCGGCAGCGCTGCCACATCCCGGCCATCGTCTCGGGCGCGCGGATTGAGCGCGCTGACGCGGCAAACAGTCCGGAGCATGAATTGATCGGCGAGTTACTCGAAGCGCAAGCGGCGCAACTTTCCACAAATGTAGCCGAAAAAGAAGAGACAGCAAACGCGGCGCAGTCCGGGGGACCGGGCTCTGCGGTCGCGGCCGTAGCCGAGAACACTTTGCGCGTTGACGCCAGCCGCATCGATGCGGTGATGAATCTTGTGGGCGAATTGATTATTGGAAAATCCATGCTGCAGAGGGCGCTGAGCGAGTTCGACCAGCGCCACGCTCGTGATCCGGTGCGCGCGAAACTCGCGGATTCGCTGGCGTTCCAGTCCCGTGTTTTGGATGAGCTCCATAAGTGCGTATTGAAGATTCGCATGGTGCCGGTCGAGCAACTCTTTCGCCGCTTCCCCCGCGTGGTGCGCGACGTCGCCAAGCACTGCGGCAAGGACGTGGCGCTGGACGTGGCTGGCGAGAACACCGATTTGGACAAGGGAATCCTCGACGCGCTCGCGGAACCTCTCACGCACCTTGTGCGCAACGCTGTCGACCATGGCATCGAGCCCGCCGAAGAACGCCTGGCCGCGGGCAAAGCGGCCCGAGGCACTGTTCATCTCAATGCCTACCATCAAGGCACTCAGGTTGTCATCGAAGTGCGCGACGATGGCCGCGGCATCGATCTGAACGATTTGCGAGCGCACGCCGTTGAAAAAGGCATCCTTAAGAAGGAAGAGGTCGCCAGGCTCACGGATTCGGAAGCTCTCAATCTTATCTTTGAACCCGGCTTCAGCACCGCCGCCGAAGTCACCGAAGTTTCCGGCCGCGGCGTCGGCATGGACATCGTCCGCACCGTCCTCGATAAGCTTAAAGGCACGGTTCAGGTCTCCTCGCTGAAAGGTCGTGGGACGACCATCCAGCTGCGCGCGCCGTTAACGCTGGCGAGCATTCAGACGCTTCTTTTCCGCGTTGGCGGCCGCCTGTTCGCCGTACCTCTTTCCTCGGTGCTGGAAATCACGCGTATTCATGAAAACGAAGTGCATCACGTCGATCAACGCGAGGTTTTGCGTTTGCGCGAACAGTTGTTGACTTTGGTTCGTTTGAACCAATTGGACCGCATTCACGCCGTGGAGGCGGATCCCAAGAAGAAGAAAAACTTTGTCATCGTGATCGGCGCTTCCGAGAAACGGTTCGGCCTGGTCGTGGATAACCTCGTAGGCGAACAGGAATTGGTCATCAAGGCCCTGCCGAGCGAGCTGGTCTCAAGCGACCTGGTGAGCGGAGCTTCGATCCTGGGCGATGGCACGGTCGTGCTTATCTTGAACGTGCCCGCGGTTCTCTCGCGGCTCTCTCGCTCTACCCCGCTGGGAGCGATCGCATGAGCGAACGCGTCCGCGTCCTCGTTGTTGATGATTCCGCGCTGATGCGGAAACTGATCCCGGCGATCCTCGCGCGGGACTCTTCCATTGAAGTCGTCGGCACGGCCATGGACGGGGCATTTGCACTCAAAAAAATCGAGGAGCTGCGTCCCGACGTCGTTACTCTCGACCTCGAGATGCCGCGCATGGACGGAATGGAAGCGCTTCGTCTGATCATGCGGCGCGCTCCTGTTCCTGTCATTCTCTTCAGCACTCATTCGAAAGAAGGCGCATACGCCACCTTTAAGGCATTGGCCCTCGGCGCCATCGATTTCGTGGCAAAGCCCAAGGACGCCGCGGCGGGGCACATCGATGCCATCGCCGAAGAATTGATCCACAAGATCAAGGTGGCCAAGCGCGCCGGGAAATACAAAATTTCCGCGCCCGTTCTTGAGGTAGAGGCGCCGGCGCGGAAGAAGGGCAGCCGGTCCTCCCTGCCACCGAACCGTATCATCGCCATCGGAATTTCCACCGGCGGCCCCAACGCCTTGCAATACCTTCTTTCCCAGATTCCCGCAGAGTTTCCCGCAAGCATCGTGGTGGTGCAGCACATGCCCGAGGGTTTCACGGAAATGTTCGCGCGCCGCCTGGATGAATGCTGCGCTTTGGAAGTTCAGGAAGCCCGCTCTGGCGATCTTTTGCTCGCAGGCCGCGTCCTGATTTGCCCCGGCAACCGCCACATGATGGTTCGTCGGATGCCGAGGGGAGACATGGCGGTGCTCTCCGATGGCCCGCCCGTGAATGGCCACCGCCCGTCGGCGGATGTTCTGTTTCATTCTGTCGCGCAGGAGTTCGGCCTTACGGCCGTGGGCATCATCATGACCGGCATGGGTGAAGACGGCGCGGAAGGGATCGGCGCTATCAAGGCTGCGGGCGGCATGACTCTCGCGCAAAGCGAAGATACCTGTGTGGTTGGCGGCATGCCTCGCGCTGCGATTCAGAAAGGCCACGTAGCCAAGGTCGTACCGCTCGATGGGCTGGGTGCATACCTGATCGCCCAATATGGCGGGGAGCGCGGGCACGGCGAGAAATCCGTCGGACAAGACAAACGCGAAAAGATTGAAAAACAGGACAAGCACGAAAAATCCGAAAGGTCACCCGTTTCCTCCCACCGCACGTAGAACCGTGCGAAGGGAGAAGGAGAAAGTCATGCAACAATTTGCCGCGCTACTCCGCAAAGACAATCAGCCCGTCCGCTACCTGGTGGTGGACGATTCCGTCTTCGCACGCAAGAACATCATCAAGATGATTGAGATGTTCGGTGGCGAAGTGGCGGGCGAAGCGGGCGACGGCCTCACCGCCATCGCGGAATTCAATCGTGCCAAGCCGGACATCGTGCTCATGGATATCACCATGCCGCAGATGGAAGGGATCGAAGCGGTCGAGCGTATTGTGCGCCAGCACCCTGGCGCGCGCATCGTCATGGTCTCTTCGGTCGGCTACCAGGAGAATATCCTGGCGGCGCTTCAAAAAGGCGCGAAGCATTTCGTGCAGAAGCCGGTGAAGCCCGAAGTCCTTTACGAAATCCTTCGCTACGTCCTCAGCGACGATCCCAATGCCACCGGCGCGCCAACGGCGCTCGTAGGAGAGCAGCGCTCATGAGAATGGAACTCATACAGCCGTTTATCAACGCCGCCGACGCCGTTTTTTCCGAGTCGTTCCAGGCGCCGACCAAAATCGCCGACCTCACCATGGATGAGGAGACCTACCGCCGCAAAGGCATTGCCGCGCTAATCGCCATCAAAGGGGACATCGAAGGCCGCGTCATTCTGGACCTTTCGCCCGAAGTCGCCATCAAGGTGGCCAGCCACCTCGCGGGTCAGCCGGTTCTCGAGAGCGAACAAGTCGTGCGGGAAACCGTGTGCGAGCTGGCCAACATGGTCATCGGCAATTCCGTCACCTTGCTGAACGACCAAGGCTTTCACTTCAAGGTGTTTCCGCCGGAGATTCACGCGAGCAAGGAAGGTCTGGCCGGGAGCAAGGAAACCGAGGCCATGGTGCTGTGCATGGAAACTCCGTGCGGTGAAATCTATTTGAATATTTCGATGCAGTACTTGCATCGCCGGCGCAGCGAACGCAGCGCCGTTCCCGCCCTCGACTAGCTAAAGATGCGAGACGCATTACCGGCGATTCGCAAATCGGTCGCAATCGCACACAAAACTTTCCGCTGATCTTCCAAGGAGTGGCCTGACGTGACCCTGCTCTTCTTGCGACGCGGATTTCCAGTCAGAGTTGTCCTGTAGTCATCAGCCGAGTCCAGAGCCGCTTCTTCCAGCCAGTCATCCCTTGATCTCCAATCCCAAAACAACCTGAATCGATGATCAAGCTGTTCATTCCATTCGTTAGCTGCTGCTATCGATTCGAGAAAATCTGCAAGTGAATGTAGGTCGGTCTGCGTGCGAAATATGTATGGACGGAGGCGAGGCGGTCGCGGTCTGAACTTCGTCAAGGTGCGGAATATAGCAACGCTCATGAGAACTCCAGAGATCAGGCCTATTGCAAGCCCCCAAAGCCAGTGGAAGCCGAGCAGTGCTGCTACTGCGCAGCACAAGACGACGGGGGCGAGGCAACCTAGTTGCTGGTGCCTCCTATAGGCTGAATGCGGCGCGATGAAGGCACGGCAGTAAGGACAACTGAAAGGGCGCCAATCAATTATCGCATCCGGTGCGAGTGGTTTTCCGCAGTTAGGGCAGGTGTCGATGGTGGCAACCATTGAAGCGGAACGTTAAGATTTTTTCAATCGCCGGCGTCGATCGGCGGCTTGATGTATGCGGCGCCGTGGCGGAAGAGTCCTGCCGCGGCGATGGGTTGCGAAAAGACGATACGGATGGGCACGAAGATGGCCCCGGCGCCCGGCGTGAACGGAACGGCCACCTCGAGCCGCGTGCCCTGCGGATATTGATTGCGGCTGCGAAAACTGATTCCGCCTTTGGACAGATCTTCGCAAACTGCGACTTCTTCCTGGAATCCGCGCTGGCGGATGCACGCCAGTACGCGTGCTTTTATGCGCGTGCGGTTCCGCCTGGGGATGACGCGATCCGCCTCGGATGTCTTAGGGGCAAACATCTCCGGCGATTGAATTTCAGAATGTGCTTCGATCCAGATCGAAGGCGCATCGCAAATTTTGCAGACCCGCGCCACGCCCTTGCGCACTTCGAACGATTTCAGTTGCAGCTCGTCCAGGTAAACCACCTCGCGTCGCTGGCAGAAACTGCACTCCATCAGCAGCCGGGCAATCGCTTCGTTGGATTTGTGGGGAGCGGGGAAGTCGATGTCCCAGAAATCCGCCCGTGGCTCCAGCATGGCGATGGCATACAAGAACCCATCCGGCTCGTGGTCGATTTCGGCTACGACACGCGCCCGGGCGGTTTTCGAGCCGTCTCCTTCGAGTTCCCTTCGCAGGGTAATGTCCTGGCCGGTCGAGAGGTGTTCGGCCAGCCGCAGCACGCCGCCGTTGCGGCTGACCAGCAGCGTTTGCGCATCCTCCGTCACGACGACTCCTCCGCTCGTGAGCCACGAGGCCTGAAGGTGCATCCGCAAACTGACGCGATCACTCTGGCGATTTGCTTCCGTACTCATGATTCCTTTTGGTTCGAGAAGCCGCTACGTAACCACACTAACATGCCGCATCGCCTCGCACAGGTTCAGCCTCGTTCGTTTGTCGTTCCGACTAATAACCCGGAGTATTCTTCCGAGAGCTTGCATTCCTCTGCTAAATGGGCTGTTATCTCTTTCGCGATACCTGTCCCTCTCGAACCCTTTTTTCCTGCCCATTCGGGGCATACTGGCGATAGCAGGAAAGGCGTAAATCCGCCTTGGATCACGCTTTTTCGCGGAGCGCCGCCATCGTGAGCAACGTAATTTCAATGGACGACCATACCTCGAAAAGCTCCTCCAACACCCTTACTGTGCGCGATCGGCGCTACGCCATCCGCTATCCCTTTGCTGCCGACGCCGATCTTCTCGACCTTGAGTCCGGTTCTCGCATTACCGGCGTCACCTCCGATATCTCCCTGGGTGGCTGCTTCGTTTGTACCAGCAAGCCGTTTGCCCTCAAGACCCGGGTGCGCGCCACCTTCCGCTACAAGGAACAGACCGTGGAAGCTTTGGGGGTTGTCCGCATCGTCAAGCCCCGCATAGGTGTGGGCATCGAATTCCTCGACGTCGAATCGCCTTACCACGAAGTTCTCTCCCGTTGGATCGCCCAGCTCCAAAAGAACCGCTAATCTCTCTCGTTTCTGTAGTCTAGGAGCTCCGTGGAACTCGCGGCCAGGGATTGCGACCTGCCCGTTTTTTGACCTTCTCACCAGTTCCTTTCCCCATCCCCCATTTGTAAACTTTCTCTCACCCAGTCACAGGTGCAGCCATGACACAAATAAGCGATTGGATCCAGAACAATTGGTTTGAGTCCGGCATGCTCGTGGTGCTGTGCGCCATTCTTGCGACCGTTGTGTGGTTCGCTCGAAATATCCTCAAATCCCTGCGCGCATCCCAAGAGCAGGTTGGCGCGATTCTGCGGCTCTCGGTCTCGGACGTAGCGCCAATGCCCGCCGCGCCGCTGCAAACGCAGGCGGAACCGATGCCCGCCTGGCGCGAACCCGCGCCGCGCGGTCCCAATCTGCTCGTCGCCTCCGGGCGAAGCGTAGTCAATTGGTTGAATGCTCCCATGCGCCGCCGATCGGAGAGCCCCCTGCGTAAAGTCTCACGCTGGCTCCAGGCCCCTGCGGGGAGCTGACCGTTTTTCCTTTCACTTCGGGCTACCGTGCGTCCATTGGCGCACGGTACGCTTTTGAACCATCGTAATCACTCACTTTCCTCCTGAACCATCTCGCCTGACTCTACCTGACAAGAGCTCGCGCCCCGGTGTGCCCGAAAGGCTCGAGGCAGGCGGGAATATTTGTCGCCAAGCGGAAGTCTAGTCGGTGTAGCGGAAATGCATCCGTACTGGATCTGGCCCGATGCTTCCGGCTAAACAAGGACAAGGAGAAATTGAATGCGAAACCAGTTTGTGTCAGCCGCACTTGTGTGTGCCGGTCTTTGCGCGCAAGCAGCCGGAGCGCCGGGCACTGCGACTAGCGGAAGACAGCAGAGTCAAGGATTGTCGCAAGGAGTAAATCCGGTTATCGAATGGAATAGAAACCTGCTCGTGATTCTTCGGACTCCCGGCGCACAACCGGCAACCATTCATCCGACTCGCAGCTTTGCCATCATGCACGCCGCAATCTATGACGCGGTTGATGCAATCGACAGGACCCATAAGCCCTACCTCATTAGTCTTCCCAGCGCATCCCCAAACGCTTCCCAGGAGGCTGCGGCTGCCGCTGCGGCTCACGGCGTATTAGTTGCTCTCTATCCGACCTTCCAGGCGAACCTGGATGCCGAACTTCAAGCTTCGTTAGCGCAAATTGCGGACGGACAGGACAAGAAGGACGGTATTGAGATTGGATCGTCCGTCGCGAAGCAAATTTTGGCCCTGCGAAGCAGTGACGGTTCCACTGCCAAGCCGATTCAGTATGTTTTCGGCACCGCTCCCGGCGATTATCAATCCACGCCCCCCAACTTCCCCGCTCAGCCGCAGTTCACGAGTTGGGCGCAGGTCACACCTTTTGCTCTCAATCGCGCAAGCCAGTTCCGTCCAGGTCCTCCCCCGGCGTTGACGAGCGACAAATACAGCGACGCTTTCAATGAGACGAAATCCCTGGGAATCGCCAACAGCACAACCGCGACGCCCGACGAAGCCGAAACGGGACGATTCTGGAACGGCGCTATCCAGAACTACTGGAACGAGATCTCCCAGACAGCATCGCTGGCCCACAACTTGACTACGGCACAAAGCGCACGGCTTTTCGCGCTTCTTAACCTCAGCGTGGCGGATAGCGTAATTGCTTTCTACGATGCAAAGTACACCTACAATTTTTGGCGCCCTGTGACCGCGATTCGTGCCGCCTCTACCTCCATTAATCCCGAAACCGTTGCTGACCCGAACTGGATCCCGGAAACCGGCAAAACGGCGCCGGATCCCTCGTATCCAGGTGCGCACGCGGTAATTAGTGCGGCCGCGGCGGAGGTGCTGCATTCCTTCTTCGGGCGGGACCATTTGGACTTCCAGGTGACTTCGGAGGTTCAACCTGGAGTGGAGCGATCCTTTACAAGCTTTTCGGCGGCGTCTGAAGAAGCAACTTTGAGCCGTATTTTCTCGGGACAACACTTCCTGTTTGACCTCACCACGGGCCACCGCTTGGGCCGCGATGTCGCCGACTTTGTTGTCGACAATCTTCTGTTAAGAACCCACGAGTAAAAACGAAGACCTGGTAAGCCGGCTCCGCTTCGGGGCGCGTGGGCACGTAGAGCGCCCCGCGGGACCGGCAGGAAGTCTCGATCAATACACTATTCTTGTTTCTTGTTCTGTCAGGCAGTGAGGGGGGCACCCGCCTGTGTGATCAGGGTCACGACAGAAAAATCGCTCTTGGCGCCGAATGGGGTGTATATTGCGAGGAAACTGAGAGGAGGATCCCATGCGCGCCGATCGAGTCGAAGTTTCCTGGGATAGCGGAAAATCAAAGTGGGTGGTGCGGATCCAGAGCGGCGAAGAGGTGATTCGCCGTCCGACATCGGTGGCCAAAAATGCGGACGAGCAGGCCCTGCGTACCGCGGCGCAGAAAACCCTGGCCGATGAGGGCTATGAAGCGGAGCCAGCGCAAATAAGCGTCAGCCGGTAGGCGCCGCCGCTCTCACAAACAATAAGCAACAGGGATCTCTGTGTTTGCTCCGAGACGCAGATGGATTGGCAAGTCATCGGAGTCCATGCGATGTCCGTGTTCAGCAAGTATCGCGGTATTTTAAAGCTGAATTACTTCTACAGGTAGCGACGTACGCTTTTCAGTGAACTACTCGCTTGTTCGTGCCGTTTTCAATCCTGAAATTGTTTTCATCAAAATTTTAGTCTGCCGGATTAGCAACTGCTCTATGATTTGAAACGGGCATCAGACCAGTTGCGTCTGAATCGTTGTGATACCAAAAAGTAAAACCCGGCGGACGCTCATGATAGGGACGTTGCTGGCGTTGAGTGGCGCTGCAGGGCAGGCCCATTGCGTCCTTGCCGGTGAAGCACGATCCGGAATTGTTTGCGCAGAGACGCTGGGAATGCCGCACGACCAGGAAGGCAAGATCGGGCTGCCGATCAACGGGATCGTGCTGGATCCTTCCGGCGCGGCCATCGCTGGCGCAACCATAGTCTTGAGCGGAGCCGACGGTACCATGCTCGACAAAACGACGACCGACAATGCGGGCGCGTTTCACTTCGAAAATGTTGGCCGCGGGAATTACCGTATTACGGTGAAAGCGGCAGGATTCGAGGAAGGGAAAGCAGAGGTGAATTCCGGCGCAAAATCGAACGCGCCGATTCGCATTTCTCTCACGATCACCGCGCAAAACGAAACGGTGAGAGTAGGCACTAGTGATGAAGCGCCTCAGGTGACCTCGGAAGTTTCCGAAAATCAGAATGCCAACACGCTGGACCGTTCCGCGCTGGATCGCGTGCCCATCTTCGATCAGGACTACACCACCACGATGTCTCGGTTCTTGGACGACAGCTCCATGGCGACGAGCGGGATGTCGCTGGTGGTGAACGGCATCGAAGCAAACGGGCCGGGCGTAACTTCTTCGGCCATCCAGGAAGTGAAAATCAATCAAAATCCGTATTCCGCGCGATTCGCGCGGCCAGGGCGAGCGCGCCTGGAAATCACCACGAAAGGCGGAACACCAAATTTTCACGGGTCGTTGAACTTCATGTTCCGCGATTCCACGTTCGACGCGCGGAACACGTTTGCGGTGGTGAAGCCGGCGGAACAGCGGCGGTATTACGAAGGCTCGCTGACCGGGCCGCTGGGCGGGGGCAAAAAAACCACGTTCCTGATTTCTTTGGATAGAGACGAAGAGGACCAACAATCCATCGTGGTAGCGCAAGGCGTAACCGGCCCGATCAACGCGAACGTGCCCTCACCCACGCGCCATTTTTTCGGGTCGGGACGCATTTTCCACGAACTCGCGAACGGCGACCTCTTCTGGATCGGTTATTCGTATGAGGACGGAACGAACAAGAACGTGGGAGTTGGCGGGACCGTGCTGCCGGAAGCGGGGACGAACACGGAATTTCTCGAACACGAAATCAACGTGAGTTACCGCCATCTTTTCTCGGTCAAATGGGCGAACCAGTTGCGATTTCTGGTGGGGCATTACGATGCGCCAATCACCAGCTTGAACGAAAACCCGCAAATTGTCGTTTCCGGAGCGTTCACCGGGGGCGGCGCACAAGCGGATTCGCGGAGGACGGAATACCACTTCGACGGAACGGATGTCGTCACTTACGTCAGCGGAAAGCACGAACTGAATTTCGGGATCGATGTTCCCGACATCAGCCGGCGCGGGATGGACGATTTCACGAATTTTTCCGGAACGTACACGTTTGACAGCCTGGCGAATTTCGGGGCCGGGCAGCCGTCGACGTTTTTGCAACAGCGTGGGATGGGGCACGTGGTGTTCCTGGAAAAAACCCTCTCCGGATTCGCCGAGGATACTCTGCGGCTGAAACCGAATCTTTCAATAACTTTTGGCCTGCGGTACTACTGGCAAAACTTTTTTCACGACGACCCGGACAATTTCGCGCCGCGATTCGGGTTTGCCTACGCGCCAACAAAAAACAGCAAGACCGTATTTCGCGGCGGCGCGGGCGTGTTTTTCGATCGCACCGGGCCAAGGCCGATCGGGGATTTGCTGCATTTCAATGGAGTGAATTTGCTGCGGTTTATTGTCGAGAATCCCACGTTCCCGGTGACGCCGGCGGCATTAACGCAGGTCCCCACGAGCGAAGTAACGCTCGACCCGCGGCTGCGGATTCCTTACACAGTGCAATACAGCATCGGAGTGGAGCGGCAAGTAACGCAGAAAAGCACCTTCAGCGCAACGTACGTGGGTTCGCGCGGGATCGATTTGTTTCTGTCGCGTGACGTGAATGCACCGCTGCCGGGTTTTTTGGCGCGCCAGAATCCTTTGCTGGGCCAGGTGCGGCAATTGGAATCGGATGGCTACCAGAAGAGCAATGCACTCGAGCTGACGTTTCGCGGCCGGCCAAGCAAGTATTTCACCGGGCAAGTGCAATACACGCTGAGCAAAACCTACAACAACGCCAGCGGAATCACCTATTTCCCCGCGAGCAGTTTCGACCCCGCGGCCGATTGGGCGCGCTCGGACAACGATCGTCGGCAGAAATTCGATTTGCTCGGCTCGACTCAGGCCAGCAGGTTCTTCACCGTGGGTGCGGCTCTATCCTTGTATTCCGGCAAACCTGTCAATGTGACTACGGGTGGGGACGACAATCGCGACGGCGTTCTAAACGATCGGCCTGCAGGGTTGGCGCGGAACACGCTGCACGGGCCGGGAACAATCGAATTTGATCTGAACGTGCAACATGATTTTCTGCTGACCAAAGCCAAGAAAGAAGGCCCCACGCTCACGACCTCGCTGAATGCCTTCAACGTGCTGAATCATACGAACGACACGACGTTCGTTGGCGTCATCACCTCGCCATTTTTTGGGCAAGCGGTGTCGGCGCAACCCCCGCGGAGAATCCAGCTGAATCTGCAATTCAAATTCTGAAGATATCGTACGGATGATAGGCGACTCCCATCAAGAGCGCTCCCAAATGCAGCGGTTATTTCGCATCCGTGAAGACGACTTTGCCTCCGACCATGGTCATCATCACTCTTGTCCTTCCAATCTCGTCGTGAGGCACGGTAAAAATGTCCTGCGAGAGAACGGCTAGATCGGCTTCTTTCCCTGGTTCGAGCGTGCCGAGCCGGTCCTCGGAAAATCTCGCGTACGCTGAACCTCGAGTGTACGCGTTGACAGCTTGCTCCACCGTGATGCGCTCGTCAGGCACATAACTTTCAAGCGTGGGAACGCTGCCGGCCTGGCCCGCCCCGTCGAAAACTCCTCCGGGTATCGCGCTGGTGGCGGAGGAACGCCAAACCTGTCGGGTGACCGCTTCCTGGATGCTGACAAACGGGCTGGGCGGCCAGGTGCAGGGCCAGTCGCTGCCGAAGGCGAGCGTCGCACCTGCCTTCTCTAAGCTTTGCCAACGATCTGTCGGCGTTTTGTCCTGCGGGTCAAAATTCGCCCCGATGTCGCCGCAACAGAAAGTCGGCTGCATGCTTACGAGCACGGAGAGCTTAGCAAAACGCGGCAGATCCTCGGCTGCGATAATGTCCCCATGCTCCACGCGGAAGCGGCGATCTCGCGGGCCATTCGTTTTTTCCACTTCCTCGTACGTGTCAAGCACCATGCGCGCCGTATCGGACCGCAGCGTGTGGGTCATAATCTGATAGCCGTGCTTGTCCAGCTCCAGGACGAGTTTTTTGTATTCGGCCGGTTCATAGGTGAGCGGGGGAATCATTCCGCTGCCCCCATCGGAGAAAAACTTCACCAGGTTGGCAGAAACCCAATCATCGTGATATTGCGTGCGCGCCTTTTCAAGATCGGCGAAGAATTCAGGAGTCAAATGATGATTCACGGCCACCGCACCGAATGACGTGCGCGTGCGGACGGTGAGCTGCCCGCGGTCGCGCAGAGCGGCGTAAAGCTCAATCTCCGCCAGGCTTCCCGTGGCGTTGACCACGCTCGTGATGCCGTATCGATTCAAATATTGACTGGCGTCGCGAAGGAGCGCGAGTTTTTCGTCCAGCGTGAGTTGCGCGAGGACGGCGCGCTCGACCAGCTCCATCGCCGCTTCGAGCAGCACCCCGCTAGGATGTCCGCTGGCGTCGCGGATGATGTATCGCTCCTCGGCAGGATTGGCGACAGGCTGGTTGGCGATTCCCGCAAGAGCGAGAGCTTTAGAGTTCACCCACAGCGCGTGCTCACTGGTGTTATGAATGATCACGGGGCGATCCGCGACGGCGCGATCCAAAAGTTCATGCGTCGGCGTCGAAGGCGGCACCGTGCTGAAATCCGCCCTGCCAAACAGGAATTTGTCAGCGGGATGGCTCGCGGCGTAGCTCTTGATCTTCTCGATGAGGGCGTCCGGATTGTCCGGAGTAATGCTGGACTCCGGCGTGGAAAGATTGAATCCGTGCAAGGCCATGGCGCCGAACAGCATGTGCGTGTGCGAATCGGAAATCCCTGGGATCACCGTCTGGCCGTGAAGATCGATCACTTGAGACTTGGGCTGCTGCCGGCTCAGGATTTCCTGATCGGTTCCGACCGCGTCAATGCGCGTCCCCGTGATGGCCAGCGCCTGCGCCCACGGCGCTTTGGGGTTTCCAGTATAGATGTGCCCATGGACAAGGAGAGTGTCGCTGCCGAACGCTGCGAGCGGCAGAAAAAACACTGCAATCGTGGCGCAGAGGCCCGTAAACCACCGGCTTGTATTCATCCATTTCTCCATATCTTCCGCAGCAGGCGGGATTGTACCGCCAAATAGCTCCTTTGAGCGCCACCTTGTCTTCGGCGCTCCTTGGCAAAGAAAATGGGGAATTCGCACTTGCGCGCAACCAGTGTCTTGCCCTCAAAAGTGCAACATATAGGTTGCCTTTTCCTACAGCCCGCGCTAATCTGCAACCTGGAGGTTGCTTAACAATGGACGATCGCATAGAGAAGCGTATAGAACTCAAGGCCCCGGTTTCGCGGGTTTGGCGTGCCCTGACGGATCACCGTGAGTTCGGCGAGTGGTTTCGCGTGAAATTGGATGGCCCGTTCGTGGTGGGTCAGATCTCGCGCGGCCACATGACCTACCCAGGCTACGAGCACGTCAAATGGGAGGCCGTGGTGCAGAAGATGGAGCCCGAACGGCTCTTTTCCTTCACCTGGCACCCTTATGCCGTCGATCCGAAAAAAGATTACTCGAAGGAGACGCCCACGCTCGTCGAATTCAGGCTGGAGAAGACCGAGAGCGGCACGCGGCTTCTTCTCACCGAATCCGGTTTTGACAAAATCCCCAGCGATCGCCAGCTCGAAGCATTCCGCATGAATGACGGCGGTTGGACCGCGCAAATAAAGAATATTGAGAGCTATGTCGCGCAAAAGTCGTAGCAGCATAACTGCCAAACGGCAGGCTCATGCGCCAGTCTTTGCCGCACTGGGCGACGAGACGAGGCTATCGCTGGTTGCGAAACTCTGTGGCGGGCAGCCACGTTCGATCTCTCAGCTAAGAAAGGGCTCCAAGCTTACGCGACAGGCGATCACAAAGCACCTTCGAGTTTTGGAAAGGGCAGAAATCGTGCACAGCGTCCGTAAGGGCCGAGAGACCCAATTTGAATTCGATCCACAGGCGATTGAAAGAATTACGGAATACCTTGATTTCGTCTCCGCGCAGTGGGATCAAGCACTGTCCAGGCTAAAGTCGTTCGTCGAACATTAAAGACCCGATTGTGCCGGCGCTTCTCACGACCACCTTCCAGGCAGGTTACCGGCAATCCCGAAGTGGTCCGGCGTTTGCTTTCCAAGGGGAGTTCGGGGAGTCTGCGAAATTTTACTTGTAGGATTACCGCCCTAATCGGGTGTTGGCCACATTGGCCGTGTTCCTAAGCGAATATCGCTGCAAGTCCTATAGTTATCGTTCTCCACCCTGTCTCCTACAAGCGGCCGGTCCAAAATAGAAGCAAAATAATCAGTATCACCAGTCTTACGCCGCTTATAGAATAAAAACCCCACTTCTTGCTATGCCGCCAAATCGGAAGGCTAGCCACAAGCGCTATGATGACAAATACTGGAAGAATGAACGTCAACATGTCATTGCACTCCTTTTTGGCCGGCCCCTTCCGGTCTAATCTAGTTTCGCCTCACGCGTTGTGTCGTCAGGAAAACCGGCTAGACGCCTATCCGGGGCGACCGGGGGCTTGTGCCACATGACAGGCATAACCTGCGATCCTCGAGAGTTAATTTTCTTTTGCTTCCGCGGGGGGTAAGAATCCCCGCGCACGTCACATGCGCATTCCGCCAAAGAGGTACAAAACCAGCAGAATGATCACGACCAGGCCGACAATCCCTACGCCTCCGCCTGTTCCCCATCTCCGGTATCCGTAATAGCCGCCGCCACCCCCGAATAAGAGCACGACGAGAATAATCAACAAAATCAGTCCCATAGGAAACCCCTTTCAGTTTCGAACCGACTGCGGTCTTGGCCTGCGCTCTGGTCTTCCCTTCGCTTATCGGAAGCCCAGAGTTCTAACGCCGTCGACCCGGTTCATTTGCGGATAACACTGCTCATGAGGTGGTCCTCGCATCTGACAATCTCACGGACTTGTCGGAATGGGTGTACCGTTTTGAACAATACGCCCTTCACAATTTCCGCTTCCCCATCGGAAATAGTCAGGTTAGGAATCAAAATCTCCTTATACGTCCCCCAAATCATGCACCACCGCAGGTGTGTCGTCCTTTTCGCCCAGGACTTTGCGAATAACTGACAAGAGCTGGGCATTATCCACCGGCTTTTGCAGGAAAGCCTTCGCTCCTGCCCTGAGCGCCCGGTCCATATTTGCGGTGACATCGCGCGCGGACACGACAATCACCGGGATCAAAGACAGACTGTCGTTTGCTCTCAACCGCTCCAGGACGCTGAAGCCATCACCGGCCGGCAAGCCGAGGTCCAGGATAATCAAGTCCGGCAAGTGCCTCCGCGCCTGCGCGATACTCGCCATTCCATCCGCTGCAAAAATAATGTTGTAATGGTTTGCTTTGAGGCGAATGTGGAGGCCCAGCCGCACATCAGGATCGTCATCCACAATCAGAATTGTTTTTTGGCTCATCTCTCTAAACGCTCCTTTGCAATCTTATGGTGTTGATGCGATCTTGAAGCTGAGCAGCCACCTGTTCCACGAAGGTTTCCATCGATTGGTTTCTTCCTCTCGGTACCGGGGCCAGAAAGCTGTGAGAAACAGCAAGGGTGAGACCCGCCGGTCGAAGCTGTTCGCAGCTCTCGAACTGTTTTCGAATACGCGTGCTGATGGCTTCCGCGCCGTACTCTTGGGTGTAAACCACGGCAAAAAAAAGATCGCGTACGCTTACCGAGTCCATGTTCGGCAGGACTACGTCTGCGTCGGGTCGCAAACATCGTTGCAGAAGCCTGCGCGCCACATGAGACATTTCCTTTCGCGCATCCGGCGAAAGCCAGCCGTCCCGGGAACCCATCTCCACCGCAAGCAACGCGATGGCCTCGCCGGGCTTCTTCTCGTGCGCCAACATGGGGCCAATCCAACTCGCCAGGGAAAAAATAGGCACGGTAAAGAAAAAGTGGCTGCCTTTTTCTGGCTCGCTGCTCACCCAGATCTTGCCGCCCTGCCTCGTCACCAACTCCTTGGATATGTACAAGCCGAGCCCCAAGCCCTTGCGCCCGGCTTGGCCGGGATCGCTTATCTGATAGAGGTGCTCGAAAATGCGCTCGGTCATCTCCGTGGTGATACCGCATCCCGTATCTGAAACCTCCACCAGCAGGAAGCCTGTGTCTTTCTCGAAAACACGTGCCAGGACCTTCACGGCACCGCCGGTGGGCGTAAACTTGATGGCGTTATCGACTAGAATAATGAGGATTTGTCGGATTCGCGTTGGGTCAGCGCTGACTGATGGCAACCGACAGTCCACATCTGAAGTGAGAGTGATACCTTTCGCTGTGGCAGCCCCCTGGAGTGTATCGACGGTATAGGCGATAGCATCGGAAACGGCGGTACACTGCAGCTCGATCGCCAGTTTACCCGCCTGCACGCGAGTTACCTCCAGTAAATCATTAATCATCGATTGAAGCTGCTTTACATTCCTCAGAATGATTTCGAGGTACTCGTGCTGTTCCAGGTTCAATTCGCCTGCCAGTCTGTCCTGGAGAATGGTCACAAACTGATATATCGCCGTCAGGGGCGAACGAAGCTCGTGCGAAACGTGTGATAGAAACTCATCCTTAAACTGCATCTGATTTGTCCGGATGAGGTCGGTTTCTGTTTGCATTCGGTGGCGCTCGATCGCGTGGCGAAGCGCCCGAGGAAGCGCCCGATTTTCGATCTGCCCTTTGATCAGATAGTCTTGCGCCCCTTCCTTCATGGCTTCGGCGGCCAGGGCCTCGTCGTCCAAGCCGGTTAGCACAATGAGCGGGACGCTTGGGGCCGCCGCGTGCGCCTGCCGCACGGTTTCGAGGCCATGAGCGTCCGGCAGTCCCAAGTCCAACAACACCACGTCCACGCCGCCTTTCCCCAGATGAATCATTGCTTCGCTCATGCGCGAGAGGTGCGTCAATTCGAAACTGCCCGGCTTCTCCGTGCTGAACATCTCACGCAGCAAACGGACATCTCCCGCGTTATCTTCCACCACTAGGACTTGGAGTGCCTTTTCTTTCATGAGCACGTTTCGTGCGGCAGCTTGGACGCGACTATGGAGTCATTAGAGATCGCGTCCACGACGAGCGAAGCCAAAATGGCGACTCCGGGCGCGAGCTGCACCCTGCGATTCAGTAGAGATTTCGTCTTCATCTAACTCCAGATTAGGAGCGAAGGCTTTAGGTAAGACACAGTTCCGCAAGACCGAAAAATGGCCGTCCGGAAAGATCTGCCGGTAGTCTAGGAAGGGAGTTCAAGTGTATACGGGCTGGGTGCTGGTTCCAATTCGGCCTACAGGCCGGTGTCCAATAGACTACGAGTGAAGAATATTTGCTTCTGAGCGGCTCCAGAGTCGATTGGGTCTTGCGAAGTTTGCGTGCACGCCACCTGCGGCCCGCGGCTGAAACCTCACGCAGCTCAACTTCGCGGGCGGCCTTCGGGTAAACACACCGATGGGCGCACCCAGTACCTAGAGTCAAAGAAGATTGACAGCCGGGGCAGGGGACACTAAGCTCGCTCGGCCTTTCCAGAAAATCGCGAAAACGGAGTTGAGATGAGAAATTCCTCGAAGGCAGTCTTAGCAATGCTGTGCGGCGTCGTCTTTGTAGCGCTCCTCGGTGTGGCGCGCGGCCAGAGCGGTGGCGGAGATGCGGCGGACGTGGCGATGGCCACGATCCGGCCCGAAGCGATTCGCGCAGACATGCGATTCCTCGCGGACGACCTTTTGGAGGGGCGCGGAACCGCGACAAGAGGTCACGAAATCGCCGCGAAGTTCATGGCGGCGCAATTCGAGCAGATGGGGCTCGAACCGGCCGGCGACAACGGAACTTATTTTCAAAACGTGCCCTTTCGTTCCGGGCGGCCGGATGAAGCCAAGACTACATTGACCCTGGTGCGCGGCGGAAAAGAACAAAAACTAGTTTACCGCAAGGATTTTATTACTTCCGTTGATCCGGGAAGGGCGGACAGTTCCGTTGAGGCGCCACTCGTGTTTGTCGGGGATGGGGTGACCGCGCCGGAGCAAGGGTACGACGATTACAAAGGAATAGACGCCAAGGGAAAGATCGTGGTGGTGGCCTACAACGCGCCTCATTTTGAATCCTCAGTGAAAGCGCACTACTCCGCAATCGAAGTGAAGGAAGCGATTGCGGTGGCGCACGGCGCGGCCGGAATGATCGTGATTTCGGACCCCATCCTCGAGGACATCTATCCTTTCAGCAAACAGACGCGCGATCTGGATTTTCCCCAGTTCCACTGGCTCGACAAGCAGGGCCGCCCGAATGATTACTTTCCGGAGCTGAAGGGCGGGGCGACCTTGAGCATGGAAGAAACGAAAAAACTCTTCGAGGGGAGCGGGCATACCGCGGACGAAGTGTTTGCGGACATCAAGGCCGGGACGCCGAAATCGTTCGCGCTGCCGCTAAAGGCGAAAATTCACAACGTGACCAAGCTCGAGGACGTTCGCAGCCCGAATGTCGTCGCGAAGCTCGAGGGAAGCGACCCTATTTTGAAGAGCGAATTCGTGGTCTACACAGCACATTCAGATCATCTGGGAATCGGCAAGCCGGTGAATGGCGACGGCATCTATAACGGTGCGCTCGACAATGCCTCGGGATCGTCGCTGCTGGTGGAGATCGCACGCGCGTTCACCAAGCGGAATCCGCGGCCGCGGCGTTCGCTGCTCTTTGTCTCCGTGACCGGAGAAGAGGCGGGACTCCTCGGCTCGGACTATTTCGCTCACTACCCGACGGTGGCGAAGGACGCCATCGTCGCGGACGTGAACATGGATGAAGACGAGATGCTGTGGCCGCTCGAAGATATCGTTGCCTTCGGCGCCGAACATTCAAGTCTGGGCGCGGTCGTCAAAAAAGCCGCGGATCGCATGCACATGGGAGTCAGTCCAGACCCCATGCCGGAAGAAACCGTTTTTATCCGAAGCGATCAGTATTCCTTCGTGAAGCAAGGAGTGCCGGCCGTGTTCCCCGTGCCCGGATTCAAGTCCAGCGATCCGAAGATCAATCCCGAGGCCATTTTCAAGAAATGGGAACTGGAAAGATATCACGAGCCTGGCGACGATATGCAACAGCCGGGGCTGCTGTTTGACGAGGCCGCCAAGTATGGGCGTTTTGTGTTTTTACTCGGAGACTTGATTGCCGACGACGCGCAGCGGCCGACCTGGAACAAAGGGGACTTCTTCGGCGACCGCTATGGTACGAAGAAAAATTAACGGCGCACAGTCAATGATACGTAATGTCACCGGCGCGAAAGCCCGACGGTAAGCATGTCGAATCTTCATCGTGATCGCGATTCAAGTTGTAGCGAAGCTGCGCCATTCGGTACCCATTACAATTGAAGGGACGGTGGCGCTTCGAGATAGTGCGGAAAAAACGGTCGAAGAAAAAGAAGCCAATTCCGAAATTACGATTCAGTCGTCCTTGATCGTTCAGCGAACGATGATGGATATCATGCAGGTGCCGCGCCCTTACAAACCACAATTTGAGTAACGGCGCCCGAGTCATCCAGAAATTCCGCAAATGCATGCGGTCGTGTAAATAACTGAACATGAAAAAGGGCCAGACCACAAGCATGCATAGAGCAATAATCTGGTAAACGCGGGGAACGTGAAGCCGGATCATTACTACCAAAGAAAAAGACAAAATCACAGCCGAAGGAACCAGCCATTCGAGGCCGATGTTGCCAAGCGAAACGCGATGGTGTGTCGCGTCCTTGTATTTCTCGGTGCGCAGCGCCTGATTAGGCCCGTACACGAGGAAGTGATGGATGAGATGACCACGGCTCAGCACCGGGAAACGATCGCTGTGCATCAGGCGATGGAGCCAATAGCCAGAGAGTTCCGCGACAAAACAGGAACCTGTAACGGTGAAGAGTAAGCCCCGCAGAGTAACGCCAAGCAACGAGATGAACATGATCAACCTCCATTCAGCCATCGACTAGCAGCCGCGCGGACGAAAGCCTTGCCGCAAGGAACTCCGAAGCGCGTTCAAAGTGGTGCTCACGAGAAACATGATTCCGAGTGGGATCAGGAAAATTCTTGGGCATCTGCTTGCCCCCCAAAGAAATTCACAACGCCGGCCCTGGAAGGGACGCTACAGGGACCCCAAGACGACGTTCAAGCGACAAGGGACGATGAGGGGGCCATGGCGTCGCATACCGCTGTATGTCGTACTAGGGAAGGCGGTTTAGGGATCAGGAAGGCGCTGGAGAGGTTGCTATGTGGTTATTTGTGGACAGCTTTCCTCGAGTTGTGGGGATTGAGGAGAGGGAATCTTCGAAGTCGGAGTTATTTACTGCAAATGAAGGCGATTCATAACGGCGCGAAAACGAGGGTCTGAGCGCAGCGGGTCGGCAATCGGGTCAACTCCCAGGTAAATCAGGCGGTCGTCGTGCTCTGCTACGGCTTTGTCCAGCCACTTGAAAGCCGAATCCTTGTCTGCAAGAGCTGTGTAGAGGCCAGCAAAATAGATGGCAGGCACAAAGCGTTTGCGCGACAGAGCCGTAAGGTCATTCAAGACTTTCCTTGCTCCGGGAATATCACCCGATGAGGCAAGGGAATGCCCGTAGGCCATCAAGAGAGCTGGATTATCCGTGGCCAGCTTGCAGGCTTTTTGAAAGTGCTCGAGAGACTCCGGATACATTTTCTTCTCGCGATAAGCAGAGCCAAGCCAGAATTCGGCGAGCACGAAATTGGGCGTTTGGTCGAGTGTTAACTTAGCGTGAGATATAGTCGAGTCAAAGTCGTGGGCATAATAGAAGGCTTCCGCGCGCGCAGTAGTAAAGATGGGGGAGACGGGGTCGAGGTCGAGCGCCTTGCCGGTCTCGGTCTGGGCTTCAGGGATGTGATTGCGAACCATCCAGAACTGGCCCAACCATTGATGGGCGGTAGGGTTATTGGGCTCTAAACGGAGCGCTTCGGAGAATTCGCGCTCGGCCGTCGAGAAGTCCCAGTCATAGCTCATGGCAAGGTTGGCGAGAACGTAATGCGCTTCGGCGCTCTTGGGATCGATAGCCAAAGCGCGGCGCGCTTCCTCCCGTGCTTTGGGAGCCGACACGGTGGCGGGGACGACGTCGTTGGGAGCCTCGCCGGATATTGCGTATGCGGCGGCTAAGCCTGAGTGGGCCAAAAGATAATTGGGCAACTTTTGTACGGCTTTTTGATACGCCTCGATACTGTGGGGCAGATCGCGGATTGCCCAAAAGCGCCTGCCCAGCAGATAAGCCTGATACCCGTCGAAGTCGACGGAGTTCGCAAGGGCCGGCTCAGCCGGGCGCGGGAGCCTGGTGAGAATTTTTTCTGCGACAGCGGCGGAGACTTCGTCCTGGACCTTCAGAATATCGCTTAGGTCGCCGGTATAGGAATCGGCCCATAGAGGAGTCTGATCGCCCGCGGAAACAAGATTCACGTCAATGCGGACCCGGGCTCCGGCCCGGCGCACGCTGCCCTCGAGGACGTACTGAATTCCGAGAAGATTGACAAGATCCGGAATGGATTTGCCGCTCAAGAGCTTGGCCGAGAACGGAGCAATCACTCCCAGATGGTCCGGGTCCAACCGTCCGAGCTGTGTATTGATCTCGTCCGTCAGTCCCTCGGCGAAATCATTGGGGCTCGAGTCTCCGCTATGATCGGTGAAAGGACGGACAAACAAGCGAGTTTTTTCAGGGGCGCGGCCTGCTAGATGCTGCCGCTTGTGCTGAAAGAAATAAGCGCCGCCGACGACGGCAAGCAAGACCAATACAGAAAGAAGCCCCTTCTGCAGGCCACGCGAGCCAAAAAGATTCTTAGCATTGGGCTCTTCGCTATCGTCGGAGGCAGCTGGAGAAATTTCAACTTCGGGCTCATCGTTTTCAGGTTTCGGCTGATGCTCGAGAAACCACCTATCCAACTCGGAGCGAAAGGCATAGACCGTTGCGAGCTTCCCGACTCGCAGACGTCTAACGGGGAGTCCGTGATATCTCTCCCAGCGCTGAACCGTGCGGACATCGCGGCGCAGGTGCGCTGCAATCTCACCCCACGACTCCAGCCGGGGTTCGTTCGCGGGAGGCTCAGACTTGTGACCTTGGGAGGCGGCCGAATCCGACATTTAGAAGCATTCCAAAGTTGGTGAGAATGCGCGAAGTATACACCCGTCAACGCAAGCCACCAAGCACAGGGTCGCCCCGGTAGCGAGCCAGTTTTCTGTTACCGCGTTTTCGGAAGTTAGCCGACAAGGCTCGGGAGAAATGAGCCGAACATCCTGATTATAGGCGTAGATTATCTTCCGAACTTCCAGCAGATTGCATCACCAAACCCAACACAATCGAGGCCAGGAATGACAGTTTACGCTCTGCTTACGGCAGAGATTTTAGAAGTCAAGTCTGTCTGAGGTCACAAATCCGCCTCATCACCTTCCGACGGGCAAAGTGAAGGGGGCGCATTCAACACTGCATGCTGAGCGTTATTTTGAGCAACTGTCGCTGACCATCTTCACGTACGTGACAGTCATGTGACCATGCTCGGTGGAGTTCTTAGCCACCCCGTGCTCTCTTGCCTCGTCCTTCGCGTCTTCCGTCATGCCGTGCATTTTGGCATTGGAGACCACGCCGGTAATCCTAACCGTATGACCGACATGATCGCCGAGTTTGACGGAGTCGCCGTGGAGTTCCCAAGTGCCGCCTCTCGCCGTAGTTAGCTTGTATTCATTGGCGGAGTCGCCCGCTTGAAGGCAGCCCGAGAGCGTCCGCGTTTTTTTGTGCGTGGTTTTTGTTGTGTCTTGCGCCGTAGCCAGTCCGGCAGTGCCCGCAAACAGGAACAACCCAAGAAATACCATCGTGATCTTGACTTTCATCCTTTACCTCCGAAGTTTCGAATTGAAAAACGGAAGACCGCACCAAGAACTCGGCTAGTCGACTAGGCTGATATAAGGATCCGTGGACTCATCTGGACAGCCGTCGCCTAGCTCTGAATCGTGCGCATGCTAGCGCCGACGAAAGCACGGGTCTGTGCAATTTTGAACACCCTCGTGCCCCCGGCAGTGTGGTTCAAATGGACACGACTGGCGCCAAGGCCCAGGAACTCGGAGTGGCTGAGCCATTAGAGGGGACAATACTGCCATAGAAGGAATAACATCTCTTCTTCAGATACCCCATTGACAGTCCAAGTGCTTTATTTCCGATATGCCGCGACAGGTATAAAATGGCGTCCTTCTTTTTGGAGTTGGGAAGAGAAGAGACTATAAGGAGTCGGACCGTGAAAACATTCCTGCTTTTGCTCTTCCTTTTCTTAAGTGCACCCGCCTTACCGGCCCAGGCACCGGAAGGAATTTGGCAAGGTTATGACGGCGAGTGGAAGCATGTCTCCCGGCAATTGATTGCGCTGGCCGAGGCGACGCCTGCGGAAAAATACTCGTGGCGTCCCGCACCCGGAGTGCGTTCCACAAGCGAAGTGTATATGCACATAGCGATTGCGAACTTCTATTTGCTTAGCGTCACCGGCCCCAAGATGCCCGCTGACTTGAACGGGGACATGGAAAAGACTGTCACCGCGAAACCTGAGGTGATCGCCTGGCTCAAACGCTCGCTGGAAGCCGTTAAAGCGGCTCATGCAGCTATCACACCCAAGGATCTTGAGCGCAAGGTCAAAATCGAGGACCGGGATGCGACTGTGGACGGGATGTATCTCCGCATCATCGTTCATGCGAACGAGCACATGGGGCAACTGATCGCATACGCACGGATGACCGGCGTCGCGCCGCCGTGGTCCAAGCAATAGCCCGATATAATGTCCACATCCCGGGCCGCGCAATAATCTCTTCTGAGTCGCATAACCAAAAACTGCGTTCGTCAGAGTATCCGAGACGTCCCGATCTGGATAACCATTGCAAAGTTCCCCGTCATCACTAATCCGGTAGCTGCTTTGTCTTACCGTTTTGTCTTAGGATGAGGGTAATAGATGTGTCAGCCATTGCGCGAATCGCGCTCGATCTTCTGGTTGCATCGCGACAAACTTCACGCCCATGCCTTCTTTAGGCGTTCTCCTTTGCACTTCGGCCCGCGCTCGTACTTCTCCTGCCGGTACATCAATCAGCAACTGGATGAAAGTTCCGGGAGGAGGAGGTTCAAGAGTGCGAATGTACAACCCACCCAACCCAAGATTGACAATAGCCGAGACCACTCTCTTGTTGCCTGTCTGCCAAGCCAAGATCGTCCCTTTCGGACAGGAAAGACGCGGATAGCGACGAAGGTCGTTCGTGGTCGTCATTGATTCAGAAATCCCCGCTTACGTCATCTGATGCTGGACAATCCGCCTTTGCGGCAGCTACGACAGCGAGCCGAAAAGATTCCGCGAGACAAGAAGCGCGATCCTGGGCTGGGGGGAGTTTCTCACCGGGTTATTGCTTTACGCAGTCCAATACAGCACAGAAACGTCCCGGAATCGCGTCGGCTGAGCGAACAAGAACCCACTACTGTCGCCCCGGTTCCGAGGGCGCAAGGGGACGAAGAAAGTTCGGAGTTCGGGCGGCCGGGGACTAGCGCACTTCCCAGGTGTCGCCGGTGCGAAGGAGTTTGGTCAGATCGCCGGGTCCGCGCTTGGCGATAACATCTTTGATCTGCTGGTTCATGACGTCTTCGTAGCGCGGGTGATCGTCCCATGCGCGAAACACCCCGATAGGAGTGGGGAAGCCTTGGCGGTGTTCCATGTGCGAAAGCAAGAAGGCGTATGACGCTCGTGGGTTCCGAGCGTTGTGGACGACCAGATCGGCTTCCGTGACCCCGTTACCGAGCTGGACCACTTCGATGTCGCCGTCATTCTTGCGGCGAATGCCTTTGTCGCGGTTCTTGCCGAAGACCAGAGGTTTGCCGTCCTCTAGTTGCAGAATATGTTCGCTGCGCGCCTCGCGCTCCGTAAGAGCGTCCCACGCGCCGTCGTTAAAGATGTTGCAATTCTGCAGAATCTCGACGAACGCGGAGCCTTTGTGCGCGGCCGCGTGTTTCAGCGTTTCTTTCAGGTGTTGCTGGAAGACATCCACGGAACGCGCCACGAAAGTGGCCTCCGCGCCGATGGCCAGCGAAACCGGATTGAATGGCCGGTCCACGGAGCCAAAGGGACTCGACTTCGTTTTCTTGTTGAATTCGGAGGTCGGCGAATACTGGCCTTTCGTGAGGCCGTAGATTCGGTTATTGAACAGAAGCACCTTGAGCCCGACATTGCGGCGCAGCATGTGAATGGTGTGATTTCCGCCGATGGAAAGAGCGTCCCCATCGCCGGTGACAACCCAAACTTCCAGTTCGGGACGAATCGCCTTGATTCCCGTGGCAACGGCGGGCGCGCGGCCGTGAATGGTGTGGAAACCAAAAGTGTTCATGTAGTAGGGAAACCGGCTGGAGCAGCCGATGCCGGAAACCACCACGAAATTTTCGCGCTTGATGCCTAGCTCGGGAAAGACAGACTGCACGGCGGAAAGAATGGCGTAGTCACCACAGCCGGGGCACCAGCGCACTTCCTGGTCGGTCTGAAAGTCTTTTTTCGTGAGTGGCGTTACGGGCGGCAGCGTTGCGGTTCCCATATTCAAGCGCTCCTAAATCCTCTATTTGGTGGCACAGAATTCATTCTGTGCTCTTGCTTTGTTTCCTGCCGATGGCCGCACAGGTGGAAACCTGTGCCACTAAACGCCCAAAACCTCTTCAATCTTCTGTTCCAGCTCGGCTTGCTTGAACGGCCGGCCTTGTATCTTGTTGAGGCCGACGGCGTCAACCAGAAATTTTGCCCGCAGGACCCAAAGCAGTTGCCCCATGTTCAGCTCGGGCACGAGAATTTTCTTATAGCGCTTTAGCACATCCCCAAGATTCGCGGGCAGCGGGTTGAGATGGCGCAAGTGCACATGGCCGATTTTGCGGCCCTCGGCACGCTGCGCGTTCATAGCGGCAGTGATGGCGCCATGCGTCGAGCCCCAGGCGACGATTAGCAGATCACCTGCGTTGTCGCCCACGGGAACCACGTCAGGAATGTCCTGCACGATGGCCGCAACTTTCGCGGCGCGGATGCGCACCATGTTTTCGTGATTGAGCGGCTCGTAATTAATGTTGCCTGTCACGTCTTGTTTTTCGAGGCCGCCGACGCGGTGCTCGAGCCCCGGAGTTCCGGGCACAGCCCAGGGGCGCGCCAGCGTTTGCGGATCGCGCTTGTAAGGCAGGTAGCCGTTTGGCGAATTTGCTTCTTTCGCGAAGTGAACCGGAATTTCCGGAATACTCGCGGCGTCGGGAATGCGCCATGGCTCCGCCCCATTCGCCAGATACCCGTCCGAAAGGATGATCACCGGCACCATGTACTTTACGGCGATGCGGCTCGCCTCGAGCGCCGCCCAGAAACAATCGCTCGGCGTAGCCGGTGCGATCACCGGGATCGGCGCTTCCGAGTTACGGCCAAACAAAGCCTGCAGGAGATCCGCCTGCTCGGTTTTTGTCGGCAAGCCCGTGGACGGTCCGCCGCGCTGAATATCGCAAATCACCAGTGGAAGTTCGATGGCCACAGCCAGGCCCAGTGCTTCCGTCTTCAGAGCCATGCCCGGTCCAGACGTCGTGGTAATGGCCAGTGCGCCGGCGTACGACGCCCCAATGGCACTGGTAATCGCCGCGATTTCGTCTTCCGCCTGAAACGTCATCACGCCGAAATCTTTGTATTGCGAAAGCTCGTGAAGAATGTCCGACGCCGGCGTGATGGGATAGCTCCCCTGAAAAAGCCGCAACCCGGATTTTTGCGACGCGGTGACAAAGCCGAGCGCAAGTGCCTGGTTCCCGCTCAGATTACGGTACACGCCCGGGGAAAGCTTTGCTGGTGGAATCTCGTAGCTGATCTGAAACGCTTCGGTCGCTTCGCAGTACGAGTAGCCTGCCTTCATCGCCAGCTTGTTCGCTTCGACGAGCAGCGGCTTGTTCTTGAATTTGTCCTCGATCCAGCGAACGGTCGGGTCCATCGAGCGGTTGTACAGCCAATAGCACATGCCCAGCGCGAAAAAGTTCTTGCAGCGGTCCATCGACTTGGCGTCGAGGCCAAGATGCTGGAGCGCGGCGCGGGTGAGGCGTTCCAGCCCGACGGAAAACAGTCGGAATTTGTCGAGCGAATGATCCTCCAGCGGATTGGACTGCATCTGCGCCTTGCGCAGATCGTTGTCCGCAAAGCTGTCCGAATTGACGATGAGGATGCCGTTGGCCTTTAGATCGGCGACGTTCATCTTCAGCGCCGCGGGGTTCATGGCGATGAGTACATCCACCGCGTCGCCCGGCGTGTAAACATCGCTCGAAGAAAAATGCAGTTGATAGCCGCTCACGCCGGGGAGCGTGCCGGCAGGCGCGCGAATTTCAGCGGGAAAGTCGGGAAACGTGGCGATATCGTTGCCGTACAGCGCGACCGTATTGGTGAACTGGCTGCCGGTAATCTGCATCCCGTCGCCGGAATCGCCCGCAAAGCGGATGACCGCCTGGTCGATTACCTCGCGCTTGTGTTTCGGCAGTGGGACTTCGGTGATCGTGGACATTTTGACGCTTTACCCCACAGTGGACCCCTGGCTGGTCGCCAGTTGTGTTCTTCGGCTCCTCAACAAGTTCCCCAAGAGAGCGAAGTTCACGCAGACAATGCCGGGCAGTCTGATGTAAAGGAACCAGGAGAGCGTGCCGCCGGAAGCCTGCCTAAAAAGAATACCATACCCGCCCGCGCGAGGCGGGGAGAGAGTCCCCCGCTCGTAAATGTGTCGTTAAAGAAAAGACGTGCGTTAATGCCGAGAGGGGTTTCATCCGCAGGCGCATCAACTAAGGGAGGGGCGATGTGAACTTAGCTGACTCGAGGAGACTGCTGAAGCCTGTTCGCTTCCGCGGCTTGCAGGAAGCGTTCCCGGTAGTAGAAGAGCAGAACCAAAATCACAACGGAAAACAAAAGCCCACCGTACATCGCCACATGCATAAAGTGAGTGTAACGCGAGGAATCGAGAATACCGTCGCTTAAGTGCATCGCATTGTTGGTTTGTTTGATGACGTCTGCCATCACGCGTTCGAAGTTGGGGTTTAGAAAAGTCAGCAACCCATTGGTGAGGAATAAAAGTTGCAGGCCGATCGTAAACGAATAGCTCCATCTCTGCAGCTTGAGGAGGCCTATCCCTGCAACGAGCAGGAGAAGACAAGTAAGAATGACGAAGGAAGTGGTGGAAGCGCCTGGGAAGATATGGCCAAAGAGAATCAATGGCATTCGGAATGGAAAAAAAGGATAGATGACTACGTTGGCGGCTGACCCGACGAAAAACCACGCGAGGACAGTAATCGCTAGGGGGCAGCGAGGCCTAGCCTCCGCAGTCAAGCTGGCGGAGGGTGCCGCACCCGCGAATTTGGCTTTGATATTTTTGCGGTTGAACAAGATCAGCCACCAGACGCCAATCGCAAGCGGTACGCCATAAACAATGATTAGGAACACCCGGACGAGAGAAAAGACTCCCTGCTCAACGGCGGGAGCATTCGGCATTTGGCCGAACGGCATTAGTAAGACGATGGGAATTCCGATAACGCCGAAGAAAATACAGAAACCGCCCCAAACAATTGCCGAGATGCGCGCCCAGTTTTTCAGCCGTAGCAGACCGATGCCGGTGACGGAGCCAAAGATGGAAACGCAAATCATAACCGCCGTCATACCTATAGACAGAGTCCTTGCGAACGGCGGCAGATTCTGCGCGCCGCCCGAAGGCGGGATGAGCAGGATGCTGGCGACAGCGGCAGCGCAAGACAGAAAGAAGAGAACGCTGCCCACTAAGGCCACAATGGCCGCGGCGATGATGGAGGCGCAGAGTCTTGAAGATTGTTCCATCGCTGGTGTGTATATCATTATAAATGGCGGGAGAGCTCGCCGAGCCGCGGACAATAGCGAAACTTTCGCTTGACGTTCGCTTTACATTCGCCTACAGTAGCTTTGCCCGGAGATTCCCGGCGGAGGCGCGAACATGGCCCTTACCAAACGGCAAAAGGAAGTTCTGGATTACCTGGTCGCGTTTGAGACCAAGCACGGCTACGCGCCGAGCTTCGAAGAGATCGGCAAGGGCATGAAGCTGACCTCGCTCGCCACGGTTCACAAGCACATCACCACGCTAGAGAAAAAAGGCTTTATTCGCCGAGGATATAACCAGAGCCGCTCCATCGAAATTTTGCAGTTGCCGAAATCGGTAAAAGACCAAGTTCTGGATCGCAAGGTTCAGGAGCTGCCGCTGGTCGGGCGCATCGCCGCCGGCCGTCCATTGGAAGCGATTGAAGAACGGGAAACGATTTCATTGGGAGATTTCGCGCGCGGCGGGAACTCTTTCGTCCTGCAGGTAAAGGGCAGCTCCATGATAGACGACCACATCATGGACGGCGACTACGTCGTTTGCGAACAAACCCAGGTGGCGAACGCCGGCGACATCGTCGTTGCGCTGATCGGCGGGGAGGATGCCACGCTCAAGAGGTTTTACCGCGAAGGCGCGGGCAAGATTCGCCTGCAACCCGCGAACTCCGAAATGGGGCCGATAATGGTCGCGGCCAGCGACGTAAAGATTCAAGGCCGCGTGATCGGCGTCTTGCGAAAATATTAAAAGAAGAGCTCAAGAAGGTTGCGTCTGGCGGTCGCCTTCCACGCTTTCTGTCAATTCGATAAAGCGGCTTGTAAAGAGACCGCTCCATGACGTTCCCACCTATTCAGAACTTGCGTTACTATGAGCCGTGAGCTCCGGCCAACTTCGGAAACATCAGCGCTTCCGTTCACGCTTCCTTAGAAATCAGCGCGACCTGATCGTCTATCTCCCACCCGGCTACGACGAGCAACCCCAGCGCCGCTATCCGGTTTTGTATTTGCAGGACGGACAGAATCTCTTTGATGGCGCAACCTCCTTCATTCCCGGCATGGACTGGCACGTGGGGCAAACCGCCGACAGTGTGATTGCCAACGGCACGGTCCAGCCGCTGATCATCGTGGGGATTTACAACGCCGGAAAAGCGCGCGTGCAGGAGTATACGCCGACAAAGGTGCCGCGCCTCGGCGGCGGCCGCGCGGACCGCTTCGCGAAATTTTTAACCGAAGAAGTGCTGCCCTTTGCGCAAAGCGAATACCGCACTCTTCCCGGACCGGCCAACACGGGGTTGGGCGGATCGTCGCTCGGCGGGCTGGTCACGCTCTACATCGGTCTGAAGCTGCCGCGCATTTTTGGAAGACTCGCGGCGCTCTCTCCCTCGGTGTGGTGGAACCAGCGAGTGATCGCTCGCTTCGCGGAATCGGCGCGCGTCTTTCCCCGCCCGCGCATCTGGCTCGATACCGGCACCCGTGAAGGGCCGCGCGTCGTGCAGGACGTCGAACAGTTCCGCGATGTTCTGCTCGAGAAAGGCTGGCGTCTGGGTGACGATCTCTACTACGCCCGCGTGGAAGGCGCCGAACACAACGAAGCGGCGTGGGCCCAGCGTGTCGGGCCATTTTTGCAATTCTTGTTTCCTGCCGGCGAGGGCACGCTATAATCCGCGCTCGAATCGCCAAACTTCCGGAAGATCATGCGCGAAGACCACCCAATCACTATCCTCTGCGTAAGTTCCTACGAAAAGGGCCACGAGTTTTTCCGCGCCTGCAAAGCGATGGGCTGCCGCGTCCTGCTACTCACCGTCGAAAAACTGCGTCACGCCAACTGGCCGATGGAATCGATCGATGAAATCTTCACCATGCCGGAAGAGTTGCCGCTCCAGGACCTGATTTATGCCGTGAGCTATGCGGCGCGCTCCCAACCGATCGACCGCATCGTCGCGCTGGATGAATTCGACATGGAAAATGTCTCCGCGCTGCGTGAGCACCTGCGCATCCCTGGGATGGGTCTGTCCACGGTGCGTTATTTCCGCGACAAACTCGCCATGCGCTCTCGCGCCAGGGAAGCCGGCATCCTCGTACCGGAGTTCGTGCACGTTCTCAATCACAGCTATCTGCGCGAATTCATGGACCGTGTGCCGGGCCCGTGGCTGCTCAAGCCGCGTTCCCAGGCATCCGGCGTCGGAATGAAAAAGATTCACGAGGCTGGAGAGCTCTGGCCCTGGCTCGACAAGCTGGGAGACCAGCAGTCGTATTACTTGCTGGAACAATTCGTGCCCGGCAGCGTTTTTCACGTGGACAGTGTCGTCTCCGAGCGCCAAGTGGTTTTTGCCGAAGCACACGCCTACGGCGCTCCGCCTCTCGATGTTTCGCATCAAGGCGGCGTGTTCACCACGCGCACTCTTCCGCGCGGATCCGCCGACGCGAACAATCTGCATGCGCTCAATCGGAAGCTGATCGAAGGATTGGGCCTGATGCGTGGCGTCACCCACGCCGAATTCCTGAAAGCGAACGATTCCGGAAAGTTTTATTTCATCGAGGTGGCCGCACGCGTCGGCGGCGCCTACATCGCCGACGTGATCGAAGCTTCCTCAGGAATCAATCTCTGGCGTGAGTGGGCGCGTCTCGAGGTCGACGCCGGGAATTGCCCATACAAATTGCCGGAGATCCAGCGCGATTACGCCGGCGTGATTCTTTCGCTCGCGCGGCAAGAACAACCGGACACTTCCGCCTACGCCGATCCGGAAATCGTCTATCGCGTCAAAAAGTATCACCACGCGGGTTTCGTCTTAAACGCAAAAACACCGGAGCGCATCGAGCAACTGCTGGATTCCTATGCCGTGCGCTTTCGCGAAGACTTCCTCGCCACACAGCCCGTGCCCGACAAACCGACCGCCTGATAACACCATTTCGTTGGTGGGCCAGTTCCCGATTTGCACGTTAAGCGCTTACGTGGATCATTTCCGAGTTGCCCGTGACAGGGGGACGAAATGACTTGCCTCGAAACTTCGCATGGCAGGGAACAAAGGAAATTGACGGCGGGAACGAGGCGGAGGTAGGCTTCACGGTCGATGCAAATCCATCAGCGCGTGCAACGAACTAGACTTTACATTGAAGTCTCGCTTGCGGAGCGGCGGTAAACCTTGCGGGGGAGAGTTGGCGGAGCTGAATATGGCGCTTATTACTCGAAGACGCTTCGTACGGCAAACGGCATTTGCCGCCGCACTCTACGGATGTCCGGTTGCGAGGATTGGTGAGGCACGTCGGCTTTTCAACTCGAACGAACAGTATGGCGCTCCGCTCGATGCGCAGACGATCCGCAAACTGGCCTCCGATATTGTCGGCCATGTAATCACGCCGGACGGACCTGAGTACGAAGCGGCACGCCTAATCTTTAACCGGGCGTTCGATCTCCATCCGGCCGTGATCGTGCGCTGCGCTGGCCCATCCGACGTCGCACGTGCTCTAGATTTTGCCCAGACCAGGAATTTGCCAGTAGCGGTGCGGGGCGGAGGTCATAGCCGGGTCGGATTCGGGATGTGTGATCGTGGCGTAGTGATCGACCTCTCCGCAATAAAACGCGTTGAAGTTGACGCAGGCAAACGCGTGGCCAGGACGGAGGCAGGCGCACTCGTGCGCGATCTGGATGAAGCGACGCAGCGCTTTGGGCTTGCCACGACATCAGGTGGTTGCCCGACGGTGGGAATTGCCGGCCTGACTCTCGGCGGGGGAGAAGGTCGCTTGATGGAGAAGTATGGCGCCGCGTGTGACAACCTGCTATCAGCGCAAGTGGTGACCGTGGATGGGAGAAAAGTCGAGGCCAGCCAGAAGTCCAATCCGGATCTTTTTTGGGCGATTCGCGGAGGAGGCGGCAACTTCGGCGTTGTGACGGCGCTGGAGTACCAGCTCCATCCGGTAGGCCAGGTTGTGTCGGGAGCACTGATATATCCGGCGGGACGCATTCCCGAGCTTCTTCAGGTTTTCGTTACATTTCTCGCGGGGGCCCCAGATGAAATGGATGCGTTTGCCCAGTTGTTGCCGTCTGAACGGGGACCAAGGTTTAAAATTGATGTCTGCTATTGCGGCGATCCGCGAATGGCGAATGACTTGGTCAGGCCGCTGCGTGCTCTCAAACCGCAGGATGACAGCGTCAAGGTCATGTCCTATCTCGAAGCTCAGTCGGCAGGTGGATTTCTTCAAGCGCCAGTTGCGCACTTTCAAACGAACCTTTTTCTTCGAGAACTCACCGAGGCCGCCATTGCGAAGATTACGACAGCCATCAACAATGCGCCAGCAACGTGCAAGGTGATCATTGTGCCGTTGCGCGGGGCTGTCAGCCGTGTAGCTTTGAGTGATACGGCGTTTGCTCTGCGACAGCCGGGTTATGAGGTTGACATCACTGGTGTCTGGAGCGCTCCCGCAGAGAAGGCCGATGCAGTGCGATGGGTCCAGGCTACGCGCGACAATTTGCGGCCCTTTGCGCATGGAGTGTACGTCAATCAGTTGGGTGATACGAGTGACGAGCTTGTCCGCACGGCCTACGGCCCGAACTATGCTCGCCTCGTCGAAATCAAGAAAAAGTACGACCCAAACAACGTGCTGCAGCTCAATCAAAACATCAAGCCGCATACCTCCCCGAACAGCTAACCGCCTTAGGCGCGTTGCCATCGGGCCGGTTGGTCGGCTACCCGGAAGTAATCACCGGACCCGATTCGCCCAGCGATAAATTGCCAACTTCTGACAAATCCGGTGAGCGGAAACTGAACTCCTATTTTGTTAATTGAGAGGACTTCTGCAAGGGACCTGGCGTATAATCTCGCTCCCATCCCGAATCGCTCAGCACGGCACCTGTCCGAAAGGCTAGTTACTGTCACGAACTGCAAACGCAAGCCGTGTTTGCCGCGCGCCCTTCCGGGGGATAAAGTTTGCAGTACCCCGGCCGGAAATCTGCGTGGGACGGAACTGGCCCTTGGAGACGTTTGATGTGGAATGCAAAAAAACCGGACTCGCCTCATGCTGCGCAATCTGAACACAGAAATCTACCTACGAATCAGCCGTCGAAGTCCGCTCCGGCGGCTTGGGAGGGAACACCTGCAATGAGTACTGATGCTATGCGTCCATTGGGCGCGACCGCAGACCGGGCAACCGCTCGGCTGGGGTCCAGCCTGCACGTTAAAGGCGAGATCTCCGGCAACGAGGATCTGCTTATCGACGGTACAGTCGAAGGACTGATCCAGCTCGACGAGCGGAAGCTTACCGTCGGAGCCACCGCTAAACTTACCGCCGATATCATTGCCCGCGAGGTGGTGGTATACGGCACCGTGAAGGGCAACCTTCGCGCGAAGGACCGTATTGAAATCAAGAAGGACGGATCGGTGAACGGCGACCTTACCACCGCCCGTATCATGATCGAAGACGGCGCCTACTTTAAGGGCTCCATCGAGATTGATAAGAGCTCGGAGAAGGAAACCGCCCACAGCGCCTTTGCCAAACCCGCCTCCGCAACAGCAGGCACCGCAGCGTCAAAGACCATTTAACATTTCATCCATTCCGACACCGGATTTCACAAGGGCGGCGCAGAGACAACTCTCGCCGCCCTTAATTTTATTTAATTCCGAAATTGCGGGGATGTCGGAAACTATTAGCTCAGGGGAAAATCGTGGATTAATTCCGGCTCAAGTCACTTGCCAAGTGAGCGGTGGATCAGAGCCGCGACACCTTCATGTGCCTACTGTTCCTATGAGCGTCAGCGCCCCGGAGACAGCATCGATGCTATACATTGAAACATTATTCGAGCTGGAATTGGTTACGTAAACGAACTTGGCCGACGCAATGGCGATCGAGGTAGGAGACGATCCCACAGCTATCGTTCCCATGGACGTTAAGGCCCCCGTGGTGGTGTTGATGGCGTACATCGAGACGTCGTTCGAACCGGCATTGGTCACATGGAAGACTCACTGGCGGGGTCGACAGGCACAGAGGTGGGACCCTTATGTGCCTAACGTCCCTATGAGAGTCAAGGCTCCCGTCGTGAGATCGATCTTGTACATCGAGATGGTGTTGTCACAGTGGTTCGTCACATAGGCAAACTTGCCCGAAGGATCCACCGCTAGAGAGGAGGGGCAAGATCCTGCATTTATTAAACCCATGGGTGTTAGCGCCCCGTTGGGGTTGATGGTGTACATTGACACGCCTTCAATGTCAGGCCCTCCGTCGCTCCCCGTGTTGGCCGCATAGGCGAACTTTCCGGAAGGATGCAGGGCCACGGAGAGGGGACACGATCCCGCGCCCGTGGTCCCGATAAGGGTTAAAGTCCCCGTGGGGGCGTCAACGGTGTACATCGCTATGTCACCCTGATTTCTCTCAAAATCGCCGCAATTCGCCACGTAAGCGAACTGTCCGGAAGGATCTACGGCTATGGACCTAGGGTATAGTCCTGCGGCTACGGTTCCTGAAGGTTCCAAGGCCCCTGCGGAGTTGATTTTGTAGGTCGAAATATTCCCGTTACTGGTGTTGACCTCGAAGGGGCCATTGGGGTTGGCATTCGTCACGTACGCAAAACCTCCAAACGGGCCCACAGTTACAGAGGTGGGCACAACCCCTGCAGCTATTGGGCCTAACGGATCCAAAGTGCCTGTCGACGAAATCGCGAAGATCGAAATGTCGTTGGAGCCTTCGTTCGCCACATAGGTAAACTTACCGAAGGGGTCTATGACCACCGAGATGGGGGATTTTCCTGCGACAACGGTGCCCAGGGTTTCCAAGGCGCCGGTCGTTGAGTTGATTGCGTACATTGAAATGTTGTTGGAACCTCCATTCGCCACATAAGCGAAGTTGCCAGAATGGTCCACGGCCACCGATTGTGGGGACGTTCCGGCGGGGATGCTGCCCGTAGCTGTTAAGTTCCCTGTTGCGGGGTCTATTTTGTAGATCGTGACATTATTCGAGCTGGAATTCGTCAGATAGACGAACCTGCCAAACTTGCCCGACGAATCGGGGGCCACCGCCAGACTGATCCAGGTGGCAGGGTTCGTTGTCCCGCCACTGGTGACGGTGAAGTTCATCGCATTGGAGGTGCCCCCGCCGGGCGCAGGGTTGGTCACTGTCACGGCCGCGGTGCCGGCTGAGGCGATAGCGGTAGCAGGGATGGCCGCAGTCAACTGCGTGGAGTTGACGAACGTCGTGGTGGGCACCGCCCCGCCGAAGTTGACCATCGAAGCTGCGACGAAATTCGTCCCGGTGATTGTCAGCGTGAAACCTGCACCGCCAGCCACGGCACTGTTCGGTGAGACTGTGGTGATCGTTGGAGTCGGTGGCGGGGGCTGATTGTTGAGCGACTGACTCGTGCCGCCTCCGCATCCAGCAAGGAATGCAAGACTCACTATTCCCAAAATTACCGGCATTCTCATGAGAGCCGCTTGACTGTTCATTACATCCTAGTCAATTCGGGCGATGGCCTGAGTCTTACTTGGGGTTGCTGGCACGTCAATCCACCCAACATCTACGACGGGTCAATTCTGTGTCTACCGGCAAATCGTGTGCTTTCAGCAGATTGAGCGGCATCTCCTCGGCATTCCGGCAAGGAGAGGCATGTGTTATGCTCTGGGCCAGGGATACTTCGTTGTCAAACCACGCTGATTTGCCGCGCTCCTTGCGCTTTGGCAAGTTCGAGTTGGATCTGCGTACCGCGGAAATTTACAAACAAGGCAAACGGATCAAGTTGCAGGAGCAGCCGTGCCAGGTGCTGGCGATGCTGATCGAACGCCCGGGCGAGCTCGTCTCACGGGAAGAGTTGCGAAAAAGGCTCTGGCCAAACGATACGTTCGGGGATTTCGATCACGGCGTGAACATCGCGATCAATAAGCTGCGCGATGCTCTGGGTGATTCGCCTGACAAACCACGGTTTATTGAGACCCTTCCCCGCCGCGGGTACCGGTTCATTGCTCCGGTAGACGCTCCAAGAACATCAAGCGATGGCAGGTCTCCAACCCAAGTGACCAGCCCTCGGGCTGGGCGAGCGAAGGCGGGACCAATTACGTGGCAGCGAGCGCTGTTGCCAGCATTTCTCGCATTGTTATTAGCTGTAGTTTTCTTTTCCTCCGTTAGATATTGGCAAGGGCGAAGCGCGGAGAGGAACATTCGTTCTTTGGCGGTGCTCCCTTTAGAAAACCTCTCTCGGGATCCGGCGCAAGACTATTTCGCCGACGGAATGACAGACGAGCTCATTACTAGCCTCGCTAAACTCCAAACGCTAAAGGTGATCTCGCGCAGTTCGGTGATGCATTACAAAGGAACAAATAAACCACTGCCCGAAATGGCCCGCGAACTGAACGTAGACGGCATTATTGAGGGTACAGTATTGCGCTCAGGAAACCGCGTGCGGATCACGGCGCAGCTGATCCGGGCAGCCACTGACCAGCATTTGTGGGCAGAGACTTATGAGGGCAACGCGGAGGACGTGCTCCGCTTGCAGGACACGGTCGCCCGAGCGATCGTCGCTGAGATCCGCGTCAAGCTAGGACCTGAGGAAGAGGCGCGTTTCGTCAAGAGTCCCTCAGTCAATCCCGAGGCGTACGAGGCTTATCTTCGGGGTCGCTACCATTTCTACGATCGATGGAACAAAGCAGGCTCCGTCTCCGCAAGCCATTACTTTGAAGAGGCAATCGCAAGAGATCCTCAGTACGCTCCAGCCTATGCTGGATTGGCTGACTACTACACCTTAGGTGGATTCACGGGTCAGCCGCTTAGTAGCCTAGAGGCCATAGAGAAGGCAAAGGAGCTGGCAGCCAAGGCATTGAAATTGGACGATGGCTTGGCGGATGCCCATATCGCGATGGCAAACGTGCTATTCCGCTACGACTGGAATTGGGCGGAAGCTGAGAGGGAATTTCGACGGGGGATCGAATTGAACCCCAATGCTCCTTCCTCCTACCTGCACTTCGCCATGTACTTGGGGGTTTTGGGGCGGCAGGACGAAGCGATCGCCGCCATGAAGCGCGCCATTGAACTGGACCCATTTTCCGCGCTCATGTGCAGCGGATTGGGTGTAGTTTTGCAGTGGTCTGGGCGCGACGACGAGGCGGCGGAGCAGGAGCGCAAGGCGATTGCTTTAGATCCATTTTTTCCTGAAGCACGCTTGGTACTGGCCCGCGCTTATGACCAGTTGGGCAGGTATGACGAGGCCATTGTCGAGTATCTGGAAACAGATACACTTGAAGGTATTGACCCATCGGCTGTTGCAGGCTTCAAACGGGCCTATATGAGCTCCGGCATCAACGGCTATCGACGGAAAAGGCTCGAATGGGAGGAACAGCGAGCGAGAAGTGGTAAAGCGAACTATCATCTTATTGCGTTGTTGTCTGCTGAACTCGGCGATAAAGATGCAGCTTTTCAGTGGTTGGAAAAAGCCTACCAAGAGCGGCGTCTCACGATGCCCAACATCAAAGTAGCGCCTGGCTTGCGCTCCTTGCACGGGGACCCGCGATTTGCGGATCTAGTGCGCCGCGTCGGCCTACCGCCATGAGCCAGTTGGGATGAAGGAGCGGAACCGACTTGCTGACGGCCCGGACTGCAATCCAATGGCTGCGAGTAAACCCCAAACGCCGGACACGAAGTCTGCTGTGAGCTGGATTCCTGGAAAGAAATTACCAACTATCTGAGGCAGGACAAACGTACGGTTCCGCCGATGGGAAAAACGGGCTTCCGCTCAACCGTGTACAAAACCGCGTATCTATATTTCCTTCCGTCTATATTACCTATAGAAGTGACTAATTAACTTGACAATTAAAATTTCGGGCGTACAGTGAACACAGTCTTTCTCTCCGGACAACTGCGCTCTTGGAATCGCGTCAGTCTGGTCGGCCGGCTGGATTCCGCCCGCGATTGAACGGTGCATGGGGTCGCTTGATGGGACGGTTACCGCAAAAGGCTCCGTTCTTATTCTTGGTTTTGCTGCCCGCTGCCACCGTGGGCTGTGGCGGAGGCGGTTCGAGCGGATCGCTGCCACCACCGCCTCCCGCCCAGGATTTTTCCATCAGCGTCTCCTCGAATACCATCAACCTGCAACAAGGCACGACGAGTTCCGCGCTCAGCGTCTCGGTGAAAGGACAAAACGGTTTTACCGGCTCGGTGCAAGTCACCCTAAGCGGCCTGCCGAGCGGCGTCCAGACCAATCCTTCGGGCGCGTTCAGCTTGGCCGCAAACAGCAGCGCCCCGGTGGTTCTTGGGGCTGCGGCGAATGCACCTACCGGCAATTTCACAGTGACCGTGCAAGGCGCGAGCGGAAACCTTTCGCACTCCGCCACTCTCACGCTTACCTTGCAAGCCGGTATGGTAGTGGCATTTTCCCGCACGGGCTATGCGCGGACGGATGCAATCCCTTCGCTCGATGCTCCCCAGGCGGAGCCCCGCCACCGGCGCATCGCGTACGATTTTGCAAACAAGCATCTGTTCGTGGCGAATCGCGCCAGGAATTGCGTTGAAGTCTTTTCCACGGTGGATGAATCCCGCGTGGCGCGCATCAATGTGCCGGCCGCCAGCAGCGCGGATCTTTCCGCTGACGGATCGACCGTGTGGGTGGGGACGGCGATCGAGCAGATCGTCGCTATCGATACCACCGCGTTGCAAATCCGCAATCGCTATGCCATCGCGGGTTTGTCTCCTATCCCCAATACGATTTTCGACCGGCCCATCGAAGTATTGACATTCTCGAATGGAAAGGAGGCCGTGCGGTTGGGGCAGCCGGGGGGTTCGCAAGCGTTACTGGCGCTGTGGGACAGTGGAGGGAACACGCCAACGAACCTGACTTCGGCTGCCCCGTCGATATTTCAAAACGGTGTAGGCGCGATGACGCGCACCGGTGACCATTCCAAATTATTGGTCGTTGCAAACGATGCAAGCGGTGAGATTGGAGTTTTTGATGGCACTGGCGCGCTAGTTGCCGGGCCGCAAACGCTGGGAGCCGGGACAATTTCGCTCGTCGCAGCAAATCCGGACGGCAGCCGGTTTGCCGTGGTCTTCACGCTGAATGGAGTCACGCAAATCCTTTTGCTTGATAGCAACTTAGTGCAGGCAGGGGTTTACGTCACCACCGTGGTCCATGGCATGAGATTTTCACGCGACGGCGCATTTTTGTTCGTCAGCGAAAACGCCGCGTCGCCGCCCGTAATCACTGCTCTCGGTGGACTTGATCTTCATGTCATCGGACAGGTGCCGGATCCCGCGATTCAAGGCGTCCGGTCTGAAATTGAAGAAGGCGATGAGGCGCAATTGCTTTTTGGCATCGCCAATCGAGGAATAAGTTTTATCGACGCTTCAGCGCCGCGAATTTTGCCTGCCGCTTCGCCCGCGTTCGCGAGCGCTCCGAGCGCCCAGCCCGCGGAAGGGACAATCCTTGGCGGGGCTTCCATCACTCTTTCGGGACAAGATTTTGAGACCCCTGCGCAGCTGCGCTTTGGGGGACAAGTCGCTCCTTCCGCCTCCGTATCGAGCGGCACGCAGATCTCGACAACTTCTCCCGCGAGTGTCGTAAACGGCGCTGTCAACCTCACCGCGTTTTTCCCGAGCGGGTGGCTGGCGATTGCGCCGGACGCGTTCAGCTATGGCCCGCAGATTCTCGAGGTCCTTCCCGATGCAGGAGCAATGGGCGGCGGCGATACCGTGCAAATTTTCGGCTACGGCTTCGGGAGTGACGCGAGCAAAGTCACCGTGAAAATCGGAAACACGAACGCAACAGTGCAAAGTGTCGAAAGTGTTGCGACCATAGCCGCGTCTCTCGGACTCGATACAACATATCCATTCTCGCTCGAACGCATTACGCTGCGGACTCCTGCCGGTGCCGCCGGCAAGGCGGACATCTCGGTCGCCTCGCCGGCGGGAAGCACATCGATGGCGAAGTCATTCCAATTTTTGCAAAGCGTTCAGGTTTTTCCGAAGGCCGGGCTGTTTAAGTTTGTGCTTTACGACCAAAGCCGCCAGCGCGTCTACTTGAGTGCCACCGATCACGTCGATGTTTTCGATCTCAAAACATCGCAGTGGCTTTTCCCGCCTACGCAACCATTCGAACCGAGCGGTCTTCTTCCTCCCGGAGGTCCGCCGCCAAACGCGGGCCTGCGCGGGCTTTCTCTCACACCGGACGGCACGCAACTTGCCGTTGCCGATTTCGGTTCGCAAAACGTGTATATGCTTAACCCGGATCCGCCCGCGCCAGCAGGGGCCGGAAGCGGCACCACCGTTTTTGTCGGTGGCGTCAGCGGATTTCTGAATTCTGGCCCCGCCCGCGTCGCGGCCACAAGCGCGCAAACGGTTTTTGTCGGTTTGAGCGGAGAGGGCGGCGGAGCAGGAGCTTGCAGTTCTTGTATCAGCCAGATGAACCTTGCGGCGAACCCGCCAACCGTCCAGCCTGCACCGCAGCCGCAAGTTGCTTTTCTGACCGGCGCGCCGCTTCTCCACGCCAGCGCCACCGGTAATCACGTTTATTTTGCATTTACAAATGCGCCGGGCGGCCCGCTCGCGGCATGGGACGCGGCCGCTCCCAATCAGTTCACAATGCTGACAGCAAATGATGCGGCGCTCGATTTAGCGAGCTCGGCGGATGGCTCAACGTTTGCCGCGCGCGCCAATGGCACCACAGAAATTCGCGGCGCGGACTTCACCCTCTTCGGCGCACCGGCCACTGCGGAGCGGGAAGCAATCTCCGGCCGCGTAAATGTGCCGGGCGTCGCGCTGCATCCGACCGGCGCTCTCATCTATCAACCTTTCTTGACGGGCGCGGCGCCGGCAGCGCCGCGTGCCACGGGAATTCAGGGAGGCGTCGATATACTTGACTCGCACAGCGGCCAACTGCGGCTGAGGATTTTTCTGCCTGAGCCGCTCGCGATGCTCTCAACCGACATCGACGGATTACACGGCGGCTTCCTCGCCGTGGATGAAAACGGACAGCGACTTTTCGCGCTCACAACTTCCGGTCTCACGATCGTGCAACTCGCGAATGTTCCTCTCGGCATCGGCACTCTTTCCCCAGCTTCGGGTCCCGCGGCCGGAGGGACTTTCATCACGATTCGCGGCAGCGGATTTCAGAACGGGATTCAGGGAACGATTGGGGGAAAGGCGGCAACGCTCACTTTCAAAGACATGAACACACTGACGCTGGTCACGCCGTCGCTGAGCGCAGGGCCACAACAAATTGTCCTCACGAATCCCGACGGGGAAACTGTTTCCCTGGACGCAGCCTTCCTCGCCAATTGAAAAACTTTCCGATCCTAGTGCTTTGCCCGAATCGCGAAAATCGCCAAACGCCCTCCATCAGAGCATCGAACTCTTTGCGCAATCAGGCGCGAAGATAATCGGGCTTCCAATTCTTGATGAGCTGTTTGATGGCCTTGCGATTGTCGAGCTTTTCGTCCAGAACCTTTCGTGCCAGAGCGGGCAGTTCGGCGTCGCTCGCAAACCGCAGCGAAACAAATTGATTCAGGGTGATCTCAGCCACGCGCGGCTTTAGATCGGCCGGAAGCACGCGATCATATCGCAGCCGCTCTTCCACGCGAATCACGCGGTCTTGCACGCTCAGGGCCATGACCCGCACCGTCAGGAAGCCCAAAAGCAGCGCGAGAGCAACCACAATGGAAATAAATCCGTCCACGGAAAACCCGGCAACTTTCCAGCGATAAATGGACCAGCCGAAATTGACCAGCAAAACGGGTATTACAAAAAAGTGGTACGGCGGAACAAATCTCCCATGATTCGCAAAAGTTTGTTCGGTCATCGAGACACCTCCGGTGGAATGCGGCACATTCTAGCAGAGTTTTTTCTCGATATCGTAAGATGCGTGTGCTGGCGCGGTATTCTCAATCGAGTATGTGCTTCTCGAGGCTGACGGCGTGATAATTCCGCGCGGCAGGCGTATTCTGTGGAAAGAGATTTTGCGCGACGGGAGCCGAAATGCCGAGGGCAACGTGGGGCGGAAAAGTGATTGCAGAGAGCGACTCCTGCGTGGTCGTGGAAGGGAATCAGTACTTTCCGCTGGAAGCAGTGAAGAAAGAGCTTCTCCGTCCGAGCAATCACACTTCGATTTGTCCCTGGAAAGGCACCGCGAATTATTACCACATCGAGGTCGACGGGATGCGGAATGAGAACGCTGCCTGGTATTATGCCGACCCAAAGCCCGCGGCCGCGGAAATCAAGGGCCGCATCGCGTTTTGGAAGGGCGTGCGCGTCGAAAATTGAATGCGCGCCGTGCTTCAGAAGCGACACGTACTCGAACATTTAGTTCCTCTTGTGGGCCGCACTGTGCGGCCTTTTTTATTTGGCGATTTCGTTCTTGAAAACTGAGCCATCGTGCATGACGAATCGCACGTGTTCCAGCTCGCTTATTTTTTTAAGTGGATCGCCCTCCACCGCCACGACGTCGGCGTAAGCTCCGGGAGCAATCACGCCAATTTCGCCTTTCATGTCGAGCAATTCCGCGGCGCGTGAAGTCGCTGACTGAATAGCATCCATCGGCGACATTCCCAATGAAGTCAATCGCCCGAATTCCTGCGCGAGCGGCTCCGTCCACGGAATTCCGCCCATGTCGGTGCCGTAGACGATTTTCAAGCGCGCCTGCAACGCTTTGCGGAAAGTCGTTTCGTGCACTCGCGCGCGGGCGCGGTCGCGCTGACCTGCGGGAGTATCGGCGGCCGCCCAGTCGTCGTAGTAGGGAGAGAGAGTCGGGCAATACCAGGTGCCTTGCCGGAGCATCTGAGCCATCTGCGCGTCGGTGATCTCAAGTCCATGCTCGATTGAATCGCAGCCGCCATCGAGAGCGCGCTGCATTCCGATTCCGTTGTAGGCGTGGCAGGCGACTTTCTTGCCCCAGCCGTGCGCTTCGTCGACAATCGCTTTAAGTTCCTCCACTGTGAGCGTGGGCTGCGAAACGAGATTGCCCTGCTTATCGACCCACGAGCGATGCGTCATATAGACCTTGAGCCAATCCGCTCCGTGATCGAGCTGCTCGCGCGCGGCTTTGCGTGCTTCCACCGGGCCGTCGATGATTTGCGCGCCCTTGGGCATAACGAGTTCCGGCGCGTAACCTTCGAGGTCGTACCCGCCGGTAGAAGAGATAGCGCGCGTAACGACAAAAAGCCGAGGTCCGGGAATCGTTCCTTCAGCGATGGCTTGTTTGATTTCGACGTCGCCGTAGCCCGCGCCCTCGGTTTCGAGGTCGCGCAGCGTCGTAAATCCCTGTTCGAGCGCGCGACGCACGGCGAACGTGGCGCGCGCGGCGCGTAACGCGATTCCGGCGTTCAAAATGTTCGCGGCGTATCCACCCTTGGCGGGGTCCTCGCCCCAGAGGAAGATGTGGGTATGTGCATCGATCAAGCCGGGCAGGACGGTCGCGGAAGAAAGATCGATAACCGTCGCGCTGGATGGAATTGATGCCGATGAGTCGGCGACTTTTTCAATCTTGTTTCCTTGCACGAAAATGAGCTGATTCTTGCGCGGGGCATCGCTTGTTCCGTCGATCAGCGATCCGGCGCGAATCACGGTTAACGCCGGCGAGGCAGGCGCGTTGGTCTGCGCCTGGACGACACTTGCCGTTAAGCAGGCTGCAAACAATGTGAGAAATAGTTTTCGCATGGAGGCTCCTCAATTGCGCGGGTAGCTTGCCGCAAAGCGACACCCGATTGCAACCATTCCGCATAGCGCCAAACTCATGACGGTTTCTTATTGGGGTCGGGCTCGGGGTTCGCGGAATCCCAAGTATTTGAGGAGCCCGGGTTTGTCGGCGAGTTAATGTTGGAGGCAGAGTCGGAGTTTGAGGGCAAGGCGGTGTCCGAGTCAGGAGCAGCGGCTTTGCCTGAGACGAGATCGGGGGCCGGATTAGGGGTGGGCAAGGGTTTATCAGGAAGTTTGCTGGGGTCTTTGACTCCGGCCGCGTTATCGGCGTCGATCTGGGGCAAGGTGCGCAGCATCAGGCTACTAACGTAGGCCAGGACGGCGGCCCGGCGAGGGGAAATTAGGTTCTGGGCGAGAAGCGCGTAAAGGTTGCCGAGGGAAAAGTTGATGCCTTGCGCCGTTTGGAAGCACTGGTTATTCCTGATGAGGTAGTCGAAGTGATCCTCCTCTTGCTGTTGTTTCTGTTCGGCATGGTGTTGCGGACAGAGTCCGGATTGCGCGTCGTAAGCGAGAAGACGGCATTGACGACCTCCCGCAGTGCGATGGGTGCAGCGAAAAGAGACGGAATTTTCAGTTTGTGGTTTCATTTTGTTCCTCGTGTTGAAGAGCGGGGTACTCCGCGAAGCGCGGAGCGCGCTGGAAGCAGTGCCCCCACCCCCGGGTGTTTTTGCGAAAGAGTGTGGAATTACATGAAAAGAAAGGGGATGTGAATTTGCACGGCGCAAAAGAGTTCGGAAGAGTGTGAAAACAAAGAACATAAATCTTGCGGAGCGAAGAGACCCGCACCCCTCGACTGCGCTCGGGGCAAGAAAGAGTTCGTAAGAATATGAAAACAAAGAATATACGCCCCGGAGAGGCATGGACGTGCACCCCTCGACTGCGCTCGGGGCAAGAAAGAGTTCACAGGAATGTGAAAACACAGGAGTTAATACAATTGAAAGCGGTCCTTTGAAAGGCTCGGCTCGAAAAAGTGAGAGACGTGGGGAAATAGACAGCCCAACAGACCGGCGACAAACGCGATTCAGTTCATCTATGGAGTGAGAATCACCGACAGCAGCGCTGGGTTTATTGCCTTCTTCCTCAGAGCACAGACTGAAGTCTGTGCCACGTGGAGCCTGACAAAATTGTGGCGAGTCGATGGCGAAAATCACGACTCAGGTTAGCTGATGGATATAGTTACCGCTACTGGACTATGGGACGGAATTGGTGCATGTCCAAATTCAGCCGTCATAGAGCGAATGCGTTTGTATAAGCTAAAGACCCAGGCGCCCCGACCGGGTCGGGGTAAATGCCGCCGGCGCCTGGGACACCCGTAACAGGAGAAGAACAAAAAACAACGTCAAAACCCGCAGCCTTAAAACCGAAGGCTGCGGCACCCACGTTGTTCCCGCGGCTACGGGCCTGCCACCCGCCAGTCTGTGAGATGATGTGGCTTCGATTTCTAAAATTCATCCAGACCGGGCGCTCGCCAATGCTTCGATAAAAGTGTTGACATCACTTGCGTCGTTGTACGGGGCGAGCGAGATCCGAATGCGTCCGCCGCGTGTACCGCACACAATGTTGTGACTACGAAGCCTCTCTACAATTGCTGGTACGCTTTCGCGAGGGTGTCCCAGTGAAATGATGTGTGGAGACGCAGCAGGATCGCTAACGCTACGAAATGGTTGCCAATCATACTTACTGGCGTTGCCAACCAACATTGCTGCCAACCTCCGTGCATGTGCCTCGATGCGAGCTTCACCCAAGGACAACAACTGCTCAACTGCTATCCTGAGACCAGCCATAGAGACATACGACATCGTTGATTGCGTATAGCGCCGGGCATCATTAGCCAGCGACACAGAGGTCGCATCAAATGCAAAGGGATCCGATGCGCCCATCCAACCCGTTAAAGGGGGTATTTGTTCAAGCAAAAGTGGCGACATGATCGCCAATGCAACGCCTCCATGTCCACCAAGCCATTTATAGCCACTGGCAACGACGGCATCAGCCTCCCATGCCGCCGCGTCCACCCGCATTGCGCCTGCCGCTTGTGTAGCGTCTACAATCAAGCGTGCACCAACCTGGGCAGTACTTTGGCGCAGGCGAGAAATATCCACTACCGTACCCGTGGCGTATTGCACGCTGCTGACCGCAACCACAGAAGTATTTTCGTCGATCGCCCCAATAAGTGCATCGGTCAGATCGCACGCAGGCTGGTCAGCAACAAAGCGCACCCTATGATTTTTTAGGGCAGCCAGACGAAGCCACGGCCGAGTTATCGCAGGAAAGTCTGATGAAACAGCCAGAATTGTGCTATTCAACCTTGGCTGAAGTAACGACGGAAGTTGTCCCAATATCTCACTTGCGCACGCGACAATCGCGACTTGCGTTGAATCACAATGAAACAATCTGGCTGCGCGTTCGCGGAGCGTTTCACAGTACCCCACCTCATCACTATCCGACATGTAGAGGTTGCCATGCCTGGCAACATCGTCTATGAAGGCGTGCATTGCGGTCACTGCTGGTTGACCGATCAATCCTAGGGATGCCTGATTCAAATACACACTTTGACCGAGGCTAGGATAATCCACTCGATCAAAGAGAGACGGGATCATTCCGATGATGACCTGCTGGTGAGCGAGTAGATTCTAAACTTTACTGCTTCGGTTGAAAATGGAGAAAATTGTCAGGATGTAGCTGAATTTGTCGGCCACTGGGCGACTGGGGCACTCGGCAAAGCGAAAAGCAGATCCCCGTTCGACTTCGCTTAGGGCGGGCTCTCCACTGCGCGGCCAGCGCGTGTTCCGCAGGGGCATCCGGCTTTAGGAAAAACTGTCAGTTAGAAACGGGCGGCTTTGTGGCCGGTGCTTCCCTAATGATCCGCACAGGGGTTTGGCTGAAGGCCGCGGCTTTAGGCTTGTTCTGCTTAGGTTTCTTTTTCTCGCGTCTACGTGCGTCCTTGTTTCCCATGCCCACAGCTTGCCACAGGTCGATAGACTTAGCTAGAGCCTACGGAATTCAAGCTGCAGCGCTAACGGAAATGCGGATCACTGAGCCGCGAAAAAGTTAAAAGGCCTAGGCGCTAACGCGGTGCCGGGGCTGAAGCCCAGTGGGAGCGAGCCAAGTTCCGCGGTGCCCAAGGGCACCGCTCCCCTGACTGAAAGTCAGGGGCTCCCACCCACGGGAAAGCAAAAAAACCAGGCGCCCCGACCGCGTCGGGGTAAACGCCCCCGGTGCGTGGAGCACCACGCCGATCTTCAATCAGATACCCAAAACCTCGATGGCTGGATTAAGGAGAGAGACATGCATCCGCCAACGCGGCTCGATGTACAATGTCGGCGACCTGCAACCCCAAATTGAAATCTCGGTGAAAAAATGAACTCGACACCTTCAGCAACTGCAACGACTGCAAAGGGCCAGACACCGCCTGCTCACGCCGGCATGTTTCAATTGTTGAGCGGGGTTTATGTTGTGGGAGCCCTTTCCTGTCTCGCGCGCCTTGGCATTCCCGATCTCGTCGAGCACGGTCCAAAATCGGCAGAAGAGCTCGCGGCCCAAGTTGGAGCGGACCCGCAGGCGCTCTATCGGCTCATGCGCGCCACCGCTTGTGTGGGAGTGCTGTCGGAAGGCCCCGATGGAAAGTTTTCGGAAACACCGCTGTCCGCCGTACTGCGCAGCAACGCAAGTCCCAGCTTGCGAGGCTTCGCGGCCATGCACAGCAGAGAATGGCACGGACTCGGCTGGTCACAGCTCGATTATTGCGTGCGCACCGGAAAGCAAGCTCTCGATAAAGTTTACGGCATGCCCATCTTTAAATACTTTGAGCAGCACCCCGAGGAAGCGCAAATCTTCAATCAGGCCATGACCGATCTATCCGCGATCGACGGTCCGGCCGTGGCCGACGCTTATTCGTTCGGGGAAACTCGTTCTATTGTAGATGTGGGCGGCGGGCATGGATTTCTCCTTGCGACGATCCTGGCGAGGAATCCGCCTTTGAAAGGAACGCTCTACGATACACCGCACGTGGTGGCGGGGGCCAAGGACGGACCGCTCAAGCTGCTGACGGAACGGTGCACGCTGGAGTCCGGTGACATGTTTACTTCGGTTCCCGCGGGTGCCGACGCTTATATTATGAAGCACATTATTCACGACTGGCCTGATGAGTTGTGCATCAAGATCCTGAGAGCTTGCCGAAAGGGAGTGAATTCCGGCGGCAAGCTCCTTGTGGTGGATAATGTGATTCAGCCGGGTAACGATTTCGCCTCGGGCAAATTTCTCGACATTCAAATGCTGATTTTTCCTGGCGGGTGCGAGAGAACGGAAAAGCAGTTCCGCGATTTGTTGGCGGCCGCAGGCTGGCAGTTGAGCCGCGTCATTCCCACCGGCGTCCCCGTGTCCATCGTCGAAGGCATCCCCGCCTGAGGCCACGAACCAGGGGCTTCCACCTTTTCAGGTGCCGAGGAGATTGGACTGGAGGCGGGAGTAGCCGTGTTCGTGGGCCCAGAGGGTGAGGGGAATGGCGGCGAGGTCGTCAACCAGAGGGACGGCGTGGCCGTCTTTCGTGAGATCAATCGTGCGCAGATAGAATTTGCAGGTGTCGCAGCACTCCACCCGAACGTGGGGAAATTGCTCGGCCACATAGACAGGCAGCTTGGTTTCCTGCTCCTCGCCGCAGGTGGGGCACAAAATCCGGCGGAAATCCCATTCGTAGGAACAGAACGAGCAAAAAAGAAAGCGCTTGCCGCTGTCACCTTCCGGGCGTAACACGCCGAGGAGCGGGCGCGCACCGCACAGCGGGCAGAAGCTGGGTGTTGTCGTGAGAGGAGGTTTGGGCGTGCGCGCGGCAAGAAGTTCGATGTAGGACTGAAGAAACGCGCGCGGGAAAAATTGCGCGAAGGCGCCGATTTGCTGATCGTAAAGGCCGGCGTGTTCCCAGTAGGCCGTGAGGAGTGGAATCCAGGCTTCCGAGGGCAGGACGGAGATTTGTTTCGCGGATTCGGCGAGCGCGGCAGGGGCACGCTGCTCGATGAGCGAAAGAAAACCGCGAAAATGCGGGAGCAATTGGGTCAGGTCAATTTCACCGCGATGAGGGCCGGGTAAGATTGCGGTTTTGCCTGACGCTGATGCGAGCTGCTGGAAAAGATTTTTCTGGAATCCCGCGATGCTGCGGTACAGCTCGAGGAATTCCGCCGCGAAGGGATACGTGGCGGAGAGATGCTCCGCGCGCCGGATGCGCGCATCGTAAGGAGTCCCGCCGGTTTTTGGAGCAGTCATTTGCGCGGCGCTGACGAGCCGCCAACGATTTCTTCATACCAGCCGGGATGATAGCGCTTGGCAAATTCCCGCGAGACGTCGCCGCGGATGACCGAGCCGAAAGCGCCACGCTCCGCGAAGACGCTCATATAGATGTGGATGAGGAAAAGCCCGATGGTGAGCAGGGCCGCCGCGGAGTGAACGATCACGGAAATATAGCGCAGGAAGCGGAGGCTCCACGGCAGGTATTCGGAGAACCACAAAACGGTCCCGCTTAATAGCAGCAAAATGCCGCACCAGAAAAAACCCCAGAAAAGCAGTTTCTGGCCGGCGTTGTAACGACCGGCCGGCGGCATCTTGCTATCTTCATTCCGAATGTAGTGGCCGACAGAGTCCCACCAGGCTTTGTCCGTGGCGGTGTGGCGCATTTGCGCAGCCCACATCTTGTACATGTACATGACGGCGCCGAAGAAGATCAGCCCGGCCCAGGGATGGAGCATGCGCGACACCGCAGCACCGCCGAAAACCGCGGCGATCCAGAAAAGCCAGGGAGAATAAAACGCCAGTCCGGTGAGCAACAAATAAATGTAAGACGCCGCGGCGACCCAGTGATTGAGCCGCTCGTTCAGCTTGTAGCGAAGGATTCGGCCGTGCGGAGTGACTTGCTCGGGGTGGCTCACGGCTTCGCTCCCGAGGGACTGATGTCTTCGTCTTCGCGCTCCTTGGGACCGTAGCGCAAATAGTGCACGAAGAGACCGATGAGGCCGCCGACCATGGCGACATTGCCGAGCCACTTCAGCGGACCCTTCCAGAGCTTCACCGTCCAGGGGATGCTCGGATCGGCCGGCAGGCCGCCGTATATCTCGGGCTTCGTGGCGTCGTGCAAAACGTAGATCACGCCGGTGCCGCCGACTCCGGGGGGATCGTACACGCCGGCGTTGGGGAAATTGGAATGATCGCGCAACTGTTTTGCGCGGCCTTCGGCGAGGAACTTCATATCCTCCTTGCTGCCGAAGTGCAAGCAGCCCGTTGGGCAGGACTTGATACATGCGGGCTCGAGCCCTTCGCTGACGCGATCCGTGCACAGCGTGCACTTGAAAACGCGATGGGTCTTCGGATTCATCTTCGGAATGTCGAACGGACATCCCGTGATGCAATAGCCGCAGCCGATGCAGTTGGCTTGCTGAAAATCCACGATGCCATTCGTGTACTGCACGATGGCCCCGTCCGCGGGACATGCCGCCAGACAGCCGGGGTCCGCGCAATGCATGCACTGGTTCTTGCGCATGAGCCACATCAGCGTACCGTCTTCGCGTTCGTGCTCATTGAAGAGGATCAGGTTCCAATAATTCCAGCGTGTTTCCGGCATGGTCTGGTAGGTATTGTCGAAGACGGTCTCGCCGAATGGCAGGTCGTTCCATTCCATGCAGGCCACTTCGCAGGCTTTGCAGCCGATGCAGGTGGTGGTGTCGATGAGCTTGCAAACGGTGTATTCGCGCTGGGTGTCCTCGCCGGGAACGCTGCCCGCGTGTCCGGAGATTTTTTGGATGCGTAGCGTAGCTTGGCTCATGCTGTCCCCCTACGCCCTTTCGACCTTTACGAGGAAGCCCTTGAATTCGGGTGTGAAAGCGTTGGGATCGATGACCGTCGGCGTGAGAAGGTTCGCCAGTGTCCGGGCGTCCTTGCCCTCGTCCTCGGCGATTCCCCGATATCCTTGATGAATGGGTAGGCCGATCGGATAGACCTTTTTGCCGTCAATCATCAGCGGCTTGATGCGCTTCGTGACCATGGCTTTCGCGATGTACTCTCCGCGGATGCTCGACACTTTTATTTTTTCGCCGCCGCTGATGCCCATTTCGTTTGCCATCTCCGCGGAAATCTCGATAAACGGCTCAGGCACAAGCTGAACGTTCATCGGGTTGTTCTTCGTCCAGTAATGATACATTTCGGTCAGGCGATAGGTCGTGCATACCACCGTGTAACCGTCCTTCGGCGTGGCGTATTTATCGTCCGGCGTTTTGAAGCGCTTCACCACCGGATTGTGCGTCTGCAGCGGATGGAGCAGATTGTCTGTCGGACTTTCGATCGGCTCGTAGTGTTCCGGGAAGGGGCCGTCGGCAAAGGCCGCGAGCGGCCCGAAGATTCGCCCTACGCCCTCCGCATTCATGATGAACGGGCCCATATGATCTTTCGGCTTGGAATCGACCTTGAAGTCGGGCACGTCGTTGCCAACCCACTTTTGCGCGCTTTCGTTCCACCACACTTGTTTTCGCGTTGAATCCCAGGGCTTGCCATCCACGTCGCACGACGCGCGATTGTAGAGGACCCGGCGATTCGCAGGCCAGGAGAAGCCCCATCCCGGATGGACGCCCAGACCCGAAGGATCGGAGGGATCGCGTCGCGCCGTCTGATTGCCCGCTTCCGTGAATGTGCCGGAGTAAAGCCAGTTGCCGCAGGACGTCGTACCATCGTCTTTCAACCAAGCATAGCCAGGGAGTTGCTGGCCGGCCTTGATTTGCTGCTTCGTCGCTGGATCCTCCAGGTCCGCCAGCGCCTTCCCGTTGACTTCCTTCAATACCTCTGCCAGGGGCGGGCTGGATGGGGCGCTGTAGTTCCAAGTCAGGTTCAGGATGGGATCGGGGAACTTGCCGCCTTCCTTCTGGTACAGCTCGCGGATCTTCAAGAAAATTTGCGCCACGATGGCTTGGTCCAGCCGGGCATCTCCGGGGGTTGGCAAAGCCGTGTTCTTCCATAACACCCAGCGCGCGGAATTGGTGAACGAACCGTCTTTCTCGGCAAATCCCGCGCAAGGCAAGCGGTACACGGTAGTCTGAATTTGCTTCATCTCGTCGGCAGTGATTCCGGGAGACCGCCAGAACTCGCTGGTCTCATCCGGATAAATTTCTCCCACCACCAGGAAGTCCGCTTTTTTCAGCGCGTCGATGTTTTTCTTTGAGTTGGGACCAATCGCCACGCCATTCATGCCAAAGGCAAACATGCCCTTCACATTTCCGTTGTACATATCGTCCCACAGCTGCACCCACGTATAGTTGCGATCCATTTTCGGCAGATAATCGAAGGCCCAGCCGTTCTGCTTCGTGGCCGCGTCGCCGTAGACGGCTTTCAGATAGCTGACCGTGAATTTCGGTGTGTTGCCATAGTAGTTGAACGAATCCCACTGCGCAGGCTTCGAGGGTGTGGGCGTAATGCGTTTCATCCAGGAATCGAAGGAGGTGTCCGCGGGCGTCGGAGCTTTCAGATAGCCGGGCAAAGAGTAAAGGGGGGCCATGTCTGTGGCGCCCTGAATGTTGGAGTGCCCGCGCAGGGCGTTGACGCCACCCCCCGCGCGGCCAACGTTGCCGAGGAGGAGTTGGATAATTGCCGCCGTTCGAATGATTTGCGTGCCAAACGAGTGTTGCGTCCATCCGACCGCGTAAATGATCGTGCCCGCCTTCTTCATGTCGCCGTCTTTGCGAATCGAAGTGTAGAGGTCGGCGGCCTTCAAGAATTGTTCGCTTGGAATCCCGGTGATGCGCTCGACCATGTCCGGCGTATATCGCGAGTAATGTTTCTTCAGCAGTTGGAATACACAATTGGGGTTCTGCAGAGTTAGATCGAACTCGACTTTTTCCGGCAGATGCGCCGAGTCTGCGCTGCCCGTTCCCGCGTAATTCCAGGTGGACTTGTCGTAGCCTTGCGTCTTGGCGTCAAAGCCCGAGAAAACGCCGTCCGTATCGCCCGGCAACTGAAAGCCGGGCTTGATGATGAAAGCCGCGTTCGTGAAGTTGACCAGGTAATCTTTCGCGATGCGATTGTTCTCGATCGCATAGCGAATGACGCCGCCGAGGAACGCGATGTCTGATCCGGCGCGAATCTGACAGTAGAGATCAGCGACCGCGGACGTCCGCGTGAAGCGCGGATCCACGGAGACTATTTTTGCGTTGCGCGTTCGTTTGGCTTCGATTGCCCACTTGAATCCGCAAGGATGGTTCTCGGCAGGATTACCGCCCATGATGAGCATCATGTCGGTATTCTTCATGTCCACCCAGCCGTTGGTCATTGCCCCGCGTCCGAATGTTGGTCCCAAACTTGAGACCGTGGGGCCGTGTCAAACCGTGGCCTGGTTTTCTAAATGCACGACCCCCAGGGCGTGCATGGCTTTCACAGCCAGATAGTTAAATTCGTTGGTATCGGTACAGCCGCCGATCCAGGCGACGGATTCCAGGCGGTTCACGGTGTGGCCTGCTGCATCCTTCTCGATGAAAGTCTCATCGCGCGTCTTTTTCACGCGCGCCGCGATTTCGCTGATGGCATCGTCCCACGAAATGTCCTGCCAGTCGGTGCCGCCCGGCCGGCGCACCAGGGGTTTCAGCAAGCGGCGGTCGTTCAAGATCTCCTGCTGCAGCGAGGCACCCTTGGGGCAGAGCGTGCCGCGGTTAGTCGGATGATCGGGGTCGCCCTCGACGTGAACCACCTGCGGGGTCACATTCTTGGCGCGGTCGCCAATGGTGTAGATGATGGTGCCGCAGCCCACCGCGCAGTACGGGCAAGTCGAGCGTGTTTCGCTGGCGCGGGCAATTTTCAGCGTGCGGAGCTGCGCGAAGGCGGGCTTTAAGTCAAAACCAAACACTGCCGCAGCAGCGCCTCCGATGGTTGTTAACTTAAGGAAATCACGGCGGGACTCGTTCACGGGAAGCCCCCTTTCCGCGAGAGAGGAGGTGGGGAAGAGCTCGCGGAAACATATTCATAGAACTGTTTATCCCACGTGTCAAGCAGTCATTTGTCGCTTACTTGCTCTTGGACCATCCAGGTGTCAGGAAGGGTTCCCTGATTTTTCTTCGGAAAGTCACATAATCTTAACGCAGTGGCAATATTTGGTTTGGCCCATGAGTTCTTATGCCGGGGTACGGAGAAAGTGCTGGCTTGCGTGCATATCCGACTTTGCCTGCGCGACACAACTTCCCGTCCACTGAAAAGGCAGACAAAGTTGGGGCGTTCCAGGTGTTCGATTTCGCGCCATGGAATCCCGCAATCGGCCAATTCGCTCCAGAACCTGGACAGGTTCGACAACTAAGTCTTCTCTTATCCAGAAGATGCTACCTATCTTGCCGGCACTAGACCTGCACCGGGAAACTCCATTATTCCCGTTAGAGGTGTGCATGAACGCGCTCTGGAACGACCTTTCTTACGCCATTCGCCTCTTGGCCAAATCGCCGCGCTTCACCTTCGTCGTAGTTTTAACCCTTGCCCTGGGTATTGCCTCCAACACCATCATTTTCAGTGCCGTGCGCAGTGTCTTCCTCCGGCCAATGTCTTACCCCGACGCGAGCCGGCTCGTTTACGTCTCTCAGGCCTATCCGGGTTTCCCCGAGGGGGGAGGCCAGTTCAGCTATCCCACCTATCGCGACATCCTCCAACAGAACAACTCCCTGGATGCGCTTGCTGCATACCAAGTCAGCGGCCCGCTTGCCCTCACGTCGAACGACGAGCCCGTGCGAGTGGCGGTCACATACTGCACGCCGGAGTATTTCACACTGCTTGGAGTGCCCACCGCACTCGGCCGCGTCTTTCACGAGGGCGAGGACCGCGTGGGGAGCGCGGACCCTGTGGTTGTCCTCAGCTACGCCTTTTGGCAGAGACAGTTTTCGGGGGCCCGTGACATCGTCGGACACATTATTCATTTGAACGAGCGGCCTTTCACGGTTGTCGGAGTCACCGCCCCGGAGTTTCGTGATTCACTCCGTGAGCAGGAATATGGCGAAGAGAGTAACGCATGGATTCCTCTAGGTTTGTCCTACACACTGACCGGCTATGCAGGCCCGGTGGACCGTGTCCAGGGCATCTTATGGGGCATCGGACGCCTTAAGCCGGGGTTAACTGCGGCTGACGCCCACGCTGACCTTGCGTCCCTGGCGAAACGCCTGGAGAAAACTTATCCCGATACCTTCCGGGGATTCGGCTTGGTCGCGCGGCCGCTCAAAGACCAGCTCCTAGGACTGTTTTACAGCCCGGCCTGGGTCCTTACAGCCGCATCCGCATTCTTACTGCTCATTGGCTGTGCCAACGTGGGAAATCTCCTGCTTGCGCGGCTGCTTTCCCGGCAGCGTGAATTGTCGGTCCGCGCGGCCCTGGGGGCCTCCGCGAGCCGGCTGGCGCGACAGCTGGTTGTTGAAAACGCGCTGCTTCTGCTGCTGGCTTGTGGGTTCGGATCCCTGTTTGCCCTTTGGGGGATCCGAGGACTTCGCGCATGGGCGGCAATTCATTTGCCCACTGTCATTCACTTCGAAGCAGGGCGCGCCGCAATCCTTGCTTCGATTGCCATTTCAATCTTTACCGGACTTCTGTTTGGCGTCGTGCCAGCACTCCTCGGTTCACGAGTGGATTTGCGCTGGGGCCTGAGTCAGAGCGGGAGGCAGGGGCAGAGTCTTGCGCGCCGGAAGAGCCAGAAGGTTCTCGTGGTGGTGGAAGTGGCGCTGGCTTTGGTCTTGCTCGCTGCCGCGGGATTGATGCTCGAGAGTTTTCGAAAGCTGGCCAGCATGGACCTCGGCTATAAAACGGCAAATCTTCTCACGTTGCGCCTGGACTTGCGTTCGGCGAAATATACAGACCCGGCGGCCCGAGCTCGGTTCGGGCGCACTCTGGTGGAAACACTTGAGCCGGTTCCGGGCGTCGACTCCGTCCTGTTGTGGGGGCCCAGCATGTTTGGCCATGCCACGTGGGTTTACATTGCTTATCCGGAAGGCCGGTCTCCGGATGATGCGGAATCAAGGCTCATGATGGGGCGTCACAGCGTCAATCCGGACGCCCTAAAAAATCTGGGAATTCCTCTGATCAAAGGCCGCGAGATTACCTGGCAAGACACGCTCGACACGCCGTTCGTCGCCGTAGTCAGCGAAAGCGTCGCGAAAAGACTTTGGCCCGGCCAGGAAGCGCTCGGAAAGCGCATGCGCAGCGTGAACGGGAATTTTCCCTGGGTCACCGTTGTAGGTGTCGCTCGCGATGCGCATCATGCGCAGCGGATGGACTTGAACGACGCTGCTGCCGGGATTCGTCCTTATGGACTCGGCCCGCAGTACGATGCGTATTTCCCCTACACACAGCGTCCGAACCCGGGGCTCACGCTGGCCGTGCGCACGTCAGCCGACGTAGCCTCAGTGTCAAAGGCATTGAGGGCTGCGGTGCTTTCTCTCGACGCGACTCTCCCGGTGTATGATCTCGCCCTTCTCGATGAGCGGCTTGCCGCTCAGGTCGCTCCGGTGCGAACTATGGCCTTCCTCTCCGCCGCGTATGCGTTCCTGGCGTTGTTCCTCGCGGGATTCGGTTTGTTCGCCGTTCTTGCTCATGACGTGGGCCAGCGCACCCAGGAAATTGGAATCCGCATGGCGCTGGGCGCTATGCCTCGCGCTATCTTGACGCTTGTGCTTCGCGAGGGACTGCTTCTCACCTTGTTGGGACTCGCAGGCGGAATCGCGGGCGCAGCATTGATTACTCGAGCGATGCAGGCGCTTCTCTTCGGTGTCAGTCCGACAGAGCCTATTGTCTTCGCTGCGATTGCGGGGTTATTGCTGGCCGTGGCCCTTCTGGCATCCTGGATCCCTGCGCGCCGCGCCATGCGGCTCGATCCCATGGACGCACTCCGGCAAGATTAGCTTCTCTGCAGCTCACTTCTGGACATGTCCGGCACTTCTGTTCGGTTTACTCTAGGCAGAGGCGGCCGAGGAGGCGCTGGCGGGAACATCCGTATCCGTCGGCGCGCGGTGAACGGCGGCGCGGTAACGTACCAGCAGAAGCGTGACATCGTCGGCTTGCGGCGCCCCTCGGGAAAAATTCTCCACCGATTCGAGCACGGTTTTCTGAATTTCCTCGAGCGGCGTGTCCATGAGTCCGGTGAGCACTTCCTTCAGCCGCGGCGCTCCGAAGAGCTGGTCATCGGGGTCCATCGCTTCCGTCACACCGTCGCTGAACAGCACCAGCGTGTCCCCCGGTTCGAGCTTGACGGAAGCAGTGGCGTACTCCGCTTCCGGGACGAGCCCCACGGGATACGAACCTTCCGTGAAAGCTTCTTCCGCCACCCCTTTGCGAATCAAAAATGGAGAGGGGTGGCCCGCGTTGATGTAATCCAGATTGCCGTGATCTTCCAGGACGCCAAAGAACATGGTGGCGTAACGCCCCACCTCCGCATGGCCGCAGAGAAATTTGTTGACGTGATTGAAGAGTTGCGCGGGATCGGTTCCCAGCGTCATGCCCGAGAGCGCGCCTTGCAACATGGTGGTCAGAAGCGCGGCGCCCAGTCCTTTCCCGGAGACGTCGGCGATGAGGAAGGCCGTGCGATTATCGCTCAGCGGAAAGACGTCGAAGTAATCTCCTCCCACGGACAAGCACGGATTGTTGATGCCGCTGACGGCCAGATGCGGGTACTCGCGGAAATCGCGAGGCAGCAGAGCCTGTTGAATGCCGCGCGCAATGTTGATCTGCTCCTCGAGCCGCTGCCGCTCGCGCTCTTTCTCGACCAGGCGGGCGTTATCCAGAATGCTGGCGGCGTCCGCGGCCAGTGCGTCGAGAATCTGGCGGTCGAGTTTCGAAAAGGCCGCCGGGCGGCGCGAATCCAGATAGAGCACGCCGAGAAATTCTCCGCGCTTGATATTGATCATCGATTGGTCGGTGTTGGCGCGCATCATCGCGTAGAGTGGAACCACGACGATTGCGCGCAAGCGCTGCGCCACGATGCTCTCGGCCGCCTGCAGATTCATCTCCGCCTGCGCCAGATCTTCCGTGATTACCGCCGATTCCTTCTTCAGCGCGAGCTGGATCGCGGTCTGGCTGGGCGCCAGGCTTTCCGGAGGCAGCCGCATTCCTCCGCTGCGTCTGGCGAGCCGCACTTTGAGCTTGCCGGTGGCATCAGCCTCCAGCAACAGGCCGCGATCCGCATCGGTGACCGCGACCGCGTGGTCCAGCATCGTCCCCAGCACGGAATCCAGCGGCAGCTGCGAATGAAGAAGAGTGGTGGCTTCGAGCAGCAAATTCAGTTTGCGAAGTCCGCCTCCGCTGGCCGGCTCGGAACTCGTGATGTGCTCGATGCGCGTGAGCAGATGCGGCAATTCCTCATCGCCGGTGCCGGCGGAAGTTCGAAAGACAATCTCGTAGGAATCTTCGAGACCAAACGTGATGACGTCGCCGTCCAGCAGCCCGCGGCTCTCTACTTTTTCCCCGTTAACGTAGAGCCCTCTTCTTTGTCCGCGGTCTTCCAAATACAGCCGGTTCGCTTCGCTCACGATGGCCGCGCAATTGCGCGAAATGCGCCGGTCGGAAAGTTGCAGGTGGTTCCCGGTTTCCGCGCCGCGCCCAATCAGAAAGGGTGTATGCGTTACGCGCACGTAGCGCCGCGCGCCATCCGGCGAGACTACTTCGAGAACCGATTCGCTGACGGGCAGGGTATCCGGCACCACACTCTCCAGGTGCCGGAATTGTAGCACGCAGAAGAGGGAAGTAGCGGAGGCTTGCGCTTCCCCGCACACCTGGCAAGCTCCCAAAAGCGGCACGGCCGCCAGAGAGACGTTGATTGTGTTATTAAAGGTTATTTAAATAAATTGTTAACAGAATTGGTCGTCGGACCGCTCGGAACTAAACGGACGCGTGTCACTCGGCGTCAGCTCTCAGACTGGCGCTCATTCGTAGCGCAAGGCCACTAGCGGGTCGACCCGAGTCGCACGCCTTGCCGGGATCAAGCATGCCAGCAGGGCGATAACGGCGAGCAAGATTGCCACGACTCCAAAAGTGAGCGGGTCATTCGGTTTGACGCCCACAAAAAGGTTCGCCATCGCTCGAGTACCTACCAACGCCAAGAGCAGGCCAATCCCCAGACCGATACTCAAGACTCCCACTCCTTGGCGGAGGATCATCTTTAAGATGTCGCCTCGCGCGGCTCCCAGCGCCATGCGAATTCCAATTTCGTGGGTGCGTTGTGCCGCGGCATAGGAAACCACGCTATAGAGTCCGACCAGGGCCAGTGCGAGTCCTAGCAGCCCTAGCGCTGCTGTCAACTGCGCGCCAAAACGGATGATGAAGAATCCGTTGAGGCCCTGCAGCGACTGCAGCATTGTCTGGACGTCGGTGACTGGCATGTTGGGAGCAAGCTCGCGGATCTGCGCCTCGACCGAAAGGGCCAGCGTTTCCGGCGGCACGGACGTGCGAACCTGAATCGTGCGCAAAGAGACGTATTTTTGCTCGATTGGCAAGTAGAAGAAAGGCAGCGGATCTTCGGTCACGCCACGGTATTTGCCGTCCTGCACCACTCCTACTACTTCGATGAACGGCCCGCCGGCACCTTTAGTGCTGAAGCGTTCCCCAATCGCGTCACGGTCCGGCCAGAATTTTTTGGCCATGGTTTGATTGACCACTGCCACGAGCGGCGCCTTCTGGTCGTCGGAGTCTCGGAATACTCTTCCTTTCTCCAGTTTTATCCTAAGGGTGTCAAAATAGTTGGGACTTACCGTGTTGTATGCCACGTCTGGAAGGGTTTTTCCCGCTTCCACGGGATGTCCCGGAAAGGTCAATTGGTCATTCGAGCCGATATAACCGAGCGGTACGGAAAAGGCCTGCGTTACTGACTCCACGCCCGGCAACGCACGGACGCGGGAATCAAGTTCGCGGTAGAATTCCCGTCCGCGGTCTTCCCTGTACCCGATTTGATCCACATCCACCATAAGATTCAGGATGTGATCGGGACTAAATCCCAGGTAGATGTTTTCCGCCTTGTTCAGGCTTCGGATGAACAGGCCGGCAACCACCATGAGCACCAGCGAGCCTGCCACCTGGGCGATTACCAGCGTGCTCCGCGCAATTTGCCGGCGTGGGCCGTCCGACGATCCACGTCCTCCTTCATGCAGCACGGAATTGACGTTAGTGCGTGCCACCCGCAACGCGGGAACAATGCCCACGATCAAGGCTGTCAAGAAGACCGCCAAAGCGGCGAATAAAATTACGCGGCCGTCCGATTGGAAATCGAAACGGAGCGGAAGACTTGTCCCGAACTCCAGCGAGCCGAGATAGGCGCCTGCCCAGGTGGCCAGCAGTAAACCACCTCCGCCGCCAAACAGTGCGAGCAGAAGGCTTTCCGTTATATGCTGCCGGAGCAGTCTACCCCGACTGGCTCCCAGCGCCGCGCGAATAGCCATCTCGCGCTGCCTCACGGTGGCCCTGACCAGCAGGACATTGGCGATGTTAAAGCACGCCACAAACAGAACCAGCGCGGCAAGGATGGTAAACGCAACCGCCACCCCGGGCAGAGTGTTGTCGGGATCCGGCGAAGGTCGCGCTAATTTTTCAGGAAAAATTCGCGCGGAAATGTCTTTATCGGTGTCGGGATGTTCGGTGGCGATGCGCTTCGCGGCCACATTCAATAGACTACCAGCCTGCTGGATGCTGACTCCCGGCTTAAGCCTGCCCATAACCGTGAGCGAGCGCAGGTTTCGCTTAGTCCAAGTATCCTGTACGTCCTTTTCCAAGTCTTGTGTGACGGAGGAACTCAGCGGCATGTACGCGTCCATGTTCATCACGGAAAACGTGCCGTGAAATTCCTTTGGCGCCACGCCGACAATTGTGACCGGGTGCCCGTTCATCTCCACTTGCTTTCCTACCAAGCTCTTGTCGCCGCCAAAGCGGCGCTGCCAATAGGAATAGCCCAGCACTACGACCGGGTCGGCTCCCGGCGTCATTCCTTCTGTAGGCAGGAGTAACCGTCCGGCAGCCGGAGCAATCCCCAAGACCGAAAAATAATTGTTCGTGACGCGACTGATGATGCAATGGTCGCCTTTGCCGTCCACGCTGAGTCCAGCGAGCGTAACTTGATAACCAAACAGCTCGTCCGTGTCTTTCAACTGCTCCCGCAGGTCCACAAAGTCCGGATAAGAAAAGTTCTGGAGAGAACTCTCTCCCCCTTGCTGCAACGCGAGCACCGTCATCTGTTCTGCATGGGGCACCGGCAAGGGCCGCAGCAGAATTCCGTTGATCACACTGAAGATGGTAGTGTTGACAGCCATCCCCAGGGCCAGCGTCAGGATGGCAACCACAGCAAACCCAGGACTCTTGGCCAGGGTCCGCATGGCGAATTGAATGTCTTTCCAAAATGTCTGCATCGGGACTCTCCCGGGGGGAGCGATCGTCCTTTTCATAATCGCACGCTTCGCGCCACGCGTTTGAGTATCTAGGGCATTGATAACAGGGGATTTGATAGACGTTCCCTGGTGGTCACGTACGCCTCACTGTCCGGTAGTGGGATTACCGTGTCCTGCAAGCGAACAGGGTTGCGTTGCGGGCCTGCCGTTCCAATCCTTGGCTAAGGGGTGACCGTTAGCACTGCCGTCTTTGCCACTCCCAGAGTTGCGGTTATTGTCGGCGTCGTCCTTACCGCCACGGAAGACGTGGTGATCGGAAAGTTGGCTGAGTTTGCGCCGCCCAAGACGATCACGTTGGGAGGAGGCGTGGCGACAGGTGAATTGGAACTTGCGAGAGTAACGGAAATTCCCGCGCTCGGCGCCGGCCCCGTCAACGTAATTGTGCCCGTTGAGCCCGTCCCTCCGGTCACACTCGTTGGCGAAAGCGTAAGTGAAAGTGCGGTAGGCGCAAGTACGGTGAGCGTTGCTGATTTTGTAACGCCCAGCGTCGCCGAAATCGTTACCGGTGTGTTGGGAGCCACTGGATTCGTCTGGATGTTGAACATTGCCGACGTCATTCCCGCCGAGACTGTCACATTCGCTGGTGGGGAAGCCACCGCCGAGTTGCCTGTTGTTAGCGTTACAGAAATTCCTCCGCTCGGCGCCGCACCGTTCAATGTCACTGTGCCGATGCTAGTGGCTCCGCCGATCACGCTGCTGGGTGACAGGCCCAGGGTGAGCATCGCTGGCGGATTCACCGTGAGCAAAGCGTTCTTTGCCACGCCAAGCGTCGCTGTGATGGTCGTTGGCGTCGCGGCTGAAACGGGGGCTGTTGGAATCACGAATGTGGCCGTGGTTGCCCCGCCGAGAACAGTTACTGGCGATGGAGGCGTTGCCGCGCCCGTACTGCTCCCAAGTGTCACGGAGATTCCTCCGCTTGGCGCGGGGCCGGTTAAAGTGATCGTAGCCGAGACGTTCTTCCCCCCTGTTACGCTGGTCGCCGCAAGGGCCAGCGTCGAAACAGACGGCGGATTCACCATCAATTGCGCCGATATTCCGGCGTTGTTGAAGGAAGCCGTAATGTTCACCGGAGTGGAACTCGATACTGGAACCGTCGTGATAGGGAAGGTCGCGCTGGATAACCCGGCCAAGACAGTCACCGTGCCCTGTGTCGCTGCGACCGACGGAGTGTCGCTCGACAGAGAGATGCTAATGCCTCCCATGGGCGCGGGACCATTTAACTTCACCGTCCCCGTTGAATTTTTTCCACCGGCCACGCTCGTCGGCGACAAAGTCACGGACAGCACAGCTGATGGGTTGACGGTAAGCGGGTCCTGCTTTACCGAGGCCCCACTGCTTGCCGTTATGGTGATCGGGCTCGAACTCAGCACCGCTAGTGTCGTGATGTTGAACGTCGCGCTCGTCAATCCTGCTGGAATCGTAACGCTTGGCTGAACTGTCGCTACACTCGTGTCGCTCGAGGTGAGATTCACAGTGATGCCCCCGGCGTACGCGGCAGCAGGAAGCGTGACTGTACCGCGTACCGTCGTGCCGTTCACCACGCTCGTCGCCGACAAGCTAAATGTCGAGAGCACCGGAAGCACCGTAACGATAGCGGTTGACAGGTTCCCGTTCAGCAGCGCCCCGATCGTCACCGCAGTCGACACGCTCACGGGATTTGTCGAGACCTGAAAGGTTATCTGGGAGGCGCCTGGCGGTAGGGGAACGCTGTCCGGTACCGGCGCAACATTTGAATTGTTCGTGCTGGGCAAGATTAGCGAACCATCATTCGGAGCGTTTTCGTTCAGAACCACCACCGCGCTAAACGAACCTCCGCCGATCACATGGGAAGGAAGTAGCGACAGGCTGTTCAGAAGCGGTGAAACAGTAAGAGTGTTGCTTACAGTGATTCCCCCGCCCGACGCGGTAATGAACATCGATCGGCTCGCCGACACGCCGGTGGTCGTAATCGGGAAAGTTGCGGTCGTCGAGCCTGCCGCAACCGTTACATTCGCGGGCACGCTGCCGATCGTCGGTAGGTTGCTCGATAGGTTCATCAACAGCCCACCTGGCGGCGCCGGGCTGGCTAGCGTAATCGTACCGGTCGACCCCTGCGATCCCACGGTGACCCACGGATTCAGCGCCAGGGAATTTTGCGGGTTCGGTCCGTTGAAGGGCGCGAGTCCCCCCGGAAATGGCTGATAGAGCGGGTCGCCCATATTCATGTTGACCCACTTTAGGTAGCTCGTGTTTCGCAGAAAGGCGTCGCCCACATTGGCGCCCGACATCACATCAAGATAAACTCCGTCCGGGTGCGAGAACCCCTGTAAAAACGGCTCGGAAACCACTCCGCTCGTTACCGTGATCCCATTAATGATGGCGTTCGCTGACCAATTCGTACCCGCGCGCGGATCCACCGCCGAAGCGCTGTCGATGTGAAATCCGATCGCGCCGGGATTCCAGGTGAAGGCGTTATTGTAATGATTCAGGCTGTACCAACCTGCGTACATCGCCGCGTTCGGGCAATTTGGCGCCGGAGGCGTGCCGAACTCCGCGGTGTTCGGATCTTCGGTCACGCTGAATCCGGCTTCTGCCGCGAAAATCGCGGCCAAGTGAAGATCCCAATCGTGCATCGCGTAGGAAAAGTCCGCCAGGTTGTTAATGTTTCCGTAGATGCGGTCAAAGCACGCTTGGCCAGAGAGACCCTTCGATTCCGCGGAGAGCGCTTTGTCAACCAAGCCTTTGGCCAGAGTCGTGGTCGCTCCGTCCAGCCGCCATACCGAGTAGATTTGCAGCGACCCGCCTTGCGCGCGGTAGTCCGCGAAGCTTTGAAAAGGCGGATATACGTTTCCCTGGGCCTGATTGGCGGCAAAGTAGGGGTGCGCTTGCGCGGGGAACGGAAAGGCATCTGAGTTCGAATATTGGTCCCAGATGTCGGAAACGTAATGGTCCAGTCCGTACACAAGTCCGTTCTGCCCCAAAATCGTGAATGGCCGGATATAGCACAGCACGATATACAGAATTTGGTCGGGACCTACCGTGGTGAGGCAATTCTGAATCGGCGTCTTGATGGCCGACACGTACACCGCCCAAGTCAGCCGCGTCAGCGTTTCCGGCGGCGTCACCGCGCATAGATTCGCATTCGGAATTCCGCGGCTCGCGACGTAGTGGCTCTTCACATCCACGGAATTCGCGTTCGTGGGGTCGAACACCACCAGGACGCGCGGCGCGAGCGAGCTTTGCGCGTTTCCCCTAGCAGCGAATGCCGCGATTAGAGCCAGGACAAAGAAAATTCTCTTTAGAACAGAGCCGGGTGTCTTCATTTGGGGCTGGGCCTCCCCTTTGTGCATCACTGCGTTGCTTCGATAGCCGCGGGACTACAGCTAATACCGGAACCTCAAGTTACACCCGCGAGAGAAGGAATTGTCTCCTCTTCTTATTGTTGCTCCGAGTGCGCCGGACTTCTGAAGCCAGGCTCGAACTCAGACCCCTCTTCTGACTGCCATTCGGCTACGGTAAGCGAACAATTGTTTGGGCTTTAGCCATTCCAAACCGGCCCGCCCACACACGCATCCAGAGTCTTAGGAGGTGCAACCAGCCCTCCATGTTCCCCCGCAGAAAACAAACGGGTTAATGTGACGCGCTCCCAATTTGTTGCGTAACTTGAGCAAACTTTTTCCATAAACACTGGCGCTTTGTCCTTTGTTGCCCAGGTGATTGGCGAATACCCTGGAATCTCGCGTGGTTGCGCTGCACTTAACAAGCCTCTGAATGCTGCTTACCAGGGACAAAAGTCGGGGGCCCCTGCGGCTTGTTTATTGGGGTACGGCGGCGTGCCGGCGCCACCATTCCTGTCACAGGAGACTGCACGCTGCCGACGTCGCGATTAGTGCTGCAGCACCGAGAATTCTTCTCACCTGCTCTCCCCTCCTTGCTTGGCAACGAACAACCCTCAACGGTTCCATCCGAGAGAAATCTGTAAGTCGGAATTTCCTCTTTGACCTGATAGACGGCGGCAATTGTATACTCATCCCGCCTATTCGTAACATTGTGAGATTCGGGGAGGAACAGTGTTCCGCAAGCTCATCACAGCGCTCCTGGTTTGCTCTTGTGCAGCCGCGTGGGGGCAAGCTCCTGCAAAATCACCCGTGCTCATCAAGGCGGGAAAGCTTTTTGACGCGCGAAGCGGGCACATGCTGCTCAATCAGGCCATCCTGATTGAAGGCGACCGGATCAAGGAGGTAGGGAATTCCGCAGCCATTTCGGGACACGCCCCGGGCGCCCGAGTGATCGACCTGTCTTCCGCCACTGTTTTGCCCGGTCTGATTGACTGCCATGCGCACATACTCGGCGATCTTAACGATCTTACCCCTACGCGAAGCTTGCGCACGTCTTCGCCACAAGGTGTTCTCTGGGGCGTCCATAATCTACAGATCTGGCTGGATCACGGTTTTACCGCACTGCGCGACGCGGGGGAGGATGACCTCGCCTATGGGCAACTTGCCTTGCGGGACAGCATAAACCAGGGTCTCGTTCGCGGTCCACGCATGGTTTCTGCAGGCAACTATGTGTCGGTTACGGGAGGTCACGGCGATGTCGATCCGCTGGCCCCCGATCAAGCCCTGCCCCGTCGTCCCAATATGGCCGACAATGTCGACGAGGTAGGTGTGGCGGTGAGGCGTGACATCAAATACGGCGCCGATTGGATCAAGTTGATGGCCACGGGCGGTGTGTCCGATGTGCTCAGTGATTTCAGCGTGCAAGAACTAAGCGAGGAACAAATGGCCAAGGCGGTAGAGATTGCGCATCGCGCTCGCAAGAAAGTCATGGCTCACGCCGAGGGCACCGAGGGAATCAAAGCTGCGGTGCGCGCCGGGGTTGACACCATTGAACATGGCACCATGCTGGATGAGGAGGGAGCTGTGCTCATGGCACAAAAAGGAACATGGCTGGTTCCCACATTGGAAGCCATTCAGCGTCTCGCCACTCCCAACCCTGGCATCGGGCAAGAGGCCGTAGAAACAGAAAAAGTCAGGGAAATCCTGAGGTTCCAGCAGGGGGCCTTTCAACGTGCCTTGCAGCACCACCTCAAGATTGCGTTTGGCGAAGACGATCCTCCTGAGTTTCTGGATAGGGAATTCGTTGCTCTGGTCAAAGGCGGCATGAAGCCAGCCGAAGCGCTGCAGGCAGCCACCGTAAATGCTTCCGAACTCCTTGGACTGTCCGACCGGATCGGCAGTCTTGAGGCGGGGAAATTCGCCGACGTCATCGCAGTGAGTGGCGACCCTCTAGCCGATATCGCAAACATGGAGAAAGTCGTTTTTGTGATGAAGGGCGGCGAAGTTATCAGACAGCAGTTGCCGGCGGACAAGAGCAATCCTTGATCTTGGGACTCACTTCGACTTTGGATTCGCGGCGGCGACAGCAGGCTCGGCTTTCAGCGCCGCCACAAGGTACTTGGCGCTTAGCCCTTCACCGGTGCCCTGCCGCATGATCTGATCCAATGTCAGGGATCCACCACGGATAAGGAATTTGTCGTGGAGGTAAGACCCTCCCTCCTGACCCCAGCTCCTGCCAAACCTTTGATCCAGAGTGTGGTGGACTTGGTAGGCGAACATCTCAGCAAGTACGTAGTTCTGTTGGTAGATCGGAATCGCAGCGTAAAAAGGATCATATCCCCAAGTGTTCGATTGATGGCAGTCTACATCGAGATATTTTGAACAAACGCGATCATAGAGAGCGGCGAAGTCCTGCTCCGGATTATCGTATGCTTCCAGTTCAAACTCAGACTGCACCATAAGAGCACGTAGGGAATAATTCGATTCCAACCGGCGTCTCTCGATCAGAGCTCGGGCTTCATCACTTGAGAGCCCGTAAACAGTAGTTGAGATCTCTGGTCGAAACAGCATCAGGGTCATTGTTTGACCAAGCCCCTCGTCCATGGGCGGGGGATAGTTGTCGCGAAGTATGAAAGTGGGTTCTTGCACAAAACTGAAGTGCAATGCGTGTCCAGATTCGTGAAGAATCGTGTCCGCGAAACGAATTCCAGTATGTTTACTGACGAGCATTTTAATTTCTTTTCCGTACCAGATCGGCATGGTGTAGCCGCCGAACGTGATGTCGGTAATCTTCACTGCCACCGGCAGACGACTGAAATCGAATCCAAGCAGGCTGGCGACTTTGGCCGTCCGCTCCCAGGCTCCCTCCAGTCCGAATTTGTTCTCAAGTTCGGGACGCAGGGTCGAAAAATAGTATTCGAGATCCCATGGCTCCAGCTTCTCGACCCGCAGCTCCCGTTGCATACGGGATAGAAGTGCCCGATATTCCGGCTCCGTCGATGTTCTGATCTGTTCAAACCAGCTCGATAGATTCTGTCGGTTTGTGGCACGACGTCTCAGCATGAAATCAGTGAAGTTCTCACGCGCGTAGCGTAGACCGAGCCGGTTACGCAGTTTCATCGCCTCGCGGATGCGATTGCCCGTTAAGGTGGTCAGGTCCGCCTGCGCATTCCAAGCTTGCCGGCGAAGATCGCGATCAACCGTATGGCCGAGGATATTATCAAGTTCAGGGCGGTCCAATGGCTTTCCGCCGATCTTATATCGTATGGCGCTCCCGTCCTTCCGAATGGACTCGACGAGCGACACCAAATCAGTATCGGTCGAGATTTGCGAATCGGTGGCCACTTCCAGAAATAACTGCCGTCGACGCTGCAGGACTGCGTCATCGAAGTGAACCGCCTCCAATTTATGGAGGAATTCAGGGTCGTTAACCACGTCACGGATCTTGCGATTAACATCTTTGTCCGAAACACTCGTGTCACCCTGTTCCAGCTGATACTGAATCTGCCAGTAGGTCGCGTAGAGTTGTTCCAACTCTTGCTCTTTGCCGTCTAGAGTGGTTTCGACTGACTTCGCGGAAGTGAAACCAGCCGGCTGTCCGACACCACTTGCGGCCACCAGAATGACCAGGATCGCAGAGAGAATAGTTCGCATGCGGGCCACAGCTTAATCCGGAAGGTTTTGTTCTGTCCACATCGAGGCAAGAGTCTGGACCGTTGGCGTGATTATCGCAGACGTCCCCCAACAGGAGTTAGATCGGTTTGCTATTGGGCCACGGCGGCGTGCTGACGCCACCATTCCTGCCCGGAGGACGGCAGTGTGTAGACGGGATCGTAATACTCGTAGCGTCGCGTCAATGCTTCGGGATCGTCCATTTCGATTCCCGTACGGTAGTTCTTGGTCCAGTAGGAGATGCCTTTTTCGCGGTCGTATTCTTTGACTTGGTGCACCCAGCGCTTGCCAACGAACGGGACGTCGCACACCATGCGCGGCGTCGCGAAACCCGGCAGATAGCCCATGATATCGTGCTGCAATTGTTGCGCTTCATGGAGCGCCAATCGCCAGTGCTCGGCGTTGGGGATCATGTCGCATTGGTAAAAGTAGTACGGCATGATTTTGCCGTGGTCGAGCAGGGTGAAGCACAGCTCGAGCAGCTCTCTCGAGCTGGTATTGACGCCGCGCAGCAGGACGCCTTGGTTGCGCACGTCGCGGAAGCCCATCTCGAGAAGTTTTTTCACCGCTTTCGCGACCAGCGGCGTCACTTGCCGCGCGTTGTTCACGTGCGTGTGCACCGCCAGGTCAATTTCGCGTTCGCGCGCTTTTTTTGCGAGGCGCTCAAGACCCTGCAACACTTCGTCCTGCAAGAAGTGTTGGGGAATGCCCATCAAGCCTTTGGTGGCGAGCCGGATGTCGCGGATGTTCGGCAAATCCATCAAGGCGGAGACGAACGATTCCAGTTGGGCGATGGGAAGATTGGCGACGTCGCCGCCGGAGACGACAACGTCGCGCACCGAGGGAGTCACGCGCAGATAGTCGAGCATCTGTGCGTAACGGTCTTTTTGCTGGATTTGAAATTTTAGTTTGGTTACCTGCGGAACGTCGTTGCCGACGAGATCCATGCGCGTGCAGTGGCCGCAGTATTGCGGGCAGGTGGAAAGCAGTTCGGCGAGAACTTTTGTGGGATAGCGGTGCGTGAGTCCCTCGACGGCCCACATTTCCGCTTCGTGCAGACTGTCGCGGCTGGATTTCGGATGGCTCGGCCAATCGGGATTGCGGTCTTCGTAAGCGGGAAGCATGTAGCGGCGGACGGGATCGTTCCAGAGATCTTTCTCGTCCATGGTGTTGAGCATTTGCGGCGGGATAAGAATGGACATGGTGGCGCGCTCGCGCATGTCGCGCTCGATGCCAGCGAGCAAAGTTTCGGGAAGAAGATTGCCGAAGACGGCCTGCAATTCTTTCAGATTTTTCACCGTGTGGCGGCGCTGCCAGAGCGCCGTTTCCCATTCCGCGGCGGAAACATTCTTGTAGCCGGGAAGGCGGTGCCATTCCGGTTCGAGGAATTCCCGCGTGAAATGGTATTGGAAGGGCTGTTCGCTCGCACCGACTTTGCCCGCGGGTTTCCAGACGGGACGCGCTGTTTTGATTTCGCTCATAAGTACCACTCGTTTCCCAGGAATTTTAACTTATTCGTATCGCGCTTGGATAGTGCGCCGGAAACGGCACATCTGGTAGTGTGTTACGCCAGCCGGAGCGGCCTAGGCGATTTCAGGAGTGGAAATGGCGTCCGCGAACGGAAATTTATTGAGAGAGAGATTCGCGACATGAAAGCAATTTTCCTGAGTTTAGGGTTACTGCTGATTTTTGCGTCAGGCGTCGGACCGGACGCAATGGCTGCAGGGAGAGAAAGGGGCTCTGCCGCGCAGAAGCCCGCATCGCGCGTATTCACTATCCAAAAAATTATGAGCGCACCTTTTCCGTCGGACCTGGTGGCGGCTCCGGCGAAGAGCCGTTTCGCGTGGGTGTTTTACGCGGAGGGCAAGCGAAACATCTGGGTCGCGGAACCCGGGAAAGATGGCAAAGGCTATGCGGCGCGGCAAATCACACGCTATACAAATGATGATGGGCAAGACGTGGGTGAACTCTGCTGGGCGCCGGACGGCGAATCGATAGTTTACACGTACGGGGGAGATCTCGAGTTCAGCGAGAAGCCGTATCCGAATCCGGCGCAGCTGACGCAGGGAGTCGAACAAGATGTATGGATTGTTTCGCTCAAAGGAGGAGAACCGCGGAAACTTGGCGAAGGGCACTCGCCCGCAGTTTCGCCGAAAGGCGATGCGGTGGCCTATGTCTTGAAAGGACAGGTGTGGATCGCGAAGCTCGCAGGCAGCGACAAACCGGAGCAATTGATTCATTCGCGCGGGGAAAGCAGCATGCTGCGCTGGTCGCCGGACGGGAAATACCTGGCGTTTGCGAGCGGCCGAAGCGATCACAGTTTTATCGGGCTTTATGGAATCGAAACGAAATCTCTGACCTATATCGATCCCAGCACGGATAAAGACGGCGAGCCGGTGTGGTCACCAGATAGCAAGCGCATCGCATTTCTTCGGATTCCCAGCTCGAAAGAGGACCGCTTTTTTGAGCCGAAGCGCAAAGGAGCGCCGTGGTCAATTCGCGTTTTCGAGGTGGGGACCGGTGAAGCGAGCGAAGCGTGGAAAGCGGCGGAAGGGCAGGGAAGCGTTTTCCGCGAGATTGTAGCCGAGAGTCAATTATTTTGGACCGCGAGCGAGCGCATTGTTTTTCCGTGGGAAAAAGATGGATGGACGCATCTTTATTCCGTCGCGACGACTGGCGGCGCGGCAACTCTGTTGACGCCGGGAACATTTGAAGTGGAGTACGTTTCGCAAAGCTTAGACCGCAAGACGATTGTCTTTTCCTCGAATCAGGATGACATCGACCGCCGGCACGTGTGGAAAGTCAGAGCGGACGGGAATGGGCCTGAAGCGCTGAGCAGCGGGACGGGCATCGAAACGGCGCCGGTGGTCAGCAGTGATAATCAGACAGTATTAGGTTTGTGTTCGGATTCAAGGATTCCTATGAGACCGGCGCTTCTGGGCGGAGGGAGCGTGATTCGCGAGCTGGCGCCGCAGGCAATGCCAGCGGATTTTCCCGGGGATCGACTGGTGACTCCGCAGCAGGTGATTTTTTCGAGCGCGGATGGAATGCAGATCCACGCGCAATTGTTTTTGCCGGCCAATGCCGGTGATGGTTCGCGGCATCCGGCGGTCGTATTTTTCCACGGCGGTTCGCGGCGGCAGATGCTTCTCGGCTGGCACTACATGACGTATTACAGCAATGCGTACGCCATGAACCAATACCTGGCGAGCAAAGGGTACGTGGTGCTGGCCGTCAATTATCGAAGCGGAATCGGTTATGGAATGGAATTTCGCGAAGCTTTGAACTACGGCGCCGCGGGCGCGAGCGAATTTAACGACGTGCAAGGCGCGGGACTCTATTTGCGCAGCCGCCCCGATGTGGACGCCAAGAAAATCGGATTGTGGGGCGGGAGCTACGGAGGATATCTGACGGCGCTGGGTTTGGCGCGCTCGTCGGATCTGTACGCCGCGGGTGTGGATATGCACGGCGTGCATGACTGGAATCTGGAACTAGGGAACTTCGTGCCGGCTTATGATCCGGGGGCGCATCCCGACGCAGCCCGGTTGGCCTGGGAGTCTTCGCCGATGGCATCGGTGAAGAGCTGGCGTTCTCCGGTGCTGCTGATCCATGGAGACGACGACCGCAATGTTCCGTTCGGCGAATCAGTGGACCTGGCCGACGCGCTGCGAAAACAGGGCGTGGAATTCAAAGAGCTAATTTTCCCGGATGAGATTCATGATTTTCTGCTGCACCGCAGTTGGGTGAACGCTTATGCGGCGGCGACGGAATTTTTTGATCGTCATCTAGCCTCAGCGTCTAGTGGGCCGAACTGAAGCGGTCAATTTTACCCAGATGTGAACAGTTGCGTAGCGCAGAAAGAATGTATAGTATCAGCGAAATTCTTGTCCCGAAACGGCAGGGGTGTGTTTAGGGGGCAAATAGCATGCGACAGATTATGAAGCAAGTATTTTGTCTAGCAGTGGGATTCGTGTTGGCGCTTTTGTTTGAAGGTGAGGCCTACGGGCAAGGCATGTTCCCGCCACCACCGACGGGAACGTTGCCGGATGGCGCGACTTATCTGATCGAAGTTCCGCCGAACTGGAACGGAACGCTATTCCTGTACAGCCACGGTTATGTCGTGCCCGGGGAGCCCAATCCAGCATTCGATGCGGGCGATCCGCTGACACGATTTTTCTTGCTGACGAACGGATTCGCGCTTGCGGGATCCTCGTACGCCCATGCGGGCTGGGCGATTCAGGAAGCTCTGCTTGACCAAATCGCGGTGCTGGATATTTTCAAATCCACGGTGGGAGAGCCGAAACGCACGATTGCGTGGGGCCACTCTCTCGGCGGAATTATTACCGCAGGACTAATCCAGCGGAACCCGGACCGCTTCCATGCGGCGCTGCCCATGTGCGGAGTGCTTTCGGGCGGCGTGGCAACGTGGAATACGGCGCTGGATTCGGAATTCGCGTTCAACGTACTGGTCGCGGGAGGCGGGTTGCAGGTCGTGAACATCGCAAATCCCGGGCAAAATCTTACGAATGCCGAAACGTTTCTCGCGGTGGCCCAATCGACTCCGCAAGGACGCGCGCGGCTGGCTCTTTCATCGGCTCTGGGGGATGGGCCGGGCTGGTTCGATCCGGCGGGACCGGAGCCGGCGGAGGATGATTTTGCGAGCCAGGAAGTAAATCAATTCCTCTGGGCTTCACAGGTGGATTTTCCATTTCTGTTTGCGCTGCGGGCCGAGCTGGAATTCCGCGCGGGAGGGAACGCTTCGTCGAATGAGGGCGTGGACTACAGAAAACAACTGGCACACTCGATCGATCGGGAGGAAGTGAGAGCGCTCTACGAACAGGCGGGCCTCGATCTCGACGCCGATCTAAATATGCTGAACGAGACGGTGCGCGTCAGCGCGGATCCGCTGGCGCGCCAATATCTGGAGCAAAACATTATTTTTGACGGCCAGATTCACATTCCGGTGCTGACGCTGCATACCGAAGGCGACGGACTGGTGGTGGTGGAGAACGAATCTGCCTACAAAAAGGTGGTTGACGAAGCGGGCAACGAGGAGTTTTTGCGTAGGACGTTCGTGCATCGGGCAGGACATTGCACGTTCACGCCCGCGGAAACTATTTCCGCGGTAGAGACGCTGCTGAACCGCCTGGATATGGGGCATTGGAGCGACCTGAGGGCAAGTGATCTGAACAAAGGCGCTTTGGCGCTGGGGCCGGTCTTCAATATAGCGCCGCCGGCATTTACGGAATTCAAGCCAAAACCGTATTTGCGGCCGTTTGATGCGCTGACGCCGGAGTAAAGACCCGGGAAGTGGCGCTCAGTTCCAACCTTGCCCGAGAAGTCTCGTACAGTACGTGGCGTGACTCCGCATAGTTCTGCGGATACAGACGCTACAGTACGTCTAGACGTGGAGTTTTGTTTCCCTAGTTCTTGACAACCCGCGATAACGTAGGCAAAATGCAGCGCAACTATGACCTGAATGAACGGTGCAAGATGCTTGTGTCCCCCGCTTCTCTAACCGATTATGTGCAAGACGTGCAGTGTGACTCGGGTTTCCCAGTCTGACTTGAGGAGAACACGATGAATTTCTTTGAATCAAGATTGCGCCTAATCGCGCCTTTGGTGGTGATGTGTTGTTTGATGGGTGTATGCAGCCATGTAGCACAGGCCACCACTACGATTGTAGCGACACCCACTACCTGTACGCCGGCGGTCGGCCAGCTCTGCAGCCCTCCCTTCGCCACGGCTGTGAATCTCACGCAGACGGGACCAATCACGATCAACTTCACAGCCTCACCGCACCACTGCTCATCCATCGAAGTTCACGTGTACCTGGACAACGTGCTGATAACCACCTCCGCTTTTCTGGGACCCGGTCAGAGCACTGGGCCAATTCTCTTGGCGGCGTCAGCCAGTGCGGGTTCGCATACGATTGGGCTGCAGGCTGAGGGCGAGGTCGGCGGATGTAATTCAGGCATCCTAGCGTCGTGGACGGGCACTTTGGCAATTACAGCGCAGACCATCACCTACACGAGCGATCCCAACATAGCGGACTTCACTGCCCCCATTTCGAGTTATGCCACCTTCAGTAACTATTCCGGTACTACCGGTTGCCCGGCGTCGCCATTTACCCCTACTTCCCCCGAACTGTTGACCACGAGTTGCCGCATCTTTACCGGCACGCTCGCCGGCACTGGGTTAGCCGCTGGTAATAATTGGATTCTCGCGTCATTCCCAGAACCGGTATCGACCATAGTTGTGTTTCCGAATATGGACCACTTCGGCAGCCAGTATGATGGCTATCAATACACAATCGCAGGAAGCAACGACGGCCTAAACTGGACGGTGCTTTTTGACGCGACCTCGGTGACGGGCGCGGGCGAGCCTTTCACGCTGGGCACGTCCACTGGCACCCCGCCGACAACTGTGAACAATGTCTTAACGCCCCAAACCCCCCTTGTTGGCGGTGGTCTACCCGCCGGGTGTTCAAGCCCCAACCCGCCACCTTGTCAGGTGGGCTACATAGCGACTTTCAATTTTCCAACGGCTTACCAGTTCTATGCCTTTGGTGCAAGCACGGTGGCCGTTGCTCAGGGAAACGCGGACCAAGAGTTGAGCGCAGTGGGCACAACAATGGCGACTTCGGCTAGGCTCGGCATATTTCCCCCTACCAGCGGTGCGCTGCTCACAATCAATGGGACCGTCGGCACCGGCCTCGCCGCAGTTATGGTAAACCGCAACATTTACGACAGCCAGATTCATACTGGCACTGTGCGGCAAGCACCCGTGGGAGACAGCGTAAGCAATTGCAATGCTAACGACCAGACATTCCCGACCGACGCATACGTGTTGCAAGGCAGTTCATGGACGGGTTGCGATGCAGGAGATACGTTTGAGCTTCAAGCGTCGGGAAGCGCCACGGTCAGCGGGCCCGGATATAGCTTCGCGATCACCACGTCCTACACTTCAGGAAGCAATACCAACAACTCGGTATCTGTCGGGGCCAGCGCTCTCACGGGATTTCTCACAATAATGAATAATAGCGGCGTCGGTAACAATTTCAGCGGAACCATCACTCTCAGCGGGACGCCAGTGGGTCTCACAGCAGCTAATGCGGCCTTCTGCCCCCCAGCCGGTGGGGCTTCGGATACTATCACCACGCTGGCAGCCAATGCGTCGGCGGTACTTGCGCTGTCGACTGACAGCAGCGACTGCGGAGGCTTCAATGCACCGCAAACGCAGCAACTAACCGCAGGTCAGACCACGATTTTTCCGATCGGCGGCGACGCTTACCAGATTAACCCGTTTAACAGCGCCGCCGGCGACATGCTGACAGTTCTGCCGGTGCCGGTGCCGGCGGGACCTACCGCTGCCGGGGCAGGAAACACATTCGTTTACCCCCCAGCCGAGCCATCGCCTTGTCCTGTGCTTAACACCTGTACACCGGAAACGCTGCTGTTCCCGACAACACCGTTTAGTGCGAGCAACTTTCCGGGCCAGGCCTGCATTGCCGTTAGCGATTTGAGCGCTCCGGGTAACCCCGTGTGTCTGAATGTCCAACTGAGCTGCCTCAATGGTGGCAACATCTGTGCCGATGACCTCACCTTCCTTTATACGGCTCAGCTCGACTTCACCATAGACTCAAACAGCCTTCCCAATGGGGTCGGTGGCGCCGCATTCCTTGGAGAGCATGAAGTCCTCCCGCTCGGCAGCGGCTATCTCGGCACGTGCCCGACGAACGGTTACAATCTGAACATCTTTCTCTCGTTCACAGGCGGACTGACGGGAGCCGATCCTCCTATAACGGGTGGCGGCAGGGGGAAATCCTGCTACGTTGGAACTTTCGACCCGACTGCTGCCGTAGTTCCGGCCGGCCAAGTTGTCACCCAGAAGACCTTCGTGGGTTTTCAGAACCCTGTGTCCGATACTGCAATGAACATGATCAAGGCGGGTCAAGCCGTGCCCTTGATCTGGCAAACGTTTAGCGATCCGGCTGGCACCATACCGGTCACAAATCTCACTTTGTGCCAGGATCTGAGCGGTGCTAGTTGTCCCTCAAGTACGCCCTGGGTATTCATCGGGACGATCCCCATCAGTTGCGTGACCGACGATGTCGGTATCGCTACGGTACCCACCGTGGCTAGCGGGAGTTCCGGTCTCCAGAATTTCGGAAACGGAACTTACCAGTTCAACATGAAGACTTCGAAAACAGCGGCCGGCTGCTTTACGACGGTGCTGGGGTTCAGTACGGGCTTGTGGTCGATCGGCGTGGCAGACTTCAAATTCACTCACTAACTTTCACTGGGGTGCAGGCGTAGCCTGCGCCCCTTCTTTTTTCGGTGAGTCGTACAGGGACTGTTTGTTTAGTAAACCATAACTCCCCCCTCCCCCTGTTTTTTCATAAGTGTTGATTCTAAACAACTTATACTTGCCGTAAGTATTTTAGAATCAACACTTGTGGGCGGTCACGTAAGTGTTGATTCTAAATATGGTTACGAGGGGCAGGTTGCACCAGGGCTGAAGCCCCATTACGAGTGACCTCGAGTTTCGCGGCGCCCAAGGGCGCCGCTCCCCTGACTTAAAGTCAGGGGCTTACTCCGCTGTCTTCCGCCATGCAAACCAGCTGGAATTGAAAAAGAGTTGGGTTGTTAGGGAGTCTCACAAAAGGTCAGACAGACTACTGAACCAAGATAGCCTACCAAAGTCGTTACCCTGTTGTCGATAGAAAACGAGCTCCAGTTTTTCACAGGAATTCTTCGCAAACGTTGCCGCGCGAATTGGGGAGGATTACATTGACCGGTTGCCAAGCTGAGGCGCAGCGGTGCTGCGCCCCTACAAATGAATAGGGAAAGAAAAGAACCGGTCTCCTGGCTGGGCCCCCGAGAAGTCCGGGCAGGCGGGATAAATTCCGACCCCCTGTACTAAGGCTCGTGAGAAATGCGGGCTCAGCCCTTGGGGGCTTGCGACCAGCGGGTGGCTTCGTTGTGCATCGTTTTGAAGTCGGAGCGCTCGAGGATCTTATCCGCGCCGGATTCCTGGCGCATGCTATCCAACAATTGAAGAGTGTCGCGATAGTGTTGCTGGGCGTCGGCCAGGTTACCCGATGCGCGGAGTGCGTCGCCGAGCAAATAATGCGCGCGGGCGCTCAACGGCTTCAAGCCGATCTTATCGGCCCTCTGCAGGGCGCGTTCGAGTTCTTGCTGCGCGTGGACGAGGTCGTGGCTTCGGATCATGGCCTCGGCAAGGGAGAGCGAGCACTCCACGGAGATGTTTGCCACACCCTGCTCGTCGGCTTGCTGCATTAGCTGACGCAGGCTGCCGATGGCTTGCGGGGGGGATCCTTCCGTGGCGGCGATTTTTGCGAGAGCGACCTTAGCGATGAGGATCCTGGCAGGCTCTTTGCTGCGGGTCGCCGCCTGCAATGCCTGCTCATAGGAGGCTCGAGCGGAATTGGAGTCACCGCGGTAATAGGTCGCGTCTCCCTGGAACGCGAGGGTCTGCGATATCATCCCATCGTTCTTCAGCTCGCGCGCGAGATTAAGTGCGTCATCCAAATAGGGTTTGGCCTCCTCGGCGCGACCGGCTAGCGCGAAAGCCTCTCCATATCCGCCTTCGATCTCCACCATCCAGGTCGTCTTGTCTTTCAGTTCCTGGAAAGTCTTGAAGGCTTCCTGCTTGGAACTTACGGCAGCGCCGAACCGACCCTGGTAATCGAGCATCATGCCCAAGGTACTGGATTCGATTGCTGCGCCTCGAATATCGCCCATGCGGCGCCACAAATCCAGAGCGCGCATGTATTGCGAAACCGCCTGATCGAACTCGCCCATCCGGACCAAAGTATCGGCCAAGTTGCTAACACTATCGACGATGTCCTGCGGGACGTTCGCCTTTTCGCGGAGTTGCAGCGCCTGCTGGTAATAGGTGCGGGCGTCTTCGTATTGTGCCTTTTCAAAATAGACGGCGCCAATGTTGTTAAGGCACACGGCCTGCAACCCTTCATCGCCGAGGTCACGTTGGATTTGCAATGCCTCTTTGTACATTTTGAAGGCTTGGTCATGATCCCCGCGATCGTTATAGAGATTACCGAGGTCGAGTAGAGTGTCGCCCAAGCCTCGCTTATCTCCGATCTCGCGCCGCATCGCTAAAGCTTGCTGGAAATTGGAGAAGGCATTTTTGTTGTCCCCTAACAGCGCTTGGACCTTGGCCATCTCATTGAGACTGAGCGCCAGACCGCCCTTCTCCCCGATTTGGCGTCGAATCGCCAGCTCTTCCTGGTAGTTACGTAGGGCTTCCTCCGGCTTGTTCATGCGCCAATAAGCGATGCCGATGTGGTGCAGGCTATTGGCCTTTTGTTCCTGGTTGTTGAGCTGAACCGACAGAGTCAGCGCGCGGTTCAACGGATCTAGGCTCGTTTCCGGCTTGCCGCTATTTATGGCGAGGCGTCCCATGGTCAGAGTTGCCGTGATGTCCTTGGGATTGGCGGCCAGAATCTTCTGGTTATATTCGCTCGCCTTTGCAAAATCTCCAGACTGCTCGTAGAGCTGCGCAAGCGCGGACTGTACGTCGGTGTTGCCGGGCGAAGCCTGGGCCAGCTTGGTATAGGCTTTAATGGCATCCGGAAGATTCCCGGTGATTTGGGCGCGCACCGCCGCGATCAGGTACTTTTCCGCATCGGGCAGGTTTTGGCTCAGCTCCACGGCTTTTTGCGCTGCCTGCTCTGCTTGGTTGTCATATCCCAGGCCACGGTAAGTTTGCGCCAGCTTGGAAAATGCGAGCGCGAAGCCGGGATCTTCCTTCGTCGCCGCCTCGAATTGCTTCTTTGCTTCGAGACTCTTGGCGTCGCGCTGGAATGCAATTCCCTGATTGTAGTCGCGGAGCGCGGGAACGGATTTTGAAGTGGGCTGGAAGGAACTGGCTTTCAACTCTTTTAGGACGTCCGAGGAAACAGACAGATTTTTGCGGATAAGTTCGGCGAGGCCGTCAACGGTGCCGGGAATTTCTTTTTCACTGGCGGCTTCGATTTTCAAAGGGGCGCGGCGGTTGTGCTTCAGATCCAAAAGAGTAGCGTCGATGCGAATTTGATCGCCGAACTTGGCGTATTGGCCCCAAACGACGGTATCGGCACTGCTGAATTCTGCGATGCGGCTGACGGTGGTGGGATCGATGGCGGCACCAGGAGTGATTTTCAAATCGGAGAGCACCTGGTGCAAGCGGTCGGGCGAAATAGTGCGGAGGCGCGCGGATTGGCCCACGTCGGTGCTGAGCATGTCCGCGAGACTGGGGCCAAGCCAATCGAGCGAGGCATCGCCGGAAGCGTTGCGGAAGGGAAGAATGGCGAGAGAAGCTTGTTCGACAACGGGCACACTTTTGGCGGGGAAAATTTTGGAACGGAAAGCGAAACCGAGAATGGCTAAGAGAAGAACGGCTGCGCCGCCGATGATCCAGGTTCGATACTGAAGAAAGGGCGAAACTTTTTTTGGAAGTGTCGAGGGAAGCGACGGAGAAAGAGTCGGGGCGATGGTGCGCACGCTGGTGGGCATTTCCAGGCCGAGGTCTTCGAGAATTTCACGGGCGTTCGAGAAGCGCTGATCGCGATCGATTTCCAGGCACTTCATGACGACGTCGCTGATGGCCTTCGGAATAGTTGGATCGACTTCGGAGGGAGGCTGAGGCCGCTCCTGCGTGCGTTTGAGGAGAGTTGCCAGGGCAGTTTCTGCTTTAAAGGGAGAGATGCCGGTGAGGAGTTCGTAGAGAATGATGCCGAGGGCAAAAAGATCGGAGCGCGCGTCAACCTTGATACCCTTGGCTTGCTCGGGCGACATGTACTCGGGCGTGCCCATCAGGGCGCCGGTTTGCGTCATGCCGGGAGTTTCGAGCGAATGAGCGATGCCGAAATCCATGACGTAGACGCGGTCTTTGGGGTCCAGCATGATGTTCTGCGGCTTGAGGTCGCGGTGAACCACTCCGGCGGCGTGGGCAGACTCGAGGGCACGGCAAACCTGCGAAATGATGCGGACGGCTTCTTCGGGCGGAAGTTTCCCTCTTTCGCGGAGAAGGGCGCGGAGATCCTGACCCTCGACGAACTCCATGGTGATGAACTTGAGGCCCTTGGCCTGGCCGAGATCAAAAATGCGGATGACGTTGCGGTGAGTGACTTCGCGGGCAAGTATGAGCTCTTGCTTGAAGCGGCGGAGAATTTCCGGATTGCTGGCGAGGTCGGGACGAATCAACTTGATGGCGACGAGGCGGTCGAGCTCTGTGTCGCGGGCTTTGTAAACAGCACCCATGCCGCCCTGGCCGAGCAGAGCGATGATCTCGTAACGTTCGGCGAGCATGGTGCCGACGAGCTGTTCGCCTTGCGCACCAGATGGGCTCGGGGAAGGAGTAACCGCGACCGACCAAGCGGAGGTGCCGCCGGGAACTTTGCCTCCCATGGAAGTAGCGTCAGGAGAGGGTCCGCCCAGAGAAGTTCCGCCAAGGGTTTGATCAGCAAAGGGAAGAGGTGTCGTACACTTCAAGCAGCTGACGGCGGTGGGCGGGTTGTCCGCCTGGCAAATAGGGCATTGCATCGAACGGTCGACTAACGGACTTCTGTAGCTCTCATTATGAGATTTCGTCGCGGAAAAGCAAGCGGGAGTTGAAGATACGGGGTGACGCCTAGTTCACGTCTTGCCCAAGGGGTCGCGATGACTAGAGCGGATCTTTGGGGAATCCAGGAGGGAGCCCGCAGGGACGAATCGGCATAAGTAGCAGAAAATTCTCACCAAGTCCGCCAGGATACCGCGGCTACGTTTCCTTCACAGAATTCTTAGATAGCAATCACCAAATTCTAAGGCAGTTCCTTCTACACTGAGGAGCATTCGCTATCCAGGTCTAACGGACCCAGGAGATTTAAATGCGGGACGTGATTTTTATTTTTGTGACGATTGCTTTCTTTGCAGCGGCAATTTTGTACGTGCGGGGATGTGAGCGGTTGAGATAAGCGGGAGACTCTATGGTGGAAAACATTGTGCTCCTGGGAATTTGCGTATTGTTGCTCGGCTATCTGCTGGCAGCGCTGCTGAAAGCGGAGAAATTTTAGTCATGACGGCGAATGGATGGGTGCAAATCGGTTTTTTTCTGTTTGTCGTGCTGGCAATCACGAAACCACTGGGCGTGTTCATTGCGAGAGTGTTCAATCGGGAAAAGACACTACTGGATTTTGCGTTGCGCCCTCTGGAACGGCTCATCTACCGGCTGACGGGAGTGAAGGAAGACCGGGAGATGGGCTGGATGGAGTATGCGACCGCGATGCTGCTCTTCAGCGGAGTTTCGATGATTTTGCTCTACCTGATCGAGCGCACGCAGAAATGGCTGCCGCTCAATCCGCAAAAGTTTGCCAACGTGGAGCCCGGCCTGGCGTTTGGAACCGCGGCGTCATTTACGACGAACACCAACTGGCAAGCGTATACACCCGAGACCACGATGAGTTATCTCACGCAGATGGCGGGGCTCGCCTATCACAATTTTGCCTCGGCAGCTGTTGGAATCGTCCTTGCCATCGCGCTGATTCGAGGGATTGCGCGGCGCGAAGCGAACACTATCGGCAACTTCTGGGTGGATTTCACACGCTGCCTCCTGTGGATCTTATTGCCTGCGTGTTTCATCGGATCTTTGGCGCTGGTATCGCAAGGAGTAGTACAGAACATGAAGCCGTATACCACCGTTCCGCTTGTCGAGCCGCAGACTCTGCAAACGCAAGGCGCCGACGGCAAGACAATCACGCAAACCATCACACAGCAGACCATTGCCTTGGGCCCGACCGCCTCGCAGGAAGCGATTAAGGAGTTCGGGACGAACGGCGGCGGGTTTTTTTATGCGAACAGCGCGCATCCGTTTGAAAACCCGACACCCCTTACCAATTTCATGGAGATGGTTTTGATTTTCGCCATACCCTCCGGCCTGACCTACACATTGGGTCGCATGACGGGTTCCCGGCGGCACGGCTGGGCCGTGTGGGCCGCGATGGCAGCGCTGTTCGTCATTGGTGCGAGCTGCGCATACTGGGCGGAAGCGCGAGGAAATCCTCTCCTCGTTGGAACAGACCAGCGCGCAAGTGCGATGCAGGCCGGGGGGAACATGGAAGGGAAAGAGGTGCGATTCGGAATCGTAAACTCGGCTCTCTTTACGACGGTTACGACCGACGCGAGTTGCGGAGCTGTGAACGGCATGCACGACTCGTATACGCCGCTGGGCGGAATGATCCCCCTAATCAACATCATGCTGGGTGAGGTTGTCTTCGGGGGTGTTGGCGCCGGGCTATACGGCATTGTGGTGTTTGTGATTCTCGCGGTCTTCATCGCCGGGCTCATGGTTGGCCGAACCCCGGAATACCTGGGAAAAAAGATCGAAGCTTACGACGTCAAGATGGCCATGCTTGCGGTTCTAGTCTTGACGTTTACTATCCTTGGTTTTTCGGCGCTTGCCGTCGTCGAGCCTTTTGGCACTGCGGGTATCTCGAACCCGGGCCCCCACGGATTGTCGCAGGTGCTCTACGCGTACACGTCTTCCACAGGGAACAACGGCTCGGCGTTCGCAGGGCTGAACGCAAACACCATGTGGTACAACACCAGCACAGCGGCGGCACAGCTCTTAGGCCGATTCTTCATGGTCATCCCCATTCTTGCGATCGCGGGAAACCTCGCCCGGAAAAGAACCGCTCCGGCATCCCTAGGAATGTTTCCCGTTACGGGCCCGCTCTTTTCCACGCTCCTCGTTGGCGTCGTGGTCATCGTGGGTGCGCTCACGTTCTTCCCGGCTCTCAGCTTGGGGCCAATTCTTGAACACCTGTTGATGCTCGCAGGCAAATCTTTCTGAGGGAACAATGGACTTAACAACCCAAGGGAAAGCCAAGCCGGTATTCGAAAAAAAAATCATTTACCGGGCTGTGAGCGACTCCTTCCGGAAACTCAATCCTCAGACGATGCTGAAGAATCCTGTCATGTTCGTCGTGGAAGTGGGGGCGGTCCTTACTTTGATGGAATGGATCCGCGACGCGGCGCGGCACGGCGGCGACCTGGGATTCGGGCTGCAGATAACGCTGTGGCTTTGGTTTACCGTGCTCTTTGCCAACTTTGCCGAAGCCATGGCCGAGGGACGTGGGAAAGCGCAGGCAGACACGCTGAGAAAGTCAAGAGCGGAAACGAATGCGCACCGCTTGCTGGACGACGGCTCAATGGAGATAGTTGCCAGTTCGAACCTCCGCACAGGAGATGTCGTGGTGGTGTCCGCTGGCGAATTCATTCCCGGTGACGGTGAGGTGATTGAGGGAGTGGCTTCCGTCGATGAATCCGCGATAACCGGCGAGTCCGCGCCGGTGATCCGGGAGTCGGGCGGAGATCGCTCCGCGGTAACCGGCGGCACACGGGTGCTTTCGGACGAGATCAAAATTCGAATCACTTCGAACCCTGGCGAAACATTTCTGGACCGGATGATTCGTCTGGTTGAGGGAGCGTCACGTCAGAAGACGCCCAACGAAATTGCGCTGAATATCTTGCTGGCGGGACTGACCATCATTTTTTTGCTCGCGGTCGTATCTTTGCAGCCCTTTGCGATTTATTCTGGAGCGCCCCAGAGTATCTTTGTCCTTGTTTCGCTTCTGGTATGTTTGATTCCAACCACCATCGGTGGGCTGCTGTCTGCAATCGGAATCGCGGGTATGGACCGCCTGATCCAGAGGAACGTGATTGCCATGTCGGGGCGCGCGGTGGAAGCCTCGGGGGACGTGGATGTGCTGCTTCTGGATAAAACCGGCACCATCACGCTGGGTAATCGGCAGGCGACTTCGCTGCACTCCTGCCCCAACGTAGATGAGTTGGACCTGGCACGGGCGGCGCAACTAGCGTCGCTAGCGGACGAAACTCCCGAGGGACGGTCGATCGTGGTGCTGGTAAAGGACAAACATGGGCTGCGGGGGCGCGAATTGGGCGCGCACAACCCGGTTTTCATTCCATTTTCGGCGCAAACGCGGATGTCCGGTGTGGATCTAGACGGGCAGCAAATTCGCAAGGGAGCGCCAGAGGCCATCACGAGGTACGTTGCCGAGCGCGGATATGAGGTGCCCGGCCCGATCAAACAAATCGTCACAGAGATTTCGAGCGCAGGCGGTACGCCATTGCTGGTGGCGGAGAATCATCGCGTGCTGGGCGCGATCGCGCTGACAGACATTGTAAAAGGCGGAATGCGCGAGCGTTTTGATCACCTTCGCGCCATGGGAATCCGCACGATGATGATCACGGGTGACAACCCGCTAACGGCCGCTGCGATTGCCCGGCAGGCCGGTGTTGATGACTTCCTCGCGGAAGCCAAGCCCGAAGACAAAATGGCGTTGATCAAGAGCGAGCAGGCAAAAGGGAAATTGGTTGCCATGACGGGAGATGGCACCAACGATGCGCCAGCCCTCGCCCAAGCGGACGTGGGCGTCGCCATGAATACGGGAACGCAAGCGGCGAAAGAAGCGGGAAACATGGTGGATCTGGATTCGAACCCGACGAAATTGATCGAGATCGTAGAGATCGGCAAGCAACTTCTAATCACGAGGGGAGCACTAACGACGTTTTCCGTGGCCAACGACGTGGCGAAATACTTTGCGATTATCCCCGCGATGTTTGCCGCGGCGTTTCCCGTGCTTGGAGTGCTGAATGTGATGCGGTTGCGGACGCCCGAGTCGGCGATTTTGTCGGCGGTGATCTTCAACGCACTGATCATCATCGCGCTGATTCCGTTGGCCTTGAGAGGAGTTCGGTATAGGCCGGTGGGTGCGGCGGCTTTGCTGCGGCGGAATCTTGTGGTGTATGGATTGGGCGGTGTGATCGCGCCATTTATCGGGATTAAGTTGATCGACATTGCCATAACGTATCTGCACCTGGCGTGAGAAAATCATGAGAGAAAACATTCGAATTGCGATTTTAATGACGGTAGTCACGACAATTATTTTCGGGCTGGTCTATCCCCTCGTCGTGACCGGGTTGGCGAATTTCTTCTTTCCCGCGCAGGCCAACGGCGAATTGATCGTAAAAAATGGCCAGGTGATTGGTTCGCGTCTGATCGCGCAGCCATTTTCATCGGACCGCTACTTTCATCCGCGGCCGTCAGCGGCGGGCACCGGCTATGACCCTGTGGCCGCAGGTGGCAGCGCCTCAAATCTCGGCCCAACCAATCGTCAACTCTCGGATCGCGTGAAAGGGGACGTGGAGAAGCTTCATGCGGAGAATCCGGGTGCAGCGGTCCCCGTCGATCTCGTCACAACGTCGGCTTCCGGCTTGGATCCGGACATTTCTCCCGCGGCGGCTGAGTTTCAGATTCCGCGAGTCGCGCGCGTGAGGAAGATCAGCGCAGATGAGTTGCGTGCGCTCGTAGCGAAGCACACCCAGGGGAGACAGCTTGGATTACTCGGCGAACCGCGAGTGAACGTTCTTGAATTGAATCTTGACCTGGACGCAGCGCACCCCGTGCGCTAGAGCTGGACGTTCGTCCCGCCGGAGCGGCTAAAGGTACATGCACATTTCTTCTGAAGGACAGAGGAGGTGAGATCCTTCGGCTACCCTCATCGGGTAGCCTCACGATGACACCACCGGTTTTTGCAAGCATGGAAGAAACGTCGGTTTGCCCGAGCCCCTTGCCCTAACTCTTTTTGGAGGCGGCCTTCGAGGAGTTTTCACGCGGAGGCTGGAAACGGTAGCCAACCCAAGGCTCTGTGAGAATGTATTTTGGGCGAGCGGGGTCACTTTCGATTTTTTTGCGCAACTGATTTATCACCACACGAAGATTTTCCGTTTCTTCGCCATAGTCGGGGCCCCAGACGGCCTGCAATAGCCGGCGATGGGTAAGGGGCTTTCCCTGATTCGCGACCAAAAACCTGAGGACGTCAAATTCCTTGGGAGTGAGGTGGACGTCCTGCCCACGAACCGTCAGCCTCCGACTTTCGAAATCGATAGTGATGTCCCGGGAAGCGAAAGCCGGAAGGGCATCGCCTGGTGCATGGCGCCTGAGCGCGGCGCGAATGCGTGCCAAAAGCTCTTCCATTCCGAATGGCTTGACGACGTAATCGTCGGCGCCGGCATCGAGAGCAACGACCTTGTCGCGCTCTGCATTACGAACGGTGAGCATGATGATGGGCGCGTCGATGGCGCGGCGAATTTCGCGGCAGGCTTCGATTCCACCCATGCCGGGCATGTTCACGTCGAGAAGGACAAGATCGGGGCGTTCTTTGCGAATGGATTCGAGAGCTTCTTCGCCTGTCTTTGCGTCAGTGATGACATAGCCGTGAGTTGAGAGCGCGGAGCGCAACACGCGGCGGATTTGCGGTTCATCATCGACGACAAGAATGTGAGCCCCGGTCATCAGTTCACCTGAGCGGGATGAGCAAGAGGCAGTGTAAAGGAAAATACGGAACCGTGGCCGGGCTGGCTGGTGACGCTGATCGCGCCGCCGTGTGCTGTGACTATAGCTTTTGCAATCGGCAAACCCATGCCGGTACCGCGGACGAGGTAACGCTGGTCCTTGCCGCGGTAGAACTTGTCGAAGATCATGCCCTGTTCGAAATTCTCGATGCCGGGGCCACGGTCGGCGACGCTGGTGGTGACGAAGTCACCGGTGAGCTCGGAAGTGACCGTGATGGGTTGATCCGGAGGAGAGTAAAGGTTGGCGTTTTCGAGGAGATGAACAAGAATTTCTTTGGCGCGATCCAGGTCGGCACGAACAGGCGGAAGGTTGGCGCCGATGTGCAAGTGAATTTTCCGGCCAGCCAACGAAACTTTGGAGTGCTCGAGAGCAGCCTGAACTATGGTACCGATCGGCGTAGATTGGAAACGCATTTCCAATTCTCCCGCCTCCAGGCGGGACATCTGCGAAGCTTCCTCGACAAGGCGATTCAAACGGTCACATTCTTCATTGATGACGAGCAGCAAATCGCGATATTGCGCGGGTGGAGCGGGTGAGGGCGCCAGCAAAGTGGTTGCGGCGGCCTTGATAGAGGTGAGCGGCGTGCGAAAGTCGTGGGCGATGGAATCAAGGAGGGCCGATTTGAGACGCTCGCCCTGGCGCTCGGCCTCGGTTTGACTCAGTTGCTCGACGGCACGAGCTCGCTCGATAGCTATGGCGACGAGGCCCCCAATGGCGTCGAGAGTCTGGCGCGAAAGTTGCGCGCCGGAGATACCCAGGCTTCCAATGGGGCGGACGCCGAGTCGCACGGGAACAAAACTGAGACCAAGCTGAGTGTCGATAAGGGTTTCGTCACGGAGAAAAGCGGTTTTCATTTTTTCTTCATCCAGGTGAGCCGCGCCGTAACCGGAGCGGTAAAACTTTTCTTTTTGGGGGAGGAAGAGCTCCGCCGCTCCGGCTTCGAAACTATCCACGATGTAGTTGGGAATGGCATTCATCAATTGAATGACATTGCCCTCGCCGAGGAGTTTCTGACTGAAACGGTAGAGACGCTCGATCTCGCGGCGACGGGAGTGGGCTTCATCAGCCTCTCTGCGCATACGTGCGGAGAGCTGGCTGCCCATGATGGAAGAGAAGAGAAAAGCGAACAGAGCAACCCAATTCTGAGGATCGGCGATGGTCAGTGTTCCAATGGGGGGAAGAAAGAAATAATTGAAGGCCAGCATGGCCACAACGGACATGAACACGGATACCGCCGTGCCCCATATCGCCGAAACTGCTAGAATCGCGAGCAGAAAGCTAAGGGCTACCGTAGTTTGATTGACATGCAGGACACGGTTAAAGAAGAAGATTATGCCGGCGACGATGGTAAGGGACACCGGGAAACCAATCGTCCGGCCGGCAAGATATTTCTGCATCGATACATTCTAGCGCAGGTGCCAAATCTGCTGCGGGGAAGATAGCCTCCTTGCCGAAAAAACCCGAAGAATGGCTCGAAATAGCCTCCCCTCCCCAGAAAGCGAAGGGTGTATTCAAGCTTTTTCTGGGATATGCGCCAGGGGTCGGAAAAACGTACAACATGATCAGTGAAGCGCTGCGCCGCAAGAGCCGCGGTGAGGACGTGGTCATAGGGGTCATCGAGACGCACGGACGAAAAGGCATCGCCGAGTTGGCAGCGCAACTCGAGACCGTGCCGCGTAAGAAGATCGAGTACAAAGGGACGATTTTCGAAGAGATGGACGTGGACGCCATCCTGGAGCGGAAACCGCAGGTGGTTCTCGTCGACGAACTTGCCCACACGAACATCCCAGGAAGTAAACATCGCAAGCGATATGAGGATGTCCAGGAACTGCTGGCAGCGAAGATCGACGTCGTCTCCACGCTGAATATTCAACATATCGAGAGCATTGCGCCGACGATACATTCGATCACCGGGGTAGTGGTGCGGGAGACGGTTCCCGATTGGGTGCCGCTGACCGCCGCGGAAACAGTCATGGTGGACCTGACGCCGGAAGCGTTGCTGAACCGTATGCGGCGTGGAGACGTTTACAGCCCGGAAAAGGTGGAAAGGTCGCTAAAGAATTTTTTCCGCAGAGGGAACCTGATTGCGTTGCGCGAGCTCGCGCTGCGGCAAGTTGCCGAGCAAGTCGACCGGAGCCTCGAATCGTACATGGAGGCGCAGGATATCCGGAAAAATTGGGGAGTGCGCGAGCGTATGGCCGTCTGCGTATCGGCGAATCCCGCGGGGCAATACCTGATTGCTCGCGCGGCACGCATGGCGCGAAGGATGGACGCAGAACTCTACGTTGTCCACGTGGACAGGGAAATTGGCGCGAAAGAATCGAATCAGAACGCACTCGTTGCGAATCTGCGATTTGGGGAAAACCTCGGCGCGCAGGTGGTGCGCTTGAAAGGCCGGAGCGTGGCGGACGTAGTGGCGGAGTTTGTTCGAACGAAGCACATCACGCAAGTGATTTTTGGGCGCGCCGCGGTGCGAGACTGGCGGAAGTACTTTTACCTTTCGGCAGTGCACCGATTTCTGCGGGAATCGCCGGCCGTCGACGTGCACATCGTCACGCAAGAAAGCGAAGACTGAAGAAACGCGGGATGTTCGCCCGCCTTAAGCGATAAGAAATTTGAGCACTTCGGATGAAAATCGCTCGGGCGCTTCGATGTTGGAAAGATGCGCGGTAGGCAACTCGAGCAGGCGAGCGCCGGAGATTTTGTCGGCGAGAAACTGGCCGTCGGCGACCGTGGTCGCGGGATCTTTTGCGCCGCAAACAACGAGAGTGGGAACGCGGATAGAGGAGATGCTTTCGCGCTGGTCCATGTCGCGAAGGGCGGCGCAGCAAGCAGCGTATCCCTTGGGTGGCGAAGCTTCGATCATGCGCTGGGTGTGCGCGACAGTTTCCGGAGCCGCGGCGCGTAATGCGGGCGTGAACCAGCGCTCGATGACGGCGGGCGCGATGGATTGCATGCCGCCTTTGCTTACAGCGTCAATGCGCGCGTTCCAAACTTCGGCCGTGCCGATGCGGGCGGCAGTGTTGCACAAAACAAGTTTGTGCAAACGCTCGGGCGCGTTTGTACCCAGCCACATTCCGATTGTGCCGCCCATCGAGAGACCACAAAAATGGACGCGATCGATGGTCAAACGGTCGAGGAGGTGCAAAACGTCGCGGGCCAATTGTTCAATCCTGTATGGTCCTGGCGTAACGGAGGACTGGCCGTGGCCGCGAGTGTCGCAACGGAGAACGCGGAAATGCTTTTCCAATGCGGGGATTTGCGGATCCCACATGGAAAAGTTTGTGCCAAGAGAATTCGATAGGACGAGGACGGGAGCACTGGCAGGCCCCGATAACGCGTAGTGAGCACGGAAATCGCCGATTTCAAGAAAGGGCATTCGAATGACCCGCTTTCGACGAGCTAATTTATATGTCGTAGTTTACTGTAATGACTGACCTAAACACGTTCGAGTATGACGGCAATCCCCTGGCCGACGCCGATACACATGGTGCAGAGCGCGTAGCGCCCGCCCGAGCGCTGCAATTGATACGTCGCGGTGGTAACGAGGCGCGCGCCGCTTGCTCCCAGCGGATGACCGATGGCGATGGCGCCGCCGTTTGGGTTAACGTGAGCCGCATCGTCCGGAATTCCCAGATCGCGCAGAACAGCGAGCGCCTGCGACGCGAAAGCTTCGTTTAGCTCGATGACGTTCATGTCGGCGATAGTAAGGTTGGCCTTCGCGAGAGCTTTTCGTGTAGCAGGCGCAGGCCCCATGCCCATGATGCGCGGGGCGACGCCCGCGGTCGCGGCAGCGACGACGCGCGCGCGCGGAGTGAGGCCGTGCCTTTTTGCCGCGGTTTCGCTCGCGAGGATCAGCGCGCAAGATCCATCGTTTATGCCGGAAGCGTTGCCCGCCGTGACGGTGCCCTCCGACTTGACGACACCCTTAAGTCTAGAGAGCGCCTCGAGTGTGGTGTCAGGCCTCGGGTGTTCATCGCAA
>Ga0210410_10000107_pt1 | contig 128514 bp, 104 predicted proteins | sample IncBWC4MmetaG_FD_161058 | JGI IMG/M metagenome (GOLD analysis project Ga0210410, IMG submission 161058) | Forest soil microbial communities from Barre Woods Harvard Forest LTER site, Petersham, Massachusetts, United States - Inc-BW-C-4-M | ecosystem: Environmental > Terrestrial > Soil >...
CACGTCGATCCCCAGGCGCTTGATCTTCTGATTGAGCGTGGAGAGCGGGACCTGAAACTGTTCGGCGGCCTCGGTTTGATTCCATCCCGTGCGTTCGAGCATGTCGCAGATGATGCGGCGCTCGATCTCATCCATGATTTGAAATAACGAGGGGTTTGAGCTGTCGGCGCCAGTGTGCGCACCGGGTTCGCCGGGGACGGGTGCTTCCCCTCGAGCGCTCGCACTGAAGCCTCGCGCTGAAGCGTTCGCCGCGAGCGAAACGAATTCGGAAAGATCCAAGCGCACGCCACCCAGAATTTCCTTTGTGCGCACGCTTTCCGGCAGGAGATCAGCATCCATCAACTCCTGCGAAGAAAGAACCACCGCGCGCTCCACCACATTTTCGAGCTCTCGTACATTTCCCGGCCAGTTGTAATCCACCAACAGCTTAAGCGCAGCAGGCGTGAAACGCGTCAACGGGCGTCCATTTTCTTCGCAGAACTTGTGGAGGAAATGATCGAGCAGGCGGGGAACGTCTTCCCTTCGCTCGCGAAGCGGAGGCAGCGGGATAGCGATCACATTCAAGCGGTGATACAGGTCTTCGCGAAAACGCCCTTCACGAACCAGATTGAGTAGCTGCACGTTGCAGGCGGCGATGATGCGGACGTCCACCTTGATCGTTTCGGTGCCGCCCAGCCGCATGAACTCGCGCTCCTGGATGACGCGCAGAAGTTTGGCCTGCGTCTCCGGGCCAATCGTGGAAATTTCGTCGAAAAAAATCGTGCCCTGATCGGCAACTTCAAAAAGCCCCTTTTTGGAAGCCACCGCGCTGGTGAACGCGCCCTTGACGTGGCCAAACAACTGGGACTCCAGCAAGTCCACGGGAATCGAGCCCGTGTTGATGGGCACGAACGCCTTATCGGCGCGTGTGGAGGCGGAGTGAATCGCCTTGGCGATGAGCTCCTTGCCTGTGCCGCTTTCTCCGTGGATCAGCACGGTCGAACGCGAGGGCGCCACCTGGCTGACCAGGTCCAGCACCGCGAGCATCTTGTCGCTCTTGCCGATGATGTTGGGGAAGTTATAGCGCTGCTTCAGTGCGCGCTTGAGCTGGACGTTTTCCTCGCGCAGCCGGCGGCCTTCGACGGCTTGGGCAACCTGGAGGAGCAATTCGTCGTTGGACCACGGCTTCGTGATGTAGTCCTGTGCCCCGCTTTTGAACGCGGCCCGCGCCATGTCGATGGAACCGTACGCCGTGATCAGTACAACGGAGAGATGAGGGTCGCGCCGGTGGATTTCACGGAGCAAGTCGAGCCCGTTGCGGTCGGGGAGGCTGACGTCGAGCAAGAGCAAATCGAACGGCTTTTCCTCCAGCAGAGTAAGCCCCGCTTCGCCGGTTTCCGCGCTCGAAGTGGAGTATCCCTCCGTGGTGAGCAGCAGCTCCAACCCTTCTCGAATTTCCGATTCGTCGTCTACGACAAGAATGGAGCCCTTAGACATGAACCGCTTTCCGTGCCGCCGGGAATTCGAGCCGAAAGGAGGTTCCTTTGTCCGGCGTGGAGCGCACGTCGACCTTCCCGGCGTGCTCCTTGATGATTCCGTAGCTCACCGAAAGCCCCAGGCCTGTGCCGCGGCCGGAGGATTTCGTTGTGAAGAACGGATCGAAGATGCGGTGCAGATTCTCGCGGGGAATTCCGGAACCTGTATCGCTGATTTCGATTTCAACCGTGCCGTTGTTCGACGCCGTGCGGACTTCCACCACACCGCCCGAGGGCATGGCATCGCGAGCATTCATGAAGAGATTCAAGAATACCTGCTGCAGCTTGTTGTTCGAGCCCAGCACCGGCGGCAATTCCTGCTGCAGGTTCCGCGTCACCCGCACATGAGCGGTCTTGAGAGGGTGCGCCATAAGCGAGAGTGTTTCTTCCACCACCGAATTCAGGTTCACTTCCGTGAACTCGGCCGCGCCCGTGCGCGAGAAATTCAGCAGATTGTTGACGATTTCGCTTGCGCGGAATGTTTGCTTGACGACTTTTTCGACTAGCAAGTGGCGCGGGTCGCCGATGGGCAGCTGTTTCGCGAGCATCTGGATGTAATTCGAGATGACAGCGAGGGGCGTGTTCACCTCATGGGCGACGCCGGCGGCGAGCAGGCCGAGCGAAGTGAGCTTCTCGTTCTGGACCAACTGCTCCTCGAGGCGGATTCGCTGCGTAATGTCGTCCATCAGGATCAGGCGCCCGATGCGGTCTCCGGATTTCCCAACCAGCGGCGCGATGGAAACATTGACGATCAGGTTCCGTCCACCGCGATTGCGCATAGGAAACTTGTACAGGCTGGAGACGCGCTCCTCGCTGGCTCTGGCCGAAACTTCCGCCATCAGATCGGGCGGCAACACATCGCCGAGTTTTCGGCCCACAGCTTCGTGCCGCGGCACTCCAATTAAGCGCTCGATCTGCGTATTCCAGGACTCAATCGCGCCGTCGAGATCGACGGCCAGCACACCCACGTTGAGCGATTCCACGATGTTTTCCGAAAAATCTTTTAGCCGCTCAATTTGTTCCGCTTTTTGCTCGAGCGAGGTGTAAAGCTGGGCGTTGTCGAGAGCGATAGCCAGATAGCCGGCGATGGTCAGCAAAAGTTCGACGTCTTCGCTGGAAAGGAAGTCGCCGTCCACGGTTTTTCCCAGGCCAAGCACGGAGACAGTATGGTCGCGAATCTGGCATGGAATGAAATAGTTCAGGTCGAGTTGTTCAAGCGTCTGGCGAACCGAGGGCGTGGATTCGCGCGCTGCGCGAGCTGATTCGTTGAACAAGACGCCTCGCGCGAAGGGTTTTTGCTCCGCGTCCAGAAAACTCAGGTCCAGCGGCCCCGCGTAACGCACACCAACGGACCGCGCCAGGCGGTACGTGCCGGGATGCGTTTCCTCTTCGATGAAAACTGCCAGGCGGTCCACGAGAAGTGCCTGCGAAATCCGGTCCATCACCGACGCAAGCATCGGATCGAGACGCACTTCGGAGGAAAGCGTGCGGCCGAACTCAATGAGCGTCCGGCGGTAGTCGAGACGGTCCCGGTAAAAGAATTTATCGAGGCGAGCCTGGATCCAGTCGCGGAACGGTTGGAACAAAAACGCAGCCACGACGATAGCGATCGCTCCGCCCATCATGCCGGAAGGCCAGGCCGTGTGAAACAGCGCGCCGATCAGCGCGACGAAAGCAATGTATACGGCGACGACGCCGCCGCTCGCGGCCGTATAGGCAAGGCCTCGCTTGAAAATGATGTCCACATCCATCAGCCGGTACCGAATGATGGCATATCCAAAACAAAGGGGGATCAACACCAGGGAAATGGCGGAGAAATTCATCCAGGGGCGCGGCACGATGTGCAACGAATAGGGCACGATGTACAGCAGTAAGAACGGAATAATCCCCGCGAGAGCCCCACCGGTGACCCACTTGAGCTGTTGGCGGAGGATTCCCGATGACGCGCGACGGTAACTAACCACGAACGCTGCGGCGGCGAGCACGAAGTAGAATCCCAGATAGGCAAGGTCGAACCCATCGAGAAGCCTGCGAGCCTCAATGGACGGCATGAAGCCCAACTCTTGCAATCCAACGAGCACGCGCACCAGCAGAAGTACTCCTGGCAGTGCGTAGATCGTCGCCAGCCGCGCGCCATGCCATCGGCTCACAGGCCGACGTTCGGGGAACACCAACGCAAAATGCAGCAGCAGCGCGGGCTGCAGCAGCCTTGCCACAGTACCCGCCCAATAAATCTCCCAGTCAAAGGTGCTCAGCTTGCCCGTGTATTGGAAGGAGTAAAGCACGAAAGAAACCAGGCAAAAAATGTAGAAGTGCACGGCGCGCGTGGCGTTCCAACGGCGTGCGAAGATGAATAACCCGATGAAGAGGTACAAAAGGCCGACAATGCGAAGATAGTTTTCTACGGAAGAAGGTTTCTCGGCGGGCTGGGTTACCAGCTGGGTTTCAAACTCCCGGCCGCCACGCTCAATCCGGTAATGAGCCTGCGACCACAGCCCAGCTCGCCACAATCGCTTGGTTACATCAATGGCGCTGTGAATTTCCGCCCCATTGATCGCCAGCACGTAATCACCGGTTCGAATCCCCGCGTTGGCGGCGGGTGAGTTTGGCGCAATGTGCCACGCTACGACCCCGCTTGGTCTATCCCACCAGGATGCGCCGTCGTCCGGAGTGCTGAATATAGTGCGTTGCTGAAAATTGATGATTCCGAAGACAATCGCGGTCAGTGTGGCGAGGGCGAGGACGGCTGCGCCCAACCGGATTCTCAAACTGTCATTGATTGGCGCGCTCACAAGGTTCCTCGGCCAAAACTAAGCAATTATACGCCAATGCAAATCAACTTCCAAAATATATAAGTTATCGCTGACTATAACTAGCTGAAACTTAAGATAGATCTTCCGGGCGGGTGCGTCGAGACCTACGACCTTCCATTTATGGAAGGACCATTCCAGATTTCAGTAGCGCCTGCGGATGCTAGAACTGAAAGCTTACCCCACCCCGAAATGATCGCAAAACCGGAACAATCATGATCCGAGAATCCTGGCCATTTACCGGCATGTATCCCTGCGCCAAGAGGTTCCCGAAGTCGGCCAACACCTCCCATCGGCCCGCCAATCCAGACCCCGGGAGCGGCTGACGGAACGAGACGTGCAAATTCGGATCCATCTGGTAAGCAGACTCGCCGAACGCGTCGAGACGAGAAAGGGTGGCGCCGGATATCCACATGTAGCTCGCTGCAAATTGCGTGCCGGTGCACGGAAGTTTCCCGGAAACACGGGTGGCCACGCTGTGGTGATTCCGCGTCGTGAAGCTCTCTCGAAGATCGGCCGCCGTGGTATTCAATTCCCCAAGCGGGGAGAGAGCCCCTGCCCACGAATAGACCGCCGCAAGTTCCAGGTTGGAGGAAAGCTTTTGGCGGTAAGCAGCGCGTGCGCCCCACGAATTTAACGCGCCGCCGTCATAGAGAAACGCGTTTGAAAAGCCGTCCTGGAAGAAATCAGGACTCGTAGTGGGTCCGGACCCGAAAATCGCCTGGTGCCGGGCAGAATCATGAAATGCCGCAGTCTCAAGACTGGAATGCTCCCCCAATTTGTGTTTTACAGACGCCTCTTGATGCCAGCGTCCTTCGAAGACTGGCCGGCCATCACGAAACAGCACAGTGGGGAGGCTGTCGAGGTCCCCGATAGCGGATTGCAACACGCCCGTCTGCGCCGGGCGAACATCCGCCGTGCCTGAGGCTACGAGGAAGGAGGCGGTCCACCCCGGAGCCAGATTCGCATCCAGCTGCGCGTGCGGGTGCAGCGCGGAATTCGGCGAGATGATCCCGACATGCAAGAACTCGGCGCCGGCACGCAAGGCCAGGTGGTCGCCCAGCGCAAATTGTTCGGAATGATCGAAGCGCATCTCCTGAAAAGGTAGATCGTTAAGGCCGACCGTCGCCTGGCGCATCACGAACGTGGTTTCTGGGCCGTGGCCCAATTCACCGGAAGGCAGCCAGACGGTCGCAAAGGTGCCGGAGGCGCCCCGCTCATAGCTCATTTGGCCAGCAAGTAATAGGCGGCCGATAGTGCCGAGACCCTGGTCGTAAGAGACCGCCGTGGCTGGGGAGTCGGATAGATTCGAAAGAGATCCAGGTTGCAGCGCACCGCTGGTTAATTGCACCAATCCGCGCGGACGCGGGGTCTGCGGGGAATCCGAAGCATGATTGTTATTCGTGAGGGTTATGTCGCCATCACGCCACTGCAGGATAGTTCGCGTCGAGGCCGAAGAGCGGAGCACCCATTTCCAGTCGTCGGGTTCCGCCGGCGCATCCGATTGCCGCCGCAAAGTATCCAGTGAAGAAAAGATCGAATCGACCTGAACCCGCAGCAGCGTGGTGAGGTCGGCAATTACACTCACGTGCCGTTCCATCGCGGGCAGAAACCCCGGCAGCGACACACGCAGCGAATATTTCCCGGGCTTTAGACGGTCCGTGAAAAAGGCGCCGTGTTGGTTGGATAGCAACTGTGATACGGTCCGGCCTCCCGCATCTTCCGAGATGAGCCACACTGTCGCGCCCATCTGAGGAGTACCCGAGGGATCCAGGACAATGCCGGATATCGTGCCATATCCGGGTCTGGCTGCTGCCGAACCAGGTAGAACCAGCACCATGACCATGACCCAACCCAGGGTCTTGCCAGCCGATTTCATGAGGACTGGTTACCTCCCAGTGGTGGTGTCCGCCGCCGCTCTGTTTACAGCCGGGGGCGTTACCGTAAAATCCGCCGAACGGGATACCGTCTGCTTGGTCAAAAGATCAGTCGCTTGGATTTCCAGCTTGTACTTGCCCGGCGGCAAGGCCTTAGGCGCGATCACATGCTGGTACGTAACCTGCTCGCCGTTCTGCTTCAGTTCTTCGCCTGTCTTGACGTCGTGGGAGACCGTCTGTTGGCCTTGACTCACCTTGACGTCCAGAGACAGGTCGTTCTTGTGCGTCTTGTCATCTACTTTAAGATTGTAGAATTGCAGATAGATTCCCATTGGCTGGTCAGCGTGGAATTCCCCATCGAGCTTGGGTCGGACCTTGGTCGAGCCGAGCACGAACTGCCCAATGCCCACGTCTGCTGAGGAAACCGGTTCGATCTGGTCGGCAAGAATCAGCGAGCTGGCGTCAAATTTATCATCCGGCATCGGGGAGACCGCCAGGCGTGTATTGAGCACCCCCACGTTCCCGCTATTCACGTCCTTGATGACCAGGTCGATTTTGTACAAGCCAGGACGCAGCGGTACAGCCTTCTGGTAAATCGAGAACCCCTTGAGCGATGGCTCGAGAAGCGAATCCGGGAAATCGCGCTGAATGACGTCCTCAAATGTCTGGACGATGCGGCCCGTCATCGTGCTGATTCGAGCGAAAAGATTCAAGGTCCCGGAATGCACGCCGTCGCGATTGCGGAAGGTCATTTGCTTGTTTTGGATTTGAACCGTGATGGGCACCAGGATTGTATCGCTGGTAATGCGCATGAAATCGGTGCGGTAGTCGAAGTTGATCTGATTGCGGACGATTCGCGAGCTGACAACTTCCTCGAGATCCTTGAACTTAACTGGCGGCGCTACCTGCACCTTGGTAAATTGCTCGAGCCGGGTGAATTCATTTTGGCTCTCCAGCCCGCCGCCGCCCATCGCAATCGGCGCGGTGGAACCGTCGGAGCGGGTGAAACGCGCGGTTTTGCTGGACATGCCCATCTGTTCCATCATGCTCAACCCGGCTCCGGGAATCTTTGCCAAGGCGTCTTTTTCGCCCGGGTCCATGGTCATGTGATATTCGCCTGTGCCGCTCGGGTCCACGAATTCGATGATGATATTGTTTCCGATCCCTTCCATGTAGCGGTACCGCCACTGCTCAAATGCGTAGGTCGATGTCTGGCCGCCGCCTTCCGAAGCCGGGCGCTCATAATTGCCGCCGGTCGGATGGGACTCGATCTCGTCCGGTTTGCCCCAAATGATGTAGATGCGGCCGCGGTCGGTGCGCCAGCCAGGAATACCAGAAGCGAAGCGCTCGTTGGCGTAGGCGATGCGGCGATAGTGCTCTTCCTTAAACTCGTTCTCGACGGTGTCCGGAGTGGGGTCGCGCCGCTGCCAGAAGGCCTCGATGAATTGTTCGCGCTCTTCGTTCGTTTGCAATTGCAGAAACGCGGCGCGTTCTTCATCGCTGATAATGTAGGGAACCTCTTCTTGCAGCCACTTCTTGTAGGGGGTGTCGAGCTCCTTCTGGAGCTTCTTCAGGTTTTTCGTTTTGTTCTGCGGCTTATCGTCTTTTTTCTTTCCGGTATCTTGTTGCTTGTCGGCAGGGGTGTCTTGGCTTTCTTTGTCCTGGGAACGCAGCCCGAAAGGCAGGAGCAAAGCTCCGCTAAACAGAACGAACAACCCGACACGGCTCAAGTGGTTCATAAGCATCCCTCGCCCCTGATTCGGAAGTCTGATTCTATCCCCTTGAGAATGCACGCGTCAATCAATGAATCCTCGCAAACCTCACTCCTTGTGAGGCTTCGGCACTGCGGGCGGCGAGGAGTAGGCATCGCCCTGGCTTGGTCTGACGGCCTGAATCACCCCGAGGGCCCCATTTCTTGATCTTGGCCTTGCAGCTAACGAAACCGTAAAGCGCCTGCCGCACACCGGTGAATACTAAGAACTAGGGTGTCTCCGCCGGGTTGCCTGCTATCTTTGTGAGTTTTCCTCAATGATGGAAAAGCCGGTGCATCGAACGCCGCAAGGGAATCGGCATTCCGAAATGGCGATTGCCCCTCCCGTGCCTGGCTCATTTCGCGAATGGCGAAACCCCGTCCAGGGGTTAGCCTCCCGCCACCTGCTTTTCCGCTGTGTGCATTGCCTCGTAGATTTGGTCAAAGCTCTCAATGGCGAACAGTTGCTTGTGAATTGAGTCAACCTTTACGGGAGTTGAGAGGACTTCGTCCAGGCTGAAATCCCTGATCTCGCATCCTCCGTCGATCACGTTCGTGCACTCGCCATGCGAACTGATCACGCCGCTACCGTAAACCTTGATCCTTCCATCCTGGTGGATCAGCCCAAATTCCACGGTGTACCAGAACAACCGCCCCAGCCGTTCCAAAGCGTCCGGGTCCTTTATTTCCGCGCACACACTGCCATAGTGCTGAAGGAAGTCCGCAAACACCGGGTGCGCATGCATGGGCACGTGCCCGAAGACGTCATGAAAAATGTCCGGCTCCGGAATGTATTCGAGTGAATCGCGGCCGCGCAGCCAGGTGGTCGTCGGGAACATGCGCGCGGCGAGCATTTCAAAAAAAGCCTCCGCCGGGAGAAACCCGCTCACCGGGGTGGTGCTCCAACCGGTTCTGGGTTTCAGCCGCTCGGTGATGGCGGAAAGATTCGGCAAGCGATCGTCCCGCAGCCCTATGATTTCAGATCCTTCGAGGTATTCCCGGCAAGCATGCGCAACCAGCTGCGACCGCCGCCGACGCACCAATTCCGCCCAAACGGCGTGCTGCCCTGCCGCATAGTCCTCATATTTCTGTTGGATGAGATACGGAGCTGCAGCTACGAGAGGTCCAACCGCCATAACACACCTTCTCTCGTTTCGGGGCCTGGTTAAAGTATATCAAAAACAGGCGGGCAGCTTCTCGTTCAACTCATTCAGAAAACACGGACGAACTGGCATTGACCCGGCCAAATGAGAGGAGCACAAACAGAGTAAAACCACTCCCTCCGACCCCTCGAAGAGACGCCAGGGATCGGCCACCCCCGGTCGCCCGAATAGAGCAACCTTCGATGAGGCAATTCACTACCCGGGTTCGCTGTTGGTGTGTGAGTTTTCTCGTGCGGCCAATATACTAAAGCTGCTTTAGCATGTCAAGAGAAAAGTCCGCAACTCCGCGAAAAGCCTTCGGCTTTTCAGTCGCGCGGGGTTTTTTTTGGCTTATCCTGCTCCTTCGTACCGCTTTTGCCATTGGCGGGCTGGATTACAGGAGTTTCATGCGAATCGCATGACGGCCCGTGGATTTGGACCGGCATAGGAGATGTAACGTCCAAAGGGAAAGGCAGCCGACGATCAATAAGTTTTTGGTCGCTCATCGTTTTTTCCTTACTTTCGTAGCAGCAACCCGCACTTTCTCCCAAGCTTGGGACACTGCTACTTGGCTATAGTTGATCATCAAATTAGGGTTCCGGCAAGACAGAATCTTGCCCCTAGTGACGTGTGCGGAAGCGGCCTTTTTAGACTCAACGATTGCACTAACATATTCAAAATCAACGGGTTCTATTTTAGGCGTCGACTTTGTAACAAGCTCGTCAAGGGTGGTCGCAACGTGGCCGCCACTAGCGTATACCATCGGCACAAGCAGTTGCGGAATCGGACTCAATAGCTTCGATGCCTCCTTGCTGGTTAAGAGTACAAATAACGGATGAAACGGGGTGTTCTCCTTCAAGTCCTGCTCGATGTCTAGCCAAAGCCTCCACATTAGCCTTTCTAGCGCAAGGTCGCGCTTTTCGTTTACAGGAAGGCCGATTTCCAAAGCCTCGGTCCGATTTACAGGATACCCGTGAGTCTGAAATTTCTTGCTCATGGTTTCTACTATGGAGCGAAGCTTTGATCGGGTATCGTCATCCTTCATGTGCAAGGCGAGAAGACGCTCGCCAAGATCAATCGCCAACTTGGAACTGCGTGCCATAAACCCAATCCCAGTGGTACTGACCTCTTTGCACGTCCCTTCAAACAAAACACGCAAATGCTCTTGATCAGTGATCTTCAGTTTTTCGCGCACAAATTCTAGGAAAGCACTAATGTCTTCTGTCGAATACCGACGCGGCCCACTCTCTCCAAAGCTCGTGATCTGCATGTCCACTGGACCTAGATGTCCGTTGGGATGCATAACGATCTCGTTGGCGCCAAAGGCCAAAAGCGTGGCAGCACTGTAGGCGCTTTGCGGAATTAGAACTGAGACTGTTCCCTTCGCTCCCAATCGCTCTCGGATTAGTGACATAATCCGCCATGCCGTCATCGGATCACCACCAATGCTAACGATCATAAAATCTAACGCTGGTAATTTTGCAGGCAGTCTACTTAGCTGGTCAATGATGGACGGAAGAGCATCGGAACCCATCTCTGCCCAAGCTCCGGAACGCTTGCTAGTGACGTATACAATCAGGGGACGTTTGCGGTGAGACTCAATCTTCTGATACAGACTTATCCGCTTTTTCCAGCTCATTTTTTGATTTTGTGCCAACGTGCTTGTGCAGCACGTTTCGCAACCTCACTCCGTTCCTTCGCCGTCATCGTCTCTAGGCGACGCTTTCCCCCAACCTTGCCACCCTTCCGTCCTAATTCGGCCATAAGAAATGACACCTGCTCTTTAGTCGGGGGAGTTATACTACCCCCTTCTTCACTTGTCGAGATATTTACTAGCTGGTGGGCGAGTTGGTTCACATCGGTCGGTCGTTTATGTTGCTTAATCCGCTTTGGCATACCTATATGATGCCACGCTTGCTCTTCTGGATGCAATGTCCAGAACGCTGCATTAATGTTCGAATCGGTGATTTTCAGTTCGAAAGTAGCCCGTCTAGGAACACATATATATTAGTCCGATTACTTTTGGAAGAAGGACGTGATGTCACAGGTTCTTATGTGTGCACATAAAATAGAAATGCATCGCGCCCGGCGATAAACCAACCGAAACACTTCCATACGACCCCACACCGTTGGCTCGGAGGGAATGGCGGGCGGGCCAGGCTTTAAACGGTCTTGAACTTGCGGGTGCCGCATCCTTGCGATCTTTGCAAGGGTGCGATTCCGACAACTGACGATCCGTGTTCCATCGCGGCAAATCGCGGGGGTGCCTCGGTTGAACTTCTCCTCGAAATATAGTCCAGCTGGAATTTATCTCTTCGGATTGGCAAGTTCCAGAATTCTCAGTCAATTCTGGAGGGATGAGTCTCGTCCTTTGCCCGGTCCACCTTCCACTGCTTGCATTTGAAGCAATGGCTGACTATACTTTAGTGGCCTGAAGCCGGACGCAATCTTCAGTGGGCGAGAGCCCACTTTTTTGTTGGGCGCGAACGGGAGCGCCGGGGCCGAGCTATCGGCGGTCAGTGTACCTGCGGGCTCCATGTCGCCGGCGCGCCAAGTGCCTCCGCCGAAGCGCTACGGCACTCAGCGCGAAGGCGGAAGCCAGAGCTTTGGCGACGGCGCGTAGAGCCCACACCCGGGAACCAAATTCCGGCGGGCAGCGGGAAGGCGGAGATGGATCTGGAGCGCATCCGCGAAGCCGCCGAGCGTGTGGCGCGCTCGCTGGGCTTGGACGTGGTGGACGTCGAGTGGAAGGTCGGCAAGCAGCGCTTCCTGCGGGTCTACATTGATAAGCCCGATGGCGTCAGCCACAAGGATTGCGAAGCCGTCAGCAATCAGCTTAGCGTGTTGCTGGACGTGGAAGACCTGGTGCCCGGACCGCATTATATTCTTGAGATCAGCTCACCGGGGCTAGATCGCAAGCTGACCAAACCGGCGGAGTTCGAGCGGTTCGCCGGTCGGCTGGCGCGAATCTCAACGATCGAACCGGTCGAGAATCAGAAATTCTTCGAGGGCCGTCTGGCGGGAGTTGCCGGCGGCAAGGTCCAAATAGAAGTGCAGGGCCGGGTGATTGCCGTGCCGATGGAAGGAATTCGCAAGGCGAACCTGGTAGTGGAATTCTAAGGTGAGGGAAATATGGCCAGTCTGCTGTTTCAGACAATCGAGCAGATCAGCCGGGAAAAGCACATTGAACCGGAGGTGATCGTCGCGGCCATTGAAGACGCGATGATCGTTGCCGCGCGCAAGTTTTACAAGACTGAGGAAGACCTCCGCGCAAAGTTCAATCCAGACTCCGGGCAGATTGAGGTGTTCGCCGTGCGTCCCGTGGTCGAAGAAGTCACCGACCCGAAAAAAGAATTCACGCTGGCGGAAGCGAAGAGGATCGACCCCAACGCAGTGGTGGGCAGCGAAGTCGTGATTCCCAAGCCGACCGACGTGCTCGGCCGGATCGCCGCGCAAACAGCGAAGCAAGTCATCATGCAGAAGGTGCGCGAAGCCGAACGCGACACCATCTACAACGAATATAACGGCCGCGTCGGCGAATTGGTGAATTGCGTCGTCAAGCGCACCGAAGGCCCAGACGTGATTGTCGATCTGGGGCGCGCCGAAGCGCGCATGCCCAAGCGCGAGCAGTCGCGCCTGGAAACCTACAATATCGGCGACCGTTTGCGGGTGGTCATCCGCGCGGTGGACCGCTCGGCCAAGGGTCCGCAAGTAATCGTCTCAAGGGCCGATCCCATCCTGGTGCAACGCCTTTTTGAAATGGAAGTTCCGGAAATTTACGACGGTACGGTGCAGATCCGCGCCGCCGCACGGGAAGCCGGCGAGCGCACCAAGATCGCGGTGCAAAGCCGCGACAAGGATGTGGATCCGGTGGGCGCTTGCGTAGGCATGAAGGGTATGCGCGTGCAATCAATCATTCGCGAATTGCGCGGCGAAAAAATCGACATCATCCCGTACTCCGAAGACACCGTCACATTTGCGCAGAAGGCGCTTTCTCCGGCCAAGGTCACTCGCGTCCAGATCATTGACCCCGAAACGCGGCATCTCGAAATCATTGTCGAGGACACGCAGCTTTCTCTGGCCATCGGTAAGAAGGGCCAAAACGTGCGTCTCGCCAGCAAGCTGATCGGCTGGAACGTGGACATCAAGAGCGAGGAAGAAAAGCGCCAGGAAATCGAAGCCCAAATGGCTGCGCTGACCGCGCCCGGCACGCCACTCTCCGAACTCAAGGGTGTCGGTCCCAAGACGATCGAACGCATCGAGACACACGGCGTCACCACGATCGAAAAACTCGCCGACATGACTCCCGAACAGCTCACGGAAATTCCTGGAATCGGCGAGAAGATGGTCGAGAAGATTCAGATGTCGGTGGCGGCGTACTTCCAGTCACTTGAAAATCCGCCAGCGGAAACGGAATCTCTCGAGGGCCTTGCGGAGCATGAGTCCGCGGAAGGTGTCGTGGAGGAAGCGCAGGCTGCCGAAGAAGCGGTCGAAGCCGCGGACGTCGCCGCCGAAGAGATCGAGACCCCGGCGGAAGCGGAAGAGATCGCTGCCGCGGCTGCGGCCGCGGCGGAAGGCGAAACCGGGAACGCGGAATCCGGCAATCCCGACGAGTCCGTGGGAACGCCGGAAGAAAAAGGCAAGGAGTAGTCCCGGAGGGCAATGACCGATCTGAATCAAATCCGCATCAACGAATTGGCGCGCGAACTCGAGGTCAAGGCCAAAGCGATCATCGACTATTTGCCTGAGGCCGGCGTCACAGAGAAAAAGACGCACTCGAGTTCGATAGACGTCGATGCCGCCGAAAGGGTGCGCAAGCACTTCCGCGACACAGCCGAGGAGGAAGCAGCCGCCGAGCAAAAAGCCGTAGCGGAAAAGGTTGCGAAAGAAGCGGCTGCCAAAGCAGCTCGCATGAAGCCCGCCGTGGTGGCGCCGCCGGTAGCCCCTCCGGATGCGGCCGTTCCACGCGCCCCTGCTGTAGTCGAGGCCGCTCCTCCGGTAGCGCCCGCGCCCCCAATTCCTGTCGTGCCGAAGCCAGTTGCGCCAGCGGTCATTGCGGCGAAACCTGTTTCTCCTGTTTCGCCAGTTCCAGCAAAATCGGCGCCACTACCCCCGGCAGCGCCTCCCAAAACAGCCACGCGACCTGCAGTAACTCCTCCTGCCCCTCCAAAACTTGTCGCGCCTCAGGTTCCGGCCATGGCGCCACCCGCAGCTTCTGCGCGCGCGGCGGCTTCCCCCGCGGGCTCACCGCGACACGCCACGTCAGCGCACCCTGCTTCCGCGGCAAAGTCTGCTCCGAAACCGAATTGGAATCCCCTACCGCCTGGCGCGCGTGTGAATCCTCCCGCGCCCGTGCGTCCCACAGCCAGCGCGCGGCCAGGCGCTCCGCCATCGAGATTCCCTTCCCACACTGGCGCTCCGGGCCGTGCGGGACAACAAGTTCCGGCGCGCCCCGGACAGCCAATGCCAGGGCGCCCGAGTGGCCCTCGCGCCGGAGGACGTCCCGCTCCCGCGCTGCCTTCGGAAAAGATGCCACCCAAGGCCGAGCCCGGCAAGCCAATCTACGAACGCAAGCCCGCGGCGCGCGCGCGTCCCACAATCGAGAAACGCTTCGAAGAAGGCGAACGCAAACTGCACCCTGTCCGTGCCCGGGTGGGCCCTGGCGAGAGGCGCACCGCGCATATTGAGCGTGCACCCGCGCCTCCTCCGCGCGAGCCCCGCGAAATTACGATCACCGAAGGAGTGACGGTCCGCGACCTCGCGGAAAAACTCGATGTCCGAGCGAAGGAAGTCTTGAAGATATTGTTGGATCGCGGCATTTTCGCCAGCATCAATCAGGCGCTCGACACGGCGACAGCTACGAATCTCGCGGAATCGTTCAATGGCATCGTCAAGGTGCTCACGTTCGAGGAAGATGTCGTCCAGGAAGTCGCCAGGGAAGAAAAACCGGAGAATCTCGAACCGCGTCCGCCCGTCGTGACCGTAATGGGCCACGTCGATCACGGCAAGACCAGCCTTCTGGACGCGATCCGTGAAACTGAAGTCGCCGCTGGAGAGGCCGGAGGCATCACCCAACATATCGGCGCTTCGGTCGTTCACTTCGACGGCCGCAAAATAGTATTCGTGGACACGCCGGGTCACGAAGCCTTCACGCGCATGCGCGCCCGCGGCGCGAAGGTGACAGACATCGTTGTCCTGGTCGTCGCAGCCGATGATGGGGTGATGCCCCAAACGCAGGAAGCCATCGACCACGCCAGAGCCGCGGGCGTCCCGATCATCGTGGCCATCAACAAAATTGACAAGCCGGAAGCGCAAGTGGAACGCGTCAAGCGCCAGCTCTCTGACCGCGGCTTGATGCCCGAGGAATGGGGCGGCGACACCGTGATGGTCGAGGTCTCCGCAAAAGAGAAAAAAAATCTGAGCAAGCTGCTCGAAATGATTCTGCTGGTCGCCGATCTCCGCGAACTGAAATCCAATCCGAAAGCTCCCGCCGCCGGCACCGTGCTCGAATCCCGCGTGGACAAAGGCCGCGGCGCCGTCGCAACGATCATGGTTCAGACGGGAACGTTGCACACCGGCGACGTTTTTATTTGTGGCGCCGTTTACGGCAAAGTTCGCGCCATGTTTGACGATCATGGACGCCCGGTCAGGAGCGCGGGGCCATCGACGCCCGTCGAAGTCCTCGGTTTGCAGGGCGCCCCCGAAGCGGGCGACCAGTTCCAGGTAGCGGACGAAGCGCGGGCGCGTCACATCGTCGAGTTCCGGCAGGGCAAGCTGCGCGAGGCCACTCTGGCGAAGTCCGCGGGCGCGCGCATCACACTCGATCAATTGCACGAGCAACTCAAGGCGGGCGACGTCAAAGAGCTTCCGCTCGTCATCAAGGCCGATGTGCAGGGCTCGGTCGAGGTATTGAGCGAAATGCTGCCGAAACTTTCCGACGACCGCGTGAAGCTCAAGATCATTCATGCCAGCATTGGCGCGGTCACGGAGAACGACGTTCTGCTGGCCTCGGCTTCGGGCGCCATCATCGTGGCGTTCAACGTCCGCCCGGATCGCAAGGCTTCCGATCTCGCGCAGCGCGAAGGCGTGGAGGTTCGCCCGCACACGATCATTTATGAAGTGTCCGACGAGATCAAAAAAGCCATGACCGGACTGCTCGATCCGGTCTTCAAGGAAACCCATCTGGGCCGCGCGGAAGTGCGCAACACATTCCGCGTCAAGGGCGTTGGCACGATCGCGGGCTGCTACGTGCTGGACGGCGTGCTGAAGCGCGACTCCGAGGTCCGCGTTCTCCGCGAAGGAGTCGTGATTTACACCGGGCGCATCAGTTCGCTGCGCCGGTTTAAGGACGACGCAAACGAAGTGCGCTCTGGATTTGAGTGCGGAGCGAGTGTCTCCAACTTCAATGACATCAAAGTTGGGGACGTTCTCGAATGTTTCCACATGCAGAGACTTGTGCTGGCGGAAGCTTCGGCCTGATCTTCGCCTGGTCGCCTGTGCGGGGCCCGTTCGTAGGAACGACAATGCCAATCGGTCTGCTCACCCTGGAAATTTATATTCCCGAGGCGCATTCGCTCAAAGACAAGCGGCAGGTTTTGCGCAGCCTGAAAGACCGGCTGCGTGGAAAGTTCAACGTGGCCGTGGCCGAGCTCGATGGGCAGGATTCCTGGCAGCGATCGGTGGTCGGCGTCGTGAGTTTGTCCAACAACAACACGCACCTTGAGCAATCGCTGCGCAACGTGCTCGAGGATTCCGAACGGTTGCTGGGCCGCGATTTGATCGGGCATGAACTCGAAGTTCTTTAGTGACGCAAGAAGGTCAATATCATTAGAATCCCTGCAACCAGTGAGACGACGATGACGATCCCGGGACATCGGCACGAACGCGTGGCCGAGGAAATTCTCCACGAGCTGGGCACCATGGTCGCCGGTGAGTTGAAAGACCCGCGCATCGCTGCCCTCGTCACCGTTACTGAAGTGCGCGTCACGCCAGACCTCAAGCACGCGCGCGTGTTCGTCAGCGTGATGGGAAATGAGGCCGAACAAAAGAGCACGATCAGGGGGCTAGCCGCGGCGGTCGGCTACATCCGCCACGAACTGACCGAACGCATCCAGCTTCGCCGCGCCCCGGAAATCCATTTCATCCTCGATCACTCCGAGGAATACAGCCAGCGGATCGAAGAGCTTCTGCGCCAGACCCGGAAGCCAGCGCCCTGATCCACCGGGCGTGCGCTCTACTCTCACGCTGAACGCACCGGCCAGGGCGTGGAGCCCGCCAGAAAGCAGAGTCCGCACCCGTTCATGCCACGAAATCCTCAGCCTGCCGCGCTGGACGGCGCCCTGATTATTGACAAGCCGCACGGCAGAACGTCGCATGACGTCGTGGATGCCGTTCGGCGCATTCTCGGGTTCCGCCAGATCGGCCATCTCGGCACGCTCGATCCGCTGGCGACTGGCGTGCTCGTTCTGCTCCTGGGCCGCGCCACGCGGCTCGCGCAGTTTTATGCTGGACGCCGCAAGCGCTACACCTCTACTTTCCGATTTGGTTTTGCCACCGACACTTACGATGCGGATGGCGCGCCGCTTGGCCCGGACTCCGCCCCCATCCTCGACCGCGCCGAAATTGAACGCTTGGCGGCGGCGCGCGTCGGACTGTTCCCGCAGATGCCGCCGCCCTATTCCGCGAAAAAAATTCATGGACGTCCGGCCCACGAGCTCGCGCGAAAGAAAAAACCCGTCGAACTGAAAGCGGTCGATATCGAGGTTTACGATTTTCGCGTCGCCGAAGTTGTGGGAGCGCTCGCCAAGTTTTCGATCGAGTGCGCGGCAGGCGCCTACATTCGCTCGCTGGCTCATGATATGGGCTCCGCTGTGGGCTGCGGCGCGCACTTGGCGGAAATCGTCCGCACCGCGGTTGGCGAATTTACGCTCGACCAGGCCGTGAAACTTGAAGATCTCGAGCGCGCCGCCGCGCAAGGCGATCTTGCACTCTATATTATTCCGCTCGAGCGCTTGCTGCCCGAATTGCCGAGCGCCACGGTGCCGCCGCTTCTCGAACAACGCGTGCGCCACGGCTCGAAATTCACGGTGCAGCTTGCACAGATCCAAGCCGGCCGCGTCAGCGTCGCGCAGGGCGCAACCGCGGAACTCAATTCCGGCGAATGGAAGCCCGCGCGCCTCCGGGTCTTCAGCCAGCAGGAACGCCTGATTGCGATCGCCGAAGCCGTCGTCCCTCGCACTTACCAGCCCGTCGTCGTCCTCGAAGCCGAAGCGTGATGACCGCCGCTGGACATATTCACCCGTCGACAAACTTCCGCAGCCGCCGGACACCTTCTTGAAATTGTGCCTCGGGCGTGATCAGGCTGAGCACGAGGAAACCATCCCGCGAAAAATTAAAGAAGTGTCCGGGATGCACCAGGATCAAGCAGCGTTCGAGCAGGGCGACGGCCACCGTGTCATCGGGGCCGGTGGCTGGCACGCGCAGCACCGCGTACCACCCGCCGTCTCGATCGAGTCGCGTGAGCAGCTTCGATTCGCGCAGCACGCCATCGAGGGCTTCAAGATTTGCGGAGATTCTCCGCTGCAACTGCGCCTGTAGCCCGCTGCGCAGCGCGAGAAATTTCGGCAGCGCCAGCTGGACCGGAGTGCTGGGCGAAAGATACGTGTCCGCGATGATTTCGAGCCGCTCGACAGAGGTGTGAACAAGCGCCTGGGGGCCGTTCACAACCATCCAGGCCAGTTTCATCTGCGGCAATAGCGAAATTTTCGACAGCCCGCTCAGCGTGAACGTTAGTGCCGCATCGTGAAACGCAAAAGTCCGCGCCGGCCCGGGCCCGCCTGTGTAATCGAGGAAGACTTCATCAGCGACAATAGCCATTTCGCGCGCAGCGCAAATTTCCGCAAGTTCGGCGGCCTCGCGCGGCTTTACGAATGAGCCTGTCGGATTGTTGGGATGAACGACCAGCACGGCGCGGGAACGCGAAGTGAGTGCCACGCGCAAAGACGAGAAATCGATTTGCCAGCCGTGATCGTAGAGCAGCGGATACGAAACGAACCGGATATCAGCAAGATCGGCGAGGAATTCAAACAAAGGATAGCTGGGAGCGGGAACAAGGATCTCGTCGCCTGGTTCACACAGCAGACGAAAAATGTGGCTGTAACCTTCGCTCGTTCCTGAAGTAAGTATGATGCGTTCAAGATCGACGAGCTCTCCCGGTCCCGCAAACCCCGCGCGCCCTCGGTAGTAATCGGCGACTGCCTCTCGCGCCTTACGGAGCCCCTTGCTCTCCGGTGAGTATGCGAGTGCGCGCGGGTCGGCGAGCGCCGTGAGGATTTCCTGCTCCGGATACACGAGGCCGCATTCCGTGGGATTCGAGACCGTTAAATCCAGCAGCTCTTTCCCCGCGCGGCGATGCGCCTCAAGCGCCTGCGCGAACTGATTCGGATCCAACCGCCATTTTGTGCGCGAAGCGAACATGAGGGCGATAAGTGAGCAATTGAGTTATACCATCCTTCGCTGTACGGCAAGATGAAACGTCCCGCGTTCCTGCCCGGCAGGATCAGTGTTTTACTGCTTCGTCGGATTCGACTTTGCCGTCGCGCACGTGGATGACGCGGTCGGCCCGCCGCGCAATGTCGTTCTCGTGGGTGACCAGGATGATGGTGTTGCCTTCCTTATGCAGCCGCGCGAACAACGCCATGATCTCATCCCCGGTCTTCGTGTCCAGGTTTCCGGTGGGCTCATCGGCCAGCACGATGGAAGGGGAATTCACCAGAGCGCGGGCCACTGCGACGCGTTGACGCTGCCCCCCGGAGAGCTCATTCGGCTTGTGGTGCATTCTCTCGGTCAAGTCAACCGACGCAAGCGCGCGTTTTGCCTTGGCCAGGCGTTCCTCGACAGGGGTGCCGTTGTAAATCAGCGGAAGCTCGACGTTATGCAGCGCCGTGGCGCGGGGCAGCAAATTGAACGTCTGGAAAACAAAACCAATTTCCTTGTTCCGGATGTAGGCGAGTTCGTCGTCATCGAGTGCGCTTACCAGCCGACCGGCCAGCCAGTACCTGCCGGAGGTCGGCGTATCCAGACACCCAATCAGGTTCATCAACGTGGACTTGCCGGAACCCGAAGGCCCCATGATTGCGACATATTCTCCGCGGTGAATGTCCACGCTCACGCCGCGAAGCGCCTGCACTTGTTCCGAACCCATCTCGTACGTTTTCCAAAGATCTTCCGTCCTGATCGCAAATCCCTGGTCTACGAGATCCTGGCGAAACGAATCGGGCGAAACTGCCTCCACGGGCATCCCTTAACTCCTCAAGTCAGCTCATTGTCCTTAGTTTTAGATGCGCCTCAACTCCGGTTGTCGTCCGTTACTTTGGGAGGGGAGTTGTCAATCTTCACTCGGGCATCCGGCTTCAGCGTCCGCAGCGCCTTGTAGCTCCCCGTAATAATCTGGTCGCCTTCGCTGACGCCGCTCAGGACTTCGATGTCAGTGACACCCATGATGCCGGTCGCTACGGGCACAAACTCCGCCCGGCCGCGCCGGACAACGAAGATTCCCTGAATCTCTGTGTCCCTTGATGAGCTTGACGAGCTTGATGAAGTGGATCCCCCCGAGGCGCCGTCCGGCGCCGGGCGGCTCGCTGCCAGAGTGATGGAATCGTCCGGTTTGCGTCCGGCCTGCTTCGCTGCTTCGTCCAAATCTTTTTTCGTTCGGACGGCGAGCGCCTGGATGGGAATCGTGACGACGCTTTTCTTTTGCGCCGTCGTGATCTTGGCCGTCGAAGAGAGTCCGGGGCGCAGGCCGTCGGGTGGATTCTCCAGAGTCACCACCACCTTGAAGTCTTTCGCCTCCTGATTGCCGGTGGTGGATTGCGTGGAAGCCAAACCCGAACTTCGCAGCACAGCTTGCGTGCCAACTTCGGTTACCTTGCCTTTGACGTACTTGCCCGGCAGTGCGTCGATGGTTACCTCCGCAATCTCACCCGGCCGCACACTGGTGATGTCGGTCTCGTCCACCATCACTTCCGAAGTCACTACGGACATGTTGGAAATAGTCATCAAATAGCTTCCCGTCGCGTTTTGAATTCCGGGAACCACGTTTTCACCGACGCGCACGGCGATATAAGTCACCACGCCTTCGATTGGAGCGGTATACGTGGTCTTCCGCAACACATCGCGCAAGCGATTCAGCATCGCCTGGCTCTGTGTCAATCCCGAATGGGCTTGGCCGAGCTGCGCGCGGGACTGCTCGGCGCGCGCCTGTGCCGAAGCCAGCGCCGCGACGGCACTGTCAAAGGTAGCCTTCCTCGTATCGTAATCTTGCTTGGGAATCAGGCCCTCTTTGAAGAGTTCCTGGCCGCGCTCCCACTCTAGTTTCGCGTGTTCCAGGTCGGCGGCGCGAGACTTGATGTCAGCCTCCGCGGACACTCTGTTTGCTTCAGCTGACTTCACCCCGGCGTCCGCCGATTCGATGCCGGCGCGCTGCGCGTCCACGTCGGCCGACGGCTGTATGCTTTCCAGGCGCAGCAGCACATCGCCTTTCTTAACATGATCGCCTTCCTTCACCACAATTTCAGTAATCTTGCCGATGCCTTCACCTAGCACGTTGGTGTACGTCAGCGGCTTGATTTCGCCCGACGCAGTGACAACGGAAGTCAGATCTTCGCGTGTCACGGACGCGGTCTGGACCGTGACGACATCCTTATTGATCTGCCGGATCGCAAACCATGCCGCGCCGGCCAGGACGGCTGCCCCGCCGACACCGATCCCGATTTTTTGCCACATATTCATGTGCTGGGGTCTTGGTCCTCTTGCTTCGCCGGCTCCTCCGCCTGACACTCGTACTACGTTGGGAAGCTCTCCGAGGTTCCACGGCCGCAGATTACACTTTCAGGCATACAACCGACGGGGGCCGGCAAGTGAATGATCTGCGAAGTGAGTTCAACGGTGTGGCCCAAACACTTCCGGCCCGGGCAGGCGCCCTGACCGCGCCCCACACCGCGTTGAATTTTACCGTCATTTCCTTGAGGAACAAAGCGATTTACTGGCGCGGCTTATTCGATTCTGGAAAACAAGGAAGCGCGTGGGTCATTGACGGCACTGCCCGCGGCTGTGCTGGTGGATCAGTCCTTTGGCGGGTGGCCCGGCCTTTGATGCGCAGTTTGGCCGACGCCCCAGTCTGCGGATTTTTCGAAGGCTGAGGCTTTAGTTTTCCATCCGGCAGCAAGAGGCGTATTCGCCGCGAAAGCGTTATGGAGTAGGCTTCTTTGCCGGAGCGGGAGCCGGAGTAGCGGGTTTCGGCGCTGGAGCCGCCGATGCAGCAGGTGCGCCGCCTTTCACTGGATAGGCCTGATCGTAGAGGCGCACGACATCCTGTGTGATATCCGCCTGGGACGATCCATAGATGACAGGGCTGCCTTGCGCGGACGTATCAAGCACGGCCACGTAACCGTTTTCGCGGGCGTAGCGATCCAGGACATCGAGCATCTTGCGTCCAATCGAGTCAACGATTTCGCCTTGGGCGGCGTTCAATTCTTCATTCAAGCCATCATTGTCGCGCTGTAAACGCCTGCTGAGGAGTTCGCCTTGCCGCTGCAGTTTCGCCTTTTCATCTTCGCTGAGCGTCCGCGCGCCTTCGCTCATGCGGCGCTGGATGTCCTCGATCTGCTTTTGCGTGCTCTGCAACTCATTTTGCTTGGGGGCGAATTGCGATTGAAGTAGAGCCTGCGCCTGCTTTCCCTCCGCCGTGGCCACTATGGCGTTGCGGACATTGAGTACGGCAATCTTTGTCGGAGCCGACGCCGCGGCACCGCCGGTGCTCTGCGCCCGGACTCCGGCGAGCGGCGCCAGGAAAAGAATGGCCAGCGCGGCCAAAGTGCCTTTGGAACGTAAATTGACGTTCATCCTTGCTCCTTATGCTCTCCGTGCGAAATCACAAATCGCAAATTATAGCGGCCTAATTTAACAGGCGTCAATCACAAATGATGGTACTCGCCCTCGCGCGGTCCGCACCCTGGATTATCCGTCATCTTATCCGATACCGATGCGTCCGAACAACCGGGAGTTGGCTGGCGCCGCGCCCGATTTCATTCCGCTCCGGCGCGGCCGGCAAAACTCAGCGAGGCAGCGGCACAAGAAGCACCTGCCCGTTCGCCGTGTCCGCGATAACGGCAAGGTTCGTCAGAGGATGAATGTCCACGGCGAATTGCAATGCTCCGGAAAGCCCGAGAGTGGAATCCACCGGTGGCGGAGGCAGCGTCATCACAGCGCGAATCCTGCTGGTGACAATATCGGCGACTGTAATGGTGTGGCTGAGAGTGTTGGTGCTGATCAGAGTCCCCGTCAAGTAGTTGTATGCGATGGCGGTCGGATTGATTCCCACGCGAAAAGGCGATCCCACTTGCTGCTGCAACGTGGGATCGTAGATCGTGACTGAATTCCCCGTGCTCGAAGCCGCCAGAAAGACATTGTTTGCGGGATCGTAGGCAACCGAAAGGGGGACGCTGATCGCAAAACTCGCGGACAGCGAGCCCGATGGAGCCGTGGCAATGCCCACCGAATCGCTGGCATCCGCTGCCACGGCGACCTGATGGGTCTGGTAGTCGAACGCGACCGCCACTGGGCGCTGGCCCCCGGTGATGCTGCTGGCGCCGTTTGACGCGACGTTCAAGACCGTAACGGTGTTCGCCACACTATTCGCAACGGCGGCCTCTCCGGTGTCCTGGTCGGCTGCCACTCCGAGGGAGCCTGAGCCGGTAGTAATATTAGTCACAGTCCCCGTCTGTTCATCTACGACCGACGCGTTATTGCTGCCATTGTTCGCCACTACAACTGTGTGCAGGCGTGGCAAGGCGGCAACACCAGAGGGATTCGAGCCGACGGCCTTAGTCGTACCAGCGCCGGTCGAAAGATCGATCAGCGCGACCATGCTGCATCCAGACAAACTCACCGCAGCTTTGTTCTGCACAGAATCAATGGCCACGCCCGCGGGTAGCGGAGGCGTCGAACAGGCAGAGGACACATCTACGCTCTGCATTACTGTAAAGTTGGTCGCGTTAGTTACGGCATTTGACGACAGATCCAACACATCGAGGGCGAATCGGTGGGCGGAAGATAGTTGCGCAGGGTCTACTGTGGCGGTCAACAGGCGATTGCTCACGAAGGTTGTTGAGATTGCGGTCCCGTCGAGGCGCACCCTGGAATTGCTTGAAAATCCGGTTCCAATAATCGTCAGCGGATGCTTAAGCACTCCAGGACCAACAGGGCTCGGGAAAGTCGAGGTGGCAACGAATGTCTTGGGGTATGTTTCGGTAATGGAGAGCGATTGAATTGTACCAAGCGACAAAATCGAAACAGTGTCGTTGGTTTGATTGGCGACCACGGCAAGATTCGTGCCGGGATCCACAGCCACGGCGGCCGGGCCGGACAGAACCACCGAGGAGAGCGAACCCGTACTCGTCAAGCGCACTGGGGGGTTGGAAGAAGGATCGATCACGGAGAGCGTGTTGTTTCTAGGGTTCACGGTAACGGCAACGTTCGTTAGAGGATTGAACGCTCCAGCCACGCTCCCCGTTTCCACTGGACCCGGCGCCGTTCCAGTTGCAGGCCCGTTCAAAGTAAACGACGAGCTAGTTTGGTCGAGAAGACTGAGCAATGAAATGAGGCCGCTCGTTGAGGGATCCACAAGAATTGCCCGTTGCGTTTCCGGATTGATGCCGATCCCTTGAAAAGATGAGGACAGCTGAACCGTCGCCACGGGCGGCGCATACTTCACGGTTCCAGTAGCGTTGAGAATGGTTTCATCAGGTTGAGCTGCGCCAGTCAGTGTATAGCTGAATTGGCCGCTTGACGGTCCTACGCCCGATACCGTGAAGAAGCCTTCAAAACTAGCGGTATCCGTTGACTTGCCACTCGCGTCCGACACATGCTGAATGAAGATTGCATCGCCGATTTGGACCGCCAGCGGAGGTTGTGGAGATTGCGCGCTCGAGGCTTGCACGGTCACGGTGACCACGTCGGCCGTCCCATTTGAGGCCCTGGATAGACTCGTGATGTTGTTCGTGGTCTGACGATTCAGATCCACGATTCCAATTGTGCCTACTAGCCCGCCAGGCGTGGCAATCGCCCAGTTCAGATGCGGTTCAACTGTGACGTGGGATTTCGCACCGGTGGTAAGTGTAACCGTCCCCACCGCGGGAGGCGACTGATTCAGATCCAAGACTAATCCGTATGCCCGGTCTTGAATCGTTACCAGCCCCTGGCGCGTAATAGGGTTGATTCCTACCGCAACGGGAGGATGTAGCGCCGCATCGGATGGTGGCGTCTGGAACAGTGGGATCACCGATGTGACCTTCATCGCGGCCAGATCCACGATCGCAAGCGTTTGTGACGTTGTGTTTACCACAAGAGCGATATTATTGACATAGTCCACTGCGACACTTTTGGGTCCGGAAGGGGTTGTGCAGGGGGGGAGAGCCGCCCCGGCAGCGGCAGTACAGATGGTCGCGTCGGGCGCCGATGAACTCGCGGCGAGGTCTATGAGGCTAACGCTGTCTCCCCCCGTATTGGCGACAATAGCCCATCCGGTTGCAGGGTTTATTGCAACGTCGCTGGGAGCCGACCCAGCAGGCAGCGTCACGGTACGTTTGGTGGAGATCACGGAGGCGCCGGTGCTGTAATCCGGTTGAACGGCAACATTGGTGACCGCCAGTTTTGTAGGGTCGGCAACGCTTTGGATCCCCACAGGGTAGAGGCCTGGCGTCGAAAGGTCGCCCATGTTGGAGCTGCCGCCGATAATCACGGACATTTTTCGGGCATCGGTCACCTGAGCGGAACGAAGACTCCCGGAAAACGTCGCGCTCACGGCGGGACTGCCACTGGTCCCAAAAAAACCGCCATTCACATCGAAACTGAGCGCGCAAGAGGCACACTGCCGGATGCTGTCCGGCGCAGGGCCCGTGATGGCAGGCCGCACACCGATCAAGGCCACCTGGCACAGCGCCGCCGGCGAGCAATTTTGCGGCGTGCCAGTCTGTTTCGAGACCGTGATCTGAAGCGTTCCCGGAGTCGCCAAAACACTGTCTGGAATGCGCGCGCGTATCACGGAACTGGAAATCCCAACAGCTGTAAGCGGTGTTACCTGGGCGCCGTGTTGGACAGAAACGCTGTTCGTGGAAATGAAATTCGTGCCGGTGACGTACACATCCTGAAACAGCGATCCCACTGCCGCTGTTGTCGGGCTGACGCGAGTCAGAGTCGGATCGACTGCGGTCACGACTGTTACGATCGCAGTTGCGGTCACAGTCGTATCTTTGGCGGAGGTAGCCGTGATCGTGACGGTACTACCCGTCGTGGGAACCGTCCCTGGCGCCGTATACTTACCGGTATTCGCATCAATTGTGCCTTCACAATTGGTTGTTCCACTTGGACAAGTGCTCGTGGGAACCGACCATGTGACAGCCGTGCAGTCGGTAGTGCCTACCGTATTGATGCATCCCGGGTTGCTGACGTTCGCGGTGAAGGTAAAGTTCTCGGCCGTGCCAACGGTCGCGGTGGTTGGATTAATCGAAATGGCAATGCCGGAAAGAATCGTGACCGTGGCTGTAGCCGTTTTAGTGGTATCCGCGTGCGCCGTTGCCGTGATCGTGGCGGTGGGTGTAATCGTTGTGGTCCCATTGGTGGTAACAGTAGGGACAGTTTTTGGGGCTGTGTAGACGCCATTGGTGTCAATGGCTCCGCAGGCCGGAGCGGTCACTCCGGTTGGGCAGGTCACGGTCCACGTCGCGGTCTGGTCGCTGGATCCCGTCACGAAAGCGCTGAATGTTTGGGTCGTATTGGTGATCACGCTGGCGACCGTGGGCGAAATCGCTATGGAAATGGAGGACGCGGCAGTGCCGCCTCCGCAACCCAGCGCGCCAAATGCCAGCACAAGAGTTAAGATCGAGAAAAACTTCCACCGCCTCATGCCTGTCCTCCCAAGAACACTCAACATTCGATCTACTGTCGGTCCGCGTCTCGTATCTCTTCCAAAATTGGCCTGCCACCCAACCTTCATTCCAAAACTTTCAGAACGTCCGGCTCACTGTGAACCGGAACGTCCGTATGGGATCGAAGAAATTCGTGCGTTGGGGGTTTTGGAAAATCCTAGTGAGTTCCGGCACCACATGTGAGTTCCATACCTCAGGCCCCAGATTGGCTAAGTACGGACTCCAACCCGTGTCAAAACAGGCCGGAGTCACTGCCGCCCCGCACGGCGGCTTCGTTGGGTCCGCACTTTGCGGGTCACCAGGAAATCGGGTTTGCGGGGCGGCGATGATCTGCGCCATGCGGTTTAGGTTGTAACCCCAATAGATCCGGAAAGGCGCTTGCACGATAGGCAGTTGCACGACAAGTTCGACGCCAGTCGTGCTGCGAAGTTTGAAATTCGTGCCGGGCTGAAACGGCAGCGTTGAGGCGACTCCCGGAAAAGTATTGGTCATCGGGAATTGGTTTTGGAGTGCTTTCAGATCAGTGGAGTTGAGCTGCAACTGATTTTTGCGGACCGCGCCGGTCGCACCAATATCGCCAAACAAGGATGCGCTTACATGCGGGGCGATCGGAATGCGGTACTCGAGATTGGCTACGCCCTGCGTGTCTCCCCCCGGAAATGAAATTTGATAATTTAAGGTGGGAATGTTAATCGCTACTGAATTTCCGCCTTTAGTCGGATCCTGAACGGTGATCGAGGTCGTCGTCTGCGTGGGAACAAATACCACTGGAGAAACTGTGCGCACGTCGAATCCGCGCAAATCAGTTTCACCGCCCAGGTAGAACCGGCTGTACGGCGCGATGACTCTGCCGCTGAATCCGGTCTCATAGGCTCCCAAAAGGCGCAATGCGATCACATTGCGTCTGTGATAATTCGGGCGGAAGTACTTGGCCTCGATAATTTCCGTGATCGTGTTGACATTCCCGCCAAGGGGCCCTCCCTCGATGGATGTTGACGTGAAAAAACTCTTTCCATGCGTTGGGTTCACCGGATTATCCACGGTGTTGTAAGTAAGGCTCGGAACGACGCGGCTTTCATGAATGCCCGAAAGCGAGGAAGGTCCCGCGAGTTGTTGAAACTGCAGCACGCTGAACAGCGCCGTTGCAGCCGTGCTCAGCGATTTGATGCTCGTGGCCGTGAACCCGTAGGTGAGACCCAATCGCGTGAAACCGAGATGGCGTATGGGATAGCTCGCGAATAGCGTGAAGCCATCGCTATTTTGTGTGTAGTTCTGCACCGTGTTAGGGTTGAGCTGAACCTGCTGCCCCACCGCCAGCGAGTATTGCCGCGCCTGATCGAAGTTGTAGCGGCTCGTAAAGATCGTGAATCCGGTGCTGATCGGCCGGTCGAACAGGTACGGCTCGGTAAAACCGAAAGAAATATTGCGCTGAAGGTCGCCCACGTTCGCGGAAAGCGTGAGCGTTTCGCCGAGCCCCAGAAAATTGTTCGTCTGATAGGTCAGGCCGATATAGCTGCCGGCGAGGCCGCTGACGCCGCCGGTCAAACTGATGGACTGCTTGCCTTTTTCTTTGAGCTTAAGAAGGATGTCCACCGTGCCTTGCTTGACGTTGCGCTTGATCTCGGCATTTTCGGGCTTGACCTGCTCGAAGTAATCGAGCTGGTTGAGTCGCAGAAGGCTGAGTTCCCATAACCTGTTGTTGAACAAGTCTCCTTCGCTAAGCAGCAGTTCCCGGCGGATCACTTTATCTCGCGTGCCCGTATTGCCGGAGAATTCGATGCGCCGCACGAAATATCGCTTCTGCTCGTCGAAGGCAAACGTCAGGTCGATGGTTTTCGTTTCGTCGTGAATATCTGTTTCCGGTGAGGCGACAAAGTCGATAAACCCAAAATTGCCATAGAGGTCCGCGTAATCCTTGATGGCCTTGCGAACTTTGGCCGTGCTGAAGATATCGCCCTTCTTCATCGGGAAAATCGATTCCAAGTATTCCGTCTTGAGCGAAAGCCCTTTTTCCGGATCCGCGCTGCGAACGTGCAGCGTTCCCATCCTATAGCGCTCCCCCTCTTCGATGGGTATTGTGATATTGGTGGCCTTGCCATGCTTCGCGCCCACCAGGGGAATGGGTATAGGGCCGGGCACGCCGCCGCGGTTTATGTCCTCCGTTTGCACGATGGGGTCTTTGACGAGCACCTTAAAATACCCGTTGTCCTGGTACAGGCCGCGCACGCCGATCTCGAGATCTTCGTCCAGCTTGGGACGGTCGAACGTCTTTGACATAATGTCGATGGATCCCAGAAAACTGAGTGGAATCGCGATGGGGCGCGAATTTCGCATCGTACGGATAATGCGGCGGCTCGAGAATGCCGTGTTGCCGGTAACCGTAATCTTGCCAACTTTCACTTTGGGGCCTTCGTCGACGTTGAAGGTGAGCTTTACCGCGTTCGTGCCCGGGATCCGTTCGTAGGTTGGCTTTACTACGGCGAACTGGCGGCCGTGTTCGGCCAGAAGTTCTTTCAGGACGACTTCTGCTTTCTTGATGCGCGTGGGATCGAACTGACTTTCGATCGACAATCCGACCTTGCGGTCCTTGAACCGGTCCAGGATGTCGGACTCCGAAACTGATTTATTGCCTTTGTATTCGATGCGTCGGACGATGGGGCGCTCGGTGACATAGAAGATGACAATTTTTGAGTTGGGTTTGTCGGGAGTGTCCTGAACCTCGAGCCGGATGTCTTCAAAATATTGGGTATTCCACAGGGCGTGAAAATCGCGTCGCAAGGCATCCTCGTTCAACGGATCGCCGGCGCGGGAAAAGATGCGGGCTCGAAGCGTCTCGCTGCGGATTCTCCGGTTTCCCTGGAATTCGATGCGCTCGATGGTGGAAGTTTCCTGGGAAGTTGCCGCGGGAGGCTGTTGTTGCAGTTGGCTCAACGCGGGGTACGCGCGGGCCGAAAGCGCCAGGCATGCAAATACGATCGCAAGCGGGCACACCACACTCGCGCGCAGAACAAGCAAGAGACAACGATGCCTTGTGGCGGCCCTTGACCAGGTCAAGGCCGCTTCCCCCGAAACAAGAATGTACGCTCCCCCAGCCTGGCTCAGATGAGTCCGGCCTGCGCGCGTAGGATTCGCTAGTGGGATACCGGGGTTGCTTCGACCACCGGTCGGAATCCGAGCCCGTCAGTTGAGACGTAGACTTCCAGCGTTGCCGGCCGCTGCAGGCCCCCCTGAATCAGCGCTTCCGACAACGGATCTTCGACGTACTTTTGCAATGCCCGGCGTAGCGGCCGCGCACCGTAGTTGCGATCCGCGCAGGTTTTCTCGAGGATCCACTGGCGCGCTTCCGGCGTCAGGACAATCTGCACCTGGCGGTGGATCAAAGTGTCGTTGATCTGTCCGACCAGCAAATCGATAATGCGGAGCAGCTCTTCATCACCCAATGGGTTGAACAGGATAATTTCATCCAAACGGTTCAGGAATTCCGGATTAAATACGCGTTTCACCTCGCTGAGCACCAATTCATCGAGGCTTTTCGCCGTGCCTTCTTCGGCGGCGGACTGGAATCCCATCGTGGACCGTTTCTGGAGATGCCGCGCGCCGAGGTTCGAGGTCATGATCAGAATCGTATTCCGGAAATCCACTGTGTTGCCGAGACCATCGGTGAGCTGGCCGTCTTCAAACACCTGCAGCAGGATATTGTAGACGTCCGGGTGGGCCTTCTCGATTTCGTCGAGCAGGATCACCGAGTACGGCGTCCGCCGAACGCGCTCGGTCAGTTGGCCGCCCTCTTCGTAGCCCACATATCCTGGAGGCGCGCCGATTAGCTTCGACACCGAATGTTTTTCCATGTATTCGGACATATCGAAACGCACCAGAGACTTCTCGCTGCCGAACAGAAATTCGGCGAGGCGCCGCGCGACTTCCGTCTTTCCGACGCCGGTCGGGCCCAGGAACAGGAAGCAGCCGACGGGCCGCCCCGGCGCCTTGAGTCCGGCGCGGCTGCGGCGAATGGCGCGAGCCAGCGCCGTGATTGCTTTGTCCTGGCTGATGACGCGCTTGTGCAGTTCGATTTCAATTCGCAGCAATTTTTCTTGTTCGTCTTCCTTGATGGAGGTCACGGCGATACCGGTCCAGCGTGCGACCACTTCTTCGATGTCCTCGCGCGTCACGATTCCGGTACTCGTGTCGTCAAGCTTCAGCCGTTCGCGCACGACTCGCAGATTCTCTTTTTCCTTCCGCTCTTCCTCGGAATAGAAGCGAGCCTTCTCGAATTCGTGATTGGCGATGGCGGTTTCCATGCGGTGCGTGATGAACTTCACGCGCTTCTGCACTTCAGCTACTTCCTCCGGCAGCATGGCCTGGCGAAGCTTGACGCGCGCACCCGCTTCGTCGATCAGGTCAATGGCCTTATCCGGCAGGAAGCGGTCCGGAATATACCGGCTCGAAAGGTAAACCGCGTAGCGGATGGCTTCGTCGGTGTAGCTGACGGCATGGAATTTTTCATAGCGCTCGCGCACTCCTTCGAGGACCTGAATGGCTTCGTCCTCGGATGGCGCGCCTACTTTGACGGCCTGGAAGCGGCGCTCGAGTGAGCGGTCCTTCTCCACCGACTTGCGATATTCGCCCGGGGTGGTCGCTCCGATGCACTGAATTTCGCCTCGAGAGAGCGCTGGCTTCAAAATGTTTGCGGCGTCCAGAGAACCTTCCGCGGAGCCCGCGCCTACCAGGGTGTGCAACTCATCGATAAAGACGATGGAGTTCTGGCTCTCCATCAATTCTTTCATGATGGTCTTGAGCCGCTCCTCGAACTGGCCGCGGTACTTCGTGCCCGCCACGATCAGCGAGAGATCGAGAGACAGGATGCGCTTGTCGGCCAGAAACGGGGGAACATCGCTGTCGGAAATTCGCTGCGCCAGGCCTTCCACGATCGCGGTCTTGCCGACGCCGGGCTCGCCGATCAGCACGGGATTATTTTTCGTGCGGCGGCAGAGAATTTGGATGACGCGTTCGACTTCGCGTTCGCGGCCGACGAGAGGGTCGAGCTGACCTTCCAGCGCCGCCTGCGTGAGATCGCGGCTGAACTCCGAGAGTAACGAAGTCTCTTTGGGACGCGAGGCCGGTGTTTTTTCACCAGCGCTGCGTGCCAGCTCCTCGCGGAGAGTGGAAAGCCGCAGACCGCGCTCCTGCAGGATTTCCGCGCCGAAGCACTTTTCCTCGCGCAAGATTCCGAGCAACAGGTGTTCGGTGCCCACGTGTTTGTGTCCCAGACGCTCCGCCTCTTCCGTGGCGAAATTCAAAATGCGTTTTGATTCCTGGCTGAGGGGCACCTCAACCGAGGTGGAAATGCGCTCACGGATCGTAATGCGCTGTTCGATCTCTTTGCGAATGGATTCGATGGAACCGTGCGAACGCAGGAAACGGTTGGCCAGGGCCTTATCCTCGCGCATCAGGCCGAGCAGCAAATGTTCCGTTTCGATGTACGGGGATCCATACTGGCTGGCCTCGTACCGCGCAAAAAATATGACGCGGCGTGCCTTCTCTGTATAACGTTCAAACACGGGTCACTCGTTTCTCCCTCAGTGCAACCTTCAGGGCTTTGGTCTATCCCCAACCGGCAGGAGCAATCCGTGCTCTAAGTGCAGCACGCGATCTGCGCGCTCCGCCAGAACTGTGTTGTGCGTGGCCAGGATGGAGGTGATCTGGTGCTCGCGATGCAATCGCTGCATCAACTCAAAAACCGCGATTGCGTTTCGCTCGTCGAGATCTCCGGTGGGTTCATCGGCCAACAACAGGGCCGGTTCCTGCACAAGAGCGCGGGCTATCGCCACGCGCTGTTGCTCCCCTCCGGACAACTCCCCCGCACGCTGCGTGGCTCGCGCTTCCAAACCGACTTCCCTGAGCCAGCGTGCCGAGGTTTCGAGCGCCTCACCGTAACCCGCGCCGCGCATCAATAGAGGCATCGCCACGTTTTCGGCCGCCGTAAAATCGGCCAAAAGGTGGTGCCGTTGCCATACAAAACCAATGGAGCGATTGCGATAATCCGCAAGTTCGCTTTCCCGAAACGATTCTATCGCTTTCTGTTCGAAGTATACTGTACCGCTCGTCGGCGTGTCTAGCGCAGCCAGCAGGTGAAGTAGAGTGCTTTTCCCGGCGCCGGAAGGACCAACCACTGCAATCAGTTCCCCGGCCTCAACGCAAACGTTAACACCAGATAAGACCGTAATTTCAGCCGCGCCCGCACGGTAACTTTTCCGTAGGTCGCGCGCCTCGATCAGGACGCCCGAGTGCACTTTCCCGCCCTCACGATTGTTGGTTGCCCTTGCTGTCGCTTGTGCCGGCATATTCTCCAGTTCGTTTCAAAATCCAGGCGTGAGCTCAACTCTACACTCAACAATTCCAGTGAAGCGTGAAGCCTGTCAGAAAAAAGTCTTTCCCAACTGGTACCAGTAATTCCTTTACATCGCCATGCTCTCGCTGCAAGATTAGATGCCGTTTCCCTCGGCGCGTTTGTGCCGACGTGTGCCAATCTGAAACCAAAATCTCGCGGGGGCAATCCCTTTCACATTATCGCCCAGTCCGTGCCTGTGGAAAAATTGGGCAATTCTTGCTCTTTCCGCCCTGGTCCCCAAGTCATTGATACGGCGGCGATTGTAGCATGAGCCGATTCCCCCCTTGCGGCTGCTACACGCAGTTTTCGTCCCGGCAACGCTTACTCCGTGTATAGGAGCAACCCGCACGCCAAATTCACAACCAGCAGCATCAGAATACTCGCTGCTGTGCATTTCAATACATGGTGTTCCATGCTGTTAAAATGGGGAACCAAAACAACCGGCGAAGATTGGCGTGTGCACAGTTGGGGGAGTCGCGCGCGGTTCCCAATCTCTGCGTGCCTCTCTGCCGAGCCTCCGAGGTGATACACCCATACTATTAGCGGCCACAAATTTTCGAAGGGGTGTCGATTCCGGTGTTCCCTGAACGACTATCGGATGAAGTACGATCTTCAACCAACTTTCCCTGGAGGACGACATGGAATACCTATGCCTTACCTATGACGACGAAAGCAAACGGAGAACGATACCGAAAGAACAGATGGACACGATGATGTCGGAGTATTACGCCTTTACAGAATCGATCAAGAAGAGCGGCCAGTACCTTTTCTCGCAGAAGCTGGGTGTTGCGATCGAAACGGGAACAGCAACAGAAATTCTATGCCATCTCCGCATCCTCCTCGCGGAATACGCTCGCAGCTAGCGGGTATTCTCGTCATTCCACTTGGATAGCCGGAAATCCGATTCGCTGAGGTGACGTCAAAGTCGAGGCGGCCAGCCCGCCAATCACCGTCCGGGCTAATCTTCACAGCTAGTAAAAAATGTGCAAATTATTGCATCTTGACAGTCAGCAAATTTACTGCATAGAATCCGCCCTCACGGGGTGGATCCCGATGCTCCACCAGCACTCCTTGTAATTGAGAATCCTTGGCGAGACTATCGCAATGAGCACTCGCGTCGAATCCCTCGCCCGCCCTCACAATTCTGCGGAAAGGAGCGGTGTCACGATATGAGCAAAATCAAAGTTCGTTCCAGACTTTCCTTTAGGCTACTCGTCTTTCCAATCGTTAAGAGGAGGAGCACGATGAAGAGAACCGTCAAGGGGGCGTGGGTCGCGCTGTTTGCGATTGGGATGTTTGCAGGCGCGACCGTCTCCGCGCAAGAGCTCAGCAAGCACGTATTGCAAGATGCGGCCACCGGTGAGCTCAAGCCGGCGAAGATCACGGTGCGGCCCGCACCCAATGCGGCGCCTATCACCAAAACGATGCCGTTTTTTTCCGCGGGTACACTGAAAGCGGCTGAAGCGGCTCTGCGTTTAGGACTTGACCGGGGCGAAGAAGCTCTTTTTGATCAAAGCGGCGAGGTGAACGCATTGTCCACCGGAGGAGGAGGAGGACAAGTCCGGAACACGATTGGTTGCAGTAACCGCACATCGGGTGGCAACGTGCGCGTCAACCAGGACTGCACCTACCGCTCCCAGGCTGAGGAGAAGATCGTCTACAACCCGGCCAACCCTAACAACTTGATCGCTGGTCAGAACGACGGTCGAGTAGGCTTCAACCAATGCGGCATTGCCTGGTCAACTGACGATGGCCGGCACTGGGGCGACCTGCTGCCACCCTTCCGGTCGAGGATAAACAACCCGGCGGGACAAGCGGCCACACCCACCGATCCCAACAGTCACACTATCATCGGCGGTCCAGGCACCATGCACACCTATGACGCCGATAGCGATCCCGCTCCCGCGTTCGACTCCCAGGGCAGGGGCTTTTTCACCTGTATCGCCTTCGACGTCTTCACCAATGCGAGCATGATTTATGCCACGCAGTCGCCCATTGACGCACAGGGCTCATTCTTCTACAACGTCTCATCATTTGGCCGGCGCTTCATCGTGGACGAAGAGAATGATGCGCGCGCCGCTCTCGACAAGCCATTCATAACCGCCGACACCTTTGGGAGCAGTCCGAACCGCGACAACGTGTATGCCACCTGGACGGTCTTCAATTTCTCCTGCGGCCCCAGTGCCGCTGGCTTGTGCAGCTCGACCATTTTTGGTTCCCTGTCCACCGACCATGGATTCACATGGTCCACGCCGGAAGAGATCAGCGGCAGCTCCAGTACGCTTTGTTTTTTCGGCGACGCCCTCGATCCCACGCGAAGCCCGAGCTCGTGTGACAATGATCAGGGTTCGGACCCGGCGCCGCAGCCAAATGGGGACTTGGTAGTGATCTTCACTAACGGCAACACCGCGGCAAACAATCCCAACGGGCAGCAGCTAGGTGTAGTCTGTCATCCGTCAGGCAGCTCTCCTGCCGGTACGGCCCAACTTAACTGTGATTCCCCGGTGAAGGTAGGAGACGACGTGTCCGTGGGTGAACCCCTATGCGATTTCGGACGCGGCCCGGAACAGTGCATTCCCGGGGCCTTCATTCGCACCAATGATTTTCCCCGCATCGCGGTAAATCCAACCAACGGCCACCTGTTCGCCACGTGGCAAGATTATCGCAACAACGAGTTGGACATCCAGCTCGCCACTTCTACCGACGGTGGTCGTACTTGGGGCTCAAGTGCAACGGTAAACCCTGATTCGGGACTCGACCACTATTTCGCGGCGGATGCTGTCGCACCCTCTTCCGGAAGAGACCGAGTTGGCGTCAGCTATTACCGTACTGAACGAGTGCCCAACGAGAACACCGTTCCCGCTGCCGGCTTTGCCCCTTGCCCTGGCGTGATCCCGCAGTTTACGAATGCAGTTACACCACTCCCGCCTTGCCAACCCGGCGTTGGCGCTGAGAACTCCGATTACGTCCTTGCGAGTGGAAGGGGTCTAAACACGCCGTTCAGCTTCAACGTGGTGTCGCCAGTTTTCTCTCCACCTGACGGCAGCCAAACCGGCTTTAACGGCGACTACAGCGGACTGATCATTAATAAGGGAGGGGAAGCTCATCCCATCTGGTCCGATACGCGCAACGTCAACCCGTTTCCGTTGAATGGATCCCTCCATGATGAGGACATCTTCACCGACTCCGTTGATCTGCAGGAGGGAGAGTAGGTGAACGCGAAGCCTCTGGCTGGCTGCCGGGGGCAGGACTGATTTTCCGCCCGGGAATAAAAAGAAAGAAGACTAAAGCGTTTGATAAGGATATGGCACCGAGCACGCGCTTTGAAAACTTTGACCGCACGAACAATTTTGCGGAAAGGACTGGTGTTGTGATGTTCAAAATAAACGTTCGTTACGGACTTGTCTTATGGTTGCTCGTCTCTTCAGTCGCATGGATGGTGCCCCGATCAGCCTCCGCTCAAGCGGTGCCGCCGGTAGCACTGCGCAACGATAACACTGGGACGTTGGGCGAACGCCCGGAGAGGGATCAGTATGACAACCGTGCCTTCCCGGCGTCTGAAATCGCCCCCGCCCAGCAGAAAGCCTCCTACAACGCGCACCTTTCCATATCCCAATTGCAAAGTGTCACGCTGGCTTCATGGAAGGGGATTGGCCCGACTGTCCCATTTGTTGTTGCTTCCTCCACATACACTGGCCGACCGACGTACGTCTCGGGGCGCGTCACTGCCTTAGCTCTGTCTCCAAAGTGCCGCGGGGAAAACTGCAGGCTTTTTGTCGGCGCCGCCGGCGGCGGGGTTTGGATGACCAACAACGCTCTCGCGTCGCATTTGAATTGGCATGCCTCGAGTAACGGGATCCCGTCCAATTCCATCGGCTCCATCATCTTTGACCCGACAGATCACTCTGGGAAAACGCTCTATGTGGGCACTGGCGAAGCGAACGGTTCGAGCGATTCAGAAGCGGGCATTGGCCTTTACAAATCGACTGACCTGGGACATTCGTGGTCGCTGGTGCCAGGGAGCCCCGCCGTGGCCGCCGGCCGTGCAATCGCAACGATCGCCGTCGATCCCATCAATTCGATGCACATGTTCATTGGCACGGCGGTAGCGCGGCACGGCGCTTCTTCCGTCAATGGCGGTAGATTTACGCCACCGGGAGTCCAGCCAGTCGGCCTGTACGAATCCAATGATGGCGGAGCGACATTCACGCTCGCATTCAGCCTCCCGTCGGATACAGTAAATCCGAACAGCGCCAACGGCTCGGATTTCTTCCGTGGCGGGGTTACCAATGTCGTTTTCGACCGCACCGGCCTGTCTGACAAAGATGCATCTCGCCTTTACCTCTCAATATTCGATTACGGCATCTATCGCTCGGACGGTGCCGGTGGTTACGAGCAGATCTTCGCCTCCGCCGGCGGCGCCGGCGTGGCCACCAGCCTTGCCTCACGCACCGAATTTGCGCTCGCGCCGAATCAAGGGGCGCTACGGATCTACGTGGGCGATGTCGGCGGTGCCCCGGCTGACTTTTATCGCGTGGACAATGCTCTCGTCCCTGCGGTCACACTTACAGACGGAACGAACAATCCGGGCTGGATCAAGCTCTCCAACTCCACACCAGGCACGGCTGGTTTTGCTTCCTACGACTTCTGTAGCCAACAGTGCTCCTACGACATGGTGGTTGCCACGCCGCCCGGCCATCCGGACTCGGTGTGGATTCTCGGCCAAATGCAGTACGGCGAGATCTTCACTGCGCACCAGCCTTCCAACGGTCGGGCAGTGCAGCGCTCGACTGACGCGGGCGTAAGTTTTACGGACATGACCAATGACACGCAATCGCCTCCGCTCGGAATGCATCCTGACCAGCACGCCATCGTCTTCGTCCCTGGGCATCCCGACATCGCTATCATCGGGTCAGACGGGGGAGTAGTCCGTACCAGCGGCGCCTTCGCGGATGCTTCCAGCGGTTGCGACACTCGCGGCCTCGTTGACCCTCAACTCACGCAGTGCAAACAGTGGTTGAGCGCGGTACCCACGCAGATCTTTAGCATGAACAGTGGCCTGGCAACTCTTCAGTTCGAGAGCCTGTCAATAAACTCACAGAATCCCTTGGGGGACATCATGGGCGGGACCCAAGACAACGGCACTTGGGCATTTCAAGGGAGTGATGAGGGCGAAGGGGGAAGTTGGTTCGAGACCATCAATGGCGATGGCGGCTGGTCCGGCACGGATGTCGCCAATCCTGATGTCCGCATGCATACCTACACGGGTTCGCAGGGAGATGTGAACTTCAATGGAACCGACCCTCTGGGCTGGGATTTCTTCAGCGACTTGCTGGGTGCTAGCGGGGAAGCATTCTCGTTCTATTCTCCTCTGATTAATGATCCCAAGGTGAGCGGCACGTGGTTCATCGGGGGACAACACGTGTGGCGAACCAAGGATAATGCCGGTCCTCAGGCCTATTTACAGCAATTCTGCAACGAATTTTTCGGCGCCTACAACCCCTCCGTCACCCCGTGTGGCGACTGGGAGGCAATCGGCGGAACTGCCGGCGACCTGATCGCTCCCATCACTGGCGATATTAAGGGCACGGGTTATGTCGCGGCTGTCGTCCGCACCCCCAGCGATACCGGCACGATGTGGGTTGCCACCCGGCGAGGCCGAGTATGGCTCTCGAAGAATGCGGATGCCGATCCGGCAAGCGTGACCTACTTGCGCGTCGATACACCTTCGCAGCCGCAACGCTTCGTCAGCGGCATCTCCGTTGACCCAACAAACTCAAATCATGCATGGATATCGTTTTCTGGCTACGACGCTTACACTCCAACTACACCGGGTCACGTTTTCGAAGTTACAGTCAAGGACGACGGTTCAGCCGTTTGGAGTGATCTCAGCTACAACCTCGGCGACCAGCCAATTACTGGGATCGCTCGGGACGAAGTCACGGGAAATCTCTTCGTGTCCACCGATTTTGGAGTTGATGCGCTTCCAAGTGGCAGCACGACATGGGTGCCGGCTGGAAGCAATTTGCCACCCGTGGCGGTCTATGGCTTGACCATCAATTCCGGCGCGCGCGTGTTGTACGCGGCGACACACGGCCGCAGCGCTTGGAAGCTGAAGCTGGATTCATCAGAATAAGAATCCAGTTTGGCTCCCGCGTCGATTGTTGAGCAGGCAAACGGTAAAATCAGATTGCTCCGGCGCGTTGCGGGTTCAATCACCACCAGTCGCCGATCGGAGCGAATCGGGCATCAACCCAAGGACACGTGCCTGCGATTCGGCGTCTTGCGCTTTTACCGGACGCAGGCAACGCCGCTAGTAACCAATGTATCCCGTTCATGTGCAGCTGGGCTTCAATTCGCGGAGTTCGCCTGAAATATGTTTCTCGTACTCGGCGCGCCCTACTGATTGGCGGAAAAGGGTGCGGAATGGCACAAAGTGCGGCTTCCGCTCACGCCGGCGTTAGTAGCCGCTGATGGGCGCGCGTGCACGCTCTGGGTGAATTCCGGTTTACTTGGCGGCGATCACCCGATTCGGGTCGACCCGCATGACAACGTAGGTAATCGATCCCTCGATCTCGCTAAACCAATGCGGCACACCCGCGGGAATAATGACCACGTCGCCGGCCTTTACCTTCCGGCTCACACCGCCTTCAATACCGGTACCGCTTGCGCCTGGTCCGTCTTCCAGCCTGACGGATATGGCGTCAGCCGGTCTGGGCTTCGCATTGACCATCTTGCCGCCCGTCACCAGGGTTCCCGCGCCGTCCATCACATGATAAATTTCCGACACCTTGAAGTGCACGGCCGCGACCCCCGGTGGCGTCTGCGGTCTGTGGATCACGCCGACCGCAACGTTGTACCCTCCGGCGTCCACCACTCGAATGTTCGGCTGCGGATTTGTCGCTGCATTGGGCGCTGCGTTCAAATTGGCTTGTATGTCCGCTGCGCTGACGTAGGTTGCAGGAAGAGGCTTCGTGGCCGGAGCCCCCTGTTGGGAGGTGGCCACGTTGGGGGTTGCTACGGAAATTGCGAACAGAATTACAAGAAGACCCAGCATTGCTCTCATGGCCGACTCCTTTTGTGCGATTAAATGTTCAATCCGGAATTTCTGTTTTGGCCGACCGGCTGAACGATAACTTATACCCAACCGCCTCAGTGCGCAACGCTCCAGCCGAGTGGGTAGTGGGTCAATTCCGTGTTATCGGGAGTCCTGGAGGGACGTCACACTGTAGCCCACAGCGGAAGCTGTGGGAAACAAAGTCCGCCATAGTCAGGAAAGCCCCGACAGGGGCGGCACTTCGGTCCCATGCGCACCACAATAGCCCACGACCGCCGAGTGCTCCATGCTTCGCCGGTGGATAGGCGCCCACTTCTCGACACTCCCTGATAGAATCCACGCAGCACGTTCTATACACATCCATGGAGGAGCAAGATGCCACGTGGAAATCAATTGAGATTCACGATGGCGGCAGCCGCCATCGCAATGATTGCGCTGTCTGGAGCGAGGGCGCGCGCGCAGGCCGGCGCGCAACCTCGCAATGATCTACCCAATCCGTATAGGACCGTCCGCAATTGGGCGCAACTGCCGGACGGCAGAAAGTGGGGATCGACATCGGGCGTTGCTATCGGTCCCGATGGCAACATTTGGACATACGATCGATGCGGCGGGAACAGTTGCGTTGGCTCAAACCTTGCGCCCATTCTCGAGTTTGATCCATCAGGCAAGCTTCTGAAAAATTTTGGCGCGGGGATTTTCATATTGCCTCACGGCATCTTTGTGGATAAAGACGGAAACGTGTGGGTGACCGACGGAGTCGGGGGCGGTGCCACACCCGACGACGTAGGCAAACATGGAAAAGGTCACCAGGTATTTAAGTTCAGTCCGGACGGAAAAGTCTTGTTGACGCTCGGCAAGGCCGGAGTCCCCGCGAATGGTCCAGACACGTTCAACCGCCCGTCTGCCATCGCGGTTGCCCCGAACGGGGACATTTTTGTCGCGGACGGACATCACTCTCCCTTGAACTCACCAGTGAACGCGCGGATCGTGAAGTTTTCGAAGGACGGGAAGTTTATCAAAGCGTGGGGCAAGTTAGGATCAGCCCCCGGCGAGTTCGATGCTCCCCATGCCCTGGCCTTCGATTCCAAAGGACGCCTATTCGTCGCCGACCGCTCCAACAATCGCATTCAGATCTTCGATCAGGACGGCAAATTCATCGCCGAGTGGAAGCAGTTCGGCCGCCCCAGCGGGATTTTCATCGACAAAGACGACACCATGTACGTGGCTGACTCGGAATCCACAGACGACCCGCACCAACCAGGCCAGGATCCAGGCTATGGGTATAACCCAGGCCGCAAAAGGGGGATCCGGATTGGAAGCGCGAAAGACGGCAAGGTAACGGCCTTCATCCCAGACCCTGAACCGAAGGGCGCTTCGAGCGCCGCGGAAGGCGTTGCCGTGGACCACGAGGGCAACGTGTACGGTGCCGAAGTCGGTCCCATGGATTTGAAGAAATACGTTAAGAAAGAATGATTTGGCGAGGATAAAGCTCACCGACCAAAGTCTGGTCGAGAAGCGAAAACTTCACCAGTTTCTGGAAATCAAATTCTTAGGATAGAGTTTGCCACCCCAGGGGTGAATCGGAACTTCACCGGGGCTGGACTGGGGCCTTTGCGATAATCCTTCCCATTAAACTGACGCCTTGTGCGTCTGGTATTTCGAAATAGCCGAGACTCTCGTCTGTGCTCGTCGGGGGCTCCATCGTGATGCCCCTATGAAGGAGGGAAACTTCTGCTGGTTTTTTCTCCCAATTGTCAGCCCGTTGGGTGTAAACCACAGTGGACTTATCGGGCACCCGCAAGACGGCTTCTTTTGTAATGGGAGTCCGCACCACAAGAATGGCGAGGCTTTTACTTCCCTTTCCCCACCTAGTGATGCTTAACACTCGAAACGTCTCTGTGTAGCCGAAGGCTTGCAGGCGTTCGAGAACTTCATTTCTTGCAGTCTGAATTTCATCACCGTTCACAAAGCCAAAGGTCTCAGGGTTCGCCCCTAGTCCGGCAGTGGACATTTCGAAGGGAGTAATCAGGGCAACGGTCATTTGCTGGTTGTGGGTGAATGCGTTGAATATGGGTGCCGTGAGAAGGATAGCTGCCAGACAAAGAATCGCGATTCCAATTACAGCCGACAAACGCTTACTGCTGACTACCGCTGCCATCGCAGACATGCCACTAGGCACCCAACACGAAAGCATGAGAACTACAAAAGCAGGGATGACGAGCCAGAACCTGGCGATGATAAGGGTGTACAGGATTCCAAGTGCGGCCCCCACCAGAACAGCAAGTATTGGACGGCCCTGCTGGAGCCCCCTGCGTCTGGGCAGTGCGATCGCGGCCACGCCGAGGACAAGGGCGAATGGGAAGGAGCCGTAGATTATCGACAGCAGGTTGTCTCTGTTGCGGCCCAGCCAAAGACCAAGATAATAACTGGCCGCGGAAATCACAGAGCTAAGTAAGAAACTCACAAGTGCGGCGAGCCCAAAACGCGACAGCAATCGCATGGCATCCTCCGGGACGGGTGGCCCGGCCTTTCAATTCTTCCTTGCGGAGGAAAGCATACCTCGGGATGATACCATTTCCATAAGTCCACGTGGAGTTATGATACTGGGGTTGAGGGTGCCCCGTTCTTGTCCGCTCCTGCGGACAAGGGCGGGGTTCTCGGCTGGGGTGTTCATGGCCAAAGAATTAACACGCCGGTACGGTCGACGCCGTCTTCATTTCATCACCTAAAGTTGTTACCGGCGCTTGCCTTTACGGATGATAGCGGGGCGCCCCCTCTCCGCCTGCTGCATGGCGCGCAACAACCACAGGTTTGACGATTGGACGGATTTCATGCCTATGCTATAAAGAAGGGCCGGTCAGTCCGGATAACCGTGCCCTTTATCAACTTTCCCGCTCGCGAAATTAATTGCAAGTTGGTTTACTACGGCCCAGGTCTGGGCGGAAAAACCGCCAACCTGCAGTGGATCTACGACCACACAGGGACCGCTCAGAAGGGCAAAATGATCTCTTTGGCCACGGAGACCGACCGCACATTATTCTTCGATTTTCTTCCCATCGATCTGGGCACCGTGCGCGGATTCAAGACGCGAATCCATCTCTACACCGTCCCGGGACAAGTCTTTTACGAGGCCAGCCGCAAGTTGATCTTGAAAGGCGCTGATGGCGTCGTTTTCGTCGCGGATTCGCAGGAAGAACGCCTGGACGCAAATCTGGAAACTCTGGACAACCTACGCGAACATCTGAAGGAACACAAGCTCGATTTCGACACCATCCCCTACGTGCTGCAGCTCAACAAGCGCGACCTCCCGGGGGTCCTCCCTATTGATATGTTGGCAAAGCAGCTGCAGGTCAAAGGCGAACCGGTCACGGAAGCCGTCGCTGTAACCGGCCAGGGCGTGTTCGAGACCCTGCGTGAAGTCGCCAAGCTGGTCCTCGCCGAATTGAAAAAAGGCGCGTAGCTGTTCGCCCTTCCGCAAAAACTACCGGCGGTTCAATTTCTAGGAAAAAACCAATTGTGCGAAAGGACGGGTCAACCCTGTCCTGAAGCGCAGTGTTCTACTCCACCACTCGGGAACGCATTTTCGGATCGAGGCGCTGCGACAGATTTATAATTGGTAATGGGCGCACGAACGGCCCGCGCTTACGACCAGCCATGATTTCATCGCCCCTGGCTACCTTCGCGGAACCTCTGGATCCCTTGGCGGAAAAACGTCTTGCCGAGGTCCAGGAACAGCTTCAAAAGTTGGAACGCCGCGACTGGTGGCTATGGAGCATGGCGGTCATCGTGATGCTCTTGCTGACGTTCGCTGTTTTCTCGATGAGCTTTCCGGAACTGGCTAAAGTTGACGACCCATTCTTCCGATTCAGCCTGAATCAGTCGGTGCGGGGATTAATCGGACTCGTCTTAATCTTCAATACGTATACCATCTACCAGCAGGTCGCGGTCAAGCGATTGCGGCGGCAGTTTTCCAAGCAGCTCGACGATATGCGGGTCCTGCAGGTCCGCGCGGAGGAGTTCCACCGGCTGGCGATCGTGGATCCACTCACAGGGCTGTACAACCGCCGCGTCGCGGAAGAGCGGCTTGCGGCAGAGGCTTCCCGGTCGCAACGCTACGGCCATCCCCTGGCAGTGATCTCTTTCGACCTCGACAAATTCAAGGAGATCAACGACACCTACGGTCACCTTGCCGGGGATCAAGTCCTGAAGGAATTCGCCTTGCATCTTAGCCTGGCCATCCGTCTGTCGGACTTCGCCGCGCGCATGGGCGGCGATGAGTTTCTCGTACTACTCCCCGAGTGTTCCACGAACCAAGTCGAGGCTTTCCTCGCCAGGTTACGGCACATCGAGGCTCATTGCGGCGGGCAGAAGATACCTATCCGCTTCTCCGCCGGATGGGTTGGATACGAATTGGGAGAAACCACGGAGCAGTTCCTCGATCGCGCGGATCGTACCCTCTATGCCGAAAAGCGGGCGAGGAAAGCAAGATTCAAAGAGCCTATACTTGTAGCCTGAAGCCTCTCAGACACATTTGTCGCGGGCCCGAAAATTCCAGCAAACCTAAACAACCAATTCAGGAACTTCCATCTGGCCCGTGCCAAACGCCACGGAAAAGGCCCGAACAACAACAGGATCAAATTCCGTGCCCGCTCCCTTGAGAATGATTTCCTTGGCTTCGAAAGTCGTCACCGCCTTGCGGTACGGGCGATCGCTCGTCAATGCATCGTAGACGTCAGCCACTGTAATGATGCGCGACTCGAGTGGGATTTGGTCCCCTCGAGTCGGGTTATATCCCGAACCATCGAACTTGTCATGGTGCGCCAGAATGATGGGAAGAATCCGGCTGAGCGCGCCCCCAACGGGCTGTAGGATTTCCCCTCCTTTCGCCACGTGCTTTTTTACCTCTTCGGTTTCTTCACTCGTCAGGCGCGATGCCTTGTACAGCAGGTCCCTGCTGATGTCGAGCTTACCGATATCGTGGAGCAGTGACGCGGCGCGAACGTCCTCGATGCGCTCGGAGGCCAGCCCCATCTCCGCGGCAATCTTCGAGGCGTAAATGGAGACTCGATAGGAATGGTTCTGCGTGTATTGATCCTTGGAGATGAATTGGCGAAGAATCATAAGCAGGCCGTTGTACGTTTCACGCAACTCGTTGACCTTGGCTTGCATGTTGTCGTAAAGCGTGCCCATCGCGTACGCGATCAATATCAACGTTCCGCCCCAAACGCCAATGTCAAACCACTTGCTGTCGGCCAACGTGACCCCTTCGCGAGTGGCAAACGTATCGGGATTGAAATGCGTGACCAGCACGACGATGCAACAGCTTGCCAGCGCCGTGAGCGTTGCGTGCCGCCGGCCATAAAAGTAGGCGGAAAAGATCGTCGGGAGAACGTAGAATCCAAGGACCATGCGGTGCATGCTCACCATGTAATTCAGCAACATTGCGATAAGGAACAAGGAAAGAAGCAACCAAAGTTCCCCATTGACTTCTCTTATGCGGCGCAACCAATTCGGATTCATATTTCATTCTCCTGCCGGATAACTAGTTAGATCAGCGTGCCCGGGTTCATGAGTTGAGCGCGGAATTGACCGAAAGCAAAAATATAAAAAACCCAGAGGCCGGGCAGAATTCCTCCGGTTTCAGGAAGTCATCCATGTGAAAACCATATCGGAGAATGATCCAACGGGAGTGGGTCTGAGCGCAATCATTCACAATACGGGACGTGTCCCACGCGCACACAGTACTTTAGTACCAGAAATAAAAAGGGAGGTGAAAACCTGATGGTCGTCACCTCCCGGGGTGGGGTGGGGTGTTGCTGGGTAAAGTCGTTAATTAAGACTAGCGGATTATGATTTTTGCCTCATCGGCGCTGCCTCTGTCCGCCGCATCGCTAGTAAAGGCATTCGCCTGAATCAACTTGATATGCACGAAATATCATAAGGGGCAAGCCATGTCAACAACGAAATTTTTCCTTCCAAGATCGCGGGGCTTTGAGAGACAAAGCCCCATTTGGCCGCTCGCAAATCGACTCACTGCCCGCCGCGGCGACCCATGCGGAAAAGTCAATCGGATGCGTTTTCAAGCAGTCCTGCAGGAACGAGTCGGTGCGCTGTCGAGTGCCTCACGGACGCGACGGCAAAGCACTCCAGGGCTGTATGGTTTTCGCAAGATAGTGATGCCGCGTTCCACCATCTCGGTTAACGCAGCCGTTTCGTTGCTATAGCCAGTGGCAAAGACGACGGGAACACCCGGCCTGATTGCTTGGATGGCCTCGTAGGTTTTCGGGCCACTCCGGCGCGGCATGATGACATCCAACAACACGAGCGCGACCGACTCGCGGTGGGCGGAAAACATTTCGACGGCCTCTTCGCCGTCATGCGCGATCAGAACCTGATAACCCAGCGATTCCAGCGCGACACGAGCCATTTCGCAGACGCCTTCATGATCCTCGGCGATCAGGATGGTCTCCGTACCACCACGAAACGCAACATCTTGGACCACGGGCGGCCGGTTTTCCGCGGAACTGACATTCTCCCTTATGGGCAGAAAGATGTGAAACTTGCTTCCTCGATCTGGCTCGCTTTCCACCTCAATGAAACCGCCGTGCTGTTTCACAATGCCATAGACTGTGGCCAATCCCAGCCCCGTGCCCTTCCCGGTTTCCTTGGTTGTAAAAAAGGGCTCGAAGATGCGTTCGCGAACGCCCGCGTCCATTCCGATGCCCGTATCACTGACGGAAAGCACAGCGAAACGTCCCGGCTGGAGCCCAGCATTGTGCTGGCAATCCTCCTTGGAGAATTCCGCATTGCGCGTCTCGATGGACAAGTGTCCTCCTCTCGGCATAGCGTCGCGGGCATTGATGCAAAGATTCATTAATACCTGCTCGATCTGTGTGGGATCCACGCGTACCACAGCCAGGTCCTCCGCCAGGATGATATGAAGTTCCACATCCTTGCCGATCACTCCGCCGAGCAGGCTAAGCACTTCGCGGACCGACTGGTTAAGGCTCAGATTCCGGGGCTCCAGGATTTGCCGCCGCGAGAATGCCAGCAACTGCCGGATCAACGCAGTGACGCGGTCGCACTGCACGTGGATCTTCTTGAAGTAGCTGGCATACGGCGCTTCGCTCGAGGCGGCCTGTTCCTCCCCGAGCTCCGCCCAGCCCAGGATGGCGCCGATCACGTTGTTGAAGTCATGCGCGATGCCCCCAGCCAGCTGACCGATGGCCTCGAATTTCTGCGCATGTCGGAGCTGTTGCTCGAGAGCACGGCGCTCGGTGATATCTCGCGAAACGGTGGCAATGTACCGCGCCTCTCCCGTTCGAGGGTCCTTGACCTGGAAGGCGACACACTCCATCGGAATTGTCTGGCCAGTTTTCGTGTGGCGGAATCGCAATTCTCCTTTCCAATGTCCCGACGAGTAGATCGCGGGGAAAATGGTGTCCATCACTAACGATAAGTCCTCGGGCACCACATAATCTTTCGAATGTGTCCCCGCCACGGAGTTCGGGCCGCCCATGCCCAGTAAGGCCCGGCCCGCTGGGTTCACGTACTCGAGGTTGTCCTTCAGGTCCGCTACCGCGATGAAATCGCCGCTGTTTTCCACGAGCGTAAAGAACTTCTGCTTTTCCTCTTCGGCTCGTTTCCGTTCGGTGATATCCTGCGCCACCATGAGTGCCGAGGCGCGCCCGGAATATTCCATGGAGTGCAGAAAAACCTCCACGTCAATGATGGACCCGCCCTTAAGGCGGTGATGCCACTGCCCGGCCATTTTCTCCCGCGTCGACCCGTCGTGAAACATCTTGAGCAATCTGGGGATCTCCTCGGGGGGGTGAAGATCGGTGGCGCTCATCTGCAAAAACTCGAGTCGTTCATACCCATAGTGGTGGAGGGCTGCGTCGTTGACCTGCAGAAATTGCAGGCTTTCCCTTTCAAATACCCACATGGGAAGCGGATTATGCGCAAAGAGGAATAGGGAGTTGGCCTCGCTTTGGAGGAGAGCCTCGACCAAAAAGGCGCGTGCGTCGCGAGATGTTTTTTCTTCGAGGGCGCGCGAGACAACGAGGGGAAGGCGCGCCAGATGGTCCTTCAGCACGAAATCAGTGACTCCTTGCCGGATGCATTCGACGGCAATTTCTTCGCCCAGCGTCCCGGTAACTAGAATGAAGGGAATTTCGCTCCCGGACTTGCGAGTCATTGTCAGGGCATCCATCCCGGTCCAGCCCGGAAGTTGGTACTCGGACAAAACGATGTCGTAGCGAAAGCGCCGGAGGTGATCGAGAAATTCTTCGCGCGTCCCGACGATATGCGGCCGGCACTGGAACCCGGCCTGCTGCAATTCATGGAGATTCAATTCCGCTTCGGCCATGATGTGCTCGATGACCAACACGCGCAAGGGTATCGACATATTCCAAGCCGTGACGTTCGATACCTGCGCGGCGGTTTGACTCATTTTGACCTCTGCGCTTCATTCTCCGATTTCCCAAAGGTCAGCGATGGAAGGCTCATAGGCGTCTGTCCAACAACTCCGGCCACGGCTCTCCAAGGGTATATCGGCAAGAGGAGGCAACTCCTTCAATGGAAAGATAGATGGATTGGCAGCCTGAGAGACTTAGGCGGGAGCCGGGTGTTTCAGGGCGACCGGCACGGAGCAGTGCGCTTGCTTGTTCCGTTTCTGCTCGTACATGAGCGTGTCGGCAAGCCTTAACAATTCCTCGAGCGGCGGCGGGCGAACCGCCGGTACATCCGCGATGCCAACACTCAGGGAGAGGCGAAACCGGGACGCAGACAGCGCATTGGTGAAATCTATTCGCTGCTGTAAACGCTTGCGGACTTGCTGGGCGGAGTCTTTACACGCATCGGTCATCAGAACGCAGAATTCATCTCCGCCCAGGCGTGCAATAATGTCGGACTGCCGAAAGCAGGCGCGCAGAATGCTTGCGGTCCCGATCAGGGCGCGGTTGCCTTCCAAATGGCCATAGGTGTCATTGATCGATTTCAAGTCGTCGAGATCCACGTAGACGAGTAAAGCGGAACCTTTCCGGAGGATCAAGCGCAACTGTTGCTCCGCAAGCGCCAGAAAACCACGGCGATTGTGGAGGGAGGTCAAGTCGTCGATCAGGGAGAGGCTTTGCAGCGTCCTCTGCAGGCGGTGGCGTTCAATGGCGTAACGCAACGAGCGCGCCAGCACGGCGCCGTCGAGGCGCCCTTTCGCCAGGAAATCTTGCGCCCCTTGCTGAAGCGACTCGACGGCCAAGGATTCGCTCTCGGACTCGGACAAGATCACCATGGGCACGAGCGGCGCGGCCGACGCGGCCGCGTGAACGATGGCACGGCCTTGCGATTGGTCCGGCCCGATATCCAGGACCAGGACGTCAGCGCCTTCACTCGCGAGGCGCTGGGCGGCGGGCTCGATGCTCTGAACGTGCGTGATCCGGAACTGTTTGGAACCATTGCATTCAAGCAACCCACGTAACCGGCGCGCCTCCCGATCTTCACTAACCAGGAGAATGCGTATCGGTTCTCCGTTCATAGACACCTGACAACCTCGAGATTCCCTGTGTTCGCTTCGGGTGCGGGCTCCGGTTGGAACCCGCCGGAATTACATGCGCGGCCCCTCGCGCCAGTGTGAACAACGGCACACTAAGACCTCGGCACGCTAAAGACAAGCTGCAACACTGCGTTTGCAACCTGATCTAACAAGGGAATCAGCTTTCTGGAAGGGGGGAAGCCAGTTTCCGCTAACCCGGGAAATATGTCAATGACCGTGACAGAAAGCGCTGTGTCAAAGGCAACAACCCGGCCGCTCGCGCAGCCCGAGTTTAGCCTCGCTGGTCAATCGGAGGGTAGGGGCGGAGGTCGTGTCCGAGATAAACCTGACGAGGGCGGGCGATCTTCTGTTCCGGGTCCTGCAACATCTCTTCCCACTGTGCGATCCAGCCGCTGGTGCGTGGAATCGCGAACAGCACCGGGAACATCGTCACCGGGAAGCCCATGGACTGATAAATCAGCCCGGTATAGAAGTCCACATTGGGATAGAGCTTGCGAGAAATGAAGTAGTCGTCTTCCAGGGCGATGCGTTCGCATTCGAGCGCGATATTGAGCAGCGGGTTACGCCCCATGATTTCGAAAACCCCATCGGCCACATGCTTGATAATGCGCGCCCGCGGGTCGTAGTTCTTGTACACGCGGTGCCCGAAGCCCATCAGTTTCGTCTCGCCGGCCTTCACGCGCTTGATGAACGCGGGCACGTTGGCGAGAGAGCCGATCTCCATCAGCATGCGAAGCACTTCCTCGTTGGCGCCGCCATGGAGGGGCCCGTACAGCGCGGCGGTGGCCGCGGCGGTGGCCGAGAACGGGTCCACGTGCGAACTGCCGACGCAGCGCATCGCGTTGGCCGAACAATTCTGCTCGTGGTCGGCATGCAGAATGAACAGTACGTCCAGCGCCCGCTCCAGTGTCGGATTCGGACGGTACTTGAGTTCGGAGGTCTTGAACAACATGCTCAGGAAGTTGCCGGCATAAGTCAGCTCGTTGTCGGGATAGGAAAACGGCATGCCCAAACTGTGCCGGTACGAAAATGCCGCCAAGGTGGGCATTTTTCCGATCAACCGGTAGGTCTGCTTGCGCCGCGAATCTTTATTGAAGATATCCTTCGCTTCGGGATAGAACGTCGAAAGCGCGGCGATGGCGGAAATCATCATGCCCATCGGATGCGCGTCGTAGTGAAACCCATCCAGGAATTTCTTGACTGATTCGTGGATGAACGTGTGGTGCGTGATGTGGTATGTCCACTCGTCGAGCTGCGTGCGATTGGGCATCTCGCCGTACAAGATCAAATAGGCGGTCTCGAGGTAAGTGCTTTTTTCGGCCAACTCCTCGATGGAATATCCGCGGTATCGCAGGATGCCTTTGTCGCCGTCGATGTACGTGATCTTGCTTTGACACAGAGCCGTATTGTTGAAGGCCGGGTCATAACTCATCATTCCGAAATCATCCGGCTTCACTTTAATTTGGCGCAGGTCGATCGCGCGGATCGTGTCATGGGTAATGGGAAGTTCGTAGCTCTTTCCCGTCCGGTTATCCGTGACCGTGACCGTATCCCGCGTCATGGGGGTAGCCCTTTCGGCAGCAGCAGCCTTCGTTTCAGATTTGACTGGGTTCATAGTTAAATTTTCCGCATCAAGGCAGCGGCCTATTAGGAATTTACACTAACTTTGCATTTTCCGGGAGTGCTATCCATTTGAATAGCTTACGCCATCCCCGGGGGCAATCCCGTGCTTGAAACGTTGCGAGTGCGTAAAGGGTTGCGACGAAAAGGACATCATTGCATCTAATGTAATGTACGAAGCATAAAATCAACCACAACATAGAAATGGGCCTGGAGGTTTCACCATGATCCAGACGATCTGCTCAAATGAGCGCTATCACGCTGAAACAGATTGGCTTAACACGCATTGGCATTTCTCGTTCGACCACTATCATGACCCCGCAAACATGAATTTTGGGCCCCTTCGCGTTTTCAACGACGATGTGGTGGCTCCGGCCGGCGGCTTCCCTTTCCACTCGCATCGTGAGATGGAAATCATCACCTACATCGTCGAAGGCGCTCTCGAACATCGCGATGACATGGGCAACGTAGGCGTCATCCGCCCTGGCGAAATTCAGCGCATGAGTGCGGGAACTGGCGTGCGCCACTCCGAATACAACCCTTCAAAGAAAGATCGCGCGCATTTGTTGCAACTCTGGATCATGCCTTCGGTCCAGCATCTACAACCATCCTGGGAGCAGAAAAGCTTTTCCTTGGCCGACCGCTCCGGCAAATTGCTGCCGATTGCCGTGCCGGCGGGAAGCAATGGCTTGCCCCGAGGGAATTCCGCGAGCGGGACAGTGCAAATTCATCAGGACGCGAAGATCTACACTTCGCTTCTCGCGCCTGGGCAATCCACCACTCACCGGCTGGCCCAAGGCCGGCGCGCCTACGTCTTCGTGATCGGCGGCCATCTCAAACTCAACGGCGAAACACTCGCTCCCGGCGATCAGGCTCGCGTAACGAGTGAACTGAACCTGCAACTCGCCGCCGCAGCGCATTCAGGTGCCGCCGCGGCTGATTTTCTACTCTTGGATTTGCCGTAAACCTTTGAGCGAAGGGCGGGGACCAACCATCTAATGGGGTGCCTCCCATCAAGGCTGCTCCGAACTTCTGCGAAATCTTCGACATGTTCTCCCTACTACCGACGCCGAACTTTCGTAGGTCGAGTTTCATCGACGGATGGAGTAGACTCACCCCGTGATCGTGCATTAGACTCCGACGTACAGGTGCTGGGGTGGGAGATAAGTCGCTGGGGAGCGTCAAATGAAATTTAACCCCTTCCGTCCCGGAAAAGTTGTCGGCCCGGGAATGTTCTCCGGGCGCGGACAAGAGCTTCTGACACTCGAAAAGGTTCTCTTCCAAACGCAAAATGGGAACCCCCAGCATTTCTTGCTGAGAGGCGAACGCGGGATTGGAAAGTCATCCTTGCTGCTTTTCTTGCAACTGCTTGCAAGAGGCAAGATTTCGATCAATTCTGAACACAAATTCAAGTTCTTAGTCATAAATATAGAACTCGACCCTACAAGCACCTTTCTTAACGTTATCCAGAAGTTGGCAGGAGAGCTGAAAAGGGTTATTGCCTCTCAGCAACAAGTTAAGGAGTCGGCCAAGAAAGTTTGGGAATTTATAGCTAGCTGGGAAATAATGGGTGTTAAGTACCATTCACCTGGAGGAAAACCGGATTTCGGGCCAAACGAGTTACTTGAGGACCTAACTAGTACTATCGAACGTCTCGTCTCGGCGATCCGGCCAGAATTCGAGGGCCTTCTTTTTCTCATAGACGAAGCTGACAAGCCACCCGCGGATGCGAATTTGGGGGAGTTCACTAAGCTCTTCACTGAAAGGCTCACAAAGAGGGGCTGTGAGAACGTCGCTTTGGGTCTCGCTGGCCTTCCTAACGTTTTAGAGAGGCTCGCGGCAAGTCATCCATCGTCCACGCGCGTTTTCGAGGTTCTTGATCTTGAGCCTCTGGCTGAGGGGGACCGGGTCGATGTCATACGAAAAGGTCTGGCCGAGGCTGATCAGAAAAATGGCTTCAAAGTTGATATTACCGCAGAAGCCGAAAAGCTAGTCTCTAACTTTTCGGAGGGGTACCCACACTTTATACAGCAGTTTGCGTACTCGGCGTTTGAGGCCGATACAGACAATCTAATCGACAAGGACGACGTCTCCAAGGGCGCATTCAATCCAAAGGGTGGCGCGTTCCAACAGCTTGGTCTAAAGTTTTTCGAGGGCTTGTATTTTGATAAGATTGGGTCCGACGAGTATAGAAAAGTTTTGCATGTAATGGCAGGAAGTGTTGACCCGTGGGTGGACAAAGCGACCATCAGAACTATGACAGACCTCAAAGAGAGCACTCTAAGCAATGCGCTCTCGGCATTGATTGAACGGAACATCATCATCCCTAAGAAGGGTAAGAAAGGCGTATATCGATTGCCGAGCGCATCCTTTGCAGTTTGGATAAGAGCATTCACGCAGCCGGTCCTAAATGCCGATGATTCTGGTGAAAATCCACCCACATGATGCAGGTTGGAGAATTAATCTCGCTCGGTAAACGTGGTGACGCAAGTTCGTCGACGAGGACCCAAAGGGAATGAGATGTATGTAAAGACTGTAAGTTGGGGAAAATGCAACGGAAACAGCTGGTGCAATTTCCTCACATTGAATTTAGATCACCCACATTTTGTGGGGCTAGAGGGGGTGTACGTGATTTGGCACGGAGGACCGAATCCGGCAGCTGTGTATGTTGGGCAGGGATTGATTGCCGATCGTCTACGAGAGCACCGCACTGATTCAAAGATATTAAAGCATGCCGTTCAGGGACTGTTCGTAACGTGGGCCAAAGTTGACGCTCTCTCTAGAAGCGGGGTGGAACGATTTCTAACTGAAAGGCTGAACCCAACGGAGGTGTCCCGTACTCCAGAAGGGACGCCCATAAATGTAAATCTCCCGTGGTAAACGACTCCTCTGTGTTCGGGCCTCCTCCGAAACAAGTTCAACGCAAGCGTCACAGTGAACATTATGCCGGGTCGGACCTGCTCTCCGACCAGCTCCCAGAAGGTGTGGTGGCGTTAAGTGGCGCGAGCATGCTAACGATTACAGCGACTGCTGCTATCTCGGAGGGTAAAATCTTGCTTGGAGATTCCGCTATAACTACCAATAGACAAAACGAGCCTGCGCTGCCGAAGCGTTTTTTCCCATTCCGGCGGTCGCAGGCTCGCTCGCTTTTGACTATGGAGTGCTGGTCACGCCTTAGCTGCCGTTGCAGTCTGAGAGCGCATCTGTTTCATAAACTGGCGCATGGCAGCCAAATGGCCAGGTGAGCGCCGTTCGATCCAGGCTTCGTAGCGCTGCGCGGCTTTTTCCATGTGCGCCAGGAACTGCTTATTCGCGAATTTTTCCCGGCCCTGCGCGATGGTGGGCTTGACAAGCTCCCAGACCCCGAAAAACTCGCCGCTGGTCTCAAAGAAGAGGTCCTCGTGGAGCAGACCGTAGTTGAGCAGTGCGCAGGCTTGCTCCCAGTAGCTGAGCACCATCATCGCCAGCGCCCCGTTTTCCGTTCCGGGCGTCGCGATGCGCATGGAGTCGTCGAAACTCTCCACGAAGTAATTCTTGAAGTACCAATCGCGAGCCTGGCGGAGTTTTGCCTCGCGCCTCATCTCGTAGACTTGCAGGTGAAGCTGTGCTTGTTCATGCGTGGGTTGCGTAGACATGGTTCCATTTCTCCTTTTCCTCTAGTGGTTTTTCTGAATCAACTACAGTGGGCCTGGGATCTCTTGTGCGTTTGTTCTATTTCCTCGGCGACTGCACCGCCTTCATTTCACGACGATGCCGCTTGCTGCGAACGAGACGCCTCCGCCCGATTGCGGACGCGATCGTGGATGCGGCTCCACCCGGACGACACTCCCTTTCTGTGATCCTCCTGAATCAATCCCAGCGCCGAGTGTCGGAACTTGATCAGCGTTCCACCATCAGCCTCTGTCAAGCGGTACTGAACATTTGAGACGACCGGATAGGACATGAACAGCGGTCCGCTGATTTCCAGCAGCGTCGGCCTCTTGATGGCCTGCACGTGTCCCCAGAAATGACCGTTGCCATCGCCCAAATCGCGGTACCACCTTCCTCCCGGCCACGGCTCAATCTTCATGGGCATCGGTGATCCGTCCGTGACTTCATTGTGCGGCCCCAGCTGGTCCAGCAGCGCAGCGAAGGTCGCCTCCAGGCTTGCACGGACATGGATTTCCTGAGTTACGTTCAGCGTCAAATCCTCAATGCTCTGTGCCGTCGGGATCATCATTCCTCCTTGTATTCGAGTCTGGCCGGTCTTTGTTCACCTTGGCCTCGGCCCGTTCCTTGATGCGATTTAACTGATGCCGCCAATAGCGCTCGAATGTGCCCGCCCATTCATGCAACGGCCGGATAGCCGCGGCGTTGGTTCGATAGAACTTGTGGCGGCCCTCGCGGCGCACGCGGACCAGGTCCACATTTCGCAGAACCCGGAGATGCTTTGACACGGATGGCTGCCCCAAGCCTAGGGTTGCCACAATTTCTCCGACCGGGCGCTCATGCAGCGCCAAAAAGATGAGGATTTCCCGCCGCCGGGGCTCAGCCACCGCATTGAACGCGTCCGACGTTGTGGCTGCACGCGCCATGGGGAAACATTACATTCCCATATAGGTATATGTCAAGCGCTTTTTTTTCGACGGCTATCCCGCAGCCTCGAGGAGATGGCGGCAGTTCTCTTTTGTGTGATCGCCTTTCAACTCCGCCGACAGCTAGCAACTTTACTGGAATTCGAGCATTACGATCTCGGGATTCGATCCCAGCCGCAGCGGCGGTCCCCACGTTCCCGCTCCGCTCGAAGTGAAAACCTGCATCTCCCCGATTCGGCTTAAGCCATACGCAAACTGCCGGTAAATCCGCCGCACCATCCAAGTCCAAGGTATGAACTGCCCAAGGTGCGTATGCCCGGATAGCTGCAGGGAAACGCCGGCGGCCTCCGCGATCTCCGGATGGTCGGGCGCATGAGTCAACAGAATGCTCGCGCGACCGCGATCGAAGTGGATGCCGCGTAGCACCGACGCAAACAGCCCATCTTGCCTCGCGTTCCGGTACGGCACGCCAATAATCTGCAAACCGTCCACTTCCACCTTCTCATTGCCGAGCACGCGGACTCCCGTCGCCGCAATAGCGTCCAAATATTTACTGTCGTCCCCAAATTGCTCGTGATTTCCCGCGACGAAATACACGCCGTGTGGCGCCACGAGCTTGCTTAGGGGCTCCGCCGCTTGCTGCGCGTCGATCGCCGTTCCGTCATACAGATCTCCAGCGATGAAAATCGCGTCCGGCTCTTCCTTCAAAATCTTCGCGACCATGCGCCGCAAGAAGCTGCCATTTCGCACGGGCCCCAGGTGCAGATCACTGATGAGCGCCGCTCTTCGCCCGCGCCACACCGGCGGCAAGTTCGCGAGCCGCACCGTCGTTCGCGTGATGCGCGTCCAGCTTGCGTTGAAAACACCGTAGAGTCCAGTCACTATTGCCGCGCCGAACAACAATTCCACTGTCCGATGGAAGTTCACGCTCATCCCCGCCAGCCACTCAAATCCGAAAATAATCCAGGAAGAAACCGCAGCGACGAAGAGGAAGGTCAGCAGACCCGCCCAAACCGCGGCAACCCGGTAAAACGCGCGCACAACAGCGTTTGTATAGCGAAATGCGAGTAGCGAGGCGCCGACAAAGCTCACCGACAAAAAGACAAGTGCCAGTTTGATCCAGAATGCCCCGGGGGTATCGCTCCCCACCGGCGAAAATGTCCACGTCTCATAGAGGAGAAGATGTATCAACCAAAGAAACGACTGAATCACTACGATGAAACCGATTATTCGTTTCCGTACCATTGGATTCCTCAATCCGCTGCTTCGCCGATCCCAGCCGCGGCGCCTGTGACCATTGCACCCTTTTTCATGCTCCTTTTTCTCCTTGCATTCGAGTATACCAAATAATCGTTTATGGTATACTCAGTATAGTTTGATGTTGCGGCCATGAAAAAGGTACAAAAAAAAGGCGCGGCAGCCGAGGAGAGTGGTTCGGCCAAGGCAAACGCCATCGTGGTGGCGGGACTGCGGCTGTTTACCCAGTACGGATATCGAAAGACTTCCATCGATGATATTGCCCAGTCGGCGCAGGTCGCCAAACGCACAGTCTACCTGCACTTTGAGAACAAGGCGGCGGTCTTTCTGGCAATCCTTGGATATCTCGGCGACCAGGTGCGGCAGCGATGCGCTGCCGCCGAGCGCGCCGGCGGCACGGCAGTGGACCGGCTTACTGGGCTGCTCGATGCCTACTTTGGAATGGGGTTCGAGCTCTTCAGCAAGTCCGAGCACATGCCGGAGCTGGAGGAGACTTTCTCAAAACTGGCGCGGTCGAGGATGGGCGCCCTGAATACCGAGTATGAAACTCGGCTCGCGACATTTTTGCGATCGCTTGAGAAAGCGGGCGTGGTCGCAGGGCCTCCGCAGGGGCTCACGGTTGAGGAGATCGTCTCCATCCTAGTCCAGGCGGCACAGGGGGCCAAACACGACGCAAAGGTGCACGGTGATCGGCAGGCGCTTCAGGAGCATCTGAGGAAGTTGGCGACGCTTGCCATTGCCGCGATGAAAAAATAATTGGAATGTGAACGTAGCATGGGGAGTTCGAGCCAGTGCTCTTCGTGAGGAACGGCATGCGTTCAATTTCGGAAGTCAGCAAACAGTTGGTGACGAGCAACGCTTGGCGGAATTGCGAGCGGATTGTCGGGTACCCGGAAATTTCTCTCTCTGTCCAATTCCATGAGCCCCACACACAGTGCGGTCTCCCAACGATAAAGCGTTGGCGGGGATAAGCGCCTGGTTTTTTCTCTTGCTTTCGCGATCCTCCGAGTAGCAGAATTCCGCGACCGCACGCGATGTGGGCCGATCCCTCGTATTGTCCGAAGACGCACAAATGAAGCAACAGAGGGTACTTGCCATGAACTCTCCTCTTTGGACGTATATCCTTCTGGCAATCGCCATTGTCCTGGCAATCCCCCTTTCGCTCCTTGTGGTGAACCGCCCCGCTTTCTTGCAAAAGGCGAATCAGGTTGTCGTGAGGGAGCCCGGAAAGCGTTTCCTCGGTAAGCCAAGGCCCGTCACCGAAGAAGCCGAGAAGGAGTTTGTTTTCGCCCTGTTGAGCCAAGCCGTTTATCAAAGGAAGCCCGACGCCGAGGCAGTAAAGGACGATGAATGCGTAGATGCTGACTCGATCCTTAGCGACTTAGGCTGGACGCAGTGGAAGGAATTTCCTGAGCAGGGCCTGCAGGGCAGATTTGCCTCGGTCCATCTTCGGGTTGAAGTCTGGTCAAACCCATCGAACAACGCTGTTGCTGTAGCTTTCGCTGGCACCATCTTTACAAACCTTAAGGATTGGCGAGCAAATCTCCGATGGTTTTTCCCGCATAAGAAAGATGAATACACGATGGTGGTAACAACATTTGGGGAGGCATTCGTTAAAGAGTTTCTGAAACGCGAGCAGAAGCCGGATTGGTACTTCCTGCGGCACGCCCGCCTGTTCTCCACGGGCCATTCTCTTGGCGGCGGTTTATCTCAGGAATTCGCCTACTCCTTGCCGATTAATGAAAGTGTACCGCGCGTCGAACATGTGTACGCCTTCGATCCGTCCCCGGTGACTGGTTTCTTCAGCGTGGAAAAGGATCTTCGCGATCAGAACAGTCAAAACCTCAAGATCGACCGCATCTATGAGCGGGGCGAGATCGTTGCGTACCTCCGTACTTTCACCAACTTCTTTGACCCACCCAGGGCGGCTCATCCCACCATCCGCCAAGTGAGATATAACCTTTTCTCTGCCTGGACTGCGGTCGCGAAGCATTCCATTGTACGGCTTGCTTGTAAGCTGTACGGCGCCTCCAAGAAAAGAGAGCCAATGCCTGCCTCTGCCGAATAGCACGTGAGTTGAGGCTATGCCAATTTCCGATCGTCCCTTCTTTCCCGTCCGTGGAGATTACGCAGGCCGACCAGCAGTCGCCTTGATTCGCGCAATAGTACCCTCCATCATTGAAACTTATTGCGCAGTTCACCTGATGCTACCGGAGCCACCAAACTCACCGCCCACCTTCGTCGAGTGCGTGCAACGCATCCCGGCCCCTGAGATGTGGCTGGAATTGAGGTTCGGCGGAGTGATAACCTCCGGGAGAAATCCTGAGGGGTACCCATCATCGGTCGCGAATTTCACCATCTTTCAGGACCAAGGATATAGCCACGTGGTTATATGGGTAGAATGGCGAACATCGAAATTGCTGAACTTTTGTGTATTCCGCGTTCGCATATTTCAGGGCTGGAAAGTCGGGGTCGGCGCTTTCGGAAAATGCGAGCCTAACCACCCGCTGCGGATGCGAGTTCCCCTGACTGCTTTGCCGGAGCGAGCAGGATCAGGGCCACACCGATGATGACGAGGCCAGCCACGCCCAGCAGTTCTCCACGTTGGATGAGGTTACGGAATGCCTGCACCGCCATGAGTGCGGCATGGGCGAGGCTCGACCACGCCGTGAAGGCGATCAGGCTGCGATTCGCAAATGGGTTACGGGCTGCCAGCAGCAAGAAAATGCCGAGTGTGACATAAAGGCTAAGCATCATCGCCAACGCCGGCTCTTGCCTGACAAACATCGTCAACGGATAAACTAAAGCCGAAAAGAACAATCCTACAAAAACCAATGCAATTTTCAGCGCCCGCTCTCGACGCATGGTGCCCTCCTACTAAGAACTAAAATGGGGCAAGGTGCACGTATTCGCTGATCACCGACGTGGATCCTACATTGATGGCATGGGACAGGTCAACGAAACCGGAGGCATCGACGGTCCTGAAACGGATGTTGACGAAATATCGCCATTTCACTCATCGAGCCACCCTTTTTGAGATGACTATTAATCTGAACACGCCTAGCCTTTCAAAGACACCCTCGAAGTCAACGACACCGAACCTCGAGTACCGCCATAGGCCTCTCGCGGCTCACGCGCAACTCCCGAATGGTCGGCCAATCGGAAGTTATGATCGTGGACAGGGACGGCGCTGCTCCGAGTCTGCCTTTGCCTATTATGCGGGTCCATACTGGCGCTCAGACGATAAGCGTGGGAGGCATGCGCCCCGACTGACGCGGATAAAAATCAAGCGCTATGCCGGTCGGCGGTGGAGTGCCGAACGTCGCTTCCGGCGACCATGTAGATCACGTCTTCCGCGATATTGGTGGCGTGGTCGGCGACGCGCTCCAGATTCTTCGCCACCAGGATCAACTCGAAAGCGGGGTACACGACCGAGGAGTCGCCCATCATGTAAGTCAATAGCTCGCGGAAGATCTGGTCGCGGAGCTGGTCAACTTGATCGTCGCGCGCCAGTACCGACCGAGCCAACTCGACGTCCCGGCGCACCAGTGAGTCCAGGCTGTCGCGCATCATTTTTTCCGCCAGCTCGCCCATGCGCGGCAAATCGACATAGGGCTTCACGCGCGGATGGCGCAGGATGCGTTGCGCCGACTGGGCGATATTGACCGCCTGGTCGGCAATACGTTCCAGATCGTTATTGATGCGCGCTATGGCCAGCACGAAGCGGAGATCCGCGGCCATGAGTTGCTGAAGCGCCAGCAACTGAACCACTCGGTCGTCGATTTCAATCTGCAGCTCGTTGATGACGTTCTCTTCATTGAGCACTGCAAGAGCGAGTCTTTCTTCCGCATCGAGCACGGACTGCACGGCCTGGTGCACCGAACGCTCCGCAAGGCTGCCCATCCACAGCAACCGCTCCTTTAGTTCTTCGAGGTCGCGCTCAAAATGACGTTCCATTCTTTACATCCTCTCTGTGACTGCGATGCGGACTCACGGCGTGCTCATCCGAAACGGCCGGTGATATACGCCTCCGTGCGCGGGTCCGACGGCGTCGTAAACATTTGCCCGGTCGGCGAAAACTCGATCAGGTCGCCGTTCAGCATGAATGCGGTCGAATCGCTGACGCGCGCCGCCTGCTGCATGTTATGCGTGACAATCACCAGCGTGCAGGACGGTTTCAATTCAAAGAGCAACTCTTCAATCTTCGCCGTATTCACGGGGTCCAGCGCCGAGCAAGGCTCGTCTAGAAGCAGCACCTCCGGGTCCACAGCCAGCGCTCGTGCAATGCACAACCGCTGCTGTTGCCCGCCCGAGAGCGCGTACGCCGATTTCTGCAATTTATCTTTCACTTCGTCCCACAGCGCTGCGCGGCGCAGGCTCTTCTCCACCGCGTCGTCCAGGCGCCCCTTGTGGCCGTTGATGCGCAGGCCGTACGCAACGTTTTCATAGATAGACTTGGGGAATGGATTCGGCTTCTGGAAGACCATTCCCACCAGTCGCCGCAGCTTGGTCACGTCCAGAGTGAGAGTGTTCACTCCGTCCAACGAGATCTCGCCCTCCAGACGCGTGTGCCGCAGCGTTTCGTGCATCCGGTTGAGCGTTCGCAGCAGCGTCGATTTGCCGCAGCCCGACGGTCCAATCAGCGCCGTCACCCGATTCGTGGCTACGTCCAGCGAAACATTGTGGAGAGCGTGGTTCTTGCCATAGTAAAAATTGATCCGCGTGATTTTCATTCGCAGCGTGCTGGCGCCCGGCGCGGACGTGGTCGAGCCATCGGCCGTGACCCTGGCCTTGGACGATGCGGCCGAGGCCGCCGCGCCTGAACTCCCCATCAGTGGAAAGGCAGCATTCATCGGTCATGACCTCTCAAACGAAGTCCCGCCGGACAGAAAAGTACGAACCAAAATGTTGGTCACCAAAACCAAACCGAGGAGCACCAGCCCCGCGGCCCACGCTTGTCGATGCCAGTCCTCATACGGCCCGGTGGCGTACGTGTAGATTATAACTGGAAGAGACGAGGTTGGCTGCATCCACCCCGGGCTCCAATAGCGATTTCCAAACGCAGTGAACAGCAGCGGCGCCGTCTCTCCGGCCACGCGCGCCAGCGCCAGCAACACACCAGTGAGTATTCCGCGCGAGGCAGCCGGCAGCACCACTGTCGCGACCATTTTCCATTTGTTCGCGCCCAGCGCGAACGATCCCTCGCGCAGCGCACTGGGCACGTCGCGCAGGAAACTCTCCGTGTTCCGCAGTACAGTCGGGATCACCATGATGCCCAGCGCAAATCCGCCCGCCAGGGTTGAAAAGTGGTGCATGGGCATCACAACCAAGGCATACGCAAAAATACCGATCACGATCGATGGCACGCCGTTCAGCAGGTCCGCCGTGTACCGAACCAGAAAAGGAACCGTCCGCCCGCCGAATTCCGCCAGATACACGCCACCGAGCAAACCGATCGGAACTCCCATGAGCGCCGCAAGCAAGAGAAGCTTCAGACTGCCCACGATCGCATTGGCCATTCCACCGCCGACTTCACCCACCGGGGCGGGCAGCCGCGTGAAGAAATTCCAGGAAAGATCTTTGCCGCCATTCCACATGAGATAGCCCAGAATAAAAAAAAGAGCAGACACCGTGAGCAATGCGCAAAGACCCGTGAGCGAGAGCATCGTCACGTTCATCGACTTTCGCCAGATCAGGCGGGCGTTCATGTTGGCAGCACACCGCTCCCCCGCGCCGTGGTGACCACGATCAGAATCCGCGCGAGACCATTCAGAACAAACGTCAATAGAAACAGAACCAAGCCCAATTCAATTAAGGCGCTCAGATACAAGTTGCCAGTGGCCTCGGAAAATTCATTGGCCAGTACCGCGGCGATCGAATACCCGGGCGAAAAAAGAGACGCCGCAATCCTGGGATTGTTGCCGACAACCATTGTAACCGCCATCGTCTCGCCCAGCGCGCGCGCCAGCGCCAGGAACACCGATCCAAAGATACCGATGCGCGCCGCGGGCACCACCACTTTCCAGGTGGATTCCCATTTGGTTGCGCCCAGAGCCAAGGCAGCTTCCCTTTGGTCGCGCGCCACTGCCAGCAGCACTTCGCGCGACACGGAGAGAACGAACGGCACGATCATCACCGCGAGGACGATTCCTGCCGTCAGGAACCCGATGCCGTACGCGGGCCCCTGAAATAGCGGCAAGAATCCCAGTGTCTTTTTCAACGCCGGTTGGACCGTCGTCCGCATGATGGGCACCAGCAGGAAGACGCCGAGCAATCCGTAAATCACGCTGGGGACGGCGGCAAGCAAATCGCTAACGAAAGTGAGAGAAGAGGAAAGCTTGGGTGGCGCAAGCTCCGCTAAAAAAATGGCCCCGCCTACGCCCAGGGGAACCGCGATCACCAGGGCCACGGCGGAAGTCACCAAAGTTCCGTAAATGAAAGGCAGAGCTCCGAAATCACCGGCGACCGGATCCCAGATCTTGGTGACAAAAAAACTCCAGCCAAACTTGGTCCGCGCCTCCGCTGATAGCACCCAAAGCTGATACACGAGCAACACGGTGATGAGCAGAAGGGTCGCTGCGGCGACGAATGTGACCAGATGAGCGATCTCATCCGCACTTCGCATACGCCGCAGCAACGCCCGCGGGCTCCAAGTGAGATCCGCAGGCGTTGCCGCATTAGGTGACGTGGCCATCTGGCTGGGCTCGACCTTGGATTGCCAATCGAGAATTACTCAATCTTCGAAATCGCCTTCATCTCCATCGCAACGACTTCCTTCGGCAGTTTTGCGTACGACAATGCTTCGCAGGACTGCTGTCCGTCGGTCATCATCCATTTCAGGAAGTCCTTGACGACATCTCGCTTACTGGTGTCCGTGAATTTCGCCGGGATCAGCAGCCAGGTGAAGCTTGCAATCGGATACGCCGCCTTGCCTTCGGGGTTGGTAATGGAAACTCTGAAATCCTCGGGCATGAACTTCGACGCAGCTGCCGCAGCGGCTGAAACGCTCGCCAGGTCCGCCTTCACGAACACGCCAGAGGAATTCTTTACCTTTCCGTATGGCAGTTTGTTTTGAATCGCGTAAATCAGTTCGATGTAGCCAAGTGAGTCCGGTGTTTGCTGGATCAGCGCGGAAACGCCTTCGTTGCCCTTCCCGCCCAAGCCGGTCGGCCAGTTCACGGATGTCGCCTTGCCCACTTTCTGCTGCCATTCGGGGCTCACCTTGGAAAGATAGTCGGTCCAGATGTAGGAAGTTCCGCTGCCGTCGGAGCGATGCACGACCACGATGTCGTCAGCGGGCAATTTCACGCCCGGGTTCGCCGAGACGATAGCTGGATCATTCCATTTCGTGATCTTCCCGAGGAAAATTCCGGAAAGCGCTTCAGGAGTAAAATTCAAGTCGCCCTGCACGCCTGGCACATTGTAGCTGGGTATTGCCGCGCCCAACACCGTCGGGAAATGAAGGATCGGCACACTGGCCGTCTTGAGTTGATCATCAGACATTGGTCCGTCGGACGCGCCGAAATCCACGGTTTTGTCGAGCAATTGGCGGATGCCGCCGCCCGAACCGATTGATTGATAGTTGATCTGCACTTTGGAGTGCGCCTGATGATACTGATCGAACCACTTGGAATAGATCGGGTAAGGGAATGTGGCGCCGGCGGCGTTTAACAATACCTGCCCGCCCTCAGCCACCGCAACCGTTCCAAGCACGAGCAGAACTGCCAATACACCGAGGATCTTTACGATTCGCATTTTGTCTCCTGGAGTTCTCAGTGGATTTTGACTCTCGATTGTTACAGCCATGTTACAAGTTGTTGCTGGCCCGATAAAATCGCGACACCCTCATAAGTGACTCATTTGGCATGGCCTAGCTCAAAAAGAGGATGGGCCGGCGCCAGGGGAGCGCCGGCCCGGGGTGGGGTTACAACGAGGAAACCTTTATTCCAGCACCCGAAATTTCAGCCGCGTTCAGGGCCGCTTTTGCGGATAATTCATCTCTTCCGCGTTGAGTCGCGCGCGTCCGTGACGCACGTCCAAACCACGCACCCAAAAAATAATGTCCTCGGCAATGTTGGTGGCATGATCCGCGATGCGCTCGAGATATCGCGTCGCCAGCACGAACTGCAGGTGCGGCGCCGCTTGTGACGGTTCCCGGATCATTCCCGCGAGCAAGTGTTCAAAAATTTGGTCCCGATAGCGGTCCACCACGTCGTCTGATTCCAGCACCTCGCCGGCCAGGACAACGTTTCGAAAGATCAGCGCCCCCAGGCTGCGTCCGAGCATCCCGCGCACCGCGCCGCTCATGGGATCCAGTTCCTGCGGCATCTCCGTCACGTTCATTCCCGAGAGCGAAATCACCCGCTCGGAGATATTGACGGCCAGATCGCCGATGCGCTCCAGGTCGTTGGCAATTTTTTGCGACGCCACGACGCGCCGGATTTCCTCATCATCCAGCAACCCCGTGCGCAACATCCGCACCGCGTGGTCATCGATCAGCATTTCCATCTCGTTGACACGCGGCTCGACCAGGAACACCTGGCTCGAGAGCGCCTCGGCACTTTCCGGATTTGGGCGCAGCAGCGCGTCCAGGGCATATCCCACGCTGTTCTCGACCGTGCGCGCCATCGAGATCAGGTAGTTCGCCAGTACGTCTTCATAGATCGTTTGCAGGCTGCTAGCTGGAGTAGCCATTGCTCCGCCCTCGTCCGGGCCGACCCCGGCGAGATCACCTTAACTGGACTGTGTAAAGGCAGGATGAAGGCGAGGTGAATATCTTGCGAAGGTCTTGGCTGGCTCCGGGCGGGGGGTGTAAGGTTTGTGGGTCGTGCCTTTTCACCCTGACAGAGGAAGGGCAGGCAGGACAAAGAACGGACGTTTTCATCAGGGGTTTTAACCCCTGAGCTGCTGAATCCACATACTTCAGAAACTTTTACGAAGCAGAATCAATACTGAAACGAAATCGCGAACCTTGCCCGACTGCGCTCTCCACCCAAATGCGTCCGCCATGCGCATCCACGATATGCCGTGCAATCGATAACCCAAGTCCAGTTCCGCCCGCCTCACGCGCTCTAGCCGCGTCCACCCTGTAGAACCGCTCGAAGATGCGCTCCAGGTCGGACTCCGGAATTCCTATGCCCGTGTCCGCAACCGTAAAGATGACCTCGTTGCTGTTCGAATAGGCGGTCACATCGATTCGCCCGCCCGCGGGAGTGTACTGCAGCGCGTTATCCACAAGATTTTGCAGAACCTCGCCTAACTGCACGGCATCCCCGCGCACCGGCGGGAGGCCCTTCGGCAATTCCACCGTGATGCGAACTCCTTTTGCCTCGGCTTTTAGGCGCGCCGTCTCCACACACCCATTTACCAGCCCCGTCACACTGACCGGACCCGACTCCAAGTCGAGCCGTCCAGCCTCTATCCGCGAAAGCTTCAGCAGGTCATCGGTAAGCCGCGCCAGACGCTGCGCATGCTCACGGATGATTTCCATGAAACGCTTGCTGTTAGCCTTGTCGTCGAGCGCGCCTCCGAGCAGCGTCTCCGCGAATCCCTGGATGGCCGTCAGCGGAGTCTTGAATTCGTGGGAAACGTTGGCCACGAAATCCCGCCGCACACGCTCCAGACGCCTCAGTTCGGTGATGTCATGCAGCACCAGGACCGCGCTACTTGCTCCCGCGGCGCGCACCGGCGCAGCGGTAACGCTGAAGCTGCGCCGCCGTACTGTGCCGACCTCTACCTCGCCGGTGACCTCATCGCCCCCCGGAAGCACCTGCCGCACGGCAGTGACCAGCTCGGCCTGCCGCAGCCCCTCCACCAGCTTTTTCCCCTGCGAGCTTCCCTGAGGCAGTTCGAGGATTTGTTCGAACGCCTGGTTGCAATAAAGAATGCGCTCGTCGCCGCCTACCACAGCCACTCCCTCCACCATGCTCCCCAAAATGGCCGCCGAGCGATTGCGTTCATCGGTGAGCGTGTGAATGGTCTGACCGAGTTGCACCACCATGCCGCCCACTGCGTCGGCCAGGTCCGCGAGTTCATCGCGCGCGGGGCGGCGCTGCAGCGGCGTAAAATCTCCTGCCGCGGCGCGCTGCGCAAACTGCTTTACCTGGTTGATGCGTGAGGAAAACAGAAAAGAGAATGTGAAGGAAACCGCCGCGGTTACGGCCAGGATGCCGAGTGCGGCAAGCCACAGCGAATGCCGTACCGCCGAAGCAACGTCTGAAGGTACACGGGTCGCGCTGAACCAGTAGACTCCGGTGAACACAGCCAGCACCAGCGCCAGGTAGATCAGGCCCAGCCGCCAGAACAGGCTCACGCGCACAGACAGTTCAACCCTCTTCTTTGGATGGCGCGGCGCTTTCGAACATATAACCCGCGCCACGCACGGTTTTCAGAAACGCGGGATGATCGGCATCGCTTTCGACTTTTTCGCGCAGCCGGCGAATGTAGACATCCACGCTACGCGGCGTTACAAACCGTTCGGTGCCCCACACGGCATCCAGCAATTGGTCGCGAGTGAATACTCGATTTGGCCGCGTGGCCAGATAATACAGCAAGCGGAACTCCAGCGTCGAGAGGGTTACCGGCTTGCTGTCGTGCGTCACGCGGTACGATGACGGGTCGATCATCAACCCGCGCGTCTCGACCACGCGGGGCGTTTCTCCCGGCGGCTCGGCGCGTCGCAGCAGCGCTTTGACGCGCGCCACCAGCTCGCGCGGGCTGAACGGCTTGGTGACGTAGTCGTCCGCACCCATTTCCAGCCCCACGACGCGGTCCGCCTCCTCGCCCCGGGCGGTCAGCATCAGAATCGGCAGGCGGTTCAGCGCTTGATCGCGCCGTATGTCTCTGCAAATTTCGAGGCCCGAAATCTTTGGCAGCATCAAATCGAGCAGCAGCATGTCCGGCGGGGTTTTGCGCACCTGCACCAGGCCCGTCGCGCCATCGTTGGCGGCCGCCACTTGAAATCCTTCGCGTTCGAGGTTGTAGCGGACCAACTCGACGATATCGCGGTCGTCTTCAATCAATAGGACGCGCTTCATTTCCCTTCTTTCATGCGAGCGTTCCACCCAGGCCTTCCAGGCAGCAAACACACTATATTACATGGACGGGACAAATACCCATGTTACGGGCAGGTTAAAAATGCGGGCGGCACGAATCCTTCCTGGCGGGTATACAATGCAACCGGCCAACGGGCCCAGAGCGAATATCCCGGTTAAACCGTTAAACATCGACTGGATCGAGGTGAAACCATGAAGTATTTCGCGCTATTGGCTTTGTTTTTTCTCGGGACATCACTCGCCGCGCAGGAGATGCCCAAAGCTCCGGAAATTCCCTTCCGCGTTGTCGATGATTATCTGAAAATTCCCAGCGACATGATTATGGCCGAAGCGGTGGGCGTGGCTATCAATTCCAAGGGCCACATCTTTGTCCTGAATCGGGGAAATCACCCCTTACTCGAGTTCTCGGCAGACGGCGATTTCATCGGTTCGTTCGGCGAAGGTTCTCCGCTATTTCGCGTGCCTCACAGCATACGATTCGATTCTCAGGACAATATGTGGTTCGTCAATTCGGCCGACAATATGGTTGTGAAATTCGATCCCAAACGCCGGGTTGAGCAGGCTCTCGGTCGGCGCGAGGAACCTTGGGTCTACCTGACTCACGGGATCGAACGCGCCATTCCGGCTCCTGCGAATTTCTACCAGCCGACGGACACGGTCGTAGGTCCTGACGGCAGCACCTACGTCACGGATGGCTATGGTAATTCGCGAGTCGTAAAGTTCAGCCGGGAAGGAAATCTAGTGAAATATTGGGGCGACCGGGGCACGCGGCCGGGCCAGTTCAACACGCCACACAACATTGTGATCGACGCAAATTCAAATCTCTATGTCGCCGATCGCCAGAACAATCGCGTCCAAGTGTTTGATACCGACGGTACGTTTAAGCAGGAATGGCGCCTGGACGGCCCGGCATGGTCGCTCTGTATCACTCCGGGAGCCAATCAAAAGATCTTCGTAGGAAGCGTCGGCAAAGTGTACAAACTCGACCTGAAAGGCAACGTCCTCGGCAAATTCGGGAAGCTCGGCAGGCTGCCGGGATGGTTCGACTCCGTACACGCACTAACATGTCCGGATGAAAAAACACTGTATCTGGCGGAAGAGTTCAGCTACCGCTTCGACAAAGTGGTGCTCCAATAAGTGCTTTGACAGGCGGCTGAGTAGGCGCATCCGCACGACAACGGTGGGTTTTGTGGGTCGTGCCTTTAGGCACGACATAAAGGTCGCGATTTTTTCAGGGGGTTTAACCCCTGAAGGCCCGGAACAACAATTTCCAGTAAACTGTTTGGTCCTTCTCTATCAGTGTTCATCAGTGTTCATCTGTGGTTCCACAGATTTTATCTTTTCTCCGCGCCCCTGCGGCGCATCTTCGCTTCAAATGCGTACAAATATTTTTCTGCGATAAAGCGGCCAAAGGGGCGCGAGGATCAACAAGACAAAAAACACGGCAAAGCCGAGCGACGCATTGTTCGGATTCGCGTAAGGAGTGAAAAAATTGTTGTACAGCCACCCGTGCAAGGTTTGCGCGCGGCCGCCGGGCCCGGCGAATTCAAAGTCAATGCTGGTTTCCGAGACGATTGCCGCGAGCGCATAGGCCAGGATCGCATTCATCCCGAAGACCAGGAACGGCGCCGCCCAGTTCCTCCAGCCACGCAGATCCACCAGCCAGTAGCATAGCGCGAGCAACAACATGGCGAAGCCGCCCGTGAAGAGCACAAACGTGCTGGTCCACAAATTTTTGTTGATCGGGAAATACGGATGGAGCAACTGTCCCGCCAGCATCAGGAGGGCCCCTGCAATTACCAAGCCCAATATTTTCCGCGCGCCCCGGCGTTCCGATCGCAGCCATTCGCCGGCCAGAATCCCGATGAGCGCGGTGGCGATGGCGGGAAGCGTGGAAAGGAGACCTTCGGGGTCCCACGTCTTTGACTCGGACCACAAATGGCCGCCCATCAGCCCGCGGTCAATGTATGCGCCCAGATTTTCGTCCTTGCCCAAGTGCCCCGCACCGTAGCCCGGCACGGGCACGAACGTCATGAGCGCCCAGTAGCCCACCAGCAATATGAGGGCAACGCCTGTGATCGCGGCAATATTGACGCGCATGCGCACCCTGCCGTCCGCGTCAGTGCTGCGCCGGCACGTCGCGAGATACAACAGTCCGGCCGCCAGATAGCACAGCGCGATGCGCTGCAACACGCCCATGATGCGGATCGTATGGAAATCAAAAAAAGGTAAGCCATTTAAGAACAGCCCAATCGCGAAGATCAACACGCTGCGGCGCGCCACATGGATCGCCAGTAACCCGCGAGTTACGCCGCGCACGGCACGGGACGCGAAGGACAACGTCATGGAAACTCCGGCGATGAACAGGAAAAACGGAAAGATCAGATCGGTCGGAGTCCAGCCATTCCATTCCGCGTGCTCGAGCGGAGCATAAACGTGGCTCCACGAGCCGGGATCGTTCACCAGAATCATCGCGGCGATGGTGATACCGCGGAAAACGTCGAGCGAAACCATCCGCCTGGCTCGCGCTGCGTCCGTAGCCGCGAGCACATTTGTAACAGGCGCCGCAGTCGTTTCCGCGGTGGCGATGAGGGGGTTCCTCCACTGGCGGCGATACTACAGCAGCGCGGAAAATGCCGCAACGCCGCGGTGGTGCTGCAATGGCAACTCAAATTTCAGGAGTGGGCCCCATGTCGAATGACCATAGGCGGCCGGTAAACACAACGGCGTTTTCGGTGACCTAGACACTTTGAAAGGCGCTCGGGTACACTTTGTTGAGGCATTTCTCCATGACTGAGGCGGATATTTACACTTTCATGGCGCGGTGTAGACTGGGCGTTCTCGGAACAATCTGTGATACCAACACACCCCAATCTGCATTGGTAGGTATCGCGGTCACGCCACACCTCGAAATCATATTCGATACGGTCAAGAGTTCTCGCAAATATTCGAATCTCATCGCCAAGCCCTTCTGCTCCTTCGTAATCGGCTGGGTCGGCGAACAAACGGTCCAATATGAGGGCGAAGCTCAAGAACTCGAATCGCCAGAGTTGGAGCGGTACCAGGAGACGTATTTCAAAGTGTGGCCTGACGGTCCCGCGCGGATGAGTTGGCCCGCGATTGTCTATTTCGTCGTGCGACCAACATGGGTCCGCTACAGCGATTTCGACCAGAGCCCGCCACTAATATGCGAGTTCAGTCTCCGAAGTGCTCGCACGAATCGAGCGCGTGATTAGCCCTCCCGGAAACTGAATCGGCCGCGCAACCAACGAGTTGCCTCGTCGCGAACGTTGAAAACGAGAAGTCGCCCAAATTTCCCGCTGAGGATTGCTTAACGATCATTGAGAAGGGGCGGGATCGTCAAAGGAAAGAAAAAAAGCGTGGCGGGGGAGGAGGCCCCGCCACGCTTCTCTTAGAGGGAAGAAATTATTGGGTTCGCGCGATGCGGATTGCGCGTTTAGTGCACGCCGAGATTGTGGACGCCACAGAACAGCGAACTGGCGAAGCTGGCGCTTTGGGGGACCCACCACATGCGGCGCACCCAGCTATGCCTGCTGTACATCATCTTCTTGCCAACGTAGTCCATCACCAGGGGGCCCACTTGAATCGCCGCGTAGAGAGAGGCGTTCCCCGCGAAGGGCTTGAACATGGGATTCAGCTCTTGCGCGCCAGTCGTCGAAATAGCGCGGCGCGTGGTCCAGGCGTCAAAAGTGGCGGCGCTGTGTACGGCAATTCCGAGTGCCATCCAAGTGCGTCGTTTGTACTGCTCCTCTTCCAGCAGTTTGCCGACGGATACCGTCATTGGTTTGCCGGATCTCAGGAAAGCGTGCAGCGTGGGACCACTCATTGGGATAGGTTCGGGAGCGGCCGGCAGTTCCACGGGTTCCGGGAACAAGGCCGGCTGAATCGATGTGTCTGAAGAGACCGGCGTCAACGGCAAGGTTATCTCGTTGAAAGAGGAGATACTTGCGAGTGAGGGCATCGCCGGCTGTATGAGTGCAATCTTCTCTGCGGAGAAGGCCATCTGTGCATTGGCCTGTGGCTGAATCAAGAGTACGGCTAGCGCGAAAAACATTTCTTTCACCTCAGTGCGTTGCGGGGTTTTGAATGTCTTGGAATCCCTGCAACGTGAGGTCAGATTACGGTCGGGGACGGAAGGGGGAAATGGCTCAGTAGTCCTGAGAATCCTGAGAAGATGGTTTTGCGAAAACGGGACGATAGTCCTAGAACTCTTTGGTAGGACGAACATTAAGCGAAACTCGCTTTTTGGCTAGGTTTAGCAGCATTCTTGACGGTTAGGGGCGGCGCCCTAATGGTCCAGGGAGGGCCGTGCAGGCTCGCCAGGCCACTCCACGATTTCAAGCTTCCCATCAGGTCCACGCTCGAGCGTCGGAGCGTACAGGCCGACCTGCTGGCGACGCCACCAGAGACTCTGCTGGCGCTGGTCCTTCCAGTCGGAAAACCAGTATTGCCAGAGCACCGCCCGGACCTGCTGGGGTGGCTCTCCCGGGAAAGGATTGCCTGCGAAGAGAGCCAGGACGTCCGGCTCGGCCGTGAGAAGGCGCCGCTCGACCTGAAGGACAAAGGTGTATTCGCGCCAGGAACCAAGCGAAGCGAACCAGAGGTTCCAGTCAAAACGAGGCTGGTATGGTGCGTAGATTCGCGGCGGCGAGTGCAAGTCCTGCGGCTTGTAGCGGAAAGGATAGGCTGTCCAGGACTGGCCGTCGCGCGATCCCTGGAATTCGATTTCATAGCGGTCGCGCGTCATGACCGCAAAGAGCCCGAAATCATTGGCGATGCGGAAAGGCTCCAGCGCCCGCACCGGCGCGCCCGGCAAAGGGATCTCCCGCGTGAACATGGCAAGCAGCAACACCGATGTCGCGTAAAACACCCAGGTTAGAAAAAAGCAATGCACCCCCGTTCGAAATCCGGATTTCCACCTGGTGGGCGGTTTTTCTTGATTTAAAGTGATACTTGAAGATTCTCTGCCCGTGGAGCCACTCAGGCCAGAAGGGACCAGTCGGGCCAGAAACTTGTCGTCCAGCAAGAGAAAGCCTAGCACCAGCACGAGGTGGTTCAAGAAGGCGTAGTTGCTGGTCAGGATGATGGCGACCTGCCAGGGCGTGATGATGAAAAACAGCGCCATACGGAAACGGCGCGGCAGAAACACGGCGAAAATCAAGAGCAGTTCGAGAGCGAGCGTCAGGGCCGCCGTGGCCGCATGAAACCCGTGCGGCAGGTGATGCGCGTACCAGGCAATCCAAGTGGGCAGGGGACCATTCTGGTAATACTGGTCCATGGCAGTGAAATTGCGCCACTCGGGGTCGTGTCCAAGAATCTTCGCCACGCCTGACTCAAAATAAATACGGAACAAGAGCCAGACCAGCAGAAACCGGCTGGCAAGAGAAGGCGGGTCCAGGATTCCCAAACGAGGCCGGCAGCCTAACGGGGTAAAAAACAAGCTGATGAAACCCGCTTCGAGCAACATGCCGTCGGACTGGTAGCTCGCAAAATCCCTGGCAGTGCTGATGAAAGAAACAAACGCGATCAGGCATAAAACCAGCATGCCGCGCGGACAGACGTTCAGCACCAGCAGGACTGATGCGAGCATGCCCACGATGCAAACCGCCAGAAGCGTGCGATCGCTCGCCGACCACCAGAACACGGACGGCGCGAACCAAAAGCGCTGCGCTCCAAAGACGCGCGCCACTTCGGTGAGATAGCTCTCCGCGGGGAGGATTCCGTTGGGGCCGATGAGGCCTCGAATCTGGAAAGCTAGCGAATAAAACGCGGAGAAAAAGATCAGCCCAAGACTTCGCAGAAACAGCCAGCGCGCGGCCAAATAGCCGGGCTGCGCTGTGTCCGGGCCAAACAGGCGCTGCGGTAAGACACTGAGGTCGTAACGCACGACGCGCCATTATACAGACGGACGCAGGTGCGGGGGCCGAACATGAACAGCGAGAATCGCGTCAGCGCCCAGAAGAGCGGGAGTGCTCAGAATCGCGGTGACCTGAGTCAGCGGTTTCATCAACTGCCGCAGATTCCGACACATCGCTTAGCTCATCGCCGTCCGCAAAATGTTTGGGTCCGTAAAAACGAAGGCGGCACTTTCCGCAACGGTACGGACGAACCGAGAGGAAGAACAAGACCCAATATTCCAGAATCCGACCGCGCTTGGTGCGATGCACGTGCATGCTTCCACACCGGGGGCACGTTTTTTCAGGGTGGTAAATGAATAATCCGAAGGCACGCCGCATCGGAAATCGATCATATCGCGCGGCGTTTCGGGGCGCAATAATCGGCGAGATGATTGTCAATTTGGTTAGCGCTCGGGAAACTTAGAGCGCCGCCAGAACTTGCAGCGCATGATGACGGAGCTTGCCCAGGTTGCGATTGAGCGCATGCTGCCGCGGCAGGAATGGCAGCACGGCAGAGCGGCGCAACTTCAGGCGCTCCAGCGCCATCTTCAAGCGTCCGTCATGGGGGGCATAGTGCAACCCTCGCGCGAGGACGTCGGCCGCGTCTTGCTTGCGGTCGGCCCCGACGTACACTTCAGCAAGATTCAGGTAAAGCTGGGCCTGGCGGCGATTCATGCGCATCGCGGAGTGGCAGAGTTTTTCCGCCTCCGCCCATCTCTGCTCCGCCGCCGCGACCGCGACTCCCACATAAGATATGTAAAACGGATTGGATGGCTCGTGATCGAGAGCGGACCGTAGATGAGGCAGAGCTCTCTGCGCGTCTCCCCCGCGCAAGAACGCCAGGCCGGACCGGAACTCCTGGAATGCCTCAAGATGTATCATACTGGAACCCTCCGTAAGGAAATCGGGACGCTTAGAGTTTGCACAACTTGCCACGAACGGCGCCGTGGAATTTCACGGAAACCCTGAAGATGAGAATAGAACCAGGGTGCGGGAAAAAACACTGCTCGAACGGACAGAAGAAGGACAGGCATTTACACCGTCGCCGGCCAGCGTGCCTGGCACTCCTCAATTGCTTATCGGCAAATTCCGGGGGAAGTTCACTGCCGTAACCTACAAGGCACTCTTCGCAAGGTCTCCGGCAGTTTAACGGTGTTGTGCTACAATCCTGCACATCCCACTTGCTTTACGGGAACGATTGATGCGAAACGTCAAAGTCGGCTCGCGATGGATGGTGTTGTGCTTAGTTGTCCTATCCGCGGGTCTTTACATCGGAACGGCTTGGACTCCCGCCTTGGACGACGAAGACGTGGACGCTGCCCACGCCCTGGTGTCGCAGGAAATGCTGCAACGGCACGACTTTGTGGTCATGTACATGGATGGCGTGCGGTACCTGATTCGCCCCCCGATGCACTTCTGGTTGGTGGCCGCCAGCTACAAATTGTTGGGTGAAAGCGAATTTGCAACCCGGCTCCCGGTGGGGCTGGCGATGGTGGGAATTGTCCTGCTGACGTTCGAATTCGGCCGCAGATTTTTTGGCCAACGGGCCGGGTTTTACGGCGCCCTGGCCGTGGCGACCAGTGTGGGCATGTTCATATATACGCGGAACATGATCCCGGAAGCGATCTACACACTGGCGTTTGAAGGGATTTTCTATCTATTTCTGCGCTCTTGGACTGGGAGTCTCGATCCACGGGTCGGGTACTGGGGCGCCGCCGGCCTGTGCGCCGTTGCAGTCTTGACGCGCGCGCTGATCGGACTGCTTTTCCCGGCGTGCGCCATTATCGCGTTTATTACGATGGCGGGGGGATGGCATCGGTGGCGGGAGCTTCGTCCGTTTTCGAGCGCCGCGATTTTCCTGGCCCTCGCCGCGCCCTGGCACATTCTGGCCGGATTGCGCACGCCCGGTTTTTTCTGGGCGTTCTTCATCAACGAGCATTTGAACCGCGCTCTGGGGACGCGTCTACCTCATGATTACGGCGCGGTGCCATTATGGGCCTGGTGGAGCGCGCATTTGGTGTGGCTGTTCCCCTGGAGTTTCTTCGTTCCTCTCGCACTCCGTGAGTTGCCCCTTTCCCCGCGCTCCTGGCGCGAGAACACGGCTCCGGACATGCAGGCTCGGATGTTGTTGATGGCGTGGGCAGGCGTGATCCTGGTCTTCTTCACGTTGGAAAGCGGTTCGCGGCTGGAGTATTACAGCTTCGGGGCATGGCCGGCGATTGCGATGTTGCTGGGGCTTGGCATAGCGCATGCCGAGGAATCGGACGGCGCATGGCTACGGCCCGTGCAACGGGCGCTAGCGGGGCTGTCGGTGGTTCTTGCTGCGATCGCTGGCTACCTCGTCTGGGGTTCCATGCACATTCAAGCGGCAAGCGATGTCTCGCAACACCTGGAATTGCGCAGCCCCGAGACTTATATGACGGGAATGTTTCACCTGCTGGATTTGACGCCGGATTCGGTCGCCGACCTTCGACTTCCCATCCTTCTGTCTGCATTTTCGATGCTGGCGGCGTTCGTGGTTGCCTGGATCTTGCGCGAGCGTGGAATCCGATTGTTTCCGAGCATCGCGTTGGCGCTGGGGATGGTTGGATTCATTGTTGCCGCCCACATCGCGCACGACGTGCTCAATCCCACGCTTTCTTCACGCTCCCTGGCGATGGAGATCAAGAAAAACCTGCGGCCCGAGGATCAGATCGCTCTGTACGGGGATATCCGTGTCGCTCCGGGCATTGCTTTTTATTCGCATCGGGATGTGTTGCTCTATAACGCGACCGGGAGCAATTTAGAATTCGGTTCTCATTACCCGGATGCCCCGAAGAGGTTTTTCGACGATCAGGATTTTCGCCAACTGTGGAATTCCAAGGGGCGTGTTTATTTGGTTGTGCCTGCGGAACACAAAGAAGAAGTGCGGGAACGCCTGCCCGGGAATTCTTTGTGGGTGCTGGCGGAGACCGGCGGGAAAACCGCGTATGTGAATCAACCTCCCGATCAGGGCAATGCACCCAGCGCGTCCGTATCCGCATCCGCAGAGGACAAATCGAAGTTTACCGCTTTGCACGATCCTACATATCTGACAAAGGGTCCGAAATATCGCGTCAATACGCCTGAATAAGGAATTCGTGCGCGGTTTTGTGACGCCCGGTCCGCTTTTCACCATGCCCATTGGGTGCTGCTCCGCCCCTTTGTGATTCTTTGAGTTCTCTGCTTTGGGTTTTTCGGATTTAACACAGAGGACACAGAGAAAAGCCACAGAGAGCACGGAGAATTTGGTCGAGGGAGCGTGCGACTCCGAGCCAACATGCGACCAAGACCTCTCATTTCAAGATTGAGTCTGCGACGGCCTTTAGATCTGGGCCGTTGATTGTGGGTTTGGGGCCTAATGGGAATGGTGTGATGCCATTCCTTGCCACGAATGCTGCTTGCCATCCGGCCTTCATGGCGCCGAACACATCCCAGGGATGCGCGGCGATGAGCAAGAGTTCCTCGGGTTTCGTGCCGAGGTGCGCTACTGCGCTCCGATATGTTTCCAAATCAGGTTTGAATTTGCGGACGGAATCCACGGAAATAGATTCGTCGAAGTATTGGGTAAGGCCTGAGTTCTGGAGTTGCGCCTTCACGGCGGAAGGGCTGGAATTTGTCAGCGTGACCATTCGGAAGCCCGCGGCGCGCAGGCGCTTCAGGCTTTCAGGCACGTCGGGGTGCGCGGGCATCGTTAGGACGCCCTGCAAAATTCGCGTTGCGTCTTCGGAAGATAGTTTTATTCCCTTGGTGGCCGCCAGCATTTCAAGGACTGCGCGTCCCACGGTTCCGAAGTCGGCGTAGGCGTCCGCCACGGTCACAACCAGGGAGTAATGCAAGAGAAGGGAAAACCATTCGTCAAGGGCCTTGCCATCGCTAAACACGCGTGCGAATTGTGGCCGCAACGCGTTCAAATCGAGCATTGTCTGGTTCACGTCGAAGACGAGGACTTTCGGTTTCGCCTGGCTGGTGGCTTGCGGTTGCGAAGCGGCGGCGGACAGAAGCGGGTTGGAGCTTCTCCCACTCAACTTCGCAAAACAATGCAGCGTGCGTCCGCTTAGAACTGACCACATTGATGCCGCGGCCAATACGAATTTTCTTCTCGTCATGTGCGGATTCATTTGTTTCTCCTGACAGTACTTTTCACCATTCCTCGCAACCTCACGAGGAATCTCTATCTCAGTTGTTTGATTGATGCATATTATCGCGTTTCGATCCGAAGCGGGTTTTGGTAACACAGACTTCAGTCTGTGCGCTTTCCCGGCCACTCAAAAATCAAAACCACACAGGCTGAAGCCTGTGCTACTCGGCGCGCCACGGAGAGCGTTCCGGCCAGTGGCGCATTGCCTCGGCTGCCCAGGTGGTGGTCTTATCCGTGTGGCAGGACGTGCATGGATTTGGAATTTTATATTTGTCCGTCATGGCCGGCGTGATGAACGCGAATGTGTGGGCGCGCACGAAGACACCGGGAATCGTGACTTCGATTTTGGGCATGTGGCAGGACACGCATTCGCTGCCCGCGGAGCCGTCTTTATGGTGCGTATGCGCGGCAAGCGTCGCCGTGCGGGGTCCGTTGCGAGAGCCGGGGCCGTGGCAATCAAGGCATAGTTGGTTCGCGGGCTTTCGCAATTGCGCATAATTCCCCGTGCCGTGCACATCGTGGCAGTCGAAGCAGGTGACGCCGCGGCGGTACATCACGCTCTGCGTGAAGTCGTTACCCTGCATCCTGTTTTTGTGCGCCGTGCCGTCCGGAAAATGTGTGAAGCTCAGCTGGCCGAGCGTGTGTTCTTCGAGCTGCCAATAGTCCCGCAGATTGAGCCCCACGTGATAGCCGACCGGCCAATCGTAATATTTTCCTTCGATCGGATTGGCGAGCGGACGCCCTTGCGAGTGGCACTGGATGCAAGTGTCGTTCGCTTGGACGTAGTCCATGCGCGCCGGATTTAGGATGTTGCCGCGCGTGGGGTTCTCCACGTGCGCGCTGCCCGGGCCGTGGCAGCGCTCGCAGCCCACGTTCCATTCCGCGACTTGTTTGGTGTGAATGTTGTACTCGACGGAATGGCAGCCGTCGCAGGTGGGTCCCGTGGGGCGCTTCATGTTGTCGGGAGGATAGAACACCGCCCACCAGTCCGTGCCGATTGCGACCATGTAGGGGCGCCAGACCTTGTTGGCGACATCCCATTGCGCCGGCTCAGGGAAATAATCATCGCCGATTTTCGTGAAGTAACGCTGCTTCCAGACGCTTCCGTAGACGAAGGCGACTTGGTCCTTCGTAAACTTTGGACTGACATTGTTGGTGGCCAGATTGGGCGTAATGGCCTCGGGATGTTCTTTGGGGTCGCGGACGACATTGGCCATCGGCGTTTTCTTCCACCGCTCGTAGATTTCCGCGTGGCATTTCTGGCATGCCGCGGAGCCGACGTAGTGCGCCGCGCTCGCCGTTGCTAGCTGCTCGGCTTTCTGCTGCGGCGTCAGTTGAGAAATGGCACGGACGAAGAGAACAATCTTCCAGGCGGTGTTGTTGTCCTCCCCGGCGTGCGGATTTCCGAGCGCCGGCATCCCCGTGAGACGCACGCCATTCTTGATGATGTAGTGGATTTCGCCGTCGCTAAGATTCTGCGTCGCGGGCAAACGCAAATCCGGCGCCTTGGGATAGAGATCCTGGCCGATTTCAGACTGCGCGTTGCCGTCCTTGCCATGGCAGCCCGCGCAGTGGTTGGTGAACAGCTCTCGCGCTTCTTGCAGGCCCTCGTCAGTGGGCGTAAACGGATTTTTCTCGTCACGCGCGCTGCCGGGAATCCCCAGATTGCGCACCGTGCGAGATACGACGCTTTCGACAGCGGAAGGCTGATCGGCAGCGCTGAAACCACGCCGGATTACTGCTGTTCCGTATGCAACCGCAAGGATCGTGACTGCAAGCAAGATCAGAAGAACTGCCTTTCCGTTTTTCATATTTGTCCCTAGCAGCTTGGTAAATAAACGAGCTCACAATCTGCGCGGTGCTTTCCCCAATTCATTTTGGAGCAGGGGGGTTCAGTATTTCCTGCCTCCGTAGACTGCAAAGTTGTAATGTTTCCAGATCACGTCGACATCAGCGAAGCCGATTTCCGTAAGCCACGCCAACTGATCCATCAACTTTGCAGGGCGATCTTCGGCCTCGTACTTAGGAATCCACTTCATTTCGATTTCTTCCTGGGAGACGTTGCGCCGCATAAATGCACGCCACTGCCGCATATACGCAGCTTGTAGAAAGTCATTTGAACCAAGAACAATGTCTGCGTTGTAAAAAACTCCGCAGGAACGCAGGCTACCGTAAATCCGACGGTAGAACTGCCGCTTGTCGTCATTCGTCACCAGATGATGCAACGCGAGCGATGACACGACAACATCGTAGTTCCGCTCGAAGTCGAACCTATTGAAGTCGCCCACCACGTAGTGCACATGTGGATGAAACTCTAGCTTTGCCCGGGCCATTGCGATCATGTTCTCCGCCAAATCTAGGCATGTGACTTGTGCGTTCGGGAAACTGCCCAGAACGCGCTGCGCCACTGTTCCCGTGCCGCACCCCAGGTCAATGACATGCACTGGCGAAGAGTTCTCGAACGGAATGGCCGCCACAAGCGCCTCTACCATTCGCGGGTAGTCAGGTATCAGCGTTACGATAATGCGATCAAACTCTCGTGCTTCTTCCTCAAAATGTTTTCTGACTATGTCCATGGAAGTATTGAATGAATTCCGGGAGAGAGGCCACCCTTCATTCGTTAGCCCTGGAATTTCAATCTTGTATTGTGTAAATCCTCATTTCAGCGCCACGGCCTGCACTCGCTGGAATAGCCAGGAAAAAGCGGTGCATGCCCTTTCCCTGCCTTCCAAAATATCCGGCGGTGCGTCCGCCCAGCGCGGTGGGAATCTTGGCGAGGAGCTCGTAGTGGTCAGGATCTTTCATTTGAAAAACGAAGATAAAACCCTCTCCCCCCGGCATGTAAATGCGCTTATGCTCGGCATCGTAGTAAAGATCATCCGAGTCCGCGACACCGGGCAGCAAGGCGACCCTGTGACCCGACGCCGTGTCAAACACAGCCAGGCGCGGCGGTTCGCGTATGGCGACGAATAGCCGGTGATCGGCTTCGTCAAGGGCCATGGGGAAATTCATCAGCAGGCCGGTCAAAGGCCATCGCGTGATTTGCTTCGTGTCGCGATTGATCACGGCGATCTGTTTCAAGTCCGGGATGTTTACATAAATGTTGGGGCCCAACTTTTCGAGTTGAAAGGATTCCGGTTCGCCGCCAATTTTGTATTCATCGATGCGCTGATTGGTCATGGCATCGACGACCCCAATAGCCCCTGTCTTTTCGTCGTCTCCGCAACCGACATAGACGCGTTTGGTGGCCGCGTCGTAGCGCAGGTTGTCGGCGCCCCCTGGGAAATCAATTGTGGTGATGAGATTAAATGCGGCTGCGTCATAGATGTAGAGCTTGCCCTTTTCGCTGGCCGCAAAGAGCTTGCTGGCTTCAGGCGAAAAAGCGACGCCCTGGGGGCCGGGAATCCCGGTGATGGTGTGTTCCACGGTGCCGCCGAAAATGCTGATCACCTCGACCGTGTTATTTCCGAGCGCGGAAACAAACACTTGTCCCTGGCCGGACGCAAAATGATCGAATCGCCCTTTTACACCTTCCATGGGAACGGAACCTGACAAGATGAGGGGTCTCGCGCTCTCCGTGGCGGCAATCTTTGGACTGCCGGCCGGACCCTTTGCAGCGGCGGTGGGGTTCTTTTTGGCGTCCTGTTGAGCGCTTACCAGCGTCGCGAATGCGGCGATCAGCGTCAAAGCGAGGCTAACACCGTAAACTTTTCTCATACGCTCCTCCTCTTACCAAGTATTTCTTTCTTTGATCCCCAGGGTGAGCAAAGGTTGCCATCTTAATTGAAACAATCTGAAAAATCCCTGAAAGAATACCCGTGGTTCGGAATCTGCCTGGGGTCCCAGATTACCTTTCCGCAGGGAGAAGGTGATGCCGGATTCTCTGTCTGGTAGAATGGAGGAATCAGTGGCCGGCTCTGAGGCGCGGTCGCCAAGTGGTAAGGCAAAGGTCTGCAAAACCTTTATCGGCGGTTCGATCCCGCCCCGCGCCTCCAAAGCAGCTCTTTTTCAAAGCTGGCTCGAAATCCCCCGATTTTCACGTTCGTAAATGAGGACACCACGCCCACATGGGAGGCGCAGGTATCTCGATGCTTAATTATTATTTCAGACCAGAGTAAACGTACGGTTAAGCGGGCACAGCCTTCTATGGCGCAGAGAGCTGGAAGTTGACGGTGACTTTGGCGCTACCCTTCACTTCCACTTTTTTTTGCATCGTAACCGGTTCTCCAAAGAAGAGCCGCTTGGTCATTTTCTGGCTAGCAACGTCGAGAGTGGGCTCCTCACGCGCCACCTTCCAGCTTTCGTGCCAGGCGGCGATCTGATACTCCCCGGGCGGTACATCGGCCAACTGGAATTCACCATGTTCGTCGGTGACCGCGTAGTACGGGTGGCGAACCACCAGGACGATGCCGTTCATCCAGACGTGGCCGGCGTTGCATTTCAGATCAATCACGCCGGGTTTGTGCAGCGTGCGGGAGATGAACTGGTTCTGGAAGGGAAAGGGAAGATTAAAGTCCGCGGCCCCCATCATGTGAACTGTGTGGAGAATCGGGTCGCTGCTCTTCAGTCTGTATTCCGCATCCGCGGGAACGAGGGCCACGTGGGGGATGTAGCGGCAAGTTTTCTGATCAAGTACGCGCCGCGTCTCGGGCAAGTCCATGGCTTTACCGCGCGTCACGTCCACCAGGTAGACCACGGTGTTCTCCACTCCTCCACTAGAGCCGACGATGAGTCTTTCCAAGTCGCGATTCTTCGTTCCTTCCGGATCGCAGACCTCGGGATCTTTCGTGATCGGCACGGACGCGGGTTTCACCGGCTCACCGGACCACTTCACGGTGCCAGAGATCGTGCCACCATCGTGCACCTCGACGACCTCGTACGTCCCCTCAGGAACCGCCTGAGAAGTTGAAAGTAAAGCGAAGGCGAGCAGTGTTAAGAGAAGGAGTGTCCTTGCGCATCTCATTGATTCTTTGTCTCCAGGCTGACGCATTACCCTTTGCGTCCACTTGAAATTAATTTAATGATAGCTGCGGGGTGAGTCCGCGACCAGCCACATCAATCCCGACGTTGTCAATCAGATAACGTGGGATCGTCGGAGCCGCGCGATCGTTTCCGAGATTGAAGGGGTCGCGATATCTCCGCTTCTAACCTGCGGGCTGTTCAGGTCTCACGGCGATCGGGAGGGCTGATGTTCCTAAGGACGTCATTCCTGCGATTATTCGCGGGCGCGAGACACGCGACGCGTTCGTCGCGCTGGAGCACCCTGGCGAAGGCAATCGCCGGCGCCGCCGTATTTTTCGGCGCAATGCAGCCCCTCTACGCGCTCCCGGTGCAGAAAGTGCTGGCCATTCCCGCCTTTGCACGGAAGTACGGGCTGCCGTGCTCGGCCTGCCACACGGCGTGGCCGGAGTTAAACAACTTTGGGCAAGTATTCCGAGACAACGGCTACCAGCTCATGAACGACCGCGACTCTCCCATCTATCAGAATCCAACTTATTTCCCGATTACTTTCCGAATTACTCCGAACTGGCATCTGGAGAGCACGACCCACCAGCCAGTGGACTCAATCCCCGGCGGGGGAGGGGCAAGCATTTCCCAAGACAAGACGGTCACAACACATGGTTTCGATCTCTCCGGTCTCGACATTTGGACGGCGGGAACGCTCTTCAAGAACGTTTCGTTTTCGGTACTTCCTTCGGCAAACAGCGCAGGGGCTTTTCACTTTGAGAACGCCTACGTCCGCTTCGACAATTTGGGTGGAAGCCGGTGGCTGAACCTGAAGTTTGGAAAATTCGAGCTCGACAATTTGATTTCTGAAAAGCGGTTCCTATTTCTCTCGGCGAATGGAGGCTTATACCAGACCTATCACTTCGTACCGCTGGGGGATTCGACCGGCTTCGGAGTCGGTGACAACCAGATCGGCGTGGAGTTGATGGGCCACTCGGCGAAGAGTTACACGCGTTACAGCGTCGCCCTGCTCAGCAGCAACGAAGGGCAAGTAGGCTTGCCATCGAGTCGGACTTACGACAGCTATCTGACTTTCAGCCAGGCGTTTCAAGTGAGCAGCCTGGGTCTGCAGAGATTCGGGGCATTCGCCTACATCGGTGAGAGACCTACCGTAACGCAGACCTCTTCCGCTTCGGGCACGCCCGCGCCGATCGCTGGGGCGGCGACGGGAAACAAACCGTTTTACCGCGTTGGCTTCGCTGGCGATCTTTACGCCCTTCGGGGCAAGTGGGAATTCCTGCCCTATTACGTTCACGGCTACGACAACGCATTTCTGGGAACCAAGACGGCTGCGAATATGACTCTGCCGCCGGGCACCCACGCGCCTGTATGGAATGGCGGATTTCTCGAGTCCCATTACTATGTGAGTCCGCAATTTGTCCTTACGGGGCGCTACGAGATTATCCGTATGGCGCAGCAGGCTCTTGACACGAATCCGGGCAACCTGGGCGACATCGACGCCTATTCGTTTGGATACCGTTGGTATCCCTTCATGTATAGCCGCGCAGGACTAGCATTTCACAATGAATACTCGATGGCCAGGAGCCGTGGAACCGCGCCACTCAGCGGGGACGGAGTGGGCGCTGCTTTTAGCCCGAGCAGCGGCGTCTGGAGCCGCAGCTTGCTTATTGGATTCGACTTCGACTTCTGAGTACGAGTGCTGGCTCATCCTGGAACTCACCGGAGTAGAGAGGCGCAGATGAAACTTGGAGTTAGTGTGGTGGCGTTCCTCCCAGGTTTGGCATGTTTGTCGCTAATGGCCGGCGCGGCTCCATGCTCCGCGCAAATTAATATTCACGTTCACACCGCAACGGGGCCAGCGGAAAGTCACATCGGCAATCTGACTGGACACTCCGAGGCGGGTAAGCAGCTCTACCGCCGGTTCTGCATCGGTTGTCATGGCCCGAACGGAGACGGTAAGGGGGAGAACGCCCCCTACTTGGCCGACGGTATCCAGCCTCGAGACTTCACTGTGGGGCTTTTCAAGTGCCGGTCAACTGTTTCGGGCAGCCTTCCCTTGGACAGCGATCTCTTCGACACCGTGGGCCGAGGCCTGGTGACTACCGGGATGCCCTCCTGGGGCCCGTTGACGGATCAGGACCGCGCGGACCTGGTGGCATTCATCAAGACATTTTCTCCGCGTTTCGAGGAGGAGAAGCCGGAGAAGCCCATCCCGAATCCCGCGGAATCAGCGGACACTCCCGAATCGCAAAAGCGGGGCGAGGAACTCTACCAGAAGACGTTGAAATGTTTTGAGTGTCACGGCAAAAGTGGGCGGGGCGACGGCCCCTCGGCGCCGACGCTGCGGGACAATAAGGGCAATCCTATTCCTCCCTATGATTTCACGACTGGTTCGCGGTTCAAGTGCGGCGCCACGAACGCGGACCTCTATAGGATTTTCATGACTGGCCTGGACGGCACGCCGATGCCGGCATGGAGTGATTGGGTGAGCCCGGACCAGGGATGGGACCTCGTCCATTACCTTCGCACGCTGCAAGTGAATTACAAGACAGGGAAGTCAAAAACTGCGCCCCAGTCGCGAGAAAAATCAAAAGAAAACACTGCGAAATTGAAGTAAGTCAGCAATCGTTACCTCATTCATGGGCGTTGCAGAGATCGGCTGCACCAATTCTCCGATCCGAACTTGTTCGCCTGACAAAAGAAAAAGCAAGAACCGGCCTGATCGAGGCACCTGAGGCGTATACTGCACGTTTGCCGGGAGGCCGGGATGGAATTTCCGGCACCTCCTTGGTTGCTATCCGTCGAGGGGCACAAAATTGATTTAGGGAGCAAGCCATGATTCGCCATCTCAAGACCGGCCAATCCGCTGAGGCGAAGGCCGAAAACAGCGCGCAGGTCCGAAGCACCGTGGAGGCGATTCTTGCCGACATTGCTGCTCGCGGGGAAGCGGCCGTGAGGGAGTACTCGGAGAAATTCGACAAGTGGTCTCCACTGTCATTCCAACTTTCCGAGAGCGAAATCGCCGAGTGCGTGCGCGCCTTGCCGCAAGGCGTGATCGACGATATCAAGTTCGCGCAAACCCAGATCCGCAATTTCGCGCTGACGCAACGTGCCGCCCTGCGTGACGTGGAAGTGCAAACACTTCCCGGGGTCGTGCTCGGCCACAAAAATATTCCCGTCAACAGTGTTGGCTGCTACGTGCCGGGCGGACGGTATCCTATGGTGGCCTCGGCGCATATGAGCGTGGTGACGGCGAAAGCGGCGGGCGTCAAGCGGATCATCGCAAGCGCGCCGCCCTTCGGGGGCAAGCCGCATCCGGCCATCGTTGCGGCAATGCATCTTGGCGGGGCCGATGAAATTTATGCGTTCGGCGGCGTGCAGGCGATCGCGGCCATGGCACTGGGCACGGAAAATATCGCACCCATCGACATGCTCGTGGGACCCGGCAATGCCTACGTTTCCGAAGCCAAGCGCCAGTTGTTCGGACGCGTCGGTATCGACTTACTTGCGGGGCCCACCGAGACTCTCATCCTTGCGGATGACACGTGCGACGCCGAAATGGCTGCCGTCGATATGATCGGCCAGGCGGAGCATGGCCCGGGGAGTCCCGCAATTTTGGTCACGAACTCCGCGAAGCTCGCCGGGGAAGTGCCCGCCGCGATTGAGAAACTTTTGTCATGGCTCCCAACGGCTGCGACTGCGAGCCAAGCGTGGCAAAATTGCGGTGAGATTATTCTGTGCGATACGCTCGACGAAATGGTCCAGGAGGCTAACCGCATTGCCTCAGAACACGTGCAGGTGCTCACGCGCGATCCGGATTATTTCCTGCAGCGTCTGACCAACTTCGGCTCGTTGTTCCTCGGGCATCGCACCAACGTGGCTTACGGAGACAAAGTGATCGGTACGAACCATACTCTGCCAACCATGAAAGCGGCGCGCTATACAGGCGGACTGTGGGTTGGCAAGTTCCTCAAGACTTGCACATACCAGCGGGTGCTGACCGATGAAGCCGCGGCGATGGTTGGTGAATATTGCTCGCGTCTCTGCGCGCTCGAAGGATTTGCCGCGCACAAGGAACAGGCGGACTTGCGCGTCCGCCGCTTCGGAAGGAAGGTAGCCTAACCGATGGAACCGACGCAGGAAAGGCCCGTTGGAATCGTCACAGGAGGCGCGGGAGGGATCGGCAAGAGCATCTGCGGCGCTCTCGCTCGTGAAGGCATGCGCGTTGTTGTGGGTTATAACCGATCCGCAGTCGGAGCTCGGGAACTCGTGGACAGTTTGCCAGGGCAGGGCCACGCCGCGCTCTCCGCACCGGTCACCGATAGCGCCGCTCTCAAAAGCCTCGCGTCAACGATCGCTGCGCGTTATGGACGCTGCGATGTACTGGTCAATTGCGCCGGCACGACACGCTTCGTGCCGCATGGCGAGCTCGACAGCCTGGATGACGATTTGATTGATCTCATCCTGGCGACAAACGTACGCGGGACGTTTGCCACTGTGCGCGCGTTACGGCAGTTGCTTGACAAAAGCACGCAGCCGGGTGGCGCGGTGGTGGTCAATATTTCGTCGCTCGCAGCGGTTACCGGGATGGGTAGCAATGTGATGTATTGCGCCTCGAAGGCGGCGGTCGACAACATGACCAAGTCGCTGGCGCGCGCACTCGCCCCTCGAATTCGCGTGGTGTCGGTTTCGCCCGGATTGGTCGAGACTGATTTCATCAAGTCGATGGACCAACGCTGGCGCGACGAGCAGTTGGAGCGCACGCCACTCAAGAGACTCGCATCTCCCGTCGAGGTTGCCGCCGCCGTTGTCGCGGTGGTCAAGAATCTCACGTTCACCAGCGGCTCCATCATCGCCATCGACGGTGGCCGGCCGCTAAGCTGAAACCGTAAAGCCGGCAATCGCCACCGCTACTTGTCCTGCCAATCGGTCGGGCGGTTCAGATTTGCCCGTACCCGCCGTCTACGTTGATTTCCACGCCTGTGATGTACGACGCATCCTGGGATGCCAAGAAGGCCACGGCGCCTGCAACTTCCTCGGGCTGGCCAAACCGCTTCATCGGATTCATCGCAACCATTTCTTTTGCGATTTCATCGAAGGCTTCCTTGGATAGGCCAGTCCTTCCAAAGATCGGCGTAACAATCGGCCCCGGCGCAACGGCGTTCACACGGATGCCGCGCCCTACCAGTTCCGCCGCCGCAGTCCTTGCCAGGGAGCGCAGCGCTGCTTTTGTAGCTGAATACGCGCTGGCCCCCGCGAAGCCTGTGCTGTCCGCCACGCTGGTATTCAAGATGATCGAAGCGCCGTCATTCAGCAACGGCAGCGCTTTTTGAATCGTGAAATACGCTCCCTTAATGTTGATGTCAAAATTCTCGTCGAATGTGCTTTCGGATGTCTCGGCAAGCGGCGCGAACTTCGCAACGCCCGCGTTCACAAACAGCACATCAATTTTGCCCAGCTTCCGTGAAACCTCCGCAAACAACTTGTCAACGTCCGTAAGCTTGGCTACGTCCGCCTGCACCGCCACCACGCCATTTCCGATGGTTTTCACCGCTTCGTCCAGCGTTTTCTTGCTGCGACCCGCGATGGCTACCCTCGCGCCTTCTTCCTGCAGGCGCTTAGCCGTCGCCAGGCCGATGCCGCTGTTTCCGCCGGTCACCACTGCCACTTTTCCTTCGAGTCTCTTCATGTCAGTCTCCCTATGTTTGTCTTATTTTCTGCCTGGCCCTCCCCGGGAGCTTGCATCCTGCCGATCCCGGGGTTACTATGATTTCGATATTTAGATGACTGTCAAAGTAATTGGTTACAAGTCTTTTCAGGCTCGTGGCGGAAGAATAGAGTTCTCTGGCGGTAAGGGCGATGCGTTCGCTACATTTAGGTGGCACACATGGACCATTCCGAGATTGAGAAAATATCGAAAGCCCTGGCGGACAAAACACGCCTCAGGATTTTTGAGGCTATTTCGGCGTCCAAGCAAATGAATTGCGGCGAGATCGTCTCGATGCGCGGCGTTACCCCCGCAACTGTCTCTCACCATCTCAAGATTCTTAGCGAAGCCGGGCTGATCGCCTGCCGCCGCGAAGGGCAATTTGTCTATAGCGAGACCGTCCCCGAAACCATCGCGGCTTATTCGCGGGCGCTCGCGAAAATCGCGCGCGGCAGGAGAGCAGCACGACGCCGCTGACTCGCTCAAGAAATGTGTTGAGAGAAACTATCCATGCCATCGATGCGTTGCGGGTAAAAGCGCCGTTCGCGCGCAATACCTGCACGATTGGCAAATTCGTTGTGTCGAAGGACATGGAGGCGTAATATGCGCGAAAGAGTGGCCAATTCGAAAATTCCAGTTAGAGTCGCGCCTGCCACCCAGGCAGAGGTTTGGAGGAATTCTGTGAGAAATAAAACTCGGACGATCTTCCTCGGCCTCATGACGATGTCCGTTCCGCTGTTCGCGCACCACGGCGCCGCCGCATATGACACGACGAAAAGGACAACCGTGAAAGCGACAGTAACGGAATGGTTTTGGGCCAATCCTCATTGCTTTCTGAAGTTTGATGCGAAGGATGAGAAGGGCAACGTCGTGCATTGGGCAACTGAGGCCAGCAATCCGTCGGACATGGTCAACCTCGGCTGGAGCAAGCAGACATTCAAACCCGGCGATGAAATCACTATCACATTCATGCCTGTCAAGAACGGCCAGCCGATCGGCCGCATAGAGCAAGTCGTGCTTGCCAATGGCCAGACTCTCAGCGCCCGAGTCGTCTTCCAAAACCAGACGGGCTCCCCTTCTGGACTCGGGGTATCCAAGTAGAGCCCGCAGCCGCATCGAGGAAGGAACTCGGGAATGCTAAGATTTTTCTCGGCTTTGGCAATCGCCCTGGTTTTACCAGTGCTGTTCTCATCTCTTCTGCGTGCTCAATCGGCCTCGCATCAACAGGCAGGAGTATTGAAGGGCCAGAAAGCAGCCCCCGCACCACGGCATGACATTTCTGGAATATGGGACCCGGGCAACGACGGAATCCAGCCGCTTGGCCCGCGGGCGATGCCGGACGACGGCAAGCCCGAACATCAATTGCCCTACACTCCTTTGGGGTTGGAAACGTTGAACTCCCATAAGCCGAGCAACGGAATTAGAAGTGTTCTTCCAGGGGAGACGAATGATCCGGTAGTTACCTGTGATCCCCAGGGAATTCCTCGCGAAGACCTTTATGAACTCAGGACGACTCAGATCCTTCAGACGCCGCTTAACGTGGTAGTGCTGTACGAATTTGGCAAGATATGGCGGGTCGTGTGGACGGACGGGCGGGATCTCCCCAAAGATCCCGAACCCAGGTGGTATGGTTACTCTGTAGGGAAATGGATTGATGATTATACGTTCGCGGTGCAGACTTCAGGAACGGATGAGAGAACGTGGGTTGACAGAGCAGGCCGTCCGCATAGCAGCGACCTGCATGTCGAGGAGAGGTTCCACCGCGTCGATCATGACACTTTGGAACTCACGGTGACGATTGACGACCCGAAGATGTACACGAAACCCTGGGTGGCTCTCGACAAGCTGCGTTTCAAATTGAAGCCGCCCAATTTCGATGTCAGGGAGATGATTTGTTCGCCCTCGGAGTTTGCGGAATACAACAAAGTAATTGGCAATCCCGCCAGCGGCAAAGACCCCCAGTACCTGTGGCATCGCGATAGGCACGGTCCGCGGACAACCGCCGCAGAATCTCTTCCTCTCCTAACCCACTGAATCAACAACGTTTGCCTCGCGTTTGCCTTCAGAAATGCGCATCAGGATTCATCGGAGTCACGCCTTCTTACTTGGATGAAACACTAGTTCGCAGCCCTGGTGTCTATCGTATTTGTGATCTCGGCCAAGATTTCTGCTGGTTCCCTGCAAGAACCGGCAGCGAGTTCGTTCTAACCCTGAGCGCCCCAAAATTTTCCGGCGCTGACGAAGCAATTCAGGAGGTGATTTATGGAAATCTTCCAGGGACGCAACGAATCGTCAAGCACTTGGCCATCCACTTTCTGGTTCATTCTGGTTGGCGCTGTCATAGCAGCTGTGATGATTGTCGCGACACAACCCTCCGGAGCGGCGAATGAGGAACCAGTCGTTGCTACTCACTCGCACGGCGTGCTGAATGTGACGATACCCTACCAAGCTGAGCATTCCGGCGCGGGACGATTGACGGTGGAAGTCCTGGACCCGGAAGACCAAGTCCTGGCGCGCGAGGAACACAGCATCGAAATTTCCGCGGGCAAAGGGCGATGGCAACAAGAGATCAAATTTCAAAAACCATTGGCGTATGAAGACCTGGTCTGGCAGCGCCTGCATTATCACTTCGAGTACAACGACAGAAAGGGCGCGGGGCTGGAAGGCACCGAATCGATCGCACAAATCGTGCGAACTCCGGTTGTCCACATTCTGGGCCAGCAATCGTACTTGAGCGGGGGGCAAGCGGCGGTGCGTGTGATCGGCACCGATTCGAAGAACGAGCTTATTGCAGGACCCAGCACAGTGCGAATCGAATTGATTGTTCCCGAACAGAAGCCTCGCGTCCTTTTTACCGGACGATTGAACAGCCGAGGAACCACGGGAGCGCAGTTCCGATTTCCCGCGGGATTCGTTGGGAACGACCAACTACGCTATGAGGTGGACACTCCGATCGGTTCAGCGGAATTCACTCAGGCCATTCGCCTGGAAGATAAAGTCTCCATACTTCTCGCCACCGAAAAGCCAATCTATCAGCCGGGGCAGACCATTCGAGCACGCGCGCTGGCGCTCGATCGCTCGAACCATGAAGCGGCCGCTGATAGCAAATTGATTTTTGAGGTGGAGGATTCCCGCGGGAACAAAGTCTTCAAGAAGGCGACGAAGACTGACAAGTTTGGAATCGCGTCAGCGGAATTCGAGCTGGCGAACGAAGTGAATCTGGGGACGTATCACTTGCGCGCCCTGATGGGCGAAACCGAGGCGGCGCCCACGAACAGCGCCGAGATCGCGCTCAACGTCGAAAAGTACGTTCTCCCAAAATTTAAGGTCGCGGTTGATTTTGCGGGAAAAGGCAACAAAGCAAAACGTGGTTACCGGCCCGGCGACCACGTAACGGGTACCATCCGCGCGAATTACTTCTTTGGGAAGCCAGTCGATGGCGGCGAGATCAGCGTCAAAGTTTCCGGCCTCGACGTTTCCATGTTTGAGGCCGCGTCGGTTCAAGGCAAAACCGATCGCGACGGGGCCTATACATTTGACCTCAAGCTGCCTAGTTACTTTGCCGGGCGTCCGCTCAGCCAGGGCGCGGCGCGATTGCTGGTTGAGGCCAAGGTGAAAGACTCCACCGGCCATGAGGAAACACGCGGTGAGCCGATCACCGTGAGCGAATCGCCTTTGGTCATTACGGCGGTTCCCGAAGGGGGCACGCTGGTCCCGAATTTGGAGAACCAGATTTTTATTCTTACTTCTTATCCGGATGGGACGCCAGCCAGGACCAACATGAAAATACGGGTGGGAAGAACCACTGATCAGCGCGCGGCGACAGATGACGGAGGCGTTGCTGTGATTCGCATTGACGCTGACGCAGGACCCGAAACGCTAAGCGTGGAGGCGACTGATAACGAGGGAAACGTGGCATCGAGAAATATTTCACTGGAGACACGTCAGGGACAGAACCAGATTCTTTTGCGGACGGAGCGTGCCGTTTACCGCGCCGGAGATCGCATTCAACTAAAAGTCTTCTCCACACGGAAGCGGGGCACCGCCTACGTGGATATCGTCAAGGAAGGGCAGACTGTGTTGACGCGCGACCTTGAAATCGAAAACGGGCAGGGCGAGCTTGCCGTGACTGCCACGCCGGAATTGGCGGGAACCCTGGACTTCAACGCCTTCCTTTTCGGCAGCGATGCTGTGCCCGTGGCCGATCACAGGCTGGTCTTCGTGCAGCCAGCGGACGAACTTAAGATCGAGGCGGCATCAGATGCTGCAGTGTACAAACCCGGCGAAGAGGCGCGCATAAGGTTCCGAGTGACGAATACGCGAGGCGAAGGCGTCAGCGCCGCACTGGGAGTGCAGGTGGTTGATGAGGCGGTCTTCGCGCTGGCGGAAAAGCAGCCCGGCTTTGCCAAAGTGTTTTTCTACCTCGAACAGGAAGTCCTCAAGCCTCGGTATGAGATTCATTCCATTGGAATGCCCGAGATTGTCGAGCCGGTTGAAGAGTCAAAGCTCGCGCAGCGAGACCGCGCGGCGCGCGCGCTGTTTTCAGCAACAGAAATGGTAAGTGCAAACAAATTCAAGACGGAATTCGGCCGGGCCGTGCCGCAGACAAAATATGCGGAGTATGCAACGCGCTACCAGACGAAGTTTCTCGCTCAAGTGCGCAAAGTATCCGAAAGATTAAGCCGGGCTTACGCGGGAGGCTCCGATCAGAACGACTTGACGGGAATCTTCGCTAAGTTGACAACCAGTGGCGCGCCAGAACTTCGTGATGCATGGGACACTGCCTTGCGCATCGAACGCGCTCAGCAATATCTCCAAACAACGTATTACTTGGTGCGCAGCGCGGGTCCGGACAAGAAATTCGGCACCGCGGATGATTTAGCAACCTATTTGACGGTCCAGCGCAGGAAGGCGGTGGGCCGTCCGACTTCAGGCCCGAGCGGCATTGATGTCAACATCGAACACGATCGAGGGCCCTTCAATGGCCGCGCGGAGATTACGGGAACCGCTGTTGATCAGTGGGGCGGCGCGCTGGAGGGGGCTACCGTCAATGCACGTTCGATTCAAAGTGGAAACGTTCGCACCGCAAGGGCAAGCGCGAACGGACAATTCAGCATGGGGGCTCTGCCCGCCGGTGAATACGAGATTCAGGTTTTCACGGAGTCAGAATCCATCTCGAAGAAAGTTAGGCTCGAACCGCGCGATCGTGCGGCCCTTTCCGTCTTCCTCAGGCAAGAGCCAGCCGGAACCGTCGTGGCGGTCAATAATGACATGGAAACTAGAATGGAACTGAAAGCCGGAGCCGGATTTGGAGTCGGAGCAGGAGCCGGTGGGGTTGTATTCGGAGGCATGCCAGTCCGCGAGATGCCGCTCAATGGCAGGAACTTCGAGGCCATGGACCGGCTTCAAGCGCGTGCGCCTATGCCTGCCCCGCCTCCTGCGATGGCGCAAACCGTAGCCGTCCCAGCGGCGGCACCCCTTGTTCTAACCACTAATGCGACCCTCGGCGACTCTCTCGACAAGAAAAAAGACAACTCCGAATCGGCGAGTACGCACGTGCGCTCCTACTTCCCGGAAGCGCTCTATGTTAATCCGGAAATCATCACCGATCAGGACGGGCGCGCCAGCATCATCGTTCCGCTGGCGGATTCCATCACTACGTGGCGAATGGCGCTGCTGGCTTCCACCGCTCGAGGCGCGCTGGGGAGCGGGACATCGAGCCTGAAAGTGTTTCAGGATTTCTTCGTGGACCTGGATCTCCCTGTCACGCTCACGCAGGGAGACCGCGTATCAATTCCCGTGGGCGTGTACAACTACTCGGGCGCGCGCGGGGACGTCAGCCTGCGTCTACAGGAGGATGATTGGTTTTCCCTGGTGGATGATGTCGCGGAAAAAAGCGTTGCGGTGGATTCGGCGCGCCAAAGCGGATCGCAATTCACGCTCGAAGCCAAGCGCATTGGAAAATTCAAGCTGACACTCTCCGCGCGGATGAACGGCGAAGCTCGGCGCTCGGATATCGTGGTTCGTGAAATCGAAGTCATTCCCAACGGACGCGAACAAAATGTCGTTTACAACGGCCGGCTGGAATCCGGCGTTCGCCACGAACTAAAATTTCCCGCGGATTCCATCGCCGACGCCAGCAAGATTTTCGTCAGGTTATATCCCGGCCCGCTCAGCCAGGTCATTGAAGGCATGGACGGCATCCTGCGTATGCCCGGCGGCTGTTTCGAGCAAACTTCTTCCAGCACTTATCCCAACGTGCTGGCGCTTGACTACATGAAGCGCAACAAGAAACTTACACCCGAGGTGCACGCCAAAGCAGAGGGATACATTGCCAACGGATATCAGCGGCTGCTGACGTTCGAGGTACCCGGCGGCGGATTCTCCTGGTTCGGTAACGCGCCTGCCAACAAGATCCTGAGCTCCTACGGGCTGATGGAGTTCTACGACATGTCGAAGGTCCACGACGTGGACTCGAAATTAATTCTCCGTACGCAGGAGTGGCTCGCAAGCCAGCAGCAGGCGGACGGAAGCTGGAAGCCGGACTCGTCATTTATCAATGAGGGCGCCACAAATCGCTACAATTCGGATTTGCTGCGCATTACCGCTTACATCGCGTGGTCACTGGAGAATACGGGCTACCAGGGGCCGGCGGTAGAGACGGCCAGGAAATTTATCGAGAACCACACGAACGCGAAAATGGATGCTTACACTCTGGCCGTGGTCGCAAATTTCGCCGCCGACTACGGAAAAGACCGGGGCTTTACGCGACAGGCAATGCTGCTCCTGCTGGATGCACACACCGAGAAGGATGATCAAGCGTGGTGGAGCGCCGAAGAAACCGGCATGTACGCCACAGGCGCAAGCGCCAGCGTGGAAACGACCGGACTGGCCGTACAAGCGCTTCTGAAATGGGGGGAAGCGCCAGACACGGCGCGCAAGGCTCTCAATTACGTCACGTCGAAAAAAGATTCATCCGGAACCTGGGGCACGACGCAAGCCACGATCATGGCGTTGCGCGGATTGCTCCTGGCCACTGAAAAAGGCGCTGCAGATGTGCGCGGCACGGCGGAGGTCCTCGTCAACGGCAAGACTGCCGGAAAAATTAGTTTGACGGCGGACAATAATGACATATTCCATCAATTCGCCTTGAAGCCAGACGACGCGAAAGACTCCAGCACGGTGGAAATCAAATTTGAAGGAAAAGGAGGATTGGCTTACCAGGTGGTCGGACGCTACTTTCTTCCCTGGGATAAAAAACCGGAAAACGAGCCTCTCTCCATCGATGTTGCCTACGACCGCACGCATCTTGCACAGGACGACGTCGCCACAGCCACTGCCACAATAAAGAACAACCTTGCCAAACCAGCGAACATGGTGATGGTCGATCTGGGTATTCCTCCGGGATTCGACCTGCTCAGCGAGGACTTGCAGTCCTATCATGAGAAAAGCGCGGGGCAGAAAAGCGGCCAGCTGGAAAAATTCAGCCTGACGGCAACTCAGGCAATTCTCTACTTCGATGCAATCGCCCCGGGTGACACCGTCACGCTGCACTTTCGCCTGCGTGCCAAATATCCCATCCGTGCCCGGACGTTCCAATCGCGAGTCTACGAATATTACGACCCCGCGGTCATCTCGGTGGCGCGCCCAACGTTGCTCGAAGTTCTCAAACGATAGCATGAATTTGGAAATGGGAACTGCGTTCAGGCATTCTTGATTTCGCGGAGAAGGCCGCTGGTGACGTCATAGACGAAGCCGCGAACGGCGACAGTCTTGGGAATCCAGGGGTGGGTGCGGAGCTTCTGCAATTGGTGGCGGACATTTTCTTCGATGTTTTGAAAGGTATAGAAGAAGGAGGGCGCCACAGCGGCGGTTCCGGTGAGATTCTGGATTCTGGTGCGCAAATCCTGTTCGGTGGTGTGCGTCAATCCGCAATCGGTGTGATTGATGACCATGATTTCCTCGGTGCCGAGCAGATAGTGCGATACGAGCAGGGAGCGCAGGGTATCGTCCGTAACGATGCCGCCGGCATTGCGAATGATGTGCGCGTCTCCCGTCTTCAGACCCAGCGTGCGAATCGAAAGGCGGGTGTCCATGCAAGTGAGGATCGCGAGCTTGCGTTCGGGACGCGGGGTCAGTCTGCGCAATTCATGCGTGCGTGAGTAAATTTCGTTGGCAACGAGGACTTCGTCGATGACGCTCATGGCGGGCACAGTTTAACCTAGCCGCGTTCTAATCACACGATGAAGCGCGATCGACGCGGGCTTGTGCCGACCCTACGGGGCTTGGTGCTACGAGCTATTGGCCGGTCGAAGCGGGCGCTTTGGCGTTGAAGTCGGCGGTGTGAGAAACGATGATCACCCAATGCCCGTTGCGCTTGGCCATTAGGTAGTTTACGTAACCTTCGCGGTAGGGCCAGTCTGAACCGTCGCGCCTTTTGGCTCCGGTCATGGTCCAGTAGTTGTCCACCGAAACCATGTCGGGCGCGAGACTGCGGATGGCTTTCACCGTGTCCGTGCGGTGCGTGTTTTTGTAGAGTCCGGCGAAGAGAGTTGCGTGCTCGTCCTCGACCTCCTTGCGGCTGTGGACGGCTTCACCGCGCCAGTTGACCCAGTGGACGTCCTCGGCCAGCGACAAACACATGGAGTGCGCATCGTGGCTGTTCCAGCCATCGCTGAACCCGGCGACGACCTGCTTTATCGCCGCTTCGTCCCCGGTCGCGCCGGAATCGGCGGGCCTCGCTGCCGCGGCGCGCGCGAAACTTATCGCGAGAGGCATAGCCAATAGGACGATTACTTTCGCCACAAATTTTTTCGCTTTCGGATTCATGATGTCTGCCTCCAAAGTTAGCATTATTCCTGCTGGCTCCGAGTGAAGCCCCGACCGGCGTTGGCGTAGGATAACACAAAGCGCGCTTTCTCCGAATAGCGACGCGAATAGCTCAAGTGGCGGATTCTTGGGAACCATCCGAACTGCTGATGATATAGCGAGGTGCTATCATCGGGAATCAACCGCAAGTGATTTGGCAATTCGGGGAACTCGATTCTTGGAAGCGGGAAGCAATTTGAAAATCATCGGAAGCTTTCAGCGAGTGACAGGATGACACGCTTTCTCTCCCGCGTATGGGACGATTCCCAACGCGCAGGTTTGAACGAGGAAACAGATCGTCTCTTTGCCTATCACCAGGCCACGAAGCACACTTATCACTCCGTTCGGGCCAACGCCCACTATCTCGACTGGGGCAATCAACCCGATCCCTTTCGCACCTACGAAGGCGCCCCTGTGACCGTGCTTACGCCTGAACCTGACTTCCCGAGTATCGGAACATTCGAAACGATGGGGGCGCTCGGCAGGAGAAAAGAGGTCGCCACTCGAGTTGACTCGGGGAGCCGTGACACCAGTCGGTTGGATGCGATCTCGCTCAGCCGCATGCTTTGGCATTCCATGGCCGTCAGCGCATGGAAGAAAATCCCGCTCACGGGCAATCGCTACAGCCTGCGCGTCAACCCCTCGTCGGGAAATCTTCATCCCACGGAAACTTACCTCGCGATTCGTGGATTTACAGGCGTCGACGACGGTTTGTATCACTACCGCGCGGACCGTCACGCGCTCGAGCTTCGCAGCCAGGGCGCCTGGACGCAGCAACTGGCCGAAGACCTCCTGATTCCGTGGGCTGCGGAATCGTCATTGATCGTGGGACTCACCTCGATATTCTGGCGAGAGGCGTGGAAGTATCGCGACCGCGCCTATCGCTACTGTTGCCACGATTTGGGGCACGCGATGATGAGCCTGCTTCTGGCGGCGCATGCGTTGGGACTGTCTGGCGGCGCGATCGCGCACTTCGCTGATTCCCGCCTAACGCGCGCGCTCGGCTTGAACGGAGGCGATGAGGCGCCGATGGCCTTTCTCGTGTTTTCATCGAAGAGTTCTTCCGGGGAAATCCGTACACCCCCGCAGGAGACATTTGTTGGAGTTCCCGACGAGTTGTCCGCGGAGGAAGTTCCTTACGAATTGCTGCTCGGCATCCATCGTTCGACAATCCTAAACGAGGCTGCGAACCTGCCGACGCATAATTCGGCAGCGAAGGTTGCAATCGCTGATGGCCAGCCACTCACGCCGGAAGTGTTCCGCGAACCTTCGCATGATAGCAGGCTTGGTGTCGTCGTGCGGCGGCGGCGTTCTGCGCTTGATTTTGATCCTCGGACTCCGCCCATGGAACGCAGGGAGGTGGAACAGCTCTTGGATTTTGCGACGCGAGATTGGCTGGCAGACTGGCGCGGAAATTTTGACGGCCGAAGCACAGGGATTGCCACGGGCGCAGATTTCGTGACTCTGTATCTTTACGTTCACCGCGTGCGCGACTGCGAGCCCGGCGTGTACCGGTGGGACAGTGGCATCCGCAGTTTGGAGCAGCTTCATCGGGGAAATGTGGAGCGTGTTGCGGCTTACCTCAGCCTCGAACAGGCGCTGGCGGGGAACGCGTGCTTCGCGGTTTCGATGGTGGCAGACCTGGCCGCAGCGGCGCGGATTTTCGGCAATCGCGGCTACCGGTACGTTCATTTCGAAGCCGGGGCCATCGGCCAGAGGCTGTACCTTGGGGCTGAGGCACTGGGCTGGAACGCCACGGGCATAGGCGCTTTTTACGACGACGATGTGCACCGCTACCTGGGCTTCCTGGAAGAAACAGGCGGCTCCGTGGGCGGCTCGGTAGTTGCGGCGGAACGACAGGCTCTGGTGATGCTGGGCTCGCCGGCGAGCCGTCACGCGGCGGCGCAGGAAAGTGATTCGGCAAAGCTCACCTCGGCGATCTCCGGTTCGAATCACGATCCGTTTTCGGGAAAGAGGGATCTGCGCGTGAACGAGCACGAGGCTGCTCCAGGCAAAGATTCCAGCAAACTTCCGCGGCAGGTGATCTATCACTTTGCGATTGGCCGCGCCACGCCCGATCCGCGGCTTGAGGCGTGAAACGGCATGGTCGGAGTTCTTGTGGTTGGGGACAATCACTTCATTGTGCGTGGGCCGTGCCCAAATCGAGAGACGGCATTGGCTCTCGCCCGGCACTGGTCTCTGATACAAATTGGGGGGACGGCGCCGATCGCTTTGCAGCGATGGAGTATTTGCACGCGGGAGTTTCGGGAAAACCTGGAATGGGCGGTGGTCGTCCCGGGCGATGGTGAAGTTACCCCGGCTGTGGCGCAGTTGCTGAATGAACTGTCGGCGAGAGGAATTAACGTTCACTACTCCGGCTTCGGCGATTGGTGAAGGGCGCGAATGAATCATCAACCGGCAATGTGTTGCTGCTAGTTCTCGAGTGAAGGCGGGCTGATTATTTCTGCCTCAGAAGGTGACGGCGAATATCCGGCCAGAATTCCTTGGCGATGTTGTTGAGCGCGGCAGCCTCCAGTTGCGTTCCCCAGTTCTCCGCCGTCTTACGAAAGCCACGCTCCTCTGGAGGGTAGTAAGCGTTGGACAAACCCGCTTCCAGCGCATTGCCCACGATCTCGGAGTAGTTGAAGCTTCTGCCTCCGGAATCGGTCTTGGTAACGACAACCCGGGACAACGCGTACGCTGTGCGGCGGAAAAAACCACCATGGCCGAGCGTATAGTACCGTGGGTCTTCGTGCGTCACTGAGGGAACGATTGCTTCGGTAAAGAAAGTTCCGGATGCTTGATCCACGAACGCCCGCCAATAATAGCGGCCATACCCAGCGGCTCCGGTGTGCAATTCCGGATACGATTTCAATGCCATGCTCTGGGCGGCAACGAATCCCGTCCAAACGAACGCAGAATAATCGACGCTATCCTCGGTCCCCAATTTGAATTTCCCTCGGACGGTTAGCGGAGGTAGCTGCGTATTGGCGCTGACGGCAGCAAAATTTGGAACGATTCCCAAGATCCGCTTGGTCTGTTTGCCTTCGGAATTATCTTCCTTCTTCTGGTCGTCCGGCGTGGTGGCCGGTGTCTGGGGCTTTGGGTTGGCACTGTCGGCGGATTGCGAGGAGGAAACCTCAGTGCTGCCCGATTGCTCTTCTTGCGCGGCTTGCTTGCTTCGACCTGTTGTTTGGGCCCAGAGGAGCGCGGGAGACAAGACGAGAAATAGAATTGCTGGGGTAGTCGTAGTTTTTCGCAAGGCGAACTCCTATATGGACACGGGCGGGGGTGGAATCGGAATTTCTAATGCTTGCCAATCCCTACGCTTTGATTGGATGCGCAATGCGGGCTCGTTGGTTTGTTCCGATAGCCAACTTGGTTTAGAATTCTAATTTGAAGCCGCCCAGGATTTGCCAACTACCCTCGACATCAGCGCGCTAGACCTGTCGCCGATGGACTGGCACTGTTCCACGGCTGCGGAATTTGCGGCATAATTTAGTGCGGGAGCGTTTTCGAATGATCGTTGACATTTACACTCATATTATGCCGCCGCCGTTATTGAAATCGATGGAGAGCCTGGGGGCGGGCTCCGGACTTGTGAACCGAATGTCGGCCATCCGCGAATTGCATGATCTGGACGCGAGGTTTCGCGCCATGGACGCGTTCGGCGATTACCGGCAAATCTTTTCGATCCCCAATCCTCCTCTGGAGACGGTCACCACTCCGGCGCAGGGGCGAGACCTCGCGCGCATCGCCAACGACTCGATGGCCGACATGGTGCGCCGCCATCCCTCCCGATTCCCTGCTTTCATCGCCGCGCTCCCCCTGCATGATACGGATTCGGCCATGGAGGAATTGAAACGCGCCATCGAGACGCTGGGCGCGCGGGGAATCCAGATATTCACCCACGTGAATGGCCGCCCACTCGACGATCCGCGATTTGCGCCGCTCTTTGCCACGATGGCGGCGTACGACCTTCCGATCTGGCTGCATCCCGCGCGCACCGCGTCGATGACGGACTATCCCTCCGAGAAACAATCGAGATTTGAGATGTGGTGGTGTTACGGCTGGCCGTATGAAACGTCCGTGGCCATGTCCCGCCTCGTGCTCACCGGAATATTCGATCGCCACCCGAAGCTCAAGATCATCACGCACCATTTGGGCGGCATGATTCCCTACTTCGACAAGCGAATTGAGGAAGGAATGGGTTTGCTGGGCACGCGCACGCAAACGGAAGATTATTCCGGCATCCTGCCTTCGCTCAAGCGCCCTCTCATCGATTACTTTCACATGTTCTATGCCGATACGGCGCTTTTTGGGGCTTCGCGCGGACTGGCATGCGGGCTGGATTTTTTTGGCGCGGGGAATGTTGTGTTCGCAACGGATGCGCCTTTCGCGCCCGTTGGCGCCACGCGCGATGGCGTCGCCCACCTCAACCTGGAGAAGACGCAACTCGACGCAATCCACCATCACAACGCGGAAAAGCTCATCAATATGCGGATTGCGTGAAATGTCCCCAAGTTGACTCCGTCATTCCAATGGGCAAACGGAGGGATTCCTCGCTTCGCTCGGAATGACGAGTTCGCACACCCGCAATAACTAAATCTTATTGCTCAATCCCAGGGCAGGCCGACATAATTTTCGGCGAGGGAAGTCATGGCGGCATGTGAACCTGTCAGGTAATCGAGTTCCGCAACTTGGCGGCGTTGGTCGAAGGGGCCATCCGTCTCAAACCGGTGGAGCATGGTGGTCATCCACCAGGAGAAGCGCTGCGCTTTCCAGACGCGCCGCAGGCAGCTTTGCGAATACTGTTCGAGCAAGTGGGTCTTGCCAGAGGAGTAGAAGTCAGCGAATGCCTTTGCCAACAGGCGAACATCTGCCGCAGCGAGATTTAGGCCTTTCGCGCCGGTGGCCGGCACGATATGCGCCGCGTCGCCGGCAAGATAGAGTCTGCCACATTGCATCGGCTCCACGACATAACTCCGCATGGGCGCAAGATTCTTCTGGAGTACGGGGCCTTCGGTGAGCTTCCAGTCTCCATCGATCGCGAAACGAGCGTGAAGTTCCCGCCAAATCCGATCGTCAGGATAATCGTTAAGGTCCGCATCGGGAGGAACCTGCATATACAGGCGTCCAATTTCCGTGGAACGCATACTCAGCAAGGCAAATCCGCGCTCGTGATACGCGTAAATCAATTCGTGCGAAGACGGCGGCGCCTGAACGAGTATGCCGAGCCACGCGAATGGATACGTGCGGTCGAACGCGGTGAGCACTCCCGAGGGAATGCTTGGCCGGCAGACTCCATGGAAGCCATCGCAACCGGCGATGAAATCGCAGTTCAATTCGTGCGTCTTGCCGTCCGTTGCGAAGCGAATCGACGGAGTTGTGCCGTTAAACCCGTCCACGCTCACGTCTGTGGCTTCAAAAAATATCTGCCCACCGGCGGCAAGCCGCGCGCTTACGAGATCCTTGACCACCTCTTGCTGTGCGTAAATCGTGATCGCCTTGCCGCCCGTGAGTTCGTACAAGTCAATGCGGTGGCCGCGCCGGTTGAAGCGCATCTGGATTCCGTGATGGATAAGCCCTTCGCGCTTTAAGCGTTCCCCGACGCCTGTCTCGACCATCATATCCACCGTGCCCTGCTCGAGCACGCCTGCGCGGATGCGCTCTTCGATGTATTTCCTGCTGCGAGCTTCGACAATGATCGATTCGATCCCCTGCAGGTGGAGGAGATGCGAAAGCAGCAACCCTGCCGGCCCGGCACCGACGATTCCGATCTGTGTGCGCAAAGTTTTCTCTCTCCGCAGCCGCAAAAGGCACGAAGACCGGCTAGAGTTTAGACGTGCGAAGCTGAGTTTGTCCACGGCGCTCGCGTATACTGGATGGGAATACGGTTGGAATTGAGCGGGAATCGAGAGTTATTCGTTCGCGACGGGGCGGAGAACGGCAACGGCAAAGTGGGCGAGCAGCGGGGCGCCTTCATCAAGCTGCAGCCAACGCACGACGCAATTGTCCTTCAAATACTTTCCGACGCGTGCTTCGCCGATGCCGAGATGTTCGGCCAGCTTTTCCTTCAGATTCGCGCCTTCGCGGCCGGCGCGCCCGCTTCGCAGCAGGTTTCCGATGCCGACACGCAGCGTCTGGCAGGCTTCGATGTAGTAATAGCAAGTCTGGTCCGTATCGGTGATGAGGAACACACCAGGGCCGGCGGGCGCGTCCTCCGCCATATCCACGGAATGCAAGGAACAGGCCAGCAGGCGGCGAAGCTGAGATTCGAGTTTGGCCATGCGCGAGGATAGCGCCGGATCGCCGGCCCGAGCGCGCGTCTGCAATGAGGGGCCTGCGGCGGCGGGTTCAAAACTGCTGACGGGTTCCGGCTCGCGCGGCCGGCGCTCAGAAAATTCCTGGGAAACAAAAGGACGAACAATAGGCGCCGGCTGCGGTTCCACGGCGTGTTCGAAAGGTGGCGGCACGACAGAAACAGGGGCGGGCGCTGCGGCGGCAGGAACGGCAACGCGCGGGCCCTTGTGGCGGCCCCTCCCCCCTCTGCGCCCACGCCGCTTGCGGCGGTGGGCCGGAAGGGGTCCGGCGACTGGTGTGGGTGCTGACGCCTCAGTGGGCTGCTCAAAGACTGAGTCTTGCTGGACGCCGTCCGGCTCGCCGGGGGCTTCAGGAGCTTGTGCTTCAGATAATTCTGTGATGACTGGCTCCAATCGAGTTGCGGGCTCCGTGCCGGGTTCGCTCACGGAGCCGGCAGCAGGCGCGACGGGAATTGGCGCGCCAAGACGGGTAAGAGCTTCTTCAGCTTTTTGTTTCCATTGCGCCCGGCGAAAACGCTCGGCGGCAGCGGTGTACCAACGGGCCGCTTCCGAGTGCGCGCCGGTTTTTTCATGAATCTGCGCGAGTTCAAACGCAACCATCGCATCGCGAGTGCGTTCGTATAACGCCGCGAGCTGGCCTGAAGGATCCGCGCTGGTTCGCGCTTTGCGAATGCGCGCCTGAATCTGTCGCCAATCGCTCACTGGCCGCCATTGTATCAGCCACTCGCGCGCGGGGCCAGCAGTACACGCGGAAAAGCAACGGGTGCGCTCTGCTGCAGGCCAGGTTGTCAAATTCCTGTTGGCGGTCGAAATCTTACAAGCAATTTCGTTCAGGGGTTGGCCGAGGTTCGTGGGGACTGGAATATGCTGTGAAGCCGAATGCTAAATTGGACGGTCATTTCCGCGGGACGGCGTGGCTTAATTGACTCCCTGGGGCCTGGTTGTTAAATTGATTGTTTGCACTTTCACAGGTGAACGACACTGAGAAGACGAATGCGAATCCAGGGTGCCCTGCTGGCGTTGTTGCCAATGATGGCGGCGGGGTGTATGTCGATCAAGACCACGCATGACGTTAAGAAAGAAGAAATTCGCGCACAGAGGGAGGCGAGCGAAGATCAGCTGCTCGCCAGCTACAACGAGCAGGCGCGGGCCGTGCAAACTCTGCTGGCGACCGTGGACCTGATCCCCAGCACGGGCTCCACCTATAGTGGCGTCATCGAGGAATACCACGACGTTCCAGGGTTCATTCTGGCGAAGCGGCCGGCGATGGTGCGCGTGATCGGACAGGCGCCGGTAGTCGCGACAAATATCTTCGATATGGTGAGCGACGGCGAAATGTTCCGAATTTTTATCCCGTCGAAAAACACGTTTCTGGTAGGCGCGACTTCGCTGGTGCGCTCGTCGAAAAAACCGATTGAGAATCTGCGCCCCCAGCACGTGGTGGATGCGCTGTTCTGGCCGGAATTGGCGGCTGACGCGAACGTGCTGCTCGAACAGTTCGATGCGGACCCGGACCGGTATTACATCCTGACGGCCTTGCGGCACTTGGAAAGCGGCAAGCTGGAAATCGCCAGGAAAATCTGGGTCGACCGGGCCGATCTGCGCGTTTCCCGGGTGCAGCTTTATGGCGTTGCGGGACGCCTCGATTCCGACATTGCGTATTCGGATTGGCAACCCCTTGCAGCTGCGCCGGCCGTTGGCGCGCCGATGCCAGCAGAGCCGAGCTACCCTCGCGACATTCATATCTGGCGTCCGCAGGACGACTACAAACTTGAGATTCACATCCTGAAGTTAACCGTGAACGAGGAAATTTCCGCCGATCGATTTGAACTCACCCAACCCACGGGAGCCGAACTAGTGCGGGTGGGCGAAGAGCAGGCGGGTGCGCGGCCATGATTGGGCAACTGATCGTGAGCAACGTGAGGCGGCGGCCGATCCGGACGGTGGTGAGCGTCACCGCGGTTGGCGTCGAAGTTGCGCTGGTAATCTTGATCGTTGGGCTCACGAGCGGCCTGCTGCAGGAAACGGCCAAGCGCATTGAAGGCATCGGCGCGGATATCATGTTGCAGCCGCCCTCGGCGTCCGTTTTTCTGGCCTTCAGCGGCGCGCCGATGCCGATCAAGATCGGCGACAAGCTGCGCGAAATGAAATACGTGCAGGCGGTCGCTCCAGTCCTGCTGCAATTCAGTTCGTCGGGCGGCGTGGACGTCATCTATGGAATTGACCCGCAGAATTTCCGCGATGTTTCGGGCGGGTTCGTCTTTCTGGAAGGGCACGACATGTCGGGCCCCGACGATATCTTGATGGACGATTGGGCCGCCAAAGCGAAGAACGCCAAGGTGGGAGGAACTTTCCGCCTTCTCGATCACGATTTTCACGTTGCAGGGATCGTCGAACATGGGAAAGGCGCGCGGCTGTTCGTGCCCATCGGGACTTTGCAGGATTTATCGGGGTCCCGGGACAAAGCGTCGATATTTTTTGTGAAGTGCACGCGGTCGGATCACACGCAGGCCGTGATGGACCTCATGCGGCAGATTTTCCCGCGCTACGAAATTCGCCCGCTCAAGGATTTTCTTTCCCTGATGAGTTCGACGAATCTTCCGGGGCTCGACGTGTTCATCGAAAGTATGATTGCGCTCGCGGTTTCGATCGGTTTCCTCGTGATTCTGCTTTCCATGTACACCACTGTGATTGAACGGACACGAGACATTGGCGTCCTGAAATCCATTGGCGCGTCGAAGGGATACATCATCCGGGCCCTGCTTGGGGAATCGGCCTTCATTTGCGCGATCGGCGTCGTTGCCGGTATCGCGATGAGCTACGTCACGAGGGCGGTGTTTCTTTCCGCTTTTCCGACCCTGTCGATTCTCATTACCGCGGATTGGATTCTGCGGTCCGCTGTGATCGCCGTGGTTGGAGGACTGCTGGGCGCGAGCTACCCGGCATGGCTCGCCAGCCGGAAGGACGCGATTGAAGCGCTGTCGTACGATTGACCCCCAAAACACTACGCCAAACCTGCCGTGCGGGACAGCAAATTTATCTTCATCTTACGGCGTCCGGACCTACCCGTGTCCGTCCCGGATATCTAGACCCATTCCCTGGAAGGCCTAGTCAGGAATGGCAATCACATCTACAATAACCCGGCTTGCCGATGCGCTCTTATCCACAAGGAAATCAAGAGTGGAACCAATCGTTGTTACCGAAAACCTCTGGAAGTTGTACCGCGCGGGGAAGGTGGAAGTCCCGGCGCTGCGCGGGGTCAATTTCAAGGTGCCGCCGGGCGAGTTCGTGACGGTGATGGGACCTTCCGGCTGTGGCAAGTCGTCGCTCCTGTATGTGATCGGGGGGCTGGCGCAGGCCTCGCGCGGACGCGTGCTGGTGGACGGCAATGACCTGGCGGCGATGAACGACGCTGAGCGCACCAAGCTGCGGCGGCACAAGATCGGCTTCGTATTCCAAAGGTTCAACCTTCTGCCGACGCTCGATGCGCGGGGTAACATCGCCATCGCGCAGCATATTTATGGGGACGGGTTCGACCCGCACCGGTTCGAGTTGATCACCACCATGCTCGGACTCACCGACCGCTTGCCACACCGGCCGGGAGAGCTTTCCGGGGGCGAACAGCAGCGCGTGGCCATTGCGCGAGCGATTATCAACGAGCCGAAGATCATCCTCGCGGATGAACCAACCGGAAATCTAGACACGAAAAATTCCGAAATTGTGCTATCAATGCTGCGTCAACTGAACAAGGAGCTGGGCCAAACCATCGTTATGATCACGCACAATCCGGAAGCGGCGGCCTATTCGGACCGAGTCGTCCACATGCGCGACGGCGTCATTGTTGACGGAGTGCCCGCCGACTGACATGCGAACGCTCTGGCGAGGCATCGTGCGTGTCGTGTTTTGGTCCTACGAGCGCGGGACCTGGCAATACGACGTCGCTGTCGTCGGGATCACCCTTTTTGTTCTCTTTTCGCCGCGGTTCATTCATTTTAACGACCAGCCTCCCGTCGGGCCTCCGCCCTCGCAGGCTCTGGTCGAGCTACGCGCTGTGTCCCCTGGCCAGATCGCCACCTATCGCGTGGATGCGCGCCTGCTGGCCTCGCCGATTCGCACGCCAGAACTCGAACACGATCTTCACGAAACCGTGCAGAAGAACGTCGAGGACCTGCACCACGGCCGGTTCGAGATCCTGCGCATCGAGCCCATTCGCGGCGAAGGGGACACCGTCGCCTATTACGATGTCTCGATTAAGCCTTGAAGAGATGCCACCTCGCGTTATCGACTGGCTACCATTCTGGCCCTCAACTCCGGGTGAGATTAAGGAGGTGATATCATTCCCAGGTAATATACTATTTTTGCGCAAGCAGGAGATTCGTAAATGATTAGCTATGAAGACATCGAGATAACTCCAGAAACGATGGAGCAGGTTGTTTCCTTCGCAAAGCAGGTCGAGAGCTTCCGCACCGAGGGGCCTCTCGATAAGGTGTCTCTCGCGAAGTTAGAGGAGCATTTTAAATCTTCGCATGTTTATCACAGTGCTGGGATCGAAGGAAACAGGTTAACTTTGCAAGAAACAATGTTGGTGCTTCGCGACGGGCTGGATATCAGCGGCAAGCCCATTAGGGACAGTGTAGAGGTCCGATCACTCGGAAAGGCATTCGATTATCTAAAGACCCTTGCCGAGTCCGGGCAACATATTCGCGAAGCGGATATTCGCTCTCTGCACGCTTTGCTAATTGGCGCCGACCCGGATATGGGACCGGGCGAGTATCGAAAAGTGGGCGTTATAATTTCAGGTTCGGAACATCGCCCACCAGAGCCATTGGAAGTGCCCGACCGCATGGAAAAATTAGTAGTTTGGATCAATACAAACCTTGAAAAGAACCCTATCATTGTTGCGTCAGTCGCTCATCACGAGCTTGTAGCGATTCATCCCTTTAGAGATGGCAACGGTCGTGTTTCTCGTTTGCTTATGAACCTGATCTTGATGAAGAGTACGTTTCCCATTTGTAACATAAGGCGGGAGGATCGTCCGTTATATTTTGACGGTTTGTCATTCGCCGACGTCGGTATATACGATGCGCTTGTCCGAGTCGTCTATGAGCGAAGCGCTCACCTTTTTGCCGAGTATGTCCGGATCAGGACTGAGACCAAGAGAACTGCGGAGTGGGCGGCAAGATGGGGCAACAAGGAAACAGAGGTCTTGCGGAAACGTGAGGCTCGTGAAATGGAACTCTGGCAAAGTCGAATCCGACAGGTCATGTTGGAGTTTCAGAACTCGGCTGAACTTCTGGACGCTCAGTTGGAGCAATTGGACATCCAGTTCTACGACTACAAAGCTGAAGGAATCACATTCGACAAATACCAAGAACTTCTCGAAAACGGCGCGACAGATCGTGCTAACGCCTTTAACATCAGCTTTGTTCGGCCCGACGCACAGTCAAATCAGCGAGCTAGGTTCATGTTTCGCTACTTTCGGAATTTCATGAAATATTCCCGCTATCTCAAAATAATTCCACTCGAGCTTAACTACTTCGAGGCCAATGAAGCGCACTACGTTCGACTTTCTGATTTGAACTGGGCTGACCGGATTAGGATACGTGAGTTGTATTTCAATCGGGACGGCGAATTTGTTATTCGTTACTATAATCCAGATTTGCATCAGGAAGTTGAAAAGAAAAACGCAAGCATTTCGGAAGCTGTGCAATGGTTTTTCGATGATGTTCTACGAAATGTTTTCCACTTGCAATAGTCACGCTCCTTCTGGTTTTTTCCAACAAGTCCATAAATTCCGCAAACACCCGCATCTCGATAATCTCCGGAACGCTTACGATACTCGGCGTTTCATCTCGCGGTCATATTGCGGGAAGTAGCGGCTGATCACGGACAAATCGAAGCGCGTGAGGATGGATTCCTTGGGCTCGTGCTCCAGAAGGAATTCGAACGATCGGCGCACGAGTTCTTCCGGTTCCACCTTGCCATTTGTGAGTTTTGTGTAGTCTCTGGGGCTGACTGTGACGTCATGGGAGGTTTCGCTTCCGGCTTCGGTGACACGGACACGAAATTTGGATTTATCAATTTTTTCGACTTCGATTTTTGCCGCCATGAATTCTCCACATTCAAATTTGGAGCCGGGAGGCGGAGTTGCTTTTGTAGCCCGCGTTCCCGACCTTGTCGGGATGCCCAACCCGCACTTCAGACGCGGGGGGTTTCCTCGCGATTGGCAACCAAACCCTCGTCCCGGCCAGGCCGGGATGAGCACGAGTAATTCTACGGAAAGGCGGAGACGTAATACGAGCCGCGGTGGGTGAGTTTTGAGCCGAGTGGAACTTTCGCGTCAGCGAACAGGTCCACGCGGAGCGAACGCCAGCCGGGGCGCGCGGCTCCTGCGGAGGGATAATAGCCCAGAGTGTATTGGGCGCTGATTGTCAGAGCGATGCGACGATAGACCTCGCTCAAATTTCCGATTTCGCGGAGGAAATAGAGCTGCCCACCGACGCGACGCGCCAATTCGGCAAGATACAGCGTGTAGTGGGGCATTTCCTCCCTCCGCGAATTTTTATTGACGAGCATCTCCGCCTGGTGTGCGTCGAGCCAGGCCGGAGTCATCGCGCGCGGGCGATTTTCGGTGGAGACGATGAAGAGAGCGATGCCGTCCGCGCCGAGTTCGCGCGCCACATCGTCGAACGCCAGTTTCGAGGCGGCGCCCGGAAGAGGCTGCGCGCTGGAAGGGTCCCAGGTGAGGCCCAGGCCGCTGTCCTGCCCGTCGGTCAGCAAGACGATCGCTTTTCTCCCGGTGCGGCCGTGGAACAATTCCTGCGCGGTGAGAAAAACTGCTTCATAGATGTTCGACTCTGTGGAATTTTCCACGCTGGCAAGATTTTTCGACTGGATAGCGCGATCGAGCAGTGCGCGGTCGGTCGAAAACGGCAGCAGCAGATGCGCCTCCGAGGAAAAGGACACGACGGCAATTTCATCGGGTGGCGACAGGTTCGCGGCTAACGAATGGGCGGCGCCGCGCATCTCCGCCAATTCGCGAAATATGCTCGGGCTGACGTCGAGCACAAGGGCGATGCTCGCGGGTGTGGCCGAAGCATCGAACGACGCGATTTTCTGTGCGGCGCCATCTTCGAACAAGCGGAAATCGTCCTGCGTGAGGCCGCGCACCTGCGTTCCGTCCGGCGCGGTAACCGTACAGGCCACTTGCACCAGGGTGACGTGCGAACGGATGGCTTCGTTTCCAGGTGCGGAGGAAGAATCTTTCGGTGAGGGATGCAGCTCGCCGGTAGCCGGGTCGCGTTCCAGCGTTACGCTGCGGCCCAAAGGTTGGGGACGCGGAAGCTTTTGAGATTTCGGCGATGGGGAGGACTGCCTTGGCTGAGCCCTCGCAATCGCATGGCCTATGTGGAGAACGATTAGACCGGTGAGGGTTGCAAGGACAGCGGATCGAAAGCTTCGCGACACCTGCCTAGTATGCCAGACGCGCTATTCGAGATCGAAATCCCGCATGGGTTTTTCGGAAGGCTGGTCTTTGGCCTTCTTGAGGGCTTCCTCGAATTTGCGATTGAGGACGTCTTCCTTCTTGCTTTCGGCTTCCCAAGAATCGCGGAATTTGTCTTCGCGTTTGCGCGCCTGTTCCGCCAGGATGCGCGCGGCGTCGTTGATATCGACGTCGGGCGCGGCCTTGGGCGGCGCCACATGCGAGAGCACGACGGAAAGTTCCGGGTCCACCGTGAGCTTTGACTGACAGCACGGGCAAGTCACTTCAATCGGCGGTGCGGATTTCTTCGCCATGCGGGTATTCTACGCCAGAAACGGCTTCACGATGCTACAAGGGATATTCTCAATGCCTTGGGCCCCCCTTGTTTACTAGGGACGCCGTGGTACATCCCATGCCTAGGGTCAAAACAATCCTAAGTGACAACTGACCAGCATTTATCTTCGTCTTTGGTCTGTTCAAGAGTATTAGGAGGTGCCCGTCCTCTAAACCTACAGCCTGAACTCGAAGCTCATACTTTCCACCCGGAATATTGCTAAGATTGAAAATCCCTCTCGCATCGGTCACTGTACGATCTATTGCACCTCCCTTGATTTTCGACACCATAACTTGAGCGTTCGCAATCGCGCTACCTTGTTCATCGAAAACAATGCCGGAGATATTTCTGATTTTGAAGGTCTCGATGGTGCATACCTTGGCGTACGCGGGAACAGACATCCAAACAAACACGAGAAACAGGGGTGACCATTGTCGGCTGAGGGTCATATCCACATATTAATCCAAAGGAAAGCGCCCGTATAGGAACCGGAGTGAACAATAAAGCGGCAACTCATGTGCTTGATTTTCTTGATCCGACGCGGCAAAATTCCGGCATGGCACTCGAATTCACGACGTCTTACCTGAAAGATTCGATCAGTCTCTTCCGCTACTACAAAAAGCTCGGCGATGGCGCACTTCAACAAACTCCGGACGATGCGCTCCTCATCGCTATGGACGCGGAATCAAATTCCATCGCCACGATCGTGAAGCACATGACGGGGAATATGCGCTCGCGATGGACTGATTTCCTCACAACTGACGGTGAGAAGCCCGACCGGCATCGCGACACGGAGTTTGAAACGCCGCCGAAAACGCGCGGGGAGTTGATGACGTTGTGGGAAGCGAATTGGAAGCTTGTTTTTGATGCGCTGGAGCCACTTACGGAAGCGGACCTGGGCCGCGCGGTGCCAATTCGCGGAGAATCGCATTCGGTCATGCAGGCCATCAATCGTCAGATTGGACATTATGCGTATCACGTCGGGCAGATTGTCTTTCTTGCGAAGCATTTTGCCGGACCGAATTGGAAGACACTTTCCGTCCCTCGCCGCAAATCAGCGGAATTTAATGCCAGAGTCGCCTCCGGCGAGGCCTCTCAGCGCTAGGTCTGCCATGCTCAAGATGGATTCGCCATTTCACCGCTGTGCGCCCGGAAGAAAGCTCCTACCCGATTTTGTGGCGCCAGGCAATAGGATTTGTGGGTTTAGTTTTATCGGCCTACGGGAAAAGTCCTCGGACCGTGGTGGCTTCTGCGACGCGACCGACGGCGAGGATGTAGGCCGCGGCGCGGGGATAGACGTGAAACTTGCGCATCGTCTCGTGGACATCGTTAAACGCGCGCTTCATCACGTACTCGAGCTTTGAATTAACTTCCTGAACTTGCCAGAAGAAGCCCTGCAGGTCCTGCGCCCACTCGAAGTAGCTGACGGTGACGCCGCCGGCGTTGGCGAGAATGTCCGGCACGACAAACACGCCTTTGCGGGAGAGCACTTCGTCAGCGTGCGGCGTGGTGGGCCCGTTGGCCGCTTCGGCCACGATTTTGGCCTTTATTTGGTCGGCGTTGTGCAGAGTGATGACGTTTTCAAGAGCCGCGGGAATCAGAATGTCGCATTTAAGAGCGATCAACTCATCATTGGAAATACGTGACGCGCCGGGCATTCCCACCACTGTGCCGGAGCGTTCTTTGTAACGGATGGCGCGCATGGGATCGATTCCGCGAGGATTGTGCACGCCGCCGCGCGAGTCGCTGATCGCAACAATCTTGGCTTTTTTCTCGGCGAACAAACGCGCCACGGCCGAGCCGACGTTGCCGAAACCTTGAATCGCAACCGTCGCGCCGCGCAGGGAAATTTTCTTCACCTTGCACGCTTCCTCGACCACGTACAGGCACCCGCGCCCGGTGGCGTCGGACCGCCCTTCGGAGCCGCCGATTGAAACGGGCTTGCCGGTCACGACGCCCGGCGACGCGTGGCCCACAGTCATCGCATAGGTGTCCATGATCCAGGCCATCGTCTGCGCGTCGGTGTATACATCGGGAGCGGGGATATCAACTTCGGGGCCGATGATCGGCTGAATTTCAGTCGCGTAGCGGCGCGTCATGCGCTCGAGTTCGCCCTTCGACATGCGCTTGGGATCGCATACAACCCCGCCTTTAGCGCCGCCATAGGGCAGGTTCACCGTCGCCGTTTTCCAGGTCATCCAAGCGGCAAGCGCCTTCACTTCGTCGAGAGTAACGTTGGGATGATAGCGGAGGCCGCCTTTGGCAGGGCCGCGCGCCACGTTGTGCTGCACACGGAAACCAACGAACACTTTTACCTGCCCGTTGTCCAGTTTCACGGGGATCGAAACTTCCATCACACGCTTCGGCGTGCGCAAAATCTGCCTCAGGCCGGGATCGAGCTTCAGGTACTCCGCCGCCATGTCAAACTGGATTTGCGCGATGCGGAATGGATTCAAATCTTCACGCGGCGCCATCCGCGGAACGACGGGTTGAGGAATCGCTTTTACCACCGTGGCCATCGATGTTTCTCTCCTTAGAGTGACGCGGCTACGCGCTCGCCGCTCGCTGCGATGATAGCTGGTACCGCCTCCGGCATTCGGCCGAACAAAAATGGATGATCTGGCCCGCTTGCTCCAATGGAAATGAAATCTCAGGCGAGACATGAGCACCGCACCACGGATCGCGATGCAAAGGAATCGCGGACCGGATAATGTCCGGATGTGGTTGGGTATGGGATCGGATCTCGTCCGAGTTCCAATTCGTTGACGCGCCAACTCCAGCGCTACGGCGGCGGGGCGCAGAACCCTCACCCATAGGGGCCCGCCTGAATGTGGACACCGGCGTAGCGTTCCGCAAAAGCATGGCCACCACCCTACGTATCAGCCACACAATCGCTTGGCCCGTCCACCGGACTATTCGTTCTTGTAAATTCACCCGCCCGACGCTTTCCAGCGGCTCGTCGTGGCCCAGCCTGCCGCGCGTGTCCTTGCGACGATTCCTTTTTCCACCGTCCGCAGGATCAGGCCGGCCGTTGCCACCTGAATGACGACTGATTGATGCGCGTGTGTTTCTCGCGCAATGGACCGAGTGTAGTCAACCGGGAAAAGCGGTGTCAACCAAAGAACGGTCCGAATGTTCGAAAGTTGGGTCTGAAATCGCGGAGGATGGAGCCCAAATGGAAGTTGTGTCGTCGTAACTGGATCATTCTAATATAGTTAGCTTCGCACGGATCGTTCCAGCCATTGTTGCGTTGTCAAAACGTTCCCTGGATAATTTTTGTCAGATGACCCCATCCGAGCACCCTTTCCATCCGTATATTGACAATGGGGCTTGGAAATGTCGCTATTTCCATTTTGTGCAGCGATGAATTTTTCATGGACCCGGAAGGACCGCTACGGGGTGTATAATTCCCGTGGGGGGAAGTCTTGGGATTGTCCAAACGGAGGGAGACATACATGCGAAAAGCAATCAGCCTCATCGGGCTACTGGCAGTGCTCTTCACATTTGCGAGCATCACAGCGGTGGCGGATGAGAAGACGATGACGTGGACAGGTTACATCAGCGATAGCGCCTGCGGCGCAAAGAACGCCGGTACCGCCGCCGGGAAAACCTGCACCATGCAATGCGTCAAGGAAAAGGGCGCATCACTGGTCTTCGTGGATTCCAAGTCCAAGAAGGTCATGAAAATCCAGAACCAGGATGCCGTGAACACCGATAAAGACCTCGGCATGGAAGTTAAGGTGACGGGGACGATGATGGAAGGCGACACGATCCACGTAGACAAAATCGCCATGGGGAAAATGTAAGTTCTATCCACACGACAAACGTGAAGAAGGGCCGCTCACTTTCGTGCCGCGGCCCTTTCCTTTTGAAACCACGAATTCCATTTGCTTCAGAGCTTCGCCGGAATTCGATCCGTGCCCACATAACTCCGCAGGGCTTGCGGAATTACGACCGAGCCATCGGCCTGCTGATAGTTCTCTACGATGGCGAGCCATGTGCGCCCCACCGCGAGGCCTGAACCATTCAGTGTGTGCACGAATTCGCTTTTGCCGCCCTTGGGCTTGAAACGTATGCCGGAACGCCGCGCCTGAAACGCTTCGGTATTCGAGCAAGAAGAGATTTCCATGAACTCGTTGGCGGAAGGCAGCCACACTTCAATATCATAGGTTTTCGACGACGCGAATCCCATGTCACCCGTGCACAAGAGCACGACGCGGTAGTGAAGTCCGAGATTTTGCAGGACGCGCTCGGCATCGGCAACCAGAGATTCCAGTTCTTCATAACTTTGTTCCGGCCGCGTGAACTTAAACATCTCGACTTTCTGAAATTGATGCTGGCGCTTTAGACCGCGCGTGTCCTTTCCGGCTGCGCCGGCCTCGGAGCGGAAGCATGCCGTCCAGGCGCATAGCTTGATGGGCAGCGCGCCGGCGTCGAGTGTTTCCTCTCGATAGAGGCTGGTGAGCTCAACCTCGGCGGTCGGCGTCAGCCACAAATCCGTGCCCTCCAGATGAAACATGTCCGCCGCGAATTTGGGCAACTGGCCCACGCCCGTCAGCGCCGCCGAATTGACGATAAAAGGCGGCAGGATTTCCGTGTAGCCGTGCGCGGCGTGTGTGTCGAGAAAAAACGACGCCAGCCCGCGCTCCATCCGCGCACCGAGGCCTCGGTATAGCGCGAACCGAGTGCTCGCCATCTTCGCGGCGCGCTGGAAGTCCAGAATTCCCAAACCTTCCGCGATGTCCCAATGCGGCCGGGGGGCAAAATCAAACTTCGGCGGCGCGCCCCATCGTCGCACCTCGATGTTTGCGCCGACGTCGTGGCCCACCGGCACGGAGGTGTGCGGCCGGTTGGGCACGGTCAGCATGAAATCCATGAGACGCGCGTCGAGCACGGTGATCTGCTCATCGGCCAACTTGATGTCGTCGGAGACTCGTTTCATTTCCGTGAGCAGCGCGGAGGCATCCTGGCCAGCTCTCTTGCGTCGCGCGATTTCTTCGCTGGCCTTGTTTCGCTCGGCCTTCATCCGCTCGCCGGCAGTGATGCGCTCGCGGCGCTCTTGATCGAGCGCGCGGAAGCCATCGAAATCAATGGTTACGCCGCGGTTCGTGGCCATCTGCTCGAATTCATTAAGGTGTTCGCGAAAATATCCCAAGTCATGCATGGGGGGAAGAATACCCTAAGAGATGTGCTTCGTGACTCGTGAGTTGTAATTCGTGTGCTGGGGCGAGAGTTGGCAGTTAATAGTTGAGAGTCGAGAGTTGAAGGCCAAGTAGTGCTTGCCCCACGCGGGTGGGCTTGTCCTGCCACTTGGGACCTATGAGTCTACGTCTGAATATGCCCGTCATACGGTCAGCGGCTGAAGCCGCACGGATTCTGCAGATCTTATGTCGGTGCTAAAGCCACGACCCACAAAGATTCTCAAGTTCTCAAACAAACTCCTGAGTCCTGCCAACTTTCAACTCTTGACTGTCGACTCTTAACTTGCGCCTCAGGGAGCTACTGGTTGGAACCGCTGCCCGTTGGGCCAGGGGTTTGCACTGCGCGAGGTGTGCTAGCATCTAAGAGAGCTGACGATGACAGATACGGTTCAACCCAAGGAGCTCTTCGGCAAGCTCCCGCGACGGAGCCCGGATGAATTCGAATTCATCCGCTATCGCGTCGAGGGTCCGGTTGCCCGGCTGACGCTGCACCGTCCCGAACACAATCTGTTGAACGAGTCCATGCTGCGCGAGCTCGCGGACGGCATCGGAACACTGACGGAAAAAGGTTCGGTGAAGCTGATCGTACTCGACGCAAATGGGAAAGTATTTTCCGGGGGCGTAGACATCGGCGAGTACACGGCGGAGCGCGCATTCTCGATGCTGGACGCGTTCCACGCCGCGTGTGTCGCGATGGTGGAAGCCGCGCAGCCCGTCCTGGTGGTCGTGGACGGCCCGGCGATCGGCGGAGGTGCGGAGCTGATCGCATACGGCGACTTGGTTATTGCTACGCCGCGGGCACGATTCGCGCTGCCGGAAATCACCATCGGAATGTTTCCTCCGCTTGCATCCACAATGTTTCCTCACATCATCGGCCCAAAACGCGCGCTGGAGCTCGTGTTGACCGGCGAAGCCATCACGGCCGAGCGGGCTCGCGACCTGGGCCTGGTGAACCGCCTCGTGCCCGAGGCGCAGCTCCAGACCGCGGTGAACGAACTGATCGGCAAGATCACGGCTCAGTCGGGCGCCGTGCTGGGCATGGCCAAGAAAGCCGTCATCGCCGGGATGGGCCTATCCTTGCGTGAGGCACTGCGCAATTCCATGAGTATTTTCCTGAATGAGCTCTACCGCCTGGAGGATTCGCAAGAGGGCTTGCGCGCTCTTATTGAGAAACGCAAGCCAGAGTGGAAGAATCGCTAAGAGGCTGGACGCGCCACCCCCGCTGCGCGTATGATTTTTCATGGACGACCCAATAAACATTCCTCTGGACCCTGTCGGGGGTCAGCACGAAGAACCTCAGGAAAAGGCATCCGAATCTGCGACCGGCCAGAACGCAGAGTCTTCTATCCCGACATCGGTAGGGTTATTTTCCAAAGCTGAGCCCGATTGGACGATGCTGCAACCTGGCGCGTCCGGCGTGGAGGAGGTGTCGCGGAAGCGCAAATTGCGCCACAGCCTTCTGCTGTTGCTTTCTCTCACGCTGGCGGCTTTTGTATTGACGGCGTGGATCCTCGTTCGCGTGGATTCTCCCTTTGGCATTTTCTCGACTGGCGCGCAGGAGATTGTGCGCGCGCAGCTCCTGGCGGTGGATCGCGGACAACTCCGTCCGGCTTACGATATGTTTTCCGCGCGGTACCGCGAGCAGGTCTCCTTCGACATGTGGCACCAATTGATCGTCACGCACTCTCGAATGTTTCACGCGGAGGTGCTACGCACTGGAGAGCCGGCGCAAACTGGTCCCGGCGTAACCCTCGAGATCCATCTTCGCGGCGCCGATGAAAGAGAGTACCGCGCGCGATTCACGGTGATCCGCCTCGCGGGCCGCTGGTGGATCGATGATGTCCACTGGGCGGAAGAGGCCGGTCAACAAAACGACGTTCGGACATAACGCGCTCACCTGACGGGCCGAGTTGACACCGCGTAGCCCGCGACATAGACTGCCTCCCGACAATGAGCAGGCATGGGAAGCGGGGAAGGCCGTGAGAATCGGCCACGGTCCCGCCACTGTGATCGGCGAAACGCCGTAAGTCAGGACACCCTCCCAGGCCGCAAGTGCCGGCACTCTTCGCGAGAAAGAGTGTGGCGTTGAGCCCCATTTTCTCGCGGGGCTTTTTTATTGGCGGAAGCCGAAGCGATGGAATTCAATTTAAGCCGGGGTACATCCAGCTCCTCTGTCGCGGATTTTGTAATGACGTCCGTCGCTGCGCTACGCCCGTCGATGGCGCTGTTTTCTTTGCTCCTGTTCAGCCTGCCGGGGCTTGCGCAAACACGAATCGGGGAGGCTGTCTTCGGATCGCAAGATGCCGCTCCTAATTCTAATTCGTTTACGGATGAGATCGGCCGGCGCGTGGAAATTCCAGCGGCCGTAAAGCGCATCGTTTCGCTGGCTCCGAACCTCACGGAAATCGTTTTTGCCTTAGGCGCAGGCGATCGCCTGGCTGGCGACACGGATTATTGCGATTACCCGCCCGAAGCAACCAAGAAACCGCGCGTGGGCGGACCCGTGAATCCAAATCTTGAGCAAGTCGTGGCGCTAACGCCGGACGTGGTGCTGGCGACGAAGGCCATCAATCGGCGTGAGACCGTGGAAGCGCTGGCGCGAATTGGAGTGCCCGTGTACGTCACCGATCCTCACTCGGTTGACGACATGATTGCCTCTGTCGAGCACATCGGCAAGGTTCTGCATGCCGAAAAAAACGCTGCGCTGCTGGTGGAAGATCTTCGTGGACGGCTTTCCAATCTTGACCGGCGCATGGCCGGCGCTGAGATACGTCGCGTACTCTTCGTGGTTTGGACAGATCCTTTGATCTCCGTTGGCCGCCATACGTTCATCGCTGACGCACTGCGCCGGGCCGGGGCGCGCTCTGTGGTGGACGCAAATGCCGAATGGCCTCGGATCAGTTTCGAAGAAATCCTCCGGCTGCAGCCGGAATTTCTCGTTTTTGCAAGCGCGCACTCGGCCGACACGCAGCATGCCATCGATTCGCTGCGCACGCGGCCCGGCTGGCGGGATCTGAACGCGCTACGCCATGGAAATATCGTCATCGTCGGCGATGCCATCAATCGCCCGGCCCCGCGCATGGTGGATGCCATCGAACAACTGGCGCGCGCGTTTCATTCGGAATCATTCGCGTCGCGCGACCGCCAATCAACGACTGCCGTGCAGATTGCCGAGGAGGCCTGCGCGTGCGCCCACTGACCCTCAAACGATTGTTGTGGACTTGCGCAACGCTGTCAGCCGTATTGCTGGCCTGCGTAGTCCTCGCGCTCAAATTGGGGGCGGTGCCGATTTCCGTGACAGACCTTGTTTTGAACCTTGGCCGGGTCGCCATCGGGAGGAGCGACCAGCTTCCTACCGATTACCGACTTATAATTTTTGACTTGCGATTGCCACGCATTCTGCTCGGCGTTCTTGTAGGTGGCGCGCTTTCTGTCTCGGGAGCGAGCTTCCAAGCAATGCTGCGGAACCCGCTGGCCGACCCATTCATTCTAGGAGTTTCGAGCGGCGCCGCAGTGGGCTCGGCTCTGGCGACGCTCCTTGCGCCACGGCTCGCGCTAATCATGCCGCTCGGCGCCTTTCTCGGAGCCCTCGCGACGATTACCGCGGTTTATTTCCTGGGTCGTCGCGAAGGACAACTCGACAGTACGACTTTACTACTCGGCGGAATTATCTCTGCGTCGTTCCTATCGGCCATTGTCATGTTTCTGACCACCACGCTTGCAGGACGCGACTTGCGGGGCATTGTATTCTGGCTAATGGGGGATCTCTCAACCCCGATTCAGCCCGGTCTCCAATGGATCCTCGCAGTTGGGTTGCTCGCCGGATTTGGTGCGATCTACACTACAGCCCCCGACTTGAACCTGCTGCTCACTGGCGAGCGCGAGGCGATTCACCTGGGAGTAGATGTGACGCGTGTGAGGCTCGTCGTGTACGTTTCCGCGTCGCTGCTGACAGCTTTGGCGGTTTCGGGTAGCGGAACCATCGGCTACGTCGGACTGCTCGTCCCGCATGCTGTGAGATTATTATTCGGCCCGGATTACCGTCTGCTGATTCCTGCTTCGGCGCTGTGTGGCGCGATCGCCATCGTCCTGGCCGATACGCTGGCACGCACCGTCGCAGCGCCGACGGAATTGCCCGTGGGGGCCGTGACGGCTATGGCCGGCGCGCCTGTATTTATTTATCTGCTTCGGCGCGGGCTGCGCTGACCATCTGCAAAATGAGGACGCGGTGAGTACGCACGAAACTTCGACGCAAGCAATCGGCAGCCGCGAGGAATTGCAGAAGACCGTCCGGACGGTGCGCCTCAACGTCGAACAGGCAAGCTTCGCCTACGCGGCGAGTGCCGAGGACGCGCCAACATTCACGCTTGGCGCGACGAGCTTTCAGGCGCGCGAGCGCGAACTTGTCGCCATCCTCGGTCCAAACGCGAGTGGGAAGTCTACGCTCCTGCGGCTGATTTCAGGAACCATCGCGCCCCTTTCCGGGCGCGTCGAGCTTGATGGCCAGGAAACCAACCGGCTCGACTCACGAACTCGCGCACAGCGCATCGCGGTTGTGCACCAGGAGAGCCCCATCCTCTACGCCGCACGGGCTGGGGATTTTGTCCTGCAGGGACGCCACCCGTACGGACGGGCGCTGCGCCTCGCAACCCCGGAGGATATCGCGATCGCGCGCAACGCGCTGGCGCAAGTCGGCGCCGAGCACCTCGCCAGCCGGACGATTGGGGAACTCTCCGGCGGCGAAAAGCAGCGCGTCATCCTGGCGCGTGCGCTGGCACAGCAACCGCGGCTGGTTCTGCTCGACGAGCCTACGTTGCATCTCGATATCGGAGCGCAGGTGGAATTGCTCGAACGCCTGCGGCAACTGGCCGAAGAGAATAAATACGCCGTCGTGGTCGTGACGCACGAACTCGCGCTGGCTGCGGAATTCGCCGACCAGGTCGTGCTGCTGCACCACGGCACGTGCTTGCGCGTTGGGCCGCCTGCCGCCGTGTACCAACGGGAGTTGCTCGAGCAGGTCTTCGAAGCGCCGCTCGATGTCGAGCTGGGCCCCGCGGGCCGGCCACGCGTGCACTTGCGCGCCCGGCGCGACGAGGACGCGACGTAGGGCCGAAAGATTTTTGCGCGGGGCGCCATTATTTTGCGCTCCGCGAGATCGTTCACCCGGAGGATTGCAGCATCCCGGCCAGACCGGGATGCCGAGATTTTCCGCCACATCCACCGCAGACTCCGTGCCGGGAAGACGGTGCAAACCCGTCGCCGACGCGCGACTGTAAGGCGGAGTAATTCCGCGCGAGCCACTGCCCTGAACGCCGGGGCGGGAAGGCCGCGCGGCGCGGTGCCGCCGAGCCAGGAGACCGACGGAGCCAGCAGCCGCGAAAGCCGGAGACGATCCCGGATACGCGGACAACCTTTGCCTCCCGCGCGAGCCGGGAGAGGGGGATCCTCATGAAGACTTCCGTTCGTTTTTTGGCTTTTGTTTTCTTCGTCGTTTCTCCGATCCTATTTTCCTTACCCCTGCAAGTTGCCGCACAAACGCAAGGCGCCGCTACACTCACCGGAACGATCACCGATCCGCGCGGTGCGGTGATCACCGGCGCGCAAATCAGCGCGGAACAGGTTCCATCCGCGGGTGAACCAATCCACACGGTTTCCGGCGGTGATGGACATTTTGCTCTCACGCTCCCACCGGGCCGCTATCGCGTCATGATTTCGCGCGATTCCTTTGCGCAGGTGGTTCAGGAAATCACGAGTGCCTCCGCCGAAACGCGCGAGTGGAATGTTCGCATGGCACTTGAGCCGCTGTCTTCAAAAGTAGTCGTCACTGCACAGACGGTGCCTCTGGATGCCGATTCGTCTCCCGCGCCGGTCACGATCCTCACGCGCCAGGACATCGAGCAGCGCGTTGCCTCGTCGTTGCCCGACCTGCTTGCTACGCAGCCCGGCATCACCCGGGGCCGAGTCGGGCCGGAAGGGGGCGAAGCATCACTGTTTATGGACGGAGGTAACTCGAACCACACGAAGGTGCTTGTAGACGGTACGCCAGTCAACCAACCCGGAGGCCTCGTCGATTTTTCCAATTTCACGCTCGACGGCATCGACAAGATCGAAATCGTTCATGGAGCGGAGAGCGCTCTCTATGGTTCCGACGCGATGGACGGAGTAATTCAGCTTTTCACGCACCGCGGAGCCACCCACAAACCTGAACTCACCGCCTACGCGGAGGGAGGCAATTTCGCGACAGGCCGTGGCGGCGCTGAACTTTCAGGTCTGCTGGACCGTTTCGATTACGCCGCCGGATTTTCGGACCTCGAAACACAAGGCCAGGGTCCGAATGACGGCTTCCGCAATCGCACGATTTCGGGAAATTTCGGCTGGCGATTTTCAGATACCGCGCGCCTGAGTCTTGCCCTTCGCGACAACACCAGTGACGCGGGTACCCCCGGACAGACGCTGTTCGAGCCGACTCACCTCTGCAGGGATCTTCCCTTCGCCTGCCAGGACAACACCCGTCTGCAGAACTTCAGTGCGAACCTTCATGCCGAGTTCGCAACTGGTTCCCACTGGCACCACCAAGGAAGCGGTACCGAGTCCTACATTCGCCAATTCAACTTCGATCCGTCCTTTCCCAGTTTTTTTCAATACAACAGAGCTGGCTTCGTGGGACAGTCGACATACCTGATGAAGGGGGTTGCCGTCACTGCCGGCTACGAATATGAAGTTGAAAACGGATTTATCGGCCTGCACGTGCGGCGCAACAACCAGGCAGGCTTTCTCGATGCACGTTGGCAACCTGTTTCGAGGCTAACACTGAATGCCGGGGCTCGCGCTGAGGACAACGCCGACTTCGGCACTCGCGTGGTGCCTCGCGCCGGCGCCGCCTATACCTTACACATCGCAAGTGGCGTATTCGGCGACACGCGCGTTCGTGCGTCCTATGGACAAGGCATCGTAGAGCCCAGATTCGATCAATCCTTCGGCACCAATCCCTGTTATCCCGGCGATCCGAACCTGCGTCCTGAACGAAGCCGAACCGTGCATGCGGGAATCGAGCAAAAGCTTGATTCGGACCGAGTGCGTATTTTTTTGGATTATTTTGACAATCGCTTTCGAGATATCGTTAGCTTCCAATTTCTGACAGCACCGCCGCCCGGGTGTTCCGCGACCGATTTCAAGAACATTGGAGCAGGCAATTTCTTCAATACTGACTTATCCCGGTCTCGCGGCGGGAACCTATCTGCGGAAGCTCGCTTCACCAGCTGGCTGGCGGCCTCGGGAAATTACACTTACAATCCGACGCGCGTGCTAGCCGCACCCAACGCGTTCGATCCCGCGCAAATCCCTGGGAATCGGTTGATAAGGCGCCCAGTGAACTCTGGAAATCTTATGCTGAACGCTGCGTTCAGAAGAATGAACTGGAACGTTTCAGGTTATTTTACCGGTCGGCGGACTGACAGTGATTTTCTCGGGCTCGGCCTCACGAGCAACTCAGGCTATGCGCGGTTCGACCTGGCCGGGTCATACAAACTCAGCCACGGCGTCAGCTTCTACGGTCGCATCGCGAATCTCGCCGATAAGAAATACCAGGACGTGCTGGGTTATCCTGCACTGGGACGGGAATTTCGCATCGGCGTGAAGTACACCACGCGCCATGGGTGAGGGGCGCGTGCCTGAAGACGTTCTGTTCTGCTGGAGCGGCGGAAAAGACAGCGCGATGGCGCTTCACGCACTGCAATCGGCGCAGGGCCATCGCGTCACCGCGCTGCTCACCACCGTCACCGAAGAATACGACCGCATCAGCATGCACGGCGTGCGCCGCGTTCTCCTGGAGCGGCAGGCTGCCTCAATCGGGCTGCCGCTCCACGCCGTCCTGATTCCGCCCCAATGCGTCAACGCCACTTACGAAGCGCGCATGAAGGAAGCTTTGAACGAATATCTCCTTCGCGGGGTGCAGCAAGTCGCCTTCGGCGATATTTTCCTGGAGGACCTGCGCGTTTATCGTGAGCGGAATCTCGCGCAGTTGGGGATGGAGGCGCTGTTCCCCATCTGGAAACGAGACACGCGCGAACTTGCCCGCGATTTTCTGCGCCTCCGATTTCGGGCGATTGCGGTCTGCGTCGATCCGCGTGTTCTCGACTCGTCGTTTGCGGGGCGCGTCCTCGACGAGTCGTTTTTCGCCGACTTGCCGCCCGGCGTCGATCCCTGCGGCGAAAATGGCGAATTCCATACGTTCGTTTTCGACGGCCCTATTTTTCAGACGCCGGTTCGTTTTATCTCCGGCGAAAGAGTATTGCGCGACGGATTTTGTTTTTGCGATTTGTTGCCCGAGTGAAAGGAGAGGAAAATGCGCGAAAATAATGAAGACGGAAAGTTGCTCCACCCTCGCACGCTTGTGATCACAGGCATCGTTCTCGCCGCGGCACTGCTTCGCCTCGCTCCGCATCCGATGAATTTCGCGCCCATCGGCGCGCTGGCGCTTTTCGGAGGCGCATATTTCTCCAGCAAGCGCGAGGCGCTCGCCATCCCGCTGCTCTCGCTCATTGTTGGCGACGTATTTACGGGCTTCCACCAGTTGATCCCCTTCATTTATGCAAGTTTTCTAGTGAGCGTGGCCATTGGCTTCTGGGTGCGCCGAAAAAGATCCGCGCCTCGCATCGCAGCAGCCACTTTTGCGGGCGCAGTTCAGTTTTTTCTGGTCACCAACTTCGCGTTGTGGGCCTCTTCGATCGGCTCGTATCCAAAAACTGCCGGTGGCCTTGTCTCATGTTACATTGCTGGCTTTCCATTATTCTGGAACACGCTGGCCGGCGACGCTTTCTATGCCGTGTTGGTATTTGGCGGAATGGGGCTGGCCGAACGCAGGTTCGCGATGCTTCACGAGCCGCTCACCGCCAATATGAACTAGGCTCTCTCGATTTGTGAACACTCGGTCGCGCCAAATTGCCTTCCATCCACTCGGGCTCGGCCCACCGCTCTGGGACCAGGATTGGCAGGGCCATGATTTTTGGAGTACGATTCTCTTATTCCCGGCGCCGAAGGTTGCGCGCTTAAATTCCTTTTGTTTGTGCGCGAAGTCATCGGCCAAGTGGAGTTCGTTATGATGAAAATTAAAAATCGAGGCCTTGTTCTTATCGGCCTTACGATCGTGGCGGCGCTGGTGGGAGTCTTCGCGTGGACGTCTTACGGGCAGTTTGGCCGGTCGAAATACATAAGCCCTCAGGCGAGCGTTGCGGCCACCATTGCCGGAGATCCGATCAACATTGAGTATTACGCGCCCTCAATGCACGGACGCAAAATCATGGGCGGTCTGGTTCCCTTCGGCGTGGTCTGGTGCACCGGGGCGAACTGGGCGACGAAAATTACCACGCAAAGTGGTCTTCAAATGGGCGGCCTAAAGCTTCCCGCCGGAAGCTACACCATTTGGACGCTTCCGAACCAAAACGAATGGACCCTCATCATCAACAAGCAGACGGGCCAGTTCCACCTCAATTACGACTCCTCCCAGGATTTTGGCCGCACGAAAATGAACCTCAAGACGCTGGCCGAACCGGTGGAAACCTTCAAGATCGAATTGAGGTCCGACGGAGGCAACAAGGGAACGCTGGCGCTGCTTTGGGAGACGACGGAAGCTTCGATCCCATTCACGGTTGTCCAATAGAGTCAATGTCATGTGGCAGGGGCATTTGATGAGGGTCCTGTGTCGAATTTCCACTCAATAGATCCCAACCTGATTATCAACGCGTTTCGATTAGTGCTTGAGGGGATAAAATCCTATCGTTCAAGTCGCGGTGAACAGACGCCTGACAAACAGGAGGAGGTACTGCAAGACACTGTCGAAAGGGCACGGGAACTGTCTGCCGAAGGAGCAGGAACAGACAAAGTTGTGTCTGAAATTGAATCAAGGCTGGAACAGGGCCTTGGTGTCAAGGTCAAGGAAGAGATGATTGGACGAGCCTCATCGATACTGGCTCTCGCGCAGCCCTTTGAGATTGAATCATTTCGCTACTGCGAGAATTTGGTTCTTGTTCTGAACAGGGCACAAGAATTTTGCTCGATGACAAATATATTCCGATTGCGAGGTACAGCTGACGGCAACGCTACTTACCTGGCATTGCCAAAGGTAGGTTTGGTGCTACCGAGGCTATTTAGAAATTTTCGGGAAGTGGCTCATCAACTGGAAGGAGGCGATGTCTTTCAGGCTTCTCCCACTTCCACCCGAACATATCTTATGAATCGGATGCAATTTCTTTACGTGTTGATCGCCGTGGAGGTAAGGAAGGCTTATGCTATAGGAGGCTCGTATTCTGAGAATGTGCCTGTTGAGCTACGGCTGAAAGCAGGAAGCGAGATTAACAGCATAGGATTTGCCGCGAGCACTCCGCTGCCTTACACGTATCTAAAGGACATTGAAGTCAGGCTTACGGCGAAGGATTTTCAGGAAGTGATTTCCGCGATTCTAGACGACATAAATAACTACGCGACTGAACTCGCGACTGAGCAAAAGGAATTCAGGGAACGAATTGCCCCTGCACTGGGGACAATCATGTCCGTATGGACGAAACCCCAATAGGCACAACCGTAGGCCGCGTTTCGCATGAGAGACTGAGGGTAAGACTTCTGGTTTCGTGCCTTCTCAATTCGGCGGCGGCTTGACGGCTTCTTTGTCACACACCTCGGGCCCGGTTTTCGAGGCGTGTTGAATTTGCGGGTGCCGCACTCTTCACGGTTTGTGTGAAGGGTGCGGGTTTTTCCTCCATGAACAACCATCCATGCGGGTGGAAAGGACGGAGCGGAACCGGCCAGATCAAAAGCGAGAATCGAGGTCCAGAAAACCCGCACCCTTAAACGGGAAGCTGTGAAAAAACCTGGCTGGATGCGTGGCGAGAGCTGCGGGGCGCTGAATTTGTAGCCCGTCGCTATTTTTGATGAATCAAGAAGCTGTTCTCGTTTACTCTTTCCTTCCTCTCTCAGCTTGC